>Ga0307408_100000034_pt1 | contig 208605 bp, 150 predicted proteins | sample 322Cmetagenome_FD_202116 | JGI IMG/M metagenome (GOLD analysis project Ga0307408, IMG submission 202116) | Maize rhizosphere microbial communities from greenhouse at UC Davis, California, United States - 322HYB-C-3 | ecosystem: Host-associated > Plants > Roots > Rhizosphere > Soil | place...
ATCTTGCCTCGGGTGATCGTGGTGGAATGTTTACCCGAGGCAAGATCCTCGGCGATGATCTCGCGGATGAAGTCGAGTTTGGGCAAATCAGACATTGGGAATCAGAGGAAGAGGAACCACGAAAAACACGAAAGGACACGAAATTAGAGGACGACACGGCGCACTTCGATGCGGCGGTGTTTGAAATTGAGAATCACCCCGACCCGCAGGCCGGTAATTCGGAGGTAATTGAGGATCTGGCCGACTTCGTGTTCACCGATGCGATCGATCGTCTTGGTATCGATCACGATCGATTGAAAGGCCACCAAATCGGGAATGAACTCCCCTACGCGAATCCCTTTATAATCGAGCGGATAGCGAGGCTGTTGAACGAAAGGGATTCCACGCAGGTCAAACTCACGCACCAGTGCGTTCTCGTAGGGCTTCTCCAAAAGCCCATGACCGAGAACCCGGTGAACTTCCACCGCAGCGTCGAGAATTCTCCCGACTTCCAGGTGAAACAGAACCTCCCCTTCTTCCATTTTCGTGAAATTTCGTGCCTTTCGTGGTTCAAAAATCACTTCGCCAATTCCTCGAGCAAGGCTTGGTTCAGGCGAATGCCGGCTTCGAAGTTTTCGACCGGGAAGTTTTCGTTCGGAGCGTGGATTTTACAGTCGGCCAAGGCGAGACCGAGGAGAAGCGTGTCGACACCGAGGATGTCGCGGAACGCTTGGACGATCGGAATGCTCCCGCCTTCGCGGATGAGCACGGGTTCGGCCTTGAAGGCCTTGCGCAGAGCGTCCTGCGCGGCTTGGCCGAAGGGCGAATGGGGATCGATGGCGTAAGGTTTGCCGTCGTGCCCGACTTCGATGTCCATCGTCAGCGTCGGCAGGCAATGAGCTTCAAAATGCTCGCGCACCTTTTCCATGATGTCGGCCGGATCCTGATCGGGCACGAGGCGGAAAGAGAACTTCGCGAACGCCTCGGCCGGAAGAACGGTCTTCGAACCTTCGCCCTGATAGCCGCCGCCGATGCCATTGACTTCGGCGGTCGGTCGCGCCCAGGTGCGTTCGGCCGAGGTGTAGCCGCCTTCACCGAACAAGCCGGGCGAACCGGTGACCGCGAGGAACACCTCGTCGCTCACGCCGGGGACCTTCGCCCACATCTCGCGCTCCCAATCTTCCAATGGACGCACGTCGTCATAGAAGCCGGGAATCGCCACGCGACCGGTGGCGTCGTGCAGGCTGGCGACCAGTTTACCGATGCCGGTCGCCGGATTTGCCACCGCCCCGCCGAAGATGCCGGAGTGAAGGTCGCTTTGCGGACCGCGCAGGGTCACCTCGCAGCAGGCGATGCCGCGCAAACCATAGCTGTAAGTCGGCATACCAGGGCCCACCATGCCAGTGTCGGACACGGCAATGACGTCGCATTTCAAAAGCTCCGCGTTCTCACGCAGGAAGGGCGCCAGGCTCGGACTACCGATCTCTTCTTCGCCTTCGAAGAGAAACGTGAGGTTCACCGGCAGTTCGCCTTTTTTCCGCAGCGTTTTCTCCACGCCGAGAATATGGGCGAGCATCTGACCTTTATTGTCCGTCGCACCGCGGGCAAGGATCTTGCCTTCGCGAATTACCGGTTCGAACGGCGGGGTTTCCCAGAGTTCGAGCGGATCGACCGGTTGGACGTCGTAATGCCCGTAAATCAGAACCGTGCGGCGGCCTTCAATGTGCTCGTTCTTCGCCACCACGATCGGGTGACCGGGCGTGTCGTGAAGCGTCGCTTGGAGCCCCATGCCGGTGAGCTTTTTCACCAACCAGTTGGCGCAATCGCGGACGTCTCCCGCATGGCGGGAATCCGTGGAAACGCTGGGAAAGCGCAGAAAGGCGAAGAGGTCTTCGAGTTCGGGCGTCACGGCGCGCATGCTGGTCGCCGGACGGGGTCAGTCGCAAGGCGAATCCTTGTCGCCAAAGGCTTTCCGCTTTTCTTCCCTAACCACCGCGAGGGCGTCGTAGAGGGCGAACAGCAGCAACATTAACGTCACAAACCCGCAAGCCAGCCACCAGAACGCGAATCGCAGCAAACTCTGCTGCAACCAACCCGGAATGAACCAAAGGCCGGTCGCCAGCATTCCAACCGCGATCGTGAGCAGCCAACCGAGCACGCGGCGTCGCGCCGGGCGGTCATGCAAGATCGCCCGGGCTGTCGCGAAAATATTCACCCCCTGTCCTGCCATGTTTCAAGCTAGCCCTTCCGCTTCACAAAGAAAGGCCGGTCGCGCATGGCAACCGGCCTTGGAAAAATTCGAAACGCGGGAGCTTCAGGCTTCGCCGCCTTCGGCCGCTTCCGGAGCACCTTCGGCTTCGGGAGCTTTCTTCGCGACTTTCTTGGCTGGAGCCTTCTTAGCAGCGGCCTTCTTAGCCGGAGCTTTCTTGGCGGCCGCGGCCTTGTCGTCGGACTTCTTCGGTGTCGACTTCTTCTTGGCGATGCCGCCGAGTTTCGCCTGCTCCTTTTTCCGCCGGATGTAGTCCTTGCGGCGCTTGCGCTTGATGACCTTGTTGGATTGCTGTCCCATGGTTGGTGCCGAGGGGTTTAAACCGCCCGTGAATCATCTATCAAGGGAAAACCGGCACTTTCGCACGTCTCCCTCCGGATCGGGAAAGGCACCGCGAATCTCGCGAATCACGCGAATCTCTTTTTGAATCAGGAAGGCGGGGCTTTCAGGAAGGCCATGAAGCTCGGTTTCCTGACTTCATGCTTTCCTCATCGAATCTCTTCCCGATTCGCTGAATTCGGTCCGATTTGCGGCTTAAATCCATTACGTCCGCCCCGTTTCCTTTCCTGTTGCGTCTTGCCTCCGGCCGCGTGGGCGCTTTTTCTCCTTCTCCCATGCCCGGTCTCATCATCGCTCCCCGCGCCCGCATTTTCCACGGTCACGAGTGGGTTTACGCCACCGAAGTGAAGAAAACCTTCGGCGACCCGAAGCCCGGCGACGTGATCACGCTCAAGGACTTCCGCGACCGTCCGCTCGGCACCGCCATTTATAATCCGCAGTCGCAAATCGTCGCGCGACGGTTCTCCCGTCGCCGACAGGACCTCGACCTCGATTTCTTCACCCGCCGCATCGGCCAGGCGATGCAACTCCGCCAGAGCTCGGGCGTCGACGAACGGCTTTGCCGCGTGGTGTGGAGCGAGTCCGATGGCCTGCCCGGCCTGATCGTCGATCGCTACGGCGACCATCTCGTGATGCAAACGCTTACGCTCGCCCTCGACCAGCGGCGCGAGTTGATCCGCGACGCACTCGTTTCCCTGCTGGCACCGAAATCGATCCTCCTGCGCAACGATTCGCCCGTCCGTAAGGCGGAGGGCCTGGAGCCGGTGATCGAGATGATCCACGGCGAAAACCCCGGCGCGTTCACCGTCCGGGCGAACGATCTGGATTTCGAAATCGACCTCTTCGATGGCCAAAAGACCGGCCTTTATCTCGACCAGCTCCAGTCGCACGCCGAGGTCGCGAAATTCGCCGCAGGCAAGCGCGTGCTCGATTGCTTCACCAACCAAGGCGGCTTCGCCCTCGCCTGCGCCAAGGCGGGAGCCGCTCACGTAACGGCCGTGGATATTTCCGCAAGCGCTTGTGAATCAACTCGTCGAAACGCTCAGCTCAACGGCTTGGAGATCGAGGTCATCGAGCACAACGTCTTCGATTTCCTCAAGCATGCCGCGCCGGAATATGACCTGATCATCCTCGATCCACCGAGCTTCACCCGGAACAAAAAGACGCTCATGGACGCCATGCGCGGCTACAAGGAGATCCACCTGCGGTCGCTCAAGCTGCTCGAAAAAGGCGGCATCCTTTCCACCTTCTGCTGCTCGCACCACGCCAGCCGCGAGTTGTTCGTCGGCAACCTGGTCGATGCCTCGGTCGACGCGAAAAAGTCGCTCCGCCTCGTCGCCAACCATGGCCAGCGCCCCGACCACCCGGTGGTGCTCTCGATTCCCGAAACCGAGTATTTGAAAGGCGTCACCGTCGAGGTTATGGCGGGACGCTGAAACCCTCCGCCGCAATGCCCCTGCGTCACTGCCCCGAGTGCGGCTTGCCGCTGGCGAAGTTCGGCTCGCCCGACATTTGCCCGAAGTGCGATGCCGACCTGATCGCGGCGGTGGCGCGCAAGCCGTTGGTGGTCGATCTCGCCCATCGGGGCGAAACCGTCCATCAGGCGCTGGTGAAGCTTGACCAAGCCGTGAGCGAATTCGTCTGGCGCGGACATCCATCGCTCAAAGTCATCCACGGCAACTCCGGGCGGATCAAAGCCCAGGTGCTTCACGCCCTCCAGCGTCACGCCGCCAGACTCGGCGCGGACCTCCGACCGGACGGCGGCAACGATGGCGCGCACATCATTTCTTTTCCGCGATAGGAAGCGGAAGAGCCGATCCACCTGGAGTGGCCAGTGGCCAAGATTCAGGGGCCAGTGAAGAAGAGATGAAAATGAATGAGGAAGGCAAGAAGGCAGGGAACGGATCCACCTAAATCCCTTTCCTGAAATTCCACCTTCCTAATTCGAAATAAAGATTCGCGAGATTCGCCCGATTCGCGGTGGCCATAAAAAAGCCCGCACCTGAAGTCCGGCGCGGGCTTTGAGAAAAAAAGCTCGAAACAACTCAGTGGCAGCCGCAGCCACCGCTGTTGCCACCGCAGCAACCGCTGTCGGCTTCGGCGAAATCATCCGAGGACGGCACGCGGCCGAGCTCGAGCGTCATGCCAACGTATTTGCCAACGATCTGCTGGATCATTTCCAGTTCACGCTGGGCTTCGAGGAAGCCACGGGCGACCTCGTTTTTGAAAAGAGCGTCGCGGGCGGCTTCGAACTCGCGGATTTCCGAGGAACCGAGTTCCACACCCGCGTGCTGCTTGTGGTGAAGCTCTTCGCCGCGCTCGTGAACGCTCTGGTACTGAAGGCGCGCGGCATCGTCGTCGAGGAAGCGCTCGACCGTCTGTTGCAGTTCCTTGAAACGGGGCTCGGCCACGATCTGGGCGCACAGCTCCTTGGTCTTCGTCATCAAAGCGGAATCATCGGCAAGCATCGACATGCGGCCCCTCTACCGCCGGTTCCGCCTCGCCGCAACCCCCATCTCTGGAAAGTTTCGCCATCTGTGCTTTAGTCGGCGGCGGAGATCCCGCATTTTTCTCCTCCTTCTCATCTGGATTTCATCCATCGCCCGCCTGTTCTCTCCATGAAGAAATTTTTCCGCCGGCTGACGTTCTGGCTGGTCCTTCTTTTCCTGTTCGCGTTTGCCGGAACGGCCGTCTGGGCTTCCGGACAACTGCTTTTCCCCGCTCGACGGGCCTTGCAGGATTACCACCGCCAGACGCTCAAGCATCCCGGCCATCACGGACTGCACATCGAGCCGTATACCGGTCCGCAGGGCACGCCCTGCCTGCTCATCACTCCGTCGCCCGACCCGGGAGAAGCCCGGAAAGCCCGGTTGTTACGGAATCAATTGGTGAAAGACGGCGTGAAACTGCCGAAGTGGGGACAAACCCGGGGCACTCTCGTCCTGCTCCACGGTTATGGCGGGCGAAAAGAAGACCACCTGCCGGTTGCCGAACGATTCTGCGCGGCCGGTTTTCGCTGCATTGTGCCGGATTTACCCGGGCACGGCGACAACCCCTCGCCCGCCGCGACCTTCGGCAAAAACGAGGTGCGCTTGGTGGAGGAGTTGCTCGACGACGCCGCGAAGCGTTTCCGGTTCGATCCGGGTGCCGCCGGATTGTTCGGCATTTCCCAAGGCGGGGCGATCGCCCTGCAAACCGCGGCTCAACCCGGAACCCGCTGGAAAGCCGTCGCCAGCGTCGCGTCGTTCGCTTCCCTCGATCAACCGATCCGGCAAGCCGCCATCGGCCTTTTGCCCGAGTTTCAGCGGATTTTGCCACTCACCGAAACCGCCTGCGCCTGCGGCGTTTACTGTCGCGTCGGCTTCATCCCGTCCGGCATTCGCCCGCTTGATGCCGCGCGAAATCTGAAAGTCCCCGCCTTCATCGCCCACGGCCAGAACGACCGCTTCATTCCCTATTCTTCGGGCAGAGCAATCTTCGACGCCATTCCCCACGACCGGAAGACCTTCCGCGAAGTGCGCGGAGCCGATCACCATGATGTCCTGGCCGTCGGCTCGAATCCCCTCTATGCGGAGTTTTGCGGGTTTTTCCTGAAAAATCTGTGAGGCGGATCACTCCACCACCACGAACATCGCGCCAAACGAATTGCTTTCGGTGGGTTGGGTCGGATTGACCGCCATCGCGGAAATAGTCCCATCGAGAAACAAGGCGTTGCGACAGCCGAGCTGAGCGAACAGCCCGGCAAAATCCCAGAGGTTCACCATTTGCCCGGGCGCGGTGATCGCGAAAATCACGCGACCTTGCCCATCCACGCCCACACCATTTCGGTGCAATTTATTGCTCGATCCTTCTTTGAAAGCGGGGTGCCGTTTGCCGTCGATCAGGAGCATCGGCCCCGATTGAATCCCGATCCTTAAAGAATTCTTATAAGCCGCCTGTAAGTCCATGCTCCGTTCGAAAGAGGCAAAATCTTCGGTCGAGCGAATCGAAGCCGTGCGACCAATGAGCAACACCCCATTCGGCCGCAGGTAAAAATTGCCCTCACCGCGAGCGCTGTTGAGGGGACGGAGCTGCTTTCCTTCTTCCAAATGCAAGCCGCTGGGGATTCCGCCCGGCTCGAAGATCCCAGCGTTCATCAAAAATTTCACCTTCTTGCCCTCCTTCTCGAATCGCGCCTGCACCCGATCGAAAGTACGATAGGGCTGCCCGTTCGCCTCCCGCCAAACCAATCCCACTTGTTGCGGCTGAAGCTTCACCACTCGGAATTCCACTCCCGCGTGGGTCACACGCTCTTCCTGGACCTCCGCCATCGCGATCCCTGCCGCGAGCCACATTCCCACGAGCGTTCCAATCCACTTCATGGGCAAGTTTTGTGGCGAAAAATCCATCCGCCTCAAGTCCCCCGTCGACCCTCACGAAAAGTTCATTCGACCTTGTGAAATTTTTCACAAACCCGCTTGCCCGACGTGCCTCTTTCACGCCTTATCTCTCCGGCGAAATCCGGCATGAGCACCCGTACCACCGAAATCGAGGCCCCCGATACCCTCTCCCGCGTTTCCCACGCGGCCGATTCCTATCACGCGGAAACGGACGACCTGATGGGCGAGAAGATGGTTCTGAACATGGGTCCGTCCCACCCGGCGACCCACGGCGTGCTTCGCCTCGTGCTGGAACTGGACGGCGAGATCATCACGAAGGCCGATCCAGACATCGGATTCCTTCACCGCGGCGACGAAAAGATCGCGGAAAACATGCACTACAACCAGTTCGTGCCCTACACGGACCGGTTGGATTACCTCGCTCCTCTCGCCAACAACGTCGCTTACGCCTGCGCGGTCGAGAAGCTGATGGATTGGACCTTGCCGCCGCGCGGTCAGGCCTTGCGCGTGCTCTGCTGCGAACTCGCCCGCATTTCCTCCCACATGCTCGGCGTGGGGGTCTGCGCGATGGACGTGGGCGCGATGACCGTTTTCCTCTACACCTTCACGGAGCGCGAAAAGATCTATAACCTTTGCGAGCAGCTCACCGGCGCGCGTTTCACAACCTCCTACACCCGCGTCGGCGGCCAGCTCCGCGACATGCCGACCGGCTTTGAAGCGTCCGTTCGCAAGTTCCTCGACGAGTGCTCAGTGACCATCGACGAAGTCTCCAAGCTCCTCGATAAGAACAAGATCTACCTCGACCGCATGTGCGACATCGGGGTCATCTCCGGCAAGGACGCCATCGCCTGGGGCCTCACCGGCCCGAACCTCCGCGCTTCCGGCGTGACGCGTGACCTCCGCAAGGACAACCCGTATCTCGGCTACGAGCAATACGACTTCGACGTCGTCATTGCCGAAGAAGGCGACTGCTACGCGCGCTACCAGGTCCGCATGGAGGAAATGCGCCAGTCGATCCGCATTTGCCGTCAGGTGCTCGATACCATGCCGTCCGGCCCGGTCAACCTCGCCGACACCAAGAGCATGCTGCCCGACAAGGAACGCGTGCTGATGTCGATGGAAGAACTGATCCACCATTTCATCGTCGCCACCCAGGGCATCGACGCCCCGAAGGGCGAAGTCTACTTCGGCGCGGAAAACCCCAAGGGCGAACTCGGCTTTTACATTCACTCCACCGGCGGCGGCGTTCCGCACCGCCTGAAAATCCGCAGCCCCTCTTTCTGCAACCTCTCGCTCACGTCGAAACTCCTGCCCGGCCACATGGTCTCCGATATCCCGGCGATCCTCGGCTCGCTCGATTTCGTCATGGGCGAGTGCGATCGGTGAGAAATTTTTTAGCCGCAAAAAGGCGCAAATGGCGCAAAAGGATCCCATTTTCAGTCCCATGTCCCTCACTCCGCTCGAAGAAAACGTCGCGTCGCACGAAACTCCCGGCTCGAAGTTCTTCCCGCCGTTCGCCGTGACGCCGGAGCTTGAAGCCGAAGCCGACGAGCGCATTTCCCACTACCCGGCCAGCAAGCGATCCGCCACCTTGCCGCTGCTCCACATCGTGCAGCACAAGTTCGGCTACATCTCCGCTCAGGCGATCGATTGGGTGGCCGCGAAACTCGACCTGCAACCGATCAAGGTGCTCGAAGTGGTCACCTTCTATCCGGGGTTCCGTCAGTCGGCGCCGGGCAAATTCCACATCCGCGTCTGCCGCACGCTTTCCTGCGCGATGGGTGGCTCTCACGAGCTGATGGAAAAACTTTGTGAGCTGACCGGCATCGACCGCTCGGAAGCCGATTCGCACCATCACCCGATCACCGTTTCGCCCTGCGGCAAATGGTCGGTCGAATTCGCCGAGTGCCTCGCCTCCTGCGGCACCGCGCCGGTTTGCATGGTGAACGACGACTTCCACGATGGCGTCGCGTCCGATAAGGCCCAGGCGCTGCTCGACAGCTATTCGAACGCTCCGTCCGCCCACTGAACCTGAACTGAAACCTGATCACTTCCGTGAGCGCAGCGAACATTTCCTACAAAGCCGGCAAACAACCCGATCCGCGCGAATACCGACTGATCTTTAAGAACGTCGATCGCGAAGGCTGGGATAACTCAATCGATTGCTATCTGCGCGATGGCGGCTACGAGGACCTGAAGAAGGCCCTTGGCATGCAGCCGAAGGACGTCACCGAAGAGGTGAAGAAGTCCGGTCTGCGCGGTCGAGGCGGCGCGGGTTTCCCGACCGGCATGAAGTGGACCTTCATTCCGCCGAACAACACCAAGCCGGTTTACCTGATTTGCAACGGCGACGAATCCGAGCCGGGCACGTTCAAAGATCGCTACATCGTTCATCAGGACCCGCACCAGCTCGTCGAGGGCATGGTGATCGCCTGCTACGCGGTGGGCGCGAAGATCGCTTACATTTACCTGCGCGAAGAATTCCCCGAAGCCGCTTTGATCGTCGAACGCGCGATCGAAGAAGCACGGGCGAAAGGATTCGTCGGCAAAAACATCCTCGGCACCGGCCTCGACGTGGAGATCTACGTCCACCGCGGCGCGGGCGCCTACATCTGCGGCGAGGAAACCGGCTTGATCGAATCGCTCGAAGGCAAGCGCCCCTATCCGCGTATCAAGCCGCCGTATTTCCCGGCCGCCCTCGGGCTCTACATGTGCCCGACGATCGTCAACAACGTGGAGTCGCTCTGCCACGTGAAGCACATCATCCGCATGGGTGGCGACGAATACGCCAAGCTCGGTGTCGCGCGCAACACGGGCACCCGCATTCTTTGCGTGTCCGGCGATGTGAAAAAGCCGGGTTACTTCGAAGTCGAAGTCGGCAAGGTGACCATGCGTGAGCTGCTCTATGACATGTGCGGTGGCCCGAAGGACGGTCGCACGTTCAAGGCGGTGATTCCCGGCGGCTCGTCGGCGAAAATCCTGCGCTGCGACGAAACCTTCAAGCTGCGCAATCCCGACGGCTCGACCAAGGAACTCAACTTCTGGGACATCCAAATGGACTTCGATACACTCGCGGCCTGCGGTTCGATGGCCGGCTCGGGTGGCGTGATCGTCATGGACGACACCCGCAAGATCTCGTGGGTGCTCAACAACCTGAATTCTTTCTACGCCCACGAATCCTGCGGCCAGTGCACCCCCTGCCGCGAAGGTTCGATGTGGATGAAGAAAATCTCCGATCGTCTCGTCGCGGGCGATGCCTCGCCGCAGGACATCGAAACGCTCGAAAGCGTCGCCTACCAGATCGACGGCCGCACGATTTGCGCGTTCGGCGAAGCCAGCTCCTGGCCGGTCGAGGCGATGATCGCGAAGTTCCGTGAAGAGCTGCTTTCCGAAACCCACAGCGGCATCGAGAACGCTTCGCACAATCCGGAAACGGAAGCGCAGCGTCGCTTCCTTAATCATGTACCGGCCGAACCGGGCGCGCCCGTGACCGCGGACATCGCCTAATGTGGCGGCGGTTTTCAACCGCCACGCCTCTCTCAAACTTTAAAAGCGGCTTGGAAACCCAAGCCGCTTTTTTCGTTTCAACACTCTTCACCATTTCGCGGAAGTCGCCGGAGGACCGGTGTGGGTCGGCTGTAGACCGCCGAAATCGAGCACGATTTTGTCGAACACCAAACCCGGATCGAGCGGCCGAAGCTTGAGGGTGTGCTTGCCCTTGGTCATCGCGACCGGCGCACCGATCTGAATGGACGAACCGCGCACCACGTTGTGGCTCCAGTTCTTGCTGTATTCCCCGGTCGCGATGTCGAAGGTTTGCTCCTTGCCGCCGTCGATCACGACATCATAGCGGGCACCCGCTTCCGAATGCACGGGATGCGTTGGCAGACTATAGATGACGACTTTCATCTCCGCGTCCTTCGTGAGTTCGAAGTCGTATTCCAGCACCCCCTCCTTCGAAGCATCCTTCACCGGAAGCAACGCGATGGAATCGCCCGAAACGCCCAGCCCGGGGATGACTTTCCAGGAAGTACCCTGCGGAGCCTTCAAGCGCGCCGGTTTTTCCGCTTCGAGCGAAATGTAGCCGCCGGAGGGAGCGGGCGGCTTCGCCTTGAGAGCCGCTTTGGTCTCCGCCACTTTTTTGGCGTCGGGTTTCTTCAACGCCGGACGACTGCGTGGATTCGACGAAAGCATGTGGCGCCATTTGCCACCCGCGACCTTTTCGTTGTAGTGAGCCGTTTCTTCCTGGATGCCATCGTAGGCTTTCATCGCCTCATTGAAATCCCCCGAAAGATGTATGCGGTTCGCCAACGCGGAGCCTCGGACCCGATAAAGCACGAGTTCATAAAACGCGTCTTTCTGTTCGGCAGGCAACACTCCCCAAATGGCATTCGCTTTTTCGACCAGTGTAGAGAAGCGCTTTAGACGCTCGTCAATTTCGCCGTAGTTCCGGGTGAACTTGGCCAAGTGTAAATGCTCGGGCTTCGATGGAAAATTGAGCCGGTAATATTCGTCGAGCACCGCCGCGATGGCTTTGGCGTGGGCGTCTCCGAAAGTACGGTCCGCCCAGTCGACCAGGAACGTTTGCTGCGCGTTCTCCTTCCAAGGCGAGATGTCCCAGGCCATGCGCAGGAAAAAGTCCATGCCGACTTCCCCCGGTTTGATGTCGCCCACGTTGACCACCCAAACCCGGTCCGCCCCGTTGTCGTAGCTCTTGCGCATTTCCTCCCAAACGAGGGCCGGCGGGATGGTGTCGAGCCAGAGATAGTCTTCCGGCGCGCCCCAGTAGGAAAGGTGATAATAGACGCCTCCTCCTCCGCTCCGCTTGCGCTCCGTGGGATTGGAAAGCTGACGAACGTAGCCGTGATTATCGTCCACCCAAACGAGCGTAACGTCGTCCGGCACCTTCAAACCCTTGCGATAAAGATCGAGCACTTCTTTGTAGGGAACAAAGACCTGCGGCACGTTTGATGCCTTTGGGTCGACGTATTTCTCCAACATCCCCCGCTGCTGCTTGAAGATGTCCTCCATCGCGGAGATTCGCTCTTCGACGGACTGCTGGCCCACCATCGCACTGTCGTGAATGCCACGCATGCCGAGGGTGTAGAGGTTTTCAAACTTCCCATTGGAAGCCACGCGATCGTCCCAATACTTGAGCACACGTTCGCGGTTCTTCGTGTAGTCCCACTCGCCCATCGTCTTCTTGTCCCATTCGTCCACGTTGTTCCGCAACATCGGCTCCGCGTGCGACGAACCCATGACGATCGCGTAGTCGTCGGCGACCTGTTTGTTTTCCGGATAGAAGTTGAACGCCTTGGTGCTGGGATGCATCGCCGGCCAGAGGTAGTTGGCCTTCATGCGCAACAGCAGCTCGCAGATCCTCGCGTAGGTTTTCGGCCCGATGTCTTTCGTCTCCGGTTCGAAGGTCTTCGCCGCCCAAGGTTGTAGTCCCCAGTCCTCGTCGTTCAGGAAAATCCCCCGATACTTCACCGAGGGAGATCCGCTGACGAGTTGCGAAGCGCCGATCGAAAGCGAGTCACGTTGCGTGACCGGCACGTCCGCCCACCAATTCCACGGTGAAACGCCCATCGCTTCCGAAACCGTGAAAACGCCGAACGCCGTACCACGACGGTCGGCACCCGCGATCACCAGCGCCCGTTCCACCCCTGGCAACGGATTCTCCACCGTGGTGATGAGAAACGATTCCCACCGGCCAATGATCGCCTCCGCGTTGAGTTTCCCGCCTCGCACGAGAGCGTCCACGAGGCCGCTTTTGCCGATCGTGCCAACGATCACCGCCTGTTTGGAAAGCGACTTCGCATCGGCCTTCACTCCGGGCTTCTTCCCGGTGACCAGCGCCACATCGTTGGAAAAACAATCCGCCGCGATCCGCACCACTTTAAAATCGGTTGGATCGACATAGACGTCCACGGCTTGCCCATTCGCCATTAACGCGACCTCTCCGGCTTTGGCCGTTTCATCAATCCGCAACGGAATGTTTTTCAGAATCGAAGAAACCGGTGCGGGCGATTGGGCGTTCGCCACCGAAATCAAAGCGGAAACAGCGAGGAGAATGGGCAAATGAGGCTTCATGATGAAAACGGGCAAATTCGCGGGAGCTGCGTGTCCCTTGCTACGCCAAGGCGTTTTCCTTTTTATCAGGCGGCGGAGCGATCCTTGGCAAACGGCCAGTCCTCCGAGCAATTCGCCTTCAACGCCTGCGCTCCGTCTCGATCAATACGAGCATCCGTTGACGGTGAACCTCATATCGTTGCTTCAATTTGCGGAACTCCGTCGCTTTATCTGCCCCGCTGCGCCCAACCCAAATACTCAGAGCAAGGATGCCCAATCCCAGCAAAAGTCCAATCGGCACAGCATTATAAAGAGAGGCGACAGCAATGATCACCCCGATCAAGCCGATCAGGATGCATAAGGACACCGCCGCTCCCATCGAGGGTTCGTAGAGCTCTCCGTCATTTCCTCTCAACAGCAAGCTCTCGCGAAGAGCTACCCACTCGCGGTCCATCCGTTCCAGATCGTTCTGAAGCTCGATCACTTTCAAATTGCCCGCGATCCGCTCGGTCGTTCGTTCGAGCTTTTCCAAAACCCGCGTGTGCGTGACTGAAACATCACGAACGATCTCCAGTTTCGATTGGCAATAGTTGCACGTGATGAAGCGAACTTCCTCCGACACTTGCAAATCCGCGCCACAGCCCTGGCAGCATAATTTCATTACGTGAGTTTCCATCCGCCAGATCGTGCAATAAAGATTCGCCGAAGATCACGTGGAAAAATCCCGGCACTTTCCTAACCAATCGACGACGGGGACCGTCGCCTTCACTCACCGAAAGCGGAGCTTCCGGCCACTATTTTCCCTTCAACTTTGCCAGTGACGCGGCGTCGACCTCGAAGGTCTTCGTGCCCACCGCTTGCGGAAGTGCCGCGTTTTCCGCGACCTGATATTCGAACACTTTGAGCGGCTTCACGCCTTCCGCTTCGGGAGCGAGATAGACGCGGATGGTCATCGCCTCCTTGCCCGTGCCGCCGTCGAGCTTACGAACGGAAAATTGCACCTCGTTCAATCCATCCCTTGCCCCACCGAGAATCGTTTCGGCTTCCTTGGCGTTGGTGAACTTATGGCGGCTCACCTTGTTGATCTGCACCTCGACTTCACGGCCCGGACAAAAAACGTAGACCTTCGCCACGGTCTTCGCCGGACTCACTGAGACCGGCATGTCCGGCACTTTGCCATCGGCGTTCGCCTCCGGCGTTTCCTTGAGATACTTCAACTCGCCGGTCGCCAGTTCGTTTCGCACCGCGGGCAAGGCGCTTAGATTGACGAACTCCGCTTTGTCGTAACGCCACGTGCCGGCTTCGTTGAGAAACGAAACGCACAACAGGTTTTCGGTTGGGGCGGCGCCTTCAACGCCGAAGTCGATCTTGCCGAAATACACCGCTTTGGCGGTCGCGCCTTTTTGCGAAATTTGCAGCAGCTTTAGCCCGCTCAACGTCGGCGGCGGCACCGGGGTTTCGAACACCGATGCGGGGAACGCCTTCTTCTCAGATACCAGCCGGTTGCGGATATCTATTTGCCGATGCTTCGCCGTCACCTGCTGCCAAGTGGAAACATCACGGCGAACCATCGCGTCGCGCCAAAGGCCGTAGGTTTTCTCCAACACCGGTTTCAATTCGGCTTGGGCGAAAAGCGTGCTAGAGCTGACGAGCGCGATGACGGGAACGAAAAAGGAACGGGTCACGATGGAAACGATTGGACAACGACCGTCGATCGACAACAAAAGAAAGCCCGCGCCGTTCGATCTCTCAGGACCGTCCGGCACACCCCCGCGCATGAGCATCCTATTGCAAAAAGTGGCCCCGATCGGCGAAGAACGCGACCGGGAGAGGCTGAAACTTGCCACTGACTTTGTGTACCGCGAGACGCCCCAAGGCGAAATCAGCGCTCATGTGTTTTTTCCGCCCGATGAGCTGGAGATTCCCGTCACCGGCCGGCCCGTGATCGTCTTTTTCCACGCGGGGTTCTGGGACACGGCGATGCCCACCCAGTTCGTTCCGCACTGTCTGCATTTCGCGACTCGTGGCGCGGTGGCGATCGCCGCCGAGACGCGCGTGGCTTCCAAACACGGCACCGGTCCGCAGGAAGCGCTCGATGACGCCCGCGAAATGATCCGCTGGATCCGTCGGAACGCCGGAACGCTCGGCGTGGATCCGGAGCGCATCACCGTCGGCGGCGCGGCGGGAGGCGCGTGGCTGGCCTTGCTGACCGCGTTGCCGAAGGAAAAGGACTTACCTTCTGAAGAAGGCATCGACTGCCGACCGCAGGCTCTGGTGCTGTTCAGCGCGTTGTTTAATACCACTGCGCGGGGCATCAAGCATCGCTTCCCCGACGGAAAGTCGGCCCGGCGGACCAGTCCGCTGAAACTCGCCCGGCGGAAATTGCCGCCGATGATCCTGTTTCACGGGAAAACCGACCGGGTCACCCCGATCAAAGACGCCGAGAAATTCGCCCGCAAACTCCGTTGGCGCGGCAACACCTGCGAACTCGTCGATTACGAGCGCGCCGATCACAGTTTCTTTAATTTCAACGTCAGCCATCTGCACTTCGAGCTGACGGTCGCCGCGGCGGATCGTTTCCTCACGCAGCGCGGTTTGCTGCCGATTCCCCCGCCGGATTTGGTGTAAAATCAGGGCAAATCGTTCCGCCCGGCCTGGAAAACTACGGTTTTCCGAACTATTTCCGCATTTCCGGCGATCCCCGCTTTATTCCTGCTTGGCATTCGGGGTGTCTTGCCGTTGATTTCCCGCCCCCCTGAATCGGGGAACGATTCTCCGGCTCAGGGGGCTTGCCACGCAATGGCCGTTTGGCGCGACCATTGCTGACCTCCGCCCGACCTGATGAATCCGTTCTACCACCCGAGCACCCCGCTGGTCCCCGGTTCCCTCCACCAGCTTTCCCAGGAACATGACAACTGCGGCATGGGCGCCATCGCCCACCTGCATGGGAAACGCTCGTATCAGATTCTCGACTACGCGCTGACTTCCGTCAGTTGCATGACCCACCGTGGTGCCGTCGATGCTGACATGAAGACCGGCGACGGTTCGGGTGTGCTCACCCAGCTTCCCTACCCGATTTTCCGGAAGGCTGTGGCCAAGCTCGGCCATAAGCTGGAAAACGACTCCGACCTCGCCGTCGGCGTGTTCTTCTTCCCGAACGAAAACGCGAAGGCCATCGACGAAATCAAGTCGATCGCCGACTCGGTCCTTTCGAAGCGCGGCATCGCCCGCATCGGCTGGCGCGAAACGCCCGTGGACGTGGATGCCCTCGGCAAGCTCGCCGCCAGCACCCGCCCGCACATCGAGCACCTCCTGATGCTCAAGCCTGCTGGCTGGGACGCGGATTTCTTCGAGCGTCAGCTTTATCTCACCCGCCGCGAAATCGAGCGCCTCACCAAGAACATCGGCAGCTTCTACATGCCGTCGTTCTCGAGCCGCCTGATTTCCTATAAGGCCCTCGCGATGCCGGCCGCCCTGCGCGCGTTCTACAAGGACTTGCAGGACTCCGACTACGAGATCGCGATTTCCCTCTACCACCAGCGTTTCTCGACGAATACTTTCCCCGCTTGGCCGCTCGGACAGCCGTTCCGCATGATGTGCCACAACGGGGAAATCAACACCGTCGAGGGCAATCGCCACTGGATGACTTCCCGCGAAGAGTTCTTCGCCTCGCCGGTGTGGGGCGATGAAATCGATCTCGTCAAAGACCTCATCCGCCACGGCGAATCCGACTCCGCCTCGCTCGACCACGCGCTCGAATTGCTCGTGCTTTCCGGCCGCTCGCTGGAGCACGCGATGTGCATGCTCGTCCCGCCGGCTTATCGCAACGACGAGGACATTTCCGACGACCTCCGCGCGTTCTATCAATACATCCGCTCGTTCTCCGAGCCGTGGGACGGTCCGGCCGGTCTCGTTTACACCGATGGCACCAAGCTCTGCGCGTCGCTCGACCGCAACGGCCTGCGCCCGTCGCGCTACAAGCTCACCGAAGACGGTCTGCTTTACATCGGTTCGGAAGCCGGAGCCGTGGTCATCGATGACGCGATCGTTACCCGCAAGGGCCGCCTTGGCCCGGGTCAGATGCTTTCCGCGAACACCGCGACCGGCGAACTGAAATACGATCGCGAAATCAAGGAAGAGCTCGCCCAGCAGAAGCCTTACCGCCGCTGGATCGACGAAAACCGCCTCGAACTCCGCAAGTTCGTCGCGCCCGACGCCCAAGCGCCGGAAGTCGACTACGCGCCGGTCGATCTTTCCCGCCTCCAGGTCGCCCACGGCCTGACGCAGGAAGACCTCGACATGGTGTTCCCGCCGATGATGAAGGGCGCGCAGGAAGCCGTGTTCTCGATGGGCGACGATATCCCGCTCGCCGTCCTGTCGCACTATCCGCGCCTGCTTTACACCTACTTCAAGCAGCTCTTCGCCCAGGTCACCAACCCGCCGATCGACCCGATCCGCGAGTGGGCGGTGATGTCGCTTTCCGCCGGCCTCGGCCCGGAGCGCAACCTGCTCGATGAAACGCCGGAGCACTGCCACATCATTAACCTGGAATCCGGCCTGCTGTTCGAACACGAGCTTGAGAAAATCAAGCACCTCGCCGAACACGGCTTCCCGGCCACCGTTCTCGACATCACTTGGGACGCCGCTGCGGGCGACGCTGGTCTCCAGCCGCGTCTCACCGCGCTCTGCGCCGAAGCGGAAAAGGCCGTCGACGCCGGCAGCAACATCCTCATTCTCTCCGACCGCGGCGTTTCCGCGTCCAAGGTCGCGATCCCGACCGCCCTCGCGATCGGCACGGTGCACCATCACCTCAACCGCGTCCGTAAGCGCATGCGCGCCTCGCTCGTGGTGGAAACCGGTGAAGCCCGCGACGTTCATCAAATCGCTTGCTGCTTCGGCTTCGGTGCCACCGCGATTTGCCCGTATCTTGGCTACGCCACGGTGCGCAACCTCGTCGCGATCGAAGCGTCGAAGGGCAAGGCGGAGATCACCGCCGCCAAGGCGATGACCAACTACCGCAAGGCGCTCGAAAAGGGCATCCTCAAGATCATGTCCAAGATGGGCATCAGCGTGCTCAACTCTTATCAGGGCGCGCAGATCTTCGAAGCGGTCGGTATCGGCAAGGAAGTCATCGACGTGTCCTTCACCGGCGTTTCCTCGAAAATCGGCGGCATCGGCTTCGCCCAGATCGCGGAAGAGTCGCTCGTGCGTCACCGCGCCGCGTTTGAAAAGGAACTCGCCGCCGGCGAAACGCTCGATCTCGGCGACCCGGGCTACAACCGCTATCGCAAGAGCGGCGAACGTCACGCGCTGACGACCGAAGTCATCAAGAACTTCCATACCTTCGTCAAATCCGGCAAGGCCGAGGACTACGACGACTACGTCAAGGTCAACCTCGAAAGCTCGCCGGTCGCGATCAAGGATCTGTTCGAGTTCGCGCCCGCCGCGTCAGGCCCGATCTCCATCGATGAAGTTGAATCGGTCGAATCGATCCGCAAGCGTTTCACGACCGCCGCGATGTCGCTCGGTGCGCTTTCGCCCGAAGCCCACGAAACCCTCGCCATCGCGATGAACCGCATCGGCGGCAAGTCCGACTCCGGCGAAGGCGGTGAGGACCCGGTGCGCTTCAAGCCGTATCCGAACGGCGATTTCGCCCGCTCCTACATCAAGCAGATCGCGTCCGGCCGCTTCGGCGTTTCCGCTCATTATCTGGTCAACGCCGACGAGCTGGAAATCAAGATGGCGCAGGGCGCGAAGCCCGGCGAAGGCGGCCAGCTTCCCGGTCACAAGGTGAACGCGCTCATCGCCCGCCTGCGAAACACGCAGCCCGGCGTGCAGCTCATCTCGCCGCCGCCGCATCACGACATCTACTCGATCGAGGATCTCGCGCAGCTCATTCACGACCTCAAGGAAGTGAACCCGCGCGCCCGCATCACGGTGAAGCTCGTCGCCGAGTCCGGCGTTGGCACCGTGGCCGCCGGTGTGGCGAAAGCGTCCGCGGACAATATCCTGATCTCCGGCCATGAAGGTGGCACCGGCGCATCGCCGTTGTCCTCGACCAAGCACGCCGGTTCGTCGTGGGAACTCGGCCTCGCCGAGGCCCAGCAGACCTTGCTGATCAACAACCTGCGCGACCGCGTGATCGTCCGCACCGACGGTGGTATCCGCACCGGCCGCGACGTCCTGATCGCCGCGTTGCTCGGTGCCGAACAGTTCAACTTCGGCACCACCGCGATGATCGCGATGGGTTGCGTTTACGTCCGCAAGTGCCACCTGAACAACTGCCCGGTCGGCATCGCCACCACCGATCCGAAGTTCCGCGCCAAGTTCAAGGGCACCCCGGAAATGGTGATCAACTACTTCAACGGAGTCGCCGGTGAAGTGCGCCAGCTCCTCGCATCGATCGGCGTTCGTTCGCTCGATGAAGTGATCGGTCGTCCGCAGTTCCTCAAGCAGCGCGAAGTGCCGAACCACCCGAAGGCGAACTCCGTCGATCTCGCACCGATCCTCAAGGACGTCGTCCCGACGCTCGCCGAGGCCACCGGTGTTCCCGCCGACAAGATCTCGCGCATCTGTGCCCAGGACCGCAACGACGGCATCTCGAAGCGCTCGCTCGACCTTCAGATCCTCAGCGATCTGGTGAAGGCGATTTCCGGCAAGGAGCTCGCCGACGCGCCGGAATACGGCCCGGACGCGACTCCGGAGGAAATCGGCAAGGCGCTCCTGCTTCTGCCCGATCGCGCTGCGGTTGCGCTCGAATACAATGTGGTCAATACCGACCGCAACATCGGCACCCGCCTCAGCGGCCGCATCGCCGAGCAATACGGCGACCGCGGTTTGCCGAAGGACTCGGTCCGTATCACCTGCCGCGGCACGGCCGGCCAATCGTTCGGTTGCTTCCTCGTTCGCGGCGTGAAGCTCGAACTGATCGGCGAAGCCAACGACTACGTCGGCAAGGGCATGGCCGATGGCGAAATCGTCATCCGCGTTTCCGAAGACGCGAAGTTCGAAGCCGCGTCGAACTCGATCGCGGGCAACACCTGCTTCTACGGCGCCACCGGCGGCCGCGCGTTCTTCAACGGCCGCGTGGGCGAACGCTTCGCCGTCCGCAATTCCGGCGCGACCACCGTCATCGAGGGCTGCGGCGACCACGGTTGCGAATACATGACCAACGGCACCGTCGCGATTCTCGGCAAGACCGGGAAAAACTTCGGCGCGGGCATGTCGGGCGGTGTCGCCTACGTCTATGACGTCGACGGCCGCTTCTACTCCCGCGTGAACTCGGAAATGGTCGTCGCCCTGCCCGTCAAGCGCGAGGCGGACGTCACCGAGCTCAAAGCCCTTATCGAAGAGCACGCCGCGAAAACCGGCAGCGCGCGCGCCAAGGAGCTGCTTGCGAATTGGCCGGCCGTGACGAGCAAGTTCGTCCGCGTCATCGCCAAGGAGCGCGCCGCTCTCGAAGCCGCCGAGGAAGAGCACGAAGCCGCTTCCACCCCGGCCGCCGCGAAGTAAACCTTGTCTCCAAGCCGTGGGCCGCGGACCCTTCCGCAGCCCACGGCTTTTTTATTTCAGTCATTCCACTTATGCTCCTCGAACGTTTCCTCGATCCTTCGTTCCCGTCGCTGAAAGTCTGCGGCGTGACACGGGCCGACGACGCCCGCGAACTGGCGCGTTTGAACATCGAGGCGCTGGGCGTGAACTTCTGGCCGAAATCGAAACGCTACGTCGCTCCCGTCGAGGCAGCGGCCTGGTTACGTGAGCTCAAGGGTAAGATCCTCCGTGTCGGCGTGTTCGTGAACCCCGATCTCGATGCCGCGCGTCAACTCGTTCGCGAGGGTTTGATCGACGTCATCCAGCTTCACGGTGACGAATCGCCCCAATTCGCTGAGCCTTTGGTGGAAAACGACATTCCTTTCCTCAAAGCGATCGGCGTGAAAACCGCCGCCGATCTCGACCGTGCCAGCGAGTATGGGGCGGCCGGTGTGCTGCTCGACGCCCATGCGCCCGGTGTTTACGGCGGCACGGGCGAAACGTTCGACTGGTCGGTCGCCGCGCAATTTCGCCAAGCGCATCCCTCGCTGCCCGTGATCCTCGCGGGTGGCATCGTTCCGGAAAACGCCCGGGCATCGTTGCAAGCCGTCCGCCCCGCCGCGCTCGATGTGGCCTCCGGTTCCGAAAGCGCACCCGGCATCAAAGATTTTGTCAAAGTCGCAGCCTTACTCGAAGCGGTCCGCGCCGGTTTTTGAACGGTCTTCTGGACATCCAACCTATCTTGCGCGACGAGTGAGGTAATGCAGGCACCGGAACGGCCGCGTTCGCCTCTTTGCGACACGCCCATTGAAGAACTAGTCAGCAGCCTTACGCACGCGCTGGGAGTCGTTCTCAGTCTCGGCGCGCTGGTCTGGATGATGTCGATCGCCCAAGGCGACTTTTTCCGCATCGTCTCCGCCGCTCTTTTCGGCGGCACGCTCACCCTTCTTTATACCTCGTCCACGCTTTACCACGCCATCAGCGATCCGAAGTGGAAGGCGTTTTTCCAGGTTCTCGACCACGCCTGCATCTATTTGCTCATCGCCGGTTCCTACACACCGCTCACGCTGGTGGCGTTGCGCGGTCCGTGGGGTTGGAGTTTGTTCGGCATCGTTTGGTTTTGCGCTCTTGCCGGCGTGCTGTTGAAAACCTTCGTCGCGAGCAAAAAGGATCACTGGCTTTCCACGGCGCTCTACATCGCCATGGGCTGGCTCGCGGTCATCGCGTTCGGACCGATGGTGCGTGCGCTGCCCACCGCCGGGTTGGCGTGGCTGATCGCGGGCGGAGTTTCTTACACCTTTGGCGTCGTGTTCTTCGCGTGGAGACGCCTGCCCTTTAACCACGCGATCTGGCACCTCTTCGTTCTTGGCGGCAGCGTTTGCCACGTGCTTGCCGCTGTTCACATCCTGCGTTGAAAGGTAGCGCGGCCTCGCCGAGGCCGCTTCGTGAGCACTGCGGCGACAGCGTTCCTCTCACAAACTCGAAGGCTTCGATTCGCATTATTCTCTCGGAAGCCTTTTACTCTTCGAAGTCGCCTCGGCGAGGCGACGCCACCTACTGCTTCTGCTCATGCCCGAGCTCCCCGAAGTCGAAACCACCCGTCGCGGGATCGAACCTTACGTCGGCGGACAAACGATCCGCGAGGTCATCGTTCGCCGCCACGATTTGCGTCAGCCAGTATCTCCGTCGCTCGCCACGCTCGAAGGCCGACGAGTGACCGCGATCGACCGGCGTTCCAAATACTTACTTCTGTCACTCGACGACGCGACTTCGTTGCTCGTTCACCTCGGCATGTCGGGCAGTCTGCGAATCGATGAGCCGGGCGAGCCTTTCAAGAAGCACGACCACGTCGCGATGACCTTCGCCAACGGCCGGCAACTCCGCTTCCATGATCCGCGCCGCTTCGGGATTTTCCTCCATCTTCCCGCGGGCGATCCCATGAAGCATCCGCTGCTTCAATCACTCGGGCCGGAACCGTTGAGCGATGACTTCAACGCCCAGGCGCTCGCGACCGCCTGCGCGAAACGCAACAGCGCGATCAAACTCGTCATCATGGATGCGAAAGTGGTCGTGGGCGTCGGCAACATCTACGCGTCCGAGGCGCTTTTCCGCGCGGGCATTTTGCCGCAAACCCAGGCGAACAAGATCTCCAAACCCCGGCTCGCCCGCTTGGTCGAAGCCATCCGTGCGGTTCTAACCGCTTCCATCGAAGCGGGAGGCACCACCTTGCGCGACTTCCTCCACTCCGACGGCCAGCCGGGCTATTTCGTCCAGCGGCTCAACGTCTACGACCGCAAAGAAAAACCCTGCCGGAAATGCGGCACACCGATCCGGCATGCGGTGCTCGGGCAACGTTCAACCTACTGGTGCCCGAAGTGTCAGAGGTGAGTGACCCGCGCGGCGCCAACCAGAGAGAAGGGCGATCGTTTCTCCCTAAAAATCATATACGAGAGGAAGGACGGGCCGTGCCCCGCCCTTCCCCCATCAAGCATTAGCGAGCATCAAACCGCCACTTCTGATTGCTGCCACCAAGGTATTGCCACTGGAAGACATTGGCGCCGTTTCCGGTGGAAGCGCCTTCAACGTCCATCGATAAACCGCTGCCGCGATTGATCACGCGATACACGCTGAGCTGATCCACGCCTTCAATCCGCCACTGCTGCCAGTTGTTGCCGAGCCATGCCCATTGCTGAATGTTGCCCCCGTTGGCCGTGGAGGAACTCGCGACTTCCAACGCCTTGCCGCTGTGCACACTGACGAGTCGGATCCAGCCGCTGCCGAGGCTTTCCACCCGCCACTTCTGCCAGTTGCCTCCATTCCAATCCCACTGCCCGACGTTCGCGCCGTCGTTCAGATTGGGCGCTTGGACATCCAGCACCTTGTTGCTGTGCATCGCGTTCAGCGAGAACACCGCGTTGTTGGCAAACGGAATGACTTCATCGAACGCCCATCTTTGGCTACCGCCACGCCAGTCCGTCCATTGCTGGATGTTGGTGTTGTCGGCGGAATTGACCCCGTTGACGTCGAGAACCTTGCCGCTGGCTTTGTTGTAGATGCTCCAGAAGCCACCGCCCGCGTCGGCGAAGCGCCACTGTTGCCACGCGGTACCGGTCCAGGCGCTCTGGTCGACATTGCCGCCGTTCGCATAGCTGCTGCCCGCCGTTTGAAGGCACTTGCCGCTGTTGACGTTGACGAGTTTCCACCAACCGCCGCTCACGGGATAGGCGATCCATTTTTGGCACGCATGACCGTTGTTGGCATACTGCTGGACGTTCGCGCCGTCCGCGGTTTGCGCGCCAACCACTTCCGCGAGTTTGCCACTGAATTGAACGCGGAGTTGATAAGTCCGGCCGGATTTCGCGGAGGCGGCGTTCGGATTGGAATCCGTGGCGTACTCGTCGAGATTCGAAATGTTATCGCCATCCGGATCGGCCGAAGCGGTTTGTGAGGTATTGCCGAAATTGAAAATCTCCCAGTCGTCCGGCATCCCGTCGGAATCGGCGTCGCCGATGATGCCCATGTCTCGGCGCAGCGCGGAGACCATCCGGACATGCCGCTCGCGAGCGACCGCTCCATCCTCGCTGTCGTAGTTCAGGCCATAAGGCCAAAAATGGCTGCCTCCGGTGCCGACGGTGGCGTTCTGACCATCGTAAAGTTTCACGCGGGCGTTTGCCACGGTGCCCGACCAACCGCCGTTGGTCCAAGTGCTATACTGCCCGACCCCCAACGTATGGGCGATTTCGTGCAAGGCGACGCGAGTGTTGATCGATCCACCGAAGTCGATCCATCCCGAGTAGCTGGCCTGGGCGGTCGGCACACTCGCGTTATAGTTGGCTGTAACTTGTTTATCGAAATAGCAGTTGGCGTTATAAATCGCCACCGCTTCGTCCATCGCCGCGACGATGGCGTTCCGTTTATCCGAAGGCCAACTGGCGTTGCCTGAGGCAAGGCTATAGGTCAGAGCGCAAGCGGGTCCGGCCGTAGCCAGAAACGACGCCAGCACAATCGCATTTCTTCTCATGTTTTCTTGGGTTTTGGGTTTATGTCTAACGAATCATCCGGATATGGGTTTTATCCTTTTATGATTCGCGCATGGTGATGGTAGATCCACCACCTCATAACAAGCACGATCGACAGTTAGGATATTGACTTGGCGTTTTATGGATCAACCGCTTACGAACCGGCGTTTTTCAAAATGCGGGACGTCCCCCGAAACCCGGCCTCGACAGTCCCGCGTCCCGTCTCTAGCGTCCCGGACTCATTCATTCCATGAAGACCCGCATCCTCATTCCCGGCGCTCTGGCTCTTGGCCTTTCCGCCCTCGCCCATGCCCAACCGAAGGCACCGGAAGCCGCGGCCAAGGCCGCCGAGAAGCCAGCCGCGGAAAGCGCGGAAAAGCCGGCCGAAAAGCCAGCCGCCCCGGTCGATCCCGCCGTCGTGAAGGCGGATTCCTCTTACGCACTCGGTTTCCGCACCGGCGGCTCCTTCGGTCAGGAATACGGTCGCTTCGGAGTGACCGCCGCCGACATCGAAGCTGAAAACTTCACCAAGGGCTTCTTCGCCGCGCTCAAGGGTGGCAAGCCGGAGCTTTCCGAAGAGAAACTCCAGAACGCCATGAAGGCTCTCGGCGATCTGCTTCAAAAGCGCGAACAGGAAGTCGCCGCCAAAAACCTTGAGGCGGGCAAAAAGTTCCTCGAAGAAAACGCCAAGCGCAAGGAAGTCACCACCACCAAGAGCGGCCTTCAATACGAAGTGCTCGCGAAGGGTGGCGACAAGAAATACGAAGCTCCCAAGGAAGCTCCGAAAGAAGGCGAAGCCGCTCCTGAAAAGCAGTTCGACGTGCGCTACAAGGGCACGTTGATCGATGGCACCCAGTTCGACGCTTCTCCGGAAGGCCAGACCGTGCCGATGACGCTCCAGGTGATCGAAGGTTTCAAGGAAGCCCTCACTACCATGCCGATCGGCGCGAAGTGGAAGCTCTTCATCCCGTCCGGACTTGCTTACGGCGAACAACGCCGCAGCGTCGAAATCGGGCCGAACCAGACGCTCGTGTTCGAACTTGAACTCGTCGACATCAAGGACGCGCCCACCCGCCAGGGTGGTTTCCCCTTCCCGATGCCCCAGGGCGCGGAAGGTGCGGCCGAGTGATCGACTTGTCACCCTCCTGAATTTACGAAAGGTTGCCGGTTCGCTCGGCAACCTTTTTTCATTCTCCCGTCATGAAACTCACTTTCCTCGGTCACGCCTGCTTCCTTGTCGAAACCGCTGGCCAACGCCTGCTGTTCGATCCGTTCATCACGCCGAATCCTTTGGCCAAAGACATCGACGTGAACCAACTGAAAGCCGATTACGTGTTGCTCACCCATGGCCATGGCGATCACGTCGCCGATGCCGAATCGATTCTGCGACGCACCGGAGCGAAGTTGATCTCGAATTACGAGATCGTCAGCTGGTACGGGGAGAAAGGAATCTCCAACGGCCATCCGATGAACCTCGGAGGGTCGGTTCGACTGCCCTTCGGTCGAGTGAAATATGTCAACGCCGTTCACTCCTCCGTGCTGCCGGATGGCACCTACGGTGGAAACCCGGGCGGCTTCGTGGTGGAAACCTCCGAAGGCGGCTTCTACGTCTCGGGCGACACCGCGCTGACTTATGACATCAAGCTCATCGGCGAATTCCATCGACTCGATTTCGCGGTGCTTTGCATCGGTGACAACTTCACCATGGGCCCCGAAGACGCCGCCATCGCCGCGGAATGGGCGGGCGTGAAACGCGTTGTCGGTGTGCACTACGACACTTTCCCGCCGATCCAGATCGATCACGCGGCGGCAATCAAAGCCTTCGCCGCGCGCGGCATCGAACTGCTGCTTCCCGCGATCGGCGAAACGGTCGACCTTTGATATTCGCCTCGCGCTTTCGATGGCACCGCGAATCAAACAAATCCTGCGAATCTCTTTATTCGCGAGATTCGCGGTTCCTTCTTCTGAAAGCAGTTCCAGAAACGATTAATAGCCCTTCTTGCGCAGAAGGTCGCGGAGTTGCGTCTGGAACTCGGCGATATCTTCCGGCGTCGGACGGTAGTTCGGCGAATCTGGATCAAGACCGGGTCGACCAGCCTGATCGATCAACCACGTTCCCGCTTCGCCATCGCTGAACGTCACGCGACCGCTGACCAAAGCGCCGGGCAACACCAGTTCATCGATGGTCACCGTAACTTTTCCCGTCGGCACGGGCTTTTCCAAAATCTCCTCCGGTTTTTTCTCCGGAGCTTTGGCTTCCTCGCGTAGCTCAAGCTTCAGATCCAACACCAGAAAGCGGGTGTCCATGTAAGTGATGCCGAGATCGAACTCGTCTTTCAGGCGACGTTGCAAATCCGCCATCGTCGCCCCTTCCGCGGCCCATCGTTGCAGGGCTTCCTTTTGCTCCTCGGTGAGTTTGCTCGCGCTGAACATGCTGTTGGTGTCGCCGTTCAGCGCGAGTTTTCCAAGCTTTTCCGGGCCTCAATTGCCACGGCGGCGACCCGCCTGCATGCCTCTCCCGAACCCACGGCCTTCCTGAATCCGTTGTTTCGCCTCGTCGCTCAGGACCGTCGATTGTTGGATATAAGCTTTCGCCGCGGCTTCGTCTTCACGCATCCACTGCACCGCGGCCATGCCGACCGCACGCTGGCGATCACCCTCGTCCTCAATCGTTTCGGCGAGCTTTATGACCGACTGCGGATTCTCGGACCGGTTGTTGAAAACGTAGCTTTGAATGGCGTTGTCACGCGAGTCGCCCGCGGGCTGCTGGTTGATGTAGGAAACCACGCCCGCATCGTCCTGACGCGCCCAGTTGGACACCACTTCACGCATAGCATCCTCGGAAGCCTTTTCGTTGTTCTGTGAGGCCAGCCACGCGGCGGCGGCTTTCGGATCCTCGCGCGACCACGTTTGAGCGATTTCCGACATGGCATCGTTCTTCGAATCGCCATCGGCCATCGCGGCCACTTTCTGCGAAGCGAGCTGCGGATTGTCGGCGGCCAAACCCCGCAACGCGGAAGACATCGCGCGGCCTTGTTCGTCACTCGGCAACGATTGAATCCACGCCTCGGCTTCTGAAAAATTCTTCGCGCCCCACTGACGGGCGATCGATGCGTAAGCATCGGCTTTGTCGTTGCCCTCGATCGCCGAGGCCAACTCCGCCGCTTTCTTCGGATCGGTCTGAGCCACTTCGCGCACGACCGAAGTCATCGCCTGACCCTTGTCGCGTTCGAGCGATTTCGCCCAAACCATCGCCGCTTCCGAATCGTTCTTGGCCCACTCGGATGCGATGATCGAAGCGCCGCTCTGTCCGCCCGGCCCGCGACCGCCGCCGCCCATGCCCATCATCGCGAACTCCCGCGGATGCTTGGCGTAATACTGCGCCGCGTTTTCCGGGTCCACGCTGGCCCAGCTTTGCAAAATCGTCGGCTTCACGAACATACCCGCGAAGCCCATCTTGTCCGAATACGCCATCGCGCCGGTCGGATCGGTTTCCGCCCATTTGCCGAAAAGCAACATCGACGCCATGATGCGCTCGCCCATCGGCAGGTTTTCCAGCTTGGCCGCTTCCGCCTCAAGTTGTTCCGGGCTGAGCTTTTGGTAGTAATCGAGCAGCGCCTGCATGCGATTCACCTGACCCGGCTGCCGGTAAATCTCTTCCAATGACTTCGGCCGCGCGGCGCGTTCCATACCCGTCGCGGACGCGGAAACGGAAGCCCGGCCGGTGCCGGGGACCGTGGCCGTATCGTCCGCCGTCGAAGCGTTCATTTCGCCACCGGATTTGCCGGCGATGAAACCACCCGCTCCTCCGACGAGGAGAGCGGCCGCGGGAATGATCCAAGGATTTTTCATGAGGAGGGTGACCCGCCCTTAAAACCCCGTTCTCCACGGAATGTTTCAGGGATTTTTCGACCCCGGCTGAACACTCCAATCGGGATCGGGTAATTTTCGCTCACCCACCCGCTCCAAGCTAACGAAAAACGCGCCCAGAATCCGGTCGCCCGGCAACTGGCCATCGAACCACGCTTCGAACTCCACCGGGCCTTCCGGAAAATCCATCCCGACCGTCACCGCGGTGGCGTTTTCCAGGACACCGGATTGGAGCTCGAATTTGCCCGCGCGCAAATGCACTTTGCCCGCCCGCAATTTACCCAAGCGCTTCCGTTCGTCGTCGGTCGCCTCCGGTGGCAATTTCCACAGCGTCACGCGATAATGCCCTTCCCGCGCGACGTTCAATTTCCAATGGCCGGAAATCGCGGGCAAAGCCTCCAGTTGCGACGGATCGGCGAGTTGTTCCAGAAGCTCCCGCAAGGTCGCTTGATCCCGGCAAAGTTCGGCGCCCTTCGCGTCCGAAACCTCTCGGCTCGGCCACCATGAGGAAGCATTCAGACGAATTACCCGCTGTCGCTCATCGCCAGCCAAAACCCGCACCGGTTCCTGCAACCCGGGCGAAACCCGCTGCCACCACGCACCATACTCCTGCAACCACCCGGCGGTCATCGCGGAACGGGGCTCGCTCTCGAGGCGACGGTCCGCCACGGGCTTCGTCAGGTCGAACCACTCCAGTCCTTGCAAAAGCCAGCGTTCGTCACGGACGGCGAACGCCTGCATTCGATGCCGGGCGGGCGAATCGTCCCCCGGCCAGCCTCCGGCATGTAGGAAAAACTTCCGTCCGGTCTGCGATTCGACTTTTTCCGCAAGCACCGGTCCCAAATCAATCCCTTCGCCCGGTGGAAACTCGATCCCACAAGCCGCCGCCACGCTGGGAGCCACATCCCGCCACGAAACCGGCGCGGTCACCGTTCGCGCGGGATATTTTCCCGGCCAACGGAAAACTAGCGGCGCGATCGTATTCGCGGGAAAGGACTCTCCGCTCTTCGATTCGCCCGTCGCGATCACCAGCGTGCGTTCCGTCAAACCCAGTTGGTCGATTTCCCCAATCAATGCGGACAGCGATTCGCCTTTCGGCCAAGTGATCTCCAGGAAAAACGGTTTTCCATCCTTTGCCCGTTCACCCAGCCATTTCAAAGCCGACGACTTGTGAATTTCCGCCAGCGACCCTGGCGCGACGCCCCATCGCCCATCCAATGTCCCCTCCGGTTCCGTTGCGAACACCTCTTCGAAGCCCCTGTCTAGGGGGCGACACGGCAAAGCCTGTCCCAACCACCAATCGCCCACCAACGCCGTGCGATAACCCGCCTGTCGAAAGCGTTCCGGCAACAACGGCACATCCGGTCGAATCCAGTTCCGGCCTGCGTACGAATGACTCACTCCGCACGCGAACTCGTGGCGGCCGCTCAAAAGTTCCGCCTGACTCGCTGGGGGAAATGGTCCTCCCATCGCTTCCGGAAAAATCGTTCCGCCCACCGCCTTCACCGCTTCGTTCGAAGCATGGACCACGACGACGTTCGCCCCCGGCTCGACGGCACTCGCCATCGCCACGAGCAAAGCGATGGCATTTGCGATTGCGGCGAAAATCCGTGTGGAGAGCATAGGCATCATCTGTCTCTCATGAACGCCGCCCGCAAGCCCTTCCGCGTGCTCTTTGTCTGCATGGGCAATATTTGCCGCTCACCCGCCGCCGAAATCGTCTTCCGCCATAAGGTCGAGGACGCCGGACTCACCGGTCGCATCGAAATCGATTCCGCCGGCACCCTCGGCTACCACGCGGGGCACGGGCCGGACGCCCGGATGTCCGCCACTTTAAAAAAGCGCGGTTATTCCATCGCAGGCAAAGCCCGCCAGATCCTCTCCGCCGATCTTCAGAACTTCGATCTCGTCCTGGTGATGGATTCGGAGAACCTGGCCAATGTTCGTGCTCTCGATAAAGCCGGGCATTTCCACGCGAAGATCCGCCGTTTCACCGACTACTGCACCCGCCACGAAGCCGATGAAGTGCCCGACCCTTATTACGGGGGACAAGACGGCTTCGACCACGTCGCCGATCTGGTCGAAGACGCGGCGGAAGGATTGCTGCGGGAGATCGCGGGCAAGCTCGGTTAATCTCTACTCTTGGCCCCCAAGGGGCCGAAAAGCGTGTGCTCCCGGATTCCCGCCATCCGAACACCAGGCGAAAGCCGGGCGATGGCCAATGATGTTCATCGCGACCAATAGAAGAGCTTTTGTTTTCACGCGAATGAAGCTCTTCCCTCTCCCGAGACGAAGAGAGGGAAGATCGAGGTTCAATTCAGGGCTGGATCGTCCATTGCTGGTTTGTGCCACCTGTCGCGCTCCATTGCACGACATTCGCCCCGTTGGCCGTAGACGCTTGATAAACGTCCAGCAGCTTCCCGCTATTCACATTCGTGATATTGAAGTAGCCGCCGCCAATCGCCTGGATGGTCCACTTCTGGTCATTCGAATTACTGCCATCCCAAATGATCGTATTGGCCCCGTCCGCCGTGGAGACTCCCCACACGCCGAGATAGCGGCCTGTTCCCACGTTCATGATGCGATACTGGTTGCCGCCGATATTCTGGAGGGTCCACTTGAAGACAGGGCTTCCGCTTGCGGTCTTCTGCTGAACAAAGCTGCCATTCGCGCTGCCGGATGGCCAAAGTGCTTTGCCGCTATGGCGGGCGGTAATTTTATAAGTTCCATCGGCGACGGGCGGAGGTGAAGGAGCCGCGACGGGAATGCCTGCGCATGCGATCACGACTACGGCGTCCGTGCCGGTCGAGTCGGGATTCTGCGAAGGCAGCGTGATGTTGATGTTGCCGCCGCTGATCGTGTAGCTCAACGGAGATCCGGGATCGTTCAACATGGTGATCCCGCTGATCGTATTGGTAATCGCCGGGACCGAAATCACCTTGCTTCCACCGGTCGGGTAATTGAAGACGTGGCAATAGAGCGCTCCATCCTTTTTGGTATAGGTGCCCCATGCCGGATCAATGGAGAACGGACTGCGCGTAGTGCCGTAAATACTGCCTCCCCATACGCTGGTCCAAGCCCCGATCGAATTCAGCCGGTCAGCCGCATACGACGATATGGCGCCGGCTCCATTAGGTCCGATATTCAACAGCAAGTTGCCTTCGCGGGAAGAGATGGTAACCAACTCCTGCACCAGTTCTTTCGCCGGGCGATAACTGGTCTGGCTTTCGTAGGCGGCGTCATAGCCCCAAGCGCCGTTCATCGTATCGCACCGCTCCCACGGCCGGTTCATCGGTGCGGCGGGAGTGCCGAACTCGGCGACCGCATAATCGCCCAGACCGCAATCACGCTTCACCCGTTCGTTGACGAGAATCGTATTCTTCTTCGATTTGACGAAGTTGTAGAGGTCCTGACCGTCCGAAGACAGCCACCAATCTTGGAGAGTCGGCGATGCCGGTTCGGCGAACCAGTCGCCGTCGAACCACAGCAACGCCGGATCGTAACGGGTGATCAACTCCTCCAGATCCGCCTTCATGTCCTCGATGTAGGCGGTCCGTGCGGCGAACGAGGACATCGTGGTCAGACCCGGTCCTTGAGCGCGTTTGGTCTGCGAAGAATGGCTCCAATCGAGAATCGAGTAATAGAGGCAGAACTTGATGCCTTGCGCATCGCAGGCGTTCTTGAGCTCCATGAGGACGTCACGCGAGTAATGAGCGGTCGTGTAGGCGGGCAGGCTGTAGATCGTTGCGCCGGTGTGATCCTTGAAGCTCGTCGCGGCGGTCCGGTTCCACATGGCAAAGCCCTCGTGGTGCTTGGCGGTGATCACGATGTACTTCATTCCCGCCGCCTTCGCGCTATTCACGATCCCGGTGGCGTCGAAATTAGCCGGGTTGAACGACTGGGAAATCTGGGTCTGATAGCTCTGCTTAGTATAGCCGCCCCAATGCATGATCCACTCTCCCTGCCCCTGGTAGGAATAAGAGCCGAAGTGAATGAACATGCCGAAACGGGCATCGGCCCACCACTGCATGTGCGAAGGAACGGTGTAATCCGCGAATGCGTGAGGCGCGGTTGCGATGATAGAGCCCGCGACAAAGCCGCCAAGACACACGCTGGAGAAACCTCGTTTTAAAAATCCACCAAAAGGATATTTTTGTCTTACAAGGCCAAATTTTGTCATGATTTTCAGGTTTTGGATTTTGGTTAAAAGCCGACAAATGAACCGGCCTTACTTTTAAAAAGTGCATTTACCTCCCACATCCCGACACACAAAAAGATGCCTAAATGTCTCTCCGCATGAATATATTTGTCGTATGTTAACCGACGACAACGCTGAAACGGTCCTTCGCTGGAATTGAAGCCGTAGATGTCGAGCGTCTTGCCGCTTTGGCGATCAATCATCGAACCCGACATCGCCCGTCGTTTTCATGCGGACAATTATCCGCTCGTCATCTCACCCGCACGATAGGCCGGTACACCGTCCAGCTCCTTTTGTGCCCGTGTCTTCAGAAGACCTGCCGGGAAACTCTCTTCTTCGGTCGGGATCCGGAGATCGCCCACGGCCGTGGGACACGGACCGTAGCACTTCCGGTTTGCCTTTCGCCCCGGAATTGAGCCATGTGATTGAAACCCCCTCTCCCGTGGCGTGGCCGGATCGATCAGGTCCCTCATGCCACACGCGTTTCGCCGTGAACGAAATCCAGAAAATCCTAGAGGCATCCACTCCCCCGGACGGCGGTGTTTCGTCGGAATTGCTCCCGTTGGTTTACGACGAACTCCGGTCCTTGGCGGCCAAACGATTGGCGAAGGAAAACGGCATCCAGACGTTGCAAGCCACCGCTTTGGTGCATGAGGCCTGGCTGAGCATGTCGGGAAATGAAGAGCATCTCTGGAACGATCGCGCCCATTTTTTTCGAACCGCGGCATGGGCGATGCGCCGGATCCTGGTGCAGCGGGCACGAGCCAAATCGAGCCTGAAGCGCAGTCAGAAGGAAACCATCGACATCGATACGCTCGATTTCGCCGATACCTCCGTCGACGATCGCGTGCTGTTCGTGGATGAAATGATGAGCCGCCTCGAGAAGGAGCATCCCGAAAGCGCTCAACTGATTTCTCTGAAGTTTTTCGGCGGCCTCACCAGCAAGGAAATCGCCGGGATGGAAGGAGTCACCGAGCGAACCATCGAACGACGATGGGCGTATGCGAGAGCGCGACTGCTCCAAATCTATTTCGAGGAGTTATGAGCTCCGAGCCGTCGATCCGGAACGTGTTGTTCTATGCTGCCGCTTGCCTGCCCTCGCCGGAAGAGCGAAAGGTTTTCCTCGAACATGTTTGCCGCGATGACGACTGCTTGAAGGAACATCTCGGAAAGCTTCTGGCGCTGGAATCGGCGGCCGCTCCGCTCTTCGATCTGCGACCGGAAAAAGTGGATGAAACCTCGGCTTCCACGGAGGAAGCGAACGGCACCCGCATCGGACGCTATCGATTGATCGAACGTGTTGGAGAAGGCGGTTGCGGCGTGGTCTACCTCGCCGAACAACAGGAACCGGTTCAACGGAAAGTGGCGCTCAAGATCATCCGCCTCGGCATGGACACCGAGAACGTGATCGCCCGTTTCGAAGCGGAACGCCAAGCGCTCGCCTTGATGGATCACCCGAACATCGCGCGGGTGCTCGACGCGGGCGCGACGGAATCCGGCCGTCCCTATTTCGTGATGGAGTTGGTGGACGGTGAAAGGATTACGGATTTCTGCCAAGAAGCCGGCTTCGACCTTCGTCGGCGACTGGAGCTCTTCACGCAGGTCTGCCAAGCCATCCAGCACGCCCACCAGAAGGGCGTCATCCATCGCGACATCAAACCTTCGAACGTGCTGATGCGTCGCCACGATGGAATCCCGGTTCCCATAGTCATCGACTTCGGCATCGCCAAAGCCGCAACTGGAGGTCCGGGTGAAAACGCGACGTTTACGACCTTCGACCAATTCCTCGGCACTCCGGCTTACATGAGTCCGGAGCAAGCTTCGGGAGGAGTCGATGTGGATACTCGCAGCGACATCTACAGCCTGGGCGCGCTGCTTTATGAGTTAATCGCCGGGCGGCCTCCTTTCGATCCGAAGCGGCTGAAAGAGACGAGCATTGAGGAAACACGCCGGATCTTGCGTGAGGAAGAACCGGCGTCCCCATCGATCACCACGGGGAACCACAAGGTCTGTGATTTGGATTGGATCGTCATGAAAGCCATGGCGAAGGAGCGCACGCGCCGTTACGACACGGCGATCGGCCTCGCCACCGAAGTGCTACGCTATTTGAACGACGAGCCGGTGTCGGCGCGTCCGCCAAGCCACAGCTACCGGCTGGGCAAACTGGTGAAGCGAAACAAAGGAATTTTCGCCGCGGTAAGCATCGCCGTCTTCGGCTTATGGGGAGGCTTGGGAACTTCGACCTGGTTGTTTTTGCGGGAAAAATCGGCACGCGAAGAGCAGGCGCGGCTGCATCGGGTCGCGGATCAAGCCCGTGAAAAAGCGGAGTTCCGCGAACGAGTGGCACAAGCGGCGGTCCAGCTCGGCCGGGGCAATCTCGGTGAGGCCGATCGTCTTCTCGGCACGATTCCCATCGACCGGGTACCGGTGTCATTAGAAGCCGCGGATTGCCACCGGAAAGTCGCCGAATGGCATGTACTTGGCGGGCGTTTCGAACAAGCGGCCGAACGCTATTCTTCGGCAGCTTATGCGTTCTCCAATGTGGACGACTCGGACAGCAACACCATTTCCATCGACGTTCTCGCGGCCGCCACTTCGCTTTGTTACGTCGGAGAGCTTGCCGCCTACGATCGAATCCGGTCATTCGCGATCCAACGATTTTCCGGCACGCGGCACCCGCAGGTCGCGGAGCAGGTTTTGAAAGCTTCGTTGTTGAAACCCGCTCCCCAATCCGTCTTGCGAGAACTCGACGGAATGGCCGAGTTGCTCGAACGAACCGTCAACAGCGAAGCCTATTGGAGTCGCGCGCTTCGTTTTCGCGCCTGGTGCTGTTTCGCCCTCGGCTTGAAAGCATTCCGGGAGGGAAACGACGATCTCGCCACTCTCTGGTTGCAGCGGTGCTCCGCTTTTCCCGAAGTTTATGAACCCCGGATCGCATCCTCAAGGTTCATTCTCGCGATGATCGAAAGCCGCAAGGGCCACTCCGTCGAAGCCCGCGACCTCATCGAGGCTTCGCGAGCTTCGGTGGAACGAGCGATGCAAGCGAAGTTGTCATTGGGCGGACCCGATGAAGCCATCTGGCTCGATTGGGTCGACGCCAAACTACTCCTCGATCAAGCCATCGCCGGTTTAGGTGATCCTCGGGATCCCGCTCACCAATGAGCCGCAAGGCCGCAAGCCGAAATCGCCGGACTCACCTCCCGGCACGCATCGCCGGTTCCGCGCCCGTGACATGGTGTTCGTATGCCGTTCGCAGCCCGATCAAGACTTCCGCTGAGGTCTCGAACAGAACTTGCGCTTTCGGTTCCTCGATCTTTCCAATGTCCTCCCGACAATGATCGATAAGTTCGTCCAGCATACGGCGAATATTCGCCACATGATGCTTCGGGTCATTTTCAGGGTAATCCGCCGCGTTCATTTCGCACCCGCTCTCGGGTAATGGTTTCAAGGACAGGAAAATAATTCACGACCGACGCGGGCGCAACTGGCCCGCCCACCAACTGCAAATGACTTGCAATAATCGCAAGTTTGAGCGACTTCGCGCCATGCGGCGTTTGCTTCTCCTGTTCCTACTTGGCAGTTCGTGGCTGAACGCCGCCGAACTGAAAGTGGCGACGCTGCATCCTTTGCTCGGCGATCTCGCGCGAAAAGTCGGCGGTGAGGCTGTCGAAGTCGTCGACTTGATCGGACCGAACGCCGATCCGCATCATTTCGAACCCACCCCCGCCGATCTCCAACGCGCGGAAGGAGCCGCCTTGTTTCTTGCCGCCGGTCTAGGTCTCGAAGCCGATCTGCCCGCGTTGAAAAGCATCGCACGCGGACGAATTCTGGAAGTGGGGGCATCGCTGCCGATTCTTTACGCCGAAGACCACGGGCACGCCCACGAAGAGGGAGAGCTCCACGAGCATGCGATCGATCCGCATTGGTGGCATTCGATCGACCGCTTTCGCCGCGCGACCTTGATCGTGGCCGAGGCCTTCGCGACGGCTTCTCCCCGTCACGCGGACGAGTTTCGAAAGAACGCGGCCGCTTATCGCGAATCGCTCGACACGCTCGAGCGATGGGTTCGCGTGCGGCTCGCCGGGATCCCACGGGAGAAACGCCAACTCGCCACCGCCCACGCCGCGTTCAATTACTTCTGCGCCGATTTTGGATTCGAGCCGATTCCCGTCGCCGGTCTCAATCGCGAACAAACCCCTGATCCCGCGCAACTCTCACGCTTGATCGGCGAGCTCAAAGCCCATCGCGTCGCCGCCGTGTTTCCCGAAAAGGAGTCGAACCCGAAGTTACTCCAGGCCATCACAAGCGACACCGGCATTCGGTCCGGCGAACCCCTCATCGCCGATGGCACCAACGTAGTGAGCTACGAAGCGATGTTCCGACATAATGTCGAGGCGATCGTAAAGGCGCTGAAGTAAGATAAGCGCGTTTTCTCCCGACCGATCCAATCACTCCCGCGAGAGCAGGAAGCCGTTGCTATTCCTGGGTTTCGAGCCGCTTTCGATGCGTTTCAAAACCTGTTGAATACGCAGGTGGAGATGGTCGATGCGATTTCGAGCATCCCGGCGGGCGACGGGTTTGCACCAGCGGAAGACCGGAATCCACGCGCGCGAGCCGAGACCGTCGACCACCCAAATCCGCAAACGACCATCCGCCTGCTTTTGGCAGACGAGGTTGTTCAGGATGAAATTGTGAGCGGGCACGGCTTCACGGATCCAGAACTCCGCGAAGTCTTCGATCGCGCGTCGCACCGAATTGGTATGGCCATGAGTCCAGAAATAATCCAGCAGGCTGCGGGAAATGAGTCCGTCGTCATCCCGGCAGACCTCCGTCAGCAGTCCACGGCCGAGATCGGTTTCAACCCAACCATGATAACGCGGCACGTGGGTCCAGATGGCCTGGTCACGATGACGTTCCATCCATTGAGCCGCCGCCCATTCGCGATCGTTCTCGTCGAAGTGGCTGACCGTCTTCCGAAAACGCTCATGCCACGGCGCCGCTCGATACAGATCGGCGGGCAATTGCTCGGGCAAGGGAAGCTTGATGCAGAGATCGGAATGATCGGGATGGAGGTAACACGCCCGTTTGCCTCCCCGGGCGAACGGCTCCCGCCCCCCCAAAGTCACGAAACTGTCGCGTGGTTTTCCTTTCAATCCAGGGCTAGTTACCGATGAATGCGAACCGGGAGACAAGGCGAATTGCGGGTTCGAACTGCGAAAACCGGGTGTCTCCCACGTTCTTATCTCGATGAGGAGAGATTTGAGAAGACCGCGGGTCAGCCACGGAAACTTCGCTGGAGCCGCTGGTCGGATTTGAACCGACGACCTGCTCATTACGAATGAGCTGCTCTACCCCTGAGCTACAGCGGCGTCTCTTGCGAGGCGGGCGAATCATGCAAACCTGACGCCCGGCCGCAAGCAGGAATTCATTTTCTGAAGTGCTTCAGGATCCCCTGCACCAGACCGGGGATGTCGTGTTGTTTGGCTTCGAACGCCGGTTCGATCCCCTTTTGCCGCAAAGTCTCGCTGGTGACGGGACCGATGCTGCCCGCGACGCAGCCTTCCGGCCATGGCAGGTCGAGCGCCAGGAAATGTTCGGCCGTGCTGCCGGAGGTGAAGGTAATCAGATCCGCTCCTTCTTCACGCAATCTCGCGACGGCACCGGTTGGATCTTCGGTTTCCGGCACGGTGCGGTAAGCGATGCATTCGTCGACGATCGCGCCGAGCGCCTCCAAACCCTCACTGAGAGCTTCGCGGGTTTCCTCCGCTTTCACCCAAAGGATGGTGAGGTTCTCCACCGACTCCTTGGCGAAAGCTTCTAGCAATCCTTCGGCGACGTATTTCTCGGGTAAAAGGTCCACCGCGAAACGGTATTCGCGGATCTTCGCGGCGGTGGCGGCGCCGATGGCGGCGATGCGCGGATTGCCCAAACTACGAGCGTCCTGGTAGACGGCGAAGAAGGCGTCGAAGAATTTCTCCACGCCATTCGGACTGGTGAACACGAGCCAATCGTATTCGTGGGCGTGGGTGACGTTTTCGGCGAAGCCGAGTTTGTCTTCCGGCGCTTCGATCCGGATGACCGGCAATTCGATCACATCGGCACCCAGCGCGGCCAGTTCCCGGCTGAGCGAGCCGGCCTGATCGCGAGTGCGGGTGACGACGATGCGCTTGCCGAACAACGGACGTCTCTCAAACCAGTTGATCTTGGAGCGCTCCTTCACGACGTCGCCGATCACCGCCACGGCGGGCGAACCGAATTCGGCGCGTTCGGCCATATCGGCGATGGTGCCCAGCGTGCCGACGAGCGTCTTCTGCGAACCAGTGGTCGCCCAGCGCACCAAGGCGATCGGCGTGTCGGGGCTATCGCCACCCGCGATCAACGCGGCACAGATTTCCCGCAAACGCGAAACGCCCATCAGGAAAACACGAGTGCCGGGCGTTTTGGCCAAGTGCGCGTAGTCGATCGAGCTGTCGCCCTTGGTCGGATCTTCGTGACCGGTGAAAATGGTCAACTGCGAGCAATGATCGCGATGCGTCACCGGAATGCCGGCGTAGGCGGGGCCGGCGATGGCCGAGCTGATGCCGGGCACGATTTCGAACGCGACACCCGCGTCGGCCAGTTCGGCGGCTTCTTCACCACCGCGACCGAAGATCATCGGATCGCCGCCCTTGAGCCGGACAACCTTTTTGCCCTGCTGGGTTTTTTCGACAATCAACGCGTTGATGCCTTCCTGCGTAAGCGCGTGATCTTTCGCCCGCTTGCCGACGTAGATTTTTTCCGCACCGGGTTTCGTCCAGCCCACCAGCTGCGGATTACTAAGCGCATCATAGACGAGCACGTCGGCTTCCTCGATGCATTGCTTGGCGCGAAGGGTGACGAGACCGAGATCGCCGGGACCGGCGCCGACGAGATAGCAAATGCCTGGAGTGCTCATGCGAGGGAGTGAAAAAGAATGGAAGCGGCGGAAAGCGGGTCTTCGGCGGCGGCGGCGATTTCCGCCACGCGCGGTTCACCACCGGTTTCGGGAAACACGCGGGCGTTGAGGTGGATCGTGTCGCCCGTGATCCGGGAGTAAACCCCGACCGGCGTATTGCAACCGCCTTCGAGAAGACGGAGAAATTCGCGTTCGGCGGTGAGACGAAGCCACGTTTCGCGATGACCGATCGCTTCGGCGCGGACACGCGTGATGGCGTCGTTGGCACGGATTTCAAAACCGATCGCCCCCTGCCCCGCCGCCGGATAAAAAACATGCTCGGGCAAACGCGTCGCGCGAAGCGTATCGAGCGAACCGTCTTCTGAGTGAACCGGCTCATCGAGTTCCGAAGCGCTGTCGCCGGGCAAGAACCCGAGACGGATGAGGCCGGCTTCGGCTAACAAAATCGCGTCGTATTCCTCGCCCGTCGCGAGCTTCTGCAAACGCGTCGGCACGTTGCCGCGTAAGTCGCGCGTTTTCACATCCGGTCGCAGCCACTCGATTTGCTTCGCGCGTCGCGGACTGCTGGTGCCGACGATCGCCCCCACGGGTAAACCCTCGATGCCGCCCGGCGTGCGGGAAAGAAGCACGTCACGCACCGGCGCGCGTTCCAGCACGGCGGCGATGGCGAAACGCGGTTCCAGCAAAGTCGGCACGTCTTTCATGCTGTGCACCGCGAGATCGATTTCGCCGGCGTCGAGCGCCATTTCGAGTTCCTTGGTGAAAACGCCCTTGTCGAGCACGCCTTCCACTTTCGCGACTTGGCTGAGAGCGACGTCGGTCCGCCGGTCACCGGTCGTGCGGATGATCTGGCGGCGCAATTCAAGACCGGGAAACGCGGACGAAAGCGCGCGTTCGGTCGCGTCGGCTTGCACAAGCGCCAATTCGCTACCGCGGGTGCCAATGATCAAAGTATCGCTCATGGAAAAAACGGGGATCGGTTTCGGATCTTTTTCAGCCTTCGCTCTCAACTTTTCTCACGTACCGGGAAGGTTCAGCTTGGCGAGTTCGGCGGCGATGATCCGGTCGCACTCTTCGATCTGCCGCTGGCGGCGCACGCGCGCCTCTTCGGCCAATTCTTCCAGCGTGTCGATGTCGTAGAGGTAGACTTCTTCGATCTCGCCGACCGCCGGATCGATGTCGCGTGGCACAGCGATGTCGATGAAAAACAGCGGGCGAAACTTCCGCGCGCGACGCACTTTCTCCACGTCTTCGCGATGAATCAGCGCATGCGGCGCGCCGGTCGAGGAAATCACCACGTCGACCCGCTCCAGCACCTTTTCCCACTCGTCGAAACGCACCGCGCGGCCGCCCATGTCGGTGGCGAGTTCGACCGCGCGTTCGTAGGAACGGTTCGTTACGAAAATGCTCCGTGCGCCACGGGAAACGAGCGCTTGCGCGGTCAGCCGGCTCATTTCGCCCGCGCCGAGAATCATCACTTCGCTGTCCTGAAGATGGCCGAAAATTTTCTCCGCGAGTTCAACCGCCACGTTGCCGATCGACGTCGCGCCTTCTTGAATCCGGGTCTCGGTGCGGACTTTTTTGCCCACGCCGAACGCCCGCTGGAACAAACGGTTCAACACGCCGCCGGTGGTATTCGCGTGAAGCGCCGCCTGATAGGCTTGCTTCACCTGGCCGAAGATCTCGGTTTCGCCGAGCACCATCGAGTCCAGCCCGCTGACCACCCGGCAGAGATGCGACGCCGCCTCGCTTCGGGTGTAGCGGTAAAAATGCGCGGTCGCGTCAGGTTCGAGCGCGTGACGATCGGCGAGCGCTTTTTCCAGCGCCTGCAAACCGGACTCGGCGTCGTTCGCGGCGATGTAAAATTCGGTGCGGTTGCAGGTCGAAACCACGACGCCTTCGCTCAAGCCCGGGAGCTCCGCGATTTCCCGGGCCGCGTCGCCCAGCTTCGGCGTGCCCACGGCGAAGCGCTCGCGCACCTCCACGGGCGCGGTTCGATGGTTCAGACCCAAACAAGCGAGTTCCATCAGACGAAGGCGAAAACCGTGAGCGAAATCAGGAACAACCCCACCGCCGCCAGCGAGAGCCGGCGACCCGTCAAACCTCTAATGGTTTTCACCGTCAGCAGCAGCGCATAACCGATCCATGTCGCGACCGCGGCGATCAAATGTCCCTGTCCGTTCCCGCTTTGTGGCATGAGAAATCCCGCGACGATCCCCACCGTTAGCAAAGCCGTGCCCAGCCAAAGCAAACGCACGGTGGATTTCAGCAGCTCGCGCACCGGCGGCAGATTGCGGAAGAGACCGCTTTTCAAATGGTGGACTTTTAATTGCCGGTCGAGCACGAGGAACATCACTCCCGCGACCCCGGCGAGAGCCAGCGCTCCGTAGGAAAGCACCGAGAGCGCCGCGTGGGTCTCTCCCCAGGGGTCGGTGCCCGAGACCTTTTCGGGGAACGCCTGCAAAACCCCGGGCAAAAGCGCGACCGCCTGAAACACGACCACCACCGGTGCGGTGAAAACGCCGAGCAAAGAAACGCGGTAGGCCGGACCGGTCGCAAGATAGAACAAAGTCAACGACCAAGCCAGGAAAGCGAGGATCTCGCCCAGATCCCGCAGCGGACAAGCCGCCCGCGCTTCGCCGCGTAACGCGAGGAAACCCAGTTGGCACACGAACGCCCCGGTCATCCAGACGATCGTCCACTTGCTCCGGATCCCCCGGTGGACCGAATACATCCCCAGCACGCCGCCCACGGCGGCCAAAAGCGTCGAAAGGATGAGAAAGGTGCGGTCCATCGCGCCCTCTCCATGCAATCCGATCGCCCGCGGTGCAAGGTCAGATAAGTATTTCCCGCTTCCGTTTGATCCCTCCCGGCGGTCCGCCCCCGCGCGCCCGGGCTCGGTCGCGAAGGATTGCGGGAAAATTTAACTTTTCCGAAATAATGACGGTTCCACCTTGACAGACCGGCTCGATTGAACGAGTTTCCGCGCCCCAACCAATCGGAACCAACCTCAACACCGACTTTTTTACCGCATGCGTGGAGTGATTGTCAAAAAAGGCGAGCCCGTCGATCGTGCTCTGAAGCGCCTCAAGACCAAACTGGATACCGAAGGCATCCTCGAAGAAATGCGCCGCCGTCGCGCTTTCGAAACGCCGACCCAGCGCAAGGTCCGCAAGCTTCGCACCGCTTCCAAGCGCAACAAGATTCGCTGGCGTTACTCCAACGCCGCTCCGGTCGACAAAACCGAAGCCGCCGCCGAAGCCTGAATTTTTCCGGTTCCGATACCGGTTGGACAAAACGGGTGCCCCACAAAGGCACCCGTTTTTGTTTTCAGCGAGATGGGATTCGAGTTCAGGACGTCTCCATCAGTTTACGCTCCGGCGACCTACAGGAAAATTCTTAGCCGCAAAAACGCGCAAAATCGCAAAAATTGAGAGGATCAGCTTTCGATCGAGTGGAGCGTAATGCATTCCTGAGATTCCTGCTTTCCTTATCCCTTCTTCTTTTTTGCGTCCCCCTTGCGCCTTTTTGCGGCTAAAACCCTTGGCATTCGAGCCCGTCCCTTCTTGCTGCTAACGGTTTTGCCCTCCATGATACTCCCATGCAGGTGATCACGGACAAGTTGCGCGGGTTTCTCCAGTATGTGGCCGTCCAGTTCATCGAACATCCAGCGGAGGCCCAACTCAAGGTCACCGAGCTCGGCCCGAAGAAATTGCGTTTCAAATTGGTGCTGAGTCAGCCGGATGTCGCGTTGCTGATCGGCCGCAACGGCTTCACTGCTTCCGCGATCCGTAGCGTGCTGCGCGCCGCCGCCGAGCGTGAAGGCGTGCAAGTGACCCTGCAAATCCACTCGCACGAAGAAGAGGCCGAAATGACCGCCCGGGGCGAGTCGTGACCGGCTTTTCCGCCCGTCCCGCCATGTCCCCTTGGGATGAAATGACCGACCGCAGCGGGGCGATTCGCCCGGCATGGTCGACGCTCGCCGCCTCACTCGCCCGCTGGACCCCCGACGAGCGCGCGGGCCTGGTCGCGGGTGCCGAGCGGCTGCTGGAAGATCTCGGCGCGACTTACAACGTTTACACCGATGCTGGCGGCGCGGGCCGGCCGTTCCGTGCCGACCCCCTGCCCTTGCCCATCGAATTCACCGAATGGCAACGCGTCGCCGCTGGACTGGAACAACGCAGCCGGTTGCTGGAAGCGGTGCTCGCGGATGTCTATGGCCCGCAGCGTTTGCTAAAAGAAGGCCTGCTTTCGCCCGATCTCGTCCACGCGAATCCCGATTTCCTGCCGAACGTCCGCGGCATTCAACCTCCGGGCGGGCAATACTTGCTCGCCACCGGCTTCGACCTGATCCGCGATCCGTGGGGAAATTGGGCGGTTTTGCGCGACCACGCCCGCGTGCCCGGCGGACTCAGCCAAACGTTGGAAAGCCGCAGCGTTTCGGCCAATATCTTACCCGACGAATTCGAAGCGTCGCGCGTGGCCCGGATCGTCCCTTTCTTCGGTTGGGAGCGCGACATCTTGCACGATCTCACGCCGATGCGCCACGAGCCGCCGTTGATCGTGCTGCTCACCCCCGGTTTCCGGCATCCGTCGTACTTCGAACACGCCTTCAAAGCCCGTGCCCTGGGGATCCCATTGGTCGAATCGGGCGACCTGACCGTGCGGGAACGACGGTTGTATCTGAAAACCTTGTCGGGCTTGCGGCGCGTGGATGTGGTCGCCTGCCGACTCGACGACAACGGCATCGATCCGCTGGAGCTCTGGAATGGGAGCGGCTCGGGCGTGCCGGGACTCATCGAAGCCTGGCGTTCGGGGAACGTCGCGCTGGCGAACGCACCCGGCGCGGGCTTCGCCGGATCGCGCGCGCTGATGCCGTTTTTGCCCGGCATTTGCCGCGCGCTGTTCGGCGAAGATCTGAAGCTGCCTTTCGTGGAAACCTGGTGGCTCGGCCAAGCGGGCGTATGTGCAAGAGTGCTGCGTGACTTCGGAAGCTTCGTCCTGTTTCCAGCCTTCGGCGAACACCCCGAGCTTCCCGTGCGAGTGTCGGCGCTATCGGCCGCCACACGCGCGGAATGGGAAACGAGGGTGCTTGCCCGGCCGCATGCCTATGTCGCTCAGCGCGACCTTTCGCCCGGTACCGCGCCGGTGCTCGACGGACGTTCGTTGAAATCCCGCCCGGTTTGCTGGCGATCGTTTTGCCTGCATACCTCGCAAGGTCCGCGCACGCTGAAAGGCGGCCTCGCCTTGCACGCGCGGGAAGGCCTCGCTTCCACCGGATGGAACCAAGGCGATTTGATCGCGAAAGACATCTGGATCACCCACGACACGGAGATCGACTCCGCCCAGTCGCCGGAAGCCGCGCCCTTGTCCGTACGGCGTGAAGTCTCCGGTGCCGATGTGCCGAGTCGTGTCGCCGAACAATTGTTCTGGGTCGGTCGTTACGCGGAACGTCTCGAACTCGCCACGCGTCTGCTGCGAACGACGATCCACCGCATCACGGGCGAAGCGACTCCGACGCGCGACCCTCAACTCGCGCTTTGTCTGCGCTTGCTGGAAGGGATCGGGATGTTGCCCTTCGGCACACCGCATTCATCGCTACTGCCCGTGCTTGCGGGTTTGATCAGTCGGAACGCGACCGGCCTGACCGGCTTGCACACGGAAGTGCGCGCGCTGATGTGGAACGCGGCGTCCGCGCGCGATCGCCTCTCCGACGATACCTGGCGTTTGTTCAACCGGCTCGAAAGCTTGCTCAACGGCGAAAGCGCATCGCCCACCGCGGCGACCTTGATTCAGAAACTCGACGCCGTGGTGCTTCACCTGGCCGCTTTCGCCGGTATGCAGGCGGAAAACATGACCCGCGGCCAAGGTTGGCGTTTTCTCGAACTCGGGCGACGCATCGAGCGGGCGATCGGTGTGCTGAATTTGTTGGAACACGCCTCGCATGCGCCCGACAGGGACCTCGCCGCACCCGAACCCTTGTTGGAAACTTGCGACAGCGCCATGACGTATCGCCGCCGCCACCTTTCCCGCCCGCACTGGCAACCGGTCGTCGAGCTTCTGTTCTCCGATCCCACCAATCCCCGCTCGGTGGCCTATCAGCTCAAGGTTCTCGCCCAGGAAGCCCCCTCTTTGCCCGGTCTTCCGGATCACGGACTGCTACCGCGCATCCGCGAATCGATCGCCGAGCTGCAAGGTTCACTTTCCACGCCCGAAATCGCGGGCGATTGGCGCCAACGATCACGTGATCTCACCCGGTTGTCGGATTTGCTCACGCAGCATTACTTCAGCCATTCGGTTCGCCGCGTTTACTGACAAAGGTCATGCGCTATCTGGTCACCCATCACACCCGCTACGCCTACACCGGCCCGGTGACCGTGTCGCATCACCTCGCGCACCTCGCGCCGCGCGCATTGCCGTCGCAACGCAGCCCGTGGCATGAACTGACGATCTCGCCCACGCCGGTGACGCGCCATTCGCACGAAGACGCGTTCGGCAATATCGCCACCTATTTCGAAATCGAAGGCGAACACACCTCGCTGGAGGTCGTGGCGAAAAGCCTCGTCGAAGTCGCACCGATGCTCATCCCGCTGGCCGCGGACACTCCGCCGTGGGAAACCATCCGCAAAGCGTGCCAGGATCAGTCGCTCACTCCGTCCGCCGCCGCGGGCGAATTCCGGTTTCCTTCGGCGATGGTTCCCGTTTCCACGATCTACGCGGACTACGCGGCGGATGACTTTTCTCCCGGCCGACCGATCCTCGAAGCCGCCCAAAGTTTGATGGCGCGCATTTTCCACGACTTTCGCTTCGATAGTCGCGCCACGGATATCGCGACGCCCGTCGCCGTGGTGATGGAGCGACGCGCGGGAGTTTGCCAGGATTTCGCCCACCTCATGCTCGCCTGTTTGCGCTCGCTAGGTTTGCCCGCGCGCTATGTCAGCGGCTATCTGGAAACCCTGCCACCCGATGGCCGGGAACGCCTGATCGGCGCGGACGCGTCGCACGCGTGGCTATCGATCTACGCGGGCGAATCCCATGGCTGGATCGATCTCGATCCCACGAATAACCTCTTGCCCGGCGAGCGCCACATCACCATTGCCTGGGGCCGCGACTTCTCGGATGTCAGTCCGCTACGAGGCGTCACTCTCGGCTCCGGTGGCCAGGAACTCAGCATCGCCGTCGACGTCGTGCCCCTCACCAGCGGCCCCTGACATTGTCTCGATCTCAAATTCCAAATCTGAAATCTCAAATCTCTTCATGCGCGTCCTCGCCATCGACCCCGCGATCCGCAACACCGGCTATGCCGTGTTGGAGGGCGGCGCCCGTTCGCCCCGGGTGCTGACCTACGAGGTCATCCGCATTCCCGAAAGCGTTCCTCAATCGGCGGCTTTGGCGGCGGTGCGCACGCATCTCAGCCATGTGATCGAAGCGCACCAACCGGACGAAGTGGCGGTCGAAGGCATCATTTACGTCCAATCCCATCGCACCGCGATCAGCATGGGGGCCGCCCGTGCCGCCGCGTTGATCGCCGCCGCCGATCGCGGTCTCGCGGTTTACGAATACGCCCCGAGCAAGGTGAAACAAGCGGTGGTGGGCAAAGGAAAGGCCGACAAAAACCAGGTCGCCTTCATGGTGCGTGCCTTGCTTGGCTTGAACGAAACCCCGCCGCACGACGCCGCCGACGCCATCGCGATCGCCTTCGCGCATTTGCAGGCGTCCGATCCGCTGAAAGCCCGGTTGCTCGAACGCCGGCGAATTTGACCGTTCGCCTTTGACTCCGCCGGGCTCGGACGATTCGCTTGCCGCCAATGAAGGTCGTCGATCTGGGAACCGGCGTGGATTACGCGGAAGGACTTCGTTTGCAGGAAGCCACCGTCGAGGCGGTGCTCGAAGGCCGGGAGGAGGAAACGCTTTTCCTGCTCGAACACGCGCCTGTTTACACGATCGGTCGGTTGCGCGACCAATCATCGCTGCGTTCGCGTGACAGTCTGCCGTTCCCCGTCTTCGAAATCAGCCGCGGCGGTCAGGCGACCTACCACGGCCCGGGACAGCTCGTTGGCTATCCGATCGTCGACCTGCGCACACGCGGGCGGGATCTTCACGCGCATCTCCGTCATCTCGAAGACGCTATCATCCGCACCTGCCAGCGTTTTGGCGTGGATGCCGGCCGACGCGAAGGCCTGACCGGCGTGTGGGTGGAAAACCGCAAGCTCGCGTCCATCGGTGTGGGCGTGCGGCGATGGATCTCTCTCCACGGTTTTGCCCTCAACGTGACGAAGGAAAGTTTGCCGCCGTTCTTCGCGATCACGCCCTGTGGCATCGACGGCGTGACGATGAGCTGCGTCGAACAAGAAGCCGGACGACCGGTTTCCGTGAAGGAAGTCGCCGAGGTGTTCGCGGAAGAGCTGAGGCTCTAAAGGTAGCGCGGCCTCGCCGAGGCCGCTTCGAAGACTCGGAGCAAGAGAAGTCCAAGCGGGAGAATCGAAGCCTTCGATCTCCGGCGCTTTCGTGGCGCCGCACCGGCTGCAGCGCTCTCGGCGAGAGCGCGCTACCTCACCCACCCAGATTCGAGATCGTCTGGAAGATCGCGGAGACCATCAGGTAGGCCATCGTGCCGATCAGGCCGGCCATGATGATCAGAATCGTGGGCATGATCAGCGCCATGATGCGCTGAAGGTCCTTGTTCAGCTCCTTGTCGTAACGTTCGGCGGCGCGACGCAGCGAGAGATCGAGTTTACCCGTTTGCTCGCCCACGGAAATCATGTCGACGAACAACGCGGGGAACGCGCCGGTGCGGATCAACGCGCGGGAAAACGCCCGGCCGTCGCCGACTTGCTCGATCACCCGGTCGAGCTCACTCCGCAACGCGAGGTTCTGCGTGGCATCGCGGGAAAGTTCCAACGCACGCAGCAGCGGCAAACCATTGCCCACAAGGTTGGACATCGTTTCCAGGAACTGGACGTAAAAGCGGCTGGCGATCACCGGACCGGCCAACGGCATTTTCAGCTTCATCCGGTCCCAAGCCGGCTTGTTGACGTCGTTATCTTTCCACGCCTTGAAGAACAAACCGGCGGCCACCAACAAAATCAGATACACGTACCAGAATTGCCCGAAGTGATGAGTGACCGCGGTCATCATGCGGATCGGCAACGGCAGCTTGCCGCCCGGCGTGCTCTTCATCAGCTCGGTGAGCTGTGGGATGAGCGTGGTGACGAAAATGATCGAAACCCCGATACCGGCGCACACGAGGAACGCCGGGTAAATCATCGCAAGGATGAGTTTACTCTGAAGCTCCTGCAACGTCTTCAGGTAATGCGCCTGGCGTTTGAGAATTGTATCCAGCGCCCCGGACGCTTCACCCGCCGCGGCGAGCGAGCAATACAAGGGGCCGAAACTCGGGCTCACGCGTTTGAGCGCGGCCGAGAAGTTCATGCCGTCGCGCACTTCCTGGCGGATCTTGTACGAAACCGCCTTGAGGTTGCCCAACTCCTGACGGTTTTCCATCGCCTTGAGCGCCGGCTCCAACTGAAGACCGGCGCCGAGCATGTCCGACAATTCCTCCGTGAACATCACCACGTCGGCGCGTTTCAGCTTCACCGGCCCGGCGGGAATTTCCTCCACCGCGGCGGTGTTTTTCGGCGCCTCCGCCGGTTGCTGCGCTTTTGCTTTGTTCTTCCCCGCCGAAGGAACCGGCGCGGCCATCGTGCTTTCCTTCAGGCTGACCGGCTGCAAGCCGCGCTTGTCGAGCAAACGCAACGCCTCCGGGCGATCGGCGGCATCGATCTCCCCGACGGACACGTTGCCGTTGGTGGAAAGAGCTTTGTAGGAAAAGACAGGCACGGTGAGGAAAATGACTAATGACTAAATCCTAATGACGAAAAGAAGATCGGTTCCAAATTCCGCGTTCCGAATTCCGAATTCCGCATTTCTTCACCCTTCCGCCCCGCCGACTTCGGACGAGGTGACGGAAATGACTTCTTCAATCGTCGTGAGACCCTGCATCACCTTGTGCCAACCGTAGTTGCGCATCGGCAAATACCCGTCGCGCACGGCCTGAGCCTTGATGTCCCTCGCGGGCGCGCTGTGAGCGACCATTTCCTGCAGGGCATGAGTGAGGATGACGATTTCGTAAATGGCGAGTCGACCCGAGAAACCCGTGCCACGGCAACGGTCGCAACCCACCGCTTGATAGGCTTCGCCTTCGATGTCGAACGGAATGCCGAGTTCGCTACGGTCTCCGAGAGTCAACTCGCGCGGAACCTTGCAATGCGGGCAAAGGCGGCGGACGAGACGCTGGGCGAGGAAGGCCCGGACCGCGGCGGAAACGAGGAAGGGCTCCACGCCCATGTCGATCAAACGGCTGATCCCGCCGAGCGCGTCGTTGGTGTGAAGCGTGGAAAAGACCAAGTGACCGGTGAGCGAGGCGCGGATCGCGATTTCCGCCGTCTCGAGGTCGCGAATTTCCCCGATCATCACGATGTTCGGGTCGGCGCGGAGAATCGAACGAAGGGCCGAGGCGAAGGTCAGCCCGATCTCGGATTTCACCGCGATCTGCATCACGCCGGGCAACTTGTTTTCCACCGGGTCTTCGACCGTCACGATGCGCCGCTCCGGGCTGTTCACTTCGGTGAGGAAGGTATAAAGGCTCGTCGATTTACCCGAACCGGTCGGGCCGGTGATCAGGATGATGCCGTTGGGCAAGTGCAGCAGCGATTCGATCTTCTTCCGCACAAACGGCTCCATGCCGAGACGGTCGATGTTGAACTTCTGCTGGTTGAGCAAACGCAGCGACACGCTTTCGCCCTCGACCGTCGGGACCGTCGCCACGCGAACGTCGATCGTTTGGCCTTCGAATTGCAGGTTGATACGACCGTCCTGCGGCAAGCGGCGCTCGGCGATGTCGAGGCGCGACATGATCTTCAAACGCGCGATCACCGAGCTTTGCAGCGCCTTGATGTTTTCCGGCACGGTGACTTCCAGCAAACGACCGTCGATGCGGTAACGGATGCGGAGATTATCGCTGAGCGGTTCGACGTGAATATCGGTCGCGTGCTGATCGAGCGCTTCGCGGATGATCTGGTTGACGAACTTCACCACGCTCGCCTCTTCGTCTTCATCGGCGTCGATGACGTTCGCCTCGTCGCTCGATTCGAGGTTCGCGAAATCGAGATCCCGGCCTTCGAGAATCTGTTCGAAGGTATCCGCGCCCACCCCGTAGAGGCGTCGTAGCGCTTCGTGAATGCGACGGCGCGAGGCCATGCACCATTCGACCGGCAATTCGAGTTCCTGGGCCACGGCTTGGCGAGCCACCAGATTGAACGGATCGAAGGTCGCCAGTTTCAACCGGCGGTTGTCGCCTTCCCCTTCGATCGCCACCGCCAGCAAGCGATGCCGCAGGGCGATTCGCGGGCCGCAAGCCTCGCGCAAGGGAAGCGGCGCTTCCGGCAAAGGAATGCTGTCAAGCCACTCCATTCCGAGATCCTGCGCCAGTTCGCGGAGGTATTTTTCCTCATCGACGATCCCCGCATCGAGCAAATCGTCGATCGGGGAACGCTGGCGCTGCGCGGCCGCGTCGAGGACGTCGGCCACGGCCTTGAGGTCATCGCATCCGGTGCGGCGGGCGGGTTCGAGCAGGAGCTGGGTCATTCGGCTGGAATAGCTTCTCCTTAAAACCCACCGGGACGCAACTTTGTCTCACGAAAAATCCGGTCTCCGCATTTTCAGGGAACCGCAGATGGACGCGGATGAACGCGGATTTAAGAGGAAGATTCTGCAAAGCCCGCATTCTTTTGCCTTAATCTGCGTACATCCGCGTCCATCTGCGGTTGCCCCCCCCCGTATTGCGATTTTTGCGTGCCCTTCCGCCCGCTTCCTGCTTTGGAAACCTCGTGGCCTATTTGGAAATCCGCGATCTCACGAAGCATTTCAACAAACGCGTCGGAGGCGCGTTCTCTCCGCGCACGGAAACGATCCGGGCGGTGAACGGTGTGTCGCTGGAAATCGAAAAGGGCGAAATCCTCGGCCTGGTGGGCGAATCGGGCTGCGGCAAATCGACGCTTTCCCGCACCTTGATGCAGTTGACGCCGCCGACTTCCGGCTCGGTGATTCTCGACGGCGAAAACCTCTCCGCTCTACCGCCCGGGCAAATGCGCCGCCGCCGGCTGGATTTCCAGATGGTCTTTCAGGACCCCTACGCGTCGCTCAACCCGCGGATGACCATTTTCTCGACCCTGGCCGAAGCCGTGCGTCAGCGGCATCCGGGATTGAAAGGCAAAGCGCTCGACGAGCGTGTCGAAACGCTGATGGCCACGGTCGGCCTCGATGCCGCAGCGCTTCTCAAATACCCGCACGAATTCTCCGGCGGCCAGCGCCAGCGCATCGCCATCGCCCGCGCGCTCGCGCCCGAGCCGAAGTTGATCATCGCCGACGAACCCGTTTCCGCGCTCGATGTGTCGATCCAGTCGCAGATCCTGAATTTGCTCAAGAAGCTGCAAAAGGACTTCGACCTCACCCTAATCTTCATTTCCCACGATCTCGGTGTCGTCCACTACCTCGCCGACCGCATCGCCGTGATGTACCAGGGCCAAATCGTCGAATCCGGCCCAGCGGGTGAGGTGTTCCATCACCCGCAAAACGACTATACCAAGCGTCTGCTCACCGCGATTCCCAAGCTCGTCGGCGCCCCAGGGGAGTGATGGGAAAACGTCATTCCATAGGGGAATGAATCTTTTCCCACACCGCCTTTTGGAACCACAGCGGCATGGGGTCGCACTTCAATACCAGCTCACGCCCCTCCGTGATCTCCGCCACCCATAAATGCTCCCCACCGTGGCGTGAGTTGTCGAAGAGGTAGGCTCGGTTCGTGCGCTTCACCGCCTCCAGCAGCAAGTCGAGCGATCGCCCGTAACGGCTGATGATCTTGTTTTCCGGCACGTCGTGCCCACCCAAGCTAACCCGGGCTTTCACACGTGCCAGATTGATCGCGGGATCTTCGGTGGCGATGTAATAGAGATAAGTGCGATAACCCAACTTCTGGGCCATTTCCAGAAGCTGCACTTTGTCGATGGAGGACATCACCGTTTCGAAGGAAAATGACATCCCTTTTGCCAACAACTTCCGGCGCAGGAAATCCGTAGCCACCGAAGCGAAGTAGGCGTTCACTGCCACTTTCTCGAAGACTATCCGTCCATCTACGAAACGCAAATGCTCTACTTCTCCAGCTAGCCCGGCATTCATGAGCAGCACGGATTCCCTGAAAAACCGCAAAATTTCGTCTTGCCGCGCCTCTACCTGATAGGCGCTCACATCCAGATACCCGGACGCCTCGATCTCTTTCTGAATCTCGTCGGGATTAAGATAAATTCCCAATAGCCCGGGCGGCACCACGCTCTTGATCGTGCTCTTACCTGAGCCGTTCGGCCCGGCGAACATCCGCAAGCGGGGTATGCTCATATCAGGGAATTTTCACCCGGGTTCCCACGGGCACGCTCAGTGGTTTGGCCATGGGTTTGACCAGCTTCTGCGAACCGTCAGGCATGACTTGGTAAATCCCCCCGTCACCGCTCACCAGCACAGCTTGCCCTGCGGCGAGCGCCTGCCAGTATGCCACATCCACCGCCGCGGCCGAAAGGCTGGGGATCTGCTGCTCCAGATAATCAAGAGCTTGCTCGGAGTCGGTCATACCGAAAGCTAATCGTTCCACCCAATCGGGCCAAGGGCAAAGACGAGCGTCATCCGCTTCACGGTCCCTGGGTCGCTTGGGATAACCCGCTTAATCAGGGCTCACTTGGCACCACCGTCCTTCCCGCCGCGCACGAATCCCCGGAGCCTCAACCCCGGGGATCCGGCAACACCCATTCAATCAACGACCCGACGACGGCTCCGGCTCGGCGACCAGCTCCGTCTCACGGCCGCGCTTTACCCGCACGATCCGCGCCGCGGTTTCCCACTCGGCCAGGATCGGCGGATCGTTCTCAAACTTGTTGCGCACCAACGGCAGCAACTGGCTGCGCAATTCCACCCCGCGATCCACCGCCGTCACCATCCCCGCGGTGCCGCCGACCTGGGTCGAAAGCCCCGCGTCCTGATCGTCCACCGCCGACTCGAAGCGGTCGATTTCCGTTTCCAGCGCGTCGAGGAAACCGGCCGGCAACTCGAACTCGACGAAGCGCGCCGTCAGCGGTCGCGCCGCCGCCAGCGACAATTTCGCCTGCGTCAACAAGGGCGCAAAGGCCTGCGAGCGCGGCAACACGAACGGCTCGGCGAAGGCGGGATTCTTGTCCGCCACCGCGATCGCCCGCGCGGTATCGCGCAACTTCCGCAAGTGCGTCCGCAACCGCTCCGCCGCCGCCTGTTTCGCCGACGTCCCGGAATGATAATGGGTCGAACCCTCCAACTGTCCGACCCCTCGTCGCTCCAGTTCCGGAATCAGCGCCGCCAATTCCGCGAACAAGCCGCTCGCTTTCCCGGCCGGAGAGAAATTCGCGCCGTATTTGAGATGGAATGCCTCGATGCGCAGAAACGCATCATAATGATTACGAATCAATTCGTTGTTCATGATTGATCTATCAAGATCGCATCACGAATTGTTAGAACATCGCCCCGCTGACCAGCCTAAATTTCTGAGGGAAGAAGAAACGTCATGCGGGAAAGGTTTTCACCGTGCACGGGAAAGTTTTCAGTCCGCACGCGACGGAAATTTCCCTGCGGGGAAACGTTTTCACCGCGCTTGGAAACGTTTTCACCCCGTGAGGATCGGTTTAAACTCTGCGCGCTCCCATTTTCCGCACCCCAGGAAGCGTTTTCACCCGCCCTTGGGCGGTTTTCACCACGTGTGCTGCCGTTTTCTCCCCCCGGAGTGCTCAAGCTCGCTTGAGCCATGGCGCGGCGGAGCTTGCTCCGCGGGAATCGCGCCTCATCCGCTCTCCAGTCCTCCGATCACGATCTCTTCCTAAAAACCGGAAACTGAACACTGGCAAACCTCTCCCCTCTTGTTAGCCTGCCGTCCCCCTTCATGCCTGCCCGTCGCAAGTCTTCCACCACCGATACCGCCGCCCACCTCGGCTTCGAGGCCAAGCTCTGGCTCGCCGCCGATAAGCTCCGCAACAACATGGACGCGGCGGAGTACAAGCACGTCGTCCTCGGCCTGATCTTCCTCAAATACATCTCCGATTCCTTCGAGGCTCACCATGCCAAGCTCCTCGCCGGTGAGGGCGAATATGCCGGAGCGAATCCGGAGGATCCGGACGAATACCGCGCCGAAAACATCTTCTGGGTGCCGCAGGTGGCCCGCTGGTCCCACCTCCAGGCCCGCGCCAAGCAGCCGACCATCGGCAAGAACGTGGATGACGCCATGGACGCGATCGAGGGCTACAACCCACGGCTCAAGGGCGCGCTCAACAAGAACTACGGCCGTCCCGATCTCGACAAGCACCGCCTCGGCGAACTGATCGACCTCATCGGCTCCATCGAGCTGAAGGAGGAGGCGGGGAAATCGAAGGACATCCTCGGCCGCGTCTTCGAATACTTCCTCACCCAATTCGCCAGCGCCGAGGGCAAGAACGGCGGGCAATTCTACACACCCTCCTGCGTCGTCCGCCTGCTGGTGGAAATGCTCGCCCCCTACAAGGGCCGCATTTACGACCCCGCCTGCGGCTCCGGCGGGATGTTCGTCCAGTCGGAAAAGTTCGTCGAATCCCATGGCGGCAAGCTCGGGGACATCAGCATCTACGGTCAGGAATCGAATCCGACCACCCGCCGCCTCGCCATCATGAACCTCGCCCTGCGCGGCATCGAGGCGGACTTCGGCAAGGAACACGCCGACACCTTCCGCAACGACCAGCACCCCGACCTCCGCGCCGACTTCGTGCTGGCCAACCCGCCCTTCAACGACAGCGACTGGCACCGCAAGGACGACGACGTGCGCTGGCAATTCGGCGTCCCGCCCAAGGGCAACGCCAACTTCGCCTGGGTCCAGCACTTCATCCACCACCTCGCCCCGAATGGCATGGCAGGCTTCGTCCTCGCCAATGGCAGCATGAGCTCGAACCACTCCGGCGAGGGCGACATCCGCAAAGCCATCATCGAGGCCGACCTCGTCGACTGCATGGTCGCCCTGCCCGGCCAGCTCTTCTACAGCACTCAGATCCCCGTCTGCCTCTGGTTCCTCGCCAAGAACAAAGGGGCGCGGACATTCCTGTCCGCTTCAGGGGAAAAAATCGCCCTCCGCGACCGCCGCAAGGAAACCCTCTTCATCGACGCCCGCAAGATGGGCAGCATGGTCAGCCGCGTGAACCGCGAACTCACCGAAGCGGACATCCGGAAAATCGCCGACACCTATCATGCGTGGCGGACGGATGTGGAGATGGGCGAGATCGATCAAGGCGGCGGCGTGAAAGCACTGGTCGATCCTGCCGCAGATCGTTGCTACCGCGACATCCCCGGTTTCTGCAAATCCACGACCACGGAGGAGATCGAAAAACACGGCTTCGTTCTTACCCCCGGCCGTTATGTCGGTGCGGCGGATGTCGAGGACGACGGCGAACCCTTCGAGGAAAAGATGCCACGCCTTGTCGCAGAGCTGAACGCCCAGTTCGCCGAGTCTGCGAAGCTGGAGGAGGCGATCAAAGCGAACCTGAGGAGACTTGGGTATGGTAAGTGAACCGCAATCTTTAGACGGAAACTGGTATGTCCTGCTCGCTGGACTACCACGTTTTGACACCTCGTCGGTCTTAGCTCCTGGTCTTGGACTCCGGCCATTGGAGTCTCCCCTCAGTGTTTTTGACTTAGCTGCGGCGGGGGCGGTCGGGTTTAGGGGCTGGGCAGCACTTGAGCAGTTCGCACACGCGTGCACCGCCGAGATTGAATCAGCGAAGGATGGCAACATCACGCCCGGCTACGATACCTTGAACCGTGCGTGGCTTACGACCGGTCTCTTGGTCCTGCGCGGGTTCACTAGACTTTGGGGCGTGGCGTGTAGCGGCTATTCGTGGAATTTGATCGCAGGCCATCAGTCTCGTCATTCGGAATACTTCAAGAAACAGGCTGCCGAGGAAGGAATCGACAAGGCCGTGTTTCAACCCAAGCACTCGCTTACTCCGTTTCGTGGCAACCTGCTTGACTACCATCTCACTTGTTTCGCCGACTCCAGTTGCAGGAATGACGCGCCAAATGAAGCGGATGCCGAATGGATTAGGAACCGATTCGACACCTTCAACCGCTTGGCTTCTGACAATGAACCGTTTCGTTTCGCCCTGGAGGCGGCCATCGACTGGCGGTTCGCCAAGGAACCGCGGTCGGCAGTCGCTCGCCTGTGGGGCGGGATCGAGGCTCTTTTCGGAATCAGTTCCGAGCTCGTGTATCGCATCTCCCTTTACTCGGCTTGCCTGTTGGCCGAACGGGGCGAACCGAGAAAGCGCAAGTTTGAGGAAGTGAAGCGACTCTATGGGCTCCGCAGTAAAGTGGTTCACGGGGAGAAACTCGCGGGGGAGAAAATTTCCCAAGCGATGAGCGACTCATTTCACCTCCTGCGCGACCTGTTGCTGATTGCGGTTGAGCGAGGAAAACCAATCACAGCGGCGGATGTTGATGACGCAATCTTCTCCTAAAACTCATATGAGCGTTGATTGGAAAATTACATCGCTTCGCGAAGCTGGGGTAACGCTGATTGACTGCGACCACCGCACGCCTCCTGCTGCTAGCAGCGGCTTTCCATATATTGCGATTCCGCAACTCAAGGAAGGACGAATCGTCCTCAACGATGTGCGGCGCATCTCGCCTGAGCACTTGGCCGAGTGGACGCGAAAGGCCAAGCCGCAGCATAACGACGTGATTCTTTCTCGCCGCTGCAATCCGGGCGAAACGGCTTACGTTCCAGCGGGCCTTGAGTGCGCACTCGGTCAGAACCTTGTCTTGCTCCGTGCTGACGGAACGAAGTTGTTTCCGCCATTCTTACGTTGGCTGGTTCGCGGCACGGAGTGGTGGGAGCAAGTCGGCACCTTCATCAACGTTGGCGCTGTGTTTGATAGCCTGAAGTGCGCGGACATTCCGAACTTCAGCATGCGACTCCCACCCCTTCCCGAGCAAAAAGCCATCGCGGCGGTCCTGGGGGCGCTGGACGACAAGATCGAGTTGAACCGGTGGATGAACGCGACGCTGGAGGCGATGGTGCGGGCGCTGTTCCAGAGCTGGTTCGTGGATTTCGACCCCGTCCGCGCCAAACTCGATCCCGCAGGGCGGGACCAGCTCCCCAACCTCGACCCTGCCACCGCCGAACTCTTTCCCGACTCCTTCCAAGACTCGCCGATTGGCCCCGTGCCGACGGGCTGGAAGGTAGAACGATTCGACGCTCACATCACCGCCGACCGCGGCCTGAGCTACAAAGGCGAAGGTTTGCGCGACGACCGCACCGGCCTGCCGATGCACAACCTTAACTCCATTTTCGAGGGTGGCGGCTACAAGCACGCGGGCATCAAGTATTACCAAGGAGAATATCGGGAGAAGCACCTCGTCGATCCGGGCGACATGATTGTGACCAACACCGAGCAGGGCTTCGATCACTTGCTCATCGGCTACGCCGCCATCGTCCCGCGATGCTTCGGATCAAAGGGACTGTTCAGCCATCATATCTACCGCGTCCGGTTCAAGCCAACCTCGCCGTTCAACCCACATTACCTCGTCGAGTTGTTTAACAACCGCCGCTGGCATTACTGGATCAGCGGTTTCTCCAACGGCACCACGATCAATATGCTGCCGATCGATGCGCTCGAAATGCCGCTCCTGGTCGTGCCACCGAAAGAGTTGGTGAAGCAGTTTACCGCAATCGCCCAAGCCGCCCACGACCAAATCGAGGACAACATTCAGCAATCCCACACCCTCGCCAGCCTTCGCGACACGCTGCTGCCAAAGCTGCTGAGCGGTGAACTCTCAACTGAACGATTCCAATCACCATGAAACCATACTCACGCTCTATCTTTGATCTTTTTGACGGCAAACGCCGTTACGAGGTGCCTCTCTTTCAACGCCAATATGTCTGGAACCTCGAGGACCACTGGGAGCCATTGTGGGAGGACATTGAGCGGAAGTTTGTGCAGCGGCTCAATGGCGCAGCCTCGACCCCGCACTTTCTCGGGGCGATGGTTCTCGACCAACGACGCGTTTACGGAAACGCAGTGCCGGTGCAACTTGTGATCGACGGCCAGCAACGCCTGACGACTTTTCAAATTTTCCTTTCTGCGTTTCGTGACGTGTGCGCCTCGGAGGGGCAGCAGGCTTATGCAGAAGAGTGCGCTCGCTATTTGCAAAATACGGGCATCATGGAGGACGATAAGATCGAGAGATACAAACTCTGGCCTACTAACCTAGACCGGAATCAGTTCACTGACGTTATCGACTCCACATCCAAGGATGAACTTAACAATCGGCACCCCATCGTTCGGAGAAAGTATCAGCGAAAGGACGACCCGCGCCCGAAGATGATCGAGTGCTACTTCTTCTTCTACGGCCAACTTTTGACGTTCATGAAGAGCGAAGAGCATTCGCAGCCGCTTCCTGAACGTGTGGCCACAATGCACGAGGCATTGCGTGGAGCACTGCAAGTCGTAACGGTGGAGTTGGAAGGCGACGATGATCCCCAAGTCATCTTCGAAACCCTGAATGCACGGGGCGAACCGCTCCTGCCGTCAGACTTGCTGCGAAACTTCATCTTCTTGCGGGCCGCCCAAAAGAATGAATCGCAAGAGGAGCTTTACGCTGAGTTCTGGCTGCCATTTGACGACGAATTTTGGCGGGCGTTTGAGAAGCAAGGCAGGCTCCTGCGTCCGCGTTCCGATATCTTCCTCCAACACTACCTGACACTTCATCGGCGACAGGAAATCCTGATCTCCCACCTCTACAACGAATACAAAGACTGGATCAAAGCATCGAATCCGTTTCCAACCGTCAAAGAGGAGTTGGAAAATCTGAGCAAATACCGGACGTGTTTTCGGGAACTCGTTCAACCGGACCCCAATACGCCGATTGGTCGCTTTTCAACCTTCTTGCGGATTTTCGATCTTAGCACCGTGTATCCTCTCGTGCTTGGAATGATGGGCGCTGGTCTCGCCGAAGAAGAGCTTGCCGGGATGCTGGAAGACCTTGAGTCATACATCTTCCGTCGTGCCGTTTGTGAACTCGGAACGAAGAATTACAACCGCTTCTTCCTGACGGTGCTTGGCAAGCTGGCGAAGGCGCAATTCAACCGCCAAAATCTAAGGGCAGCGCTTGTAGAGCAAAAGGGCGACAGCGTTGTCTGGCCAGACGACGCCCGATTTAAGCAAGCGTGGCTCGTGAAGCCTGCGTATAACTCCGTTGGTTCTGGCCGCGTTCAATATGCACTTCGCGAAATCGAAAGGCGTCTGCATCAGCCTCGTGCCGAGCGAATCGAGATACTTTCGGCACTCACAGTTGAGCACGTCATGCCGGACGAGTGGATTGAGCAATGGCCATTTGCAAATGGGAACCGTGGTGTGACATGGCTTGAGCAGTTCGACAAATCCCGCAGTCCAGAGGATGTTGAGGCTACAGCCAAACGCGACCGAGCGAAGCATACGTTCGGGAATCTGACGTTGCTGACACAACCACTAAACAGCTCGGTCTCGAACTCCGCCTTCCTAATCAAGAAACCGGAGATATTGAAGAACTCAGCCTTGGCGCTGAACCGATATTTCCAAGACAAGGAAAGCTGGGATGAAGCTTCGATTGCTACACGTGGCGAAGAGCTCTTCGCACACGCGATAGCGAAATGGCCATATCCTGCTGCGGTTGCAGCGCAGTAGAATTCCATGGCCCTCACCGAATCCACCGTCGAAGAAGCCGCCCTCGAATGGTTCGGGGAGCTGGGCTATGCCCTCGGCCACGGACCGGAGATGGCTCCGGGCGAAGCGGCGGCGGAGCGGGATTCGTTCGGGGAGGTGGTGCTGGAAGGGCGCTTGCGCGAAGCTCTGCGGCGCTTGAACCCGGAAGTGCCGGACGAGGCACGGGAGGATGTCCTGCGCCGGGTGTTGCGGGTGGCGGATGGCACGCTGGTGCGGACGAACCGGGCGTTTCACAACCTCCTCCGTGACGGCGTCGATGTTTCTTACAAGCGCCCCGATGACAGCACCAAGCACGACAAGGTCTGGCTGGTGGATTTCACCGACGTGCGGGCGAACGATTGGTTGGCGGTGAACCAGTTCACGGTGATCGAAGGCGGGCACAATCGCCGACCGGACCTCGTGGTGTTCGTCAATGGCCTGCCACTGGGATTGATCGAGCTGAAGAACGCGGCGAACGAGGGCACCGACATTTGGTCCGCCTACAAGCAGCTCCAGACCTACAAGGCGCAGATCCCTACCCTCCTCCGTTACAACGCCGCGCTGGTGGTGAGCGATGGCTTGCAGGCGCGGATGGGATCGCTGACGGCGAGCGAGGAGTGGTTCAAGGTGTGGCGGACGATCAACGGCGAGGACGACGCGCCCAAAGGCTCGCTGGAGCTGGAGGTGCTGGTGCGCGGGGTGTTCGAGCGGCGACGCTTTCTCGACCTCTTGCAGCACTTCATCGTTTTCGAGGAAGACCCGGACAACGGCGCGGTGCACAAAATCCTGGCGGGCTATCACCAGTTCCACGCGGTGAACGCCGCGGTGGAGGAAACGGTGCGGGCCAGCGGGATGGCGGAGGGCGGCAAGCTGAAGGACGACGAAGGCCGCTACTGGAGCGGCCGCATGCACGGCGGCAAGGCGGGCGACCGCCGGGCCGGGGTGGTCTGGCACACGCAGGGCAGCGGCAAGAGTTTCTCGATGCTCTTCTATGCGGCGCGGGTGATCCGGCATCCGGATATGCAAAACCCAACGTTGGTGGTGCTGACCGACCGCAACGACCTCGACGACCAGCTTTTCGGGCAGTTCCAGCGGTGTGAAGATTTGCTGGGACAAAAGCCGGTGCAGGCGGAGAGCCGCGAGCATCTTCAGGAACTGCTGAACCGGGCGGCGGGTGGTGTGGTGTTCACGACCATCCACAAGTTCATGCCCGACAAGGGCGAAGAGATGCCGGAGCTGAGCGGGCGGCAGAACATCGTGGTGATCGCCGACGAAGCGCACCGCAGCCAATACGGATTCGGCGGCAAGGTGAACGAAAAGACCGGGCAGATGAGCTACGGCTTCGCCAGCAATTTGCGGGATGCCTTGCCGAACGCCTCATTCATCGGCTTCACCGGCACGCCGGTCGAGAAGACGGATGCGAACACGCGGGCGGTCTTCGGCGACTACATTTCCATCTACGACATCCAGCGGGCGGTGGCCGATCAGGCGACGGTGCCGATTTACTACGAAAGCCGGATCGCCAAGCTGGGCCTGAACGCCAGCGAGCTGCCGAAGATCGATGAGGAGTTCGACGAGATCACCGAGGGCGAGGAATTTTCCAAGAAGGAGAAGCTGAAAACGAAGTGGGCCGCGCTGGAAGCACTGGTCGGCGACCCGAAGCGGATCGCGCTGATCGCCGCGGATCTGGTCGCGCATTTCGAGAAGCGGGTGGAGGCAATGGAGGGCAAGGCGATGATCGTCTGCATGAGCCGCCGCATCTGCGTGGATCTCTATGAGGCCCTCATCAAGCTTCGCCCGGAATGGGCGGCTGACACCCTCAAGGTGGTGATGACCGGCAGCGCGGCGGACGGCCCGGCCTATCAGAAGCACATCACGACGAAGAAGCAGCGCCGGGAGCTGGCGAACCGGTTCAAAAATCCCAAAGACCCGTTCAAGCTGGTGATCGTGCGCGACATGTGGCTGACGGGCTTCGACGCGCCGTGCCTGCACACGATGTACGCGGACAAGCCGATGTCCGGCCACAACCTGATGCAGGCGATCGCGCGGGTGAACCGGGTGTTCAAAAACAAGCCGGGCGGTCTGGTGGTGGATTACCTCGGCCTGGCCGACCAACTGAAGCATGCGCTGGCGACCTACACCGAGAGCGGTGGCCAGGGCGATCCGGTGTTCGATACCGCGCAGGCCATCGCGGTGATGCTGGAAAAGCACGGCATCGCCTGCGACCTGATGCACGGCTTCGACTGGAACCCATGGACGACCGGCACGCCGACGCAGCGCCTGCAACTCATCCCCGCCGGCCAGGAACACATCCTTGAACAAGAGGGCGGCAAGAAGCGCTGGGTGCAGGTGGTGACCGAGCTTTCTCGCGCCTTCGCCCTGTGTGCGGCGAGCGACGAGGCGGTGTCGATCCGCGATGACGTTTCCTATTTCCAAGCACTGCAAGCCGCGCTGAACAAACAGAGCGGCGAGAATCGGAAGAGTCCGGACCAGATCGACGCGGCGATCCGGCAATTGGTGAGCAAGGCGATCACCACCGAGGGCGAAGTGATCGACGTCTTCACCGCCGCGGGGTTGCAACGGCCGGACATTTCCATCCTGAGCGACGGCTTCCTCGCCGAGGTGCGCGGGCTGAAGCACAAGAACGTGGCGGCGGAGTTGCTGGAGAAGCTGCTGAAGGACGAGATCAAGGTGCGCTCGAAGCGGAACCTGGTGCAGAGCCAGCTCTTCTCCGACAAGCTGAAGAAGACGCTCAACGCTTATCACAACCGGGCGATTTCCACGCTGGAGGTGATCGAGGAGCTGATCAAGCTGGCGAAGGAAATGGACGCCGCCACCAAGCGCGGCGTGGACCTCGGGCTGACGGACGATGAGGTGGCGTTCTACGACGCCCTCGCCGCCAACGAGAGCGCGGTGAAGGCACTGGGCGACGACAAACTCAAGGTGATCGCCGCCGAGTTGATCACAATGGTGCGCAAGAGTGTGACGATCGATTGGACGCTCCGCGAAGGCGCGCGGGCGAAGATCCGGGTGATCGTGAAGCGGATTCTGAACAAATACGGCTATCCGCCGGACTTGCAGGAGGAAGCGGTGAAGACGGTGCTCGAACAGGCAGCGTTGCTTTGCAACGAGTGGGCACTTTAATAATTTTTGTTAGGCACTTAGAAAGCTCCGACCACAATCCCGCTCCCCAACCTCGCTATGTCTCTCTGGCTCATGCGTGCCGGCTCTTCCGGCGAATACGAACAGCGCTTCCTCGCGGAAGGTCGCATTTATTTCAATTGGAGCGAGCTGCTGACCGATCTCGGAACGCTTCCCGACCTTGAGACCTTTTATCAAGTATTCGGCGATGCCTATCCCCAGGCGAAAAAAGGCAAGATTCAGAACAATGCGAGACAAGGGATGCAATTCGCCAAGCTGATGCAGCCCGGCGATTGGGTCGCGCTACCGAGTAAATTCAATCCAACGATCCACTTCGGCAAAATCACGGGAAACTATCAATTCGATCCCAAAGCCGAGGATCGCTTCCAGCATTCGCGTGCGGTCGAATGGTTTGCGCAAGACATTCCCCGCGAGCGCTTCGATCAAGACATTCTCTACTCCTTCGGAGCCTTCCTGACTGTTTGCCAGATCCGACGCAATAACGCCGAGGAGAGGATTAAGGAAATGGCGGCCAACGGCTGGAAAGTGCCAGCACACTCGAAGGCAACGCTGGGAAACGGCAACACCACCACGTCGACGGACGAAGAGGCTAACGCTGCGGTAGACATCGAGGAAACCGCGATGGATCAGATTTCGCGGCTGATCCTCGCAAAATTCAAAGGCCATGGACTCGCGACCTTGGTAAAGGCCATCTTTCAAGCCCAGGGTTACACGGTCCATCAATCACCTCCAGGTCCGGATGGAGGCGTGGATCTCTTAGCCGCGCCCGGGGACTTCGGCTTCGGTGAGCTGCGAATTTGCGTGCAGGTGAAATCAACCGACAGCCCCGTGGAACGCGCAGTGCTCGATCAACTCATCGGCACGATGCAGAATTTCCATGCGAACCGCGGGCTTCTCATTAGTTGGAGTGGATTCAAGAGCACCACCGAGCGGGAAAGAGCGTCTAAATTTTTCAATGTCCGCTTTTGGAACCGCGACGATCTCATCACCAACCTCCTAGCTCACTACGATAAGTTGGATGAGGGTTTGCGCTCCGAACTTCCGCTAAAGCGGATTTGGACGATCGCCACGACAGATCTGGAGGACTGATTGGTCAATCAGTGCCAAAACCGCTCAGGCGTTTGGCTTACCTACCACGATCGGCTTTGGATCGGGCCTTCAGCCCTCCAATTTCTTTGGGGCACGATTCCTAGGGCTTTGCCCATAGGCTGGTATGGGGCGCGCCGTTGGCGCTGGAGAGGTTCTTGTGCGGATGCGGGTCCTGAGCGTTGCCCTACTGCTATAGGTCGCGCCGTTGCGCGGGAAGTAGCGCAACTTTCCAAGTTGCGGGGTCGGCAGGATCAAGCTGGAAACTTGTGCTACTACTACTTCGCGCGGGGAAATCCCTGGGAATATCCTCCCCTGTTGCGTCTCGGATGATGAGACGTATGCTCCACTCACCAATGATCCCGTCCCGTTGGCTTTTGGTCGTGATGACGCCGTTGCTTTTCGGCGCTTGCCGCGCGGACGAACCGAAGAAACCCGCCATGGAAACTTCCCAGAACGCTCCCACCCAACCTGAAGGCAAGGTCGAGAAATCCGACGCCGAGTGGCGGAAAGAACTGACGCCGGAGCAATACCGCATCCTGCGCGAAGCCGGGACCGAGCGGCCGAACGGCCAGGTTTACGAGGAGTTCAAGAAACAGGGCGGTGGCACCTACTATTGCGCGGGTTGCGGGGCGGAGTTGTTTTCGTCGAAGGAGAAGTTCGATTCGCACTGCGGTTGGCCGAGCTTCTACGATCCGTCGAAGGCGAAGAACGTGGTGACGAAGACCGATTACTCCGGCGGCATGACGCGCACCGAAGTGAATTGCGCGGTGTGCGGCGGGCATCTCGGCCACGTCTTCACGGGCGAAGGTTTCAATACGCCGACCGACAAGCGCTATTGCATCAATGGCACGGCGTTGAAATTCGCCCCGGCGAAGTGACGTGATGCCTTGAGAGGGCGGCAGGATGCGGCCCGCCCCCATCATGCCGACTTCAAGTCGGCACTCCGTCCGCTCGTTGCGATTTCGCGCGCGAGTTGTTCGCATTGCGCCGCCAGCACCGGGGTGGCGCGGATTTCGTCGACGCTCCAGGGTAGGCGCAGCCGCCAGTTTTCCCCGCCGATCGTGCCCGGGCGGTTGAAACGCTCGGTCATGCCGAAGACGTCGGTCACCATCACCGCGGCGTAACGCGAACTGGCGGAGAACAACGCGCTGATCAATTTCCAGCGCAGCGTCGGACTCGACGGCGGCCATTCGTTGTCCTCCACCTCGATTCCCGCGAAGTCGCACAGACGTCGTAGATACCCGCGGGCTTTTTCAGAATCGGCGGCGTCGAGCGTCCCGTCGCGGGCGTCGCGGCGCAGACGTTCCCACATCCCGACCACCGTGTCGTGGTCGTGCGTGGCGTAGGTGGCGAAGCTGCATTCGGGCAGTTCCTTGGCGGGGATGACCTTGCCGTGTTCGTCGAAATCCCAATGCGGCAGGCGGAACCCGGCAACGCTGAGCGACGCGAGGTGCGGTCGAACGTAGTCAGGCACGAACCCGAGATCCTCAGCCACCACTTCCCCGCCCCCGGCGGCTTCGACGACCATCCGCAACCGGCGGTCGCCCTCGGCGAGGTTCGCGGCCTTGTTTTCGGGCGTGTCGTCGGGTCGCCACGCCCAACCGGGCAAACGGCCGCCGGTTTTCAACGCCGCCTGCGCCTCGGTCAGATCGAGGAATTCGGCGTTGCGTTGCGGTCGCCACGGGAAGGCGTAGATCCGGTAGAAGCCGAGCACGTGGTCGATGCGGAAGATGTGGAAGATCTCGACCAGCTTGGCGACGCGTTGCCGCCACCAGCCGAAGCCTTCCGCTTCCATCTTGTCCCAGCGATAGAGCGGGATGCCCCAGTTCTGGCCCCATTTGCAGATGAAGCGGTCGTCCTTGAATACCCGCTCGGGCGGCGCGCCGCCGCACCATTCGAGGTCGAAGTTTTCCCGGCCGAAAAAGACATCGGCCGAATACCAGCTCACGCCGATCGGGATGTCGCCCATCAGTTTCACCCCGCGGGCATCAGCATGCGCACGCACCGTGCGCCATTGGCGAAAGCACAGCCACTGCACCCACTGATAGAACGCCAGACGGTTTTCCACCGTCTCCGGTTCGTTCGCCCGGGCTTGTTCGAGCGTCGCGAGTGCGCGAACCGGATCGTTCGTATCTTCCGGCCAGAGATCCCACGTTTCCGCGCCGCCATTGCGATCCATCAACCAGCGGAACCGGCTGTAATCCTCCAGCCACGCGGCCTCCGATTCGCGGAATCGAGCGAACTCCGCATGCAGTTCCGCCGGGGCCTCGGAAAAGCGCGACCACGCCAGCTCCAACAGCTCGCGTTTCACCGTCCGCACCGCGCGATAATCCACCCACGCGCCTTCCGCCGCCGCACCGAGCCGTTGGCGCGCTTGCTCCACGTCTTCGGCCGTCATCCCGGGCAAATCCTCCGGCTCGAAACTCAGATAGGCGGGTTCCAGCGCGACCGAGGAAATGGCGTTGTAAGGGCTGTCGTCGGCCCCCGTTTCCTGGATCGGCAGGAGCTGGAGAAACCCAACCCGGTGGTCCGCCGCCCAGTCGATCCATTCGCGCATCGCCCGGGTGTCGCCGATGCCGAGATCGCCTTCGCGACGGAGTGAAAACGCGGGCAACAGGACACCGGCGGAGCGCAGGGACGATTCGGTCATGGCCATCGGTCTAGCAAGTTGGGCGAACGCACGTTTCAGGCCAAGCCCGAAGGCAACCGACCTGGCTCTGATTTCGAGGTCGGGAAACCGCGAATCAAACGAATCTCACGAATCAGAAAAAAGCCGAGGAGCATACAGAAGGGCAATTCCACGGGCTTTTCTCAGGAGATTCGCAGGATTCGCTCGATTCGCGGTGCCTCTATAATTCCGCAGTTTGCTACCTCTTCGCAGTTGGCGATTTGCCGGAGCCGCGCCATGATCCGGGCGTGCCTCTATTCCACGCGATCGGCCGCCTTGGCCTCGATTTCATCACCTACTTGGGCGAGGTCGCGTTGTTGATTGGAGACACCGCGACGTCGCTGGTGCGGGGCAAGATCCGCCCGCGTCTGGTGCTCGCGCAGATTGCGGAAACGGGCTACCGCTCGCAACCGGTCGTCATCATCACCGGCGCGTTCACCGGCGCGGTGCTCGCCGCACAGGCGATGTTCCAATTCAAGCCGCTCGGAATGGAAACCGGCGGTGGTGCCTTGGTCAGCGTGGCGATGCTCCGGGAACTCGGCCCGACGATCACCGCGCTCATGCTCGCCGGACGCGTTGGCGCGGCGATGGCGGCGGAAATCGGCACGATGAAAGTGACCGAGCAAATCGACGCGTTGCGCTCGATGGACGTTCATCCCACCGACTATCTCGTCACGCCCCGTTTCCTCGCGATGCTGATCGCCATGCCCTTGTTGATCGCCGAATCGGCGGGCTTCGGCATTCTCGCCTCGAACCTCATCGGCACCGAGGTGTTCGGCGTGAACGAGGCCTATTGGCTCGCACAGATGGGCAAATACACCGATTTGCCCGATATCGTGATCGCCATGGTCAAGGGCCTGGTGTTTGGCATGTTGATCGTCGTGATTTCCTGCCACCAAGGCCTCAAGGCGAATCAAGGCGCCGTCGGGGTCGGTCGTGGAACCACGCGCGCGATGGTGTATTCGTCGCTCGCGATCCTGATCGTGAATTTCTTCCTGACGCTCGTGATGAACATCCTCTTTCCCACCGGCGCGGCGAGGTGAAACCTCGTCATCGGTAGTAGGGCTTCCCGATCCCCACCACGCGTCGACACCGAAAAGTTTCCAAAGTAACGCCCCCTAACGTCTTCAACGCGAGGACCCGAAAAGTCTCACTCCCTTCTTCTCCGACGCCCACCATGGCGGATTGCTCCATCACTCAAGCGGCCGTCGCGAAAGCGCTCGGTTTGGCCCAGTCGACCGTCTCCATGGCCCTTCGAAATCATCCTTCCATCTCGGAAGCGAGACGGGAGGAAATCAAAGCGGCGGCGAGAAACATGGGGTACCATCCCAACCACACCGCGGCCTCCTTGGCTCGCCTGAAGCGGAAAACCGAACGTAAAGGCGTCCACGCCTCCGTCGCTTGGTTCAACAGCTGGGCCAAGCCGGAACGACTAAGGCAATATCGTGAATTCGATCTCTATTGGCAAGGCGCCGCCGCGGCCGCGAACGAGCTGGGTTACCGGATCGAGGAATACGTGGTCAACGAAGCGTCTTTGGCAGCCAGCACTGAAAGAATGCTCCGGGCTCGTGGAGTGGAAGGAATCCTGCTCACGCCCGGGGAATTGCCCGCCGGCTGGAACACGTTCAACTGGGCGGATTTTTCCGTCGTTCGCTTCAGCGGCCCCGCCCATCAAACGGAAGCCGCCTTCCGGTCCGTCACCAGCAACCAGCTCGGCAATACCTTGCTCGCGATGACCCGGATGCGGGAGAAGGGCTACCAGCGGATCGGATTCGTGGGCATCGAAGGAAGAGCCCGTTTATTTGGCGCGGGCTTCTACTGGGGACTACGGGAAGTACCCGAAGAAAACAGGCTCCCGATCCTCCTATTGCCCGAGGGAACGGAGAGAGACTGGATCGCCATCTTCGAAAATTGGCTCCAGCAGGCCAAACCCGACGCCATTCTGACCGACGTCAGCTTGCTTCCGAGCCTTCTCGAGCATTCCAAGCGCCGCTTTCCGCAGGAGATCGGAATGGCGACTCTCAATATTTTGGACTGCCCGATCGACGCGGGGATTTTCCCGAATCCTCACGAGGTGGGCTTCACCGCGATGACCATGCTTGCGTCGCTCATCGAGACCCACAATAGGGGCATTCCCAAAAATCCCAGTCAGCTCCTGATCGATGGGACTTGGGTGGACGGGCAAAGTCTTCCGGTTCGAATCGCGCAAGCTCCAGCCGAGGGGTGACTTTTCCGTGTCCGAGGGGGCCGGGCGGCCGAAGATCACGGTTTCCAAAGGAAATGGTAAAACACTTCCTCCTGGAGGCTTTTGATTTTGCATGAATGGCGGTGCTCCTCGTCCGCGTAGTTTCGCGCGACTCTTGGCACCACCCAAGCTTTCGTGATCCGCTGGCGGGACATCAGGAAGCTTCCATCGTCGCATAAAAACCGGTTTAATGGCCTCTCATCAATGAACTCCGAACCCTCGCGCTTGCGGATCAGTTTACGCGACATCGCCAAAAAAGTCGGCGTGAGCCACGTGACTGTCTCCCTGGCCCTCCGAAATCACCCGAGAATTTCGGAGCCCATGCGCGTCAAAATCCGCCAGACGGCGGACGAGATGGGCTATCGGCCCGATCCGATGCTCGCCGCGCTGGCGCATTATCGGAAAGACAAAACCCAGGCTCCTCTCAGCGCGGGAATCGCCTGGATCAACGCCTGGCCCGATCCCAACGCGTTGCGGCGACACAAGGAGTTCGATTTTTACTGGCAGGGCGCGTTCGCCGCCGCCGAAAAGTTCGGCTACCGGCTTGAGGAATTCCGTCTGGACCAGCAATACACGCCTCAACGTCTCCATCAGATCCTCTCCACACGCGGGATCTCGGGACTGCTGCTTCCGCCTCACAATCCCTCGCCCGATTGGGGGGATTTCCCCTGGGAAGAGTATTCGGTGGTGAGATTCGGCCGATCCTTGCCGACTCCCCGCATGCACCTGGTGACCTCCGATCAGGTCGCCAATTCGATCCTCGCGTTCGACGAGATCAAAAATCTCGGATACAAACGCATCGGTTTCATCATCAATGAGGTGAGCATCCGCCGGGGCGGACACTATTTCGAAGGCGGCTTCCTCATGGCCCAACGTACGGTCGAGGAAAAGGATCGCGTGCCGGTTTTCTCGTTCACCGGCCTGTCCCCGACCGCTCAAGCCCGGGCGATCGAAGCGTGGGTTCTGAAACACAAGGTCGACGCCATCTTTACCGATGTCGTGGATATCCCGGAGTTGCTTGCGAAGCAGAAGATCAGCGTGCCGGACGATATCGGCATGGCGGCTACCACGGTCCTGGATGCCACGGTCGATGCCGGAATCAACCAGGAGCCCGAAGAAATCGGCAGAGTCGGCCTATTGATGCTGAACTCTCTGATCAACGACGGCTCGCGCGGAGTTCCGCAAATCTTCCGCCAGGTTCTGGTGGAAGGATCGTGGGTCAATGGCAAGAGCCTGCCGTCGAGGCTCTAATCGTTCGTTGGCACCGGGGAGCAACGCGATCGGCGAATCGGTCGCAAACGCGTTGAACTCCCCATTTTTCCTACGATCAGCGGCTCATTTCGCCGCGACCTTCCGCAGCAGGAAAACTTCACCGGAAAAATCGCCCGCGGTTTCAACCCGCAACGATTGTCCGGAAACGGTGGCCTGACCGTCGCCAAAGCGCTCGATGATTTCCCAATCGCCTTGCAGCGGAATCGAGACTTCGGCGGGCGCGTCCGCGAAAGTGTGAAGGACGACCAGCAGTTCCTCACCGCCTTGGCGCACAAGCGCCTGCCAACCCGTCGGGTGCCGCCAGCTTTCTCCCAACGTCCCTAAGCGACGGCTTTCGCCGCATTTGATGACCGGCGCGGCTTTCGCATACAACGCGGTCGCTTCGCGCACCCGAGTCCACGATTCGCCCGGCAGCTTTTCGATCGCCCCGGAAAGGCACATGCGACCTAAAAACGTGGCGCTCAGGCTGTAGGTGATCCGCTGCAACGAGTCATGCGGATGAAGCACCGCCCAAATCTGATTCTGACGCGGCAAAATCAGCCGATGCATGTTGGCGGCGATCAGAGGAATCTCGACCAATTCATGGGCATCCGAGAACGATGACATCGCCGTGCGGGCGAGCATCGAAGGTTCAAGCCGATGGCCTCCGGACGAACAGTTTTCGATCACCAGCTCGGGCAACCGCGCGCGGATTTTCTCAAAGAAACGATACGTTCCCTCGATCTGGCGACGCAGCCCTTCGCCTTGGGAATCCGGGTGATCGCAACCCAGTCCGGCGGTTTCGTTGTAGTCCACCTTGAGATAACCGAACCCGCACTGTTCGAGCAGGTCGATGACTTTCCGTGTGAGGTAATCGATCGCCTCAGGATCGTTGAGATCCCAGAACCTTCTCTCGCGCACGGTGACCGGGAGGCCATCGCGTTCGATGAAATGTTTGCCCAATTTGAACGCGGCACTTTGCGACCCCACGGTTTCCATCTCGAACCACAAGCCCGGGATGAGTCCACGTTCGCGAATCGCGTCCGCGGCCGCCTTAAGTCCCTCCGGGAAAAGCGTCGCACTCGGATTCCAATCGCCATGGCCGCTGCTCCAGTCGGTGTCCTCCGATTTGTACCAGCCGGCATCGATCACCAGATAACGCACCCCGGAACCCTGCAAGCGGTCCGCGATGGCGCAGAGCTTGTCGTGAGTGGGATCGCCCCACGTGGTGCACCATTCATTGAAAATCACCGGGAGATCCTGTTCCACTTCCGGCTGGGTGTTCACCGGGGCGTCCTGCATCGCGGTCAGGCGATCGCACAACGCGTCCACATCTCCCTGCACGCAAGCCAAGGTGGCGGGCGGGCTTTCCAACGATTCGCCCGGTTGGAGCGTTTTCATCCAATGGCCGAACTCGCGGTCGGCCAGGCCACCCGACAGACAGACATCGTCATGCTGCCGGAACACTTCCATCTGCCATGAACCCGCCCACGCGAGTTGGGCGCCCCATATCACACCGGGGACCGAGTCTTCGACCGCGACGAAGGGAAACCAGCGTCTCACCGGCATCGTGCCGAGCTGTCCGAATCTCTCGCTGAAACCACCCGCTCCACTCCAGGAACGCTCAAGATGAAGCTCTTCGATGCTCCGACATTCGTGACGGCCTTCCGCGCTCCATACCGAGCGAAAGCGATGAACCTTCAGGCGATTCGGAGCGTCGGCCGCACAGAACGGCGTGATGCCGGAAAGCGAGAAGCTCGCCAACATTTCCAAGGTGACCGGTTGTTGCGAACCATTGGTGAAGACGGTGGAAACGGTGAACGCGCGATCGTTTTCCCGCCAAACAAGGCGGTGCAAGGCCACGAGTCCCTCTTCGCTGGCGAGCTTGGTTTCGACCACCGTCGCCTCGCCTTCGCTGAGCACCTGTTGGCCCGCGAGCTTGAAGCGATTCAACGACTCCGAGTTCCGCATCGTATGCCCTTGGGCGAAAGCGCCCGGATACGGATCGCCGACCAACTTGAATTGAAGCAGCGATTCAACCGGTCGCGCCGGCCAGGCGTCGTTGCCCGGCAGCACGTCGATGAATGCCTCGCCCCGTAGCGATTCGCGGGGAGCGACCGCTTGGTCCGCCAAGGCAAGAGGCAGAAGTTCCAAGCCCACGCGGCCCGTGGTCTGATCAATCGGATAGCGAACCACGGTGTCGCCGAACACGTGGGTGGAGAGATACTGGCGTGACATGAAAAGAGAAAATGAAGGTGAAAACGAAACCCTGGAACAAGGTCTTCAATACAATGCCGCGTCACTCGCGGGAGTGATGCGGCATGAAATTCAGGGAAAAACCAAATGGCTTACCACCAATTGATCGCCATCCCGGACTCCCGGGCAAGCGCTTCCATGAAGTAATAATCACCCCAGCTCGTGTAGGCGGTCTTGGCTTTGCCCACGCCGTCGCCGACCTCTCCTTGTTTCAGGACGCCTTTGATGCCGGGATCCGCGTCGAGGTAATCGGGAGAGCAAAGTCGCTCAAGCAACGCCGCCTTGGCCGCGCTGATGGTCGCGTCCGCCGCACCGAGAGCTTCGAGCTCCTGGAACGCGCAAACGGCGATGGCTGCCGCCGACGAGTCGCGAATGAAAGGACCTTCCGCGTCGAGGCGGAAATCCCAAATCGGAACGACCTCCTCGTCCAACAACGAGATGAATTTGCGAGCCAACCGGAGGGAAGCATCCAAATAGCGTTCGTCCCCCGTATAGCGGTAACCCATGGCGAAGCCGTAAATCGCCCAGGTCGCTCCTCTTGCCCAATGGGATTCCACCCCGCGACCGCAATAATTGTCGCCACCGGTCGGGGTGCCACTCCGATCGAATCGGAACGAATGATACACCGAGTCATCGTCGCGAATGAAATTCGCCAGCGTGGTGTCGCTGTGGCGGAGGGCGATGTCTTTGAAACGCGGATCGCCCGTTTCCTCGCTCGCCCAATAAAGCAGCGGCAGATTCATCATGCAGTCGATGATCGCCAAACCGGCGTAGTCGCTGCTGTGATCGTCCATGCGACCCCAGGCCCGGATATAATTTCCTTCGGGAATGAAACGGTCGGCCAGCACCTGCGCGGCTTTCAATGCAAGCTCCCGGTGCTTCGCCTCACCCGTCACTTTGTAAAGCGCGATCGAGTAGAGTGAATAAAGGAAGCCGATGTCATGCATCGTATCGGCCGAATGCTCGCCGACTTTCGATTCGTAGAAAGATTCGAGCCGGGTGGTTTCTTCCAGGAAGTAGCGATCGCCGGTTTGCTTGAAAGCGATCACCGCCATCCCGGTGAAAAAGGAAGTGGTCCAGTTGCCAATCTCGTAGAACCCTTCGTTCCAGGCAGCGTAGTCGCCATCGATCGCGAGCGCCCAAGTCGTGGGTTTGTCCGCCAACTGCCGGATGTTGGAACGAATTTTGGCAATGCAAACATCAAGCGCGTGAGATTGGGCGCTTGGGGAAACCGGCCGGGACATGGCGGCGATACTCATAAGATCGGGTCAGGTTTTGTTATGCTTTTCGGACTAAAACGACGGACCAAGGTTCAGGGGGCGGAAACAGGGAGGTTCGCATGTTCTCCCGCCACCGCACTTCGTTTCGGTGTTTCCATGGAAAACGGACGTAACCAAGACGTGGAGCAGCGGGCCGGCCTTTCCGCAGAATTGAACTTTCGTGGCGTTTAGGGAGGAGATTCGCTTATACGTATCTGCGGCGCTTACTGTTTTTCAAAGACCGACAAATCCCAAGTGTCGTGCCATTCGATCACCGGAGTGTCGTGGCGAAACACAATGGGAAGCCAGACGTAACGGCCGTCGATGGCGTTTTCAGGCCGCCAGCGGTCGGCCATGAAAATGAAGGCGTCCTGTTTGCCTTGAACGGGAAGAATAAAAGTCGGCTGCGACTCGAAGCAGTTGGCGATCCGCCAGCCCGGTCCCAAACAGGGATTGCCGTGTTCTTCCCACGGTCCCCAGATCGTCGGCGCGGAACTCAGTCGGGCGGTGTTCGGAGCCCAACCGGTGCAATCCGATGAAAACAACCAATAGCGGCCCTTCCATTTCATCAGCGACGGCGCTTCGTGGAATCGCCCCGGGAAGATCCGGATATAACGTCCCGCGGGCGTGAGGTAATCGTCCGACAGCATGGAAATGTGCAGCGTCCCGTTGCTTTCGGCGGCGTGAAGGTGGTACGCGGACCCATCGTCATCGACGAAAAGGGTCATGTCGCGGGACATCTGGCCGGTGGCGAAATCGCGACGGAAACACGCGTTTTTCACGTACCACGGATGGGGTGCTCCCACCAAATCCATCGCGGCCAATCGCGTGAGCTCTTCCTCGCTCAACGGCTGCTTCCATTCGTCCGGCACGTTCTCCGGCCAAACGCCCGCGTTCGGCCGCATGCTATGAAAGAAGCGATACGGGCCAACCGGCCGGTCCGCCACCGCCACGGCGCAACGGGCTCCGGAGTATCCCGCGTCCATGGGCTCCAGATGGAACCACATCACGAACTTTCCGGTGCGGGCGTTGTAAATCACCTTCGGGCGCTCCATCACCGAACCGGTGGGAATCTCACTGCCGGGGGAATCGTCCACCGCCAGCGCGATGCCTTCATCCCGCCAATCGAGCAGATTTTCCGAGGCGTAAACATGAAAGCCGACGTGGGAACGATTTCCCTTCGTGCCTTCAATCTTATGCTCACCGAACCAATAATACGTATTCTTGTGGAAGAGGACTCCCCCGCCGTGGGCGTTGATCGCCACACCGTTCGTGTCATTCCAAATTTCTCCGGGACGGAACATCTTCTTTTAAATCGTCGTTGCTGGCGGAAGCTCGTCCGTGGAAACCACCTCGCCGCCGGCGGCCGTGATGCGGCGGGCTTCCAGTTGCAGGCGGATGGCGTTCATCGATTCCTCGGTCATCCGGAACCGCAGGGCCAGGACAAGACCGCAGAAGGTGAAGAAGCCAGTGGGAATGATCGCCATCCAGAGCATTTTGCTCATCACCGCGTCGGGCTGGGTGGCGAGCTTCGGATCGAAGCCCGACAGATCGACGAGATAGCCGACGACCAGCACGGTAAGCGAGATTTCCAGCTTGCTGACGAAAGCGACGACCGCCGTGTAGAGGCCTTCCCGCCGCTCACCGTTCTCCAGCTCGTCGAGATCGCAGACGTCCGGAAGGATGGCGTTGGTCATCGTGTTGGCGATGATCGAAAGGGTCATCAGCAGCAGGATCGGCAGGAGCAGCAGATACGGCACGGCCGGCGTTAGAATCACCGGAAGACACAGCGCCAGAGCGAACGCCAATCCCGCGGGAATGGTAAGGCCGGCGCGTTTGCCCAACTTCCGGCTCAGCAGCGGGATCAACGGCATCACCGCGAATCCGAGAAAGCTGCCGATGGTTCCTCCCAAGCCCGTGATGCTGGTGGCAAGGTTCTTGTCACCCTTGCAGACGTAATACATGCCCAAATAGAACAACAGTCCGTTAAAGACGCGCTCGCCGAGAATCTGGCAGAACTTGTAAAGCAACAGGATCACGAATGGACGATTTTTCAGTGTCGTCTTCAGTGCCGGCCCGATGGGCATGTGTTCCTTGTTCGTTTTCGCGAAGCGCTCCCTGCAATTCCACGCCGCGTAAAACGCCGCTCCCATCGCAATCACCGCGACGAAGGCGGCGATCCAGCGGATTCCGTAAACCTCGCCACCGAAGAACGGTCGGAGCGCGAACCAGTAAGTCCAGCCGTTCAGCGCCAGCACACCTGACGCGAACAAGCCACCGATCGCCGCCACCCGCGACCGCTGGTTGTAGTCGTCGGTTAATTCATAGCCGAGCGAGTTCCACGCCATCGAGTAGAGCCCCCAACTGCAATAAAACAGCGTCCCGAGCACCGTTAGATAAACGAGTTGCGCGGTGTTGCTCCACGCGCGGTTACCCCACCACAACAGCGCCACGAAAAGTCCGGCGAGCACCGAGCCGCCGACAAGAAACGGCTTCCGGCGGCCCCAGCGGGTGTGGAGATTATCGGAAAAGTGGCCCATCATCGGGTCGATGAGCGCGTCGAACACCCGCGGCAACATCATTGCCCAGCCCACCACCGCCGCTTTCAGACCGAAGCCGACGGTGAAGATGTTCATCGCCTGCCCATACATGCAGATCAACGCGTGGGTGGCCACTCCGCCCAAAGCCCACGAGTAAATTTCGCGGTTCGGTGCGGTGTAGGGTTTGGTCGGGGTTTTGTCGCTCATGCTGGTGTCTGCCATCGACGGAAAATGGATTTGCTCATTTCGTGGATTCGCGGCGGGTTTGAGGATTCTTCACTTCCGTCATTTCGACGCAATCCCCTTCCCCTCCAAAGAAATCCATGAAGCCACGTGATAAGGCGGGCGACCTTACGCACCACGCCGCCACTGTCGGTCAGAGATTGGAGTTTCACTGGAAAACTTCCACGTGAGCGGGCGGACGAGGAAATCCGTCGGCTGTCCTCCCGACTTTGGCGCGCCAGCCGCCGGATCCACGGCAATCGATACAGGAAGGCAGGCGATCCCCAAGGCTGCCTCGCGTGGCGATCGACTTGCCGCGCCGGATCGCCCCGGCTTCGACCGGATTGGCAACCGGAGGATCAGGCGGCACGAACCCCGGAATTACTAGGATGCCTTGTCCGGGCAAGGGGCTGCCAGATGGAACTCGAACCATGACGCGGCGAGTTCAGCGACCTTTTCGAGTGCGCCCGCTTCCTCAAAAAGGTGCGTGGCGTGAGGAATGATCGAAAGTTGCTTGATCCCGGTTAGACGCTCCAGGGTTTCGAGATTCCACTCTTTGACCGCCAAATCCCGCTCACCCACAATCAGGAGAGTGGCAGCTCTCACCATCTCAACGGCGGATCCCGCCAAGTCGGTGCGTCCGCCCCGGGAAACCACCGCTTTAATTTCGGGGATCGCCGCCGCGGCGGCCAGCGCGGCGGCGGCTCCTGTGCTGGAACCAAAATAACCGATATGCAGGCCGCCTGTCATATCAGCCACGCTCTGATCCTGCTGAACCCAACGGGTGGCATCGATCAGCCGTCGTGTCAGAAACGGAATGTCGAATCGCAGTTCCCCCGTCCGTGCCTCAGCCAGGGCTTCCTGGGGGGTCAGCAGATCGAACAGCAATGTCGCCACTCCCTTGCGATGTATCTCTTCGGCGACGAAACGGTTTCTGGGACTCAACCGGCTGCTTCCGCTTCCGTGGGCGAATAGAACAAGTCCTTCGGCTCCTGCCGGCACGACAAGATCCCCCTCAAGTTGAACCTCTTGGCATGGAATTCGAACTTCCCCCTGCCTCAGGGTGGATAACGACGTGATCATAACCTTAGGAAGTATTTCGAAATTGGGATTGTTCGAAGCATCGCCCGGTTAAGGTCGTCATGCAAATCATAGCCCTGACTTTGCGTCTTTGGGCGCTGGAAGGTCCGAAGTTCGCGACCCGTGGGATCGATAGAATTTGCGATCCTGTTCGGCTCATCTATTTTTTCAAATCGCAGTCCCCTTGAGCGCTCCCGCAACAGCGATGCCTCGGATCTTCCAACACCCAGCAACGGACGATGAATGAGAGGCAACCCGCTTTTGGAAATTCGAATAAAAGGGGCGTGACGACCAGACCGGCTTGGGCAGGCCTCGGCCCGGTTCTCGCATTTACCGGAACTTACATCGTGGCCTTTGTAATCGTGTCCATCGCAACCGGCACCTCCGGGCTGGCCATCTATTTGGGTCTCATGGGCGTGCTGGTTCCTTCTCTCTATCTACTTCATCGGAACTATCCGTTCAGTCGTGGCCTTATGTGGTCGTTCAGCGCCTGGGGATTCGTTCACATGGCAGGCGGGTTGGCCCCGATCCCCAGCAGATGGTTCTACGAAGGAGGAGGCGATTCGGTTCTCTACAGTTGGTGGCTTATCCCGGGATATCTAAAATACGATCATGTGGTCCATGCCTACGGCTTCGGCATCACCACGTGGCTTTGCTGGCATATCCTGAAAAGCATTCTTCGCTTTTTCAACGAATCCCCGGTGCGGCCCACTTCGGGAATTCTGATCTTGTGCGCGGCAGGTGGGATGGGCTTTGGAGCTCTCAATGAAGTCGTGGAATTCATTTTCACTCTTGTGATGCCCGACACGAATGTGGGCGACTACCAGAACACCGGCTGGGATCTAGTCGCCAATCTGATTGGCGCGCTGGTTGCGGTTACCCTGATTCGCCATGGCGATAAATGCCGCCAATAACCGGCACAAATCCAAAAACTCTCTCGGCCGACGCGATGGAAGAACTCCTCGTAGCTACCGGGCGCGGGAGTCGCCCAGACAACGACCTTCGCATCCCATTTTTGAGCCACACCAAAAATCTCCACCTCTCAAAGAGAAGTGGTCGGGACGGCCAGATTCGAACTGACGACATCCTGCTCCCAAAGCAGGCGCTCTACCAGGCTGAGCTACGTCCCGTGACGCGGGGCGGAACCTGCGCGAGTCTTTCGCCGGGATCAAGAAATTCCTTCAAGAAACGCGTGCCGCTTGTCTCCCGCCGGGCGCCTCCCTAGGCTCCGCCCATGTCTTCCAGCTTCGGGCATCTGTTTCGCATCAGCACTTTTGGAGAATCCCACGGCGGCGGAGTCGGCGTCGTGATCGATGGTTGCCCGCCGAACATTCCGCTCACCGAGGCCGATATCCAACGGGAACTCGACCGCCGCCGCCCCGGTCAAAGCGAGATCGTCACGCCCCGCAAGGAAGATGACAAAGCAGAGATCCTTTCCGGCATTCATGACGGCATCACCCTCGGCACGCCGATCGCCATCGTCGTCCGCAACACCGACCAGCGCCCGTCCGCCTATGATGAAATGGCGGTGAAATACCGTCCATCGCACGCCGATTACACCTACGACGCCAAATACGGCATCCGCGCTCTATCGGGTGGAGGTCGCGCTTCCGCCCGTGAAACGATCGGTCGTGTCGCCGCCGCGGCGGTCGCCCAACAGGTTTTGAAAGCGCTTTCGCCCGGCATCGAAGTGCTCGCGTGGGTGAAATCGATCCAGGACCTCGATGCCGAGGTCGACGTGGAAACCGTCACCGCCAAGGCGATCGAGAGCAATATCGTCCGCACCGGCGATCCGGCGATGGTCGAGCCGATGATCGAGCTGATCAAAAACGTCCGCGCCGACGGCAATTCGGTCGGCGGCGTGGTCGAATGCGTCGTCCGCGGTTGCCCGCCTGGCTTGGGCGAGCCGGTGTTCGACAAGCTCGAAGCCGAACTGGCCAAGGCGATGCTCTCTTTGCCCGCGACCAAAGGCTTCGAAATCGGCTCCGGTTTTGCCGGCACCTTGCTCACCGGTCGCGAACACAACGATCCGTTCCGCATGGTCGACGGCAAGGTTCGCACCACCAGCAATCGTTCGGGCGGCATTCAAGGCGGGATCACCAATGGCGAAAACATCGTCTTCCGCGTCGCCTTCAAGCCGACCGCCACGATCATGACTTCGCAGGAAACCGTGACCTCATCGGGCGAAAACACCGAACTCTCCGGTCGCGGCCGTCATGATGCCTGCGTGCTGCCGCGCGCGGTGCCGATGGTCGAAGCCATGGCCACGCTCGTCGTCTGCGATCACCTGCTCCGCCAGCGCGCCCAGTGCGGCGGCTTCCCCGCGCATTGATGGCCGACCTCCAGTCAGTTTGGCAATCGATCCAAGCCGGTGGCGTGCCACAGCTCAGCTTGGGCTCGGCGGCGCTTTTGGTGTTCGTCATTTGCGCCGTGCTCGTTTTTCTGCGCGGCATGCTCCGCATTCTGATCGGCTCCGCCGTGATCGCCGCGAGCATCTATGCGGGACTGTGGGCGGTGCGCGAAGCGCCGTCGCTCGGCATCCGCTACACGGGCGAGCCCCGCGCGTGGATCTCCACCGCGCTGCCAATCGTCGCCGGCCTACTGACGTTCTTTGTGCTGCGTTTCCTGATCCGTTTCGTGGTCAAACCAGGCGGCGAAAAGCCCACGCTCGGCTCCCGCTTCGCCGGCGTGTTTCTCGCCCTGATCCCCGCCGCCTTGCTCTGCCTCGCCGGTGCGTTGCTCGTCCATCATTTCGGTTCGGTGGCCGAACTCCGCACCTACGCCGAAAAGTCCGCCGGCGAAGGTCAATCGAAGGTCGCCGCCTTCACCCGCGACCTGAAGAAGTCGCTCGAAAAAACGATCCCTTCCGCTTGGCTCGCCTTTCTCGACCCGGCGACCGATCACGCGCGGTTGACGCTCGCGAAGCTTATCGCCCGGCAGGAAAACGCATCGCCCAAAGCCGAGCCGGTCAAAGAAGAACCCATCCTTCGTGCCATCGTCGTCGACGAGAAAGAGCTCCGCGCGCTTGCCCGCGAAAAACGTTACGGCACGCTCCTCCAACACCCCAAGATCGACAAGGCGCTCGCCGATCCGCGCGTTCAAAAAGCCATCGACCGCGCCGACCTCTGACGATCTCAAATTTCAAATCTCAAATTTCAAATTCCCCTTCCCCAATGCCTTACCTCGTCACCATCGGCCTTGAAGTCCACTGCCAGGTCAACACGCGGACCAAGATGTTCTGCGCTTGCCGCACCTCGTTCGCGGAAGACCCGAACACGAACACCTGCCCGATTTGCCTCGGCTTGCCCGGCGCGCTGCCGGTGCTCAACCGCGAGGCGATCGAGAAGACCTTGCTCGCCGGCCTGATGCTCGGCTGTGGCTCGCCGGAACTCTCGCGGTGGGACCGCAAGAACTACTTCTACCCGGACATGCCGAAGAACTTCCAGACGACGCAGATGGATTTCCCCCTCTGCCTCGGTGGCGGCGTCCCGCTTTACGAGCATTGCTATCCGACCGACGCCCGTAAAAACATCAAGACTCCGGGCAAGGTCGTTCGCCTCAACCGCATTCACCTCGAAGAGGACGTGGCGAAATCGACCCACCTCGGCAGCACCTCGATCATCGACTTCAACCGCGCGGGCACGCCGCTGATGGAAATTGTCAGCGAACCCGACCTCGAATCCGCCGAGGAAGTCTGCTCCTACCTTCGCTCGCTGCAGATGATTCTCCAACAAGGCGGAGTTTCGGACGCCGACATGGAGAAGGGCCAGATGCGCTGCGACGTGAACATTTCGCTGCGCGAAACGGAAAGCGATCCGCTCGGTGCGAAGATCGAACTGAAGAACCTGAACTCGGTTTCCGCCATTCGTCGCGCGATCCATCACGAGATCGAGCGCCAGACGGAGGAACTCGACATGGGCATCCCGCAGATCCAATCGACCCGTCGCTGGGACGACGACCGGGGTGAAACCCAGCTCATGCGGACCAAGGAAGACGCGCACGACTACCGCTACTTCCCCTGCCCGGATCTCCTGCCGGTCCGCACCGAGCCTTTGCTCGCCAAGGTTCGCCCGCTCGTCCCCGAATTGCCGCACGAAAAAGCCGCACGTTTCGAAAAAGACTTCGGCGTCACCACTTACGACGGCTCGGTTCTGTCGTCCGACAAAGCCCTCGCGGAGTTCTTCGAATCGGTCGTTAGCCAAGGCGATATCGCCGGCAAAAAAGTCGCCAATTTCCTCATCAACGTCCTGCTCGGCACGCTCAACGAACGCTCGATCGCGATCGCCGACTGCCCCATTTCTCCAGCGAAGATTCACGCGCTGCTGACCTTGGTCGAAGACGGCACCCTCGCTTCCAGCCAAGCGAAGGAAGTCTTCGCGGTGTTATTCGATTCGCCCGAGAAAGAACCCGCCGCCATCGCCAAGGAGCTCGGCTTCGAGCCGACCGACACCGGGGCATTGGATTCGCTCTGCGATCAAGTCATCGCCGCGAACCCGGAAAAAGTCGCCGAGATCAAAGGCGGCAACGACAAGCTCCTCAACTGGCTCACGGGTCAGGTGATGAAAGCTTCACCGAGCAAACCGAATCCGAAGCAAGTGACCGATCTCCTGCGTGCAAAGTTGTCATGAAATGCGGCAGGTCCATTCCAGGCTAACGACATCCCCCGCCCCCCCGGTCGTCGCAGATTGCACCGATCGCGCATTCCGGTTTGCGGCATTTTCCGTGAAGGCTAAGTTGGCGGGATGTCCGCCGCGGGAAAAAAAATATCGCGTCAACAACTCGCCGCGCTTGAAACGCATGTAAGCCGGATGTGGTCTGAATTGACCCGGAGCACGCGCGACGCGTTTGAGGCGGTTCAAGATGTGAAGTTGGAAGGCGATGGAAGTCAGCGCCGCCCTCTCTACGTCTCCGCCAGCGAAGACCCGCGCCGTGTGCGGGAGAGGCTGAGGAAGACCCTCGACCCCTCCGCGTTCAAAGGGATCGAGATAAAAGTCCTCAGCGGCGCGCCCGAGCAGATCACGGACCACGGCCTGGTCTTTCTTCCCGGGCGATATGTGGTGCCAGGCGGACGCTTCAACGAGATGTACGGGTGGGACAGTTACTTCATCGCGATGGGCCTGCTGGCGGTCGGGAGATCGGGCTTGGCGCAATCGATCGCCGATCAGCAACTCTACCAGGTGAAGCACTACGGGACCGTGTTGAACTGCAACCGGACTTACTGTCTTACCCGCTCCCACCCGCCGTTCCTCGCCAGGCTCGTACTCGCCGTGTTTCATGAAACAGGAAACGTCGAATGGCTGCGGGAGGCGCTGCCCCATGTGGAGCGCTATCACGCCTACTGGACCAGCATGCCGCAGTTCATTCCCGGCCTGGGCCTGTCGCGTTACTTCGCGCTCGGCGACGGACCCGCACCGGAGGCGCTACATGGCGAGGTGGACGCCCTCGGCCGCAATCACTATGAGCGATTGAAAGCTTGGCTGAGAAGCCATGGTGACACGGATCTTTCTCCTCCCCAGATTTGCTACGACAGCACCACCGACAGCCTCACACTTGCGGCTTACAAGGACGATCACACGGTCCGCGAGTCGGGCTTCGATCTGACAGGGCGCTTCGGGCCATGCGGCATGGGCATCCGGGACTCGGCCCCGGTCTGCCTCAACACGCTACTTTGGAAAATGGAGAAGGACATCGCCGAGATTCGCCGATTGCTTGGTGCCTCGCCTCAATCCATCGAACATTGGGAAGCAAACGCGGAAACGCGCGCGTCCATCATGCATCGACGGTTCTGGGACGAGAAAAGCGGGATGTTCTTCGATTGGCAGCTCAGCCGTGGAAAAAGAAGACCCTATCCGTTCGCTACCATTTTCTGGCCGCTCTGGGCTGGCTGGGCCAGCGCCGCGCAAGCGGCACGGGTGGTGGAGAATCTGCCTCAATTCGAGACTGACCACGGGCTTCTCACAAGCACGCGGCGAACCGGTTGCCAATGGGACGCCCCGTTCATGTGGGCTCCCTTGGTTCTCATGGCGGTCGAAGGACTCGACCGCTATGGCTTCAATGAGGCCGCGTCGCGCATCGCAAGCAAGTTTCTCGCGACGCTCTCCAGGGACTTCGAGCGGACTCATACCCTATACGAAAAATATAACGCGGTCACCGGTTCATCGGAGCTGGGTGAAGAGATCGTTTTCGGCTACTCAACCAACGAACCTGGTTTTGGATGGACCAACGCGGTGGTTTCCATCCTAGCCAACCACCTCAAGGAAAAGCGCCATTGAGGTGAAATCAACAACCCCGTAAGCATGGAACAAAACTGGAACTTCGGCCGACTCCGCCACCTCATCGAATCAAAACTTCAAGGCAGGAAGTTTATCGCTGTCTCGAATCGCGAACCATTTCTCCACGAACGGAGAGCGAATGGAACCATCGAATGCGTCAGGCCCGCCAGTGGCATGGCCACCGCTCTCCACCCGATCATGATGGCTTCCGGCGGCACATGGATTGCCCAAGGTTCCGGGTCGGCGGATCGCGAAGTCGTGGATCACAACGACTGCATCATGGTTCCGCCCGGCGAACCCGGCTACAAACTTCGCCGCGTCTGGATCACGCCGGAAATAGAGCGTGGATTTTACTACGGACTGTCCAACGAAGGCCTCTGGCCGTTGTGTCACGTTACATTCACCCGTCCCGAATTCCGGCCCGGCGATTGGCAGGCCTACAAGGACGCCAATCGGATCTTCGCCGAAGCCGTCCTAAAGGAAGCCAATGGGGAGATGGCTTTCGTGTTCATCCAGGATTATCACTTCTGCCTTCTACCCCGCATGCTTCGCGAGATGAGCGGGGGCAAAATCGTCTGTGCCCAGTTCTGGCACATCCCATGGCCCAACCGTGAAGTCTTCCGGGCTTTTCCCTGGGGCGAGGAGCTGCTGAATGGATTGCTGGGAAATGATCTGATGGCCTTCCACATCCACTATCACTGCCAGAATTTTCTCGAAGCCGCCGACCGCGGCATCGAAGCCAGGGTGGATACGGATCGTCGCGAAATCACCCGGCGGGGCCATACCACCCGCATTCGCCCGTTCCCCATCAGCATTGATTTCGAAGCGGACAGCAACGCTGCGGAATCCCCCCAGGTGAAGGCGGCCATGGAGCGTTGGCTTGAGGGATTCCCAAGCATGCGCGGACGGAAAATCGGCGCCAGCATTGAGCGCCTCGATTACTCCAAGGGAATCCCGCAACGCCTCCAGGCGATCGAATTTTTCCTAGAGCGCCATCCCGAGTGGCATGACATGGTTTGTTTTGTCCAAATCGCGGTGCCCAGCAGGGATTACTTATCGAGCTATCAAGCCGAGCAACTGGCCGTCGACGAAGCCGTGGAGCGGATCAACAGCCGCTTTGGCAATTCCGCCTGGGAGCCGGTGTATCTTCTCAAGGAACACCACGGGGCCACCGACATGATCGCGCTGCATCGTCTCGCCGACCTATTTATGGTCAATTCCCTGCATGACGGAATGAACCTGGTCGCCAAGGAATACATCGCCAGCCGCACCGACGAAAAAGGAGCTCTCATTCTCAGCAATTTCACAGGCGCCGCACGGGAATTAACCCAAGCGCTCCGGGTGAATCCTTATTCCATCGAGGAGGTGTCCGAAGCGATCCTCACTGGGTTGACGATGAAACCGAGAAGCCAGAAAAGACGCATGCGTCTCTTGAGGGATCAGGTTGCCCAGCAGAACGTTTATCGCTGGGCCGGCAGGCTCCTGATGTCACTGTTGCGAATGCAGCCCATCGATTGGGAAGACGATGACGACCTCTGATTCGAAGCCCCCCCTTCGCCCGCATTGGAGCGGGCATCTCCAGGAGATTCGCGAACAGTTGCTGCGATACGGGCGAGTGCTCGTAGCCTCCGATTTCGATGGCACGCTCTCCCCAATCGTCGAGCATCCCGGCGACGCCTCTCTGGAAACCACCGCCCCGGAGGTGTTGGCGAACCTTGAACGCCTTGCTCCTCGGGTTCAGCTCGCATTTCTCTCAGGCCGAAGCTTGGGGGATCTTGCGGCACGCTTGAAGCAAGCCGCCCACAACGCGATTTTCGCCGGCAACCATGGATTGGAGATCAGGGGACTGGGGTCCGATTGGAGACACCCGTCCGCGACCGCGAACCGACGCCATTTGGACGAATTATTGGTCCGGTTCCGTGATCTGCTTAGCTCGATTTCCGGATTGGAAATGGAGGATAAAGGAGCGTCGATCACCCTCCATTACCGGCGTGTCCGAACCTCCGATTTGCCTGTGGTCATCTCGTCCGTCAGTTCGATCGAAGTGCCCGAGGAAATCAGGGTTCACGAAGGAAAGAAGGTTTTCGAATTTCGTCCTAAAGTAGACTGGAACAAAGGGTCCGCCCTTCGGAAGGTGGCCCACCACCTCGATCTCCCGGATGCGGCGACTGTCTTCCTTGGCGACGACGCAACGGACGAAGATGTATTTCGCGAATTGAGCTCCGAGGCTATCACGGTTCACGTCGGCTTGCCATCGGATGTCACCGCCGCGAAATTCAACGCCGTTGACCCGGCGGATGCGGTGCGTTTTCTGAGAGAAGTTTTCGCCGGGGCCGGTTGGCGCGGCGGGAAATGAAGCCGTCCGGCGTCGACGACTGGCTCGCGGCGGGTTGGATCATCGATCGAACCGTCTCACTCCGTCGGCGTGCCCGGAGGCGTGAGCAACGGAGCCGGATCGACCTTTGGAATGGGAGTCGTAACAGGTGGCGTGGGAACGCTCGCGCCTTTCCACGTTTCATCCCACGTGTACGTCGAATCGAGCTTCAGCACCCAGCGGCGACGCACCACGGTGGTGGGTGCCGCGATATTGAGCCACACGACCACATCCGCGGTCTGGCCTTGGGGATCGCGACCGATCTCGGCGGCGGAGGTGGTTTTGTAATGATACACTTGGCAGGTGTATGTGTGGTCGCCCACTCTCACGTCCTCCGGGTCGCCCAGCTTTAGATCGTATTTCGGATTGGTGCGCGCGGGAATGACGAAACGTCCGCCATCGATTTCGATCGTCAGCTCCTCGGGCGTGATTTTCACCAGCTCGTAAGTCACAACGCTTTTCGTGACCTCATCCGGCACGAGCAAGGGCCCGCTGACGCGCAGCACACGATCGAATTGAGCCTTGGTGCCCACCACTTGCGGCCAGCCGAGGTAAAGCGGGTTGTCGATGATCGGCACGGGGTTCTGCGCCCGGACTCCGCCGGTCAGGACGGTCATCACCCACAGAGTTCCCGCCAGTAGCGTCGACTTCATCAGTCCTAAGTAACCACCGAAAAGGATGCCTCGCAACGGGCGCGCTTCGCGCTCGCAACGAGAACGCACGTGCGTTGAAAGAAGCCACTTCCCGGGTAACGCATAATTTTCCGCTTGGCCCTTGGAACTTGGCCGGACGCCACCCATGCTCCGCGCCCACGCATGACGACGGTCCTCGAAATTCTCGACGGCGGTACCCGCTATTTGGAAAAGCGGGGTATCGAGGACGCGCGCCGCAACATGCAGCATCTCGTCGCGCACCAGCTCGGTTGCACCCGCATGGAGCTCTACCTACGCTTCGATCAACCCATCGAGGAAACGGACCTCGTTCCGTTGCGGGACGTCCTCAAGCGACGCGGCGAAGGCGAACCGCTTCAACACCTCTTGGGCACGGTTTGGTTCCACCAGCATGAGTTCAAAACCGACGCCCGCGCCCTGATCCCCCGCCCGGAAACCGAGGAACTGGTCGAAATGATTCTCAAATTCCCCGGTCTGCCGGAAAACGCCCGCGTGCTCGACATGGGCTGCGGGTCCGGAGTTCTCGGGCTTTCCCTGGCCGCCGCCCGGCCGGGATGGAAGGTGACGCTCGTGGATATTTCGTCCGACGCACTCGCCCTGACCCGCGAGAACGCCGCCAAGATCGGCTTGGAAAACGTCGATTTCGTCCAATCCGACCTGTTTTCCGCCATCGAGGGCGATTTCGACCTGATCGCCGCGAATTTACCCTACGTCCCGGAAACCGACCGCGCCACTTTGACACGGGAAGTCCAGCATGATCCGGCTCTCGCCCTGTTCGGTGGGGACGACGGCCTCGACGTGATCCGGCGGTTTTTGCCGCAAGCCGTTGAAAAACTGCGCCCGGCGGGATGGATCGCGCTTGAAATCGGGCACGATCAAGGTGCACACGTCGCGAGCTTAATGGCGGACGCTGGTTTCACCGGGATTGAGGTGAAATCCGATCTCTCCGGCGTCGCCCGTTTTCCCATCGCCCGCGCGGCCAACTGATTTCCTCTTTCTCACATGGATAAACTTCTCGTCCACGGCGGCTCGACCCTGCGCGGTTCGGTCAATATTTCCGGCTCGAAAAACGCCTCGTTGCCCATCATCGCCGCCGCCCTTCTGACCGAGGACGATTGCATCATCCGTCGCGTGCCGGACGTCTCCGACACGAACTACATGGTGCAGATTCTCAACGCCTTGGGCGCCGACGTGGAGCGTTCCTCCGGCACCATTCGCGCGAAATGCGCCGATATTTCCGACACCGCCCCTTACGAACTGGTCCGCCGGATGCGCGCGTCGATCTGCGTGATGGGCCCCCTGCTCGCCCGCAAGCGCCGCGCGGTGGTGTCGCTGCCCGGTGGCTGCGTCATCGGCGACCGACCGGTCGATATCCACCTCAAAGGCCTGCAAGCGCTCGGCGCGAAGGTGGAATTTGAAGGCGGCAACATCATCCTGACCGCGCCGGATGGCTTGAAGGGCGCGACCATGGACTTGCGCGGCGAACTTGGACCGACGGTCCTGGGCACCGACAATGTCATGATGGCCGCGACCTTGGCCGAGGGCATCACGGTGATCGAATCCGCCGCCGCCGAGCCGGAAGTGCTCGATCTGGCGAATTTCCTCAACTCGATGGGCGCGAAGATCACGGGCGCGGGCACCAGCCGGATCGTGATCGAAGGCGTGGAAAAACTGCACGGCACCGAGCACACGGTCATCCCGGACCGCATCGAAGCCGGCACCTTCATGGCGGCGGCCGCACTGGCGGGCGATGGCGTGACCTTGCGACGGATTTGCCGCGAACACATGAAAGCGATCACCGGAGCGATCGAAGCCTCCGGTCACGGGGTCGAGTTCAACGCGGCGGGTAACACCTGCACGATTCGTCGAGGCGAAAACTTGCGCGGGTGCGATCTCGTCACTTCCCCATACCCCGGCTATCCGACCGACATGCAGGCGCAGATGACCGCCCTGCTCGCCACCACGCCCGGCATCAGCGTCATCAAGGATACCATCTTCCCGCAGCGCTTCATGCATTGCGCCGAGCTCAAACGCATGGGAGCCGACATCAAGGTGGACAACGGCACCGCCATCGTGCGCGGCGTGACGAAACTCTCGGCCGCGCCGGTGATGGCTTCCGATCTCCGGGCTTCGGCCGCCCTCGTGCTGGCCGCGCTTACCGCCAGCGGCACCACGGAAATCAACCGCCTTTATCACATCGATCGCGGCTACGAGCACATCGACGAAAAACTGCTCGATCTCGGAGCGGCGGTGGAACGCGTGCGGGTCTGAAACAATCGTTCGCGGGTCGCCCTCATGGGTTACCCGGAATTCCTCCTTAAATTTCCACCACCATGCGTGTCCGGAAGGAAAGTCTTTGGAAACGGCTGCAATGGCGCTTCGAATGGCTGTCCCATTCGATCGTCGAATGGCTGGCGTCGCTCCTCCCCGCGTCCTTGGTGTTTCGCTTGGGCGAGATCCTGGGTGATCTCGCGTGGCGGATGATGCCCAGACGCCGGAAGATCGTGACGCGCAACCTGCGGATCGCGTTCGCCGGTCGCAAGACGCCGGAAGAGCTCGAAAAACTCGTTCGAGAAACCTTTCGGCGAACCGGTGGAAACTTGGTCTCCGTAACTCATACGGCCAGATTGTCTAAAGGGAGGCTCTCGAAGGTCGTGGAGCTGAAAGGCACCGAACACATCAGCGCTGCGTTAGCCGCCGGCCGCGGAGTCGTGGTGATCATCCCCCACATGGGAAACTGGGAGGTTTTGAGCCGTCTCCATCTCTTCCTGCCCGAAAAACCCAGATCGGGTGCTTTTTATCGTCCGCTGAACAACCCGTTGATGAACGAGCGGATTTTGAAACGCCGGGGAGCGGATGGCACCCGACTGTTTTCGAAGCGCGACAGCTTTCTGCCGATGGCCAAGTTCCTTCGCGAAAACCAGATCATGGGAATCCTCGCGGATCAGCGCGTGGGCAAACAAGGCGACCTGGTGTCATTCTTCGGTCGCCTTACTCGTTGCAGTCCCCTGCCAAGTCTTCTGGCCAGACGGGCGAAATGTCCGATGGTGGCTCTCTCCATGGTGACGGTCCGGCCTGGCAAATGGGAGGCGACGTTCTCGCCGGTGGCGCTCCCTTATACCACGGAAAACAGCATGATCGCGCTCGAAGAGGCGATGAAGGCGTCGCCTACCGACGCCTTCTGGTTTCACGAGCGCTGGAAGCCGCACCTCCGCAGATCTTTCCCTCTCAGCCGCTGGTTTGGAGACAACGCCGCCAGGGGTAAAACACCTCACCGCGCGTTGATCTGGCTGGTGGATGCACCGGAGTCCTGGCAACCGCCGGAAGAGTGGCAACATCGGGATGTCGTGTATGAGGTCGCGCAAACCTCCGGCGATCCAAAACCGTCGTGGCTCCCGGATTCCGCTCGGATCCACCGGGTCGGGAAAAACGCCGACCGCGCGACGTTGCAAAATCACTTGGCGGAAATCGACGCGTTAGACGAACTGCCGTTGGACTTCATCCTGACACCGGAGTCGCAGGCAGATCTGATGGAAGCCGCGCGGCGCGAATCGGTCCCGGTGATCGCCTTGCGCTGACGCACTCATCCTGTCCTGCCCGTTACCCCCATCGTCGGCGGTCGGTTTTTTTCGTCGTCCCGAAGGGGCGTAAAGGAGATAGCCCGGCACATCGTGCCGGGGTGGATGGGCATGGTGAATGCGGCCTGAAGGGCCGCGAGGGAGAGCGGAGGCAACCGCAGCTTGCGGCCCTTCAGGCCGCGAATGAAAATAAGGCCGCGCCTCACCCGGCGTTGCACGCCGGGCTATCACATGGCGTCCCTTCGGGACTGAAAATCCCACTCCGGCGTTTTTCCAGTCGTTGGAAAATTCAAGAAACGGGCTGCTTCAACCGAAGCTGCCGGAAATATAGGCTTCCGTCTGCTTCTCCCGCGGGGCGCTGAACATCCGGACGGTTTCGCCGTATTCGATCAGCTTGCCGAGGTAGAAGAAGGCGGTTTCGTCCGAGCACCGGCCCGCCTGGGCGAGGTTATGGGTGACGATGACGATCGTGTAGTCCTTCTTCAATTCGAGCAGAAGCTCCTCGATCTTGAGCGTGGAGAGCGGGTCGAGCGCCGAGCAGGGCTCGTCCATCAGGATGATGTCCGGCTTCACGGCGATCGTGCGGGCGATGCACAACCGCTGCTGTTGGCCGCCGGAGAGACCGAAAGCGCTCGTTTTCAGACGATCCTTCACGTCGTCCCAAAGCGCGACCACTTTCAAACAATGCTCGACCGTGTCGTCGAGCGTGCTGCGGCTCTTCTCGCCGTGGATGCGCAGGCCGTACGCGATATTGTCGTAGATCGACTTCGGGAACGGATTCCATTTCTGGAACACCATGCCGACGCGACGGCGCAGCATTTGCAGATCAAGATCGGGGCGGGAAATATCGATGCCGCCGATGCGGATCGCACCACCGGTGATTCGCGCGCCCGGGATGCGATCGTTGATGCGATTCAGGCAACGCAGCAACGTCGATTTGCCACAACCGGACGGGCCGATGAACGCGGTGATCTGTCGCGCGGGAATCGAGAGACTGACGTCGTGGAGCACCTGTTTCTCGCCATACTGGAAACGCAGATTTTGAATTTCGATGGCGGGCACCGCCGGCTTGGAGAGATCGCTTACCATTTCAGTTTGGAGCGGACGCGGTTGCGGAGAACGATGGAGACGGCCGAGAACAGGAAGATCATCGTCAAGAAGACGAAGACCGAACCGAATTGGGCGCGTTCGGTGTATTCGGAAGTCGGGATGCGAGCGGCGAGCGTGTAAATGTGGTACGGCAGCGCCTGCACCTGGCTGCCAAGAGTGCCGAAGGAGGCGGTGAAACGCTCCCACAGGCCGGGGTTGTCGCCCTTCGCCAGCCCTTCCCACGGGAATGTGTCCTTCGCCGCCACCGCGGCGGTGAACATGATCGGCGCGGTTTCGCCCGCCGCACGGGCGAGCGATAGCACCGACGAGGTAAGAATGCCGGGCATGGCGAACGGCAGCACGCACTTGCGGATCGTATGCCAGCGGGTCGCGCCAAGGGCCAGCGAGGCTTCACGGAAGCCCTGTGGCACCGCTTTCAAAGACTCCTCCGAAGCCGTGATGATGACCGGCAAAATCATGCAGGCGAGTGTCGCCGCGCCGGCGATGAGAGACGAGTTCCACCCTTGGAAACTGAGCCAAGTGAAGCCGAGGGGAATGGCGAACAGGGCGCGGTCGGCCGGAGCCGAGGTGAACACCGGTGCGGCCAGCACGAAGACCGCGAAGCCGAACAAGCCGAAGACGATCGACGGCACGCCGGCGAGGTTGAGGATCGCCAGCCGGACCCAGCCGATGAATTTCCCCTGCTTCGAGTACTCGCTCAGGTAAATCGCCGCCGCCACGCCGAAGAACAGCGCGAGCCCGACGCTGAGCAGCGTGAGCAAGGCGGTGCCGACGATCGGTCCCGCGATGCCGCCGCCGGAGTAGGCGAAGCTTTGTTCGTTGTAGATCGAGTCGGCGCCATGCTGCTCGATCCAGCGATGGTATTCCGAAGCGGGCAATTGCATCCGGTTGCCTTCGGCGTCGTCGAAAACGTGCAGCGTTTCGTTTTTTTCGGTGAGGAAGCCGATGTCGACGAAAGGTGCCTCGCTTTTGAAGATGGCCGGTGCGCCGTCGCTGAACATGCGGCCGAAGATCAGCAGCGCGATCGCGATGATCGCCCAGGTCATGCCCCCGAGCAGGGCTTTCACCAAGGTTTCGGGAATGGCGCCTTTGCGCAGCCTCTTGCGAATAAGTTGTTCGGGATTGTCCATCGAAAGGGATTCAGGAGTGGCCGATCCGGAAGCGTTTGAGCAGCCGTTGCGCGCTCCAGTTGATGCCGAGCACGATCGAGAACAGAAGGATACCGATCACGAACAACGCACGGTAATGGACGCTGCCGAAGGGAACTTCGCCGAGTTCCTGGGCGATGATGCCGGTGAGCGTGTGGGCGGGCTGAAAGACGGTGCCGAGACCTTCGGTGAAATCCGGGATCTGAATGCGATTGCCGGCGACCAGCAGCACCACCATCGTTTCGCCGATCACGCGGCCGAGCCCGAGCAGCACCGCTGCCAGGATACCGGAAATCGCGGCCGGCACGGTGACGCGGAAAATCGTTTGCAACTTCGACGCCCCGAGCGCGTCGGACGCTTCGGCGAAGGCGGAAGGGACGTTATTGAGCGCGTCTTCGGAAAGCGTGAAAATGGTCGGAATCGCCATCAGTCCCAACAAGGCGCCGGCGGTGAACATGTTGAGCCGCTGTTGGATCGGAAAGCCCGGGATCCACGACAGCGAGTCTTCGGCCGAGGCCTCGTAAAGCAGCGTGCCGAGCACCGCGATGCCGACGAAGCCGAGCACGACCGACGGAATCGCCTGCAGGAACTCGATGGTCGGCTTGATGAACCGCTGCTGGCGGGGTGCCGCGAGCTGATTGGTGTAGATCGCCGCGCCGACGCCGAAGGGAATCGAGAACACCAAGGCGATCAGCGAGATCATGACGGAACCGGTGAACAACGGCACGATGCCATAGAAATCCTGCCACTCGCCGCCGGTGATCCAGTCGCGGCCGGTGAGAAAGCCGAGCACCACGGTGCCGAGCCCCATGGGAGCGTCCAATTTCCACGCCTCCATCTTGACCGGCGTATCCGCCAGTTCGCGGGAAAACGCGGGAACGGCCTTACGGAAGGTCGCAAGATAACGATTCGCCTTATCGTCGGCCAAGCCTTCGGGCAACTTCGGACCGACTTCTTCCAGCGCCTTGGCGATGGCGGCATTGGCCTCGCGCCATTCCGGCAGGCGAGCCACTACCGGAGCGATCGCGGCGGCGAAATCCACCGGCTCGGTGGTGACGGCGGCCTTGGCGTCGGCTTCGAGTTGCTCGCGCGCGGTGGCATCCTTGGCTTTGGCGGCGGCTTCCAGCAGGGTGTCGCGCTTGGTCACTTCGATCTCGTGCAACACAGCGGCTTCCTTGGTCGCCTTCACCGTGTCGCCGGTTTCGGAAACCAGCATGGCCAGCGCGGACGAGCTGTCCTGAAACGCGTCGATGGCCTCGCGGAACGAGGCATAAGGCGCGGACGCTTCCGCCTGTTTGGCGGCGAGAGCCGCTTGGAGTTCGGCGACGAGCGGCGGATCGTCTGAGGAAATCGGATCGCGCGCGGCGAGTTGATCGAGCAACGTGCGTCGCTCGGCAGCCGTCAGGCGCGGGGTGGCCGGCAGGCCTTTGGCGGTACGCCCGGCGAGCGCGTCGGCGAGGACGGAACGGTATTTCGCCGTGAGTTTTTCGACCAATTCGGCCGGTGGCGTGCTTTCTCCGGCCGCTTCGTGAACACGGACCAGCGCGTCATGGGGAGAGTCGACCGCTTCGCTCACCGCGTTGGCCAGCGCGGCGGCCTCGGTCGAGCGCTGCATTTCGCGGCGGCAGGCCGCGTTCACCTGGGCGAAGTAGGCGCGGTTCAGCAGCGAACCCATCTGCTCGTGCGCCGTCAGATCCTTGCGCCCGATGTCGACAAATTCGAGCCCGGCCTGACGGTAGACCAGAAGTTCGCGCCGGTAATTGGGGAAAAATCCAACGCCCTCGCGCAACAGGAAGAGAATGATGAGAACCAGGATGACAATCGTCAGCGCCGCATTGCTCTGGAAGAAACTCTTGATCAGGCCTTCGTTGCTTCGGCCTTTCCGCCGGAACGGGTGACCGGCGGGAACTGAACTGAGGCGTTGGGAATCCGTCATGCAAAGGGCGGATGGAAACGTGGGGGGATCGGTTGAAAAAGGCAATCCCGGCGCGAGGGCACCGGGATTGAACGAAGAAAAAATGACGGGACGCCCGATTAGTGGTTCGGAACGAAGCCGATGCGCTGGGCGATGGCCTGCCCTTCGGCGCTGGTCACGTAATCGACGAACGCCTTGACGGTGGCGTCGGCGTTTTCCGGAACATAGAGGTAACAAGCGCGGCTATAGGCGAAGTTCCGCGCGTTGGAGGGGACCGGCTGCACGCCGTCGATCGTCACGGTGTGAATGCCAGCGGCCTTGGAATAGGCCAGACCGACGTAACCGATGCCGTTCTTGTTCTTCGCCACTTCCTGGGCGATCTGCTCGTTGCCGGCGAGCTTCTGCGAACCCGGAGCGTAGTCGCGACCCTTCATCGCGAGCGACTGCCAATCCTTGTAGGTGCCGGACGAAGTGTTGCGGGTATAGATCGAGATCGGACCGGGAGTGCCGCCGACTTCGCTCCAATCCTTCACCTGGCCGGTGAAGATCTTGGCGACCTGGTCCTTGGTAAGCCCCTTGACCGGGTTGTTCTTGTTGACGATGACCAGAATCATGTCGTGGCAAGCCTCGACTTCGTTAAGCTTGATTCCCTTGGCGCGGGCGGCGGTGATTTCCTCCGACTTCGCCTTGCGGGAGGACATGCCGATCTGGGCGGTTCCGTTGGCCAGTGCCGGGAAGGCGGTGGACGAGCCTTCGGCGGCGATCTCGAACTTCACGCCTGGGTTCTTCGCCTTGAAGCTTTCGGCGAGCTGAGGCACGAGCTTGGCGCCGAGCGTGTCGGAGCCCTTGATGCTGATGGTCTGCGCGCCCGCGGTGGCGGCGAGAACGGCGCCGGCCAGAAGGCCGATGGAGGTGCGGAGGGTGGTTCGCATGGTGAGGTATTGGTTTCCGTGCACCGTCATCGCGGCGCACGACGGCATCCTTTCACGTCCGGGCCGGATCTCGTCGATGGAAGCGATGTGACGAGTTTGTCACGAAATGTGACAAAAACACCCCAAACCTGAAAAAGGGATTGTGACAGCAACGTCACGAAAGATTCCTCCCGGAGGACAAACCCGGGCGCTTGAAGTTCTTGCGCTCGCCGGGCGAACTCGTGTCGCTTTGCGATCATCGTTAGACCACCCCATGAAATACCAAGCAACCACCCTGAAGGCGGCCGCCGTTCTCTGCGGTCTCTCTTCCTCGGCCCTCGCGGGCGAACCTCCGGCTCAAATCGCCGCTTCTACCGAGGAGTCGGCACCGAGCTTCGATTTTTGCTCCTGGCTTTCCAGCAAGCCGGGCACGATCTATAAGGACGCGACCAATCCGTGGATCAGCGAAGTGAACATCTTCGGCCGCTTCCACATGAACTTCGCGCACATCGACGGCGAAGGGTTCGATGAAAGCGATTTCAGCGAAGACTACGCGGAATACCGCCGCGCCCGCCTGGGAGCCAAGATCGGGTTCCTCAAGTATTTCACCTTCAAAGGTGCTGTGGATTTGGTCGAAGACGGCCGCCCGAGCGGCGAAGACCTCGACTGGGGCTATTCCCAGTGGGATGAAGCCGTTTTCAGCTTCAACATGAAAGAGGCGTTCGGTGTTGCAGCGGTTGACAAACTGAACCTCAACTACGGTCGCATCAAGTGGCATGGCGGTCTCGAAGCCCGCACGTCGTCGAACGAATTGCTCACCATTGAGCGTTCGGCGCTCTCCAACAAGCTCTATCAAAGCGCCCGCCCGACCGCCATCACGGTCGACGCCACCAAAGGGCCGCTCTTCTTCGCCGCCGGCATTTGCAGCACGGACGCCAACAGCCCGAGCGATCGCGATAGCGTCGAAGGTTTCGGCACCTGGAACGAGGGCCTGCAATACTTCACCGAAGTCGTCTACACCGCTACCGACGACCTCCGCCTCGGCTGGGAGTTCCTCTACAACGACGCCAATGAAAACGACGATTCGCTGCTCGGCTACAAGTGGGCCACCACCCTATCCGCCGAATACGCCATTGGCGCGGGCGGCGTGAACGTCGAAGGCTTCTACGGCGACAACGGCGATGAAGAGATCGGCCAAACGGATTCTCGTCGCCAAGGCAACTTCTACGGCATCGTGGTCACTCCGTACTACTGGATCGTGCCGGCGAAACTCCAGGCGGTCGCGCAATACATGTATGCCGGTGCCGAAGAGGATCAAGGCGTCCGCACCAACAGCCGTTACTTCCGCGCCTCTACCAACGGTGGTGTTGTCAATAGCGGTCGTGGCGACGAGCTGCACACGGTCTATGGCGGTCTGAACTGGCTGATCTGCGGTGACAACCTGAAGCTCCAGGCTGGCATCGAGTATACCAATCTCGAAGCCAACACTGGCGACGGCGATGCCAATGCCCTGACCTATCTCATCGGTTTTCGCAGCTTCTTCTGATCGTTTTCGGTTTTCGATCTGACAAGTTGCCATCATGTGACGCCGGTTCCGTAAGGAGCCGGCGTTTTTTATGCGAAAGGTGGCGCGGCCTCGCCGAGGCCGCTTCGAAGCGAGTGATGCAACGGAGTTCTGGCGGGCGAATCAAAGGCTTCGATGACGGTCCCCGGACATGGCGGCTGTCAGGGCTTGCGAAGCGCTCTCGGCGAGAGCGCGCCACCTGCTGTCACTTCACCGCATCGCCCGCCTTCGGGGGATTCTGTGCGGCACGTTCGATGTATTCGATGATCACGCCCGCGACGTCCTTGCCGCTGCATTGCTCGATGCCTTCCAAGCCCGGCGAGGAGTTCACCTCCATCACCACCGGGCCGTGATTCGAGCGCAGCAAATCCACGCCCGCGACATTCAATCCCATCGCCTTCGCTGCGCGACAGGCGACAGCCCGTTCCTCGGGCGAAATCTTCACCTTCTGGGCGCTCCCTCCGCGATGGAGATTCGAGCGGAACTCCCCTTCCTCCGCCTGACGTTTCATCGACGCGACGACCTTGCCGCCGACCACGATGCAACGGATATCCGCGCCTTTCGCTTCTTCAATGAACTCCTGCACGAGAATGTTCATGTTACCGGCCTTGAACGCCTCAATCACCGATTGAGCCGCGTTCTTGGTTTCAGCAAGCACCACGCCCGCGCCCTGCGTGCCTTCGAGCAGCTTGATGACCAGCGGCGCACCGCCGCACATCTTGATCAACTCGGAAGTGGCGTCGGTGTGGTGGGCGAACGCCGTGACGGGCAAACCCACGCCTTTTCGCGCGAGCAACTGCATCGACCGTAGTTTGTCGCGTGAACGGGCGATCGCCACCGAATCGTTCACGGTGAAAACGCCCATCATCTCGAACTGTCGCACCACGGCGTTGCCGTAGAACGTATGCGTCGCCGCGATGCGCGGGATCACCGCGTCGGGTTTCAACTCCTCGCCATCGACATAGATCTTCGGCTTGCGGGAGGTGATGTTCATGTAGCAGCGGAGGTAATCCACCACCCGGACTTCATGGCCGCGACTCTGGGCGGCTTTGACCAAAGCATCGGTGCTGTACAGCGCCGCGTTGCGGGAAAGAATGAGAATTTTCATGCGGGCCGGTTTCCCGGAACAAAGCGCTCGATTTCGCGCACGCCTCCCAACAAGTGGGAGCCTTGCGGGTCAATGAGAAAAAATCCGGCAAGCGCCCGGCGGCCAAGCAAGAGCGGACATTTCATCTTGGTCCGGTTCGCCAAAGTCAGGCGGATGCGCCAGCGGAAACCACCCGCCAGCACGGCTTCCGTTTCGATGTAAACCCTTTTGCGCACAACGCCTGACGAACTGCGCACCTTGGTGGAACCGGCGACTTCCGCATCGCACCGGATATGCCCTCCGTAGTGGTCGACCGTGACGAAACTGACACGCGTGCCATCCGGTGAGATTTCGATTTCCTCCGCGTGCAAGGACGACGATCTCGCACCGCTGTCCGTCTTCGCATTGAGGGGCGAAATGCCGAGTTCGGGCAGACCGAGCCATTCGCGGCGACCAATCAGCAAACGAGGCGTCCCGTACTTCGCGGCGGGCAAGCCAAGCGCACGCGCCACGTCCATGGCCGGAACGTCGAGCGCCTCCGGCACCACCTTGATCGTCCGCGGGAGCTTCATGACTTCAGTTTTCCGCCAGCAAGCTCTCGGCCATCGCGCGCGCCTGCTCCCCTCCTCCACCGAGCATGCGAACCAACTCGCGCACGCGCGTTTCACCGCTGACCGGATAGAGCCGCGAACGCGTGCGACCGTTCGTCACTTCCTTCTCCACCACGTAGTGATGCGCGGCGGTCGCGGCAACTTGTGGGAAATGCGTGATCGAAACGACCTGATGGCGTGCGCCGAGCGCCGCCATCTTGCGACCCACCGCGCGGGCGACTTCTCCGCCGACGTTGGCGTCGATTTCGTCGAAGACCATCAGCGGCGTCGCGTCCTGCTCGGCGAGCGCGCTTTTCACCGCCAGCATCACGCGGCTGATTTCACCGCTCGACGCGATTTGCCGCAGCGGCAGCAACGGCTCGCCCGGATTCGGGCCGAATTGGAAATCCGCCGACTCGAAACCCTGCGGCGTCGGTTCGCTGGAAGCGAGCAAAGGCACTTCGAACGACGATTGCTTGAAGCCGAGATCCTTGAGTTGCGACGCGATTTCCTTCGCCAGCTTCGGCGCGGCTTTTTTGCGCGCGGCACTCAAGGTGCGTCCGGCGGACTCCAATCGCTCGCGGCATTTCGCGACTTCGACGGCCAAGGTTTCGAGCTTTTCGCCCCGGTTCTCGATCGTGTCCAGCCGCGCGGCCGCCGCGTCACGTCGCTCCATCACGTCGGCCAAAGACGGCCCGTATTTCCGCTTGAGCGATTCCAACAAATTGACTCGTTCCTCCAACACCGCCGCCTCCTGCGGGTCGATGTCCAACTCCTCGCTGTATTCCGCCAACGCGCGTTCGAGGTCCCGCAGTTCCAGCAACGCCGTCTCCAATCCACCGACGCGTTCCCGTACGGAAGGATCGAGCTTCTCCAACTCCCGCACCGAGCGCTGAACTTCACCCAACCGTTCGAGAATGCCGTCGTCGTTGGAAAGCGCGGCCGCCGCGGCACCCGCCGCTTCCACCAGACGCGAAGCGTTCGAAGCGCGACGCCAGCGATCCTCGAGGTCGCCCTCTTCGCCCGGTTTGAGATTGGCGGCATCGATTTCCGAAACTTGGTAACGCAGCAGCTCCAACTCCTGCTCGCTCGCGTTTTCCGCCCGCCGCAGGTCGTCGAGTTCGTTTACCTTCGCCCGCCAAGCTTTCCAATGCTCTCGCCAGGTGGACATCGCCGGTTCGGCTCCCGCGTAGGCGTCGAGCATCGCGAGCTGACGATCGGTGGAAAGCAGCGATTGATGGTCGTGCGGGCCGTGCAGATCGACGAGGTGTTCGCCCAATTTTTTGAGCAAAGCGAGGGTCACGGGCGAATCGTTGACGAACTGGCGATTCGCCGTCTGGCCGATCACCCGGCGCACGATCAAATCGCCGCCGTCGCAAGGTTCGAGGCCGTTTTCCTCCAGAATCGCGTCCACCGCCGCGGCATCGGAAAGCGCGAAAACTGCCTCGACCGTGCAGGTGTCTTCGCCCGTGCGGATGAGAGCCTTGTCCGCGCGTTCGCCCAGGACGAGCTTGAGCGCGCCGACGATCACGGACTTGCCCGCGCCGGTTTCGCCCGTCACTCCGACCAGGCCGGAGCCGAGTTCCCATACGAGTTCGTCGACCAGGGCCAAATTGCGGATTTTCAGCAGGGTGAGCATGCGTTTGCGGTGGCGACGGCATTATGCAAGCCTCGCCGCGCGAATCAATGTCGTCCGCATTCACTCTCACCTTCCTTGGCACCGGCACTTCCACCGGCGTGCCCGTCATCGGTTGCGATTGCGAAACCTGCCGCTCGACCAACCCGTGCAACGACCGCACCCGGTCGTCGATCGTGGTGAAAACCCCGGAGTCCGCCTTACTCGTCGATTCCGGCCCGGATCTTCGTCGTCAGGCGCTGCGGGAGAATTTGCGGCAAATCGACGCCGTGCTCTACACCCATTCGCACCTCGACCACGTCGCCGGCTTCGACGAACTGCGCGCGTTTTGCTGGCACCGCGAAAAACCGCTCCCCTTGCATGCGACCGCCGCTTGCATGGGCACGCTGAAAGAAATGTTCGGCTGGGCGTTTTCCGAGCACAACGTCCATCGCGGCTACGTGAAACCCTGCCCACGCCTGATTAACGGGCCGTTCTCCTACGGCGACCTCACAATCACCGCGTTGCCCGTCGAGCACGCTTCGGTGGAAACCGTCGGCTTTTTATTCGAACATCCGCTGTGCCGCAGCGTGGCGTATTTCCCCGACGTGAAATCATTTCCCGAAGAGACGCTCGAACGCATTCGTGGTGTGGACATCCTGATCGTCGACGCCTTGCGGCCGCATTTTCATCCGACGCATTTTTCCAACGACGAAGCCTTGGAAGCGATCCACGCCGCCGAGGCGAAGGAAGCCTGGCTCACCCATGTCGGTCACGACAACGAGCACTCGAAGCTCGATGCCGAGGTGCCCGAGCACATCCATGTGGCGTACGACGGGCTGACGTTGGATTTGGCGAAGTAGGTGCCGTGCGGGAAGCGCTAGGGGTAAAGCGTTTCGCCGTTGGAAAGCATCTCCACGAACTGCGCGATTTTCTTGGCCCGCGTCTCTGCTTTTTTAACATTCTGGATGCGAAACAGAATGGCGAAACGATTTCGCCTATCCAGTGTTTCGAAGAACGCCTTTGCCTTTTTGTTTGCGTCGAGCGCCATTCGCAGGTCGTCAGGAACGGTGGCATTGCTGGGGGATGCGTAGGCTTTTTCCCAACGACCATCCTGTTGCGCCAGTTGAATCTGCCGTAGCCCGGACGGGCGCATGCGTCCCTCTCGCACAAGCGCCAGGGCCTTTTCCGTGTTGATCTTGGACCAGATGCTCCTTGCGGTGCGCGGCGAGAACCTCTGCAGCCAGAAGTCATCGCTTTCCGCTTTCTTCTGGCCATCGATCCAGCCAAAGCAAAGCGCACTGTCGAGGGCTTGCTGGTAGATCACGGTGACTTGCCCGGACGACTTCTTGGCAAGACGAAGCCAAACGCCGGCGCTGCTCTCGCCATGAGTCTGCAACCAAGCCTCCCATTCGCCTTGGGTAGCACAAGTCAAAGTCTGGTTCCGCGGATCCATTTGCGTTTAAGGATTTTGCAACACGCGCAGCAACGCCCAACGGGATTCACGGGTCCCAAGATGCCTTCGCTAAAAGCGCGTCGATCAAGTTCTCCAGCGCCCAGAGTTTCAATGGGCCGGCCTTTCCGTAATTGCGCACGACCTTCCGCTTCTCCGCGGTGGCGACCATCGTGTACACGGTTTCCTGATCGGTGGCCCATATGGAGTAGAAATCGTCCAACGAGAAATAATCCATCTCTCGGATGAGCTGGAACAAGGGCTTTATCGCACCGGTCTCAATCTTCCCGGTGTGTTTGCCAAGATGTGCCACATTGCGTTCACACGCTCCAGTCCGATCTCGGTGAACTCGTGCTCTTCCGCAGCGGCTTGAGCGTCGGTGCGTGACCGCTCGCTTGGCCTGGAAGTTTCCGGATGCGAATCCCGGTAGAACTTTTCCAGTTCCCCGGAACGTCCTACCAACGGAATGAGCAGCACGGCGGCAATGAGGGTAATTTTCATGGTGGGGATAAGATCGAAACTTTGACGCACGACGAGTGGAGCTGATTCATCGAATCGGAAAAAGTCCAAGGTAAGGTGCAAGGAGTCCGGCCACGACTCTGTGAACAACCGAACCCGATAGGACAGGACTGTCCTCGCGCATGGAAAAGTAAGTCTGAAATGTGCCATTCTCGTCCGAGATGCCTAACGTAAGGCAAAGCGTGTCTGAGGCACGGTCACGAGTGATAGCGTTGCATTTCTCGGTGGAGTCAGACCATAGAACTTCGGTCGCAAGGCACTCGGCTGGTGCGGTAACAGGCATCGAAGCCACCTCGGCGAAAATTTTCGCGGTCGTGAATGCATCCAACGTCGCCTCCATGATCCTCGTGTGGTAGTGACGCCACGGCATCCCCTTAATCGGATATCTCAGCGTCGCTCCGCAACGTCCCGTCTGGTCCAAGCCAAACTGCCAGCGAGGCAAGCTCCGCGACGCTTCACCCGGATGGAAAAAATACAGGTGCCGCTCGCGGACTGTCTCTGGGACCGGATTTGTCGGACACGCAAAGGTCATGCGTTATAAAGGGACAGACACTTTGACGCCATCCATACGGGACCAGACGCTTTGACGATCCTTCACGGTCGAAAGATCTACAACGCTACTCTTTGACGCTACTTTGAGTCCCTTTTCGTTCGAAGCACCATCGTGTAAAGCACCGGCGCATTCCATTCCAACGTTTGAAGTGTGGCATGGCGGGGATTCAGGCATCCAGAGTGAAGCGAAACAGCGACATTGTCCGACGTTGCCACCACTGACTTGTTCGCTTCGTATTCTTCATGAAACTAGCCGGGAGGTGTTGAGTGATTAGCCTTCTCGATCTGGCCTATACGCTTGGTAACGCCGGCGCCCTTACTGTAGTCGTATCTCAAAACATCGCCATCGAGGGAACGCACTTTGGGGTACTCGTAGTCAATTCCTCCGGGAGGGCCGGTAACCTTCGATGGCAACCGAAGATACGTCCCCTCAATGAAGCCATTTGAATCAGAATGGACCCACAAATAATTCGAGCAAGGCCCGCAATCATTAGGAATCTCCTCCTCAATCAATAGCGCCCTTCCGCTGGGATCTTGGACGATTCGAATCCAGTTCTTCGGATCGTCATTCGTCACGGACCTAAATCCTCCAAGGCTGTGAGCACTCTCCATGACTATGCTCCGTTCCTGTTGCCCTGCGGCCGTGTGCGCAATGTCGTAGAAGGAATATGATCTGCCATCTTCCCCTCGCGGCCCCGCCTGGAAGCGCACTCGAAAATCACCCTTCTTCCACTCGGTCGAAGTGGCAGTCTCCCTGTGGTGGGCTACTGATGGCGCGCATCCAACGAGTATTAAGACGAGCGAGAATGTAGATGCAGCGATACGCATGTAATTGTTCGGGCGGACAGGTTTTCGACGACTCGCGCGATGGACGTTATGATGAGGCCAGTGGACGCGCCTTCGCAATGGGCAAATCTCGCAGGCGGACGGTCGGGGCTTCAGTTCGCCCCGTCCGCACGACGCCTGTGATGCGAGCTAAAGTTGACCGCTTTTGTTGAAAAATCAGGCGGTCCATCCCTTCGGTATTCGCTGTCCGTTTCTTCAAAAAAGATAACCCTTTCCCTGACTTGCCCGATGCGTCACCACGCGGCAGGATGCGGCAAATGAGGTCGATCCTGTCCTTTCTCCTGCTCGCTGGCATCGCGCTGGCGGCCGCACCCGACCCCGCCACGGTGGCGGTCATTTACAATCGGTCGGTGCCGGAGTCGGTGAAACTGGCCGAAACCTATCGCGACGCCCGCAAAATCCCGCAGGAAAACCTTCTCGGCTTCGATTTGCCCGCGGTCGATGAGATCCCGCGCAAAGACTTCGAAACCAAACTCCTGAAACCGCTGCGCGACGAATTCGACCGCCGGAATTGGTGGAAGCGCGGGAAAAACAAAGAGGGCCTGACCATGCCGGTGGCGAACCGCATCCGCTTTTTCGCGATCATGCGCGGCGTTCCTCTCCGGATTCCCAACACGACCAATCCCCCGCCCGGCAATGACGCGGCCAAACCGTTCGCCGGACACAACGAAGCGGCGGTCGATTCCGAACTCGCGATTTTCGGTGTGGAAAGTCTGCCGCTCGATGGGCCGGTTCCAAACGCCTACTTCAACAAAGGCCAACCCTTCGCCCAGGCGAATGTGCCGTTTCTCGTCGCGGTTTCCCGCATCGACGCCGCGGATTGGCCAACCTGCGAGCGCATGATCCGCGACGCGATCGAAACCGAGAAAAGCGGCCTGTGGGGACGCGCCTATGTGGACATCGCCAACAAGGTGCCCGAAGGCGACAAATGGCTGGAAGGAACGGTGCAGGCGAACCTCAAAGCCGGGATCCCGACGGTGGTGGATCGTTTCAACGACACCTTGCCGACGAATTACCCGATGACCGATGCGTCGCTCTACTACGGTTGGTACGACTGGAACGTGAACGGTCCTTTTCTTAACCCACGCTTTCGTTTCCGTCGCGGCGCGGTGGCCATGCATTTGCATTCGTTCAGCGCCGAGCAAATCCGCAACCCGAACGCCAATTGGAGCGCGGCGTTGTTGGCTCGTGGCGCGGCGGCGACCGTTGGCAACGTTTACGAACCGTATCTCACCTTCACCCATCGCTTCGACATCCTCCAACAGCGTTTGCTCGAAGGCTTCACATTCGCCGAAGCCGCGGCGGCGGCGGTGTCGGGATATTCGTGGCAAGCGATCGCGCTGGGCGATCCGCTTTACCGTCCCTTCGCCCGCATTGATGGACCGACCGACATTCGCCCGGAAGACCGCGATTACGTCGCCATCCGCCTCGCCGCTCTTCAATGGAAGGACGATCCTGCGGCATGGCGGCAACAGATGGAAAAAGCCGTCGAACGCACCAACAGCGGTGTGCTCGCCGAAGCGATCGGACTCAGACTTCGCGAAAAAAATCTCAATGCGGAAGCCAAGCAGTGGTTCACCAACGCCCGCAACCGGTATGTCGCCACCGAAGACAAACTCCGGCAGGATTTCCACGTCATCGCGATCGACCGCGCCTCCGGCCGGAAAGACGACGTGATCCGTGGATTGCGCGACGCGAAGCTGCGCTACGGACCGATTCCCGAATCGGACGCGTTGACCGGCTGGCTCAACATCGTCGATCCGCCTCCCGCCCCCCCCGCACAGACTCCGGGCAAATCATGAGCTATCGGGATCTTCTTCGTCACACGTTCGATCGCGAAGTCGCTCTTGCGGAAGCACGCGACGCCGGCTTGCCGCCCGAACTGGAACTCCAATCGCTCTGGTTCGCGGGCGCGTTCGGTCGCGAGTTCTCCACGACCGACGGGCGAACCGTCCGTATCGTGCAATTCGGCGAGTGGAATCGCGGCGCGGGGCCTGACTTCATTCAATCGGCCATCGAATTGGATGGCGAAGTGAAACGCGGCGCGATCGAACTCGATCTCGAAACCACCGGTTGGGATCATCACGGGCACGCGACGAATCCGGCCTATCGGGAAGTGGTGCTTCACGTGGTGTTCCATCGCCCGCCGCAGCCTTTTTTCACTCGCGATGTCGATCACCGCGCGATCCCCCAGGTTTTCATCGACGAAGACGCACTGGACGAAACTCTGAACCGTCCGCGTCACGCCACCGCCGTGGCCAAGCCGGGCCGTTGTCTCCGTCCTTTGGCCGCGATGGGTGAATTGGCGATCAGGAGTCTGCTGATAGAGGCAAGCGCGCACCGGGCCACATGCAAGGCGGTCCGCTTCCTCCGCACGGCCGATGCTCACGGCCGCGACGCCGCGTTGTTTCAAGCGACCGCGGAAACACTCGGCTATCGGGGCAATTCACTCCCGATGCGATTGCTCGCTCAACGCGCTCCCCTTGGCGCGCTCAAAGAAGCGGGCGATGCCCGCGAGGCGATCCTTTTCGGCACGGCGGGCTTTCTCGCACCCAAACTCCATGAGACCGCGCCCCCCGATACCCGGGATTATCTGCGCGAACGTTGGGATACGTGGTGGAAATATCGCGGCAACTTCGAGACGTCGCATGTCATTCCATGGAAACTGCACGGCCAGCGCCCGGCGAATCACCCGCACCGCCGCGTGGGTGCGTTGACCGCGCTGGCGAACCATTGGCCGAAGTTCCGTCGGGTCGCCCTCGCCCGCCCCTTCCGGCCGGACGCGGTGTTGGAATTCCTCGCTTCGCTCGATCACCCGTTTTGGTCGCGTCGCCATACGCTGACTTCCTCATCCACGAGTAAACCGCTGGCTTTGTTCGGAGGCACTCACGGGCTCGAATTGCTCGCGAACCACCTCATTCCCCTCGCCCTGCATGAGGACGGATTCGATCTCGCCGCTTACAGCAAGCTCCGCGCGGCCGCGCCGAATGACCGGGTGAAGCGTTGTGCGCTTAGGCTGTTCGGCTCGCTTGAAAACGCCCGGCCTTGGCTCAAAACCGTTGCCCACCACCAGGCCTTGCTGCAAATTTACCACGACTTCTGCCTGGAAGACGTGAGCGACTGTCATCGCTGCCCGTTCCCGGAGCAACTCGCCCAGTGGAAGTAACCCATTTCCAACCACGACTTCTCCATGTTCATCACCCTCAATGGCGAACGCCGCGAATTTCCCGCGCCCCTCACGCTTGCCGGCCTGCTCAGCCTGCTTGGTTTCGAGGGCAAGCCCGTGGTGATCGAGCTGAACCACGAAGCGATCTTCCCTCGCGACTACGCTCAAACCGCGATCCAGGACGCCGACCGCATCGAACTGGTCACGCTGGCCGCGGGCGGCTGAGTCTTTATTCCGGCAACGCCACTTTCTCTCCGAGATGACGCGGGCGGGTCGCGAGGAAATGCACATCGAGCTGCATTTTCACCCGCGCTCCGATTTCACGGATCTTGGTTTTCCAACCCCCGCTCGCCGGCACGTTCTGAGCGTTGAAGCCGGTGGCTTCGATCCCGTTCGCCCGCGCCAGATAGATCGCGCGTTCATTCTGAAAGCGCTGGCTGACGAACACGATGCGGCTCAGGCCGAACACCTCCTTCGCCCGCACGACCGAATCGAGCGTTCTCAGCCCAGCGAAATCTTGGACGATCCGGTTGGCCGGGACTCCTCGCGCCACCAATGCCTGCCGCATGTTCTCCGGCTCGTTGTAGTATTTTTCCCGGTTGTCGCCCGAAACGATGATGCAGCGCACCTTTCCCGACTCCCACAATTTCACCGCCGCATCGATTCGGTAGCGGAAATACAAATTCTCCCGCCCATCCACGCGGTCCGTGCAGCCGAACACCAGAGCCACGCTTTCTGACGGCAGCTCTCCGGCCTTCTTCACCCACCGGCCGTACGACGCCACGATCGGCGCCAGATAGCAGTACAGCACCAGCAAGCATGGAATCGCCGCCAGGATAATCCCGGCCCGAATCCACCGTCGCTTGCGGCTGCTGCCTTTCCGTCCGGGCTTCATGCCGTCGGTGGCGCGAGTTCCACCGGACGCTTGGGCCATGGCATAAACAAGGCTTTCATCGCTTCGACGAAACGACTCGTGAAAGGTTCCTCGGGAGCGATCACCCGGAGACGATGCGGACTTTCCACGAACGACACTTCAGACGCACGGCCAAGCAACTCGCCATCCACCTGCACCGGCACCTCCCGGTCGGCACGAACGGTGAAATTCGCCGCCTGGAAATAGCTCGTCGACGCCGCCAAATCCACCCCGCCGAGCGCGAGGCCCTTCAACGAATCCAAGACGAGTTTGTAGCCCGCTTCCTTGAATACGAGCACATCAAGCATCGAGTCCTGGTTATCGGCTTTGCGGAAGAGCTTGAATTGCCCGCCGTAGAGCGAGCCATTGCCCGCCAAGACCGCTACTCCTTCTTCCCGGCGTCCATCCGCGGTCAGAATTTCCATCCGAGGCGGTCGCTCGCCGAGCACCCGCGCCGCCGACATCAGGTAGGCCAGCGGACCGAGCACTTTCTTCGACTCCCAGGTCGTCTCCTCGATCACCATGGCGTCGAAGCCAACCCCCGCCATTTGGACGAACGGCGCGCCGTTGGCCTCGAAAAGATCGATTTCCCGCACATGGCCGCGCTCGATCACCTCGAACGCTTTCGCCAGGTTATCGAAAGGAATGCCAAGCTCACGGGCGAAGACGTTCATCGTCCCGGCTGGCAAAACGCCCAGCGCCGTTTCGGATCCCGCGAGACCGGAAACCACCGCGTTCAGTGTGCCGTCCCCACCCGCCGCGATCACCACCGGCTCGCCCTCCGCCGCGAATCTCGCCGCCAAGAGACGCGCTTCTTCCGGGCTATTGGTCGCGCAAAGGTAAAACCGCGTCGAGCGCTCCATCAGGAAACGCAAGGTCCGCTGGGCCCGCTGACTTCTGGCCTTGGGGTTGAAAAGCAGCGGATAGCGCGCCGGAAACTGCATACCGGAATTCATCCGCCAATCGCCCCATCGCCGCAATCCGATTCCCCCGCCGGGAACAATCGCGCGACGACTTCATCGACCGGCAAGCCGACGACATTGCTGTAACTCCCTCTAATTCCAGCAACCACGCGTTCACCGTGCTCCTGGATCGCGTAGCCGCCGGCCTTGTCCAGCGTGTGGACCAGGGTGAGATAATCCTCGATCGCCGGGTCGTCCAGTTGCCGGAAATCGACCTCGGTCAGTACATGGAATCGTTCCGCCGATCCGCCCGGACGGACGAGACAAACCCCCGTGCAAACCGTGTGCGAGCGACCGGAGAGTTTCCGCAACAAAGCCCGCGCTTCGGCAACGTCGGCGGGTTTGCCGAGCGGTTCGCCTGCGATCCAGACCAGGGTATCGGCTCCGATGACCGTGGCGTCCGGGTGATCGCGTGCAACCGCTTCGGCTTTCAGGCAGGCGTTTTCCTCGCAAAGCCGGTCGAGCGGAATCGACGCATCATGAATCTCCTCGGCGGGAGAAACCACCACCTCGAATTCCAAACCGGCCGCGGCCAGTAATTCCCGTCGCCGCGGCGATGCCGAAGCCAAAATCAATCGCATGGGCGCAACCTAAACCGGAGAACTCTTCAGAAGGAATAAAGAACACCCAGCGAAACCACGAAGGCCGAATCGAACGACAGAGTCGCATCGGAGCCGTTCGCTCCGAGTTCGAATGGCTTCAGGTATTGATAACGACCGGACGCCTGAAGAGCCCAGTGATCGGAAAGCTGATAGATCCCACTCACCCCCGCATAAACCCCCGGTAGAAAACGCGTCGCGGAATCGCGTCCACTGCTGGTCTGAGTACCCAGTCCCGTCACCGTGGTGGACGATTCGAAGTCGTAGGAACCCGACGCGATTCCAAGGCACAAGCCCCCTTCCGCGGTGACACTGAACTTCCGGCACAATGGAATTTCCAGATAGGAGCCGAATTGGGTGACGAACACATCCGCATCCAAATCACGGGAGCCGGTGATCAGCCCCGATCCACCGACGATCACCGAGCGGCTGGGGCTATCGCTCAACAGGACGCCCGGACCGAAGAAAGAACCCGAATATGGAGCCGATGGCGGAATCTGGCCGCCGAGATCGAACGAATCGATCGTGGTGGTCAACGTCGTGGAAAGATTCGCCCGGTTGTCCATCTCCACCCGCGCGTATTGCAAACCGCCACGGAATCCCCAGGTTGCGTTCACATCGCGCAAGGGCGCGAACGCCACCTTGCCCATGTCATAGTAAGTGAACGCCTCGAATCCCGCGCAGGCATTGTCGTGTTCGTCGACCTGACCGTTGGACAGACTGTTGGTGATCGAAAAATTGATCGAGCCGGTGCCCGACGGATCATACTGGCTGTCGTTTTCGTATCCCCAGTTCCACGTTTGATCGCCCGCGTTACCGGACGAGTCCACACGCACGAAACCGTCGTCGTATTCATAATCGATTCCCCCGCCCAATGGCTGTGGCGTGAACGGACTCTGGAACGTCCCCAAGCCATTGAATTTCGCCTCAAGACCGAGGATCGGCGCGTAAGAGGCACCCACGCGCCAGCGGGACGACGCTTCCGGAGCAACCATTTCCGGCGCCGACTTCGCATCGTCTCCACGCGCGACGGTATCCCGGAGATCGCCTCCTTTGGCCGCGGTGGCGGCGTTCAATACGCACAAGGTCAGCAACGGAATGCGGGGATTCATGAGGATGAAGCGGAAGGGTGTGGCGTTCGAATCGATGGACGTCATCTCGATCTCAAGGAGTGTCGATTTCGTTGACGATGTAGAAGCGGCTGGGGACGGAGGTTGGCGGAACGTTGGTGAACGGAGCGCCATCGTCGATCCACTGGACCTTGCTGCCACCGGCCTGGATCGGCACCGGGCAATCGAACCAGTTCACCATGTCCGGGCTGTAGCGGACGCGATACCAGTGGCCGCCCACCGACGGGAACTCGAGCAACACATTGCCGTTCGGCAGCACTTTGATCGTCGGATGGACCCCGTTGCCGTTGGTGTCGGGCACCTGCGAGCTGTCCAGTTTCTCGACCGTCAACACCGGCGAGAACGGCGATGGGAACGTGCGGGTGCTGGTGTAGAAGAGCAGCTTCACCGTCACCGTGCCATCGACCACGACCGGATACGGGTAGTCGACATACACGTCCGAGCTGTTCGCCGGGCTGGATGCGTTGTAGAGGCGCAAGCTCGGATAAGCCGCGATGTAGGCGCTGAAGTCGACGTGCAGGCGGAAACCGTTGATCGGAAGCGGCGTGGTGTTGGTGACATCCACCGACAGTTCATAGAGACCGGTTTGAGGTTTCAATGTGCCGGTGGTGCCAATCTGGATTGGAGTCGGATTGACCGTGCCCACCGACACCGATGCCGAAGCCACGTTATTACCGGGAGTCGGATCGGCATCGTCACCTCCGATCGTCGTGGTCGCGGTGATCACCGTGCCGTTGGAGGTGCCTGCCACGACCTTCGCCACCACCGTGAGATTGGTGGAAGCTCCATTGGCCAGGGCCGTGTTCGTGAAGGTCACTGTGCCGCCGCTACCGACAGCCGGAGTGGTCGCCGTCCAGCCGGAGCCGGAAGCGGACACGAAGGTCATCGTCGATGGCAATGGCAGACTCACGCTGACATTGGTCGCATCGCTCGGCCCTTGGTTGGACACGCCGATGGTATAGGTAACGTCGGCAGTGGCGATGACCGGATCGGGCGTCGCGGCCAAGGTGACAGCAAGGTCCGCCTGGGTCGTCACGGTCGACTGGATCGTCGCGCTGCTGTTGACCGGGAAGAGATCCAGCGTATCAGAAGCCGCCGTCACGGTTGCGGCGAGAACCGTATTGTTCGGTACCGAGGAAGAAACCAGAGCCACGACGGTGAAGGTCGCGCTGTCCCCATTCGCGAAGACCGCTTTCCCGAAGGTAACCGTGCCGTTCGCGCCTACAGCGGGTGTCACAGCCGACCATCCTGCCGAACTGGAGGCCGACACGAATGTCGTGCCCGCAGGCAATGGCAAGCTGACTAGCGCGTTATCGGCGTCCAACGGCCCCTGATTATCCACAGTGAACGAGTAGGTCACGTTCGTGCCCGCCACTACCGGAACCGAGGCACTTCCACTGACCACGAGATCGGCACCGCTCTTCACCAGCGTCGTCGTGGTCGCCGAGTTGTTGCCCGGAACCGGATCGGCCTCCACCGCGGAAACAATGGCGGTGTTGGTGAGCGTCGAATCGTTCGGCGCAAGCAGATCGACATTCGCTACAATGGTGAATTGAGCGGATTCGCCCGTCGACATCGCCGACTTGGTGAAGGTGATCGTGCCGGTTCCACCCACCGCCGGAGTGGTCGCCGACCAACCGGCTGGAGCGGTGGCGGAGACGAAGGTGGTGTTCGCCGGCAGCGTATCGGACACGCTCACGCCCGAAGCGTCACTCGGTCCGTTTTGCACCACATCGATCGTGTAGGTGACATTCTGCGTCGCGTTCACCGGATCGGGCGAATCGATCATCGTGATGGCCAGATCCGAAGAACGGCTGATGGTGGTGGTCGTCGTCGCGGAGTTGTTCCCCGCGTTCGCGTCGCTCGTGGTGGCGCTCGCCGTCGAGGTATTGGAAACCACGGTGCCCGCGGTGATCGAAGCGTCCGCCTTCACCACGATGGTGAACTGGGCCGTTCCTCCCGATGCCAACACTCCCGCGCTGAAGGTCACCGTGCCGTTGGCACCGACCGCCGGAGCCGTCGCGCTCCAGCCCGATTGCGGGACGGACGAAACGTAGGTCGTGCCAGCCGGAAGCGCATCGGAAACAGAAACGTTGGTGGCGTCACTCGGACCATTATTCGTCAAGGTGATCGCGTAGCTGATGTTCGTGCCCGCGTTCGCCGGGTCCGGCGTATCGGTCATCACGATGGCCAAATCGGCGTTGGTCGAAACCGTGGTCGTCGCCGTCGCGCTGTTGTTCGCCGGGCTAAGTTCCGTGGTCGTGGTGGAAGCGGTCACCGTATCGCTGATCACCGATCCATTCGCCACCGAGGCTGCGACGTTGACCACCAGTGTAAAGGTGCCCGTTTCAGCCGGAGCGACCGTCGCCTTGGTAAGTGTCACGTTGCCACTCGCACCCACCGCCGGAGTCGAAGCGGACCATCCACCCGGCGAAGACAACGACACGAAGGTCGTGCCGGCCGGCAAGGCATCGCTAAGAGAAACGTTCGACGCGGCGCTCGGGCCGTTGTTGGACACTTGAATCGTGTAGGTGAGATTCGTTCCCGCCGTCACCGGATCGGGCGAATCGCTGAGCGTCACCGCCAAATCGGAGCGCGGATCGACCAGAATCGAGGCGCTGGTTCCCGTGATCGAAGCCGTCACCGTATCGGTCGCCGTCAGCGCCTGGTTGCCGCCCGTGTTCAAGGTCGCGGCGAAGGTGCCCACGCCATCGGTCAAGGTGCTATTCGCTGGAAGGGTCGCCGGAGCGTCGGAACTGGTGAAGTGGACCGTGCCGCTGTAACCGGTCGCGGTATTCTCGAAGTCATCGAGCGCCGTCACCGTGAAGTTGAACGACGAGCCCGCCACCGCGTTCGCCGGAGCCGAAACCGCGAAATGCGTGGCAGCCGCCGGAGTGATGTTGAAGGCCGAGCTGGTGGCACCCGTCAGATCGGTGGAAGACGCGCCTAACGTGTAGCCGGTGCCAACCTTGTTGATCGAAACGTTGGAGAACGTCGCGACACCCGAAACCGCCGCGACCGTCGCCGTGCCCGAAAGCGTGCCGCCGCCAGGATTTGTTCCAATGGCCACCGTTACATCCGCCGTGCTGGTGGTCAGGTTGCCGAAGACGTCCTGGATTTGGACCACCACGTTTCCAATCGCCGTGCCCGCCACGGCGTTGGACGGCGATGCCGAGAAGGCAAGTTTGTTCGCCGCACCCGCGACAACGGAGACACTGCCGGATGTGCCGATGATCGAGGCCGTCACCGTATCCGTGCCGGTCAGGGTTTGATTGCCCGCCGTCTTCAAGGTCGCGGCAAAGGTTCCCACGCCGCTGGTGAGCGTGCTGTCGACCGGTAGAGTCGCTGGAGCGTCCGAACTCGTAAAGTGGACCGTGCCGCTATAACCCGTCGCGGTGTTATCGAAGGCATCGAGCGCCGTCACCGTGAAGTTGAATGACGTGCCAGCGGTCGCATTGGCCGGAGCCGAAACCGCGAAGTGTGTCGCCGCCGCCGGGGTGATGTCGAAGGTCGAACTGGTCGCACCGGTCAAATCGGTGGAAGACGCGTCCAGCGTGTAACCGGTTCCGACCTTGTTGATCGAAACATTGGAGAACGTCGCAACGCCCGAAACCGCCGCCACCGTCGCCGTGCCCGAAAGCGTGCCGCCGCCAGGATTTGTTCCAATGGCCACCGTTACATCCGCCGTGCTCGAGGTCAGGTTGTCGAAAGCGTCAAGAACGCGAACCGTTACCGCCGGGTTGATCGCCACACCGGCCACCGCATTCGACGGCTGTTGCAAGAATGCAAGCTTGGCCGGAGCCGCCGGGGTGATGTCGAAGGTCGAACTGGTCGTGCCAGTCAGATCGGAAGGAGAAAACGCACTCAGCGTGTAACCGGTGCCGGCCTTGTCGATCGACAGATTCGAGAACGTCGCCACACCCGAAACCGCATTCGCCTCTGTTGTGCCCGAAAGGGTGCCACTGCCCGGGTTCGTACCGATGGTCAGGATCACTTCCGCCGTGCTGGACGTCAGGTTATCGAAGGCGTCGAGAATCTGAACCGTTACCGCCGGGCTGATCGCCACGCCCGCCACCGTGTTCGACGGCTGCTGCAAGAAGGCGAGTTTCGCCGCGGTCGCAGGCGTAATGTCGAAGGTCGAACTGGTCGCCCCGGTCAAATCGGTGGAAGACGCGTCCAGCGTGTAGCCCGTGCCTGCCTTGTCGATCGAGAGCGTGGAGAACGTCGCCACACCGGACACCGCCGCGACTGTCGCCGTGCCCGACAGCGTGCCGCTGTTCGGATTCGTGTCGATCGCCAGCGTTACATCCGCCGTGCTGGTCGTCAGGTTGCCCGCCGCGTCGAGAATCCGCACGGTCATCGCCGGGCTGATCGCCACACCCGCCACCGCATTCGATGGCTGCTGCAAGAAGGCGAGTTGATTGGCCGCTCCCGCGGTGATGTCGAAGGTCGAACTGGTCGCACCTGTGAGATCGGTTCCAGACGCGGCCAACGTGTAACCGGCGCCCGCCTTGTCGATCGATAGATCCGAGAACGTTGCCACACCCGAAACCGCTGCCGCCGTGGCCGTGCCCGAAAGCGTGCCACTTCCAGGATTTGCTCCAATGGCGACCGTTACATTCGCCGTGCTTGTCGTCAGGTTATCGAAAGCATCGAGAATCTGAACCGTGACGGCAGGTGAAATAGCCGTTTGAGAAACCGCGTTCGTCGGTTGCTGCAAAAACACGAGTTTCGCTCCCGCCGCGGCGGTGATGTTAAAGGCCGAGCTCGTCGCGCCGGTTAGATCGACGGAGCTGGCGGCAAACGTGTAGCCCGTGCCCGCCTTGTCGATCGACAGATTCGAGAACGTTGCGACACCCGAAACCGCCGCGACTGTCGTCGTGCCCGAAAGCGTGCCGCTGCCAGGACTCGTTCCGATCGCTACGGTCACGTCCGCCGTGCTCGAGGTCAGGTTGTCAAAGGCATCGAGAACGCGCACCGTTACCGCCGGGCTGATCGCCACACCGGCCACCGTGTTCGACGGCTGCTGCAAGAAGGCGAGTTTCGCCGCGGTCGCAGGCGTAATGTCGAAGGTCGAACTGGTCGCCCCGGTCAAATCGGTGGAAGACGCGTCCAGCGTGTAGCCCGTGCCTGCCTTATCGATCGAGAGCGTGGAGAATGTCGCGACACCGGACACAGCGGCCACCGTCGACGTGCCCGAAAGCGTGCCGCTGTTCGGATTCGTTCCGATCGCCACGGTCACGTCCGCCGTGCTCGAGGTCAGGTTGTCAAAGGCATCGAGAACGCGCACCGTTACCGCCGGGCTAATCGCCACACCGGCCACCGTGTTCGACGGCTGTTGCAAGAATGCCAGTTTAGCGGCAGCCGCTGCCGTGATGTCGAAGGTCGAACTGGTTGCCCCGGTCAAATCAGTGGAAGAGGCACCCAGCGTATAGCCCGTGCCTGCCTTATCGATCGAGAGCGTGGAGAACGTCGCGACGCCGGACACCGCCGCCACCGTCGCCGTGCCCGAAAGCGTACCGCTATTCGGATTCGTGCCGATCGCGAGCGTCACGTCCGCCGTGCTCGAGGTCAGGTTGTCAAAGGCGTCGAGAACCCGGACCGTCACCGCCGGGCTGATCGCCACGCCCGCCACCGTGTTCGACGGCTGTTGCAAAAATGCCAGCTTGGCCGCCGCAGCAGCCGTGATGTCGAAGGTCGAACTCGTCGTGCCAGTCAAATCAGTGGAGGAGGCACCCAGCGTGTAGCCGGTGCCGATCTTGTTGATCGACAGATTCGAGAACGTCGCCACACCGGACACCGCGGCCACCGTCGCCGTGCCCGAAAGCGTGCCGCTGCCAGGATTCGTTCCGATCGCAACCGTCACGTCTGCCGTGCTCGTCGTCAGGTTACCCGCCGCATCCAGGATGCGCACGGTCACCGCCGGGCTGATTGCCACACCGGCCACCGTGTTCGATGGCTGCTGCAAGAAGGCCAGCTGATTTGCCGCGCCAGCGGTGATGTCGAAGGTCGAGCTTGTCGCGCCGGTTAGATCGGTGGAGGTCGCCCCCAGCGTGTAGCCGGCGCCCGCCTTATCGATCGACAGATTCGAGAACGTTGCCACACCCGAAACCGCCGTCACCGTGGCCGTGCCGGACAGCGTGCCGCTGTTCGGATTTGTGCCGATCGCCAGCGTTACATCCGCCGTGCTCGTCGTCAGGTTACCGAAGGCGTCCTGAATCTGAACCGTCATAGCGGGCGAAATGGCCGCTTGAGAAACGGCATTCGTCGGTTGTTGCAAGAAGGCCAGCTTGTTGGCCGCTCCCGCGGTCACGCTGATCGCGTCGCTGGTGCCGGAGGCGGTGGGCACCACCACGGTATCCGCAACGGAAACCGTCTGCGAAGCCGCCGTTTTCAATGTGACGCTGAAGACATGGACGCCGTTATCACCCGCCGTGAAGGTGTAGTCGGTGGGCAGGTCCGCTGGCAGGTCGGTGCTCGTGAAATGAACCGTGCCTGTATAACCGGTAACGACGACATTCGACGAATCGTAGGCGGTAACCGTCACGTTCACCGGCGTGCCCGCGGTCGCTGAAGCGGGCGCGGAGACCGTGAAATGATGCACCGGTGGTTTGACCGTGAACGTGAAATTCTGCGTGGCCTCCGGCGAGACCCCGTTGTTCGCGGTAAACGTCAGCGGATAGGTATTGGCGGTACCGAATGCGGCGGTTCCCGCTAGAGTAGCGGTACCGTCGCCGTTGTCCGTAAAGGTCACACCGCTCGGCAAAGCGCCCGAGCTGGAAAGGGCCATCGAAGCGCCGGTCGGGAAACCGGTTGTGGTCACGGTGAAGGAATTGGCCACACCCTCCGTGAACGCTACCGCGTTCGCACTGGTGATCGCGGGAGCCTGATTCACCGTCAAAGTGAAGATTTGGCTACCATTCGGCGTGATTCCGTTGGTCGCCGAGAAGGTCAACGAATAGGTGCCCCCGGCATCCGCCGCAGGCGTGCCCGCCAGAGTCGCGGTACCGTCTCCATTATCGGTGAACGTCACCCCGGAAGGCAGGCTGCCACCGGTGTGGCTCAAGGTCGCATTCGCCGGGAAGCTGGAAGTCGTGACCGTGAAGGTTCCAGCCGATTCGGTTGTGAAAGTGGTGGAATTCGCACTCGTGAACACCGGCGCTTCATTGACCGTCAGCGTGAAGTTTTGATTCGCAGCCGGAGCGATGCCGTTGGAGGCGGTGACCACGAGGTTATAGACCCCGCCCGTTCCTGCGGCCGGTGTTCCGCTGAGCAAACCGTTCGACGCGAGCGTCAGGCCGGAAGGCAAAGCGCTGAGAGTGGAGAACGTCGGAGCGGGCTGGCCCGTGGCGGCGAAGTTGAAGGTGGTTCCCGCAACACCGGCTTGGAAGGTGGCGGAATCGGTATTGGTGAATGCCGGGGGAATCCCGATCAGCGTCACCGTGGGATCTTGTGCGCCACCGGGCAAGGCGGTGTCGTCCGACAACACGGTGGTGAAGTTTCCACCTGACACGCTGGCTTGGCTGCTGATCGAACCCGCCGTGATGTCGTTGTTGATGGTGACCTTATAGGTGATCACCACTTCCTTGCCGGCCGGCAAGTTGCCGAGGGCGATCGGATTGAGAGGCGCGGTGAGGAAATGCGTCACGCAATCGTGGTGTGGCACGGCGGCGATCGCCTGGCCTGGCATCGGAAGACGCCGTTCGCCACGACCGAGATAGCCATACATCAAATTGGAGCTATCGCGAGGATCGTAAGAGTCGTCCAAACCAAGCGCGTGGCCCATTTCATGCAGCACGGTGGTCAGCAGGTCGATGGAACCCTCATCCGGCTGGCTCGCATCAAAATCGTGATCCATTCCCCAGCGATGACCACCCGCCTGGCGATTGACCCGAATGGTCCGGCCATCCGCTTCGCCGAGGCGCGGGTTAGGCAGGTCTGCCACTTCGAATCGCAGTCCCTTGAGCAGGTCGGATTGTTCAGCCGTCAAGCCGCTCGCTTCCCAAATCGTGCGCGCTTTCAAGACCCACAGATCGAGTTCGCCTTGTGTAAGTGAAGCGGGCGAAACCGAAACCGGTGTAGTTTCCGGAGTGATCGCCGCTGGGACGATGGCCGGAATAGCCGTCGGCTGTTCAACGGCATTCACGACTGTGGCGGTTTCGGTCGCGGCGATCGACACCTCTTCTTCCGCTTCAGCTGGAAGTGCAGGATCCAGCAACAAGGTTACCGGAGTGGATGGCGTACCCACATAACCGCCGCCCGAGCTCGAGGTGTTCGCGAGCACGACACTGCTCGGGTTATGAGTCGTGACAAACGTCTGCACCGCCGAGGTATCGTAAATTCCACCCGAGTATCCGGTCACGGTGGATGCGCCGGTCTTGCCATAAAGGTGCACCGTGGTGCTCTGGCGATGGCGGAGACGAACGTCGTTGTCTCCCGCTCCGGTCGCAGGAACTCCGTCAATGCCGGAGGCCGACAAGGTGTTGGCGAACCCACCGGTGCCGCCAAGCGTCAGATAAGCGTCGAAGGTATCGCCGGGCACGGTTCCGAGGTTCAGATGGAAGCCGTTCTTGGGAATGGTGAGTGTGCCCGCGGTGTTCCCCGGGTTGGCAACGGTATTACCGGTAACGCGCAGGGCGAGGATCCCCGACTGGGCACCCGCTCCGCCACCCGCCAGAGCTTCGATACCGAAGTTGTTGTACTGATAGATCTGGTTACCCGTGACATCGAACGACAGTTTGCCGCCACCGACCGTTTGAAATTTGATACCGGAACCCTCTTTGGAACCGGAGTTGGCCGTGCCGCTCACCCCGATCGTGTTGCCCGTGAAGCTACCATTCAACGTGCTCGTGCCCTGTTGCTTCACAATAAGCACACCGTGACCTACCGAGTCCTTGAAGGAGTTGTTGGCAATCGTGAAGGTGTCCGTATTGGTGGTTCCCCCGTTGAGCGTCACACCGCCGCCACCGGTCGCGATGCCGCCGTGGTTGTTGCTGAGCGTGTTGCCATTAAAGGTGAAACTCAACGCGCCGGTGCCATTGTTGGCCGCTTGAACCAAATCGCCGCGCGATGAAGTGAAGAAGCTGTTCTGCACGGAAGCCGTCATCGAGGCCGTGCTTAAGGTCTGCAAATGCAGACCATCATTGCCATTGGCCAAGCTGTTCGCCCCGATCGTGAGGCTGTTGAAATTCGCCGTGAGACTGCCGCTGCTATTGTAAATGCGGAAGTTATCCTCCAACGCGCCGCTCACTTGAACGGAAGTAATCGTAGCGGTTCCCGTCAAACCATGGAATACGACGCCGCCTTCCGTGATTGCCTGGGCGGTCGTGTTGCCGTTGGTGCCATTGACCACCGAATTGGTGAGCGTGAAATTGGTCACCGATGTGCCCAAAATCGCAAAGTTGTCGAAATCGTTGAGCTGCATCCGGTCGAACGACGGATCCTTCGTGTTGTTCAAATAGATGCCGATGCCGGCGGTCGTGGCGGCGTTCGCTCCCGTCTTGTTCCGGATCGTGCCGCCGGTTCCCGCGCTTCCGTTGCCCCGGACGGTCAAACCGGCGGTGCTGCCGGTGTTGTCGAGCGTGATGCCGTTACCCGCGCTGTTCGAAACGCTACCCGCGCTGATGCTGCGGAAAAACAAGCCGCTGGCGCCAATCGTGGTGTTGGTGACGTTGAGTCCCGTGCCGGCCGTGGACGACAGCGTGTTGACGATCGACGGCAAGTTGTCGGTCACCGTCACCGTGCCGCCACCCGTTGCGGAAAAGGCGGTCGCGGAAGCGGTCGTGAGAGCGATGTTCAAACCGCCCGAAAATTGAATCGTGGCACCGGTATTGGTGGTCAACGAGATGCCGGAACCCGTATCGGAAATCGCGGCGTTGAAGGTCACGGCTCCATTCGTGCGACCATTCACCACGACCGAATTGCCGGCCGTGTTGGTGATCGGAGCGCTCATCGTGAAGGCACCCGTGCCCGAACCGAGTGAGAACGCACCACCCGCGCAGCCCGAAATACTGACATCCGAACCCACGGTTCCGGTATTGATGGACGATGCGCCGATGATGCCTTTGCCCGAACCCGTCGCGCCATTGATGCTGAAACCGCGCAACGTGTTGGCGTTCGCCAAGGTGATCACATTGTTACCCGAGGAATTGCTGAAGGTCGGATTCGTCCCATTGAGCGTCGGACGCGTCGGCGTGCCGGTGCCTGGTGTGATCCCGAATTGCTGATCGAAGCTATTGGCCGTTACGATGCCCTGCCCCACCAGCACCTGGGACGCCTTCAAGACCGCCACGGTCGAGTTATAGTTGCCTGAATAGACGAAAATCGACTGGCCGGTCAGGGCGGTCGTCGCGGCCTTGCCGACGGTCAGGAACGGCTGGGACAAGGTTCCTTTGCCCGTGGTATCGTTGCCGGTCGTCTGGACGAACCAAACCACTGGTCCCGAAACGGTCAGGCTGACGGTTCCCACTTTGCTGAGCGCCGTTCCGCCACTGACGCCGTTGCTGATCGTATAGGTGAAGGTATCCGCACCGGTATATCCCGCAGCGGGAGTATAAACGAACTGCCCTTTCCCGGCGCCCGACGTCGTCATCACCACCGTGCCGCCGTTCACGCTCGTGGCATCGTAGGCGGAGATCGTGATATCGGCCAAGGCCAACGCGTTTCCGCCCGAGTAGCCGAAGAAGTCATTCGACAAGACGCTGAAACCACTGGCGGAGCTGTCCGTGCTCATGTTCGCGATCACCGTCGGCGAATAAGCATCATCGAGCGCCACGGGCGTTGCTGTCAGCGACCCCGCCACCACGGTTGTCCCGGCCACGTCATTGTCCACGAATTGAACCGAAGATGCCGCGGTATCCCCCGTATTGCGAACCGTATTGGTGTAAGTGACTTCTTCGCCCTTGAGCTTGCGAGTGCCTGTGGGAACTCCATCGTCCTTGGTGACTTCGACGACAGGAGCCGCGAGCAATGCCGCCGAAAAAGTCGGAATGGCGGCGAACGCGTAAAGGCCTGCGATACGGCGAGTGCGGGGCACGGAGAACATGGCGAAAATCAGGGGTGGGGAAAAACCGCTTCTCTGTCACGAGACGATCCGCCTACGACGAATCACCTCACGGCAGCGCGGATGCTTAACTAACCAGCTAGTTAGGAGCAAATCATTTAGACTGAAAAAACACCCCCAAGGATGAAAACCGTGTGCTTGCACGAACATTAGGAACAAAACCGGCCGACCCCCCCCAAAAAAAACAGCCTCGAGGTCATGCCGGTCACGCGTTTTTTGAGATGCGGAAAGGTGCGGTGAAGCATTTTCTTTGCCACGAAGGACGCCTCATGACAGACCGTGGCCATGATTTCATTGGACACGGTCGAGAGCACAATCTTCTCCACTTTGAATGAGAAACAGTTTCGATTAGAAACCCCCTCTTTGAACCTCGATCTCACGTTGGAACAGATCCGGGAATTGGGGAACCGTCGTCCGGACTCACCCAGAGATCCGTTCGCCTTGTCCTTCCGCGGTAAAACCGGCGTTCGCCTTCCTCAGGGCATCTATCGATTGAGCCATCCCGAACTAGGAAGCCTCGAGATTTTCCTCACTCAGAACGCCGACGGTCCCAAAGGCTCCGAATTCGAAGCCATTTTCAATTAAGCCTCCCAGCGCATCAGCCAATAGACATTCTTGTCTTCCACGGCTTGAAATCCCAAGCGCTCATACCACTGGAGCGCCGGATTGAATTTTTCCACGTGGATACTGAGCGCTTTGCCGGCGGCCTCCCCCTCGGCTTGCAAGTCTTCCAGCAAACGACTTCCGATCCCGCGCCGCCGCCACCCGGTCAATAGCGCGATATCCATGATCCGGATTTCCCTCTCCCAACGATCCACATACAATCGTCCGACCGGTTCGCCATCGCATTCGATGACGTGATATCGCGCCGTAGGATAATAGGTCTTGTAATGGGCATCCTGGGCCGTGAACTGCATGCGGCAAAATTCCGCCTTTTGCCCATCGTCCCAGCCTGTCAACACCAACTCCTCCGTGCGCGTAGACGCATATACCTCACACAGGAACGCGACGTCGTTTTCCGTCGCGTTCCTTAGGGTCACTTGCTGCCTGTTGTTTCCCATCTTCAACCACGAGGCGGGAAGACTCCCTGCAACGCGATGTTAAAGTAGCAGGTCAAATAGGGCATCATGTTATTATGCGGCAGGCTAGCGCCCGCTAAACTGAGCGCTTGAAAGTTCATCAAAGTGCCATTGGAGGCCGTTTGATAAAGTGTTCCGCCAGTGGATTGACCGTACACCGCCGTCGGACTGGGCACGTTGGTATCGGCCGCGTCGATCGTGTTGGCGCGCATTGTGTGCGAATGCGCGGGCATCTCGCTTTCCAACAAGGCCACCGTTTCGGAACCACCCTCTTGACCAAGGAAGTATTCACTCAGGCCTGGGCCTTGCCCCTGATGGATCGGGGCGCTGCCTTGAAGATTGGGCAACGCGAAGGTCGATTTACCATCGCCGCCATAAAACGTGCCCAATAGTGAGAAAAGCGCCGTATTTTGGGAAATCGGCAACAATTGGCCGTTGCACCAAGCCCAGCCCGTTGGAGGGAAATTGAAAGGGAAAATGCGGATTTCCGCGACAAATGGATCAGCCATGGGATCAGGTTTGTGAAGGGAAAATTCCAAAGAGGGAAATGATGAAACTGATGCAGAGATAGGGCTGCAAATTCGAATGTGGTTGGCTGCCACCTGACACGCCAACAGAAGAGGCGTTGAAATTTCCGGTCGGCGAATCGTTCAGATAAGGGGTGACGTTGAAAGAAGCGCCGGGAATATTATTCCCTGGGCTAATCTGGTCACCCGCCGTCGAAGAAGCCACCAATGGATGGGTGTGTATGGGAATCTGGTTGACCGTGAGCGTGACATCTTCCGTGCCCCCGGTTTCCGCCAGAATAAAGCCATCGCCCTGATGGATCGGAACCCGACTGCGAAGATCCGGCAGTGCGAACGTCTCTTGGCCATCGCCGCCATAAGTGGTGCCAATGAGATTAAAAAGGGTTTCGTTTTCCGAAATCGGCAGAAGCTGCCCATCGCAGAACATCCAGCCTGCGGGCGCAAAGCTACCCGCGAACATCCGGATTTCACCAATGTAAGGTTGTGCCATAAACGTGAATCAGTTTCGGGATGGAAAGATACCTTGCAGCGCGATACAGAAGCTCAAGGTGAGGAAGGGCTGCCTATTCTCATGCGGCTGGCTTCCACCGACATTGGTGATGGTAGCTGGGTTCATCGTAGTCAGATTGGAGACTCCATGATACGCGTTGTTCGCCCCGCCGAGGAAATTTCCATTCGGTGTCGCGATTCCACCGGTCGCGACCGAAGACGCGGACACGATGTGAGTATGCTGGGGCATCTCGGAGATCGAGACCGTATGGGCTGGTGCACCAGCGCGTTCACCCAACTCATGGCCCTCGCCGACGTGAATCGGCGTACGACCGCGGAAATCGGGCAAGGCGAAGGTCGTCTGACCGTTGCCACCGAAGGTCGTGCCCAATAGCGAAAAGAGCGCTTGGTTCTGGTTGATCGGCAAAAACTGGCCGTTGCAGAGCGCCCAGCCTTTCGGCGCGAACACGAAACTCATCAAACGGATTTCGGATAGGAAAGGTTCAGCCATGGGAGGGATGAGCGATTGACCGCAACAGATGATAGTTCCGAACGCGATTCGCCAAGATTTTAGTTAGATTATTTTCGTTAATTTTTCCTTCCCTAACAGAAAGTGGGCATTTTCAGGTTTCGGAACCTCGTCGAAAAATCTTTCCGGGGCCGAGGATTCCCGGCATTATTGGGCTCAACCCTCCCCCCAAGGGGTCTTGTCAGTCCCACACCACCCTCCCCATGAGCACCCCCTCCACCTCCAACTTTCGCGTCCTTTCGCCCAAACGCCGGATGATGCTGGCCGGTTTGGGCGCGGGAATGTGCGCGGCGGTCGTCGGCGCTTTGCGCTGGCCCCAGACCGAATCCGCCGGAAACGCTGAAAAAAGCTCTGTGCGACCGCCCAGAGGCAGCGATGCCGAACGGGTTTCGTCCGCCGAGACCGCGGGCGACGCTCCCATGGCTCCGCAATTGAGCCGCGAGTGGTTTTTGCCCCATTTAGGAAGTCATTTCCAGATCGCCGGCCATCCGCCGCTGTGCCTTGCCGAAATCAGTCCGGCGACAGGCATGCAAAATGGCGCGATCTCTTATACCGCTTTCACCCTCCTCTTCGAAGGGCCGTCCAATTGTGACACCCCCGAGGGAATTCACCGGTTGCGGCATGAGGCGCTTGGAGAAATTGATTTGTTTCTTTCTCCCGTGGGACGTCCCGGCACCCGGCCATACTACGAAGCCGCCTTTACTTTGAAGAGCTGAAAACGGTGCGCCAACAGCGGCGCTCGAAGACCCTTGCTCCTTGAGTTCGGTGCCGGCGCTGGCAGGACCTTCGCCGAAAGTTTTCCACGGACGCGTGTTAAAGATCGCTTCCTGGTTCACGTCCATCCAGGCGGCGATGCCCTCAAGCACCTTTTCTTCTTTCTCGTCGATGGAACCGTCGCCGCGAACGGGAACGTTAAGCAAAAGATTGCCATTCTTGCTGACGATGTCGGACAGCATGTGGATCACCGTTCCCCACTTGCCTTGGCTTTTATCTTCGCTGGAGGAAGGCCCTCGCGAACCATCAGAGCGAGGACCGGGCTGCTATAAAAACCGGAAAACCGATCGTTCCTTACCGTTTCGGAAGCTCCATCGACATGGGTGATGAAGATCCCTCGCACGCCCGTGCGCCGGTCGATCCATGGATAGGCTCCCGCCCAGCTCGGACTGCTGATGAGCGTCGCCTTGCCGTCCGTGTCCAATTCTTCGCGCCACAATCCAAGTCCGTAAATCGCCGGATGTTTCGCACCACGTATCCGTTCGATAAACTCACCCTGTTTCACGAACGCGCCGCGCAGTTGATCCGCTTCCATCTCGGATACCGCCGTTTCCGAAAGGATCCGCTTTCCCGCGAAGACTCCCCTCGCCTCAATCATCGTGAGGAATTTGGAATAATCGCGCAGCGTGCTCACAGCCCCTCCTCCAAGCATCGGGCTATGACCACCACCGTGGTCGACCGGCCTGAACCGGGTTCGCTCCATCCCGAGGGGCTTGGCGATTCGCTCTTGAAATAGCTTCTCCCAATCCCGGCTGGTGGCGATCTCCGCCATGCGCCCGGCGGCTTGCATCGCCAACCCGCCATAGTCGAATCGTTCGCCGGGCTTCGCCACCGGAGCCAAGGGCAAAAGATGCGCAACGGATTCCGAGAGCGTCTGATAATCGTCCCGCGGTTTGCCTTCGGGTTGATAGGCGGGGTAACCCGACGTATGCGACAACATCCGTCGCAAGGTCGCCTCGCCTTTGGCGTCCTGCCGGAACTCGGGCAACCACTTTCCCGCGGAGTCGTCCAGCGACAGCTTCCCCTCGTCGACCACCGACATGAGAGTCGCCGAAGCGAGCCACTTGCCTGCGGACGCGATGAAGAACTCCGTGTCCGGCGTGCATTCACCGAAATACTTTTCGTAAAGTACCCGGTCGCCTTGCGCGATCCACAGCCCGGCTCCCTTGTAATAGCCGCGCCGCATCCAATCTTCCACCTTGGCGGTTACCTGCGGAAATGGGTCTTCACCGGCGGACGACGGACCCGATAAAATCACAAGGCAGGCGAGGATCAAAGCGAGACGTTTCATTTTACGATCAGGAAAGTTCGTTCCACGCTTTGCGCTGTTTTGACGGGCGATTCCCCTCCACGACCCCACTGCCAGGCGACCACGGTGACCCGCACCGGGAAACGGCTGCGAGGCGGAAGCTCGGTGAAACGTAGTGTATCACCTTCGATTACCGCCGGACCTTCACGCACGTAGTATTTCACCGGCAGGCCCGCATCCGAAACCGCGGCAAGCTTTAAGGACTTCACTTCCGCCTGTTGGTCGGCGATCGGTGGGAAATCGATCCGTTGCTCCCTGCCCTGCTTGTTCGGCTCCACCCGCATCATCGCTTGTTGGACGGCGCTCTTGTAGTCGCCATCTCCCGGATGCTCGGCGTAAAACCAAAGATCCGGATTCCGCTTATCGGCCGTCGACCAAGTACGGTTGAGCGCCAACTCGAACAGACCATCACCCAATTCCCGAACCGGGCCGGTAATACGCCGGATCCTTATCTCCCCTTCCGCCGCATGACCCAAGGGCGAACCGGCGGGAAGCCCCGTCCAACGCGACAAATTCTTCGAGACATCCTCCACCCGGTCGAGAAAGGCACCTTTCAAACGGAAACGAAGGTCACCGCTCTCCGGTTGGAATTTCAATCGCACCTGTTCATGCACATCCACTTGCGGCACCACGCGGCCTTCCTGTTCGAAGCCCAGGAGCTGCGGCTTTTTCCCGATCTGATCGGCGTGATGATTCGTCGTGGCCTTGGCCATTTCTTCATCGAAGGCCCAAAAAGCCTCCGTAGGATCGCCGGCATAGTTCGCCGCGGGAACGGGTGAACCATGAGGATGATTCAAGCGCCAGGCGGGAACCAACCAACCGCGCGATGGATCGACCGGCCGCAGTGGACCTTCGCCATTCGCGGGCAATCTTACCTCCGCGGCCTTGCGGATGAATTTCGCAAGATACGCCACCAACTCGTCGGAGGCATCGAAATGCCCTCGGCCCGGTTCGGCCAGGAGCGCGACCGGTGCCTTCGGAAATTTCTTTCGGAACGCCAAACCGGGCGCGACCCGTTGTTCCATCCATTCGTATTCCCCGATCACGAACAATCCCGGCACGCCGTCGATCCGGAGGTTTCCCCAATCGGGATTCGGCATGCCGCTGCCGGTGAGATTCGTTTGCGGGGCGTCTCCATGAATCGACAACACGGCGAGCGTCTGCTCCGGATTCCACGCCGCGAAATTCCAAGGAAACGAAGCGCATGCCGAATGGCCGATCGGCACGACCGGGCGAGTCGCCAATTCGTCATAACCCGACGTGGTCGCCAGAGCCCGCATCAACGCGTCGAACTTTTCCCCGGCTCCTTGATCGAATCGGAACACCGTGTCGAAACGCGGTGCCACCCAGACTTCGGCGATTCCCTGTTTCGCGAGTTCCGCACGCATCGCCGGGTGCTCCATGATTCCCTCCTCCAGCATATTGTGTTGGCCGAACATCACCGCGCGCACTCGCTCGCAGCCGGGTGGAATCCATAAAAACGCGAAGCCGTTCTCCACGGGGACGGACCACTGCCATTCGGCCTGAGCAGGTGCGGATTTACCGATGGCGACGCCCAGCATTACCCCCGCGAGGACGGCGACTTTACCCAACCATGAAGCACTCATCGCGATACAACGAGCCGCGTGTGAAGAAAGTTGCATGACTCATTCATCCTTCCGCTTACTTTGGAAATCGAGTCCAAGAAACCGCGCGGAGTGAAAGCCGACCGGGGCGGGCCCTCCCCGGCCGGCCATGTGACTGGCCAAAAACCCAATATAACCAGTCACATGAATCGTTCTACACCGCGGCCAAACCAACCGGGCCAATGTGAGTGATCGTTTCCGTTCGCGCGGTGGTAATTGTCGACGCGGTATTTCGTTCTTCAAGGATCCTGCGCTTTACTCTGGTAGACTGCGTTCAAAGCAATGACCCCGCGTCGATCGAGCGTTTTTTCACTGCGATTTTCGAGTGATAGGCATGACATGAATGAACCGTTTCGTCGGTCGCTTCCGCCACCCCCATGAAACACACCGCGCTGATCGGCTTTTTTGTTTTATTCGCTCAACTTGCGGCACTTGGCCACTCCCCCGAGTGGGAAGCCCCGTTGCGGGAGAAGCTCGAAAAAATGGCGGCGAATCTCTCGTCCACCCTGAAGCCGTGGCCCGTGCCGGATCGGGTGTTTCCCATCGCGAACTATGGTGCGGTGGGCGATGGCAAAACGCTCAACACCCGTGCGATCCAAAAAGCCATCGATGCCTGTTCCGCAGCCGGCGGAGGTGTCGTGCGTGTCGATAAAGGCGAATACGTCACCGGCACAATCGAGTTAAAAAGCGGCGTCATGCTCGAAATCGCAAAGGATGCCAAACTCCTCGGAAGCTTGGACTTCGCCGATTACACCCCTCGCATCCCCCGGCGCCGGACCGTGATGGATAGCTGGTATAAGCTCACCCAATCGCTCATCTACGCCGAAGGCTGCGAGCGCGTCGGAATTCGTGGCGAAGGAGTCATCGACGGCCGGGGTTCGCGCGAGAACTTCCCCGGCAAGAACGACATCGGGGCAATGCCCGACCGGCCCTTTCTCATCCGCATGATCGAATGTCGCCAGGTGGTCATGGATGGCATCACCCTTCGCGACGCCGCTTCGTGGATGCAAAATTACCTCAACTGCGATGACGTGATTCTCCAAGGCGTCCGCGTCGAAAATCTCGCCAATTGGAACAATGACGCCTTCGATATCGACGGTTGCCGCAACGTCATCGTGAGAAATTGCTCAGCGACCTCCGTGGACGACGGCCTCTGTTTCAAAGGCACCGGACTGCGCGACATGGAAAACGTGTTGGTCGAAGACTCCGAATTTTTCACTCCGTGTAATGCGATCAAGTTCGGCACCGATTCCCAAGGCGGCTTCCGCAACGTTTTGATTCGCAACGTGAAAATCGGCGGCACTTCACGGACGAACCTGCACAAGACCCATCACGCCATCAGCGGCATTTCCCTCCTCCCGGTCGATGGAGGCACCGTGGAAGATATCCTCATCTACAAAGTGCGGATGGATCAGACCGCCTCGCCCTTTTGCCTTCGCCTCGGCGACCGGGGCCGTGTCATGCCCGGCATGCCCAAGCCGGCGCCCGGCGTATTGCGTCGCGTGATCCTTGAAGACGTCTCGGGCGAACGCCACGAACGACGTGGTTCGATCGTCAGCGGCATTCCCAATGCAAAAATCCAGGACATCGTCTTCCGCCGGGTTCATCTCACGGCTTCTGGAGGCGGCACGGAACAGGATGCTCAACGAAACGTTCCCGAGCTCGTCGACGTCTATCCCGACGCCTTCAGTTTCGGCAAAACGGTGCCCGCTTACGGCTTCTGGATCCGGCACGCCGAACGCGTCATTTTCGACGATGTCCAGATCAAGACCGTGACTGCGGACGCCCGTCCGCCCTTTCTCAAAGGCATCGACACCTCCGGCATCCTCATCAATGGGGAGCCCTGAGGTCCCCGAATCCGCTACGATGACGTCTCTATCACGGCAGCAAAACGACCCGGTAAAAACGCTTCACGGTTAACACGTCCTTCGGCTCTGTTACCGAAAGCATCTCTCCGGTTCCGGTGATCCAATCCTGAAGCACCGACCAGGAACCCTCTTGCAATGTATCCGATCGCTCAGCGCGATACATTTTCCCGGCGACGCTTCGGAAAGTCAACAGGACATCGCCTCCTTGGCTTTCCACTTTCTCGACCTTCAACAAGCTGGTCGCGTCCAGGGGATTGGTACCTGCCGCATATTCCAACGCGTTGGTCATGCCATCGCTATCGGGGTCCGCACCGTCGGCGGCATCGCCCGAGTTGGCCGTGGTGCCGAAATACTGTGAGCGCCATTGCTGCTGCCCGGTGTAGGTCGTCGCGCTGACCTCGGACGAATCGGGTCCGCTCCCGACCGGATTGATCGCCGAAACGACGTAATAGTAGGCCGTTCCCGGCTCCAGTGCGGCGGTGTCGGAACACATCGTGTCGGTGACATTCGCCACCTGCGTGTAGGGCCCTCCGCTGAACGTCGACCGCTTGACGAGATAGGCGGACGCTCCTTCGCTCGCTAGCCATGCCAAATCGATCCGACTGGAAGAGATGACGGATGCGTTAAGGCCCTTCGGCGCCGTCGGCACCAACCCCACGATCCGGATATTGTCGATGAACACCGTCCGGTCGGAATCACCGGTTCCAACCAGGCTCAAAAGGTGGCTGGCGGCGGAAGCGGTGAAGGTCGCGGAAAATTCCAAATAGGCGGTTCCGGCCTCGCCTGGAGGAAAGCTAGCGATCGACACTCCGTCGATCCGCGCCTCCCAGGATTGTCCTGCGTTAAAACCCGGCGTCGCCCGGTTCGCCGCCGAGAAGGTGATTTGGTAAACCGTTCCGCTTTGCAAACCAGACAGCGCCTGGCTGATGGCACCCGTTCTCTGTAGAAACGCCACCTGATTGCCCTCGGGAGCGGAGGGGTTGTCCGCTGTGAACGCGCTACCGTTGCTGGTCACTCCCGAGCCGTTGCCGTAGGCCCCGCTGAACACCCAGGAGTCGCCGGAGGGATTGTAGAGATAGGAGCTGGTGGGCGGAGTTTCGAATCCGCCATTGAACAGAAGCGGTGGTTTCCAACTGAAGACGTAGACGCCCGACGCCACCGAATAGACCGAAGCGTTGTTTTCATATTGCAGGAATCGCACGCCCGTCGCCGTCGCGGCCGGACCAGTTCCCTCAAGAACCGCGGAACCTTTGCTCGAAGGAAGCACCACTCTCGCGGTGGTGTTCGCCGGAATCTCCACCTTGAGGGTCATGCCTTCCGCCATCGTGCTCCAATCGGTCGTAAATTTTCCGAAGGCCGTCTGCTGCGTGGCGCGCGCGGAGGTCAGGCCACCGTGGCCGATCAACGGAGCGATGCGCGCGGTTTGATATCCGGGTTCCAACGCTTGAATCCCGCCCAGATTCTCGAACATCCAATCGCCAACGGCACCATAGGCATAGTGATTGAACGAGTTCATGTCCACCGGCCCGAACTCGCCGTTGGGTTGGATCGAGTTCCATCGTTCCCACATCGTGGTCGCGCCCATCGAAATCGGGAAACCCCACGACGGATAGTCCTCGTTGAGAAGGATCCGCATCGCCAAATCGTGGCGACCGATTTTCGAAAGCGCTGGCAAGAGCCAGGGCGTACCGAGGAAACCGGTGCGCAGGTGATGGTTGTCCGCGGCGAGTTTCGCGATGAACTTTTCCGCGGTCTGCGCGCGTTGGGCCGGATCCGCGATCATGTCCATGCCGAGCGCCAGCGCGTAGGCGGTCTGGGTTCCCTGATAGATCGAGCCGTCCGGGCTGCGGTAGGCGTTGACGAAGGCCGCGCGAATCTGGGGAACGAGCGCCGACCATTGCGCGGCGTTGGTGCTTTCCCCCATGACCGCCGCCATTTCCGCCATCATGCGGGTGTTCTCCGCGAAGTAGGCGGTGGCGATGACCTTGTGCTCTTCAAGGCGGTTCCATCCCGATTCGAGGGACAGCCAGTCGCCCGAGAACCAACTGCTGCGGCCTTGCTCCAGCAGGTCGCCGTCGCCCGTCGCGCTGTTATGAACGAACTGATGGAAAACCTTCATCGCGTTCCAGTTCTCGCGGATGATCCGCTCGTCGCCGGTCGCCCGCCAGACGGAGTAAGGGATCGTGATGAACGCGTCCGACCAACCGACGCCGGTTTCATCGAAATGGTTCAGCGGCTGCGGCACGACGGCCGGGATGTTGCCGTTGCCCTTTTGCGAGTCGCGCACATCGGTCATCCACTTCGAAAGAAAGGCGCGGGTGTCGGCGAGGCGGGCGGCGGTGGGAGCGAAGACGTTGATGTCGCCCGTCCAGCCGAGGCGTTCGTCGCGCGCCGGGGTGTCGGTGGGGATGGAGAGGAAATTGCCGCGCTGACCCCAGCGGATGTTGCTCATGAGCTTGTTGAGCAACGGGTGGGAGGTTTCCAGATCTCCCCCGTAGGGCATGTCCGAGGAAAGCACCACGCCCTTCACGTCCGCCGTGGCGGGAGGCGTGGTGACTCCGGTGATCTCGATGTAACGGAACCCGTGCTGAGTGAACTTCGACTGATAGGTAACGGTGCCGTTGGCGGCGAAGGTGTAGGTGTCGGTCGCCTTCGCGGTGCGGAGGTTGTCCGTGTAGATCTGACCGGTTTTCGCGCCGGTCCGGTAAAGCTCCTCGGCGTGGCGGATGGTGATGGTTTGGCCCGCGGTTCCGCTCAACACGATCCTCGGAACGCCGACCATGTTCTGGCCGAGATCGTAAACCCAAGTACCGGGGAGAATCTCAGTGCGACTCTTCGCCGTCAGCACGGTGATTTCCCGCACCGGTTCGTCGGGTTGCGGAACGAGCTTGGCCGAAGCGCTCGCGACCGTTCCGGCCGTCAGCCATTGGCTGTCGTCGAAGCCGGGTGCGCTCCATCCGGCCTGTTCGAGCTTTGCGTGATAGGTTTCGCCATCCTGCAGATCGCCTTGGACAAAGGGACCATCGCTGGCCTTCCACGCCGGATTCGTCGCGAACCACTGGGTGGAGCCGTCGGCATAGGTGATCTTGAGTTTCGCGATGAACGAAAGCTGGGTGCCGTAAACCTTGGACCAGTTGAGCCCGACCGAACCGCGATGCCAGCCGTCGGCCAGCGCCGCGCCGATGACGTTCTCGCCGGACTGGAGCAAGCCGGTGACGTCGTAGGTCTGCGATTGGATGCGCGCGTCGTAATCGGTCCAACCGGGGGCGAGAAATTGGTCGCCGGCTTTCTGGCCGTTGATCGAAACTTCATAGAGGCCCCGCGCGGAAGCGTAGAGCCGCGCGGAGGCGATGTTTGAGCCAGCCGTGAACTTGCCGCGCAGCAGCGGGAGCGACGACGGAAGATTGGCGAAGACGGAATCGGTATCGCCGGAAATCTGAAGCGCACCGTTCGAAACGGTCCCTCCGCTGAAACCGTTCGCGCCGGTTGAAAAGTCCCGGTCGATGAGGGTCGCGCCACTCGCGTTGTCCACGACTTTGACCTGGTGCACCGAGCCAGCTTCCGAGCCGAACGTCCGGAAACCGACGAGGCCGTTCGGAAACGAAACTCCGGTGCGCGTGTCGATCGTCGTGCCGTTCAGCTTGGTGGTGATCGTGGTGCCGGAGACGTCGAACTGGAGGGTGTTCGTCGATCCGGTTAGAGAAGCGTTGGTGTGGCCGAATCCGGCGAGATTGATCGTGTCGAGCAGCGTGTAGCCGCCGTTCGTCCGCTTGTGGGGTTTGAAGACCGGGTTGCTGCCGGTCACGTTCACTTGCATCATGTAGGCGTTTTGGGCATCCGCCGAACTGCGGAGGAAAAAACCGAACGCCTGGTTTTTCAGCGTGAAACTGACCGTGGCGGTGTAGTTGGTCCAATCGGCGACGTTCGGGCTCGGAGCGGACCGGGTGATCCAATCGGCCCCCGCCCAATCGCTTTCCGTCAGCAGGCCGGTTTCGAACCATGCCGGATCGCTCCACTCGCTCGCCTGGCCGTTGCCATCCCGGATTTTCACCTGCCAGTAGTAGCGGGTCGCAGGCGCCAGTTGAATGTTCGAGGGCAACGCCACGTCCACCTGGCGCGCGGAAGCGGTTTCCCCGGAATCCCAAATGTCCTGAAGGCCAGCACCCGTGCCGACGCGGATTTGATACGCCTGCTGCACGACACCGCGGCTGGGAGAAACCGAGGCCCATGAGAAGGAGATATTCCCGGCCGGGATGCCGAGTGGGTTTTCCCGGCCGTTGGTGGTCAGGCGGTCGATGGCGAGCGTTTGCGCGCCGCTTCGCGAAACGACGGCACTCGCCGCGAGCAAGCCGTAGCATAGGAGTAAAATCAGACGCGGGAGGAGACGCGGCGAAGCGGGTTTGGAGTGCATAGCGGGGACACGAAAAAGCGGGCGAACAATTCGCCTAAGAAGCCAAGGCAAGGACCAAGCTCTCTTATAGCTTAGGCAGGCGGCTCCAGCCCGCAATGGACCCGATCGGGTCTATCCTACCGGCGAGTCACCCGGCAGGAGGGCTCTTCAAATTCCAAATTCATCCGGCAGTAGGGCCGGGAAGGACCGAGTGCAATCCATGAGGTGGCAAGAATTTCAGAGCCCGCATCCAGCTCCCCTTAAACATCCACCACTGCTCTTATAATTATCCGTACGTGTGGCGTCAGCGACGCGTGAAGATGACGGGAGGCCCGCAGGGGACGCTCTTGCCGTTTTCCCACGACACGCCTTCGAGCTGGAAGTGGTCGGTATCGAGGAAGGTGTAGGTCGCCCCGTGCATGTGCTTGTCCTTCGCCGGGTTCAGGCCGGGTGTCGGCGCCAAGTCGAAGGTGAGGGAATTGGCGGTGCGTTTCACCAACTTCATCCGCGGTTGGTTCCGCAGCATGCAGTAGTGGGTCATCGTCAGCTTGCCGTTCACGTCGTGGTAGGTGCTCAGCATTTCCATCGGCGTGCCCGCGGCAAAGCGCTCCTCAATCACCGAATCCCCGGCGATCAGGCGGAACTCCGTGTTCATTTTCCCCATCGTCGGCGACTTGGCCGACCACTTGCCGACGAGTGTTTTCATTCGCTCGAAGTCGGCGGAGCCCTTGTAGGGAGGCATCGCCGCGCTGGCCGCATGCGGGTCCGTGCCGGTTTGGCAGGAGGGGAACGCCACGGCGGCGGCGAGGGCAAGAAGGAGCGTGGGTCGGTTCATGGGAGATGCGGTTGGGTTTCGGAATTGGATCAAATTCGCCGAAGCGACACCCGTCCGTCAACCCTCCGGCGGATGGCCCGCGGGTGAGAACGGAATTCGGAAGATTCTTTCGCGGCAGGTATTCTTGCCATTCGTAAGCTGGAAAGCGTCCCCCGAGCCCTTTTTACACTCTGCCCGATGAATCACGTTGGACAAGAATAGACCGGAAATGCTCGCCGCTGTCCTCTGACACCACGAGCCAGTAGCTGTCTTGATCCTTCCATTCTCCTTTCGGACAAAGTTCAGGTAGCAGTTGCCGGTAAACCCTCACTCCCCAGACGGGAACCAAATCCCTTTCATCAAGCGAGCGGAAGAATTTTGAGCGGTCAAACTGCAGATACTCATTGGACTTCCCCCACTCATCCGGAAAACTGAGATGCTGGTAATTCGCCACTTCTGCTTCAGTCCCATCTACGAACCGCAGGGCTTTGTCGGCTCCGTGGCAGTTGATAATTCCCCCAGCGACCCGAAGTAATTTCGCGGGCGACAAAGCCGAGGTTTCGCCCTCCGTGCCTTCCCAATGAGTTTCAGTGACTAGCGGTGCCAGCGGGATTTCCATGGGTAACCCGGACTCGGAAAGGGTGTGCCACGCACTGGTCTCGTCATCCACTGACCAAGGTGCCCAGACCGCTACTCTCAAGGGCGCATACACGCCTCCCCCGAAGTGTCCTTTGATGTCATGTACCGAGAAGGACGAAGTCCAGAGACTCGGTGCGAATCCGACGTCACGTACGACGATATGGAATAGGCTCCTTGGAACTGCGATGCACGACACCCATGACGCAATCTGAATTCCAATCGAATGGTCGTTTGTGGCCAGAAAGCCGGACAAGAGAATGGGATCGTCCTCGCCCGCCGCGAACCAATCCGCTGGATCTGGCCAGCCTGCGTGATCAAGCCATTCAATTCCCCGGTCAGGTAGTCGCTTCTCGGCAAGATCAGGCATGGGAGCGATCCCCGCGGGATTCCAAGGGGACCGAAACTCTGCAGCCGGATCCGGCATTCCCGATCCTAGGTTGGACTGATTGGTGATCATTTCCCACTCGTCATCAGAGTCGTTCTTTCCCGGGAGCCGGTCGCTGAGAAAGGACGTCACCACATTCACGGCGGACCAGATGTATTTCTCCGCGAACATCGCCACCGGACTTCTGGAGCCATGGGTTGAAGAGGGGTGTCGCCGCATGATGGCGATGTCCGCGCCGAGGACTTCACCCGGTTTTTCCCCGTTCGGAGCACCGTAGAATGTTTTTTTATTCCATCCCCACCTCTTATACAGGGCGGCGATCAATCCGTTACCGAGTTGTCTCGGGCTCAAGGGCTCGTTCGCCGCGGCATCGTGGGCGTAATCCGCCAGCATGGCTTCGGCTTCGGGGCTAAATTGCGATGCAGACGGGGAAGGCGATTCGGTCGGAAAAACGCGCACAAAATTCTCAAATGGCAGTATATCCAGAGTAACCTCCGGGGCTTCAGCTGATGGCAGTTCTTGCGCGTCTGCCTGCTCGTCGGCGCAGTCGTCCACGGCTCCAACGCTCGGCACATTGAAAGCGGAGAATAGCTGTCGGCGCTCTTCGCGTCGCGCGATCTCCTGTTGGATCTCTCTCTTCACCTCCGCATCCACCCCCAGGCGTCCATCATCGGCTGCGGACAAAATCTTCTCGGGCACATTCTCAAAGCGCCGGGATTTCGGTTCCTCCTCGGAGAATTGCCGCAAACATTCGAAAAATGGATCGCGGGCCTCTTTGGCAACATACCAATCGAAATCTCCCGACAGCGGGAATTCGCCACCATACCTTCCGTCTCCATGCTCAAGGGTTACCGTCTCCACGTCGATCGGCAGCTTTGGTCCCATCGGCGCGTAGGGAGGGCTGGCATCGCGACGGATGAAATCAGGCAGTTCGGTTCCAATGGCAAAGGCACGTTCGATCACCACCCTTGCCGCATGCCGTGCGACCACACTCGGGTGGTCTTTCCCCTCCCGCTTCTCGAAGAAAATCTCATGGGCAGTCTTCGCCAATTCATCGGCAGTACCGTGTTTGACCAGTTCGAGCACCGAACCCGCGGCTGCTACGGTGACGGATTCCACGACTTGGACATCGTCCACTTTCGCGAAGCTGAAGAGTAGTTTTGCAAGCTCGGCCGGTCGCTTCGCTCCCCATTCAGCGAGACGGGCGATGGCCTGCTTCTGCCGCCCGCGGACGACGCTCGATGTCACCCACGCCGCCAGGATCGGAACGGAGAACGCGGAATCGTCGTCATCCAAGGTGATGGAATCATGGACCGGGAGTCCATTGCCCTCCCAGGGACCACCGCAATTTTTGGGAAGCCAATCGGGACCAGACCAGACGAGATCCCGTCCTGTCAGGCTCATCCGCATGAACTCTTGATGGAGAAATTCGGCTCCAAATATCGCCTCGGGAGCGCGGGATGAAGGGAGGATTAGTTCGGAGACCAGCATCCGGCATGACATCATGTCCCGGCGTAGGAGACGCGATACCCACTCCGTGTGCTCTGCCGCTGGTTCAGGGCGCAAATCACAGATCGCCCGGGCATGCCATGCTTCTAGCTCTTCCTGCCGAACGACGTCCCGCCAAAGCTCTGTGCCGAGAATAGAAATTCCGTCCTTCAATAGCATCACTACGACGAGGGCTCCCACGTTGAATCGACCCCGCAATAACGGCGGGAAAACTTCCTCTGGTGTGAATCGGAATGGTTCTCGTCCCGACAGCTCTCGGATTTTTTCTGCCACCTCGGTCGCCAGCAGGTAATCGAGGAGCGCATTGAACCCGGGACGAACGATGACCCGGTCAGGCGTCATGCCCGCCCCGGGAATCGTGTATACCTCGATGAGTCCGTGCCCCCTGGCCGATCTCTCGAAGAGATCTGCTGCGTTCTGAATCGTGATTCCAAGCGGAGTCAGGCAATCGCGAAGAGCCGCGGCAAATTGCTCATAGGAACATTTGCTATCCGAGAGAAATGCAGGAACGAGCGAGCGAAGAACTCGCAGCGACAAATCCCTGTTGCTGGGCCACGAAGGGTTTCTTTCGTTCAACTCGTGATCAAGTCGTTTGAGCTTCAGCCGGAAGAGTTCAACCAGCGTCGTTACGAGATCCTGCCCCGGAGCGATGGTTTGATTTTGATAGACTTCCGCGAAGATGCGAATTGCCAGAGGGGTTCTCAAGGCCCAGGCGATTCCGGCGGGCGAAGAAACAGTAACCCCATACTCCAGGACATAGCGTCCAAAGATTACGGGGAGACGATCAGCAACTTCGGCAGCTTGGAAATGGCTGTAGTAAAAGCGCTCGTCACCCATGGGGAGCCATTCGCCAGCTTCCGGCCGGGCCATGACGACGGGGGCAATGAGCGGACGGCTCCTGCAGAGATCGGCGAGTTCCTTGAGGCGTTCGTTCCATACTTTTGGAACAGGACTCTCGTCGGGTCCGTCCAGAGCCAGGATCGCCCGGCGCGGTGCTGACCGGGGTTCAGGAGATCCGCGCCACGCGTACAAACTCGAAGCTTCGAGCGCGTCGAGAATTTGATTGGCCGTCCAACTTGGCCGGTCACTTGCTTGCCCAAGGATTTCATTCCAGCTGTCGCTTGGGTTGTAGGCACGGGCAGGGAGCACCAGGACCGGATTTCCTTCTCCGGAGGCCATGTCACATAATTTGGAAATCGTCTGGGTTTTCCCCGTTCCGGCTTCGCCTAGAACGATGAGCATGCGGCGAAGGAGCTGTTGTGCCTCCACCAGTTCCCGGACGGCATCGAGCACCTCTTCCAGCCCGCTGAGCGCCTTGAGAATGGATTGTGTGGGGCTGCTTGCAAAGGACAGTCGATCCCTCCCTCCGAGCTCGTCCTCCACCCGCGAGGCGACCTCTCGGACTTGGGGTTCGATGGATAAATCCACATCAATGGTCGGCAGACATTGGGATTCCGCCGCGGAGCGAAGGAGTGCGAGATTCCCCAATGAAAAGTCGATGACATCCACCAACGTTGCACAGTCCGACAAGGTCTGGGAGTTGTGCTCGCCCGGCAGGTTCTCCAGATTGCTGATTCTCTCGCGTTTTTGCTCCAACGAATTGGCCAGCCGGGCAATCTCCGCCTTTAAGTCCCGCGCGTATTGCGTGGTATTCACGAACCAGGAAAGATCCTCCTCCAGACTCGTAGACACATGCAGATCCGGGACATAGCGATGATCCAACCACACCGACTTGACTCGCTCGAACTGCTGACGCCAGTGATCGCGCGGGATCACCGTCCCGTCGAACCAATAGGCACGGATCGTGTCCGAATCTGGCTCTTGAAGCCACCCTTCGATTCCCGTTTTGCCTTCGTACTGGAGAGTGAGACTGGGGTGGGAGATCTTCGTTTCCGCCTCGAAGGTATGCCACCGGTCCAGCTGGGAAGTGCCGGAGTTACCCGCTCCCCGTGCAGGAAGAAGGTCCAGTGGGCAGCAAACGACATACCGAGTAAGGGTGGGATGGCGGTTGGTCGCCGATCGAAGTGACTTCTCAATCTGGCCTTTCTGGGAATCATGAAATCCGTTCCACCACGCCTTGGCCTGTAATCCCACCACCGAGTCGTCATCTAGGATCGCGAACGCCTCCACTCCGCCGTCCCCACCACGTCCATCCACGAAATAGAAGGAGCGGGTTCTATCGCCATACTCCCTGCGACACCAACGTTCGAATAGTTGGCAGCAAAGGGCCTCGAACGCGCCATCTCGGGATTCGTGGCGTTGGTTGAATGCGTCCCACACACCGGTGAGTTATCAAAGGCGTTTCAGCTGCCAACGCCCAAATGAAGTTCACTACCGCTTTCACCCCTGCCCTCACCTCGGGCTCAAACGTTAAAATGCCCACCGAGTACGACGAAGGCCTTGCGAGACTTCGTCCGAAGTTTGAATGAATCGTTTGAACTTCGCCGGTCGTCTGAAGCAATAGGCCCGTTCGGGTCTATCCTGCTTTCTTGCGTCGCCCATGATTCAGGGTGAGCCTAGGGCATCTTGACGAATCGTTTCGTATCCCCGCGTTCGGCAAATCGTTTTGCCGCCATCGCCATGGCTTGCCTGTGTTGGGTGGTCGGGAACTCGACGCGCGCCCGGGCCGAAGAAACGGTGCCGGTTTCGAATGACTACGTGCTGCGGGTATGGGAGCTGGAGGATGGGATGCCCGACCATCACGTGAGCTGCATCACCCGAACCGACGACGGCTATCTCTGGTTCACGACATTCAGCGGGCTGGTGCGATTCGATGGGGTGCGGTTTCAGTTGATGGGCAAGAGTGAGCTGCCGGGTCTGCCCTCGCCGTGGGTTTCACCGGTGTTTGCCGCGAGCGACGGCTCGCTGTGGCTGGGACTGGACCAAGGCGGCATGGCCCGATGGGATCGTCACGGCCCGGTGCGATCGATCCTGCCGGTGCAATCGCGGCCCACGAGCGCATCGTGGGCCACCTCGTTTGCGGAAGATGCCACGGGAGGTGTCTGGTTTGGGTCCGGACATGAGGCGAAGGTTTTTCGTTCGAAAGACGGAGCTCTAACTACCTTCACCACGGCGGAGGGAGTTCCATCCGGGTCGCGGGTTTTCGTCTGCTCGTCGGCGGGCGGAACCGTCTGGTGCCGCACGGATGCGGGCATCGCCCGGTTCGATGGGGCGGCCTTCACCGCCGTTGAAGGGACCGGACCGGGTGCAAAACACATCGCGCGTCGAGCCTCCGGCGGGATCTGGGCAATCAGCGGGGCGAAACTCCACGCGTTTTCCGACGACGGCAAGGCGACCCTGGTGGCCGACTTTGAGGTTCCCTTGTCGGGCACTTCTATCAATCACATCCTCGAAGATCACGACGGCAATCTGTGGATCGGCACATCGTCGTCCGGCTTGTTTCGCTTCCGCGACGGGTCTCTGACGAGAGTGACCACCTCACTTGGAAACATCTCGGCCTTGGCGGAAGACGACGAGGGAACGCTCTGGGTCGGCACTTGGGGTGGCGGCCTGAACCGGTTGACGCACCGCCGGTTTTTCATGCACAAGCCCCATCCCGAGGCGGAAGAGCCGGGCCTGGCATCGATTTGCGCGGACGCGGAGGGCCGGGTCTGGACGGTGGACCAGCGTGGCGTGCCCGCCATGAAACCAAGCGGTCCTGGGGCCTCGTTCGAAAATCTCGCAAACTGGCCGTCACAGGCGCATGCGCGGGTGGTGCATGCCGACGCTTCGGGGAACGTCTGGTTCGGAACATCCGCGGGTTTATTCCGGTGGAACGGCGGCGTTTTAAACCGGGAGTCCCAGCAGGCGGTGGTGGCGCTGCACACGGATGACGAAGGCGGCCTGTGGATCGCAACGGAACGGGATGGCGTCCTCCATCGCGGACCTCACGGTTTCGAGGCGCTGCCTAAGGAAAGCGGAGCGGCAGAAGTGAGGGCGCTGGCGAAAGATGACGCCGGGAGAGTCTGGTTCGGCACGCGGGACGGCCGGGTGTTCTTTTCCGACGAGGGCCGCATCACGCGAGTGAAATTGCCGGATGCCGAGTTGGATTGGAGTGTCCGGTTCATCCTGCCGGAGGGCGACCACGTCTGGCTTGGGACCTTGTTGGGAGGTTTGTATTGCTGGCGGGATGGTGTGGCGACACGCCTTCCGACCGATCCTGCCCTGCCGCTTGCGGAGATCCGTTCTCTGTTCATCCAACCCGCCGGAAATGGGAACCTCCAAGGCATCTCCCCGGATGACGAGTTTTGGTTTGGCACCGCCCAAGGACTCTTCAGCACCTCCCGACGGGAAATCGAGCGAAGACTGAGGGGCGAGGAACCGGAAATCGCCGCGAAGCGTCACGGGTTCAACGAAGGTCTGCCGAACCTTGAATTCATGACCGGCGGGGCGAACGGAGTTTCGAAGACGCCTGATGGCCATCTGTGGTTCGCCACGAACCGCGGCGCGCTGGAAGTCCGTCCGGCTTCGGTCCAAGTGCGCGGAGGACCACTCAAGGTGATTATCGAATCCACCCATCTGGATGGGAAATCTAAACGCCCGGATGGGACGGGTGGACTGGAACTGCCACCCAAACCCGGGCTGCTGCGGATTCGTTACACGCTGCCGGAGTTGGTTTCTCCCGAGCAAGTCCGCTTTCGATATCGTCTAACCGATGGACCGGACGGCGAGTGGAACATCGTGGGAGCGGATCGTGAGGCGGCGTTTGCCGGGCTGGCTCCGGGAAAATACCATCTCGAGATCGCGGCCGCCGTGGGCAGCGGACCATGGCTACCAGGCACCGCTTCGATGGGTTTTACCGTGCGGCCGGCGTGGTGGCAGACGCTCTCTTTCAAGACGGCTCTCATCCTCGCGCTGGTGGCCGCGGTGTGGAGCATCGTCATGCTGAGAGCCCGAGCAAAGATTCGTCGCCTGAGACAACAACGCGCTGTCGAACGCGAACGCACGCGGATCGCCCGCGACATCCATGACGAGATTGGCGCCAACCTCACACACATCGCCTCCTCCAGCCGTCTCGCGCGGTTGGAGGATCCCGCAGCCACCGGCGGCCATCTTGAGGAGATCGCGAAAACCGCTCGGGAGACGGTGGACGCCCTCGATGAGATCGTGTGGGCGGTGAACCCCCGCTATGACAGTCTGGCGGGAACCATCGAATACCTCGGGAAACTGGCGCTAAGGCTGACTTCCCCCTCCGGCTTGCATTGCGAAGTGGATCTGCCGGACGAGATCCCCGATCTGCCGCTTTCAGCCGACGCCCGGCACCACCTTCTGCTGGCGGTCAAGGAAGCCCTCCACAACGCGGTGAAGCACTCGCGCGGCACCAAGGTCCACCTCCTCGTCACGATGGATCGCGGAGAACTGAAGGTGGTGGTCGAGGACGATGGCACGGGTTTTTCGCCCGATTCCGTCCGGGCGGGCTCTAACGGCCTGAGAAACATGCGCGAGCGGATGGTGGCGCTCGGCGGCGACATTGAGTTTGAGGCTCCCGTCCCGAACGGCGCGCGGGTGGTGCTTCGCCTGCCCTTGCCACTCCGTCACCACGGCGGCAAGGATTCCGAGGAAGTTTGCAAAGGATGAACCCACGACGATGATGCCTGAAGAGATGGAAGCGATCGAAACCCACCCCCCGCTGCCGGAGACCATCCGCGTCTGCCTGGTCGAGGATCACCGTGCGACGAGGGAAACATTTGCGAAGCTGCTTGGCCTCGCTCCGGGTATCGAGTGCGTTGGCGTTTGTTGCGATGGCATCGAAGCCGTCGCTCGGATTCCGGAACTCCGGCCTGATGTGGTCCTGATGGACATCAATCTCCCCGGCAGGAATGGCATCGAGTGCGTCACGGAACTCAAACGCGCTTTGCCGGAAACGGAGTTCATCATGCTCACGACCTACGATGACACCGAGGTGATCTTCGACGCCCTGCGGTCGGGTGCTTGCGGCTATTTGTTGAAACGATCCGCGCCGGAGGAACTTGTGCGCGCCATCCAGGACACGATGCGGGGCGGCTCTCCCATGTCGATGGAGATCGCCCGGCGAGTCGTTTCGCATTTTCACCGGACCGACGGTCCCACTCCGACCACGCTCACCACGAGGGAACAGGAGATTCTCGGATTGCTGGCCAAGGGCCTCGCCTACAAGGAGATCGCCGACCGCCTGAACCTAAGCCCGCACACGATCCACAATCGACTCCGCGGCATCTATCGCAAGCTCCAGGTAAAGTCCGGACCGGAAGCAGTGGCGAAGTTTCTGCGAAGCTGAAATGCCGTTTGTAAACCGCGGGTGGCAGACATCGATCTCCGGACGATTGCAGGTGGAGGGAGCGGATAGGCCCGATCGGGTCCATTGCGGAATTCGGGCAAACGCGGCTTAGTTCGAGCCAATATTCCGCAAAGGACGCCCCATCGGATGCCGGAACCAGATCCGCCGTCATTCGAATCCCGCCCGGCTTGCGGAGTCACGCAAACCCCCAAAAGCACCGCTATTCAAGCCCTCCATGAAACTACGCAGCAAACTCGCGCTCGTCGCCGCATTCACCGCCACCGGCATTTCCGCCCATGGCGCAAGTGTCCTGATCAACAACCACAGTTTTGAAACCCCCACCGTGGCAGGCGACGGTGGTTTCGTAGCTTCCGGTGCCGGCACGGGAATTTTCAACAGCTGGAACTATGTCGTTCAAAACGGCACGAGCTTCGAGGATTTCGGCATCGAGAATCCCGGCGGCGCAGCCTATACCGGCGCAGCCGGCGGCGGCACGCCGAGTGGCGCCGATGGCACCAACGTCGCGTTCCTCAATCAGGACAACTCGGGTTTGTTCGCCGGCGTTTTCCAGAATGTCGGCGTCTTGCAGGCGAACACCGAGTATACCATGACGATCGCGATCGGGCAGCGGCTCGACCGCACGAACGGTTCGATTGAGTTCGGCCTGTACAATGCCGCCACTGGTGCGACTAACATCTGGGCGACTGGAACGGCTCTTGCCACGGACACCGAAGTTTCCACGGTCGCCGGATCGTTTCAGGATTATACCGTCACGTTCACGACCGGGGCGACCGTCAGCAACGATATCTACGTTGCCGCCCGCTACACGGAGACAGGAGCCAACCTGATTCAGGCCAGCCTCGATAACGTCCGGCTCGATGCAACCGTGGTTCCCGAGCCGTCGACCGCCCTTCTGGGTGGGTTGGGCATCCTGGGCATGCTGCGCCGTCGCCGGGTGAACTGATTCCTTGGTTTCTTCTCTCTGCCGAGCCGTCCGGATCGGGATTCCAAAACCCGGCCGGGCGGCTCTTTTTTAGCCGGAACGCTCCAGCGGATGTCTGATGCCGGCGTCTCTCTGGCCGGATCCGTCGGGGCGAGCGTTTCATCGAAGTGCGCCAACTCCGACTCGATCTAATGAAGGATATTTTCCCTTCCATCTTCGAGCTCGTCCGTTACCAGGGTTACGGAAAAACACCCCGGGCTACCCAATAAACATATTGACTCACCCATCAACCCAACAACCAAACAAGACAAGACAAGTCACAACTGATTGATTTATAGTTTATTGCCAGTCTAAATTTTGGAATCGCCGCTTGTTAGGAATACGGCCTCATTCTCCCCGCTTAATGTTAATGGTTACGTGAAAATACGGGAGAACAACATTCCTCTCTTGAGTCTCCCGCAAGAAAACGTTACCTCATGCCTACTTCGGCAAAGCTTTGGTGTCATCCGGGGGGAGGATATCAAGTGAGTCGAGTCATAAAAAGGCCGTCCCGATCGCAAGAGAGGGACGGCCTTTTGCTTTTCCAGCGGGACGCTGACCGCGAGCTGGAACCCCGCACGGATTCTCCAGCGTCAACGGGCGTTCAAACCCGCATTCAACACGAGCGTCTGGCCGGGCTTGAGTGCGAGCGGAACCGTACGGGAGCCGTAGCGGACGCGGCCCACCGAATGGGATTGGGTGACATTGGCGATCTTCGCCGCCTCCAGCTTGCCGTCCTTCCATTTGAGCGAAATCTCGAAGCCGCCACGCGCACGCAAGCCGGTCACGGACCCGTTCGCCCAAAACGACGGCAGCGCGGGCAACAGATCGATGACATAGCGATCCGGTCCGGGCGCGGATGAATCCACATAGAGTTCATGGCTCTGCAACAGCATTTCGGTAATGCCCGCGGTCGCGCCGAAGTTACCGTCGATCTGGAACGGCGGATGGGCGTCGAAGAGATTCGGATAGGTCCCGCCCTTCGACATCACGACCTTGGTTTCTTCGGTGGGCCGGAGCTGTTCGGAAAGAATCTTGAGCGCACGATCTCCATCTCGCAGACGTGCCCAGAAATTGATCTTCCATGCCTTGCTCCAGCCGGTTCCGTCATCACCCCGGAGCTCCAGAGTTTTACGTGCGGCGGCGGCCAAGTCCGGCGTGCCGAACGCGGTGATCTGATGCCCCGGATGCAGCGGGTAGAGATGCGAAACGTGGCGATGGGCCATGTCCGGGCCGTTCATATCCCAGTCCCCTTCCCATTCGAGCAACTGACCGGCTTTGCCGACTTGCAGAGGCCGGATGCGATCGCGGGCGGCCTCGATTTTCTTTTTGAAATCGTCATCCACGCCAAGCGCCGCACACGCCAGCGCGGTATTATCGAACAAATCCCAGACAATGGCCCGCTCCATGGTGGCGCCTTCGCAGACGCTGGAACGCACACCTTGATCCGTCTTGAAGCTGTTCTCGGGAGAGCTGGAGGGAGACGTGATCAACTTGCCGTCCTCGTCTTCGATCAAATTGGCCAGCCAGAACTCGCAAGCTCCCTTCATCGTGGGATAGACCGAGCGCAGATAATCGCGATCGCGGGTGAACGCGTAGTGCTCCCACAGGTGTTGGCAAAGCCAACCGTTCGACCCGAACCACACGCCCCACGGCAAGCGCGCGCCGGGACTGGTCCAGCCCCAGACGTTGCTTTTCGGCCCCGTCACCCACCCCGGGCTATTCGGTCCGAAATACGCTTTCGCCGTTTTGCTTCCAGGTGCCACCAGACTCTGGATGTGCCGGAGCATCGGCGAGTGCATTTCGCTAAGACCCGTCGGTTCGGCGGGCCAATAGTTCATCTGGAAATTGATGTTGATCGTGTAGTCCCCATTCCACGGCGTGTTCAATCCGTCGGCCCACAATCCCTGCAAGTTGGCCGGCGCCGGGCTGTCCGGACGGCTGCACGAAATCAGAAGATAGCGCCCGTATTGGAAGAAGAGCGCGGCCAGACCGGGATCGGACTTGCCGTCGCCATAAGCGCGCAACCGCTCGTCGGTTGGCTTTTGCGCCGCTTCGGAGCCACCGAGATCGAGACTCACGCGACGGTATAACTTCGTATGTGAAGCGACGTGCGCCGATTTCAATACCTCGTAGCTCTTCGCCGCCGCGGCTTCCATTTGCTTCGCCGCCAACGCGGGATCTTCGCCTTTATAGCCTTTGGCGTAATCCATCACGTAGGACGTGTGGGCCGTCAGCAGGACGACCGCTTCATCGGCACCCTCCACGCTCAGCGTCTCGTTCTCCCCGCGAATCGTTCCACCTTTCGTCAGCACTCGGGCATGCACCTCGTAGGAGAGATTCGCACCGGTATCGCCGGTCATGATCAGCGTGTCCGGCGGGACAAACCGGGTTCGCGCCTTTTCCACGCGCGAAAGGTTGAGGCTGAAGCCCACGCTGCCTGGCTTGTCGCAGGTGATCCGCTGCGCGAGAACTTTGTCTGGAGCGCTTGAGAAGATTTCCCGGCGGAAGGTGGCTTCGCCCGCCTTGAATCCAATTCCGGCCAATCCTTCGTCGATGTCCAGCCAGCGGCGGTAATCGCGGATCTCCCCCTGCGGCAGGCGGAAGGCGAATTTCAAATCACCAAGTGTCTGGTACTTGTTCTGGTCGTAATTGACCCTGGTCGTGAGGAACTGGTTGCAGAGCTTTTCGGCGATGTCGTAACGACCTTCCCGGATGGTTTTGCGGATCTCCGCCAGATGCTCGTGACCGTCCGTCTTGTTGGCATCCAACTGCGGTCCGCCGGACCAGACGGTGATATCATTGAGCTGGAGTCGCTCGTTTTCCGGCTGGCCGAAGATCATCGCGCCCAGTCGCCCGTTGCCAACCGGCAGAGCTTCGATCCACTTCTCCGCCGGCGCTTGATACCAAAGCCGGTTTTCTCCAGCCGAGGGCGGTTCGGTGGCGGCGGAAACAGGCCGCAACGCGCAACCGAAAATCGTCAAACTGGAAAGGATCCAAAAAAGTGAATTACGTCTCATGATAAAAACGGAGAAAGTCCATTACTGCCGGGCATCCGCCGGAAGTGAAACCGGGCAACGTTGAGGGGTGGAGAGTTCTTTCACGCCGACTCGATGATCAAATTGCCGTAAGGCGTCGCATCGGCCGTGCGGATCAAACCAATGGCACCGGGAACGAGCTTCTTGAAATCGACGTGTGGCAGTTTCACCACGTCGACTCCCGTAATTTGATCGAACGACCTTTGGAAGCGCGCGACGGTTTCCGCGGAATTCGACGCGGCGAATTCGTCGGCCTGCCAGATGCGGCCGATCTGAAACACCGGGGCGATCAGATCGAAAACGTCCAGCACCGTGGGAATGCCATGCGTCAGGGAAATATCGACCGTTTCGATTTCCGGCCAGAACGGGAACGCCCAGTCGGAAATGACCAGCGTATTGGTGTGCCGCACGCGCGCGAGCAGATCGAGGACGTGCGGATTGAGAATGCCGTGTTTAAGCATGGGAGTGGCGAGAGGTTCGGTTCAACGGGCGTCGATCATTTTGCGCCGGTAAGCTTCATCGAGACGCGAATCGATCGTCAGAGCGTCTTCATCGCTGAGGAAGCGGATGCCGCCACAGGACATCGCGCCGATCAGCACGCGTGCCCACTTGTCGAGCATGAGCATGATATTGAGCACATCCTTCGAAGTGGATCCGAGGGCGACCGGACCGTGGTTCTCCATGAGGATGACCTTCGGTGGCTTGCCGTGACGTTCGAGATGTTCTTCGAGTCCCTTTTTCACCGCGCGCGCCAACTCCAGGCCGGGATTGATGTACGACACCGATAGGACATGCAGGCCGCAGACGACAATGGCGTCCGGGCAAACGTGTCGTTTGAACAACTCCGCACCGTGTTTGCTGGCGAGGATCGAGAGCACCGAAGTGGTGTGCGTGTGACCCACCCAACTCACGCCGGGCTGGCGAAGGCAGATCGAATGCAGGAACGTTTCGACCGACGGCTTCTTGTGCGACGTATCGGCCAAGCAATCGATCAAGCCGTCTTCGATCTCCTGCTCGGTCACGAAGTCGCGGGCCAGAATGTCATCGACCTTGCGATGAGACACACGCGACAGGCCGCTCGGCGCCAATGTGCCGAGGGAGGTGCCGGATGCTTTTACGAGGAAAGTGCCGTCGCCGAGGTCCGCGCTGGTATTGCCCTCGCCGAGGATGGCGAGTTGGCGCTCTTCGCGGCCGAGTTCGTTCGATAGCCAGATCAGTTCTTGAATGATGTCGCTCATGGTTGCTTGCCGGATTTCCACTGCGGATGCATCGACTGCCGGAACCGCGACGGCGGCACGCGGTGGACCGATTTGAATACGCGGGAAAAATGAAACGGGTCGGCGTAGCCAAGCGCGGAGGCGGCTTGTTTGACCGAGAGTTCGCCTTCGAGCATGAGACGGCCGGCGTGCTCCATGCGAAGACGGATGAGGAATTGATACGGACTTTCGTCGTGGAAACGGGAGAACAAGCGGCAGAGATACGGACCGTCCAACTGACAGGCCTGCGCCACCGCCTCGAGTGAGTTCACCGTGAGAAAGTTCGCTTCGATGAACTCCTTCACCCGGACATAGCTGGCGTAAGCCGGGGTTTCGGTTCCGTTCGAAGCCACCGCGTCATCCGCGCACATCAATAAAATCTGACGCGTGATCGTTTCGCAGATCTCCTTGGAAAAACGGGAGTTTCGCGAGCCTCGTTCAATGAGTAGATCGAAAGCCCGGCGAATCGGTTCGGCCTTCAAACAACGCGAAAACGTCCCCGGCTTCATCTCGAGGCGAGCAAGGAGACCTTCCGCCTCCGCCCCGCGAAAACCGACGAAGCACTTGACCATCGGTTGATCGCCGCTGCTGGCGATGCGATGCGGAATGCCAGGTCCGTACACGTACCAGCACCCCGGCTTGAGCGTTTCCCTTTTTCCCCCGAGCACCAACTCGCCTGCGCCGCTGACCACGAACTCCAACGCCAACCAGGCGAAACCCGGGCGGTCGATCAAGTAGTCCGTGCGGCAGCGTTCCATGCCGCCGCAAATCACCGCGAAATCCGTCTTCGCATCCGCCGGTTCCAGGAAAAACAACCGGGAAGATTCGACCTGACGCGAAATGAAATCAGGAGCCTCACGGGCGACTGGCTCAAAAGGAGAGGTCATGACCGAATGCCGGAGACTTGCCTCGAATCCGAGAGCAAGCAAGACACAAATCTCCATCACGGAACAAATTACTCCCTACGTTTCAACAAACTGCCGTGAATATACGGCCAATTTTTTTCATGGATCTCAAATTACCGCCTGACAAGCGGGGAAAAACCTCTTCGTATCGATCAACTCGACTTTTGATGAAATCCCTCAGTTACCCTTGCATTGGCATTCGCCCGACCATCGATGGCCGTCTTGGCGGCGTCCGCGAATCGCTTGAAGAACGCACCATGGCGCAGGCCGAAGCCGTGGCCGCGCTGCTTGCGTCCGAGCTTCGCTATCCTGATGGCACGCCCGTGCGTTGCGTGATCGCCGACACCTGCATCGGCGGAGTCACCGAAGCCGCCGCCTGTGCGGAGAAATTCAAGCGCGAGAACGTCGGTGTTTCTCTAACCGTTACTCCCTGCTGGTGCTACGGCTCCGAGACCATGGACATGGATCCGCACACTCCGAAAGCCGTGTGGGGATTCAACGGAACCGAACGCCCGGGCGCGGTTTACCTCGCCGCGGTGCTCGCCGGGCACACCCAGAAAGGCCTCCCCGCCTTCGGCATCTACGGCAAAGACGTCCAAGCCGCATCGGACACCGAGGTTCCCGCGGACGTGAAAGAGAAGCTTCTCACTTTCGCCCGCGCCGGACTCGCTGTCGCGTTGATGCGCGGCAAATCCTACCTTTCGATGGGTGGCACTTCGATGGGCATCGCCGGTTCCGTCGTCGATCCCGCTCTTTGGGAGAAATGGTTCGGCATGCGCGTCGAAGCGATCGACATGACGGAGTTCGTCGGCCGCATGATGAAAGGCCAATACGATCAGGACGAATTCCAACGCGCTCTCGCCTGGGTCAAAACGAACTGCCCGGAAGGCAAGGATTACAATTCTCCCGACACCGCCCGTTCCCGAGAACAGATCGACAAGGAATGGGAGGACTCCGTCAAAATGGCGCTCATCGCCCGCGACCTCATGGTGGGCAATCCGAAGCTCGCGGAAATGGGCTTGGGCGAACAAGCGCAAGGTCACAACGCCATCGCCGCGGGCTTCCAAGGCCAACGCCAGTGGACCGACCACTTTCCGAACGGTGACTTCCTCGAAGCGATCCTCAATTCGTCCTTCGATTGGAACGGCAAGCGCGCGCCGTACATCGTCGCCACCGAGAACGACGCGCTCAATGGCGCGGGCATGCTTTTCGGTCACCTGCTGACCAACACCGCGCAAATTTTCGCCGATCTCCGTACCTACTGGAGCACCGACGCCATCCAAACGGCGAGCGGCAAATCCTTCAGCCATCCTCTCGTTCAAGACGGCATCCTGCACCTTATCAATTCAGGCCCGGCCGCCCTCGATGGCACCGGCGAGCAAGAGATCGACGGCGTGCCGGCGATGAAGCCGTTCTGGGAGATCACCGATGACGAGGTCGAAAAATCTCTCAAGGCCACCACTTGGCATCCGTCGATCACCGAATACTTCCCCGGCGGCGGCCTTAGCACTCGTTATCGCACACGGGGCGGCATGCCCGCGACGATGATCCGGCTTAATCTGGTCGATGGCCTCGGCCCGGCGCTTCAAATCGCGGAAGGCCACACCATCGATTTGCCGGACGACGTACATGACGCGCTCGACCAGCGCACGAACCCGACTTGGCCGACGACCTGGTTCGCTCCTCTCCTCACCGGCGAAGGCGCGTTTCGCACGGCCTACGACGTCATGAACAACTGGGGCGCCAACCATTGCGTGATGACCCATGGCCACGTCGGCCACCTGTATCTCACGCTCGCCTCGATGCTGCGCATCCCTGTTTACATGCACAACGTAAGCGAAGAGCGCGTGTTCCGCCCGAGCGCGTGGCGCGCCTTCGGCACCGCCGATCTGGAAGCCGCCGATTTCCGCGCCTGCGCCAACTACGGTCCTTTATACGGCAAAGCCTGAACCTCACCGAAGTCGCCCGGGTCCACACGGACCCTGACGCTCTTCCCATCGAAACCCGACAAACCACGCTACCATGAATAAACCTGGCCTCTTCACTTCCGCGGAAGGCAAAAGCCTGGCCATCCCCTTCATCCTCGTCAGCTCCCTCTTCTTCTTGTGGGGATTCTGTAACGGGATGATCGATGTGATGGACAAGCACTTCCAGGAAGAGCTTCACCTTTCCCTCGCCCAATCCGCTTGGGTGCAGTTCGCCCACTATCTCGGTTACTTCCTGATGGCCCTGCCCGCTGGTTGGCTCGCCAGTAAATTCGGATACAAGGGAGGAATCATCGCAGGCCTCGTGATGGTCGCGGTCGGCGGCTTTTGGTTCATCGAAGCCACCAAGATCGCGCAGTTCTGGGCATTCCTGCTCGGTGTCTGCGTCATCGCCTCCGGGCTGACCTTTTTGGAAACCGTCGCCAATCCTTACTCGACGGTGCTCGGACCGAAGCAGTTCGCCGCCACTCGCATCAACCTGGCGCAATCCTGCAACGGCATCGGTTGGATTTTCGGACCAATTGTCGGCAGCATGTTCTTCTACGGTCAGGACTCCGCCGGCAACAGCACCGGCTCCCAGACTCTTTGGATTCCCTATGCCGCCATCGGCGGCTTCGTGCTCGTGCTCGCGGTTGTTTTCTCCTTCTGCAAATTACCGGACATTCAGTCGGAGGATGAATTCCACCTCGACGACGAGCCCGATCCGGCGACCCATAGCGGCCAGCATGAAATTTCCGACGCCGTCGAGCCCGTGCTCGCGGCTCCGGCTTCCGGTGCGATCGCGAAACCCGCGGCCGCTTTCTCCCTGTTGTGGCTGAACATCGTCGTTCTCTCCGTAGCTATCGGCATGATCTTCTCTGCCATCGTGGCGATTCCATCTGTGAGCGCCTCCGTCGGCATGACGGAGAACCAAGCCCTACTCTACGCGTCCCTCGGCTTGGTAACCGTGGGCACCTTGTTTTTCTTCGCGAAGAAATCCAAAATCACCCATCACAGCATCTGGAGCCATCCTCATTTCTCCGGCGCCACGCTGACCCAGTTCTTCTACGTCGCGGCGCAATGCGGGATCTTCGCCTACTTCATCAACTACATGACCTCCCAGGTTCCAGCCGTTCCCGATTCCTGGAAGTCCGGTTCTTTCGACACCTGGTTTGAAGTGCATAAGAACGGGCTCATGGGCCTCAGCGATGCCGGTGCCGCGAAGCTCGCTTCCTTCGGTTTCTTCTGCTTCCTGGCGGGCCGCTTCATCGGGGCCTGGTTGTTGAAGAAGTTCCCGGCTCACAAAATCCTCGCGATCTTCGCCGGTGCGGCCGGTCTTTGCAGCCTGCTGGTGTTCTTCAAGCTCGGTTGGCTCTCCGCGGGCGCGCTGTTCCTGACTTACTTCTTCATGTCGATCATGTTCCCGACGATTTTCTCACTCGGCATTCACGGCCTCGGTTCGAGGGCAAAGAAAGCCTCGTCGTTCATCGTCATGGCCATCATGGGTGGCGCGATCATGCCGAAGCTCATGGGCCACATTGCCGATGAGCGTGGCATGTCGTTCGCGTTCATCGTTCCGATCGCCTGCTTCGTATGGGTCGCCTGCTATGGCCTGTTCTGGGCCAAGCTCAGCGGCCACGAAGGCGTCGTCGGCGTGGACGCGACCAAAGGACACTGAAGCCGAGCGAACCAAAAAGGTTTCACGCTTCACGGTAGGGTTTCCAATGAAACCCCAAATCATCCAAGATCGACGGGGTCGCTTACGTAAGCGACCCCGTTTTCGCGTAGCGGCTTCGCATCGCGATCAGCCCTCACTCATGAAACCTTTTCGCACGCTTCTCGCCTCGCTGATTTTCTGCGCGCTTTCGTCTCATCTTGAGGCCGCTCAAGGCTTCGTTCATCCCGGAGGCCTGCATACGAAAGAGGACCTGCTCCGTATGAAGACGAAAGTCGCCGCGGGTGAGCATCCGTGGATCGATGGCTGGAACGCGCTGATCCGCGACCGCAAAGCACAGGCCGATTACAAGCCCGCGCCGCAGCGCCACATGATCAGTCGCCAGCGGGCGCAAGACGACGCCACCGCAGCTTACTTGAACGCGCTGCGTTGGTGCGTCTCCGGCGAAAAAGCGAACGCGGAGTGCGCAGTGCGCATTCTCAACGCCTGGTCGGAGACCGTGAACGAAGTCCCTCGCGGTCCCGATCAGCCCGGCTTGGGCGGGATTCCCATCGGTAGTTTCGCGCTCGCGGCCGAAGTACTGCGCACCTATCCAGGCTGGTCGGACGACGATCAGAAGCGCTTCAAGCGGATGCTGACCGAGTATTTCTATCCCGTTTGCCACGACTTCCTCACACGGCACAACGGCGCGAGCGATACCAACTACTGGGCGAACTGGGACACCTGCAACATGCTCGCCATCCTGGCGATCGGCGTTTACTGCGACGACCGCGCCAAGTACGACGAAGCGGTCGAATATTTCAAAAACGGTCGTGGAATGGGTTCCATCCGCAACGCCGTGCCGTTCGTTCATCCTAACGGACTTGGCCAGTGGCAGGAAAGCGGTCGAGACCAAGCCCACGTCATGGGCGGCATGGGCCTGATGATGGAAATGTGCCAGGTCGCATGGAACCAAGGGTTGGATCTCTTCGGTTACGACAACAACCGTCTGCTCGCCGGCGCCGAATACACCGCGCAGTACACGCTTTGGAAGGGCGTGCCCTACACGTTCTACACCAATAGCAACAACGCGAACCAATACTACGTCTCGCCGAACTACCACGGCCGACTTTTGGCGTCGCACTTTGAATTGGTCTATAACCACTACGTCGTGCGGAAGGGCCTCAAGGCTCCCCACGTGAAACTCTTCGCCGAACTACGCCGCCCCGAACCGGGTGAAGTCGATATTTTCGGCTACGGCACTCTCACCTTCACTCTCGACGCGAAGGCATCACCCTTGCCCGCCGCTCCTCCGCCCGTTCCCCGCGAGGTCGTCGCCACCGCCGGGCTTGCCCGGGTGGAGCTGAAATGGTCGCCATCGGGCGCTTACACCGCGCATGGGTACGAGGTGTGCCGTGCGACGTCGGAAGCAGGACCGTATGAATCGATTTACTCGACCTCCAATTGGACGACGCCCGCATACACCGACACGAAAGTCGAGCCCGGCCGGACTTACTACTACACGATCGCCGCGCTCAACAACGCGGGCAAAAGCTCGCCCTCCGCACCCGTAAGCGCCGTGCCGGCAAAAGGCGGATCGTTGCCCGAAACCGGAGCGCCGGTGTCCATGGAGGGCGTGGTTTACGCCAAAGCCGCAGGCGGTTCGTTTCAAGTGCCCGCGTCCGGTCGTGAGCTCAACGGAAGTTTCGTTGGCATTCCCCAAGAAGGCGACTTCAACCTCACCGCGCGACTCGTCGAGTGGAGAGGCCCCGTGGGCATGATGGGCGTGGCCGTCCGCGCAGCGGGAACCGGAGAACAAGCCGACACCTTGGCCATGACCCTCGGCGAAGCGGGTGGCCGCCAAGCGCGCTTCCGCATTCGAACCCAAGGAAACAAACCCGAAGTCAAACTCGGCAACGATTATACCTGGCTGCCGGTCTGGTTGCGCATTCAACGTGCCGGCGACACGTTCGCCGCGTTTCAATCCGTCGATGGCATCGAGTGGTTCCAGGTCGGCGAAAAGAACATGTCCCTGCCGAAAACAGTCGTCGCGGGATTGCTGGTGAGCGGCGGCGAAAGCAGTCCTCCCGGAACGGATCGCAACGCGCCTCCGCTTGGCATTTTCGATCATGTCACTCTCGAAAAGAATCTTCCGGCTCCACCCGCCACGCCAAGCGAACTTAAGGCGACCCGCCTTCCCGACGATGTCGTTCGGCTCGACTGGCAGAACGCGGCGAACTCCAACCAAGCGGGCGTGAAGGTCGAGGCGTCCATCGACGGCGCACCTTTCTACGAAATCGCCGATCTTTCCGCGGACGCGACTCGTTTCGAAAACACCGGGATCGCGAATCCCGGAGCGATTCGTTACCGCCTGCGGGCATACAACCGCGGAGGCTACTCCGCTTATTCGAACGTCGCTCCCTGACGACGTTTCGAATCAGGAAAAACCGAAATAGCCGGCGGCGTTGCGATAGCAAACATTGCTCACCAACCCGCCGGCTAGATCGAGATCATCCGGAAGCGCTCCGGTTTCGATATCGCGTCCGATCAGATTGCAAAGCACCCGGCGGAAATACTCGTGGCGAGTGAACGATAGGAAGCTGCGGGAATCGGTCACCATGCCGACAAAACGGCTCAACAACCCGAGATTGGAAAGGGCATTGAGCTGCCATTCCATGCCTTCCTTCTGATCGAGGAACCACCAGCCGCTGCCGAGCTGGATCTTACCGGGAATACCGCCTCCTTGGAAATTCCCGATCATCGTGCCGAAGATGTAGTTATCGGCGGGATTGAGATTGTAGAGGATCGTGCGAGGAAGCTCGTCCGTTTCATCCAGGGCGTTAAGGAAAGCGGCGAGTTCTTCGACGCGGGTGAAACTACCGATTGAATCGCAACCGGCGTCGGCTCCCAGAGCTCTCATCAACCGCCGGTTCGTGTTGCGCACGGCGCCGATGTGAAGCTGCATCGCCCACCCGCGCGCCGCGTTCCAACGGGCGATCTCGTACATAAGACGCGATGCGTAAGCATCCTGTTCGGCCAGAGTGCCGTTCTTGCCCGCACGAGTGTTGGCGAAAATCCTCGCGGCTTCGGCGACCTCGCACGGCGTTTGAAACCCATGATTCATCCCGTGATCGGACACCCGGGAGCCGATTTCGTGGAAGTCGTCATGTCGACGTTTTAAAGCCGCGAGCAGATCGTCGAACGTGCGAACGGGCGAACCCACCGTGGTTTCAAGGCGGTCGACCCATTGGTTGAATGCCGCGGCGTCCACGATGTGCATCGCTTTGTCCGGACGGAACGTCGGAAACACCCGCGTTCGCAGATCCGTCGCGCGAATGGCTTCGTGATCCGCGAGAGAATCGGCGGGATCATCGGTGGTGCAAAGATGCGTCACTCGTTGCGAAGTGAGAATATCATGCACCCGTAAACCGGGGAGTTCCCGATTGGCTTCTTCCCAAATCGCCGCAGCGGATTGTTCGTTCAACGCGCGTTCGATGCCGAAGAAACGCGTCAGTTCCAGGTGCGTCCAGTGATAGAGAGGATTGCGTAGAGTGTAAGGCACCGTGCGAGCCCACGCGTGAAACTTTTCTTCCGCGGCCGCACCGCCTGTGATCTCGTTTTCGTCGATCCCGTTGGTTCGCATCGCCCGCCACTTGTAATGGTCTCCGGCGAGCCACACCTCCTGAAGATCGGCGAACTGGTGGTTTTCCGCGATCTGTCGGGGAGAGAGGTGATTGTGGTAATCGAGGATCGGCTCCCCTTTCGCGAAACGATGGAACAACTCCCGCGAGGCGTCCGTTTCCAAAAGGAAATCGTCGTGAATGAAAGGCTTGGTCATCGAAAGCGGTTCAATGGGTTTTGATATAGCGGAGCCCGTGCATCACCCCCCGGATTTCAGCCAGACCGCGCATACGACCGATGCAGGAATAGCCCGGGTTCGCGGTCGGAGGTTTTGAGAGATCGTCCATCATCGTGTGTCCATGATCCGGTCGGAACGGCATTTGCCAGTCGGCGCGACCTTCGGCATAACGACGATCCTGTTCGTCGAGCAACACCCGGATCACGGCGGGCATGTCCACCGAACCGCCAAGGTGATCCGCTTCGAAGAACGAACCATCCGGAAGCCGTTGCGTGCTGCGCAAATGAACCGCATGGATGCGCGGCGCGAACTCCTCCGCCATCGCGGGAAGGTCGTTCGATTCGCGAGCGCTGAAAGAGCCGGTGCAAAAACAAAGCCCGTTGGCCGGACTATCGACGCGTTGAAACATGCGCCGAACATCGGCGGCGGTGGATACGATTCGCGGCAAACCGAGCACGGGAAACGGCGGGTCGTCGGGATGGATGGCCATGCGCACGCCGGCTTCTTCGGCGGCGGGAATCACCGCTTCGTGGAAGCGTGCGAGATGGTCGACCAAACGCTCGGGGGTGATGTTCTCATACTTGGCCAGCATCGCGCGGATGTCGTCGAGGGTCAGGCCAAGTTTGCAACCCGGGAAAACGTCGATGATCGATCGAACAAACGCGTCACGCGCCGGATCGTCCAACGACCTCCACCATTCGCGGCCGCGTTCGAGTTGCTCGTCGGTGTAATCCGATTCGGCTCCCGGACGTTTCAACGCGTGGATTTCAAAGGCCGAGAACCGGGCCGGATCGTAGCGGAGACACTCGGAGCCGTCCGGCAAAACGTAGTTCACCTCCGTACGGATCCAATCGAGGACCGGCATGAAATTGTATACCACGGTGGTGATTCCTTCCGCCGCGAGATTGCGTAGCGTTTCCGCATAGTTCGCGAACAGACGTTTAAGATCTCCTTTTCCCGTGCGGATATCTTCATGAACCGGCACGGACTCGACCGCCGTCCAACGCAGACCGGCGGCTTCGATCATCTGTTTGCGCTCTCGGATCGCTTCGCGCGACCAAAGCTCACCGTAGGGAATCTGATGCAGTGAGGTAAAAACCGAAGTGGCGCCCGTTTGACGAATGAATGCCAGCGAAACGGGATCGGCCGGCCCGAACCATCGAAAGGATTCCTCCATGAGGGCCGGCGCAATGAGGCGAGTGCACATGATGAGATAAGCGATGAATGCAGGGAAATCGTCCGTCAGCGTCAAGCAGGGTTGACGACCCGGGAACTTGGCGTTTTCCCCAAAATGCCGTCACGTTGTTCTTCTATCGCGTTCACCGCCTTACAACGGAGGACTCGGCCGGAAAGTTGCACCGCCGGTCCAATTCTCCGCCGCTTTTCTCAAAAATCCGGAATCCCGCCGTTGAACCATGCGCTTCTCATCAAATCCGGCAAAATCCCCTTGCCAATTGGTGGCTGGAATGGCACCCAAAAGCCCTCCCGCGGCGGACAGGGGGCATTAGCTCAGTTGGTAGAGCGCTTCGTTCGCAATGAAGAGGTCAGGAGTTCGAATCTCCTATGCTCCACCAGCCGCCGCACGGAAAAAAAGCCCTGATTTCCAGGGCTTTTTTCGTCTCTGCCCGGTGGAAATCTAAGTCCAGCCGAGTCCGCTGGAATCGCGGCAAATCCGTAAATCGGTGCATTTTGGGCAACTGAATTGGCCACTAATTAAGGAGCCCAAAAGGTTTAAACTTCGATCGGCTTCATTACGACTACGAGGAGCCAAGACGAGAAGAGATCAATTTTGAATCCAAGTCGCCCGGTTGGATACCTCCTTTGCAACTTCTTTCGCCTCACCGGAATGATGATTGCCCAACCAAAGATCCTGCCATTTGTAGAACAACGAAAGTCCTACCGTTGGATTTGGCCGATAAGACCTCCCCTGCCAACTCTCCGGAATGACGTTCCAAACGGTCGCCGCATTCGGGACTCCAGCATCTTGGAGGCGAAGGGAGTAAATCGCATCCTTGGCAGAAGCATAGATGTTGGCCTCATCCGCCCAGACCGAGACACTTTTCTGGGATTGATCCAGAAGCAAAGACGGAACCGGAGCAACGTCCGAATTGATACTCACTTGATAGGCTGGCCTCCAGCCGGGCTTTTCGGAATAATTCGACGTAAACACGACTCTCGTATCGCCCTGATCCCACACAGGAGAAGAAGGGAAAAACGCGGTGGAGGTGGCCGAAGAAGGCATGCCGATGCCTTCAAGCGATTTGGACTGCACGTCGAAGACCATTAGGACATACCCGCCTTCCCTTTCGCTATTCGCCCTGCTGCCCGCAAGGAAAGCGAATTTGGTGGTATTGTGCGCCCATGAGCCGCTTCCCACCACCCCGGGAAACGAGTGGCTGCTGATGAGGTTCCCGGTGTCTAGGGCAACAAAGTAGATCCTTTTCCCACTTCGGACCGCGGCGAGCTTGCCGTCTTTCGACAAAGCGGTTTCGGAATCGCCTTTGAGCAATTCGATTTTGTCGTCAGGTCCATTTCCAGGCGAAACGGCTTCCACCACCTCCACCGCAGGCATCTGAGCCGACGAGAATACGGTGTAGGAGTTGGATTCAACGGAATAGACCCCTCGCCACCAGCCGACATCTTTCTTTGCATTGTACCAAAGGCTGAACCGACCGTTTTGTGACGTGCCGAATCCGAGCGAATCAATGCCGCTATGATCGGGCCGCGTCACCTGAATGACCCCGGTTTCAGCGATCTTCGCGCAGAACGGTCCATTCTGATCACTGGCGACAAAGGCGGGAGAAGCATTCGCCGAGCTTCCAATTACCGCGATGACGAGTGAGAGAGCGAAAAATGAAATCGTTTTCATAGATTCAACAAAATCATCTGGAAGTGATCCACGCTACCATCCGCCAGGATATAGCCTAGAACATCGCCTCGCGTCAGCTGGACATTGCTTGCACTCCAGTCGATCTGACCATTCCGGTTCGCGAAGTTCGCCACGACATCAGAACCAACCTTGCCATCCCGACATAGGAGTCGGCATCCCATTCTGGCCGCTTACCATGGGGATCACGGCACTATCGTGCAAATGGGCGCCTGATCGCTGACCCTATGCGGTTTCAGGCTTTCCAAAGCGTGAAGATATTTTGTGATGGGATCGTCACACGGCCATTCTTGAGAGGTTAGGCCGGGAGAGCCAGACACGGCGCGCCTTCGCTTCCGGTATGTCTGATTTTGCACCCCCTTTCCTCGCGCCTCGACGAACCCTGCTTTCATGTTTGGCCATCGCAGGTTTCATCGCCGCGGATGCCCTTTCTAACAGGGCGCAAGCCGAACCCACCCAGCGCTTCTACATCAAGGAATACCGCGTGGATGGAGCGAAGCGCCTGAAGCCGCTCGAAGTCGAAGAAGCGGTCTATCCGTTCCTTGGCCCGGGCCGCACCGCCGGTGATGTGGAGCAAGCCCGCCAGGCCTTGGAAAAGGTTTACCACGACAAAGGTTTCCAAACGGTTTCCGTCGTCGTCCCGCCACAGGATCCCCGCCGCGGAATCATCCGCCTTCAAATTGCCGAAAGCAAAGTGGGACGGCTCCGGGTGAAGGGCTCGGATTGGTTCCTGCCCAGTCGCATCAAGGAAGAAGTGCCTTCTGTGGCCGAAGGCACGGTACCGAACCTCACTCGATTCGGTTATGAATTGAACGCCGCCAATCGCATGGCGGATCGCGGGATCGTTCCGGTGCTTCGTCCCGGCGTGGAACCGGGCACGGTGGATATCGATCTGAACGTGGAGGACAAATCCCCTCTTCACGGATCGCTCGAACTCAACAACCGTTACAGCGCGAACACCTCGTCTTTGCGTCTCAATGGCGGATTGAGCTACAGCAATCTCTTCCAGCTCGGCCACACGCTCGGCGGGAACTTCCAAATCGCTCCCGAAGACCTCGACGACGCCCAGGTTTATTCCGGCTACTACCTCGCCCGCGTTGCCGAAAAAACCAGCCTGATGCTTCAGGGCACGAAGCAGAACAGCGACATCTCGACACTCGGTGGCGCGGCGGTCAGCGGACGCGGAGAAATCATCGGACTGCATGCGCTCTTCGATCTACCGATCACCAAAGGTTTCTATCAAACGGTCAACCTCGGCGTCGATTACAAGCAATTCGATGAAGACATCGTGGTCGGCAGCGACACGATTTCGAGCCCGATCGAATACTATCCCTTTAGCGCCAATTACTCCGCCAACTGGCTGGAGGACAACAGTTTCACCGATCTCAACCTGTCGCTGAACTTCCACCTGCGGGGCATGGGGAGCGATGCGGACGATTTCAACGACAAACGCATCAAGGCATCGGGCAGTTTCCTGTATCTCCGCGCGGACGCTTCCCACACCCATGATTTGTCCAACGGCTCGCAGGTTTTTGGCAAGCTTCAGGGCCAAGCCTCGACCAGCCCCTTGATCAACAGCGAGCAAATCGCCGGCGGCGGACTTGGCAACGTGCGCGGCTATCTCGAAGCGACCGCCTTGGGCGACAATGGTCTTTTCGGCACGTTCGAGTTCCGCAGCCCCTCCTTCTTCGGCAAGCCCACGCTTTCCACCAAAGCGGAGAACGAATGGCGCTTCCACGCCTTCGCGGACGTCGGCGTCGTGGGCATCTACGAAGCGCTGCCGGGACAAGATTCCGAAAGCTGGTTCTCAAGCGTCGGCATCGGCACGCGCGCCGATATCCGCAAGCACTACCACGGCTCGCTCGATGTCGGCGTCCCTCTCGTCGAGCAAGGCGAAACGAAGCCGGGCGACGTGCGTGTCACCTTCCGCGGCTGGGCCGATTTCTAACCTCCTCCTCACAGACTCATGAAGCATTGCATCAATCATCGCCTCCTTGGTTTTCTCGCCAGTGGCTGCACCGCGCTGCTGTTCGCACCCGCGTTGCGAGCCGAAGACACGTGGTGGAACAAGGAATGGACCCAGCGCAACTCGATCACCGTCGATACCAGCGAAATCACCGGATCCGTCGGCGAGTCGGTTCTTCTCGTCCGTCTGTTCGACGCCAATTTCCCCTTCGCCACGGCCAGCGCGGACGGTAGCGATATCCGGATCGTGGCGGCGGATGGCAAAACGGTTTTGCCCCATCAGATCGAAAGCTACGACAACCTGCTCAACGAAGCCTACCTCTGGGTCAAGGTTCCCGATCTGAAAAGCGGCTCCCAGCAATCGCTCTACATCTATTCGGGTAATCAAAGCCCCACAGCCGCCGAAAAAGCCGCCGATGTCTTCGGCGAGAACGTTGTAGCCGTTTATCATTTCGCCGAACGCGGTAGCGCTCCCGCCGATGCGACAGCCCATGGCAATAAAGCGGAAACCGTGGCCGCGTTCGCCGAAGGCTCGATCATTGGCAACGGCCTGCGTTTGGCCGGCAACGCCCCGGTGCGTATTCCCGCTTCGCCATCGCTGACATGGACGGCAGGTCGCTCCATGGGAGTTTCGCTTTGGATCAAACCGACCGCGCTGCAACCGAACGCCGTGATCTTCAATCGCAGCGAAGGCAACCGTTCGTTCCGGTTGTTGCTCGATCAAGGCGTGCCGATGGTGGAAATCAAAGACGGCGGTGCGATCGTGCGCAGCCAGGCTGGCGCCCCGGTCGCGCCGGGTGCCTGGAGCCATCTCGCCGTTTCCGCGGAGAACGGATCCCTTTCCCTCTATGTGAACGGCGAGTCCTACGCTTCGGCGAGCGGCACGATTCCCGCCCTCGATACTCCGATCATTCTGGGCGGAGCCGATAATGCGGAAGCTTCCGTCACCGGGTTCGCGGGCGATCTGGATGAACTGCGGATTTCCAAAGCCGCCCTCAGCGCCGGAGACGTCAAGCTCGCCAGCATCAACCAGGGCACGAGCGCTTCGGCTCAGAAACTCCTCACACTCGCCGCAGTGGAAGGCGGAGAAGAAGGCGGCCACAGCAAGGTGCTCGAACACCTTTCGCTCTTCGGCGACATCGCCAACAACATGATGTTCGACGGCTGGATGGCGATCGGCGTCTGCATCATGATGATCGGCGCCGGTTGGACGGTGGCGATCCGCAAGTTCGTTTACCTGAACCGCATCGAGAAAGGAAACGCCGAGTTCCTTCGCCAGTGGCACAAGATGTCCAGCGACCTGACCGCGCTCGATCACCACGACGAATCGAGCGTGAAGAGCATGGGAGGTGGCGCCGCCGCTGAAGCGCAGGCGCAGATGGAAGGTTCCCCGCTTTATCACATTTACCACATCGGCTCCGGCGAAATCCGTCAGCGTCTGGACAAGCTGAGCGATAAAATCGACGGCCTGCCCGGTCGTTCCATCCAGGCCATCCGGGCCTGTCTCGACACCGGCCTCGTGCACGAAAATCACCGCCTCACGAAAGGCCTCGTCTTCTTGACCATGAGCATCGCGGGCGGCCCGTATGTGGGTCTGCTGGGAACGGTGGTCGGCGTCATGATCACTTTCGCCATCATCGCCAAAAGCGGCGAGGTGAACGTGAACTCGATCGCGCCCGGTATCGCCTCCGCCCTGCTCGCCACCGTCGTCGGCCTGATCGTCGCGATTCCGGCTCTGTTCATCTACAGCTACCTGAACAGCCGTATCAAAAACGTCGTCGCCTCGATGCAGGTGTTCATCGACGAGTTCGTCGCCAAGACCGCCGAATTCCATCGTCCCAAGAACGAGGTCTGAACCCTTCCCGGACCACGAACCTTAACGCCTGACGCTTATGGCCTCCGCCGACGAAAAAAGTTTCGACGACATCAATGTCACCCCGATGGTGGACCTCTATCTGGTGCTCCTGCTGATCTTCATCATCATGACCACCGCCGGAGTCCAGGGGGTGAAGGTCAATCTTCCCAGCGCCAGCGCGAAGTCGGCGCAAAAAATGGAGGCTCCGAAAACGCAGGCGATCACGATCGATTCCGGCGGCAAGATTCGCCTCAACACCCTGCCGGTGGCATCGCTCGCCGAGCTGGAGTCCAAGTTGAGCGCGCTCAAGAGCACGATGCCGGAAATGCCGGTCGTCGTTCGCGGCGATCGTCAAAGCCAATACCAGGGAATCATGGACGTCCTCGATGTGCTTGGCCGCCTGGGCATCACCCAGATCGGTCTGGCCACTCAGGCGCCAAAGTAACTTGCGACCATGTCTTCCGGCGCATCCTCACCTCGACCGAAAAAGTCGAACCCGGCTCCCTGGATCGTGCTCGCGCTCGTCGTCATCGGCGGCGGCGCGTGGGCCTTGTCTCGTGGTGGCAATTCCAAGCCTTCCAAACCGAAGGCTCCGGAAACGATCACCATCACCTTGCCTCCGCCGCCCCCTCCTCCACCGCCGCCGAAAGTCGAGCCTCCTCCACCCAAGGACGAACCGGAACAGAAGGAGGAAATGATCGAGCAGGAGCCGGTGGCGGAAGACGAACCCCCACCGGAAGCCGCTCCTGAAGCGCCACCGGACGAGGGCCTCGGCACGAACATTACCGGCGGTAACGGCCCCGACATGGGCCTTACCCGCGGGAATGGAAACGGCCGCGTCGGTGGGGGAAACGGCAAACGCGGAAACGGCAACCGCTTCGCTTGGTATGAAGCCAAGGTCAAATCCTCCATCGTGGCAGCCTTGCTCGCCAACCCCGTCACCCGCACCGCGGCCGGCCGGATTGACGCACGCATTTGGCCGGATCCGAACGGCCGAATCATCCGGGTTCGCCTAGTCCAACCGACCGGCAATGCCGCCGTCGACCAAGCGATCAAGAACCAGGTCCTCACCGGTCTTCAGCTCCCCCAAGCGCCGCCCGCCGACATGCCGGTTCCCATCACGATCCGCATCAACGCCCGCAAATCCACCCCCTAAGCCCGTCCCTTTCGTTTTATGTCCAGCTCCCGCAGCCACTCCCTTGCCTTGCTCTTCGCCTCGGCGGTCTTGATGAACTCGCAGGTTCATGCCCAAGGCGTCGCGGAAGATTCGCCCGTTCCCGCGGATCTCCCGCAAGCCGGCGATCTCCCGATGGAAACGCCTCCCGCCGCCACTCCCGCGCCTTCGACCAACGTCACCGTCAACCTCATCAATCGCCTGGTCCAAAAAGGCGTTCTCACCCAAGGCGAAGCCTCGGAGATGATCCAACAAGCCGAGGCAGACGCCGCCGCGGCGAAAGCGGAAACGGTCGCGCTTTCTCCCGAGCCGAGCCCGGAAGAAGAGACCCGCGTCACTTACATCCCGGAAGTGGTGCGCAATCAAATGCGCGATCAGATCCAACAGGAACTGATGGCCCGTGCGCGCGAGGAAAAATGGAATGAAGATGACGAGCCGGAATGGACCTCGAAGTTCCGTCCCTTCGGCGACATCCGCGTTCGCTCGGAAAACGTCTTCTTTGCCGAAGGCAACCGTGCCGACGGTTCGTTCCCGGACTTCAACAAGATCAACACCGGATCGCCGTTCGACGAAAGCAGTTCGCAATTCGCACCGCAACGAAACGTCGATCAGGATCGTTACCGGCCGCGCTTCCGCGCCCGGCTCGGCACCGAAATCCAGTTGGGCGATGGTTTCAACGCGGGCATTCGCGTCGCCACCGGTGACAGCAATTCGCCCACCTCGCCGAATCAGACGCTCGGTGGTTCGGGTGGAAACTTTTCCAAATACGCGTTGTGGCTCGATCGCGCGTTCCTGAGCTTCGAAGCGGGTCCCGGCTATGGCGAGGAACTCACCTTCCTGGCGGGACGTTTCGACAATCCCTTCTTCGCGAGCGAAGTGATGTGGGACGATGACCTCGGCTTCGATGGTCTGGCGGTGCGCGGCAAGGTCCGCGTCAACGATTGCCTCTCCACCTTCTTCACCGCCGGATACTTCCCGGTTTACAACACCGACTTCAGTTTCGCCACGAATCAGCCGGAGAAATTCGACAGCACGGACAAATGGCTAAGCGGCGCGCAGATCGGCGTGGAATGGAAGATCCAAAAGGACCTGACCGCGAAAGCGGCCGTGGCCTACTACGGCTTCGACAACATCGAAGGGAAACTTTCCTCGCCCTTCATCCCGCTTAGCTCCAGCGACGCGGGCGACACGGACACAACGCGTCCGTCCTTCGCCCAAAGCGGCAACACCTACATCCGCCTAAGAAACATCAAGAACGATACGATTGCCAACGCCTTCGGCACTCAATCCCAATACCACTACTACGGTCTGGCCTCGGAGTTCCGCGAGATCGCGATCACCGGTCGTCTGGATTATGACCGTTTCGATCCCATTCGCCTCTCGTTGATGGGCGAAGTGATCAAGAACGTGGCCTTCGATGTCAATCCGGCCACGGCGCTCAACAACTTTGGCGACGACGATTCCTTCGAAGGCGGCGACACCGCCTGGTATCTGGCCTTCATCATCGGCAATCCCGCGCTTGAGAAGTTCGGCGACTGGCAGGCGAGCGTCGGCTACCGCTACGTCGAATCCGACGCGGTGGTGGACGGCTTCACCGATTCCGACTTCGGCGGCGGTGGCACCAACGTCCAGGGCTTCACCCTCGGCGGCAACATGGCTCTCTCGAAGGCCGTCCGTGCGGGTGTCCGCTGGATGAGCTCCGATGAAGTCGCCGGTCCTCAACTGAGCAGCGACACGCTTCAGATCGATCTCAACGCGAAGTTCTAAGGCTCGAACCTCAACCCACTTTCCAACATGAAGCGGACATTTCCCCTTTTCGCCCTCGCGCTCGCGGCCCTGCCCTTGCATGCCGCGCCGGAAGCCGATCCTTCGCAAAAACTCCGTGAGCAATTGAAAGCCACCATGCTTCAACTGCGCACGGTGCAAAGCGAATCCGCCACGCATCAGGCGGCCTTGGCGGCGGCCGAAGCCAAGACCAAAACGCTCGAATCGAAAGTCACCGAACTCGACAAGCGTAACGCCTCGCTCAGCCAACAAGCCAACGCCGACAAGGCCGCAGCCGAGTCTTCCATCGCCACGCTCAACAACAAACTTGTGGAGCGAGAGAAGCGGATTACCGAATTCACCGAAGCTTTGGCGAAGTGGAAGGAAGGCTATCAGAAGGCCGCCGAAGTCGCCCGCACCAAGGAAGCCGAACGCGCCAAACTCGCGACCGAATCGATCGAACTCAAGCGCACGCTGGCGGATCGCGAGACGAAGAACATCGCGCTCTTCAACACTTCGAACGAAATCCTCAACCGTTTCGAAAACTACGCGCTCGGCAAGGCATTGGGCGCGCGCGAGCCGTTCATCAGCACGACCCGGGTCAAAGTCGAATCCCTCGTCCAAGGCTACAAGGACAAGATCCTCGACAACCGGATCAGCGCCGCATCGGTCAAACCCTGACTTCTCATTTCCTCACATGCAGCGTTTTTCGCTTGGGTTGTTTCTCGCCACGGTCCTTCCGCTTCACGCGGACGCGGGGTCCGTGGCCGGGCGAATCGGCGATCTTGAGATCACCGCCGGAGAGCTCCGGGAGTCCATCGCCGGACTGGAAGTGAGCAGTGCCACCCCGCTCGTCAAAGACGCGGCAGGGTTGAACCAATACGCCCGCGCTCTGCTCATTCAACGTCTGGTGCTCAAACAAGCGCAGGACGCCAAGTGGGATCAGGACCCCGCCATCGTCGCCAAGCTGGTCCGCGCCCGTGAAACGGCGCTGGCGGAAAGCTATCTCGCGTCCAAGTCGGCGCCGGAAGCCGATTATCCAAGCGACGCCGACGTTCAGAGCGCTTACGACGCGAACAAAGCGAAGCTGTTGATTCCCCGATCGTTCCTGCTTTCGCAAATTTTCATCAACGCACCGGAAGGCGCGGACGCGACAGTCGTGGCGGCGGCGAAAACGAAACTCGACGCGGTGACGAAACAACTCGCCGCCAAGGGCGCCGACTTCTCCGCCATCGCGCGTCAAGCGAGCGAAGAAACCAAGAGCGCGACCCAGGGAGGAAAAATCGGTTGGCTGACGGAACCCCAGATCCAACCGGAAATCCGCGAGAAGCTTCCGAAGCTCGCCGTCGGCGCGCTATCCGATCCCATCCGGTTAAAGGATGGCTGGCACATCCTGAAAGTCCTCGATGCGCGTGAAGCTCGCACGCCCGTCCTGGCGGAAGTCCGCGCCCAACTCGTCGCCAAACTGCGCGCGGAACGCACGCGCGCGAAACGCCAGGAGTTCCTCACTCAGCTCCTGAAAGACCACCCGCTCGCGATCAACGAAATCGAACTCGCGAAACTCCTTTCCCAGCCCTGACCGAACCGGTCTCCCCAACACGCCCTTTGCCCGACCATGAAGCCGAAAAAATTCTATTTCCGTAACACTCCGCTCTTCGGAATGCCGCTGCGTTACGGAACGCCCGTCTTCGCGGGCTTCGTGGTGCTGGTCTCCGGGTTGAACTCGGAAGGCCGTGACATTCTCCGCGGCGGACGCGGCGGAGGCTCCTCATCTTCGGCCGCGACGACGACCACCACCGCCGCCACCACGACGCCGACGGCGGCCGATGAAGCCCGGGTGAACGCGCAGGACATCCTGCGGCGCAACAATCAAACCCTCGATGCCATGCGCGCGCTGCAAGCGTCCGCCCGGGCGGCGGCGGCGAGCAATGGCGTGAACAACCTCGGGCAAAACCCTGCGAATCCGACGGTGACCTTGCCCAGCGTGCCGAACGGTTTGGGCACCGGCGGGTTGCAGGTCGCCGCGGGAGCCGGAACCAACACCGCCGTCTGGAGTGGCGCCAATCTGCCCACGCAAACGGTTTCCAATGGCGTGACGAACGTCACCGTGACGCAGACTTCGCAGCAGGCTTTGCTGAATTGGGAAACGTTCAACGTCGGTAAGGAAACTAAACTCACCTTCGACCAATCCGCGGGTGGCGCGAACGTCGGCCAATGGATCGCCTTCAACCAGGTCAACGACCCGAGCGGCAATCCGACTCAAATTCTCGGCTCCATTTCCGCTCCCGGCCAGGTTTACCTGATCAATGCCAACGGCGTGATCTTCGGCGGATCGAGCCAGGTGAACGTGCGAAGCCTCACCGTTTCGGCGCTCCCGATAAACACCAATCTCGTCGCCCAAGGCCTGCTGAACAATCGCGACGCGCAGTTCCTTTTCTCCGCTCTTTCCGTCCCCGGCGGAGCGGATGGCACGCCCGCTTTCGAGCCTGAATCCGCACCGGAAGGAGGCCACTTCGGCGACATTACCGTGCAGGAAGGCGCAGTGCTCAAAAGCCCGTCCGATAGCGCGGGAAATGGCGGCCGCATCCTGCTCGTCGGTGCGAACGTTTACAACGCCGGTTCGATTTCCACCGAAGCCGGTCAAACGATTCTCGCCGCGGGTCTGCAGGTCGGCGTCGCCGCCCATGATGGCGACGATCCGAGTTTGCGCGGGCTCGACGTGTGGATCGGCGCCGTGGGCGACTACGCCGGCACCGCCACGAACACCGGTTTGATCGAATCGCTGCTCGGCAACACCACGCTGACCGGTCGCAACGTCAATCAACTCGGCGTGATCGATTCCAGCACGTCGGTCAGCTTGAACGGTCGCATCGATCTCATCGCGAGCTATGGCGCGGTGGCGAATCCGAATTTCGACAGCACGACCGAACAAGGCGCGGGAGGTCCGCTTTTCCTGTATCAGCACACCGGCGTGGTCACGTTGGGCGAAAACAGCGTTTCGCGCATCCTGCCGGATTACCTGAGCACCAAGTCCGTTCCCGGCCTGGAATTGCCCGAGCGATCCCAGGTGAACATCGAAGGTCATGTGGTGCATGTGGATGAAGGCGCCACGCTTTACGCGCCGAACGGCGACATCTCCGTGCGCGCGGGCGACTGGACCTATGTGGATGCCAATGGCGACCGCACGATTTTCGGTGCCAATGGCGCGGTGGAAACCGGCATCACCAATCATTACAGGGGCTCGGATCAGAAATTCCTCCTCGGCAGTGGACAGATTTACGTCGATGAAAACGCCACCATCAGCACGGCGGGCAGCGTCGATGTCTTCGTGCCTCTCAGCCAAAGCCTCCTGACCGTCGAGCTACGCGGGTCGGAGCTGGCGGATTCGCCGCTGCAACGCGACGCCGGTTTGCGCGGAGTGCCGATCACGGTGGATATCCGAGAAACCGGCACTTACAACGGCCGCTTCTGGGTCGGCACGCCTCTCGCCGATCTCACCGGCTTGGTGGGATTGATCGAACGCAACGCCGCGCAACTCACCGCCAAGGGTGGAAACATTTCCTTGCAGGCGGGCGGCTCGATCGTCATCGGCCAGAACGCGACCCTCGATGTTTCGGGCGGATATTATCGCCACGAAGGCGGGCTGCTCACGACCTCTTCCTTCGTCGCCGGCGGACGGCTCATCGCTCCCGAAGACGCCACGCCGGATCGAGTTTACGACGGCGTCTTCAACGGCACCACCTCCGTCGTTTATAACAAGTGGGGCGTTGTCGAAAACTACACCGTTCCGCTCTACACCGGCACGACCCAGGCGTCCTACGTCGAAGGCGCAGCGGGTGGCACGCTTTCACTGAGCGCGCCGAGTATGGCACTGGATGGCAATCTCAAGGGCAACACGATCAAGGGCGAACAACAGCGATCGACCCCTCCGTCGGCGGGTTCGTTGCAGCTTTCCTTCGAAGCGGAAAAGGCCGTTCAGGTTCCTGGCGGCACGGCGATGAATTACATCGCCTATTCGCCTACCCCTCCCACGATCGTTTTCTCCGAAAACCCCGAAGCGCAAACCACTCCCGAGTTCTCGCTGACGGATGACGAACCGGCCGCTCTGCCCGCCGAGCGTCAGGCGAATGTCGTGCTCTCGACCGAACTTCTGGGCGAATCCGGCTTTGGATCGCTGGAAATCGTCAACCCCGACGGAACGATCACGATTCCGGCCGGTGTTTCGCTCGAATCGGTTCAGGGCGGAAAGCTGTCGTTCAGCGCCGCCAATATCTTCGTCGAAGGTTCGGTCGTCGCTCCCGGTGGATCGATTTCGTTCACCACCTCCAACATCTCGCCGTCCTTCGCGGCGGAGTTCGGCATTCTCAATCTTCCCGGCTCGGTGCCCTTCCCCACGGCGAACGCCGGACGCGGCCTGTTCCTTCTCGGTGCCAACGCGAGTCTCTCGACCGCGGGCTTGGTGTCCAACGATCTGCCGCAAAGCGAAGGTCCGGCGAACGAAGCGATCTCGCCTGCGGGCGGCACGGTGAGCATCCACTCCTTTGACGCCACGTTGATGGACGGATCAATCATTGACGTTTCCGGCGGAGTTCACGTTTCGGATAAAGGAAAACGGACCTACGGCAATGGCGGCTCTATCTCGATCCTTTCCGGAATGGATCCAGCGTTTTCAGGCGTCATCGGCGGAACGCTTACTCTCAAATCCCAACTCTTGGGATATTCCGGCGCGAAGGGCGGCTCCTTGGCGATTCAAGCCGGGCCGATCCAAATCGGCGGCGATGCCGGCGGCAGCGAGCTGCATCTCAACGCGGACTTCTTCAACACCGGCGGCTTCACGAAGTATTCGCTCTCGGGCATCGGCGCCGCATCGAGCGCCGGCCAGTTCGAGTCCTACCAAACCGCGATCCTCATCGCGGAAGACACCGCCATCCGTCCAACAGCGGAGAGTTTGATCGCGGTCGATGACCCCGAGCATCCGGGCGAGATCCAGCTCGTCCGCATTCAAAAGGAGGCTGGTCTTCAATCGCCGGTCAGCCTGAGCTTCGACGCGATCAGCGTAGACGATCCCTTCACCTTGGCCAGCCTGGAAGTGCGCGGCGACATCGTTCTGGCCGAAGGCGCTTCCATCGAAACCTTGCCCGGCGCGAGCGTGTCGTTCAAAGGCGACACCGTCACCCTGCTCGGCTCCGTCACCGCGGCTGGCGGTTCGATCTCGGTCACGGGTGCGAGCGCGTTTCGCTTTCCCACCGCCTCCCAGCGCGACTCCACCACCCAGGCGCTCGCGACGGTTCACCTCGGCAACAACGCAACGCTTTCCACCAAAGGCGCGGTGGCCCTGACACCCGATGTGTTCGGTCGACGGACCGGAACCGTTTATGACGGTGGCACCATCAGCCTCTCGGGCAATATCCTCGCGGAGGAAGGCTCGCTCCTCGATGTCTCAGGCACTTCCGGCGTGCTCGATCTGAGCCCCGACGCTCTCTCGGCTTCGGCGTCCTCCCTCATCGGCGCGAACAGTGGCCTGACTTCCACTCCGTATGACATGCTTGGCATCGCCACGAGGGTCGACAGCGATGGCGGCACGATCAAATTGTCGGGCTCACAGATGCTTCTCTCCGACGCCACCCTGCTTGGGGCAGCCGGCGGCGATACCGCGGTGGGCGGACAACTTTCCGTTTCTTCGGGCGCGTATTACAACGAAGGCGACAGTCGCACGGGCGCGGACATCAACCTCATCATCAAGCAAAGCGGCAATGTCATCCGCGGCGCCAATGTCGGAGTCGGCGTCGCCCTGATGGATGGCGACGGCAACGCTTACGGCAATCTCGGAGAATTCGCTCTGGATCGTTTCACCGAAGGTTCCTTCTCCTCGCTGAGCCTCGGCGGAAACTACGTTGCCTCCGGCACGGTGCCCTTCGGCGGCAACGTTTCGTTCCAAGGTCCGATTCAGTTGGATGTATCCGGTTCGTTGCGCCTCGCGGCGGGCGGCGTGATCACCGCGACCGATACCGTTAACATCAACGCCTCGTATTTGGCGATCGGGCAGGATTTCCGCGCCCCGCAAAATCCGGAAGACGTTTACCAGCCGTTCTCGAAAAGTCCGGCTATCCCGACCAGCGCCCATCAGTTCGCACCCACCTTCGGCTCCGGAAGTTTGAACCTTCAGGCCGACCTCATCGACGTCGGCACGCTGTCCCTGCAGAACATCGGCAACGCCACTCTGGATGCGGGCACAGGCGACATTCGCGGCAACGGCAGCCTTCACATCGCGGGCGACCTCATGCTCCAGGCGGGAGTGATTTATCCCACAACCGGCAGCACGTTCTCTCTTTTCGCCTACGACCACGGCGGGATCGAAGGTTCCATCTCCATCCATTCCACCGGCTCCAGCCGGGTTCCCTTTTCCGCAGGCGGTCACTTGGGGATTTTCGCTTCCAACATCGACCAACAAGGTGTGCTGCGCGCGCCTATGGGAACCATCACGCTGGGTTGGGATGGCACCGACCTCGACCCGAGCGACAGTGACCTTGATACTCCGGTCGATCCCATTTCCGGAACCGCCGCCCCCATCGCGCAACACATCACGCTCGGAAGTCAAAGCATGACCTCGGTGTCCGCCATCGACGGCAATGGCAACGCGGTCGTTTTGCCTTATGGTATCAGCCCCGATGGCCAATCGTGGATCGACCCGAGTGGGGTGAACATTTCCCTCACAGGCGCTCCCGAGAAATCCGTCAGCGTCTCCGGCGATCAGGTCGTGATGGCGTCCGGCGCGATCGTGGATATCCGCGGTGGCGGAGATCTGCTCGCGTCCCGCTGGGTTCCCGGCAATGGCGGCAGCGTCGATCTGCTGGGCTCCGCCGAAAGCACCTGGGGCTCGAGCGTCGAGTATGAGGCGGGCGATCTGGTTTCCCACAACGGACAAACCTGGTCCGCCCGGGTTGGCAACTCCGGTCAGACACCTGGGGCGGGATCCTCCTGGACCAAGGTGGCCGAGTCCTTCGCCATCATTCCCACCTCGTCGCTTCAATACGCGCCGTTTCTCGCGTTCAACACGGGCGCGAACGCCGACGCGTTGGCTGGCGATCCCGGGTATGTCAGCGCTTCGTTGAAAGTGGGCGACACGATCACCCTCGACGGCAGCACCGGCGTTCCCGCCGGCACTTACACCTTGCTGCCACGACGCTACGCACTGCTGGATGGCGCCTATCTGGTGACTCCGCTTTCCTCCACCGGCAACGGCGTAGTCACGAACACCGATGGTTCCCAACAGGTCTCCGGCTATCTCGGCAATCGCTTCTCCACTCCGGACGCCGCGCCCGAAACCCGGGCACGATTTGAAATCGCCTCCTCCAGTGTCGTCCGCCAACGCGCGCAATACGACACCTTCAAGGCGAGCACGTTTCTGGCGACGCTCGCTTCGACCAGCGGTACTGGGTCCGTTCAGGAGCTTCCGAAGGACGCGGGCTATGCATCGTTCCACGGCAATTCAGCGCTCACTCTGGCGGGCGTGCTTCTCACGGAAGCGCCGGGACGCGGCGCGAGTGTGGACATCAGCAGCTTCGGTCATATCCACCTCGGTTCGGCAGCATCCGGTGGCGATGGCGTGTCTCTCGATACGTCCACACTCACCTCCTGGAACGTGGAAAGCCTGCTGATCGGCGGCATTCGTCATACGCAAACCGACGGCACCACGTCGCTCGACGTTCGCGCGCAGGATCTCACGCTGAGCAACAGCGGCTCCACGCTCAGCGCGGGCGATGTGATTCTCGCCTCGGATGGCAACCTGACAGTGAGCGATGGTTCCTCCCTGACCGCCGAATCCGATGAAACATTTGAAGGCGACTCTCTCGTCGTATCGGGGGATGGCTCTCTGATCCGTGTCAGCGCGGATTCCTCCGCCACTTTCACGCGCGGCGATGTCACCCACACGACGCCCGTTCTCCTCACGATCGGCGAAGACGTGCGTTTCACGGGAGCCTCGGTCGCGGTCGATTCGAGCAGCGGCACTTCTCTCGCTTCGAGCGTTCTTTTCGAAACCGATACCCTCTTCCTGGGCAGCGGCCACATCAATGTGGTTCTGGGCGATGCGACTCCGCCCGTCGACGCTTCGAATCCCTTGACGCTGTCGGGCGAAACGCTTCAGCAAGTCTTCCAATCGCAAAAACTCGCGCTTCGCAGCTACGGCTCCATCGATATCTACGGCAACGGCTCGTTGGGCGATTCCTCTCTCGATCAGCTCACGCTGTCGGCAAGCGGCATCCGTGGCTTCGATCAGTTGGGCGGCGACGTCACCCTTGCCGCGAAGAACATTCTTTTAGAGAACTCCGCCGCATCCACCGCGCCGGCGAACGCCACGACCTCTTCCGGCCGTCTCAACCTGCAAGCGGAAACCCTCCGCCTGGGCGAAAACGATGTGGCCATCAGTGGCTATGACGATCTCCAGCTTTCCGCGACCAAGAGTATCCTGATCGAAGGCGCGGGCTCGCTTTCCACGACCGGATCGCTTCACGCCGAAACGCCGCTTCTTACCGGCGGTGCGGGCGCTTCCCACTCGATCCTTGCTTCCGGCGCGATGGTGCTCACCAAGTCCGCCAGCACCGCTGTCACCACGACCCAAGGCCTCGGGGCAAGCCTGAGCCTTCAAGGTGCCTCGATCGTGGCGAACGCCGACATTCTTTTGCCCAGCGGTCAAATCGCGCTCACGGCCACGAATGGCAACGTCGAGGTGGGCGGCACGCTTTCGGTCGCTGGAACCGCGCGTCGATTCAACGACCTCACGCGCTATACGAATGCCGGTTCGATCAGCCTGACCTCCCGCACGGGAGACGTGCTTCTCAACTCGGGCGCGTTGGTCTCGGTCTCCGCCGCAGCCGGTGGCGGCAACGCGGGCAGCCTGGGCATCAACGCTTCTCAAGGCACCTATCAGAGTGGCGGCACTATTTCCGGCACCGCCGCGGGCACCGCGCTTTCGGGTGAGTTCTCGCTCGACGTCGGCTCGACCGGCATCGCGGGCACGGGGTTCCTGTCCGGTCTTAATACCGAGTTGGAAACGGGTGGTTTCAAGCAGTCTCGCACGCTGCGGATCCGCAATGGCGACCTGGTGATCGATCACCAGATTCACAGCCATGAGTTTTCCCTCGCCGCCGACAACGGTTCGATCCTGGTCACCGGCGGAATCGATGCCTCCGGCAATACCGGCGGCTCCATCGCCCTCGCCGCGCATGGAAATCTGACGATCGCGTCGGGCGCCAACCTCACGGTGGCCGCCACCCATTTCAACAGCGCGGGCAAAGGCGGCTCCATTCTCCTCGAAGCGGGCACGCAACGGGACGGCATCGCTAATACCGATGCTTTGCTCGATCTGCAAAGCGGTGCGACGTTGGATCTCTCCGTCGCGGATTACGTCGCGGGCCGTTACAACGAAGTGGGCTCCAGCGCCTTCCAAGGCAAATTCACCGGCACGCTTCATCTGCGCGCGCCGCGCAGTGTTTCGAACAACGATCTCCAGATCGATTCCATCGAAAGCACCATCGTCGGCGCTTCGTCGGTGATCGCCGAAGGCTTCCGGGTTTACGCGCCCAACAATGGCGTGATGAACATCGCCCTGCGCAATTCCATCCACGCGGACAACACCGCGTTCCTCGGCGCGGCCGGTTCTCTCGGAACCAATGAAACCGCCATGCGCGGCAAACTGCTCAGCGGAGCGCAAGACGCCGGTTATCTCGGCTCGATCCTGGTGGTCGCCCCTGGCGTGGAAATCATCAACCCCACGGGCGATCTCACGCTCGGACTCGCGAACCCGACCGGCACGACGAACGCGGAAGGCCTGGCCACCGCCGACTGGGATCTTTCCTCGTTCCGCTATGGCTCCCGCAAGGCGGCGGGCATCCTCACGCTCCGCGCAGGCGGCGATCTGGTCTTTAACAACACCTTGAGCGATGGCTTCACGCCGATCGCCCAAGGAAACGCCAACACCTTCTCCAGCAACGGGAACTCGTTGATGTGGCTGGCGACGCTGACGCAGATCTCCGACCTCCTGCCCACCAACACGCAATCATGGTCCTATCGCCTGACCGCCGGTGCCGATACCAACGCCAGCGGCTTCCGCAGCGTGTTTGCCATGGATGAGCTAAATGTTTCGAATCCCGGCAAAGGCTCGTTGTTGCTTGGAGAGTTCTACAGCGCGGTGCCGAACACCGCATCAACGGGTGCCAGCGCCGCCATCGGATCGAACGGGCAAACCGCGGACTCGATTCGCATTTCCACCACGGCGACCGATCGAGGCAATCGCTTCGAAGTCATCCGTACGGGAACGGGCGACATCACCATTTCGACCGGACGTGACGTGCAACTCCGCAATCAGTTCTCGACGATTTACACGGCTGGCGTCGCGCTTCCTACGCCGACAACCGTCTTTTCGACCAACGACTTCGTCGTTCCGATCGTCCCGAACTCGGAATTCGCCCACCCAAGCCAATCGGCCGGAGCGAGCGGAATCCTTGGCGCGATCCAACAACTGTATAAGCCGGCATGGTCGATGGCAGGGGGCGATATCTCTCTGAGCGCTGGAGGCGACATCGGCCGCTATACGAAGGTGAATGGCACAGTGGTAGTGGACAGCTCCCGGCAAATGCCGACCAACTGGCTCTACCGTCGCGGCTATGTCGATCCTTCGACCGGCTTGTTCTCCAGCGAGGCGGGATTCGGCGACAACCCGAATCTTCAGAACGCCTCGAACATCAACGACGTCGCCAGCTCCACCACCTGGTGGATCGACTTCAGCAACTTCTTCCAGGGCATCGGCACGCTCGGTGGGGGCAACATCGATCTCGCCGCCGGTCATGACGTGATCAACGTCGATGCCGTCGCGCCCACCAACGCGCGCATGTCGGGCCGGGTCGCGAACCCACTGTTCGGCAGCGATTCTTCCCAGCCCGAGTTCCTTAACCTCGCCCCGGATGAAAGCCGCCTGCTCGAGTTGGGCGGAGGCGACGTCTCCGTTCGCTCCGGGAACGATATCAGCGGAGGCGTTTACTACGTCGAACGCGGCAGCGGCTCGCTTGTCGCAGGCGGCGATATCACCACCAATGCCGGCCGTTCGCCTTCCATCGGCATTCTGGAAAACAAGGCCGCGCTCGATTCCCTCACCTGGCTGCCGACCACCTTGTTCGTGGGCAAATCCCATTTCGACGTGACCGCCAACGGCGATGTGCTGCTCGGCCCGGTGACTAATCCGTTCCTTCTGCCGCAAGGCCTAAACAACCGATTCTGGTATAAAACCTACTTCAATACCTTCTCGGCCGATTCCGGTGTCACCGCGTCGTCCTATGGCGGAGACGTCACCCATCGCATGGCGGTGACCTTGCCCGATGCGTCCACCCCCAGTCCGATTCTCGACGTTTGGTTCAACAGCCAGAACTTCTTCAATGGCGCGGGATCGTCCGGCAATGCCTCCCATTATCAACCGTGGCTGCGCTTGGCGGAAACCGGGCTGGGCACGTTCTCAAGCGTCTTCAAACTGGCCGCTCCCAATCTCTCCAGTACATCGTTCTCCGGCGATATCAATCTGGTCGGCTCATGGACTCTGGCGCCCTCTTCAACCGGGAACCTGGAACTCGCGGCGAATGGCGGAATCAATGGTTTGAACCCAACCGGAGTGGGCAACATCAATAACCGTTCGGTCGTGGTCTGGACTTCCTCCGCGTTGAACGTCTCCGACGCCCCGGCCGATGCGTTGCCCGGAGTCACTTCGCCGTTGGCGTATCAAAGCGTGATTGGCCGCAGCCGGACCGACGCAGTTCAAAGCGGGGTGGACGTCCTGCAAGCCGTGAACCTCGCGCTTTCCGAAACGGGATCCTACACCGGCACTTCCGGCACGACCGTCGTGAAACAGGCCCTGCATGGCGACGATCTCCTGCACGAAGGCGATACGAACCCGGTGCGTCTCTACGCCACCGGATCGGACATCACGGGACTGACCCTCTTCTCGCCGAAGCAAACGCAAATCGTTGCCCAGCGGGACATCACGGATGTCTCCTTCTACCTGCAAAACCTCACCGTCGATGATGTGTCGCTGGTTTCCGCGGGTCGGGACATCGTGCTCTTCAACGAAAATTCAGTGGTTCGAAACGTCGCGAACAATCTGTCGGCCGGCAATCAGATCGGCGATACTTCGCGGGCCACCTCGGCGGGCACCACCACCACGGCCCTCGCGGGTGACTTGCAGATCAGCGGCCCGGGCGTGCTGGAAGTCCTCAGCGGTCGCACGATCGATCTGGGCAACGGGGCGAACTTCACTGACGGCACGGGCGTCGGCATCACCAGTATCGGCAACAACCGCAATCCGAACCTGCCGTTCAGCGGTGCGGATCTCGTGATCCTGGCCGGAGTGGGCGGACAGACCGAAGGCTCGCCCGCGCTTGGCTTGTCATCCAGCGATTTGAATTTCGAAGCCTTCATAGCCGAATACCTGACTTCGCCGGAAAGCCTCAAATCGAACTACCTGAGCAAGATCGGGAAAGAGGGTGAATTCTCCACACTCGGTGAAGAACAACAGGACCTCGCCGCGCTGGAAGAATTCTACAAAATCCTACGGAACGTGGGACGTGAAGCCGCCAAGACCGGGGTGTACGACGCCGGTTATGCGGCGGTGGAAACCTTGTTCGGAACCGTGAAGCCCTTGGGCGAACTCCTCATCCGGGCTCGCGAAGTACGCACCATCACCGGCGGAGCCATCAGCTTGGCCATTCCCGGCGGCGGCATCTCGCTCGCTTCTCAGATCTTCGGCAATCCCCTCACCCCGCCCGGCATCGTCACCGAATACGGCGGCGCGGTTTCAACCTTCACCGACAAGGATGTGAGCATCGGCCAGGCGCGAATCTTCACGCTCCGTGGGGGCGACATCACGATGTGGTCGTCGAACGGCAATATCGCCGCCGGCACTTCGCCGCGAACCGTAGTCACCGCGCCCCCGACCCGCGTGGTCGTCGATATTTCCAGTGGCGACATCCAAACCGACCTCGGCGGCCTGGCCACGGGTGGTGGCATCGGCGTTCTCGCAACCACGGAAGGCGTGAAAGCCGGCAACGTCGACCTCATCGCCCCGAAAGGCTTTGTCGATGCCGGCGACGCGGGCATTCGCGTCACGGGCAACCTGAACATCGCGGCTCAAGTCGTGCTCAACGCCGGCAACATCTCGGCCGGCGGCAACACCACGGGCGCATCCGTTTCGGTATCGAGCGCCCCAAGCGTTTCCACTGTCACCAGCGCGTCCAACGCCTCGGCCGCCACTGCGTCCACCACGCCAAAGGCGGCGGAGGATCAATCCCAACAAAAGTCTCTCGAACCTACGGACGAAGCGCCCTCGATCATCAGTGTCGAGGTGATTGGTTACGGCGGGGGCGATGAGGCGACGGAGGAAGAAGAGAAAGAGGAAACCGGCGGCGATATTACCGCACCCGCTGCGGCCGAGTGAAAAGTAGCGCGAGCATTCCTGCTTGCGTGCTTTCCGCCATCGCAAGCAAGAATGCTTGCGCTACTTCACCATCTCCAGCGGCATCGACAACCGCGCGTCCTTCGTGCTCTCCATCGAGACTTGATTGTAAGCCTCGTTCCCAAAGAGAGCGCGGTATCGCTCGTTCGCCCGTTGCAAAGCCGGTGCGTTGTCCGGGTGCGGACTGACGATGACCGTGGGGCCCTCGGCTTCTTCCACCTGCTCCACGGCGAAGTCGCCATTCGCCTTCACGGCTTGGCGGGCGACATCCGTGTAAAATTGCGCCGCGATGGCCTCTTCCGCCTGGCTCATTTGAGGCGAAGAAGCTTCCCGGTTTCCGTTGCGATAATTCGAAATGATCGCCGCCGGTAAAGGGAAATCACTCGCCAGCCTTACCGCCGGGAGAGGCCCGGTCATTTCGTTTTCACCAGTTTCATGTGCTCCCGCGCCATCGTCCCCTCGGGAAGACTCTTCGCGGGCGCGGCGCGCTCCCGCGAATGGGGAACTTATCTCTTGAGCCTGTCCCGGCCTGCGGTTCGCCGCCGTTTCACGGACGCTTCGCACACGCTCGCCGCTCGCTTCGTTCGAGGACGAATCCAAGGCGAACCAAACGAGGCTCGATGTCAGGCCAGCCGCCGCCAACAAGACTCCGGCCCGCGCTTTGGTTTCAGGTTTCATAAAAAGAAAAACGCCGGCGGCCGAAATTTCAGCCGCCGGCGAAAATAGAAGCATGGTCTGTGGAATCCGCGCTCACCCCAAACCACCCAGTCGGGGGGAAGATGAATCACCCACAGACCATACAAAATTACGGGGCGACGATACCGCCGTCCACTTCACGGCCCACCACCATGTCGGCGATCGGGATACCAGCGGCTCCAAGGTTGGCCGGAATCGCGTTACGAATGCCGTTGTAGACCGTCACCGCGTCACCCGAGGTGATGTCGTTGCGGCGATACATCTGCTGGTAGCCCCAAGCGGTATAGAGACCGTTGGTGACTTTCGCTTTGTCAGCCGCGCTCATCGTGCTGCCGCCAGCGGCGATGTCGTCGAGCTTGACGCCGTTGTAGGCGCAGAACACCGCGCCGTTGTTGCGAGCCGTAACGGCATCGTTCAGCGACAGGAAGGTCACGAGATCCGCACGCACCGGCTCGCCGAAAATGTCGGTGCCGGTTTCATCGAGAACGGTGACCGAAGTGCCGGTCTTGCCCATGTCGGTACGAAGCGTGCTTCCGCTGTTGTAACCACCGTTGCCATCAACATCCTGGCCCCAAACGGTGGACGCATTGGCCGCGCTTTGGCCCGGAAGGGCCGGCGTGTTCACGCCGCCCGCAGGAACCAACTGAATGGTGGAAAGCGCGGTGCTCGTGGAGACGTTGGTCACGAACTGCTTGACCGGCGTGGTGATTCCATAACCAGATTCAGCCAAATACGTCGTGCGGGTACCGGAGCCGTCGTTACGACCGGTGCCGAAGACGAAGGTTTCGTCCGCGGGATTGCCGGTGAACAGGCTGAGGGGCTGCATGCCCGAGGCCATCAAGGCGCGGAACTGCTGGGAGGTGACGTTGCTCACGGTGGAGCCTTCGTTGGTGAGCATGGTGAACACCACGACACCGCAAGCGGCATTCGCCGGCTGGAGGCTGAAGCCGCTGTATGGGGTCGAGCTCTTGCTCACATCGGAGAACGCAATCTCCGCTTGGGCGGACTCGGTCGTCTTCGAGAAGCCGACGGTGTTGGTGTGGGTCTCGCCACCACCGATGGCGGCGGCGGTCACGAAGTTGCCGGCGATGTTGGAATAATACGTGGCATCGGAAGCCGGGCTATCCACCAACGCGCGGATACCTTCGACGGAACCGTTGAACGAGGTGCGGATGGTTGTGATGCCGCTCACACCCGGGAACGTTCCTTTAAAGATCGCGCGGGTCGCGCCGCTGAAAGCGCCCGCGGCTTGGTCGTGGGAATATTGATAAGCCACACCGGACGCGTCGAAGCGAGCCTTGATCGAAAGCAGGGTCGCGGCTCGGAAGGCGGTAGCGCCCGTGATGTCCACGGTCACGTCAGCATAAGCGGGAATGGCGGCAGCGGTGCTAACAATGGCAAGGCCGGCGAAAAACTTGGTATTCATAATTCTGTTAGAAAGGGGGTTCGTCAGTAAAAAGAAAGAAAATGGAAATCAGATGTTGGAGCGGCGGCGGCGCAGCAGAACGGCGCTCGCGGCCATCCCAAGGAAGGCGATGGAGGAAGGCTCCGGCACGGCTTGGAAAGAAACGCCGCCCGTGCTGTTGATCGTGATGGTGCCTTCGTAGGAACCTTCGCGAAGAGCGCCTTCGACCTGGCCAGTAAGACCCGTTTTCGCGAGAATACGATAGAGATCGAGGGCGAACTCGACGTTATCTTCCTCACCGAAAGTGCCAAGGTCACCGGCTTGGCCTTGCTGCATCACCCCACCGCCGAAGATGCCGAACGCCGTGCCCTGCACGCCTGGCGAAAGGAAGGTATTCTGGTCGTCGATGCCCGAAATGTCCGTCGTCGAAATCGCGATCGCACCTTCGTAGCTATTTTCGAACACGTTGTTTTGCGTTGCAATACCTGTGGCACCCGTCGTCATGCCGGTGTTGGTGTTGACCGTGTAACCGGCCGAACCCGCTTCACCAACATTGCCAAGACCCGTGCGCGCCGCGGAAACGTAGAGCGTCCGGAAAGGGTCGCCATTCGTGACGGTGTTCAACGTGGAGTTGGTCGAGAAAACGCCCGCAAGGCCGGCGTAAATCGTCGTGTCGCTCGCCCATCCCGCGCCGAAAGCGGACACGAGGGTCGAGTTGAGATCCGCGATGTTCAGAGCGTTCGTTCCATCCGCAACACCGGAGGCGGTTCCGCGATATTGCGCGGCGCTGCCCAGATTCGCGTAGACCGTATTGGTGCCGCCTTCCTGTTGGAAATAGAGCACGAGATCACCGGGGGCGTATGCCGTATTGGCAGCATTCGCTTTTGGAAGTGCGACAACCGACAAGGTCGCCGCGCCCAAAAAGAAACAACTTTTTTTCAATTTCATCTGGTTTGGGGTCTGGGAGGCATGGGGGATTCCGTCGAGAAGGCATCTAGCCAATCAGGCTTATAACGCTACTATCGCGACTTGGCGCACTTCCTAGACGCCCAGTACCGCACGTAGCTAACGCTTTCCGGTAAAGCTTTTGTCACTCGCCGCAGGCGTAACAAATTCGTCACTCAAACCACGAAGAACGCGCAAAAGCACGTAGGTTCCAACAACCTGCGTTCCTACCTGATAACGCGCACCCCACGGTTCCCATCATTGATGATTTCGTCACTTTGACGTGGTTGGCCCGAAGCGGACGATCAGGGCATTTCCGCTTCGATCATGACATCACCCGCGATGGACCGCTCGCAGCGTGAAATGATTCTATTTTCAAATGAAACTCCGGAATTTCCCCTGCCTGCTTGTCTCCGCCCTTCTCATCGACAGCCGAGCCCAAGGCGTTGAAGCGATCGCACCGGAAGGTGAAATCACCCTTCCCGAGCTGGTGATCACCGGCAAGGCGGAGGACCTCCTAAGAGAAGCCGCAACCGCCTCCAAGGGTCAGGCGAGTTCGGTGGAAATCGAATCGCGTCCTTACCTCCGCCGGGGCGAGATCCTGGAAATCGTGCCCGGCATGGTCGTTACCCAGCATGCCGGGGGAGGCAAGGCGAACCAATACTTCCTACGTGGCTTCAATCTCGACCACGGAACGGACTTCGCGATTTCGATCGATGACATGCCGTTGAACATGCGGACGCATGCACACGGACAGGGCTATGCGGATCTGAACTTTATCATTCCGGAATTGATTGAACGGGTGGCTTACGAAAAGGGCGTATACTCCGCACGTAACGGCGACCTTTCCAGCGCGGGAAGCGCGGAGTTCAAGTTGGTCGATGTCCTGCCAAGCGGCCTAGCCAGCGTGTCCCTTGGGGAAAACGGTTATTGGCGCGGCCTGATCGCTGACACCATGGAGGGACCGGATGGCGGCCTGCTGACGTTCGCGTTGGAAGGCAATCGCAATGAGGGCCCTTGGACTCTCCCGGAAGATTTCTCCCGTTGGAATGGCTTCGCCCGCTACGTTCTCGGCGACGACGATCATCATGTTTCGGTGGCGTTCATGAGTTCGTCCACGGATTGGCGTTCAAGCGATCAGATTCCCGAGCGCGCGATTGAAGACGGCCGGATTCCATTATTCGGCCACATCGATCCAACCACCGGCGGCGAAAGCCAACGCCACAGCCTGGGCGTCAATTTCCGGTCCAACGATGGCCGCGACGTTTGGCGCGGCAACCTTTACGGTCTTTTCTACGAATTGGATGTCTTTTCCAACTTCACCTATTTCCTGGAGAATCCCTTGCAGGGCGACCAATTCGAACAAGCCGAGCAGCGGAGTGTGATCGGCGGCCAATTGGTGCGCGAGTGGCTTGATCGCTCCATTCTTGGTTGCCCCAGCGATCACGCGCTCGGCCTCCAATTGCGTCAGGATTTCATCGATCCCATCGGGCTTTACAAGACGACCAACCGTCACCGATATCGCACCGTTCGCGAAGATGAGGTGAGCGAGGGAAGCCTCGGAATTTTCGGTGAATCCACCACACGCTGGCGCGAGGGGTTCCGCACGATCGCCGGCCTGCGTGGAGACCTTTTCCACTTCGACGTTTCAAGCAACGATCCGCGAAACAGCGGCGACGAAACCGCCGGAATCATTTCCCCGAAGCTGTCGGCGGTTTGGGGTCCCTGGCATCAAACCGAATATTATCTGAATTTCGGCACCGGCTTTCACTCCAATGACGCTCGTGGCGTAAACAATTCGGTCGATCCTGAAACCAACGCTCCCCTTTCTCCAGTCGATCCTTTGGTCCGCACCATCGGTTCAGAAATCGGAATGCGCTCACAGATCTTCTCGAAGCTTACACTCACGGCGGCTCTCTGGTGGCTCGATAGCGACAGCGAACTCGTCTACGTGGGAGATGCCGGAACCAATGAGGCAGGAAACGCCTCACGTCGTTATGGCATTGAAACCGCGGCTTACTGGCGACCGGTTGACTGGCTGACGCTCGATGGCGAAATCGCGATCACTCATGCTCGTTTCCGTGGAGTCGGCGATGATAGCCGGATCCCGGGTAGTGTTCCATGCATGATCAGCGGCGGAATAAGGGCTGGCGGAGTGGAAGGTTTCTTCGCTGGCATCCGCACACGCGCTTTCTCTCCACGCCCGTTGACGGAAGACAATTCCGTAAAGGGAAAATCCTCGTTCCTCGTCAATCTTCAAACAGGGTATCGATCGAAGCACTGGGAGATTCAACTCGAGTGCCTCAACCTGTTCGATCGTGACGACAACGACATCGAATATTTCTATACCTCGCGTCTGCCTGGCGAATCCGCGGCTGGCATCGACGACACGCATCTCCATCCGATGGAGCCGAGAACCTTGCGGATGCAAGCGACCTATCGTTTTTGACGTTTATGAAACGCATCAGACACGTCCTCCCGCGTGTGACGACTCTTTAACACGCGTTCCGTTGTGAGATCCAAGCGTTGCTGGAGTCTGTTGAACGACTCGAAAAGGGCCAATGACGTCCTTTCGATCGGATTCAAAACAGACGCACATGAGATCTTTCGCACCTATCGCCTGGCTTTCCGTTTCGATTCTGATGCCGACAAGTGTGCTCGCCCACGGGGACCTGCACATGCAGATCGAGCAGGTATCGAAAGAAATCCGAACGCAGCCGAAGGCGGATCTTTATCTAAAACGAGGTGAGTTGTATCGGGCGCATCGGGAATACGATGCCGCGTTAAAAGATTACGACCTCGCGGCCAGTGCGGATGTGGCGATGAGCGCGGTGGATCTCTGCCGGGGCAAGGCTCTGCTGGAATCAGGACGCCCTGAGCAAGCGCGCGAAGCGTTGAACCGGTTTCTGGAAAAGACGCCGACTCATGGTGAGGGATTTCTCACCCGGGCAAGGGCGCAATCGGAGCTGAAACAATATCGTCAAGCCGCGCAGGATTACAGTCGCTCGATCGAGCTGACGAAGGAGGTGCGGCCGGAACATTTCCTTGAGCGCTCACAGGTATTGGTGAAAGCGGGCGATTTGAAAGAGGCGCTCAAAGGACTCGATGCGGGAATGGCTCGGTTGGGTGGCATCGCCACGTTGCAATCGGCCGCCATTGAAATCGACCTGCAAGAGCAGCGCTACGACGCGGCCTTGGCCCGCGTGGATCGGTTGCTTGCTGCCGCGGAGCGTAAGGAATCCCAGCTGATTCGGCGGGCGGAGATTCTACACAAGACAGGCCGGGAAGCCGAGGCGCAACAGGCGTATCGGCAGGCGCTCACCGCGATCGAAGCCTTACCGGCACGCCTGCGTTCCAAGAAAGCCACTCAGGAACTGGAACAGAAGGCACGTGCACAGCTCCAGGGCACGATCCGGCAAACGCCCCAGGCACTCTCTTCCCCCGATTAGTACAAACACAACCATACACATGAATCCATCCCGCATCGCCGCGATCTGCGTGGCTGTAGGCGCATTGGCCGCTACCGGCCAAGCGCAAACCTTGAGTCGAGGGCCTTACCTCCAAAATGGCAGCACCTCGGCTGTTAGCGTCCGCTGGCGGACCAGCACGGCCACGGACAGCGTCGTTCGCTACGGAACCACTCCGAGCAACCTGAACCTTACCGTCAGCAACGGCACCGCAAAAACGGAGCATGAAATCCGTCTCACCGGACTGGCAGCCAACACGACCTACTACTACTCGGTTGGCAACGCTTCGACCACTTTAGCCAGCGGCAGCGATTATTTCGTCACCACCGCGCCAACGGGCTCCAAGCCAACCCGCGTGTGGGTACTGGGCGACCCGGGGACCGGCAGCTCCGGCCAGACGACTGTCCGCGACGCTTACTACAATTTCACCGGGACGCGTCACACCGATCTTTGGTTGATGCTCGGGGATAATGCCTACAGCTCGGGCACTGACGCCGAATATCAGAGCAAGATGTTCAACATCTACCCGACGATGCTGCGCAAATCCGTGATGTGGCCGACTCTCGGCAACCACGATGCTTCGAGCTCCGATTCCGCCACCCAAACCGGCCCATACTACGCGAGCTTCACGATGCCGAAGGCCGCTGAGGCGGGCGGCGTCGCTTCGGGTACCGAGGCCTATTACTCCTTTGATTACGGCGACATCCACTTCATCTGCCTGGATTCCGCCGAGACCAGCCGTTCCGCCACGGGCGCAATGGCCAACTGGCTGCACAGCGATTTGGGCAACACCACGAAAAACTGGGTCGTCGCCTTCTGGCATCATCCGCCTTATTCCAAGGGCTCGCACAACTCCGACACCGAGTCCAGCATGATCGAAATGCGCCAGAACATCGTTCCGATTCTGGAGCAATATGGGGTGGATCTCGTTCTCTGCGGCCACAGCCACAGTTACGAACGGTCCTACTTCATTGATGGCCACTACGGTACCTCCAGCACGTTCAACAGCAGCATGATCGTGCAGTCTGGCAGCGGCCAGGGCGCGGGCGCCTACACCAAAGCGGGCCAAGGCACGATCCCTCACTCCGGTGCGGTTTACGCGGTCCCGGGAGCGTCCGGTCAGATCAGCGGCGGCACCCTTAACCACGCGGCGATGTTCGTTTCGCTGAACGTTCTGGGCTCCATGGTGTTGGACATCGATGGGGATCGTCTCGACGCCCTCTACCTCGACAACACGGGCGCCACCCGCGACTCGTTCTCGATCGTCAAGAGCGCCAGCGGCAACCAATTGCCGACCGTCAGCATCACCAGCCCGGCGAATGGCGCGACGTTCACCGCTCCGGCCAACATCACGATCAACGCCACCGCGGCGGATAGCGACGGCACGGTGAGCAAGGTGGACTTCTATGAGGACGGCGCCCTTATCGGCACCGACACCACGAGTCCTTACAGCGTCACCTGGAGCAATGCCCCTGCCGGCAACCACAGCCTCACCGCAGTGGCCACCGATAACCTGGGCGCCACACGCACCTCGACCGCAATTGGCATTACGGTCAACGCGACGGGCACCACCACCGTTTCCTTCCAGGACGGAGTCAATGGCTATACCGGCACGCGTGACACCAAAATCAAGAGCGACACCGCTACGACCAACTACGGCACCAATACGACGTTGGAAGTCGATGGCAGTCCGGATTACGCGGGACTCGTCTCGTGGGATCTCACCTCCATCCCGGCCGGCAAGACCGTGACGGCGGTCACCGTCACCCTCAACGTGACGGATGTCAGCGGCAGCGCTTACGAGCTCTACGCATTGAAGCGTTCATGGACGGAAACCACCGCCACCTGGAACCTTGCGAGCACCGGCGTAAGCTGGCAGGTCGCTGGGGCCAACGGCGCCAACGACCGCGAAACCACGGTCCTCGGCAGCCTCACCGGTTCCACCGCGGGCTTGAAGACGATCACCCTCAATTCCAGCGGCATCGCCAAAGTCCAATCGTGGATCAATACCCCGTCGACCAACTACGGGCTTATCCTCCTCGACTACGCCAACGCTGACGGTCTCGACGTCAACTCCAGTGAAATCGGAACGATCGCCAATCGTCCCAAGATCACGGTGACTTACCAATAAACATCCCTTTCCTCGAAAGGCCCGGCGCGCGCTCGCCGGGCCTTTCTTTTTGGCGGGTCGCCGGTTTTTTTCCTAAGATGTGTGACCCGCTTGTCACTCGTTCGCCATCGCAACGACTTCCAGGTGATCTCATGAATCTCAGAATGAACTTCCTCCGGGAACTCCCTGCTCGCGCGACACTTGCAATGCGGTTGGCTCTTCTGGGGACTTCGTTGACCTTTCCAGCATTGGCCGCGCCAGCGCGAGCCTCAAACGATCTCACGGCGATAAAACATGAAGTGGTGCGGAATTACGCCGCGATCGCCGGAGCAATCTACCAGGATGCCTGTCATTCGGCCACCAGCCTCCGCGTGAAGGTTGACGACCTTCTGCAGCATCCTTCTCCCACCACCCTGTCCGCCGCTCGTGCCGCCTGGATCAAAGCCCGTGAGCCCTTCCTTCAAGCGGAGGTGTTCCGGTTTTACGAAGGACCCATCGACAGACTGGATGGCCGAATCAACGCATGGCCGGTCGACGAAACTTACATCGATTACGTCAAAGAGGATCCCGTCGCGGGCATCATCAACCGTCCGGATCTCTATCCCGAGCTTTCGCTCCAACTCATCGAATCACTGAACGAAAAGGAAGGCGAAAAGAGCATCAGCAGCGGCTTCCATGCCATTGAGTTCCTGCTTTGGGGACAAGACCTCGATCCCAAAGGCCCAGGCTCAAGATCCTACCTGGATTACGTGAGCGATGGACCTGTCGCTCATGTTCAGCGGCGTCGAAAGTATCTTCTTCTTGTCACCGATCTGCTGGTCTCGGATCTCCATGCACTCGCCGAACAATGGGCGGATCATAAACCGGACAATTACCGCGCCTGGTTCATCGCTTCCCCGCCTCATCAATCCCTCCGCAAGATTCTGCATGGGATGGGCTCGCTGAGCGCCACCGAGTTGGCGGGTGAACGGCTGACCGTTCCCTACGAAACTAAAGAGCAGGAGGATGAGCATTCCTGTTTCAGCGACACCACCTGCGGCGACGTCATCTTCGACACGGTAGGCATTCGCAATGTTTATGCCGGCTACTACGTCACTGGAGAGGGAACCCGCATCGAAGGCCCCGGCATCGACCGCTTGTTGCGCGAAGTCGATCCCGATCTGGCCGCCAAACTAACGGAACAAATACAGGCTTCGGTGGAGGCTGCACGGGCGATCCCATCCCCCTTCGATCAAGCGGTATTAGGCGATGACCAAGCCGTCGGCCGAAAAGCCATCCACCACACGATTTCGTGTCTCCTACGCCAGAGCGAAACGATCGCCAAGGCGGCGGCGCTGCTCGGAGTGAGGGACGAAACCGAATGACCGGATCGCATGGGAACCTCGATCGCATTTCCGTCCGTATGCCTGACTCTGCTGGTCGTGTGCGGACCTGTCCAAGCCGTCGGCAAGCCCGATCAACTCGCCGCGCTGGCGGGAGGAAACACCACCGTTTTCGACTCCTCGCGCGACGCCTTCAGCCGGCCGGCCGCCAATTTAGAGGAGGCTCATCGCGCGGACTTTTTTGTCGGCAATTCGTTTTTCAATCAGAACTGGGTGGCAGCTCCTGCTTCCACCGCCGCGCGCGACGGATTGGGTCCCCTGTTCAACGCCCGCTCATGCTCCTCGTGTCATTTCAAAGACGGCCGCAGCGCTCCGCCGGAGTTAGATCGCCCCTTCGACAGGATGATTATGCGAATCAGCGTGCCGGGCCCCGAAGGCGGCGCACCCACGCCCGACCCGACCTATGGCGGCCAGATTCAAGGACAGGCGTTGCCTGGCGCTTCACCGGAAGCGGACGTCTTTGTGGATTACGAGACGATTGAGGGATCGTTTCCCGACGGAGAAAGTTACTCGCTGCGTCGCCCGGCCTACCGGTTGGAACGGCTTGGCTACGGACCGGTCTCACCGCGGTTGAGAATGTCACCCCGGGTGGCCCCCGCCGTATTCGGCATGGGCCTGCTGGAGGCGATCCCAGAGCAAATGCTCCGCGCGATGGCGGATCCCGACGATCGGAATGGCGATGGAATTTCCGGGCGACTCAACCTGGTCAAATCGACGGCAAGCAGTTCGCTTTCTGTCGGTCGTTTCGGCTGGAAAGCCGAGCAACCCTCCATTGAAGAGCAAACGGCGGCCGCGTTTCAAAACGATATGGGTCTTAGCACGAGCGTCCGACCTGCGGAAAATCACAGCGCGCGGCAGGAGGTCTGCGACAAGATGACCACCGGCGGTTCGCCCGAGGTAAGCGATTCCATTCTTCACAGCGTGGTATCGTACTGCCGTACGCTCGCGGTTCCGGCGGCACGCAACTCTTCGGATCCCGCGGTGCAGCGAGGCGAGCGTTTATTCCACCGCCTGCAATGCGCCTCGTGCCATACGCCTGAATCCGTCACGGGCGCGTCGGAGGCATTTCCGGAACTTTCCGGGCAACGGATCCGACCCTATACCGACCTTCTTTTGCATGATCTCGGTGAGGATTTATCCGACCACCGCCCGGTCTTCCAAGCCAGCGGCGCGGAGTGGCGAACCCCTCCCCTATGGGGCCTCGGATTGATGCCCAAGGTAAACGGCCACAGCTACCTGTTGCATGACGGCCGGGCGAGAAACCCGACCGAGGCCATCCTATGGCACGGCGGGGAAGCGCGTGCCGCTCGCGATGGATTCATCGTTCTGCCACGCGCCGAGCGTCAGGACCTTATCCACTTTCTCGAGTCTTTATGATCCGATTGAAATCCATTCTTCCGGCCTGCTTGCTAGCGGCTCTGCTCAACAGCGCGTTCGGCAGCACTCCGACCGCCAAGGAACAAATGCTTAGAACCGTCGCGGCGCGCGTCGTCGCCCCAGGCTACCAACGCCTCGCCATGCGATGCGAACAGTTGGTCGAAGCTGCGCAACGGCTAGAGGAACGGCCCGATGCCATCCGGTTGAAGCAAGCGCAAGAATCCTGGCTAGAGGCCGCCATCGCCGCTCAGGAACTCGACTGCTTCCGCATCGGGCCCATCGCGGATGCCGGAGATGCGGCAACCTTCTATTTCCTCCCCGCGCGTCCCGCTAGCATTGAACGGGCGATCGCTGATTCTGCCATCTCATCGCAAGCGGAATTGAAGCGATTAGGCGCGGCCGCAAAGGGCCTTTGCGCCATGGAATACCTCCTGTTTCCAACCGAGAGCGCGAACTTGGCTCTGTTGAATTCAGAGGCAACCCGTCGACGACACTATTTGACCCTCATCGCACGCGAAGCAGCAGCTACGGCCGCAAGCCTCTCGACCGCATGGCAAGAACCTCTCCAAGGCTCGGCGGCATCCTTTATAAATGGAGGCCAGGAGAGCCTCAATGCTCTGGTCAACCAGATGGCCATGACCACGGGTTCCATCACAGCCCTCCGCCTGCCACCCTTGATGAATTCAGCTTTGAAGGCGGAATCAGGTAAAATTCCGGGAGAGCGCAGCAACCACACGCGTGAACTGTTGCTTGCGGCGGCACGCGGGTTGCAGCGCTTTCATGCGGAAGGAATGGGAAATTACACCCGCCGGATCAACGCGCCGCTGGCGGACCGACTGACAAAGCACTATGAATCGACCTTAACCAGCATCGCAGGGCTGGCTCGCCTTCCCGCCGATCAACCCCTCGATTCACGACAGGCGGCGGAGTGCTTCGAATATTGCAACGCCCTTGACGTGCTATTCAAAGTGGATCTGGCCAGTTCACTGGGAGTGACCCTGACCTTCATTTCGACCGATGGCGACTGAGGGAGATCAAGTTGCCGAAAGCTCCACTGGCGTGTCCGCCGCTTCCCTTGCCTTGTTCCGGATCCTGTTCGGCCTGGTCATGGCGGGGGGCATGATCCGATTCCTGCTAAACGGTTGGGTCGAAGAACTTTTCCTGAGACCCGCCTTTCACTTCCCCTATCCCGGCTTTGAGTGGGTTCGACCCTGGCCGGGTTGGGGAATGCACCTGCATGTGATGGTCGTGGCCTTCTTCGCTTTGGCGATGGCGGCAGGATGGCATTATCGCCTCGCCAGCTTTCTGTTTTTTATCGGGTTCACCTGGCTCGAACTCATCGATCAGACCAATTACCTCAACCACTACTACCTCGTCAGCCTGCTCGCGGGTTGGATGACCATATTACCGGCTCATCGTCTATGGTCGGTGGATTCCCGAATCAAACCCGGGGTCCGAAGCCCGGCGATCCCCCGCTGGCCGTTGAACCTGCTCCGTTTTCAGTTTGGCATCGTGTATGGGTTTGCCGGCATCGCCAAACTCAACCCGGATTGGATTCTCCATGCGCAACCGATGCGAATCTGGCTGGCGGCGCGTTCGGATCTCCCGCTAATCGGCCCTTGGCTGGATCAAACCTGGATTGCCTATGCCGCGAGTTGGTTCGGTGCCGTTTACGATCTAACCATCCCGTTTTTCCTCCTTTGGCATCGCACCAATCCTGTCGCCTTCTGTGCGGTCGTGTTCTTCCATGTTCTAACCGGGTTGCTCTTCCCGATCGGCATGTTCCCGTGGATCATGACCATAGGCGCCACGCTTTTTTTCGCGCCGTCATGGCCGATGGATCTGGCGAAGCGGTTGGGGGTGAGAATCCAACCCACGGCGTGCTCAAGTCCCAAACCGATGACTCCTTTGCCCCCTCTCGGAAAAGCGATGATCGGGGCCTACGTGGCAGCGCAGATCCTGTTGCCAATGCGATGCTTGCTCTATGAAGGAAACACTCATTGGACCTACGACGGCTTCAACGCGGCGTGGAAAGTCATGATCGCCGAGAAGCGAGGCCACGTGACTTTCGACTGCGTGGACCGCCTCGAACAACGACATTGGCGGGTCGATCCTAAAACGCTCCTGACACCGCGCCAATCCGTGATGATGGCACAGGATCCTTATCTAATCCGTCAGTTCGCTCGTCATCTTTCCGAACAAGAAGGCGGCCGCATCGAGGTGCGTGCGGACGCGTTCGCCACTCTCAACGGACGACCGAGCCAGCGGTTGATCGATCGAACGGTGGATTTATCACAGCCAGAGATCCGCGATTGGATTCTGCCGTTGGAAAGCGATTAGCGCCTCAGTGCGACGGCAAAATCTCAGCGATCTCCTCGCTCGATTCAGCCGGCAACCGTGAAAGCCAAGCCTTCACGGCCTCGGGTTCTCGAGCGTCCCATGCGGGTAGAATCATCTGCAGCCCAGCCTGACGAGCCGGCCCGGGTGGAAGAGTGAATGCCTGATCCGCGGCGTCCCGATCACTCGTTTTGCCGATCCCAGCAAGCACCGAACACAGGGCGCGAATTTGATCTTCCTCGGTAGACAGCGTGGCGGCCCAAGCAAGCGCTTCGGCAGGCGCGCGCTGGCTCCAGTTTTCTCCAAGCTCTTTCAGCCATTGTTCCCGTTCGGGGCCGGCTGGTAGCGTCGCAAGAAAGGCAGACGCACCTCGTGGCTCCTGATTACTCCATTCCGTGATGAGCCCTTCCAACGCAGACGCACGGTCGGCACCTGGTGGGAGTTGCTGAGCCCAACTCACCGCGGCAGCCAGATCCTTTTGGCTCCATTTGCGAGCCACTTCCTGTAAAGCGAGGTTTCTAGAAAACGGATCTTCGAGCCCCATTGCCCGCCCCAGTGCTGCGAGAGGATCGCTGGATGTCCATTCGCGGAAAATCGTTGCGTAAGCTTGTTCGCGAAGTTGGTGGTCAACTTCGTCGCTGTGATTCCATTGGCCGAATTTCGGCAACGATCCTAGTTCCCCATCGTAGCCGGGAAGTTCGCCCGCCAAGGCCAAGGCATCTTCGGGAGATTCCGAAGCCAAACGCGACACCATGATCGGAAGCATCCGATTTCGCAATTCCCCGGACGACAGGTCCTGAAACCAACTCTCCGCCGCTACCGACTTCCGGTCTAGCCAAGCGGCGAAGAGCTCCGCGACGAGTGTCGCATCTCCATGGCACCCGGGATGACGATTCGCATATTCGATGGCCGCTTCGGGTTCGATTTCAGCCCAACGGTGAAGCAAGGCGATTGCAGCCTCATTGCGGAGGTCTCCTCGCTCAAGCGGCCGTATGTGTTGCAATTCGAGCTGAATTCTCGCGATTTCATCCGCACGCGCCGCCGCATCGCCCCTTCCACCTCTGGATAACGTATCCCCGTTTCGATCAGGGGATGAATTTCGATGAGAAAGAGAGGATTCCTCTTCTAGAGAATATCCGCGGTTCTTTTCTCCACCGTCATTCCACCACCAGATTCCACACACCGCTACCGCGGCGAGAACTATGATCCTGCTGATCGATCTCGTTGCAAAGCGGTTTATCGACGAGCGGAAAAACATCCTCCTATGCTACGCGAACAAGCGGGCTGGTTCTCCGAACGATCTGTGTCGGCTTCGTCATTTGACGGGTGTCCCGAGAAGCGACAACCCGGCCAGGCAGCCGACGGCAGCGCGTAACGCCGCGACCGGCTGCGAAAAAATGGGCGACGCTCCCGCTTAACGGAAAAGCTTCTGCGCGAAGTGATACAAATTGGGACCCCAAGTCGCAGCGTCGTGCCCGTGATCATCGACATTCCAGACGTGGGGCACATCGTGCTTTTTGAGATGCGCGTGAACACCTTGGGAAATGTTGATGAGGCCGTCCTTATTGCCACAGGAGAGGTAGAGTAGCTTCAGTTTCGCGCGCGCCACGGCGGGGTCCCGCAAGAGTTCGGCGGGCGGACGGGTGTTGGGAGCGGAAGAAAAGCCGCCCACCCACGCGAATGAGTCGAGATTGCCAAGACCGAAGTTCAGCGACTGGCCACCGCCCATCGAAAGCCCTGCAAGCGCGCGATGCTCGCGGTCGGTTGCGACCGAATATTTCGCCTGAATGGCGGGGATGAGACAATCGAGCAAGTCCCGCTCGAACTTCGCGAAGCCGGTGGCGTGCTCCGGCGAGTAGATTTGGGCCGGCGGACGATCGTCGGGCAGCGCGCGACCGTTGGGCATCACGACGATCATCGGCGTCGCTTTCCCATCGGCGATGAGGTTGTCGATGATCGCATCCGCGTGGACATAGCCGATCCATTCGTGCTGGTTGCCGCCGATGCCATGGAGCAGATAGAGCACCGGGTATTTCCGTTCCGCGGAATAGCCAGGTGGCAGATAGACGTTGGCCTGACGCCGGGTGCCGGTGACCGATGAGTCATAGGAAAATTGTTCGACGCGGGCCGGGGTTGCTCCGGGACGAGGTTTATCGAACCCGCGGGGCGCTTCCGGGAAAACACGCACATCGTCCGGTCCGAGTTGGATGGAACGTCCGAAGTTCGCCCGTGCCCGATCGGGCGACGTCTGTTCGGGGTTGTCCTGAGCAGGAGCGATCGAGGCAAGCGCGACCAACACCACGGGAATGATAGAAGGATGAAATTTCATGGGCCGTGCGAAGTAGGTGATACCAGCGACAAGAATCAGTCGACATCCGTTCGGAACGGAGAAGCCGGGAGTCCGGCGCGGTTGAAGAGATTGCCCTCCGGTGAGTTCGCCCACGCGTAGCGAACGGCGACCGGCGAGGAAACGTTGGCGGCCGAAACAACCACGGTGTTTCCTCGAATCTCCGCCTTCGCTGGATGGAAAATCTTGTCGGTGCCCGCGATGGTGAAACCCTTAAGATCCCCCTCCTTCGCGACGAGTCCTCCGCCGAGGTGGGTGAAATTCAGAACAGCTTCCAGCCCCCTGGTTTTCATCGATTCAAAAACCGGCCCGGAGTATTCGATCTTTTCGCCGTATGCCAGGGCTCGCGCCGCGAGGGCCAACCGTGCGCCGACGGGCTGCTTGTGGATGGGATGGATGTCATTCGCGTCCCCGCAGTCGAGGGTCACGGCCATCGCCGTGTTTTTCGTTTGTTGCCAAGAGAGCAGTTGCGCCTCACGGATCTCGGGCGATATGCCTTGGAATGGCGCGATCTGTACGAACAAGAAGGGAAAATCGCCCTGGTTCCAGGCGCGCCGCCAATCGGCGATCATGGCCGGAAACAACGTGCGATACTGTCGCTCACGCCCGACATTCGCCTCGCCCTGATACCAGATGACGCCACGAATGGCATACGGGAGAAGCGGAGCGATCATGCCATTGTAGAGAACGGTCGGCGTGCTTGGGCTTTCGCCGAAATCGGCGGGCGGCCAGCCGGACTCCTGCTTCGTGCAGCCCGGCTTGCACCGCCACTCGCCGGAAAGCGGCACCGAAGTGGTGGCTCCTCCCGCACGAAGGATCAACCGCATCGAATCATTCCCTCCATAAACGCCGCCACCTCCGGCCGCATCATAAACGCGCACCGCGATGACGTTCGTCCCGCGCTTCAGCAGACGGCCGGGTATCCGGTAAATACGCGACAGACGCCAGCCCTGGGTCGTGCCGACTTGCTCGCCGTTGACCCATGTCGTGTCCATGTCGTCGACGCCGCCGAGGTGGAGTTCCACGTCGCCGCCGTCCCAGTTTTCCGGGAGATCGAACGCACGCCGGAACCAGATGACGCCGTCGAAATCGGGATAACCACCGGCTTCCAGATACGCCGGCAGGATCATGGATTTCCAATCGGCGGTATCCACATCCGCAGCGCTCCATGTCTCGCCCGCTTTTGAACCGCGGTCCACTTTTTCAAACCATTCCGCCTGCTTGGCCTGCTTCTTGCGCAGTGCGAGACTGGGGTCGACCGTGAATCGCTTCACCTCCGCGAGCGGTTCGGCGAATTCCGGCAGTTTTCCCAGCGCCGCCTCGCTCGTCCAAGCCTCCGCCGGTGTGCCGCCCCACGAACTGTGAACGATCCCAACCGGAATCTTCCGCGCGGCGAACAGATCGCGCGCGAAGAAGTAGGCGACGGCGGAGAAATCCGCGACCGTCTTCGGTGAGCAGACCTTCCACTCCCCCTTCACCGTCGCCTGAGGTGTGAACGATTTCGTGTGTGGCACGTAGAACTGCCGGATCTGAGGATACTCCGCCGTTGCGACTTCCCGTTCCCAGTCGGTGATTGGCTGTTGCCCTCCGCGCGGGCCGAGTTCGCGTTCCATGTTGGACTGTCCACCGGCCACCCACACCTCACCGACGAGGATGTCACGGAGTTCGCGGGTGGTGTCGCCACTTACGATCATGGTCCGAGGCGTCGCATTCGGCTCCATCGGCTTGAGCCAGACTTTCCATGCCCCATCCTTGACCACGCCGGAAACGTTCTGGCCTGCGAACGCCACGGTGATTTTCTCCCCTTCCCGACCCGTTCCCCACACCGGAACCCGGGCGTCGCATTGCAGGACGGCGCTGTCCTGAAACAATGGGTTCAGTTCCATCGCGGTGGCGGCCGTGACCAACATGCAACCGGCAAGCGTCGAAATGAGTGCTGCGTTAGCTTTCATGAACGCAGTTTCCCTTCTTATAGATGTTGCCCGCATACCAGTCGCCACGCGCCGGCTCGCATTGCGGTCTCCAATGCGCCCAGATTCCGAACTTCGCGTCGCGGCACCAATCCGGCGCTTCCTGATAGTTGGCGAGCGAGTTCCATTCCGGTTTGAACTCGGCGGAAGTTTCAGCGTGGGCGTTTGCCCGAAGGCGGTTGCGAGCGAACCACCCAGTAGTAAGGACACGATGAAGGCGATCTTGGGTTTCATGGCTGAATAAGATGAGGCTGCCTACGGGGTGAATTGAGCGACCCTTTCTCGTTGGTCTCGCGTGATTCCAGTTCTCAAGGAAGCACGGCCACCTTCGGCGTTTGTTAAGGAGGCTCTCATGGCAGGGATCTCGCCGCGGAAACGGGAGCCTATGACTCCGCACCAACGGCGCGCGATGAGACCATTTCCCTACCCTCCCCGGCCACGGCGGAAAGGAGGGGTTTTCATCTCCCTCGATTGGGGGAGAGCGCGCGCTCAAAGCCGGATCAAGCCGCGCTGCATCGACACGGCCACCGCCTCGGTGCGGTCATGAACGCCCAGCTTTTGAAACAGCGACTTCATGTGTGACTTCACCGTTTCCTCCGCGATGAACATCGCCGCCGCGATCTCCTTGTTCGTTCGGCCGCGCCACACCAGACGCAGCACGTCCATCTCGCGTGGGGACAAGCTTGGGCGGATCAGTCGATCCGCAAGACGCGAGACGATATTCGGCGGGAGATGACGCTCGCCCTGATGAATTTGCCGGATCGCCCCGATCAGTTCTTCCTTCGTCGTGTCCTTCAGCAGGTAGCCGCGCGCACCGGCTTCAAGCGCTTGAAAAATGTCCTCCTCGTTGTCGTAGGTCGTCAGCACCAATACCCTCGTCGCTGGATCGCGGGCGAGCAGCGCTTTGATCGTCTGGACGCCGTCGCCATCCGGCATACGGATGTCTAAAATATAAATGTCGGCGTCTTCCTTCGACTCCATCACTTCGCGGCCACTGCCCGCTTCGGCGACCACTTTCAAATCGGGCTGGCTCTCCAAAATCGCAACGAGCCCGGCTCGCAGCGAGGGATGATCATCGGCCAGGAAAAGTCGGATAGGGTTATTCATGTGGGCAGGGTTGCGGATACTTCAGTGCCCTCTCCGGGTTGGCTGTCAATCGAAAGGCTACCGCCGAGCGCGGCCACGCGTTCGTGCATGCCGGTTAAACCATAGCCTTTCCCGACGCGCTCCGCGACATCGAAGCCTCGTCCGTTGTCGCGCACGCTGAGCGTCACCCAATCGTTTCCGAAACGGAGCCGCACGACGATCTTGTTGGCACCGGAGTAACGCACCGCGTTGGTCAACGCCTCCTGGCCGATGCGCAGAAGCGTGTTCTCGTGCTCGGCCGATAGCGGTCGCGGCGTGCCCTCGATTTCCTGGTGCTCGGCGATCTTGGCATCGCGCGTCAGATCGGTGGCGAACCGTTGCAGCGCGGTCGCGAGGTCCGCCTCCCCGAGCGCGAGCGGACGGAGGTTCCACACCGTGCGGCGGGCTTCCCTCAAACTGTCGCGGACCAGACCGCGGGCATTCTCGAGATGAAAACGCGCTTTTTCCGGATCGGCGACCATCTCGGCGCGCACACACTCGAGTTGGAGGGAGATCGAGGTCAGGCCCTGTGCCAGCGAATCGTGGATTTCCCTCGCGAAGCGACCACGTTCGGCAAGGACCGCCTCGAACTCGCGCCGTTGGGCAACCTGCGCCCGGCGGCGCTTATGACGGTTCATGGCGTAGATACCCGCCAAACCCAGGAAGATACCCGCCGAGGCGATCACCACCCGCGACGTGGTCCACCAGGGAGGCAGCGAGAGAATCTCCACATCCTCCGGCGAGCGGAGTCTTAGCAGCAGCTTGTCCTCTTCCTGCAAGGGCGCGAAGGCTCCGGCCGAACTGATCTGCGCGATCCCGTTCACCCGCACCCGCGATCCGCGAATCAGCTCCGGCAGATCTTCGTCACGCGCACCCAACAGTCCCCGAAACACCGTCGCTTGATCGCGCAGTTCAAGCGTGGTGCCATCCGGCCCACGGAAGACATCAAGCAACTCCGCTTCCAGCGACACGAACTCCGCTTGATGCTGCGCATGAAGCACCTCGCGACCGTCGAATTTCAGCGGCCGGGGCGGCTCTCCCATGCCTGTGACGCGAACGCTACGGGCGCGCAGGATCGGCCGCATCGGCTCCACACGTGGCCAGCCATCGGCTTCCACGAGACTACCCGGGACGGCGGCCACCGGTTGGGCCGTCTGGACCCACAGGCCGCCCCCATCGGTGCGAAGAAAGAGTCCGCTACCAGGAATCGCCAGCGTGACCGTCCCCCGCACGCGCACCAGCTCGTCCGGACCCGCTCCGGTGAAACGAAACAACTCGTCGGCACGCGCTAGCCGCGGTTCATCGTGGCGACGGGGAGGATCCAGCCGCACCACGTCGGCAAGCGAGTTCGCTCGCAGGAAGCGGCGAGTCATCTGGCGACCGGCATTGAAAATCGTGGCCGCGACACCGCGGATGCGCACGCGGCTTTCCGCCAGATCCCACGGTACCGATTCCGGAGGCAGTGGGCCTTCGATCATCACATGAAAATCGCAGACCCCCGCTTGGCACTCCAGGATCACCTGCCCGGAGTTCATCAACACCTCCCGCACGTGGGCCTCCACTTCCACCCAGTCACAATCCAAATCCGGCCGCTCCAATTCCTCCGGCCCGACCCGGCGAGGCTCGGGCAACCGGTCGTGGCGGATAATCCTGATCCCCGGAGCGTCATCATCGACGCCGCGAACAACCGGCGCGAAGAGCCCCTCGCCGGTGACGCCGGTGACCTCAAGATAGTCGCCGATGGCAGGCCACACGAGATCGCCTCTTGGCGGCCGCTCCACGAAAACGCCTGACGTCCCATCGTGTAGGAACAAGGCACGGCCCTGCGGGTGGACGAAGGGCACGAAGCCGCGGATCTTCACCGGATGAGCCTTTGCCGCTTCTTCGGGCGACAGCGCGCGCACTTCCTGGGCGGATGTCAGCAGGTTTTCCGCCGAGGTTGCCCTGGGCGCGGAAAGCAGCACGACCGCCGCAATCATGGCGTGAAAAAAACGCTTCACCACTGATACACGTCCTAACCGGGAGCAATGCGCAAGGCCGGGCTGAGGGTCGGTTTAAAAACCCTCGAAGTCGGATTCTAGTCAGCCATTCCTTAGCCCCGGTATCCCCCCATTCGAGGGAGTTAAGAATCCCCCATCCGTCACGTCGTCACCCGGATGCCCCCCCTGATAGGTAAAAGCACACGAATGAAGTTTCTTCGAGCTAACGTCTCCATCCGTTTCTGGCTTTCCTGCTCACTGGGCGCTGTGCCGTGCCTTGCTCAAGCCGCGCCGTATTCCTGGCGAAACGTCGCGATCGGCGGCGGCGGTTACGTTACCGGGATCGAATATCACCCGCGACAAGCAGGGCTCGTGTATGCGCGCACCGACGTGGGCGGTGCCTATCGCCGCGACAAACCCGGCGGCCCTTGGGTCGCGCTCAACGATGCCGTGGGCGGCGCCGACAACAAGTTCATGCAGCTCGGCGTGTTGAGTATGGCACTCGACCCGTCCGATGCCGGCCGGTTGTATCTCGCCTGCGGGCAATATTGCGCATGGTGGGCGCCCCCGGCGGTCTTCATGGTATCCTCCGACCGCGGCACGACGTGGACCGAGACCGCACTTCCTTTCAAGCTTGGCGGCAACCAGGAGGGCCGCGGCACCGGTGAGCGGCTGGCGGTGGACCCTTCCGATGGAACCCGCCTGTTACTAGGAACTTCGGAGAACGGGCTATGGCGAAGCGCCGACCGGGGAAAGACCTGGACGCGAGTGGAGGGCTTCTCCCCCGCCTCCACCACGTTCGTGAAGTTCGATCTCGCGCACCTAGGCACGGTCTTCGCAGGCGCGGCCCAGACCACCGGACCCAGCCTCTGGAAATCGAAGGATGGCGGGGTGACTTGGGTCGCGGTGCCCGGCCAGCCCGAGGGCATGATCGCTCTGCAAACGGCTTTCGACACCCATGGCAACCTCTACATCACTTTCGCCGATGTCATACCCAACCGAGCGACCAAAGGAGTCCTGTGGAAACTGTCGGCCGATGGTTCGTCGGAAATTCTCAACGTTCCAGGCGGGGGTGGAGGCTACGGGGGCGTGGCCACTGATCGCGGCGTCCCGGGACGGATCGTCGTTTCGACGCTCGACCGGTGGTGGCCAGGCGATGAGATTTATCGATCGGACGACGGTGGAAAAACCTGGACCGGAACCCTCGCGAACGCGGTGCTGGACCACGCTTCCGCGCCATGGGCCGCCTCGCTGAAGCCTCATTGGATCAGCGATGTGGAGATCGATCCATTCACCCCTGGGAAAGTGAGTTTCGTCACCGGCTATGGACTGTTCTCTACGGACAAAGCCGGGATTTCCAAAGAGAAGCCGACATGGTTCTTCGATAACAATGGGATCGAGGAATGCGTGCCGCTCGCACTGGCAAGTCCTGCCGAAGGCCCGTCTTTAGTGAGCGTGATCGGCGACTTCGATGGGTTCCGGCACGACGATTTGGGAACATCGCCATCGATCGGACGACACGCCCCCCATCATGGCACGAGCCATAGCCTCGATGGGGCGGGCGCGGCTCCTGCGGTATTGGCCCGCCTTCACGGTGCGAGCGGTTCGATCACGCGCGACGGCGGTCGCACTTGGAAAGATTTTCCCTCCGCTCCCACGTTGGCAAAGGATGGACAGATCGCCGTGTCCGCGGATGGATCGCGCCTCCTGTGCTGCCCGAAGGAGGGCATCCCCTGCTTTTCCACCGACGACGGCGCGACCTGGACGCCTTCGAGTGGATGTCCATCCGGCAAGTTCTGGCCGGCGGCCGATCGGGTCAATCCGCTACGCTTCTCCGTGTATGATTCAGCCACCCGGCGAATCCTCCAGAGTGATGATGGCGGCGTCACCTTCCGAGCGATGGAATGGCAGTTGCCCGAAGGAGGCCAGCGAATCGAGTCGGTCCCGGGCCACCTCGGACACCTCTGGCACGCGGCGGGCAAAGGCGGCCTGTGGCGTTCCGCCGACGGCGGGGCGAGTTTCCATCAGGCGACCGCGGTCGAGTGCGCCTATCAGTTAGGATTCGGCAAACCCGCTTCAGGAAGATCCTATGCCGCCGCTTATCTTTGGGGACGTATCGACGGTGCGGATGGAATTTTCCGGAGCGATGACGGTGGGAAAAATTGGCAACGGATCAATGATGACCATCACCAGTTCGGATCCATCAACGACATCACGGGAGATCCGCGTATCTTCGGCCGGGTTTACCTGGGGACCAGCGGTCGCGGCGTGATCGTCGGCGAGCCAGGAAAGGGATTGAATCCGCGGTAACGGTTCATGACGCGATGGGGCTCTGTGCAACGAGCAGGGTCTAGCGAACCAGAGTCCCTGGCACTTCGCTGACCCATCCCCCTATCGAGGGAAATGAAAACCCCTCCTTGGCGACATAGACCGTCCGGAAACCATGTGATGAAATACTAGGGCAACTTGAGTTCAACAGGCGACACTCACCCACCCCCTCCTTCACCAAGGCGCGGCGAGATTGACGTTCTGAGAACACATGGACCAAAGCCCAAAATCCAATACGCATGAATTCAAAACCCCAAGTCCGGCGGAGCCTCATCACCGCTTGCACCGTGCTTCTCGGCGTTTCCGCCGCCCACGGCTCGACGATCGTCGAATCATTCGAGTCCGGCACCCTGAACGGATGGAATCCCGGGACCATCAATGGCAACACCACGACGCTGAGCACGGACCGCGCCAGCGACGGCTCGTTCAGTGTCGCGAACGCATTCACGGTGCCCTCGACTCTCTCCGGGTGGACTGTCTCGACTATTATCGAAATAGATCCCCGTAGTCTCATGGACGCGGGAGCCACGACTTTGTCTCTGGACGCCTACTCCAATTGGGCGAACTCCAATGGCTGGGGAGTTTATGCCAACACGATCAACTTGGTCCTGTACAATAGCAATGGCTGGAGCACCGTTGGTCCGACGAGCGGTTCTCTGGTTAACGATGCCTTTTCCACTCTCACTTGGGATCTGACTCCCTTTGCCGCCGCCATTACGGATCCGGGACTTGAATGGTCCGCGCTGGGCCTGGTCTGGCATGTCGGAACGTGGGCCGGAGGGGAGGATGGTTTGGATAACGGGACGCAGACCTTGGCCATCGACAACATCGTGATCACCACGGTTCCCGAGCCATCGTCAGTGCTCGGGCTGCTGACCGGCGCCTTGCTGGTGCTGCGCCGTCGTCGCTGAGTCAATCGACCTCTTCGAACATGACACGTCATTCATTCACCCGGCGGGGTTTCCTGGGGTCCATGGGACTAAGTTCCCTGGCTTTCGGTGCCAGTGGAGAATCCCCGATTTCCCCAGCACCCGCCAAGCTATCGAGCGGCTCCGATTTTCCCGCGGACTTCCAGTGGGGCGTGGCGACGTCCGCGTTCCAGATCGAGGGAGCGACCGGTGAGGACGGTCGCAAGCCGAGCGTGTGGGACACGTTTTCAAGAATCGCCGGACGGGTGAAAGGCGGCGACACCGGCGATGTCGCCTGCGACCATTACCGGCGCTTCGCCAACGACGTGAAACTGATGGCCGACCTCGGCATCAAACACTACAGATTCAGTATCTCCTGGCCCCGGGTGATTCCCGACGGTCGCGGCACGGTGAACGAAAAGGGCGTCGACTTCTACAAGCGACTGGTGGACACGCTGCGCGACCACGGCATCCGGCCGCACGCGACACTCTTCCATTGGGACAGCCCGCAGACGCTCGAGGACCTCTACGGCTCCTGGCGTAGCCGGGAAATGGCGAAGGACTTTGCTGACTATTGCTCCGCCGTTGTTTCGCGTCTCGGGGATAGGGTGACCGACTGGATGACGATCAACGAGATCTTCTGTTTCACCTACATGGGTTACGGCGTCGGTAGCACGCCTCAACACGCGCCGGGCACCGTCGTTTCGAGGAAGAAAGAGGTGCAGCAAACGGTCCATCACGCGCTGCTCGCCCACGGCCTCGGTTGCCAAGCCATCCGCGCGGCCTCGCCCGTTCCGTGCAAGGTCGCCCTGGTGACGAATTGCGACACCTACGTCCCCGTCGTCGAGACGCCCGAGAACATCGCAGCGGTGAAAAAAGCCTTCCTCGCGGAGGAGCACAACGGGACTGTCATCGTTCCCGCGCTCACCGGAAAATATGGACCCGGAGTGCTGGAGTCGTTGGGCGCGGAAGCGCCGACGATTCAAGACGGCGATATGGAGATCATCGGCCAGCCGCTCGATGTCCTGGGGATCAATCTCTACACCGGCCATTACGTCCGCTCGGCGGAGAACGCCCGTGGTTACGAAATCCTGCGGATGCCGGATAGCTACCCGAAGATGCACATGCCATGGCTGAACCTGTTGCCGGAGTCGATGTACTGGGCGGTGCGCCTCGTAGGAGAAGCGATCGGAAAGAAGGACCTGCCACTGGTCATTTCCGAAAACGGCTGTGCGACGGACGACCACATCTCCGGCTCCGGAGAGGTCTTCGATCTCGACCGCGTGCTCTACCTCCGCTCCTACCTGCGCCAGGCGAGCCGCGCCATCGCGGAAGGCTACCCACTGAAAGGCTACTTCCAGTGGAGTCTGCTCGATAACTTCGAATGGTCGTGCGGTTACGAGAAGCGCTTCGGCCTGGTCCATGTAGACTTCCAAACCCAAAAGCGGACGCCCAAGCAGAGCTATCGCTGGTATCAGCAAGTGATCCGCGAAGGTCGGGTGCTGTGAATCCCGGAGCGAAACCTTTTCATCGTGCTTCAGGTCCCCGTCCATTGGCACCGGGGGCCTCGATTCCCGCGATTATTTGACCACAATCCGGTAGAACCGTTTCGAAAGAGTCGCACCGTTGGGGTCCGTGTAAGTCACCGGGCTACCCGTTCCGCTGATGTTGTCCTGAACGATCGTCCAAGAGTCGGGAGCGAGGTTATCCGAACATTCGAGCCGGTAGGATTTTCCCGCGATGGTCGGAAAGCTGAGCTGCGTATCGCCGCCGACATTGCTCATCTGGCTGAATTTCAATAAACTCGAGCGATCTTTCGGTCCGGTGCCTGCCAGAAACTCTTGTCGATTGGTCCACCCATCCCCATCCGGATCGGCCGTATCGGCGGCATCTCCGCTGTTATCGGATGAACCGAAATATTGTAAACGCCAAGTCATCGCCGGACTGTTGACCGTTACCGTGAAAGCGCCCGTCGCGGTATTTCCCAACGCGTCGGTTCCGGCGCACGTCACCGCTGTCGGCCCCACCGGAAACAATGACCCGGACGCAGGCACGGACGTTACCGTCGCACTTCCGCTGATGGCGTCCATTGCCGTCGCGCTGAAATTTACGACAATCCCCGTATCATCGGGAGCGTTGACACTCATGTCCGAAGGAACCGTCACCACCGGCGGTGTCTTGTCTCCCGCGTCCGAAGCGGGCGAAAGCATCGACAGCTCGGAAATTTGAATCGGATAGCCCGAACCTCCGTTGTTCGCCGTGATGTTCAGGCGATACCAGCGGTAAGGCGTATTGTTGGTGAAATCGTAGATCTTCGTGAGCAACCGGCTCGCGAAGGTTTCATTGGTCCGGGTGTCGAGCGTCGTCCAGCTCACGCCATCGTTGGAGCCTTGGAACTGCCAGTTTTTCGGATCGCGCTGCGCCACGTCGTTGGCGCTGGTCACTTGGTAGCGGCTAATCCTCCACGCGAGTCCGTTGCCGAATTTATATTGGATCCAACCGGTGCTGGCGTTGATGTCGGTGTACCATTTCGTACTCGTCGCCCCATCGAAAGCCATCGCGGCGGTTTCGGTGGCTTTTTCCGCGTTCGCGCTGGCCGTTCCGCCCGAAGCGCGGGAGATCAACGCCGGTGATGCGGAGGGCGTGACCGATACGACCGGCGACTCGGCGGTTACGGTCTCACCGGATAACGTCGAGATGACGTAGTAGTAAGTAACGCCGTTGTTCAAGGCGGTGTCGACGTATGCGAGGCCGGGCGTGCTGGACACAAGCGTCGTGAAAGGCCCGCCCGCGCTGGTGGCCCGCTTGATCCGGTAGCCGCTCACCGAACCGCCCGCCGGAGTCCAGGTCAGGATTGCCGTGCCATCGCCAGGAGCGATCGACACCTGGGTGGCGACCTGATCGCTGATCGTGACCTGACTGAACACCGATTGATTCAGCGCCGTGTTATCCAGGCTACACACCGCCATGCCGACCCAAACATCATTGGTCAGGGAAATCGTCGTGCTG
>Ga0307408_100000035_pt1 | contig 205352 bp, 188 predicted proteins | sample 322Cmetagenome_FD_202116 | JGI IMG/M metagenome (GOLD analysis project Ga0307408, IMG submission 202116) | Maize rhizosphere microbial communities from greenhouse at UC Davis, California, United States - 322HYB-C-3 | ecosystem: Host-associated > Plants > Roots > Rhizosphere > Soil | place...
GTCGCGCTAGTGGCAGTCATGCGCAAATTGCTCATCCATTTGAACACTCTCATGGCGAATTTCCACCAAACAGCCGTTGCATCCTAAGACCGTTCCTACCTAAGCTGCAATGCCTTCGGCATTCAGATCGTTCGCATTGCTCCCGTTTTCTCATTTTGTGGGTAACGGGCAGGATGCAGGTGCGCAAACACGGTGGCGCAAGTCCGGCAAGTTGCTCCCGATTTCAAACGCGACGCGAAGTCAGTGGAAAAAAGCTGTTTTCAAGACGAAGCTGAACTCTTGCGCTCAGGCCGAGTGCCACACCCCACACCTGCCATGAATACGAAACTTAGCTTGATGGGCATTCTGCTCGGATTCGCCTTTGCCACGCCGTCGCCAGCCATGGAACACACCGCCGGCGACAAGCTGAAAGGCTACACCGACGTTTCAACCGCATTGTATAAAGACAATCTCGACGACGCCAAGAAACAGGCGGCCGATGCGGCGAAGGACGTGAAAGACGAAAAAATCGCCAAGCATTACCAAGGAATCGCCGACAGCAAATCACTTGAAGAAGCGCGGAAGCACTTCAAAGAGGTGAGTGATCTCTTGATTCCCGTGGCGAAGAAGGAAGGGAAGATGCACGAAATGCACTGCCCTCACGCCAAGGCGAACTGGCTGCAAAAGTCCGCGGATGAGGTGCAAAACCCGTATGAAGGGCAAAAGATGCCTCATTGCGGAAAAGAGGTGAAATAAGCCTCTCGTCGCAGACACGAAAAAGCCGGAAGCGGTTCGTCCGCTCCCGGCTTTTCATGTGATCAAATTACCAATCGATCTTCACGCCAGCGAAAGCACCGAAGCCGGGGGCGGGTGTGGTACTCCCGAAGAAGTTCGAGTATTCCCAATGGGAGTCGAAGAGGTTTTCGGCGCGGGCGGTGAGGCGAACCTGCTTCGTGAGTTGATACTCGCCGTAAAGCCGCGCCACGAAGGCATCATCGAGCCGCTCGCCGCCCCAACTGCGTTTGTCGAGATAGAACCCGCCGACGCCAAGCAACCACTTGTCGGTCGGACGCCAGTCGAGCGACGCGCTGCCGCTGTGACGTGGTTGATCTTGGAGAGACATCGTCAGCACCGTCCACGCGAAACGGTAGCTCCATATTCCGTCGCAGAAGCTGCCGTTGAGAGCGGTTTCGAGACCTTCGGTGTGGGTCGTGCCGGGAACGTTCACCGGAGGAGTCGGGAACGAACGGATGCGATCTTCAATGGCGTTGGCAAACCAGGTCACGCTGGCGTGCTGGTTCTTATACCATTCCTTTTCCAAGCCGAGGTCCCAACCGATCGACGACTCGGCATCGAGATTCGGATTACCGGCACCGAAAGCGGAACCGAACAAATCGAGTAGCGTCGGCGTGCGGAAGGCGCGACCGATGCCGCCACGCAGCGTCGTTTCGACGACCGGAATCTTCCACGCCGCGCCGGTGCGCCACGTGACTTCATTGCCATAGGAAGCGTAGTCTTCCCAACGCACGACGGCGTCGGTGGTCACACGATCGACTGGCGACCACTCCCAGCCGAGATAGGTGCCGAGACGTTCGTGCTCCACATCGGTGCCGATGGTGTTGGAATAGTCGGTGTTCTCGAAGAACGCGCCCCACAGCAGCTTGTGGCAATCGTTCAACGTGAAAATGTGATCGGTGGAAACACTCGCACGCTGAAGGTCCGTGCCGAAATTGCCGTTACCGAATGGCGGGAACGGATTCCACGGAGCCCAATCGTCATCGAAACTCTCGTCGTACACACCGGCATGGAATCGAGCGCTCCATACGTCGTTGAACTTCACGTCCGCGTACAAAGTCGCGAGCAACGCATCGACATGATCGATGGTGCCCACGGAACCCGTTTCGTAACGGGAGTCGGTCGCGCGAATCGTCGTCCCCAGCGTGACGTTGGGATTCGCTTGCCATTCGACGCGCAGCGCCGCCCGGCCTTGGTCCCAGTCGTTGTTGGGCGTGTCATTGGCGGTCGTGTCATAGCCGCCGCCGAAGAACCACGAGACGTCGCCGGTTTTGCCGCCGGTCGAAGTGTAGCCGGTGAACGAATCGAACGATCCGCCTTCGAGGCGAACCGTGCCATTCGGTTCGCCCGCACCCCGCGCGGTTTCCAGCCACACCACGCCACCGACCGCTTCACCGCCATAGATCGCGGATTGCGGACCGCGCAACACTTCGATGCGGCTGAGATCATCGATGCGCGCCGTGCCGAGGAAATTGCCAAGCTGTGCGGTGGAATCGCTCAAGCGCATGCCATCGACCACCACCTGTGAATACGAAGTGGTCGTGCCACGGATGAACAGACCGCCGATCGCGCCCTGCTGGCCGGCCGTCGAAGTGGCGATCACGCCCGGCACTTCACTGAGTGCGGTGGTCAGATCGTAGATACCACGCTCTTTCAATTCCTGAGGATCGAGCACGGTGACCGCGGCGGTGGTTTTCCCGGCTTCGTTCGGGAACCGCAAAGCGGAAACGATCAGGTCGTCGAGCGTCTGCTCGTTTTCAGCCATCGCCAGCGGCGAAAGCAGCACACCCGCGGCACAGAGGCGCGGGACCGTCAGGAGCACCCGACGGAACGCGGGCGCATGATGTGGTTTGGTCATTTCAGGGGGTGTCCGTGGACCTGATCTCCGCAGGTCCGGTGCGAACCACGTCTTCGGGCTGGTGATCTGGCTCGGAAGACGGGCGAATGCCCGAACCTCCATACAGTGGCGGTACCGCTCCGGAGTCGCACCGGATTCCCCATCGATTTCCTGCCCGTGCCACGGGCTTCCCGACGACGGCCCCGGCTCTCCCGGGGCGGGCGGACCATTCCTAACCCCAGCGCCGGGGACAACCGAAATCGACACCTTTTTCCGAAACCACCAAAGTCACGAAATACACAAAAGCTTCCGGATTTCGTGCCCTTTCGTGACTTTCGTGGTTCTCTCCTCTCCATGCTTCGCCGCTCATTCCTAGCCTTCGCCCTGCTGCTGACCGCTTGTCAGAAGCGGGGGCTCTCGAACGCAAACCAAGGCGAACCGTTGCGCGTCGGCATGGAACTGACCTACCCGCCGTTCGAAATGCAGGACGATTCCGGCAAACCCGATGGCGTGGGCGTGAAGCTCGCCGAAGCGCTCGCCGCCGATCTCGGCCGGCCGTTGCGAATCGTGCCGATGGAATTCTCCGGCCTGATTCCCGCGCTCAAAATCGGCAGCGTGGATCTCGTGCTTTCGTCGATGACCGCCACCGACGAGCGCCGGCAATCGATCGACTTCTCCGAACCATACGCCCACACCGGATTGGCGTTGTTGGTCGGAAAAAACTCAGCCATTCGTTCAGTCGACGACTTAAAATCGCCCGGTCGCAAGGTTGCGGTGAAATCCGCCACCACGGGCGAATCGTGGGCCGCCGCGCATTTGCCCGAAGCGAAACGCGTCGCCTTCACCGAAGAAGCCGCCTGCGTGCAGGAAGTCGCCCAAGAACGCGCCGATGCCTTTCTCTACGATCAGCTTAGTATTTTCCGCTATCAAAAGGCGAACCCGGAAACCACCCGCGCGTTACTCACGCCTTTCGTCGAGGAATCGTGGGCGATCGGAATTCGCAAGGGCGACGACACGACGAAAACCCGCGTGAACGATTTTCTCGCTCGTTTCCGCAAGGACGGCGGTTTCGAAAAACTCGGCGAACGTTATCTGGCCGACGAGAAGAAGTTCCTCGAAGAACAAGGCATTCCATTCATCCTGCGCTGATCGAATGACCGCCTCGTTTCGCTTCCGGAATCTCGTCGCGGGCGCCATGTTGCTCGCCGCGTTCGGAGCGCTCTGCGTGCTGATTTTTTCGCGCCTCAGCGGCCATTGGGAATGGTCGAAGCCATGGGCCTACCGCGAGCTGTTGTTCAAAGGCTGGTGGACGACCATCCTGCTTTCGCTGGGCGCATTCGTCGGCAGTGCCTTGGTCGGCGTGCTGCTTCTGCTCGGTCAACGCAGCGGCCTGCCCGTGCTAAAATGGAGCTGCCGGTTGTTCCTCGAATTCGTCCGCGACACGCCGCTGCTGGTGCAGTTGCTCGTCGGCTACTTCGTGATCTTCGCGCCGTTGCTTTCGCGCACGCTCGACGGTTGGGGATGGGACGACAAGTTGATCATCGGCATTCTGCTGCTGTCGTTGTTCGAAGGCGCGTATCTCGGCGAAATCCTGCGCGGCGGCATCGATAGCATCCCGCGCGCGCAGTGGGACTCGGCCAGGGCGGTCGGCTTCAACCGGCGTCAGGTTTACCGGCATGTGATTTTCCCACAGGCGATCCGTCGCGTGCTGCCCGCCATCGCCGGGCAATTCGTTTCGCTGATCAAGGACTCGTCGTTGCTCAGCGTGATCGGCGTGCAGGAGTTCGCTTATCAGGCGAAAGTTTACACCGCCAAAACCTACGGCGGCCTCGAAGCCTACGTGCCGCTCGCCCTCGGCTATCTCCTGCTCACCGCGCCCGTCGCCTTTCTCTCGCATCGCCTCGAACGGCGCTTCCGCCATGAAACTTGACGTCACCGGCCTGACCAAGCGCTACGGCGGTCACACGGCGCTCGACGGTCTCGACCTTGCCGTCGATGCCGCCCGCGTGCTCGCGTTGATCGGTCCGTCGGGCGGCGGCAAAAGCACGTTCCTACGCATCCTCGGTGGTTTGGAAATCGCGGATGACGGCCGCGTCAGTCTTCACGGCGAAACGCTGCCCACCACCGCTTCCGGCTTGCTCGCGCACCGCCAGCGAAACGGCTTTCTGTTCCAACAGTTCAACCTGTTTCCGCACCTCGACGCGTTGCGTAACCTCACGCTACCGCTCGAAACCGTGCATGGCCTTTCGCCCATCGACGCGAAACGAACCGCCGAAGCCGCGCTCGATCGTTTCGGCCTTCTCACTCACGCCCGCAAATTGCCAGCGCAACTTTCCGGCGGCCAACAACAACGGGTTGGCATCGCCCGCGCCGTGGCGGCGAAACCCCGTGTGTTGTTCCTCGACGAGCCGACTTCCGCACTCGATCCGGAAATGACGGCGGAAGTGTTGGAACTGATTCAAGAACTCGCGGCTGAAGGCCAAACGATCGTGCTCAGCACGCACGAGATGGGTTTCGCCCGCGCCGTGGCGGATCACGTCGCCTTCCTCGCCAACGGTCGGATCGAAGAAAGCGGCACGCCGGAAAATTTGTTCGGGCATCCGAAGTCGCCCACGTGCCAACGTTTCCTTTCGCGGATTCTGAAATGGACTTGAGCAAGCCCCCTCAAACTAAACACTGAAAACTTTCGTGCATAAAACCGCCACCGTCGAAACCGCCTTCCAACGCGTCGAAGTCTGGAAGTCCGACCACCAAGTCGAGTTCCGCGTCGCGGGAGCGATCCATGCGTGGTGGCACCAGAACAAGTTTCTCACCGGCCTCGCGTGGGACAACATCGCCGCGGCGGCCTTGCTTCATCCCCACGGCCCGCCGAAATCGGTGCTGATGCTTGGGCTCGCCGGTGGCACATCGTTCCGTGCATTGCGTCATCTTTTGCCGGATGTCGAATTGACCGCCGTGGACATCGATCCGGGGATCGTCGCACTCGCCCGGGAACACATGGGCCTCGGCGACATCGAAGTAAGCATTCACCTCGACGACGCCTTGGCGTGGCTCGGACGGAACAACCAACGCTTCGACGTGGTGATCGACGATGTTTACCTCGCGGGAAAAACTGATGTCTTCCGTCCGCAACATTGGGACGAGCATTATCTCGGTTTGCTGAAACGCGCGGTGGCCCCTGGTGGTTTGCTCGCCGCCAATCTGGTCACGGGTTCGGGCCATCGCGCGGTGCAATCGCATGCGCGGCGAGTTCTTAAAGAAGCGTTTCCCGTCGTACGCAGCATCACCACCCCGGCGAGTTTGAACGAAACCTTGGTCGCGGGCGAAAGCGTGCTGCCGGGCTCAGCGTTGAACGCTTGGACCTCGCGTTGGTTGCAAGCGAGCGATCGACGTTTTTGGGAGAAGGTTCGTGTTCGAAAATTGTGATGGAGTTGAGCCTTCAGGCGAGGAAGGTCTTCCCGGGCGGAGCCAAAGCACGAACGACTTGAAAGTTTGTTTCCGCCGTGGCTCCGCCCATTCTTCTCCGCTGAAGCTCCGAAGACTCCTTCCTCGTCTAAAGACTCAACTCCATGACTCCGTGGTTCACTTCCGCATCCAATCGCCGCCGCTATCTCGTCGGTGTCTCCGGTGGCGCGGACTCGATCGCGTTGCTGCATTTGCTCGTGGAGCACGGTTTTCACAATCTCGCCGTCTGCCATCTCGACCATCGTTTGCGCGGCAAGGCCTCCACGGAGGATGCCCGCTTCGTCGAAAAAACCGCGAAGCAACTCGGCTTGCCATTCGAACTCGGGCGAACGGATGTCGAAGCGCTTTCGCGGGCGAATGGTTGCTCGCTCGAAACAGCGGGCCGTGAAGCGCGGCATGCCTTCTTCGCGAATTGCGCGAAAACACATCGTTGCCCGCGCGTGTTGCTCGCTCATCACGCCGACGACCGTGCGGAAACAGCGCTATGGAATTTGTTGCGCGGATCGCACGGCGTGAAATCGATCCGTCCCGAACAAACGATCCGGGCGAACGGTCGCACGCTCGAATTGATCCGGCCTTTGCTCGGGCTGAGGCGGAATGAACTGCGCGACTATCTCACCCAGCGAGGCATCGCCTGGCGCGAAGACGCGACCAATGCGGAAGGCATCGCCATTCGAAATCGCCTTCGTCTTGAAGCGTTGCCGTTGCTGGAGAACATCGCCGGACGCGACATCGTGCCCGCGTTGTTGCGCGCGACCGATGCGTCCCTCGATCAAGAAGCGATCACCACTTGGGCGTTGAACCAAGCCAAGGTGATCGATCCGCAAGGACGGCTTCATTTGCCCGCCCTGCGCGCGTTACCCGAAGCGATGCAGCGCGGGGCGATTCATCGCTATCTGAGCGATCATCGTATTCCCGATCTGGATCGCGATCTACTCGACCGGGCGCTCGCTTTGCTCGATCCGGCGAGCCCCGCTGCTCTCAATCTCCCTGGCGGGCACCATCTCCGCAGGCGAGCCGGACGGATGGTCGTGATGTAGCGTAAGCATTCCTACTTGCGTCGGCAGAAAGATCACAAACAGGAATGTTTGTACTACTTACCCGCACTTCGGGCAGACGCCGAAGAACTCGAGCTCGTGATAGAGATTCTTGAAACCGGTCTTGCGGCGGATCTCTTCTTCCAACTCATGCACCGGGCACGGCGCTTGCACCGGCGCGATGCTGCCGCATTCGGTGCAGATCAGATAATCCTGATGCCGCCCTGGAATCAGCAGGGTGAAATACGCCGCGCGCTCATGCAGACCAAGACGGCGAGCCAAGCCTTTGTCGGCGAGCCGTTGGAGCAAACGAAACACCGTGGCTTTATCGCATTGGCTCACAAGGCGTTCGGAGCCGGCCAACTCCGCCAAAGTCATCGGGCGATCGCTTTCGAGCAACGTCGCGATCAATTCCTCCAACGCCTTCGTCCGGCGTAAACCGACGTCGCGGCAACGCGCGATCATGTCCGTCACGGTGACGGTGGGCGATGAAACGTGGGAATGCGAATGCGAGTGAGCCATGGCGACGGAAAGTTCAGAACAAACTGCCCTGCGGTTCTTCCGCACGAGGTGATGGAGGCGGAGCGCCGATTTTTGTGTAAGCGGCGGGCAAGGCGAGCCGCCCGCGTGGCGTGCGCTGAAGGAAACCCTGCATGATGAGGAACGGTTCGTGGACTTCCTCGAGCGTCGCCGCGTCTTCACCCACGGCAACCGCCAGTGAATTGAGACCGACCGGGCCGCCGCCGAATTTGTAAATCATCGCCTCAAGCAGGCGCTTGTCCATTTCATCGAGTCCGTCGGCGTCGATCTCGATCATCGCCAGCGCCGCATCGGCCACTTCGCCACTGATCACGCCGTCGCCTTTCACCTGGGCGAAATCGCGAACCCAGCGCAGCAACGCGTTCGCCACGCGCGGCGTGCCGCGGGCGCGGCTGCCGATCTCACGGGCACCTTCGCGTTCGATCGGGATATCGAGCAATCCAGCCGAGCGCTCGATGATCGCGGCGAGATCGGCGAGCGAGTAGTAGTCGAGCCGATTCACCAAGCCGAACCGCGAGCGCAGCGGCGCGGTGAGCATGCCGGAGCGGGTGGTCGCGCCGACGAGCGTGAATTTTGGCAGGTTAAGCTGGATCGAGCGGGCGGACGGACCGGAGTCGATGATGATGTCGAGCCGGTAGTCCTCCATCGCCGGGTAGAGGTATTCCTCGATCGCCGGGTGCAGGCGGTGGATCTCGTCGATGAACAACACGTCGCCTTTCTGCAAATTCGTCAGCACGCCGGCCAAATCGCCCGCCTTTTCGATCTGCGGACCGGAGGTCGTGTGGAGTTGGGTGCCGGCTCCGCGGGCGATGAGATTGGCGAGCGTGGTTTTGCCCAAGCCGGGCGGGCCGGAAAGTAGGACGTGATCGAGCACGTCGCCGCGTTGCTTCGCCGCCTCGATCATCAGCAACAGGCGCTCCTTGACCTTTTCCTGGCCGATGAATTCGGAAAACGCCGGTGGCCGCAGGGAAACGTCGAACGAATTCACCGGCGTGGTGGTGGTCTTCTGATAAAAATTTTCGGCCATCGGTCGCGGGCGATTTGGCACGAAGACCCGCCGGAATGCACCCCAATTCCCCGATTCAATGCAGCCAGCGCCAAAGAGCGGGGGCGAGGCTGGCCACGCACACGCCCAAGGCGATCGCGGTGAGAGCGACCGGCAGCGCCGGATGCCACCTTTGCGGAAGGGGATCCTTTTTCCCGAATGCCTGGGTGCCATAACGAACCGCACCCGTCAGGCAAATCGCGGCTCCGAGCAGGAAAAACGGCACCTGCAAGGCCCACGCCGCCAACCCGAACCAGAACGCTCCGAACGCCATCAGGGCGAAATGCAGGGAAAGCCAAAAGCGGGCGGCGGACATGGGGGAAGCCCAGCAGGAGGGACGGACTTGCGCACGCCGATTCGCCGTCCGGAATTTTTTGAAAAGAAACGGCTTTACAGCACCCGGTGGCTGCGTAGTCTCCGCGCCCCGGCCCAATCCGGACAACCTTTTCCCGTCATGAAAGTCCTCTCCTCGCTCGCCTCGATGAAGCGCCGCCACGCCGACTGCCAAGTCGTTCGTCGCAAGGGCACGCTCTACGTGATCTGCAAGACGAACCCGAAGTTCAAGGCCCGCCAAGGCGCGACCAAGGGCACCCGCCTTTCTAAGAAGGGCGTGAAATAATTTCCGGCGGTTTCAGCCGCTAATTGCCAAAAAGCCGACCCAAATGGGCCGGCTTTTTTGCGTTCGGAAGACGCCGCTCAGAGTTCCTGATTCGGCGGTTCTTCCGGGTGTCTACTCTCGTAGATCATGCGCTGGTGGCGTTGCACCTCCTCGGCCTTGAGCCGCTTTTGCAGCTCATGCTGGGCCTGGAGCTTCCGCTTCGCCTTTGGATTTTTGTCACCCATGGTCGTAGTCGGTTGAAGGTTCTCCGCCTTCGTTTGGAAGCCGGCGACGGCGGGAAAATCGCCAGCCGGAACAGGGTTGCTCCGTCGTACCCTCGCCCGGATGAGGAAAAAGGCAACCGGGAGGTGGCGAGGCCTCGCCTAGGCCGCTTCGCAAGCCAATCCGGCCGGAGAGTCCCCCCGGGCGAATCGAAGGCCTCCGACTCGCCGTTTTTTACCGGGAGCCGATCCGCCTTCGAAGCGCTCTCGGCGAGAGCGCGCCACCTTGCCTCACCCCTTCGCCAGCGTTTCCAGAACCCGGCTCGCGGCGATCAGCCCGAAGGTGGCGGTCACCGGAGCCGCGGTGCCGTAACCGCTTTCGCAACTCAGGCGCAAGTTCGTGCCTTCCGGACGCTCTTCGGACACCGAGCCGTCGCATTGCGGGAAAACCGGCGGCTCGTCGGAGAAGATCGCGTCGATACCGAACTTTTTCGCCTTTTTGCCGGTCGAGGCCTTGGGAAAACCATGCTTCGCCCGCAGTTGCTTGCGGACCTGCATCATCAACGCGTCGTGGATCGTGTGGGCGACATCGGCCACGCGGATGCGCGAAGGATCGCGACGCCCGCCCGCCGCACCGCAGGTGACGACGGGAATGCCCCGGCGTTTGCACTCGGCCAGCAGCAGCGCTTTCTGACGGACCGAATCGATCGCGTCGACCAAGGCGTCGAAACCTCGATCGAGGATTTCGGCCGCGTTTTTTTCGCCGAAAAAGGTGGGCAGAATCTCGATGTCGCAGCCCGGCGAAATCGCGCGGACGCGCTCCGCCATGGCCTCGGTCTTCTGCCGCCCGACCTGTCCGTCCATGGCGTGGAGCTGGCGATTGACATTGGTGACGCAGATCTCGTCGAGGTCGCAGAGCGTCAGGTGGCCGATGCCCGAGCGGGCGAGTGCCTCGACCGTCCACGAGCCGACGCCGCCGATGCCGATCACGGCGACGCGCGCGTTGCGGAATTTTTCCAACGCGGCGACGCCATAAAGTCGCGCGATGCCGCCGAAGCGAAAGTGAAAGTCCGGGGACACGCAGGCGAAATACGCCCGCAACCGCGGATGGGCAAGCACCGGGCTAGACCCCTGCGATCCACAACGCGGCGTGGATTTTGAAATCGATCAGGCAACCCTCCGCTTCCTTCCTCCGCAGCCAGTCGCGCAAACCGGCCTTCGGCACGCGATGCACGGTAATGTTTTCACCCGCGACGCCACCGCCGTCATGTCGCCTTTCCAAGCCTTTAGCGTGGAACAAATGCGTGAGCTCCGACGACATCCCGGCGGAAGTCGGCGTGCTGATGAGCAACTCGATCGATTCCGCCTCGTAGCCGGTTTCTTCCAAAAGTTCTCGGCGCGCGGTTTCCTCCAACGGTTCGCCCGCGTGCTCCGGTTCGTCGCCGACGATGCCCGCCGGAATCTCGATGACGCGCTTTTGCACCGGAATCCGGAACTGTTCGACGAGCAGGAGTTCGCCTTCGGGTGTTTCGGCGAGAATGCCGACGCACGCATCGCCCGTGGGACGCCGCACGAAGTCCCAATGGCCGATGCGGTAAAGTCCCAGCCAGCGGGTTTCGAAGAGAGTTTCCGGTTCGCTCATGCGCCGCGGCAAGTTGCCGGCTCGCCCGCCTTGGAACAAGCTCCGGCATGGGAAATGAAGCCCGGCCCCCTTTCCTTTGAAGAAACGGTGGCGTACGTTCGTAAAGGCCGCTCTACTCCTCCACCCGGCGATGTCGCGTCACGATTTTTCCATCCCTCTCACCTTCAAGCACCGCATCGTGTTCACCCGCGATGCCTTCGCTCCCGAAAACCCCGTGTTGCCGGAACTCCTCGCCGAAGGCGGTGGACGGCGCGTGGTCGCGGTGATCGAGGAAAACGTCGCCAAAGCCTGGCCCGCGCTGGCGGAAAAAATCGCGAACATGCTGGAAACCAGCGGACTGACTTCGCGCGGCGTGCATGTGTTTCCCGGCGGCGAAACGGTCAAGGCGGACGATTCGCTCGTGCGAAGCGTGTGGCAACTCATCGATGAAGGTCACATCGACCGGCATTCCTACCTGCTCGCCATTGGCGGCGGAGCGTTTCTCGACGCTGTGGGCTACGGTGCGGCGACCGCCCACCGCGGCGTGCGGTTGGTGCGTTTCCCGACCACCACGTTGGCGCAGGACGACAGCGGCGTGGGCGTGAAATGCGCGATCAACCACTTCGGCAAAAAGAACTGGGTAGGGGCCTTCTCGGTGCCCTTCGCGGTGGTCAACGACTTCGATTTTCTCCACACGCAGGACGAAGAAACCCGCCGCGCCGGACTGATCGAGGCGGTGAAAGTGGCCCTGGTGAAAGACGCCGGTTTTTTCGAATGGATCGAAGCGCATGCCGGTCGCCTGGCCTCGCTCGAACCGGAAGTGCTGGAAACCTGCGTCGAACGTTCCGCCTTGCTCCACGCGCGACACATCGCCGAGGGCGGCGATCCATTCGAAGCCGGCAGCAGTCGCCCTTTGGATTTCGGCCACTGGGCGGCCCACAAACTCGAGGCGCTCAGCGGTTACTCGCTCGGTCATGCCCACGCGGTCGCAACCGGCCTGGCGCTCGACACACTTTACGCGGCGAAAGCCGGATACCTCTCCGACAGCGACGCCGCCCGGGTGCTGGCGGTGCTGGAAACGCTCAAGCTGCCCATTTATCACGAGGCCTTCGACCTGCGTGGCCCGGATGGACGGCGCTTGGTTTTCGACGGCTTGGAAGAATTCCGCGAACACCTCGGCGGACGGCTGACGGTTCTCCTGCTCGCCGCGCCGGGCAAAGGCATCGACGTCCATCAGATGAACGAATCGGTCCTCGAAACGTGCATCGAGGACCTGCGGGCGAAAGGTTGAGCCGCTCAGTTCGTCGCGACTTTTTCCAGCGGATACCCGTCCCAGATTTTCTCGAATCCGTTCCCGCGCTTTTCCGCCTGGCGCGCGACGCCATCCGCGGTCAGGCCGGTCCACGGGCGAATTTTGCAACCGCACGCTTCCATCGCCTGCAACGTCCAAACGTTGCAAATCCGCGGCAAATAATAGCTGTGCGGGGACGCGAGCAGGACGCCTTCGCCCCAGCTCGATTTGCCGATCACCTTCGGTAACCCGGCGTCATCGTGATCCAGGCAGCCATTGAGAAACGCCGCCACCGCCGGTCCGCGCTCGCGCGGCACGAGCTTCGTCCAGATGCGCTGGTAATGGCAGACCTCGGCGACGTCGTAATCGAACGGGATCATTTCCATCGTCGAAGGCGACGGCGTGAAAAACGCCTGCATCCCTTGGCCGATGGTAAGCCACTCTTTTTGCAAGTAGGCCACCCGGTTGCCCCAACTCATCGTCACCCACTTCGGCGAACCGAAGCCGGCAGGCGGACGAAAACCGTTCTCCACCAGCCAGCCGTAGGGAAACACCATGCCGGTGTGCAATTCGTCGGCCAGAAGCCAGACGCGCACATGCGGCTCTTGCCCCGGCATGGGCGCGGTCGTGTTCACCACGGGCGAATCGTTCCGCACGGGCACGCGTTTCACCTCGGGCGATTCCGGCAAGCGGATCGCGCAGGAGGAAAGTGCCGCGCCAAGCAGCGCCGGAACCAGAAAGCGTAAAAGCATCGACCGGGCGGGTTTGCCGGATTTTCCGGACCCGCGCCAGCCATTTTGCCTAGCGGAACGAATCCGTCACGCGGCGAGGAACGAGCAGATATACTCGCAGATGCCTTCCGCCACGGTGATCGTGAAACCGCTGTTGCCGGGCACGTCGAAATGCGTTCCGGCGGCGACTTCGAGCGTTTCGCCCGTGCCATCGAGCACCACGGAGCAAGCGCCCGCGATGATTTCCATGCGCTCCGGCGCGGCGGTGCCGAAGTGGTATTCGCCCGGATAAATCAGACCGAGCGTCTTCTTCGAATCATCGGCGAAACGAACGGTGTGGGACACGACGCGGCCATCGAAATAGACGTTGGCTTTGGCATCGACGGTGACATTGGCGAAGGAGACGGTGCTCATGATGGGGAAAGGGAATCGGTCATTCGACCGGCAGGCCCGCGTCTTTCCATGCGTGGAAACCGCCTTCAAGCACGGAAATCGTATGACCGCGCGCGGCGAGTTGGGTGGCCACGGCACGGGCGTCCGGGCAAGCGGTGTCCGTGCAATAAATCACCACGTTTTTCCCGGTGGCGACGGCGGCGCGGATTTCCGCTTCGCGCGTGACGAGCTGGTCGTTGAAGGCAGTCCGGGGCCAACTGATGGCGCCCGGCAAATGGCTGTACGCGTGAATGACGGAAGCGCGCGCATCGTAAATCAACGCGCGGTTGCTCTGCTGGAGAACCAACAACGTGTTCAGATCGATCGTCGTCACCCGTCCCTGCCGGGGCGCGGCGGGCTTGGCGACCGCGGGTTTGACGGGTGGCTTGGGCGGTGCTTCGTGCCCGCACGAAGCGAGCACACAGGCGACCGCCGCCACCGGAATCAAACCTGACGAAGCGCGCATCACGGGAGGCTTATTTTTTGTCGATGGAGATCAGCTCGACGTCGAACACCAGCGTGCCGGAAGGAGCACCGCCACCGGCATTTTCGCCGTAGGCAAGATTCGCCGGAATCCAGAAGCGGCGCTTTTCGCCCGCGACCATCAACTGCACACCTTCGGTCCAGCCTTTGATCACTTGGTTGAGCGGGAAACTGGTCGGCTCGCCGCGCTTCACCGAGCTGTCGAAGAGTTTGCCGTCGGTCGTCCAACCGGAGTAATGAACGGTCACGCTATCGGTCGCCTTCGGATGATCGGTGCCGGTCCCCTTGGTGATCACTTTGGAAGCGAGACCGGAAGCGGTTTTCTCGGCGTCGGCCGGAGCGGCTGCAACATCGGACGGAGCCGCCGGAGCCGCGACGCCTTCCTTGACGGAAACCAATTCGGCTTCGAGCACCAGATCGCCCGTCGGAGCGCCGGGAGGCGGGGTGTCCCCGAAGGCGAGTTTCCGCGGAATCCACAGCACCCGCTTTTCGCCCGCGACCATCAGCTTCAGGCCTTCGGCCATGCCGCCGAGACGCAATTGATCGAGCGGAATCACCGCCGGTGCGCCTTGCTGTGCGGTGCTGTTGAGCAAGGTGCCTTCGCTGGTCCACAGTGAAAGATTCACGGTAACGGTGTCGGCGTCCTTCGGATGCGCGGTGCCAGTGCCTTTGACGAGCACCTTGCTGGCGAGACCGGAAGCGGTCTTCTCGGCGTCGGCCGGAGCGGCGGCGACATTGGCCGGAGCTTTGGGTGCTTGCTTGATGGAAATCAATTCGATGTCAAACACCAGCGTGCCGCCCGGGCGACCGCCGCCGGGGTTTTCACCGTAAGCGAGATCCGCCGGAATCCAGAAGCGGCGCTTTTCGCCCGGAACCATCAACTGCACGCCTTCGGTCCAACCTTTGATCACGCCATTGAGCGGGAAGCTCGTCGGCTCGCCACGCTTCACCGAGCTGTCGAAGAGTTTGCCGTCGGTCGTCCAACCGGAATAATGGACGGTCACGGTGTCCGCGGCGGATGGATGTTCGGTGCCAGTGCCTTTGGTAATGACTTTGGAAGCGAGGCCGGAAGCGGTCTTCTGGGCATCGGCGGGGGCGGCTTGGACGTCGGCGGGAGTTTCGGGCATAGCGGTTTCGGCTCGGAGAGGATTCGGCATGGCGAGCGCCATGGCGACCGCACTGGAAAGAAGGAGGGCCTTTTTCATCGGATAATGATCCGCGGAGGTTCGGGCGCTCGCCCGCCGCTGTCAACTCCGCCGGGCCAAACCTTCGGCATTGCCACTCGCCGCACGCCGGTCGCGCACCTCAAGCAACGTCGGCTCTCCGCAATACGGACAACGGAAATGATCCTTCGCGAGCACCGCGCAGGCGACACGCAGGCGATAACTGCCGAACAATGGACGCGCCTTGCGATTCTTCTGGCAGCTCTTCATGCCGAGCGGCGGCGTCATGCACAAAGGACAACGGACGCGATGCGCCACCAAGGTTTGAAGCATCACAAAGAATAAACCCAGGACGCCGAGACCAAATCCGATCGCCACATGCATCGGCGATTGCTGCAGCACGCCCCGCACCATCCATCCCACGGATAGCGGGATCAGGACCGCCGCGACCAAAAACAAAAAGGCGGCCAAGCGGAGGCGGCGGATCGAAGATTGTGACGAAAAACGATGCATCGAGCAGGGCGCGAAGGTGATTCTCAAAACACCCTACACCCTCACCCATCGCAAGCTACAAATCCATGAGTTAGGCCACTTTTCCGGCTTGGGAGGAGCAAAATCGGCCATATGCACGATCGCTCGCAAATTGCACCGCGCCTTTTGTTAGAATAACGAGTCCTGAATCGTTTTCCCGTCATCGCCGGCTTTCGATCCCGCCACCATCGCGTCGATACGAGTGAGCAATTCGAACGTCGGTGTTTCTTCTCCTTCGAGAATCGCCCGCAATTTCCGTCGCCACTCGTCGGGTGTTCCACCTTCTTCCCGCGAAAGCCTCAGAGCGATCTCCGACAAGCGGCCGCTCGGTGCCAATTCGCGACGCGTCCGGCGCAGCCAAGTTTCCAAATAAGGTCGATCCGCTGGCTTTCCTCCGGACATGGCGAGAGGTGTTAGGAAATCTGCGCCACCGCCATCGCGGCGATGCCTTCCTTTCGCCCGACGAAGCCCATCGTTTCGTTGGTCGTCGCCTTGATGCCGACGCGTTCCGGCGGAATGCCGAGCGCAGCGCCGATGTTCGTCCGCATGGCGTCGCGGTGGGGCAAAACCTTCGGCGCTTCGGCGATGAGCGTGGAATCGACGTTCACCAGCGAAACACCCGCTTCGGCCGCAAGGTCCCGGCACTTTTCCAGGATCTTGAGCGACGAGATGTCTTTGCACGACGGATCGCCCGGCGGGAAAAAGTAGCCAATGTCGGGTTGGCCAAGCGCGCCGAGCACCGCGTCGGCGATCGCATGACAAAGCACGTCGGCGTCGGAGTGACCGTCCAGTCCGTGGCTGTGCGGAATAGTCACCCCGCCGAGCACCAGCGGGCGGCCTTCTTTGAAACGATGAACGTCGTAGCCGATTCCAATCATGGAAAAATGGAGTGGGTGATGATGCGGGCCCTGGAGGGATCAGGGGCTAGGGGCCGGGGGCCAGGGAAGAGTTCTCTTCGGTTTTTCTGATCCCTGGCCCCTGAAGCCTGGCCCCTGGGGCGAAAGGCCTAAAGAACCTCGTGAATCGGAATCTTCCCATTGGTGGCGACGATCGACCACACATCGGGGTGACCGTCGACCGGCTGGAGCTCGACTTTGCCGCCGGCGGCTTCGAGCAGGAGCTTACCCGCGGCGATGTCCCACAGCGAAATACGAGACTCGACGTAGGCGTCGAGACGGCCGCAGGCGATATAGGCCATGCCGAGCGCGGCCGATCCCATCATGCGCATTTTGCGGGCGCGCAACGACGCCTTGCGGAACCGTTCCAAGCCGAGGCGAAGCGCTTCGCCGTCCTTGCCGCAACCGATGAAGAGGATCGACTCTTCGAGGTGCTCGCGTTTGCTGGCGGAAACCGGCTGACCGTTGAGCATCGGCTGGCCACCTTTCTCGATGGTCCAGGTTTCATCGATCATCGGATCGTAAATCGCGCCCGCGACGATCTCGCCGCCGACACGCAGGGCGATCGACACGCAAAAGTGCGGGATGCCGTAGTAAAAGTTCACCGTGCCGTCGATCGGATCGACGATCCACTGGCGGTCGGACGCTTGATTGCCGGCGAGGCCTTCTTCGCCGTAGAGCGCGTCGCCCGGCCGCGCGCCCAAGAGGATGCCGGTGATGAGGTCCTGCGATTGCTTGTCGAGGGCGAGCTTCAGGTCGTGGTGCATCGCCTCATCGACGACGGCTTCCTTGCCGAAGTGCGAGCGGAGGAAACGGCCGGCTTCGACGGCGGCGTGGACGGCGAGTTCGAGATCGGTCATGGGAAAAATCACGGACGGGTGCGGTCCGCGGCGAGCGCGAGAATGGCTTCGACGAGGTGAATGGCAAGGTGCTCTTTTTCACCGGCGGGCAGCGCTTCGGTGTGGTCCGGGTAAACCAGCAGCACTTCGCTGCGGTCGGAATCGAAGCCGATGCCCGGCTGGGAGACGTCGTTGGCGATGACCAGATCGCAGCCCTTTTTCGCCAGCTTTTCCCGTGCGTTCGCTTCGAGGTTTTCGGTTTCCGCAGCGAAGCCCACCAGTGTGCCGGTGAAGCCGTTCGCCCGCGCGCCACCGAGGATGTCGGGCGTGCGGACGAGTTCGAGCGTAAGCGATTCGTCCGTCTTTTTGAGCTTTTGCTCCGCGACTTTGGCGGGCGTGTAATCGGCGACCGCCGCCGCGAACACCGCCACGTCCATTCGCCCGAGGTGACGGGAAACCGCGGTGTGCATGTCGGCGGCGGTTTCCACCGGCAGGAAATCCACGTCCTCGGGAACCGGAATCGAGGTCGGGCCGGAAATCAACAATACCGGATGACCGGCCTGGGCGAACGCCCGGGCGAGGGCGTAACCCATTTTCCCGGATGAACGATTGGTTAAATAGCGAACCGGATCGAGCGGTTCGCGGGTCGGTCCGGCGGTGACAAGAATTCGCATAAAATCAACCGGTGGTACGAAGGCCGGAGGCGATCGCGTTGATCGAAAGCAACAGGTCGGGCAGCAACGCATCAGCCTTGCTCTGGCGACCGGCGGCGAGGTTTTCGCGCCACGAACGCAGCAGCGAAACCTGATGATGGTGCAGCACGCGCAACGGCGCTTCGCGAATGCTCAGCGTTTTCGCCATGCGGGGACGACGCTCGGCCATATCGCCATCGAACAATTCGGCGAGCAGTTCGCGGGTGCGGTCGAATTCGGCGTCGATGATCGCGAGGAAACGGTCGCGCAATTTCTCGTCTTCGACCAATCCAGCGTAGGCGTGCATCAACGCGGTGTTCGCCGAGGCGAGGTTGGTTTCGACGTTGGTGAGGACGTAGGTCAGGAAAGTGGACTCGGGCAACGCCGCCTTGAGCGCGGCGAAACCGGCCGGATCATCCTTTTTCAACGCCTCCAACGCGGAACCGACGCCATACCAGCCGGGCAAATAGAAGCGCGCCTGGGTCCAGGAAAATACCCAGGGAATCGCCCGCAGGTCGCTGATGGAATGGCCTTTCGCGCCGGTGCGCCGAGCCGGGCGGGAACCGATGCGGGCATGTTCGAGCGCATCGATCGGCGTGGCTTGGCGGTAGAAGGTGATGAAGTCATCGGCCCGCAGCAGATCCTGGTAGGCCTTCTGGCTGTCCTTCGCCAGACGCGGCATGAAGACTTTGCACGGGTCGTCATGGCGCTCGCCATGTTTGTGTCGCGCGGTGGTGATCGCCGCACCGGCGACGAGCAATTCGAGGTTGTAGGTCGCGTTGGCGAGATTGGCATACTTTTGGGCGATCGTTTCGCCCTGCTCGGTCATGCGGAAATGCCCGGACATCGCGCCGTGCGGCAGCGACGCCATGAACCAATGGGTCGGACCCGCGCCGCGGGAAATCGTGCCGCCGCGGCCATGGAAAAAGCACAACGGCACGCCCAATTCACGACCGGTGGCGGTGAGCGCTTTTTCGGCGCGGTGCAGCGCCCATTGCGCAGCAAGAATCCCGCAGTCTTTGTTCGAATCCGAATAGCCGAGCATGACCTGCTGGCTGTTGAAGCACGGATTTTCCCGGCAGAGAAACTCGCGACTGCGCTGGGTGAAGGGGTGCTCGAGGAACGCCTTCAGGATCTCGGGCGAATGCTCGAGGTCGTCGTTGGTCTCGAACAACGGCACGACCTCCAGCGGACAGGCGAGTCCGCCGCCGGACCGGACCATCAGGCCGGCTTCGCGGGCGAGCAGGAACACGCCGAGCAAATCGGAAAGCTGGCGCGTCATCGACACGATCAACGCTCCGAGTCCGGCGTCGCCCCAGGCGAAGCGATGACGGACGAGCACGCGGTAGCAATCGAGCACCGCCGCGGCTTCCGGTCCGGCGACGATGCGTTCGTGCAAGAACGGCCGCGTGGATTCGAGCTCGCGGTTCAGGAATTCCAGCCGCTTTTCCTCCGGCCACGACGGATAGGAATCGCCTTCGGGCACACCGGCCGCGACCAGCAATTGCGAGATCGCTTTGTCATGGAATTCCGAGTTCTGGCGGACGTCGAGGGTCGCCAAGTGGAAACCGAACATCTCCGCCTTGTGCCGCAACGGACGGATGAACTGCTCCTCGATGAGCTGGCAGCCGGCGTCGCGCAGGGTGCCGGCGAGCAAATCGAGGTCGGCGATGAACGAACCCGGCGTGACATAGCCCGCGCGGCCTTTCGTTTGCCAGCGCAGTCGCAGCGCCATCAGCAGCGTGAGGTGGCGCCAGGGTTCTTCTTCCGCGCGATCGCGGATTTCCTCGGCTTCGGGCAAATCGGAAAGCTCGAACACAAGTTCGTCGATGCGTTCCTGCAAATCTTCCGGCGCGGGCGCGTGCTGACGGGACAGCGTGAGCTTCGTCGAAAGCTCGACCAATTCACCGCGCAGCAAATCGAACGCGGCATGACGAAGCTGTACGAGCGTGCGCTCGGTGACTTCCGGTGTGACCAGCGGATGACCGTCGCGGTCGCCGCCGATCCAGGTGCCGAACGAAAGCCGCGGGATGTTGCCCGCCGCGCGCAAGGCTTCGAGCGGAAACCCGGCGTCGCGCCAGGCTTCGGAAAAGTTGAGATCCAGGCGATTCACCGCCGCCGGGAACAGGTCGCGCAAATAATGGATCGCGTTGCGCAGCTCACTGAAGATGTCCGGCCGGACCATGTGGATTTCCGCCGTGCGCCACAGCGTTTCCAAATGCGTCACGATGCGCTCTTTGATCCGTCGACGTTCGCGCGGCGTGTAATTCGGATACTCATTGCGGACGAGTTCTTCATAGAGATCGCGATGACGCTCGCGAATGCTGGTGCGCTTCGCTTCGGTCGGGTGCGCGGTGAGCACCGGCTCCACCTGAACCTCGCGCAACACGTCGAGAATTTGCTGCGGCGTCAGGCCTTCCTCCCGCAGATCGCGGAGCGCCTGCGGCCACAACCCGCGGATCGACTCGGCTCCGAGAACGTTTTCCCGCTCGCGACGGATCGCCGCGGCCGCGCGTTCCTCCACCATATTCAGGAGCTGAAACCCGATCGAGTACAGCTGCGGAATCCCGGCCGGCGGGTTGGCGTCGCACGGCGCAGTGCCCGCCCACGGCAAATAAGGCAGCAACGAAAGCTCTCCGGTCGATTCGAGTGCCTCGCCGAGGCAGCCGATCAAAAACGTCAGCGTATCGTCGATAATCTCAAAGCCCTCGAGGCGGAGTCGCTCGCGGGTCGGGTTGGTGGTGGCCAGTCCGGTCATGGGCGGCGCGACTCAAGCACGAAGCAGGCCGAAAGGGAAAGCGGTAATCGGACGCGTGAGTCAACCACATCAATTGGACCCAGGATGAAGAAACGAGAATGAGGAAAGCAGGAATGGCAGGAACCAAAACCTCATGAATTCCTTCCTGAACTTCCTGCTTTCCTCATTTTAAAATTCACGATTCGCCCGGCTCCGATTCCGCTCCTTGCCGCTTGACGGGGGGAGAGCGGGGCGTTTCCTTCCCTCCGCCATGCTCCGCCAGGTCCTCAAATCGAAGCTTCACCGCGCCATGATCACCCAGGGCGACGTGGAATACGAAGGCAGCATCGAGATCCCGACCGATCTCATGGAAGCCGCCGACCTGTGGGAGGGCGAAAAGGTGCTCGTCGCCTCCATTTCCACCGGCAACCGCTTGGAAACCTACGTCCAGCCCGGCCCGCCCGGCACCGGCAACATCATCATCAACGGCGGCGCCGCCCATCGCATTAAGAAAGGCGAGCGCGTCGCGATCATGGCCTTCGCCGTTTCGGACACCCCCATCAAGGCGACCAAGCTGGTGCTCAACGACGTCAACGACATCATCCGCCAAGGCCGCTGAAGCAGCCCGCGTAAGGGATAGCGGCCGCTAAAAGCCGCAAGGCCCGCAACATCAGCGGGTTCCCTCTTCCCATTCCGCAATCCGAATTCCGCAATCCGCATTCCTTCCCCGCTTTACAAGGGGGGGAGCGACTCCCATAGTCCCGCGCCCATGACTTTCGCCGCGATCAACTGGCTCAACATCAGCATCAATCTGTTGCTGGTGGTTTTCTTCATCGTCTGCCTGCTGATGGTTCTCCTAATCCTCATGCAACGCCCGAAGCAGGAAGGCCTGGGCGCGACCTTCGGCACCAACGTGACCGACCAGGTTTTCGGCGCGCGCACGACCAACGTGCTGCAAAGGGGCACGGTTTATCTCGCCACCGCCTTCTTCGTCCTGAGCCTTGTGCTCGCCGTGCTCATCGGCAAGCGCAACACCTCCAACTCGTTGATCGTCCGCGAACCCGCCGCCGCGGTGGCTCCGGCCGAACCGCAGAAGTCCCTCGCCGAACAAGCGAAGGAAGCCGGCCAAGCGATCCCGGTGGAAGTGAAGCCCGCGACGGAAACACCCGCCGCCCCTTCTCAGGAAACCGCGCCTACTGAAACCACTCCCGCGGTTCCGACGGAAGCGCCGAAAGCCGACGCTCCTCAGCAACCCGCCGCGCCAGTCGCTCCGGCTGAAACGCCAGCCGCTCCCACCGGTGAAGAAAAACCGGCCGCTCAGTAACGCTTTCCCGGCGTGACCGCCACGCCCGTCGATTCTGGAGACGCACCCGTTTGGGCGCGTCCCGACGCTTTCCCCCCCGCTCCCGCAGGTTGGGGCTGGGCCGATGCGAAAGGCAACCGCCACCCGGTCGCCGACGAAGCCGAACTGGCGGAAACAATCCGCTCCGACCGCGCCTCGGCGGTCGATCTGGTCTGGACGCCCGATTGCCCCCAAATGGTCGTCCCCGAGGAAGTGCCTGCCCTTTTCCGCGCGCTGCACACCGCGCGCCGCCGTTGGGTCGCGGCCGATCTCGACCACGCGCAAGGCCAGTTGAAAATTTTCGGTGCGGGCGTGCTCGTCGTCGTCGCCTGGACGCTGTGGAAGCATCTCCCACTGCTCAAATCCACCCTCACGGGCGCGGCGTTGGTGGTGTTCGTCATTTTCGCCCTGATCCCGTGGTATCAAGCGTGGAAACGCGGTCGCGAATTGATCCGCTGGGACTCCGCCGGCATGCAGGCGGCCGTGCCGGTGCTGCGTTTTGAAACCTGGCTGAACCTGCAACGCGCGCCGGTCACCCGCTTGCTCGCGGGCTTGTTCTGTTTAGTCGGTCTCGCGCAAATGGCGATCCGCGGGCACTCACTCGACGCCGCCGGGTTGGTGAAATTCGCCTACCGCCATGGCGAGTATTGGCGACTCCTCACCGCCCCGATGCTTCACGGCCATCCGTTGCATTGGTTCCTCAACATGGGAGCGCTGCTCTATCTCGGCCGACGCGTCGAAGTCTTCGCCCGTTGGCCCCACGTGCCAATGGTTTTCCTTTTCGCCGCAAGCGTCGGCGGGGAAGCATCCGCTCGTTTTTACAACGCCACTTCGGTCGGTGCCTCGGGCGGTCTGATGGGGTGGCTCGGCTTTCTACTGGTCTTCGAAACTCTGCACGGCCGCCTTGTCCCCCGCTCCGCCCGCCGACGCCTGCTGGCCGGTGTCGCCCTGACCGGCGTGATCGGCTTGCTCGGCTATCGGTTCATCGACAACGCCGCGCACTTCGGCGGCTTGCTCGCGGGAATAGCCTACGCGGCCATCGTGTTTCCCAAGTCCTCCTCGCCGCATCGCCCATCGAGCACGTTCACCGATCGCCTCGTCGGCGTTCTTTCGCTCGCCACGCTCATCGGCTCCGCCGCCTTCGCAATCTGGAAAATCTGGGTCGCCGCGAATGCGTCTCCCGTCTGACGGAAGCGAATTTCAATCGCCCGGGAAAACGCGGTGACGCATGCTAGGCGTCAGCCACTTTCGCCTTTCATGCTTCCCTCGCTCGTCACGCCCATCCCCGGCCCGCAATCGCAACTCCTCGCCAGTCGCCTCCACGCCGTCGAGTGCCGCAACACTACCCTCGTCGAACGCGATTGGCCGATCTTTTGGGAACGCGCCGAAGGCGTCAACGTCTGGGATGCCGATGGCAATCGTCTGCTCGACCTGACCAGCGCCTTCGGGGTCGCGACGCTCGGCCACGGCTTCGCCGCGCGCGCCCTCCGCGATCAATCGCAGCACTTGCTCCACGCGATGGGCGACGTCCATCCGGCGCGCTTGAAAGTGGAACTCTGCGAACGGCTCAGCGCGATCACCTACGAAACCTGGACCGGCGGACGCGGCAAAAGTTTACTCGGCAATTCCGGCTTCGAAGCGGTGGAAGCGGCGCTCAAAACCGCCGTCCTCGCCACCGGGCGCACTGGCATCATCGCCTTTGAAGGCGCGTATCACGGCCTCGGCTACGGCGCGCTCCTCGGCGCGGGTATTCCGTGGTTCCGCAAACCGTTCGAAGGCCAACTCGCGCAAATCACCTCGCTTCTCCCCTTTCCCCGCTTGGGCGACGACGCCTCGCTGACAAATTTCCGCAGCGCCCTCTCCGCCATCGACGGCAGCCAAATCGCCGCCGTTCTCGTCGAACCGATCCAAGGTCGCGGCGGCATCGTCATCCCGCCCGACTCCTTTCTCGCCGAACTCCGCGAGTGGTGCGACCGCCATGGCGCGGTGCTGATTTTCGACGAAATTTTCACCGGCCTCAATCGCACCGGCAAACGCTTCGCCTGCGATCACTGGAACGTCGTCCCCGATCTCCTCTGTCTCGGTAAGGCCCTTACCGGCGGCTTCCCGCTTTCCGCCTGCGTCGGCAAAGCCGAAATCATGGACGCGTGGCCCGAAACCCACGGCGAAGCGCTTCACACCAGCACCTTCCTCGGCAATCCACTCGGCTGTGCCATGGCCATCGCCTCGCTCGACGAACACGCGAAGCCGGAAACCACCGCCGCGGCCCGGCGCACGGGCGAAATCCTCTCCTCCGCCCTGAACGGACTACGAGACCTGCCACTGGTTCACGAGATCCGCGGTCACGGCCTGATGCAAGCGATCGAGTTCCGCCATCCCGACGATTCAGCCGCCGGCGACCACTGCATCAAGCTCGTCCAAGCCCTCCTGAAAGAAGGCATCCTGATCATGCCCGAAGCCCCCGAAGGCCACATCCTCGCCTTCACCCCGCCGATCGGATTGAGCGAAGAGGAGATTACTTTTTCAGTGAGCCTTCTTTCCAGGAATCTCCAATGATGGCGACCGCGGAGGAACGATTTTACCCAACACCCTATCGATTCGCGCCAAAAGACTGCGGATGAAAATTTGTTGTTCCTCGTTCACCGAGGTCAATGGAGGCAGGATCCCATTCAGTTCGATCCGATTGATGGGATGCGCCCCCAAGCGCCGTTCTTTTGCCAAACGTCCCAAATAGCGCTCATAGGCACTTTCGGGACCAAGTCTGAAATTTGATGGGTAAACGACTTCGGCACGTCCTTTCACGGCCACGACCTCCGAAATCATTGTGAGACTGTCGCGGGTGACGAATACTTTCTCCCCCGCATGAATATAGGCGGCCAACCCTTTCTTCGGTTCGGTTGCCCACCAGATCGCTTCGCAAACGCAGGCGGGATCCAAGGCCTCCTTCAACAAGGCCTCGTTATCACCTCCTGTACGCCGGGATGTAGAAACGAGCCATTTAATGCCGTGCTCTTTTGCCAAACGGCTCATTTCCTGGCCTAGCGAGTTCCACTCATCCGGTTGGTAGGTGTGACTCTTGCCATCGCCTCCGATGATCATCGTCCAGCAGTCCTTCGGTGGAGAGGACGGCCAAAAGGTTCGTGCGGCTTCCGCCGCCTTTTCAGCGCTTTGTCCTGTTTGCGCAAGCGGGGCAAGCAAAGCGTTCGGCAAATCCATTTCCACCGGCACGACAACGATATCGAACCAGCGCGATCGTGGGGGATGTAACTCACCGAGGAAAATCGTCTTCGCACCGCTCATTCGAGCGATCAGCCGGCAAATCGACGCCGTCGGGCTGTTGCTTGAAACGACCAGATCCGGCAAGTCTTTCGGAAGTGCCGATCTCCCATACATCATGCGGATTAACCATGGGATCATCCGCACCGGGATCCGATCAACGAGTGAACGCGTTAAACTGCGCAGAGGGCCTCGCAAGCGCAGTTTGGCTTTGACCCATTCGCAATCCGCCCCTGTGCGTTCGTGTAGAATACGACCGATCGTGTCGACTTGCACCGTGTGCCCCGGCAAACCCGAATCGATCAACCAAACACGCAAGACTGCCGAACTCTTATCCATCACTGAAATCACAACGCCATTTCAAACATTGGCGGCCAAGTCCGCAATGTGTTCAAACATCCGGTCGATTCGACTTACCGCCAACTTGGCGAACTCCGTCACACAGTCCGGCATGGTCTCTGGTACATGGCGCATCGCTTCCTCCTGACTGGAATAATGCAGATTCGGGACTCCCATATCTTTCATCAAGCCGAGCGTCTTCCAAGTGTTGGAATCCCAGGAAGAAAATGGAATTCCGAGCACCGAAGCAACCACCACACCGTGAAACCTGCCGATGCAAAGCCGTTTGTAAGAGGTGAACTCTTCCAAATAGTCCACGAAACTCCGTTCCGCGGCGAAACCGTATTTACGCTTCCTTTTAAAAGGCCCGATCCGCGATTTGCGCCATTTGACGGAATCCGTAAATCCCAGATCCGTTGTGGGCTGTCCCTTGGTGTAAGCGCGAAGCACCATGGAAGAAAAAATCACATCGGGATTCACAGCCGATTCGAATCCCAAAGCTCTCACATAGTTGGCGCTCAGGCTCTCCCGGCATGAGATGTATAAGAAATTCTTCAGCAGGTGGGCGATCTTGTCATTTTCCTCGAACACGCCGTTCACCATGACCGAAGGATATTTTCCCGCGACCTCGAGGAGGTGTGGATTGCGATTGTGATGCACTGAACCTTCTGCGTTCAGCACGATCAAATCAGCCGCCTTCATCTTTTCCGCATACTTGGAGGGCTCAAAATCCTTGGGCGCATTGCCAATCATTTCGAGCCCGACACGAGCGAATTGCTCGCGGAACGTGCTGCTCACCAACTCGCAACCGAAATGCCGGTTATGCAGATAGGTGTCGTTAACGAGGAAAACCTTTTTCTTCACTCCCTGAGACATTTTCACAATTTTCGTTCTGCCATAGACGATGGAAGGCTGAATATCCAAAGATGTTCAACGGCCGAACAATCTAGAGAAGACGCCGCTTGGCTTTTTCAGAACGGCTGCCGTAGTCGCCAAATCCTCGTAGCCATACCTCAATGCCAATTGCCTGACGTCCTCGGCAAGCGCCGCATCGATTTTAGCGATGTCGTTCCAAGTCACCGGCTTGAACCGCGCCGTCCGGGAATCCTTCGCCTCGTGAGGCACATGCGGAATCGCTCGAACGGGCAGCCCGGCATGCTGGCAGAACTCTTCGAATTGTTCCCCCAACTGTTCGATTTGAAAGCGCCATTGAGCCTTCGTTTCCACCAACTGATTCCACCGAACCCAAGCCTGCATGGCCCGTTTCACCGGCTTGGCTTTCAAATCCAGATCGATCGACTTCGCCATATACGTCCAGGTCGAATCGCTGAATGTCTGCATGGAGGCGATCACTTTCAGCGGATGACGGACCTGGTGAAGGATGCGATCGAACCCGGAGGAATCGATTTCAGCCTCCCGGTTCTTCCCCACGTAAACAAAATTACCGGACACGATGTGCTTCCACGAAGCAGCGCCATCCTTCCCCACACGCTCGTGAGGCACGTCGAGTCCCATTTCTTGCAACAAGCGGGCGGTGTAATGGGTGCCACTGCGGCCGCAACCAGTGATAAGCAACATGAGAAATGCCGGGTGCGAGGCGTTGAAGTTCAATCGCGAGAGCCGTCGCCTTCGGAATCCGCAGCGTACTGTCATTGGGTCCTTGGTCAAGTCACCAGACATCCGGGTTGGCGCCAACGACGATCCTTCGAACCGGTCAAGGCCGAGAGGTCGGTCAGAATCGTGGCGAGCTTATGAATCGGCGGTACCCGTTCCTTGGGATCACGGACGTCGGTTTCCAAGATTAAGGAAGTGGGCTGCCTCATTTTTTAGACCTGTGACACCCGCGCTTCCAATTCCTCGAGCCTTTTCCCTAATTCACGACTTCACTCACCCGTTTCAACGCGAGTTACCATCATTCGTGACCCATCGCCAATCGCGAGGCCACCCACGCGTTGCGCACTTCCGTCCGCTTCCGAATCAACGACGCTAGCAACGCTTTTCGCTCCACCTACTTGCCCCCGGCCCACGAGATCTGGCGGCTCTACCGGCAATCCCAGAGCCTTGAGGCCACCTCGCGTGAAGTCTACAATTTGCTTCGGTGCAGGGGCGTTCTCTTCTAGGCGATCGAATCCGCGCCATATGCTCCGCGTCGTACACACTCGGGCGTGCCTGCTTTCGCCGCAGAGGGGATCACGCCGACCCGTCGGGCTCGGGCTTTCCTGTCGGATCTTTCAATATCTCGATCGCTTCTTGATCACCGGCACTCGCGACCCTTTCTATAGCCCTGAAAATGGCCCCTTTCCCTGCAAAATTCGGAGCTTGTCCGCATTAGCGCGGGGGGTAGCGTCGCGGGGCGGAGCACCCCGGCGGCATGAACAATCTCAAACGGTATTACCACCTGCTTTTCGAGGTGAAGTGGACCTTCCTCGGCGGGATGCTGGCGGGAATCGTGTATTCGTTGGCGAGCGGTGCGGGCCTGCCGGCGATGGCCAAGACGGTCTTCCCGATTATCTTCAAGGACGAAAAGGCGATGGCGTCGGTTCCGCCTTGGATTCTCCATGTGTCCTCGTGGTTCGACAGCCCGAACGGTTTGCTCCTAGCGACCTGCCTCGCTTTGCCGGTGATTTTCCTGATCCGAGGCGTCGCGGGTTTTCTCAATACCTATCTCATCAATAAAGCCGGCCTCGAAGTTCTCGAACGCATCCGCATGATGAGTTTCGAGAAACTGCAGCGTCTGCCATGGGCCTTCTTCCAGGGCCAGGCGTCCGGCGATCTCACCTCGCGGCTGACCAACGACAGCCAGATCCTGCGCACGGCGATCACCCAGAGTTCGAACGATTTGATCAAACAACCGCTGACGCTACTCACCGCGATCGGCTATCTGGTCTACCAGGCTTTCGAAAAGCAGAGTGTGTTCTTCGCCTTGATCGGCGTCTGCACCGTGCCGCTCTGCGTGATCCCCATCCAACGCGCGCGCAAAAAAATCCGCGCCCGGTCCCGGGTCTTGCAAGCCCAGACCGGAGCGCTCAACGCGATCTTGATCGAGGACCTCCAATCGCCCTTGGAAATCCGCGTTTACCAGTTGGAGCAAAACCGCATCGCCCGGTTCGGCAAAAAAGTCACCGAGCAGCTTCGCTTGCAGTTGAAGATCGCGAAATACCGCGCGTTGATCTCGCCCGCCATCGAGTTCGTGGCTTCCGTCGGCTTCGCCTTCTCACTTTATATGGGCGCCCTGCGTGAGATGGAATTCGGTGAATTCATGGCGCTCGGCATGGCTCTCTACATGGCCTTCGAGCCGGTGAAAAAGCTCGGCACGGTGAGTAGCACGCTGGCCCAAGGCAACGCGGCGGCAGAGCGGATCGAGATGATCCTCACTTCCGAGGAAACCGTTTCCAGCCCCGCCGAACCGAAAGCGACCGGGCCCGTGCGCGGCCAGATCGAGTTCCACCAGGTGGACTTCGCCTACGACAAGGAGCCGGTGCTGCGCGGTGTCAACTTGGTGCTTCAGCCGGGCGAAATGGTTGCGCTGGTGGGCCCCAGTGGCTCGGGCAAAACGACGCTCTCCGGGTTGATTCCGCGTTTGTTCGACGTCACCGGCGGCGGCGTGCGCATCGATGGAACGGACGTTCGCGAATGGGATCTCTCCGCGTTGCGTAAACAAATCGCCGTCGTGCCGCAGATGCCCGCGCTCTTTCAGGACAGCATTCTGGAAAATATCCGCGCCAGCAAACCGGACGCGACTGACGCCGAAGTCGAGCGCGCTCTCGTCCGCGCGCACGCGGCGGAGTTCGTGGCCGATCTGCCCGACGGCTTGCACACGGTCGTCGGCGAGCGCGGCTCCACACTCTCCGGTGGCCAGCGCCAACGCATCGCCATGGCCCGTGCCTTCCTCAAGGACGCGCCGATCCTGATCCTCGACGAAGCGACCAGCGCTCTCGATGTCGAATCGGAAGCAGCGGTCGCCCGAAATCTCACTGAGCTGGCCGAAGGCCGCACCACCGTCGTGATCGCGCACCGACTTTCGACCATCCGCATCGCTAAACGGGTCATCCTTTTGCAGAACGGCCGAGTGGTGGGCGACGGCACGTTGGCGGAACTGGGCGAAAACCACCCACTCATTCGTCAGCTCGAACAGTAACGGAGAGAGGAAACCGCAGATGAACGCGGATTCACGCAGATCATCCAGGAGTTCCGTTGAAGTGCGACGATCCAAAGGGGAAGGTTCCACTTCTCATAACCCCAAGATCAACGTCCATCTGCGTTCATCTGCGGTTCCTTTCCTCTTTTAGGTAAGTTCCCCGCTCCTTCCGATGGCTCGTGCGGGGCCTTAATCGAACTCGTATCGCAACGCGGAAAGGCAAAACAACGCCGCCGTTTCCGCCCGTAAAACGTTGGCTCCCAACGTAACCGGATGAAAACCCGCCGCCAGCGCGGCGGTGGTCTCCTCGGGCGTGAAATCGCCCTCCGGCCCGATCAAAACCGTAACGGCGTCGGAACCATCACCGGCCCGCACCACGTCCTTCATCGGGCGAGCCCCAGGTGCCAGCGAAGCGATCAACGCCAAGCCGCGCCCACCGCGTTTCGCCAGCCAGTCACCGAATGCCAATGGCTCGGCGACCTCGGGCAAGTGATCCAAACCGCATTGTTTACAGGCTTCGAGCGCTACCCGCCGCCATTTCTCCGCCTTCCCATCACCCGGTTGGACGATGGTCCGGCGAGTGACCAGCGGTTGAATCGCCGACACCCCCAGCTCGACCGCTTTCTGGACGACGAGATCCATGTTTTTGCCCTTCGGAATCGCCAACGCGAGCGTGATCAGCGGCTGCGGAGCAGGCGTGTGGACGATCGCGCCGAGATCCAGTTTCGCGCGATCGCGACCTGCCTCCCGCACGAGCGCTTCCGCGCGCCGACCGTTTCCATCGAAAACGGTCACGGTTTCGCCGGCACGAATGCGCAATACTTGGGATAGATGCTTCGCTTCGTCTCCGGTCAGCCACGCTTCATCGGCCCAGGAATCGGGAGGCAGAAAGAAGCGTGGCATGACGACAATGGATCAGAGGTCGAAGAAGCGTCGCGCCTTTTTGACGAACGACTCTTCCATGGGAGAATTGTGCTGGCCGATGGACTCGGAAAACGCGCGCAGTTTCGCTTGTTGGTCGGCGTTTAACTTCGTCGGCACTTCCACCTGCACTTTGACGTGCAGATCGCCGCGACGTCCGTTGGACAAGCTGGGGATGCCTTTGTCACGGATCCGGAATACGGTACCGCCTTGGGTGCCCGCGCCGATCTTGATGGCGGTGTGGCCATCAAGCGTCGGCACTTTGAGTTCGCCGCCAAGCGCCGCCGTGCTGAAAGGCAGGGGCACTTCGCAGAACAAATCGGAGCCTTCGCGTTCGAACACATCGTGCGCCCGGACGTGGAGGAAAACGTAGAGGTCTCCCGCCGCGCCGCCGCGCACGCCCGCGTCGCCGTTGCCCGACGACCGCAACCGCGTGCCGGTGTCGACGCCCGCTGGAATGCGGATTTTGATCCGGCTGTCGCGCTGCACGCGGCCTTCGCCTTTGCAGGCGCCACAGGGATCGGAAACCGTTTCGCCCGCGCCACGACATTCCGGGCAGGTCGATTGCTGGATGAAAATCCCGGCCTGCCGGGCGACCACGCCTCGACCGCCACAAGTGGTGCAAGGCCGCGTGCCGCCGGAGCCTTTCGAACCGGTGGAATGACAAGTCTCGCAGCCGGTGAAGCGTTCGATCTCGAGTTCCTTCTCGACGCCGCGCGCGGCTTCTTCGAGGGAAATTTCCAAATCATAGCGCAAATCGCTGCCGCGCTGTTTGCTGCCTTTTTGCCGGCGACTGCCACCGCCACCGAAGAACTCCTCGAAGCCGCCACCGAACGCGGAGCCGAACATCTGTTCGAAAATATCCCGCGCATCGTGGAAGCCCCCGCCACCGAAACCGCCGCCGCCCGCACCGGGACCGCCGAACGCGGCATGGCCGAAACGATCGTAGGCGGCGCGTTTGTCGGCGTCGCTCAGTGCTTCGTAGGCCTCCCCTAGTTCCTTGAATTTTTCCTCGGCCTCTTTGTCACCCGGGTTTTTGTCCGGATGGAACTTCACCGCCAACTTGCGGTAGGCCTTCTTGATTTCCTCCTGCGTCGCGTCGCGCGCCACGCCGAGGATCTCGTAATAATCACGTTTCTCAGCCATCGATCAGTCCTCCTTTTCCGCCGTTGCCGGCGCTTTCGAAACCACCACGCTGGCAGGGCGCAGCAAACGATCGCGCAAGCGGAAACCCCGGCGAATCACCCGCAGCACGCGGCCTTCCGGCGCGTCGGCGGTCTCTTCCTCTTGAACGGCTTCGTGGACGTTCGGATCGAACGCCTTTCCTTCCGAAGGGATCTCCTCGGCTCCCTGGGACGAAAGAAAGTCGGACAACTGACGACGCACCATGTCCATGCCGATGTAAATCATCGAGCCCTGCTCCTTGGCGGCGGCCTGCATGCCCATCTCGAAGTTGTCGATCACGGGCAGCAATTCCTCCAACAAGCGCTGGTTGGCGTAGCGCACGGCTTCCTCGCGTTCGCGGGCGGCGCGCTTACGGAAATTTTCCAGATCCGCGGCCGTCCGCATCGCCGTGTCCTTCCATTTCGTCGCCTCGGCTTCCAACTGTTCCCAGGGATCGACTTCCGTCGCGGGCTCAACGGCTTCCGCCGTTTCCGGCGCGGTCTCCGGAGTCAATTCATCGGTCACTTGGTCCTTGTCCAAATTCATGGCGCTACCTGTAGCCCTACCCGTCCCGGCGTCAACCCCGGGGAGCGGCCGACTTCCACGCCATCAAACAAAAAACCGCCAACCCTTTCCCAGACAGGATTGGAAAGCAGTCGAAACGGGGCTGGATTAGAAGGCCCAGTTCACCCCGGCCGTGGCGCCGTGGCTGGTGAGACCTTCGTCTTCCACGGAGATGTCACCGGAGTAGCCGACGTCCAGCGTCAAACAGCTCGTCAGACTGACGCCGGTGCCCGCGGTCACGAGGATCGAGGAACCGCGCTCCGAACCCGAAATCGTGAACGGCTCGTCCCCGAAGAACGCCCTGGCGCTCGCGCGATCGCCCGCCAACTCGTGCGCATACGCCACCGAGGCATACGGGCGAAAAGGGCCGAGCTTGGCGTTCACGCGATAGCCAATCAGGCCTCGGAACGAATCGACATCGAAGTCCTCGAGGCCAATCGGCAGGATGCTGTCCTGAGTGAAGCCCTCGACTTCCGCATTCTGATATTCCCAGCCCACGAATGGGCCATGTTTCATCCGTTCGTCGCCCATGGCATAACCGGCGGTCAGCATGGCCTGGAGACTTTCCGCATCGGTCGAGCTGGAAGCATTCCAAAACCAAATGCCGCCCGTGCGACCCAATACGCGGTGGGAGTCGATGCCATGGCTGCCGTACCCGGCGAGCGCATCGATATAGAGGCCGGTCGAACCACCCCACGTGCCATAAATCGCACCGCGCAGGCTTTCGATATCGGTGTCGAAGCCATCGCCCCCGGAATCGCTGCTGGAACCATCGAGGACGAGACCCAGCAGAAGCTTGTCCGTGACCCGATAGTCAAGACCCGCCGTGAAGACTCCCGTTTGATGGTCGAAGTCGTCGGTGCCGAACTCGTCTTCGAAGTCCTGCCAGTCATAGGAGACCGCGCCCCAGAAGTTGGCCTTGCCACAAACCGAACGCGTTTCGCCTTGGACGGGATTCGTCATCGTCGCGCCCGACACGCGAGCCGCCGCGAGATGGTCCTGAATCTGGCGATGCAGGCGGTAATTGCTATTCACGATGCTGTCGGCCAAACCCAGAATCGCTTCCGGCGTCAGATCCGCGAGGGTTTGCTGGACGGTGATCAGGTTGGAATGATCCATCGCCATAATGAAATCCTGGATCAATGGGTCACTACTATCGACGGACGCATCGACGGCCGAGCCAAGCGCCGCTTGATTTGGCGTCAGCGCGAGGCTTTCAAAATCGTGTTTCACTTTGATCACAAGATCCGTGCCGCCATCGGCAACGTCGAGGGTCATGAATTTCGAGAACAACACCCCGTCGGCGTACTGTTGAACGCTGAGCCTAGGAAGGAAGCCTCCGATCGGTTCCGCGCTGTCAATCACGGTGTAGGTGCCATCCCTGATAGTTTTATAATCGTAGGTCGGCGAGTATAGGAGACCGGCTCCGGAGGCGAAAGACGTCGTGTTGCCTACCCCCGTCTGAACGATGAGGTCGCTATTCACGCCATTGCCCCGCGTATCGACATCGAAACGGATGAATGAACCAGTGGCGACATTCAGATCGCCTTGCAACTCCACCTGACCGATCGCTTCGGTTGCAGGAGACCTGGTCAAATCACTCGAAATCGAGCCGGCGCTGAAGTCACCGGCGTTGAGATTGATCTCCGCATCCCAAACGCCGGTACCACCGAGAGAGGTGCCACTTGCGTCGATCACCGTTTTCACGACCCAGCCCCCTCCAACGTTGCCATTGATAAAAAAACCACCACCTGTGATGTGGATCGCATCGGTTTGAACGGTGAAGAGCGGATCACCTGGCGTGCCGATGAAGGCGGCGCCGGTGCCGTTCTTGATGATGTCCTGAATCAAGACATCGCCATGCACCACGTTACCGCGGTCATGGGACCAGGTGAGGTCGCCGTTGAAGGTGAGGGTGCCGGAGCCATAAGCGCCAGTAATGTCGCCATTGACAACGGAACCAGCGTTCAAACGGAACGAGTTAACACCGGACAGCAGACCAGCGATGGCCACGCCCCCGGTGCCGGTGATAACGCCGCTGTTGTCCAGATCAAATGTGCCGCCGTAACCGAAAGCGCCGATACCAACCGCGCCAGTGATGGTGCCAATGTTCTTCACCACCGAATTGGAACCCACACGTACGCCGATGTTCGAGGTGCCAGTGATGGTCCCGCCATTCCATACCCGGGCGGAATCACCCGCGAAAATGCCGTTGGTGCCACCGGTGATCGTGCCACGGTTCTGGATTCCGATGACCCAAAAAGCCGTGTTATTGGTGACGGTGATACCGTTGCCGGTGATGCCAGTGATCCTTCCATGATTATAGACGTTCGAGTTCGCGCCCACAATCACACCATCGATGCCGCCGGTGATCACAGAGATCCCGTAACCGTAATGGCCGTTGGTCACCGTCGAGCCCGCGCCGACAATCACGCCAGTGGTGCCACCAGTAATCTCAGCCGTGCCGAAGAGGTTGTAGTTTTTCACGGTTACAGCAACACCAGCATCAATACCGGTGCCCGATTCGCTATCGAGCACACCAGCGTTATTGATTGTATAACCGCCGATTGACACATCCACGGCATCCAAAAGCACTGCATCGCCCTTGACGACGGCGCCAAGCTGAACATTCACGATCCATGGGGTGGAACTACCGCCGCTAGCAAGGATGGTGTCGTTATACGTGCCGGCCGACACGATGATGTCCCCGAATTTGTCGGGGGTAATGGTGCCTGCATGCGCAACCTGCGTCATCGCGGGCACGACGATCAACACGCGAAAGATCGCTTTAAAGAAGCGTCGGAGTCTGGGTTTCATCTCGATCCTGGGGGAGCAAGCCGCTGAAGCGGTCGGCTTCACGAAGTCGGCAGAACCGGAAAACGTTTCGCGAGCATTAAAACCGGCAGTCGTGCAAAAAGTTCGTCAGAGATCGTCACGAGGCTTCGACTCAGGGACCCAACTTCGCTGATGAACGTTTACACCTGAGCTTCTTCGTTTAACAGGGCTCGCAACGGATGATGAACTCCGTCTAAGTGAGGATCACGGGCCAGCACCTCTTCGGCGCGCGATCTCGCTTCCTTCAATAAAGACGTATCCGCGAGAAAGTTCGCGAAGCGCAGCGATTCGAGGCCGCTTTGAACGGTGCCCAGGACATCGCCGGGACCGCGCAGGCGCAAATCCGCCTCAGCGATTTCAAAGCCGTCGGAGGTGTTTTCCAGCACTCTGAGTTTTTCCATCGCGTCGGGGCTTTTGCCGTCGGTCAGCAGGACGCACCAGCCACGATGTCCGCCTCGTCCGATGCGGCCCCTGAGCTGATGAAGCTGCGCCAGCCCGAAGCGCTCCGCATGGCGAAGGATCATCACCGTCGCGTTCGGCACATCGACGCCGACTTCGATCACGGACGTTGCGACCAAGGCATGAAGGTGACCGGCGCGGAAACGTTCCATGATCGCTTCCTTTTCCTCCGCCGGGAGTTTGCCGTGCAGCAAACCGACTTCGTGTTCCGGCAAACGCTTGCGCCATTTCTCGAACGCCGCGACCGCCGACTCGGCTTTCAGCGATTCACTTTCCTCGACCAACGGGTAAACCAGATACGCCTGCCGGCCTTCTTCAAGCTGAGCTTTGACGAACTTCGTCACGTCGGTTTGCTTCGCGTTCACCCGCACGGCGGTGACCACCTTGCCGCGACCGGGTGGCTTTTCATCCAGCAGGGAAACATCGAGGTCTCCATAAACCGTGAGCGTTAAAGTTCGCGGGATCGGCGTGGCGGTCATGACCAGCACGTCGGGCAGTGAACCTTGGGCGGTGAGAAGCTCGCGTTGGGCGACGCCAAACTTATGCTGCTCGTCGATCACCACGAAGCCGAGGTCACGAAACGCCACTTTATCGTAGAGCAGCGCGTGGGTGCCGATGAGGATTTGCGGTTCGCCTTCGTGTGGCTCATGGCTGTCTTCCTGACGCGCGCCGGTTCGCAATGCCAGGCGCACGCCGAGAGGCTCCAACCATCGATGGAAGGTGAGAAAATGTTGCTCGGCGAGAATCTGCGTCGGCGCCATCAGCGCGGCCTGACAGCCGGAATCCACTGCCAGCAGCATTGCCGCCATCGCGACGAAGGTTTTGCCCGCGCCCACATCCCCTTGCAGCAAGCGGTGCATCGGTCGCGGCGATCGCATGTCGGCGATGATCTCCTTGATCGAACGTTTTTGCGCGCCGGTGAGCTCGAACGGAAGGCTCGCGTGAAAGCGTTTCAACAACGTGGTCCGCTGTCCTTGAACACGGCCCGTCTGCGCGGCATGGCGCGCGCGACGCCAGAGCACGTTAAGCTGAAGCGCGAAGAATTCTTCGAGGGCAAAGCGCCGCCGCGCGGCCTCGGCTTCTTCCATGGAGTTCGGAAAATGCGCGTGCCGAAATGCCGCCGCACGCGAAAGACTCGCATCCGTTTCATAGACGCCATCGAGCGAGCGCGGTTCGGTTTCGGCCAGCATCCGATGAATCACCTCTCGCAACCGGCGCTGGGAAATTCCGGAGATGGCGCGGTAGATCGGGACGATGCGTTCGAGGTGAATCGACTCGCGGTCGTCATCCTGAAGGATTTCGAACTCGGGATGATCGATGATCAAACGACCGCTGGATTCTTTCACCTTGCCGAAAACGATCAGGTCCTGTCCCGCCGCGATCACCTTGGAGAGGAACGGCATGTTGAACCATCGGCACGTCAGTTTGCCCGTGCCGAGCAAGCCCGACTCTTCGGTGAGGATTGCTTCGAAAAACGATCGTCCGCCACCGAACCGGCGCGGCATGGCGTCCGCCACATGAGCGCGCAGACACACCGGAGGGCCGCCCGCCTGCGCGGGAAACGCATCGAAACGCCGCCGATCTTCGTGACGCTTCGGCAACCACTCCAGCAAGTCGATGACCGTCTTCAACCCCGCCTGCGCGAATGCCGTCGCTTCTCTGATCGGCAGCGAATCAACGGACGCAAGCTCGGCTTGGGCGGAGATCATGACGCCAAAATTCCCACTCACTCACCGATGCGGGAGAGCTGCCGAAGGTAATCGAACGAATAAAGCCCGGTCGCGTGACCGTCCGCCCAGCCGAGCTGCAACGCGTATCCACCGATTGGTTTGACGCTGACCAAATCGAACGCCTTGGGACCAAGTTCGACCACCGGCCGCACCACACGGCCCAAGGCATCCGGTTCACCCTGGCATGACGCGCAGGGACACGCGCGCCGCAGCAAAGGCAGCGGGAGAAAAAGCTCCACGCCATCGGAAAAGGAAATCGCGAGCTCATTCCCGATGACGACGGCTTGATCGAAATTCGTGAACATGATGTTCGGAGTAGCTTCGCTCTTAACCCAGCTCTCCGTCCACCCGATAAGCACGCCGGCCGAAAATCGCGGAACCCACCCGCACCAACGTCGCGCCTTCTTCGATCGCCACCTCGAAGTCTCCGCTCATGCCCATGCTGAGTTCGGGCAAAGCCAGTCCGGATTCCGAAGCGAGCTCATCCCGGAATTCCCGCAAACGCGCGAACCAAGGCCGGGAGCCTTCGGTATCCGGCGCTTCCGGAGGAATGGTCATGAGGCCCTGGATTCGCAAACGATCCAAACCCCGCAACGCATCCAGCTCCCGACGCAACGTTTCCGGTTCGTAACCGCCTTTCGACGCTTCTCCCGCAGCGTTCACTTGGAGAAAAATTTGCGGGCGAAGATCCAGTTCCTCCGCCACGTGCTGGATATACTCCGCTAGGCGCAACGAGTCGACCGCGTGGATCGCGGCGAAACGCGGCAAAATTTTCCGCACTTTGTTCCGTTGCACGCTCCCGATGAAGTGCCAGCAGACTTCGGGCGGAAGCGCGTCGATTTTCGGTTCGGCTTCTTGCTGACGGCTTTCGCCGAACAACGTTTGACCCGCTTCGAACGCTTCGCGAACCGCTTCGGCGGGAAACGTTTTGGACACCGCGATCAGTCGAACGTCGTCACCCGCTCGTCCCGCGCGACGGCAGGCGTCCGCGATGCGCGTGCGCACCGCGGCGAGATTTTCCGCGATCTCGGACATCACCGAATCTCGGGCTTTTGGGTCACGTCCGCCATCCGGCCGCTTTCCGTGAGGTCGACCAAATCCTTCAACACCATCAGCCCTTCGCGTTTCACGGGATCGAGACCGGTCGGCCACTTCGGGGCGTCGTCAAGCGCGTCGGTCGCATCCTTCGCCCGGCGCATGTATTCCTGGTTTTCCTTCGAGGGATCGAACTCCCGCAAACCGGTTCCTTTTTCGACATCGTCCAAAGTCAGCTTGAAAAACTTGAGCGTCTTCGCGTCACCCAATTCGACGGTTTTGAACCGCTCGCGCCGCTCGGCGTTCCGTTGATGCTGCCGGGTATCCAAATCGAGCAGTTCCTTGCGACGCTCGTCGATATTCAGCGACACCCGGTTTTCCCGCAGACGGGTTTTCGCCTTATCCACGTCTTCGGTCACGTATCCGAAATCCTTGCTGGCTTTGATGCGCGTTTGGCTGAGTTCCTTCAAACGGGGCAAAAACAAGTCATCCTTTCGCAACGGATGGAAATCCGAGGCAGGCCGGATGCGATCGTGAACCAAGGCATGATCGAGGAATTTTTCACCGATTTCCACGGCGTCGCTCAGGCTGGGAAACGTCACATCGGAGCTCACCCCTTCCAACTGGGTGGAAGAACCGGACGGGCGGTAAAACTTCTGGAACGTGACCTTCAACGAACCGGCCCGCTCACGAGCGGCGAAGAACGGCAGCATGCGCCCGATGTCGACCGGCTTTTGCACGGTGCCTTTCCCGAAGGTGGAAGAGTCGCCGACGACGACCGCCCGGTTGTAATCCTGAAGTGCGCCGGCGAGGATCTCACTGGCGGAGGCGCTGCTCTTGTCGATCATCACCACCAACGGACCGTCATAAAGCGGCTTCCGGTTGTCGGCGTCTTGCACTTGGACCTGACCGAGCGTGGTCTTCACCTGCACCACGGGACCGCGATTGATGAAAAAGCCGGTCATGCGCCGGACTTCCTCCAACGAGCCGCCGCCGTTGTTGCGGAGATCGAGGATGAGGCCGTCGATTTTCTCTTCGTTGAGCCGGAGCAGCAGTCTTTCCACATCCACCGAACAGTGGGTTTTCCCCTCTTCGAAGTCGGCGTAGAAAGTGGGCAACGTGATCCAGCCCATCCGCCGCTTGGCGCCTCCTGGCTGGGTCATTTCGATCAGTTCGGCGCTTGCGAGCTCATCCTTGAGGGAAACTTTTTCGCGCGTGATCACCACCAATTTCGTTTCCCCCGCCGCACCGCCGGCCGGCTCCACTTTCAAGCGGACCGAGCTGCCTTCCTTGCCCCGGATCAAATCGACCACCTTGTCGATCTTCATGAACATGATGTCGGTCATCTCGCCGGCGTTGTTCGAGTCGACCCCGACAATCCGGTCGTTCAATTTCAACGAACCTTCCTTGTCCGCCGGTCCGTTGACCACCAGTCCCATGATCTTGGTCGCTCCGTCTTCCTCGGCTTGCAGCAGCGCACCGATCCCGACCAGTTCGTTGCGCATGCCATCCTTGAAGCGGCTCATTTCACGGAAGCTCATGTATTCCGTGTGCGGATCGTAGGCGCGTGAAACCGCGCTGAGGAAGTAGTTGGCGATCTCCTCTTCGTCGGCGTCTTTCACGCTGTGAAGAAATCGTTCGTACCGCAGTGAGATCTTTTCCTTCGGCTCGCGTTCGCCCTTGGTGGCATCCGGCTTGTTCTGATCTTTCGCCATCTTCACCAGCATTTCGCGGCGAAGGGTTTCGGACAGTACCGCTTCTTTCAGTTGCAAGCGCCATTGCTCGTTCGCCTCGGCTTCATTGCGCGGCCACGGAGCATCCTTGCGCGAACGCATCACGGCCTCGTTTTTCGTGAATTCGAACGGCTCCTCCTTCAGGATCTTTTTCGCCAACGCCACGCGGGTTTCGACCCTCTTCTCGAACGTGCGGTAAATGTCGGTGGCGGCGCGCAGACTATCTCCTTGCAAGAGGAGCGTATGGAGCTTGTCGCCATATTGCGTATTGAAACGGCTGACGTCTTCCTGAGTGAAGTAGACGCGGTTGAAATCCAAATCGCGCAGATAATCGTCCAGGAACCTTTTGCTCAACTCCGCGTTGTACGGCAGTTTGGCGAAATGGGTGTTCTGCAGCATGATCGCCATCTGGCGGCCGACCTCATTGAAATCGGCCTGCTGGGCGCAAGCGGTGTTGGCGACGGCGAGTGCCGTGACGGCGAGAACCGTGCGGCGAATGCGTTGAATGCTCATGGCTGGCGGCGCGATTGCTCCTAGGTAGTTTGGAAAACCCTGCCACAGTGGCGGCCGATGTCGATTTTTTCCATTCGGAACACCGCTCACTTGCGGGCCTTCCGTTGTTCCAGCCACTGCTGGAAATGACGCTCCCGTGCGATGCGATCCATGCGTTTCACGTCTTCAGGAGATCCCGCCAAGATGCCCTGTTGTTGGTCCGGCCGACGTCCGAGCTCCAGCGGATGGTCCAACGTTTTGCCGTTCTCCAGGAGTTTCAACGTCACCTTGCTACCGGGCTGCCGGGATTGGATCCATTCACTGAAAGCGACCTCGGCGGCAGGTTCTTTCCAAAACTGATCGTTTACGCCTACGATCACACCTCCCGGCACCAAGCCCGCCTTTGCCGCGGGGGATTGCGGCACGACCATCGTGATTCGGATGCCGAATTTCGCGTTCGGGAGTCCAGGCACCTGCACCGGGATCGACTGCATCAAAATGCCGACGTACCCTTTGCCCTCCTTGAGATAGTCCTCCACGACCAAACTCCGGAGGACGTCGAGGTAGCGCCTGCGGACTTCCGGATCGGTTTCGGCACACGAACGTAGAAACAACCATTCCTTCGCCGAACCGGGCTGTCGCTTGGCCCAATCCAGCAATTTCGCTTGAGCCGCTTCACGTTCTTTAAACGACTCGGCCGCCAAACCAGGCAAGACTTCGGAAGGCGGACCCGCGAAAAGAGGAAGACACAAAAAGCCCCCGGCCACGAGGATCGCAAGCCGAGGGCTGAAATTCATAGAAGCGAAGCGATTTATCGGCCAAAAGCGTTCTTCTCCGGAACCGTAACGGTGTCACTCTGCTGCAACTGGAAGTTCATGAACTGCGGCAACTTGAGGTTGAGGACCTCAACCTTGCCATTACGCAGCAACTGCACGCGGTTCATCGCACCGAACTCGGTCGCTCCACCTGCGGATTGCACTGCTTGATAAATGGTCAGGCCAGGCACGAACTCCACCGGCCCGGTTTTGCGGACCTGGCCACCGACGTGAACCAATTGCTTCTCCATGCTCTGACCACTGGAAGCGATCACCAACACGGTCGGGCTTTTGTAGATCTGAGCCGCTTTGTACGCGGCTTCGATCCGGCTGCCCAGCGCTGTGGGACTCATGCCGGCGGCAGCCATCGGACCAATCAAAGGAATGTTCACGGTACCCGCGTCGGACACGGGATACTCTCCTTGCACACGTGACACCTCATCAGCCGGAACTCCACGAATGTCGATTTTGATCGACTGCCCCGGCTTGATGATCGTCTGCGCCGAGGCCGCGACGGTCAATCCAGCCCAAGCGAGCAAGGGCAATAAGAGTTTTTTCACGTTCATGAACACAGGGTGCCAGTTCTACACGAAAGGTCAATACAGCTCGGAATCCGGCTTGCCGGTCGCCGGTTGAGGACGGGCGGCAGCCGTCGCCACTGCGGGAGTGGACGCCGCGATCGGCATCGGAGCCGGGGTTTCCGACGGAGCGTAGTAGGTGTAATAGCTGGTGTAATACTGATATTGGCTATCACTGCGAACGTCGACGTTGTTCAACACGACACCGATCACGTGGCCACCGACGTTTTCGACCGCCTGCTTGACGCGCATCAGCATGTTGCGGGGAAGTTTGCGGTGCTGGATGACGATCATCGTAAGGTCCACCTCGCTCGCGAGCACCGAAGCGTCGCTGACGCCGAGAATGGGCGGGCTGTCGACCAGGACCAAGTCGAAGCGCTGCTTCACGTCCTGAATCAACTCGGACATCCGGCGCGAGTTGAGAATGCCAGCCGCGTCCGCCGGCAAAATACCCGACGGCATGAAATACAGGTTGTCTACCGGCGTCTGGAGAATCACGTCCTCCAGCATCAGCTCGGTGGTCAGGTAATTGGTCAGACCGACCGAGTTGTTGATGTCGAAGAAGGTATGGAGGCGCGGACGACGAAGGTCGGCGTCGATCATCAAGGTGGTGTAGCCGCCTTGCGCACAGATGTAGGCGAGGTTGACCAGGGTGGTCGATTTGCCTTCGCCCGCTCCACCGGAAACCACCGTGATCGCATTGTCCTCGGGATTCTTCCGATTGAATTCGATATTGGTTCGCAAAATCCGGTAAGCTTCCGCGTCCGGGCTGTTGCCGCTCTGCTTGTGAAGAACCCCCACGTCCTTGGGAACCACGGCGAGCACCGGAACCTGAAGGTAACGCTCAACGTCTTCCAAGGTCTTCACCGAGGTATCGAGATACTCGAGGAAGAACGCGATGCCGACGCCGAAGATCAGACCGACCACCGCGCCGAGACCCAGGTTAAGAGCCACCCGCGGGCTGACGGGACCCGGGGAAATCACCGGTTCTTCGTGGATGACGATGGCGGTTTCCGGCATGCGATGCTGGATCTGCGCGCCCACCAGCTTGAGCTTGAGTTCCTTCAGCAATTCGGATGCGGATTCGTATTCGCGGTTCGCGGTGATGTAGTCGTTGGTGTCGAGGCCGGTCTTGATCGCCTCTTCCTTCTTCTCTTCACTAAGTTGCTGCATTCTCGTCACCCGCTCCTTCACCATTTCGAGCTGGGCGTTGAGCGTCTCACGCAGGTTGGTGACCCCTTCCTCAAGCTGGCGCTGCATGTTCGCATAGACCTGCTTTTCCGCGAGCATCGCCGGGTGTCTGTCCCCGAGTCCCCCTGTCCCGAGCGCGTCGACACGGCGCTTCTGCTCAAGGTATTGAGGATAGAGCGTCTTGATCGTATTTTCCGACAGATCGAGACCCGCGGCATAAATCATGAGCTGATCGCTATCGTACTTCAGCAAGCTCTGGATCTGGCTTTCGAGTTGGATCTTCTCCTGAACCGCTTTTTCGTAGCTGAGCCGGGCTGATTCCGCGCCGGCTTTGTCGTCTTGAGAAATGCCAGTGCCATAAATGCTCTGTTCGCCGGTCGGGATAATCCGTTTCGCACGAACGATCGTCGCGAGTAATTTGCGCTTTTCCTCGGTCTTGTCTTCCTGATCCCGCACCGCCTTTTGCAATTCCTCCAATGCGCGATCCGCGTCGGTCGATTCGATTTCCCCTCGGTAATCTTTGTACGACTTGGCGACTTCCGCGGCGATGTCACGGGCATCCTCCTTATTGGTGTGCCGGACGGCGATGCTGATGAGATCGGTTCCGCGAATGTTCTGGGCGTCCACGATCCCTTTCAAAATCACAAGGACCGTCTCCTTGTCGGTGGACCACTTGTTCGCGAGATCAAGGCGCTCGGACACCCGCATCAGCACGTTGCGCGAGCGGATGATTTCCAATTGGTTGGCGAAGAACGCCTGAGTCATCAAACTCGAGCCACCGACATCGGCCGTATTCCGACCCAAAACGATCATTCCGGGGGTCGGAGGTTTGACCTGAACCTGGGCCTCGCTCTCGAACTTTTTCGGCATCACGTAAGTGATCACCGCGGCCGTCATGAACACGAGCAGGAGGGTCAGCAGAATCACGCCATAGCGATTTTTAATCACCTGCCAGTAATCGACCGCGTGGAGTGTCGCTTCAGATTGATTCGGGATAGCGGTTTGCATGATGTCGGAACACAGAAGAAAGCGAGGGGGAAGGCGACCTAAGCCTAAAAAAGGAACTCCCGCAATGAACCATTGCGGGAGTTCGAAAGAAGTCAACAGGCGGACACCATTGGAGATGCCCTATGATCAGAATTCGGCACGAAGACCAACGCTGAAGCGATTGCGGTCGTATTCGCCGCCAAAGAGGTCGGAGTCGGAAGTCGTGTGGTTGTAGGTCGCACTCCCATAAAGGTAATCGGTGAGCTTCACCGACAGACCGATGTAGGCGTTGATCAAATCTTCGCTCAAGCCATCGGCCGTGTTGGTGGGATCCGTGACATCGCGCCCTTCGTCGAAGGAGGTGTTGATGTAATCGACACCGCCGAAGAGCGAGAGACGCTGGGAAAGCGCGTATTCGCCTGCGACTCCGATGCGCAACGTGCGGCGAGCATCGAATTCAAACAATGGGCCACCCGCTGCACCCACGTCGCGGACGGTATCGTAGTTTTCCAGGCCGTAGCGAAGGAACGAACGGACGGAGAAAGCGGTGTTGATCTGGGAGTTCAGAGCCACTTCCACGTAGGGGCTGACCGAATCGTCGGAACCAGCCGCGTCCACCTCGTGGAATTGAGCACCGGCGCGGGCGATCAGGATCGTGGTCGGGCTGAAGCGATGCTCCACGCCACCCAGCAAATAATGGTCGGTGGCGTCGGAGGCCAGACCGTCTGCAGTCGTCTGCGCATAGCGATATTCAGCGGTCAGAACCGTCTGCGGCGTGAGCTGATAACGACCCTGGTTGTAGATCATCCAGGTGAAGCGATCCGCGTTCGGCACGTCGCTGTCGTAGTCCAAGCCAGTCAGTTGAATGCCGGAGTAGGTCGCGAAACGCTCGCTCCAGCGGTAACCGATGGAGTCATCGGTTTGCCAATAGAAGTATTCGCCAGCCTGACGGCTGGTGGCAATACCTTGGGCATAATCCGGCTCCAGTTCGTAAGCGATGAAGTTACGGCTACTGAAACGCAGACGCTCATTGAAATTGTGCGTCAGATCGGCTCCGATGCGGGCTTGACCGTAGGTGTCATCCATGCCGGACGGCGCGTCGAAGTAGTAAATCAAACCAAGGCGAGCATAAACATCCCAGGTGGTTTGAGGACTGATGCTGACAAACGAAACGCCCACGTAAGGATTGATGCTCGTGGCGGAATCTTCCGAGCCGGAAGTCGGATTGACATTGTCGTCGAAGACCAAGTCAGCTCCGACAATCCACTTCAGCGGGAGACTTTCCTTCGTTTCGCTGCTGTAGTAAAGGCCTTGGCCATAGGCGGAACCCACGGCGGCCACACCTGCAATGCCGGCAAGAAGAGCGCGTTTCATAAAGTTGTTAGGTTTTAGCTACGAAAATTTGAAGCTTACGCCAAAGAGCGCTTAGTCAATCTGGGGACCTTCGAACGAAGTATCCGTCGCCACCGGATTCGAAACCGGGGGAGTATTTGGAGGAGGCCCCGCCGGAAGGATCGGGAAACCACCAGGAGCGGCACCCGGAGGCGGACCGATCGGCGGCTCGGCCAGACCATTGGTCGGGAAGTCGAGCGGGTTAAAGGACGCATTCCACAGATTGGAAGCCACATCGTCACCGCTCTGCACGTTGGCAACCTTGGAGTCCTTGGCATCGCTAGCGCCAGCCGTGCCGTATTTGGAAAGCACGGCGGCAATGGCACCAATCGAATCCGGAGCAACCACTGCGGCATAATGCGCGATGACCGCCGCCTGATCAGGCGCGGCTTGGATGGCCACGGTGACGATTTCCAGCACCTTCGAAGAATCCGCCTTGGAAGCTTCGATCGCCGCCTTGACGACATCGCCCGCCTGAGCCGGATTCGCCACCACGTAAGATTTCACGATCGAGAGAACCTCGGCAGGAGCCGCTTGAACCTTGCTTTGCACCTCGGCCGCAAGCTTATCGGCTTTTTCCGTCTCCGAAGAGGAGGGGGCGGTCGCGGCGGCGGGAACGAGTTCAGCCATTGCGGGAGCTGCGGCACCGAGGCCGAAGACCACTCCAAGCATGGCGAATTGAGTCGTTTTTTTCATGTTGGCGGAAGGTTTCCTGATTGAGTCGGACGAACGAATAAGCGGGCAGCGGGAATCGAACCCGCATGGCTAGCTTGGAAGGCTAGGGCTTTACCATTAAGCTATGCCCGCGATGACGGTTGGACACTACCAGCCCCGCTCCAAAGCCCGCAAGTGCTTTTTTCTAGAAACGGCGATGCAATTTGCTCGTTTTTTAAACTTTCTCGAAACATTTAGAGTTGTGTTTCCATTCTTCTCCGTTAGGCATCTGAGCCCGTCGACGCGGGTGTAGTTCAATGGTAGAACGCGAGCTTCCCAAGCTTGAGGCGTGGGTTCGATTCCCATCACCCGTACCACTCAGCCTGGAAGCGGCCGACTGAGCGAGCGGGAGCCAACCGCGCAGAACCGCCACGGAAGCTCCTTTCCTTTTGAAATTCCGATCCGCGGACCCGCCCCGACTTCCAGAGCTTCGCCTTTCCATAGCCCCCGTTCGGGCCGGGAAAGAAATTCCGATGCATGGTGGCCGCCATGAATATCCATGGCGCGGGTGAGTTTTCCGGGACCGGCGCACAGCGCGCTGTCGGCGCAACCCGGCCGTCGCGCACGCATCGCCACCAAACCCGCGACAGGCTCCAGCGCCCTAAACAGAACGAAACCGTTCATGTCGCCGTCTTTCACCAGCACGTTGAACAGCCAGTGGACGCCGTAATTGAGGTATATATAGGCGTGCCCGGCGGGATGACCGGCGACGAAGCGTCGTGCGCTGGGGCGGAAAAACGTGTGGCATGCGGGATCGCCTTCGGCCGCATAGGCCTCCGTTTCGACAATCTTACCCACGCAGCCGTCCCACTCGAAATGGCAGCCGATCAAATCGCGAGCGCAGTCGACGGGATTGCGCTGGAAAAACGCCGGCCCGATCCGTCCGCGTTTCATAGTCCGGTAGGATGATCGACGAAAGACCAAGGCAGGTCGAACCGCGCCGCGAGCTCAGCCGCCAACGCTTTCACGCCGAAAGTTTCCGTGGCGTAGTGCCCCGCGTAAAACACGTTGAGCCCCAGCTCCTCCGCCAGGGGAAAACTCCAGTGGGGGCCCTCTCCGGTGACAAAGGCGTCGATTCCGGACGCCGCCGCGCTGGCGACTTCACTTCCCGCGCCTCCGGTCACGATCCCAACCGTCAGCAGGTCTTCCGGGCCACCCGGACAAACATGCACCGGGCCGCCCACCGCCACCCGCAGGCGTTCCGCCAGTTCGTCACGCGTGCCCTGCCAAACTCCCTTGAGCCCCACCGCCAATCCTTCCCAATCGAGAAAGGGCTCGGGATCGCGCAACCCGATGGCTCGGGCGAGACAGGCGTTGTTGCCCCATTCCGGATGCACGTCGAGCGGCAGATGGGCGGAATAAATCGCGAGGCCGGAACGAATGGCCGTGTTGATTTTCCGGTAAATGGCACCCCGCAACGGCTGCACGCCCTGCCAAAACATGCCATGGTGCACCAACAGCAATCCCGGCCCGCCGTCCGCCGCGGCCTCCACCACCGGCAGGGAAGCGTCCACCGCCGCCACGATCCGTGCGACTCCGCCCGCATTCTCAAGCTGCAGGCCGTTCACCGCGCCGCCGTAATCCGGAATCAAAGCGATTCTCAGCTCGGCATCGAGAAAACCAACGATCCGCGAAAGTTCCACCATGCCCGGCAAATTAGCGGTCGGCATCGTCACTGACAACGTCCCCGTCGACGAAGGCGCGTAAATCCTCGGCCAAGGGTGCCTCCCACGCGACATCGCGATCCCCCCAAGGCACCGCCAGTCGTGACGCATGAAGCGCATGCCTCGGTAGCAACAAGCGCTTTTGCAACGATTCGGTCCAACCCGTCCGCGTCCATTCGAGATACGCCGAGCCGTCACCCGAATAAATTTTGTCGCCCACGATCGGATGGCCTCCATGGGCGAGATGCACCCGGATCTGATGCATCCGGCCGGATTCGGGAAAGCAACGCACGAGGGAAAACTTTCCTTCAGCCCGTTCGAAACGCCGTTCGACCTCGAAACGCGTCACGCATTCCCGCCCCGATGGGTGAACGGTTTGCCGGAGCCAGATGCCCGATTCGCCCACTTCCCCCGCCCGGCAAATCGACGCGTCGCAGCACCACGCATCCTCCACCGGCCAGCCGTGGACGATCGCCCGATAAACTTTCTTCGCCTCTCGCTTTTCAAATACGCGACAGAGTTCCCGGGCGGCGGCACGGTGTTTCGCAACCAGCACCACGCCGCTGGTTTCGCGATCCAGCCGCGTGATAATAGAAAGTGCCGCGCCGTTTTCCATTTCGTAGGAAAGCAGGATCTCGACGCCGCCGAGCAAGTTCGGCTCCACCTTGCCGTTCGCCGGATGCACGATCAAGGGCGCGGGTTTGTCCACGACGATCCAATCGTCGCTTTCCCCCAGCACCCTGAAATCCGCTACCGCGCGCAAACTCACTGCCGCACCGTGCCCGCGGTCGCCGCTTGTGCCAAGAACCGTTCGCCCGCGTCGATCTTCGCCCTTGGCACCGGGCGTCCGGCGCGAAAGACTCCCCGCCCCATGCCCGCCGACGTCCAGCACACTCTCGCCGGTTCCGCCACCCTTGAAGGCACTTCCCTTCACACCGGTGAAAAAGTCACCCTGACGCTCAAGCCAGCCCCCGAAGGCCATGGCTTCAAATTCCGTCGCATCGACCTGCCGGATCAGCCGTTCATCAACGCCGACGTCGACAAGGTGCAGACCGTCGAGCGGGCCACCACGTTGGCCGAAGGCTCGGTGAAAGTTCACACCGTCGAACACGTTCTTTCCGCCCTCACCGGCATGGGCGTCGATAACGCGCTCATCGAAATGAACGCCAACGAGCCGCCGATCGGCGACGGTTCGTCCCGTCCATTTGTGGAGCTCATCAAAAAGGCCGGCATCGCCGCCCAGAGCGCCCCGCGCAAGACCTGGGAGATCCGCGAGCCGATCCACCTGGAGACCGGCGACGGCACGCTCATCACGATTGTTCCCAGCAAAACCTTCCGCGTTTCCGTCACCAACGTGGGTCCCGATGGTCGCTTTACCCAGTACTTCTCTTCCGAAGTCACCCCGGAGAAATACGAGAAGGAAATCGCGCCGGCCCGGACCTTCGTTTACTACGAGGACGTCAAGCCGCTGCTCGAAAAGGGCCTGATCAAAGGTGGCTCGCTCGAAAGCGCCGTCGTCATCCGCGGCAACGAAGTGATGTCGAAGGAAGCCCTGCGCTTTCCGAACGAATTCGCCCGCCACAAGGCGCTCGACGTCATCGGCGACCTCATCCTTTCCGGCAAACGCATCCTCGGCCACGTCATCGCGGTGAAACCCGGCCACGGCCCGAATACGAAGATGGCCGCGACGTTGAAGAGCGAATATTCGCGGATGCGCTCGATGATCCCGCCGTTCTCGATTCCGAAGGGCGAAACGGTTCTCGATATTCACGACGTGCTCAAAATTCTCCCGCACCGTTATCCGTTCCTCCTGGTCGACCGCGTGGTCGACTTCGAAGGCGACACCAAGTGCACCGGCGTGAAGAACGTCACGATGAACGAGCCGTTCTTCCCCGGGCACTTCCCGGGCCACCCGATCATGCCGGGCGTGCTACAACTGGAAGCGATGGCGCAGGTTTCCTCCGTGCTCATGCTGCGCAAGCCCGAGAATGCCGGGAAAATCGGCTACTTCATGAGCGCCAACGACGTGAAATGGCGTCGTCCGGTTCTCCCTGGCGACACGCTCTTCATCGAAGCCGAGGTCATCAAAATCCGCGGCTCCATCGGCCAAACGCGCTGCAAATGCATCGTCAACGGCGAGGTCGTCTCCGAAGGTGAACTGAAGTTCGCGTTGATGGATCAGTGAGAATTTGAATAGGGGAAGCAGGGATCCGTTCCTGCTCCCCTTTCCTTTTGGTCATGGCCTCGACGCCATCCGACGACTTGACGAAACTGCGGCTGCCGACCGGTGACCCGCCACCGAAACGAGTGTATGGCCGCCATTACGACTCCGCGGTCGTGGCGGCCACTTTGAACCGCTGCTGAAATCGGCACGCCGCCCGACGCCGGAAGAACGCTGGGCGACGAAAACTTTCGCGCCGTTCATCTGGAAAGGCCGCAACCCACGATAAATTGGGCCTAGCGCTGGCTTCACTCAACGCGGCAAAGCCGAATCATCTTCCGCTGGCACTACTTGCTCCGCGGGTTTCCGGCTCAGCATACCCCATCGTTTCCCGCTTCCGGTTTCCTTTGGCAGAGGAGGCGCTCCGGCTTTCCGCGAAAGAATTCCGGTAGCGTCAGGCAAAGCCAGAAATCGCGCCGCCTCCAGAAGCGGCCCTGCGTCTTCCTGCGGAAGCTGATGAGCCGCGGTTTCCAGCAACGGCACCGCGGCCGAATCGCCCAAGCGGATCAATGCATCCACAGCAGCGGCCCGCACTTCGGGAACTGAGGACGTTAAATAGGGAACCAAGGCAGCAGGCGACTCGGCGGCCTCGATGTGCATCAAAGTCGCCTCTGAGGTCGCCGGTGTTACCCCCGCCACCGCCGTTGAAGACGCAACATTGTCTTCGTGAGCCGAAGCAGCGAGAGGTGGTTTCGTCGGCCCGGTTCGTCGTTCTTCCCCAGATTGAACCGGCCCCGGGGAAACCTTCGCTTTCCGGTTGATTTCCACTGCGCCCCAGATCGCGAGCGCCAAGGAGACCAAGGCGCCTGCGACACGCCATCGTGGAGAAAATTTCATGTCGCACAAAAACGATCCTAAAGAGACCGTCGCAACTTTTCACTCGGGACGAGGGAAAATCGCGATGTCGACCGCTTTGCCCGCTGCAAAGTTGATCGAACCTTCCACGGTGATGGGCTGTTCGTTCTCTTCGGCATCCAAATAACCACCAGCTATCGAAGTGATTTTCGCACCGGTAGTGAGATAAACTCCCTTTCCGGCATCGTAGCGCAGAGTCGCGCTATACATTCCGAATGCTTCCAACAAGGGAGCAACCCCAAGCTGCACGGGACCTTTCAGCGAAACGCTATTACTAAAGCTCAGCGGGAGCCAAATCTCGCCGTTCCATAGCTGAGTCTCTTTAAGAGACATCGCGGTAAGGAACGTGTCGGACATCGAGCCGAAATACAGGTGATTGGTGACGTCGATCGGAGTGGTGATGATCGTGCTCTCACCTTTTCGGATTAAATAGAACCCAAAGGGAGCCCCTTCGTCGTCGAATGCAACGACCAGTGAGTAATTCACATCCGCAACCACTCCCCGCTCCACCATCGCAGCCAGGAACGCCGCGTTGGTGAGCTTGGTGGTGACGTATTTGCTTTTAAACTCGTAGGTGCCTTTCGTCGAAGACGACGTGGTAGACGCTGTCTCTTTTTCCCAATCGGGAAAGCCGTCTTTATCCGCGTCGGGCAAAGCCGGGGCCACGCCGGTAACCGTGAGAACAAGCGTCACGGGCGCGATCGATCCCGGTGCAGCGTGGAGGACTGGAGCCGAAAAAAGAACGGAAGAAACAAGGGTGAGAGGGAGGAGGCGACGCATCATAAGAGCGCCTCCTGCTAGTTCTCTTTGCTTGGCATGTCAACGCATGTCTCCACGGCACGGAGCACATTTATCCTATTCCCTTTTCCCACTCAAAAGTGATAGCCAGGACGGATGCGCACTCGTCCTGCCCGGCTCTTCCTCGTCAGCCTCCTCGCGCTGGTGACGACGGGCGCGACGGCCTTTTGGATATGGCATCGTCTGCGTGACGTTCCGATGCAACGAATGAAGGGCGTCGATGTCCTGAAAGCGCTGTTTCTTCCCCGTGATCAAAACCACGATCCCCTTCCCACTCTCGAAGCCCGCCGACGAAACCAAGCGGCGACCAACGCGCTGATCCATCAAATTTCCACCGAGTATCCGGCCCTGCGAATTCCGAGTCATCCGGTTCCCGATGCCGAAAACGGATTTCTCCAGCTCTATCAATTTTCCGAGGAGCATGACCGGGTTAAATCTCCCGCCTTGCAGGAACTGCGTGGGTTTCTCGAAAGCAAGCGCTGGGACGCGGAGGAGGCGAAACGCCTGCTGGCAAGCAACGCCGAAATGGTCGCCCGCGTCGAAGCGATCGCCGCTCTAAACCGGAGATCCACCGCCTGTATGCCGGAGGAATACACGGGCTTCCTGCAGGCACGATGGATAAAACTCGCCGCGGACGTTCTCCTGCTAAAAGCCCGCCTCGCAGCGGAGGCGAAAGATGAGCAAGGAGCGTTGCGCCTGACGAAAGCGGCTCTCAATCTCGGCTCCCATCTGCGCGAAGTCGAAGAGCCGAATCTCCTGGGAGAAACCGTGACGATCTTGACCGATCTCACGGTGATCCAAACCGTGCACCAGCATCTTTTGCCCGCGCTGGGCCGGGACGCGGATTTCGCCCAATGGAAAGCGGCGCTCCACGCCCGCTCCTACAGTCCGGCGGACTTCGCCCGCGTGATGCGGGGGGAATGGAATGCCTCCATGCGGCATTATGTATTTCCCATCTTGGTGGATCGCTCGAACCGATACCGGCCGAAAGATGCCGACGAGTTCGCGCGCGTGATTTCCTTCCATTACCAAGCTTACATCGCCCGGTTGCATCGGCTGCGCTTGGCGGAGATGTCGAAGGATCCGGGGATCGCGGTGCCGGGAGATGCGAAGAAACTCTCTCCCAAGAGTTACCAGCTCTACGAGATGGTGGTGGTGGGAAACAGAAGCTGGAGCAACGGCTACCAACGCGCGGCCGTGATCGTGGCGCAATCGCAGGCCGCTTTCGATCTGCTCATCTTGGAGCAAAACGGAACCGCGCTCACTTCAGGCAGCACCACGAACGCGACCCCGGATCCGCTTGCCGAAAAGCCGTTCAGCTTCGACCCAACAACCCGCGCCTTGAAGACGACGACGCGCGGCGTGGACCCGTTGAAGCTGCCGTTTTAGCACTCCGCCGATCACACGGCACGTTCCTCCATCGCGTCGCCCACCACTTCTTCCGGCACGATGTCGGCTCGCTGGTAGGATGTCATCGCCGAGCGCACCATCGCCACGGCGCTTTCCCGTTCGTCGTGAATGACGATCACATCGCACGCGCGCAAAATTTCGACCTCCTCGGGAAACTTCGCGCGGCCGAAGATGACGATTCCCGGATTTCGTTCGCGCACCAATGGCACCGCCGCACAGGTGATACTCGTCTGTGGAAAGGTAAACGCGACCAAACGCGCTTTGCCGATTCCCGCCAGATCGAGCGCTTCGGGATGGGTGGCATCGGCGAACAATACGAGCTGCCCTTCCTTTTTCAAATTCAGCACCGTGTCCGAGTTGAGCTCAAGCACCAGGGTGTCCACGCCGCAGCGTTTGAGCGCGAGGTTGAGCGACCGACCGACCGGGCCGTAGCCGCAAATGACGGCGTGATCGCGGAGTTCTTTGATCGCCTTGGACGGCGCGAGATCTTCCGGCAAAGCTTTGCGCGAAACGAACCAACCGCGCTTTTCCATCGCCCGGCCCAGCGAACCACTCACGCGCATCAAACCCGGCACCAAGCCCATGGTGATGGCACTGCAGATGAGCAGCAGTTGGATGGTCGTCTCATCGAAGGTCCTGAGATCGGACGCCTTCTGCATCAACACGAGTGAAAACTCCCCCGTGCTGGCTAAGGCCGCCGCCGCGAGCAGAGCGGGACGAAGCGGGAGTTTCAGGAAACGCGCGACGCCGAATCCCACCGCTCCCTTCACCGCAAGAATCGCCAAGCATCCGCCCAGCACCCGCGGCCAATCCGCAGCGATCGCGAGCAGATCGATTTGCAAACCCACCGAAATGAAGAAAAGCGCGAGGAAAAGATCTTTGAACGGCAGGATGTCCGCCATGATCCGGTGGCTGTAGATCGATTCGCTGACGACTAATCCCGCCGCAAAGGCTCCGAGAGCGAGAGAAAGATCCAGCGCGCCGCCGGCCATCGCGACACCACAGCAAAGCGCCACCACCGTGAGCGTGAACAGCTCCCGGCTGCGGGTGCGGGCAACCGCATGCAGCAAAGGCGTGATGCCATATCGACCGAGCAAAAGCGCGCCACCGAGGAAGCCGACGCCCTTGAGCATCGCCCACGCCATGCCGCCGGCGATCGTCCCCCCGCCTTTGCCATAGAGCGACGGCAGAATCAGGATGAAAAGGATGACCAGCAGGTCTTGAAAGAGCGCGATGGCAAGCGCCGCACGCGCGCCGGGGTTATTCGGTTGGCCGAGATCTTGAAACGATTTCATCGCCACCGCGGTGGAACTCAGCGCCACCGTCACCGCCAGCACCGCCGTTTCCGCCGGTGGGAAACCAAGCGCATAGGCGACACTGCCCGCGACGAATGCGGTCAGGCCGACTTGCAATCCCCCTCCCTTCAAAGCCATGCGCCAGAGATGGCCGAGTTCGCCCAATGAGAACTCGATACCCAAAGTGAACATCAGCAGGATCACCCCAATTTCCGCCAAGTGGGAAATCACCGCGTCGCCCTCCGCTCCACCCGCGAACGGCAACAAGCCCGCGTTGGCGATGACGACTCCGGACAACAAATAGCCCACGAGGAGGCTCTGCCGGAACTTCACCAGCACCAGCGACACCAGCACGGCCAATATCAGCACCGTGCCCAGCAAGGCGAACAGCGGCGAAACATTCGCTCCCGCCGAAGCCAGCAACCAACCCATCGTCATCGTCGCCCTTTCTCGTCGCCAAGCGGAACCGGGCAAAGCGGAAAGTGAAACTTTACGGCTGGGGCCTGCGCGGCAGGAGAATCGAGAACAAATCGAGATCGATCGCTTGAGGCTGCCCGAGGAATTCAAGCAGCACCTTCACCCGCTCGGCCGCGGGCGTAACGGCAACCACCGCGCCACGCATTCCTTGGAACGGCCCGGTCGCGATTTCCACTTCCTCGCCCACATCGATCGCGGGCGAAAGCGTGAGCATTTCTTCCCCCGGGTTTTCGCGACGACCAATCTCTTCCCGCAGAGAAGCGATGAAATCCTCCGGCACCGGGGGAACCCGGCCGCCAAAGCGGACCAAACCCCGCACGCCTTGGCAAAAAGACACGGCGCGTTCCAGCTCGCTCAAAGAAAACTTCGCCAATAGGTAGCCGGGAAACAACGGCTCGACCCACCAGATCTTTCCCCGCCGCGTGGCCTTGCGATAGCGCAGACGAGGGCAGAACACCTCCACGCCTTCCAGTTCGCGCAGATGCCCGGCGGCGATGTGTTCGCGCTTCGTTTGCGTCCGCACGCAGTACCAAGCGGCTTCGCTTTCGGTCCCCGCATTCATTCGCCGAGCATTTTTTGCAGCATTGGCAGCATCATTCCGCCGCGCTTCATCCAGCTCCTCAGTTTGCCGATACGTTCCTCCAAAAACTCCCGTCGTTCGGGATCGGCCTCATGGGCGACGGATTCATACAGCTTGCCGATTTTCGTTTTGCCGCTGTCGACATGAGGCCGGACTTGTTCGCGGATAAAGCCGCCAACCAGGCGCTTGAGCTCAACGGCCGGTTCGTAATACGTGCGACGTTCTCCGGGCAAATTGACTTCGCGGATCGCGCCAAGCTGCTTGAGCGCGCGGATTCCCTGGCTGCCCGAACCTTTGCTGATTTCGAGCTTTTCGACCAAATCATCCAGCGCGAGCGGTCGAGGTGTGATAAAAAGCAGACCGTAGATTTCCCCGATCGAGCGCGGCAATCCGATCACCCGCACGATGTCGACGAACACGCTTACCACCTGACGCTCCAATTCATCGAGCGAGCTCGGGAGCGACGGATCCGGTTCCGACAGGGAGGACATGCAACCGCTCCGTAACCTCCGCGGAAGTTTTGTTCAAACTTTTTTGAACAACCCGTTGTTCCCGCAGCATTCGATTGCCCTCCGCTCTCTCCCGCCCTTTTCTCCCCGCATGTTGCTGGATCTCAAAGGAAGCCTCGCGGACCGAGCGTATCCGATTCTCGCCTCGCTCGTTTGCCCACGCCCGGTCGCCTGGGGCAAAAGCGAAGCGGATCACGAGCGACTCATCACTTCGCCCTCTTCCACAATCATCACGCCCCGGCTCGCGGACGCGCCGGTCGCGCTCGAGTGCCGGGTTCATTCGATCCAACGCATCGGCGAAAACCGCTTGGTGCTTGGCTTGATCGAAGCCGTCCACGTCCGAGACGAGCTCTACGACCCAGAGCACCGGCGCATCCGCACCGACCTTTACCATCCGGTCGGCCGCATGGCGGTGCCTAACTGGTATTGCACCACCCGCGATCAATTCGAAATCGTGCGCCCCGCCTGACCGATGGCCGTTTCCGATCCAGATTTCCCGCTCCGGGCCGGCACTCCCCGCCTCGTGCTCGCCCCGATGCAAGACGTCACCGATCTGCCGTTCATGCGAGTGATCGCCCGGCGGGGCGCTCCGGATTGGTTCGTGACGGAGTATTTCCGGGTGCATCCGGATTCGAAGCTCGACGCCTATGTGTTGCGCTCGATCACCGACAACCAAACCGGCAAACCGGTTTTCGCCCAGATGATCGGGCATTCCATTCCCGATCTCGTGCGCACCGCGAAGGAATTGCTGCGGCATCCCGTCGCCGGCATCGACCTGAATCTCGGCTGCCCCGCGCCGATCGTTTGCAAGAAAGACGCGGGTGGCGGTTTGCTCCGTTCTCCCGAACGCGTGAACGAAATCTTAGGCGCGTTGCGCGACGTCATCCCGGGACGTTTCACCGTCAAGACCCGCGTCGGGTATCACGACGCGGAGGAATTTACCGGACTGCTTGAGATCTTCCGTCGCCACGCGATCGACTTGCTCACCATCCATGGCAGGACGGTGCTGGAGCGCTATCAAACTCCGGTTCACCCGGACTGCGTGAAGCTCGCCGTGGAAACATTGCCCTGCCCGGTCATTGCGAACGGAAACGTCGTCGACGTCGCAACCGGTCAGGGTTACCTCGCCCGGACGGGTGCGGCCGGGTTGATGGTGGGACGCGGGGCTATTCGCAATCCGTGGCTATTCGGCCAACTTCGCGCATCGTTTGCAGGGGAACCGCAACCACGACCCACCTACCGTGATCTCCACGACTATGTCCGGGAGCTTTACGACGAACTCGCGAGGGAAACGAAGCGGTTCAACGCTCCCGGCCACGTCCAGCGCATGAAGAAAACGATGGCCTACGTGGCGCAAGGCCTAGCTGAAGATTTTGGCTTTCGAATTCTACGTGCGAAGACGCCGGAGGACTTTCAATCCGCGTGCGTCGATCACCTCGACTACGACGCCCTCCTTCCAACCGCGCCACCGGAACAATCCAAACTCTTTTGCGGATTTCCGGCATTACTTACATCCGAATCTTTCAAAGAAGTTAACCATCCCTTGGGCGAAACTTAAGATCGATTTGAGATAGACAAATCCAAGGGGGACTGTTAGTTCTTCAATCCTCCCCCTTATGAAAACCCACCTAACCCGGCGGGCTTTGCCTGCCTTTACCCTGGTGGAAATGACGATCCTCATTTCCGTGTCGTTGTCCCTGATTTCAGTCGTCACCACGAGCGCCCGCGCGTGGAAGCGAAATTCCGACAGGGCCGACTGCGTCGCCGATCTCCGGAATTTCCAGATGGCCGTGCGTTCTTATCAAAACTTATATGGCTACTCCGAGGGCATGTTCCATGTGAACGTCGGTGGCAGCACGGACATTACGGAACAACTTCTACGTCGCGATCTGATCACTCGGAACCAACACCGCCGAGCGATCGGAAAAGAGACATGCAGCGGCGATGGAACGTATTCGCGAATTCAACCGGACCGCTTCCCCCTTCATGGCGAATGTTATCTTACGTGTTCTCTCTCTGCCGCAGCACAACAGCATTCCCCCGATTCTTCTGCGGATTGGTAATGCCCGATCCGAAGGAACCACAGCAAAGACGCCTTTATTTGCCCTCCGTCATTTCGTAATAGAGATGCGGCCTTAAAGGATATATTTGTTGTCTGCTGTCCGCATGAAAAATGTCCCTTGTAGGCGAAAGCGTCCGTCGCTAGGCCTTACCCTGCTTGAACTTACGGTCGTGATCTCGGTGCTCCTTTCCTTGGCATCCCTCCTCACGACCGGCGCGCGGGCGTGGAAACGGGGAGCCGATCGCTCCCAGTGCCTGTTGTCGTTGCGAACCTTTCAGGTGGCTTTGCGGTCTTACCAAAATCTCGCCGGCTTCTCGGAAGGAAGCCTTCATCCCACCGAAGCCGGGACCTCCGACATCGTGGAGCATCTGCTGCTCAAAAGTTACATTACGTCAGGGCAATACGCGTTGGCGACAGGAACCCAGCCCTGCCAAGGGGGCGGGTTTTATTCGCGTGGCGAACCAAGTCTTTTCCCGCCGCAGGGTCAGCCCTACCTGACCTGCTCGTTAGCGCCGGAACCGGATTCCCACCGTCCGTCCAAACCCGCGGATTGGTAAAAACCGGAGCGGGAACCTCCCGCCCCGGATGAGTTTTTTCACTTCAACGTCACCGTCACTTCAGGCTTCGTTTCGACTTTGATGCCGTCGATGCCTTTGAGCGCTTTCTCGAAATCTTCCGGCGTTTCCGGTTGAGCGGCTTGGAGCTTCTTGAGCGCCCCCGGCGTTTGAACCACCTTGCCGAAGTCCATTTCCATCAGGGTGATGGTATTGCCCGTGGTGTGGGTGGCGTCGGTGGAAGCGATTCCGCCATCCGCCATCAGCTTCACCGATACTTTCATGTCGGCAAACATCTGCTTCATCATCGCTTCCTGCTGGGCGTTGGCTTCCTCCCCGGGTTGTTCGGCCTTCGGTTTATCGTCCGCTTTCGGCTGTGGAAGATGGATGACAAGTTTGCCATCGGAATAGGTGAACGTCACCGGTTCTTCTTTCTTCTGAGATGCATTGGCCTCCTCAATGCCCGCAGGCTTCATGTCACTGACCGCGTCACCGGGCTTGAACTTCAATTTGTTGATATCGGCGAACTTGTAAGTCACCCGCGCGCCCTTCTTGCCGCCCGCATCGATTTTCTCAGATTTTTCGAAAATCACCCCTTCGCCCAGCGAGGCAGCTTTGGTCTTCGCTTTGTCCTCGGAGAACATGTCCGCGAGCGGATCCTTTTGAGCCTTTTCTTCACCGCCCATGGCGGACATTTGACCCATCATCGCAACCGCTTGAACGCCTAACGTCGTCTCTTCGACGATCGTGCCGCTGCCGTCCTTGTTCAGGTGAATCACGGTTTCCGACTGGAAACAACTGGTCAGACCGAATGCGGTCGCGACCGCCAATAAGGGTAAAAGTATTTTTTTCATAAGTCTGCGGAGTTCACCATCATGATGTTGGATATCCACGCGGCAAACAAGTCCACGATCGCGAAAAACAGCGTTTTCGTGGTTAGAATATTCGCCGGTGCTGACAAATCCCTTCGCTGCCTACCTCTTCCTTTCTATACCTTGCGAAAGTGACACCCGAAAGAACCAGCGCCCGGCCACCCTTGGAAACGACCGAACCTCAGGTCAAAGATCCGAAAACCTGGTCCGTTGGCGTCCCCGCGATCGCTTCCGCCCTCAGCCAGATCGTGAGAAAATCCGGCACTCGCGGACTACGGGCGTTGAGCGACCTAAATCAAGCGGGAGGATTCGATTGCCCGAGTTGCGCGTGGCCGGATCCCGACGAGCACCGTTCGTTCGCGGAATTTTGCGAAAATGGAGCGAAAGCGGTGGCTTCCGAAGCCATGGGGCGAACGATCGGTTCCGAGTTCTTCGCGAAACACTCGATCGCCGATTTGTTGGGGCAAAGCGACGAGTGGCACGACCGCCAAGGCCGCCTCGCGGAGCCGATGCTGTTGCGTGAGGGCGCAAGCCATTACGAACCGGTGACATGGAACGAGGCCTTCGCCCTGATCGCCGGAGAGCTGAACGCGCTCGCTTCCCCCCATGAAGCCGCGTTTTATACGTCGGGACGCGCGAGCAACGAAGCCGCCTTCCTTTACCAACTTTTTGCCCGCGCATTCGGCACGAACAACCTCCCCGATTGCTCGAACATGTGCCACGAGTCGAGCGGCTTCGCGATGCGGGCTTCCATCGGCGTCGGCAAGAGCACGGTCACGCTCGACGATTTCCTCGAAGCGGAAACCATTCTTTGCGTCGGCCAAAATCCCGGCACGAACCATCCGCGCATGCTTTCCACGCTCGCGGAAGCCGTCGGCAAAGGCGCGAAACTCGTGGCCGTGAATCCCTTGAAAGAAGCCGGACTGATCGGCTTCGCCCACCCACAACAATGGCGCGGGCTGCTGGGAAGGGCCTCCCCCCTCGCTTCGACCTACCTGCAGGTGCGCGTCAATGGCGACTTCGCGCTGTTCCGCGGTTTGGCCAAAGCCCTCGTCGCGACCGCGGCGATCGATCGTGGATTCGTCGAAGAACACACCGATGGCTTCGACGAGTACCTCGTGACGCTGGCGGCCACCGACTGGTCGGAAATCGAGCAGCTTTCCGGGATCAGCCGCTCGGACATTGAAGCACTCGCGGCGTTGATGGCACGGGGCGAAAGGCGGGTCATCACGTGTTGGGCGATGGGCTTGACCCAACATCGCAACGCGGTCGCCACGATCCGCGAAATCGCCAACGTCCATCTGCTGCTCGGCGCGATCGGCCGGCCAGGCGCCGGGCTTTGTCCGGTCCGGGGACATAGCAACGTGCAGGGCGACCGCACCGTCGGAATCTGGGAAAAAATGCCCGAAAGCTTCCTTGCCGCGTTGGATCGCCAAGCGGCCATCGTTTCGCCCCGCGAACATGGCTTCGACACGGTGCAGTCGATCCTCGCCATGCATCGGGGCGACGTGAAGGTCTTCTTCGCGCTCGGTGGAAACTTCGCCCAAGCCACGCCCGACACCGATTTCACCGCCGCCGCCCTGCGCCGCTGCCGATTGACCTGCCATGTCTCGACCAAACTCAATCGAAGCCATTTGATTCACGGAAAACGGGCGCTGATTCTTCCGTGTCTCGGGCGAACCGAAGAAGACATGGGACCATTCGGGCCGCGCCAGGTCACCTGCGAGAACTCGATGGGCGTGGTGCAATCTTCGGTCGGCAGACTAAAGCCCGCCTCCCCGGACCTCCTGAGTGAATGCGAAATCGTCGCCCGGCTTGCCGATGCCACGCTGGGCGATATCGGCAACGTCCGATGGAAATGGTTGGCGGAAGATTACGATCGGATCCGGGATTGGATCGAACGCGTGGTGCCGGGTTTTGACGACTACAACCGCCGGATTCGCGAACCCGGTGGATTCTACCTTCCCAACCCCGCGAAGGAACGCCGCTGGAAAACGACCGATGACCGGGCGAACTTTTCCAGCGCGTCGCTCGAACAATTTCAGCCCGCCCCCGGTTGCCTCGCGCTTCAAACGCTGCGAAGCCATGACCAGTTCAACACGACGATCTACGGCCCGAACGACCGTTACCGCGGGATCGGCCACGCGCGGCGAATCGTTTTGGTGAGCCCGGAGGACTTGGTGAAACTCGGCATCAAGCCGGGCGAAGCCGTCAACCTCACCAGTGTGTGGGAGGACGGCGAGCGAATCGCAGCGCACTTTCTCGCCATTCCCTACGACATGCCTCGTGGCTGCGCGGCCGCCTATTTCCCGGAAGCGAACGCGTTGATCCCGGCGAACAGCACGGCCTTAGGAAGCAACACGCCGACGAGCAAATCGATCTCCATCCGCCTCAGCCGATCCGTCGGGGATGCGTGTAAACATTGAACCTCGGCGGCCGGAGAAAGCCGACCAACGTTTGGTTCGCCCGTTCGGCGAATTCGATCGCCAGCGACGACGGTGCCGAAACCGCGGCGATCAACGGCACGCCGGCGGCCAGCGCCTTGTGGACGATTTCGAACGAAACCCGGCCGGACACCAATAAGAAGCCTTCGGTCAAATCCACACCTTCGGTTAGAGCCGCGCCGATCACCTTGTCGACCGCGTTGTGCCGGCCCACGTCTTCACGCAGGAAGCACATCTCGCCCGTTGCGGTGAACCACGCGCAGGCATGCAGCCCACCGGTTCGGGCGAAAACCGCCTGATGCGCCCGCATTGTTTCCGGGGCGGAGAGGAGAACCGCGCGGTCGATCACGAAACCTTCTTCGACGGGCGGGCGTTCGGTCATCACTGAATCGATCGACGCTTTGCCGCAAATGCCACACGACGACGCACTGTACAGGTTGCGGGCAAGACGTGCCGCGTCCCAATCGACGTGATCGCTGAGAAAGACGCAGGCATGGTTCGCTTTCGCGAAATCGATGACTCTCACGTCATCGATCCGTTGCAAGCCGGCCTCGCTCCGCAAAAATCCACGCACCAGATCGGCATCGTCGCCCGGCGTTCGCATCAATACCGCGATCGGATGACCGTCGACCGTGATCTGCAACGGTTCCTCGACCGCGACATGATCAATCGCGGGCGAATCATCCTGCGTGTGAAGCGCGACTTCCCGTTCCATTCTCTCACTTTGAAACCGAAAGCACGCCGGTGCCTTCGTTGAACTCGTAGGTGGTGTCACCGGCCGTGGTGTTCCATGTATCGGTTCCGCCGTTATAGGTAAGGGAATTACCGTCGATGGTGACCACGTCGAAGTTGCCCGTGCCAGTCACGAAGTCGAACAGGTTGTAGGTGCCCGTTTGAGCGCTGAGGTCGTAGCCGCCGAAGTCCACGATGGACAGATTACCGCTGAAGGTCAGCGTGCCCCCGGTGACGTTGACGGAATCGGCAACCGTCGCGCCTGAACCGACGATCTCCATGGTGGTGACCGAAGTGGAGCCAAGGGTTAAACCGGACGCGAAGGTCTGAAAGCCCGGGCCATTGCCTGGGTTCAGCGCGCCGTTGGCGGTAGCCGCTCCGCTAAAAGTGCCGGAACCATTCAGGGTGCCGCCGGTAGCGAGAGTGAAATCGCCGTTGACCGTACCGTCGTTGGTCAGGGTCACACCGGAAGCCACGGTGTAGCCACTGACGGCCGAGACGTCGAAGACCGCGCCGCTGGCAGTGGTGATTTGCGGACTGGTAAGGCTAGCGGTCGAAGCAAGGACGAGGGTGCCCGTATTGATTACGGTCGTGCCGGTGTATGTGTTCGCGGCGTAGAGCGTGAGCGTGCCAGCACCGTTTTTGACCAAACCACCATCGGTGGCGTTGTCTCCAGCTATCGTGCTATGCACGAGCGCTTGAGTGATCGTCACGGCGTAGCCAGTGGTGTCGATGATCGCACCGTTGTCGCGAATGTTCACTCCGCTGGCGAAGAACGTGGAGCCACTCGCCACCGACAACGTGCCGCCAGAATACGAGCCGTTCGAAATCGAGGCACTAAATCCCGAGTTCATCGATGATCCAGTGGATGAGCCGCTCGAAATCGCATTGAACCATCCGCGCGCCGTTTTGGCCGACACATACTTGGGAATCACCCGGTTAAATTCCTTCCACTTCAGCTTCCCGTCACCATTCGCGTCGAGTTCATCGAACACGTTTCCGTAAAAGTCAGGGCTGTCGGCTCCATCGCTGGTCTTTCCCTCGATCCATTCCCCGAGATCAATCCCCTCACTGGCATCCTCGTCGAACCAAGCGAACATCGCCTCCTGCGTTTCCACCAAAGCACCGTTTCGAGTGAATTTGGCGGGAAGCAATTTCCCCAGCTCGTCGGTGGAAAGCGATGTGTCTTTGTTCGAATCAAGACGGCGGAATTGCTTCGTGAGAGCCTTCACGCTCGAACCCGCGTGAGCGGTGACGGTGGCCAACAGGAAAAGGGAGACAAGGGGGAATAGACGCATGTCAGGGACAAGCTATGAATTCCCTAACAGCTGTCAATTTGCATCACGGGGTGAAACCTCACCAATCCCGGGCCTTGAGCCGCATGGTTTTCCCCGTTTGAATCCCGCATGCGCCTGCTTTGGATCTTCATCGCGCTCTCCTTGTTGGTGCTCGGCACGTGGGCGATCTGGGGAGGAAATTTCGACGCGCGTTTCGGTTTCGAAACGACCACGACGTGGTTGATCGCGCATCCCGCGGGAGGAGGATTGGCCGGGGCCGGGTTGCTGGTCGCGGATTTGTTTTTGCCGGTGCCGGGGACCGTCGTGATGTCCGCCTTGGGTTATGCCTATGGCACGCTGACGGGCGGCTTGTTCGCGGTCGCTGGCTCGATGGGTGCCGGCATCGCGGGTTATGGCATTGGCCGATTGCTGCCGGAGCGAGCGGCCCGCCGGTTGCTGGGTGAGCTCGATTATGAAAAAGGTCGCCTGCTTTTCGCCCGTGGCGGCGGCTGGGCCTTGGCGATGTCGCGCGCCTTGCCGGTGTTGCCGGAAGCGCTCTCTTGCACGGCGGGGTTGGTTCGGATGCCGTTTGGACGATTCATCGGCGCGATCGCCTCCGGAAGCATTCCCACTGGATTCGTGTTTGCCGCCATCGGCGCGGCGGGCCGGCAAACGCCCGGCTGGGCGTTGGCGGCCTGCGTGATCTTGCCGGGCTTTCTGTGGTTGATCGCCCGTCGCTGGCTCGCCTGCTCTTCGGACGGGCCCACCGGACTCTGAACGGGGCTCACGGAAACCGGCCGCGTTCATCCTGTGAAGCATCGGAGAGAACTTGCCCAAAGGCCGGAAAGGCGTAAAACGTCCGGCGTGAGTTGCCCCCGCTTCACCATCAAGGTTTTCCTCTACCAGATCACGCCGCAAATCTGGCGGAGTTTTTCCGTTCCCGCATCGTTCACCTTCGCGGAGCTCAGCAACGCGATTCAGGACGCGATGGGTTGGGACAACAAACATCCGCACGAATTCCGCCACGGCAAGGGCAAGAAGTTGATCGACGTGATCGGCCCGGTCGGTTTGGCCGATCAACTGCCTCCGGGGGGCGAATTTCAGGACGAAGCCCAGCTCACGCTCGCGGATTTCATCGGCAAGAAGCGCCTGCCGATTCGCATCCTTTACCGCTATGACTTCGCCGAGGACTGGATCCATGAGGTCGTCTTCGAGAGCAAACAAGAAGGCGAGGAAACCGGCCCCGTGATGATCGGTGGCGCGCGGGCGTGTCCACCGGAAGACTTCGGCGGCGCGTTTCAATACATGCGCGCGCTGCACGGCGAGATCGGTTGGTATCGCGGCGAATACGACCCGGAAGCCTTTGACATCAAGGAAGTCGTCTTCGGCGGCCGGACCCGAAACCCGAAGAAGCGCAAGCTGCGCTGACGTTGCGGCCGCTTTTCCTCCCCTCTCAAAAGAAATCGGTGGATGCCGATAGTGGGGGGGAGCCACGGCATCCACCGATCTGGGGTTGGGGAGATGTGAGGGGGATAAACCCTGTCTTGGGAGTTGGGGGACTCGTGCTGACAAGACCCAGACTACACAAAATCGGCCACATGGACATTCCGTGATCGCGGAGGGCGGAAAGCAATGCCCGGTCGCCTGAATCGGGCAAATCGCCTGTTGAGCTAGTGCCCGCCCCTTCTCATCTTCTGTCACATGCGCGACGACCACCGTCACTGGATTGAGGCCGACCGGGCTCATTGTTGGCACCCGTTCACCCGCCAGGATGAATGGTGCCGGGAAGAGCCGGTCATGCTCGCGCGCGGGGAAGGCACTTGGCTGTGGGACGTGGCGGGAAAGCGTTACCTCGATGGCAATTCCTCGATTTGGACGAACATCCACGGCCATCGCCATCCAAAGATCGACGCCGCGATTCGCTCCCAACTCGAGGCCGTGGCTCACACCTCCTACCTCGGCTTCGCCCATCCGAAGGCGTCCGAATTGGCAGAGCGCCTGAGCGGACTGTTCCCGGCCGGAACCTTGGAGCGCGTGTTTTTTTCCGACGACGGTTCGACGGCGGTCGAGGCGGCGGTGCGAATGGCGCTGCAATACCGGATCAATACGAATGAACGGGAGCGCGTGAGTTTCATCGCGTTTGAAAACGGGTATCACGGCGACACCCTGGGCGCGGCTTCGCTGGGCGGAGTGGGGCGCTTCACCGGTTTGATTCAGCGCTTCGGGTTGCCCGTCCGCCGGGTGGCGTCGATGTCGGAACTTGAAACGATTCGCCCGGAGAAAACGGCATCCGTCGCGGCGGTGATCGTGGAACCGCTGATCCAAGGCGTGAACGAAATGACGCCTTGGCCTTCCGGCATGCTGGCGGAACTCAGGCGATGGTGCGATGCTCGGGGGGTTCATCTGATTCTCGACGAAGTCATGACCGGCTTCGGACGAACCGGCGCCATGTTCGCCTGTCAGCACGAAAACGTGATTCCCGATTTCCTCTGTCTGGCGAAGGGACTTACCGGCGGTTATTTGCCCATGGCGGCAACGCTCACGACCGCCGCCGTTTACAACGCCTTCCTCGGAGGAGCCGAGCGGGCGTTTTATTACGGCCACAGCTACACCGCGAATCCGCTGGGCTGCGCCGCCGCGCTGGCGAGTCTGGAGGTCTTCGAAGAAGAGCGCACCCTCGAACGCCTTCAGCCAAACATCGCCCGGATGAGCGAATTGCTTCACGGGCTCAAAGCCGCCAATCCCCACATCCGGGCGGTCCGGCAATGCGGCTTCATCGCTGGCATTGAGTTGGGCGATTGGTCAGGCGGGCGTTTGCCTGCGGAAAGCCGAACGGGCGAACGAGTCTGCCTCGCCGCGCGGCGACACGGTCTACTCACCCGCCCGATCCTCGACACGATCGTGCTGATGCCGCCCCTATGCACGACCCTCGAAGAACTCGCCCATGCGGTAGAAGCGATCGACCGGGGGATCCGCGAAGTCCTGGACGCATAAAAAAGCCGCGCTCCCGGAGGAACGCGGCTTTTCGGAAAAGGTCGCTCAGCTCTTGTTCGACGACTTGTTCGAAGTCTTGACCGTCGAGTTGAGGTCCGGACGCTGGCGCAGAATGTTCGTATACATCGAGCGACAATGGCCATAGCCGGTGCGCTTGCAGAGGATCTCCGCGCTGCGGGTGAAGGAACCCCACTGAACGACGGTGATCTCGACGTTACGACGACCCCAAACCTTCATGGTTTCGTCGTTCGGCACGAAAATGTCGATCGTGCCGGTGCCGGTCAGAGCCGAACCGTAGTCATCGACGACGTAGAGGTAAGGCAATCCCGCGATGCGAAACACGGTGCCAACCGGATAGAACGACCAATCGGCGGCGGCGCTACGAACGCGATTGGTATAACGGAGCTGGGTGCCGGTGGCGTTCTTGCTGCCATAGACCAAGTGATCGCTTTCCGTCGGATGGTAAGCGGTGGTGCGCACGAGGCGGTTGCGTTCGCTGAACGCGTAAACCGGCATGCCGTGCTTGTCTTTGCGCTTGGAGGCGGCTGCCTGCATCACGGTCGCGGAAGGCGAGGCGACGGGAAAGCTTTCGGTGGAACCGAAACCGAAGGCCCAACCGGAGGACGCACCTTTGATCGAGCTCTTTGGCAGAACGTTGACGGAAGAATTGGAAGCGCAGTTGGAAAGTAGCGAGGCTACCAAGGCAGTGACGGCGGCGGTAAGAAGTCGGCGCATGCTGTTGGGTGTGGATTGGTGTTGTCGGGACAACCTCGTTTGAGTCGAGACTCGCGCATTAAGGGGTTGTAGCGGGGGGAGGGCAACCTGAAAATCCAACCGTTAGCGTGCCAAATTGTAAAAACTTTAGCAAGCTTCCGTTGGAATTATTTCGCCTGAAAAACCTCCCAAGCGACGCATTTTCAATCTGTTAGAAACCCGAACCCTTTCCGCCGCCTAGGATTTCAGCCATTCCTGCGGGCTTGAAAAAAATTTGCCGTCCTTGCGGGCAAGGACGGCTGTTGGAGTCGGGGAGCCGGCTTTGATTTACGTATCTTTTATACGTAGCCGAGCTCTTTGGCTTTTGAAACGATGACTTTTTCGTTGTCGAGAAGCTCCTGAATCGGGTCCCAACGACCCGAAACAAGCGCTTCGCGAGCCGAATCGGGCATCACGACCGGCAAGTCATGGCCAGCCGAACTGGTCACGCGCATGGTTTCCAGGTCGACGGTCACCTGGATCGTCGGATCGGCTTCCACCGCGGCTTTGAGTTCATCGAGGTCGGCCTTGGTGGCCACCACGCAGGGCATCGCCAGACCGGTCGAGTTGCCGAAGAAGATTTCGGCGAACGACTCGGCGACGATCGCCCTGAAGCCGTATTTGCTCAGGGACTGGGGCGCGTGCTCGCGGGACGAACCGCAGCCGAAGTTGACCCCGGCCAGGAGAATCGAAGCCCCGTGGAAACGCGGGTCGTTGAGCGGGTGATTGGTTTTTTCGTCGGTCGACGGGTCGAAACGGACGTCGTAGAAGGCGAATTCACCGAGTCCTTCGAACGTGACGCACTTCATGAAGCGCGCCGGGATGATGCGGTCGGTGTCAATGTCAGCGCCGGGGATGTGCACGGCGCGTCCGGTGACTTGCTTGACGGGTTCAAGGGCCATGGAACGGAAAAGTTGCTATTATATAGAGGATGAGTGGCGGATCAGGCCACGGCGGCGGGTTCGAGGTCGAAGACCTCGCGAGCATCGGCCACGCTGCCCGCGATGGCGGCGGCGGCGACCATGACGGGCGACATCAGAATCGTGCGACCGGTCGGCGAGCCTTGGCGGCCCTTGAAGTTGCGGTTCGAGGACGAGGCGCAGAGCTGGTCGCCGATAAGCTTGTCCGGGTTCATGGCCAGACACATCGAGCAACCGGCGGCGCGCCATTCGAAACCGGCGTCGCGGAAGATCTGGTCGATGCCTTCCTTTTCGCAAAGGACGGCGACGATCTGGGAACCGGGGACCGCGATGGCCTTCACGCCCGGAGCGACCTTGTGGCCTTGGATGAACTTGGCGACTTCGCGGAAGTCGGAAACACGGCCGTTGGTGCAGGAACCGATGAAGGCCACGTCGATTTTGACGCCCTTGATCGGGGTGCCGGCCGGCAGCTTCATGTATTCCAGCGCTTCGGTGATCGACTGGCGCTCGACCGGGGTCTTGGCGTCGGCCGGGTCCGGGATGGTTTCGGAAACGGCGATACCGTGGTCCGGGGAAATACCCCAGGTGACGGTCGGCTCGATGTCGGCGGCGTCGATGACCATTACATCGTCGTAATGCGCGTCGGCATCGGAGGCGAAGGACTGCCAGCGGGCGACCGCTTCGTCCCATGCCGCACCCTGTGGGCAATACGGACGGCCTTTGAGATATTCGAACGTGGTTTCGTCGGGATTGACGTAACCGCAGCGGGCACCGCCTTCGATCGCCATGTTGCAGACGGTCATGCGCTCTTCCATCGTCATGCGATCGAAAGTGTCGCCGGCGTATTCATAGGCGTAGCCGATGCCACCTTTCGCGCCGAGCAGGCGGATGATGTGCAGCGTCACGTCCTTGGCGTAAACGCCCGGACGAAGCTGACCGTTCACCTCGATGCGGCGGACCTTGAGCGGCTCCATCGCCAGCGTCTGGGTGGCGAGGACGTCGCGCACCTGAGTCGTGCCGATGCCGAAGGCGATCGCGCCGAAGGCACCGTGGGTGGCGGTGTGGGAATCGCCGCAAGCGATCGTGGTGCCCGGTTGGGTGATCCCCTGCTCCGGTCCGACGACGTGGACGATGCCTTGTTTGCCCGATCGGAGGTCGAAATAGGTGACGCCGAAGTCATCGGCATTCTGGCGCAGCGCCTGCATCATTTCCGCGGCGAGCGGATCGACGGGCTCTTCCTGGCGCTCGGTCGGCACGATGTGGTCCACCGTGGCGAAAGTGCGGCTCGGAAATTTCACGGTGAGCCCGAGGTCGCGGAGCATGCCGAAGGCCTGCGGCGACGTCACCTCATGAATCAGGTGCGTTCCGATGAAGAGCTGCGTGCGGCCGTCGGCCAGCGTGCCCACGCTGTGGGCGTCCCAGACTTTTTGATAAAGGCTCTTTCCCATGGCGAAATGCCGCCGGTGGTCCGGCGGGAGGCGAAACGTGTACAGTGCCGGCCCGGATGTCAAAGGCCATCCGGGCCGGATCGTGAGTGAAAGTGGGCGGATTTCAGACGAGACCGCTGGAAATGAAACCGGCGATCAAGGCACCAAGGGCTGTCAGGGAAAGCAGCGCCACGGAAAGACGGAAGAGCCAGCGCCGTGCCGTTTTGCGACGCGGACGCTCATCGATCCATTGCTGCCAAGCCGGCGGGCGGCTGCCGGAGCGATGGTGATGACGCACCTGGGCGCGAAACGGTACGCGGTCGTCCGCGAATGAGAAACGCTTCATGGGGGTGTTTTTGGGGGATGGGGGAGAGACCCCTGCGTAAACGCCCCAAAATGAAGCGATTGTCAAAGTGAAAACGCAAAACGCCCTCCCGCGGAGGCGAGAGGGCGTTGGAAGGTTCGAAAAAATTTCAGCAGGCCGAAATTACTTCGTCGGCACCACTTCGTAATGCTGAACCGCCGGAATTTCCTGGAAGGCGGGCAAGCGACGAAGCCCGCGAGCTTTCGGTTCGCTGGTGCAGCAGCAGGAAACGGTCACAAAAGCGGCGGCGGCGGCGGCCAAGGAGAGAAAAATACGGGTCATGGAATGCGTTGGGAGATTTTTTTAGGAACTCAGAAAACTCAGAAAGCCATCGGCTTATTTGGACGGGGCCACATATCCGGGAGCCGACGGAGCCGGTGCCGACTTGCTGGGGCAGCAGGAGGTGGCAGCCAACGTGCCAGCCGCGACGGCGGCCAACGCGGCGATTTTCACGAGTTTCATGATGGTGTTCGGTGGTTGGTTTTTATCGGTTCTTGCGGCCATACCGAAAGAATGCACGGAGCCTAACGACCAAGAGGGGGCGCGCAAGGAGAATCGAGGCGGCTGATCGGCAGGATTCGGTTGCCAGCAGGCGGAAAATTCCTAGACTCCCCGCCCCCGGGCAGCCCCGCCCGGCCCCACGATCCAATGAACGCGGAACCTCATGTGGCCATCGTCGGCGCCACCGGCGCAGTCGGCGAAGAAATGCTTCTTTGTCTCGAACAACGGAACTTTCCCGTCGGGAAATTGACGCTGCTCGCTTCGGCGCGCTCCGCCGGCAAACGCATCCCGTTCCGCGGCAATGACGTGGTCGTCGAAGAGCTGACCCACGATTCGTTCAAGGGCGTGGACATCGCGCTGTTCTCGGCGGGCGGTGGCATTTCCCAGGAATTCGGCCCGTCCGCCGCCGCGGCCGGCGCCGTCGTGATCGACAATTCCTCGGCCTTCCGCATGGACGAGGGCGTGCCGCTGGTGGTGCCGGAAATCAACCCGGAAGCCGCCAAGGATCGCCCACGCGGCATCATCGCCAACCCGAACTGCACGACGATCATCTCGTTGATGGCACTCGCGCCGCTGCACGAGAAGTTCGGTCTGAAGTCGATCATCGCCTCCAGCTATCAAGCGGTGTCGGGCTCCGGCGCGCAGGGCATCCTCGAGCTTGAGCAACAGGTGAAGGCGATCGCGATGGGCGAATCGTTCGCCCCGAAAGTTTACCCGCGTCAGATCGCCTTCAATGTCATCCCTCAGGTCGACGCTTTCACCGAGAACGGCTACACCAAGGAAGAGCTGAAGATGCTCAATGAGGGTCGCAAGATTCTCGGCCACAACGACCTGAAGGTTTCCTGCACCTGCGTCCGCGTGCCGGTCTATCGCTCGCACTCGGTCTCGATCACCGCGCAGTTCGAAAAGCCGGTCGATGTCGAAGCCGCCCGCGCCGCCTTCGCCGGCAAACCCGGCGTGAAGGTCGTGGACGATCCGGCGAACAAGCTCTTCCCGGTGCCGCTCGACACCACCGGCAAGGACGACTGCCTCGTCGGCCGCATCCGCAAAAACCTCGTGCTCGAGAACGCCCTCGATCTGTGGGTCGTCGGCGATCAGGTCCGCAAAGGCGCGGCGCTCAACGCGGTGCAGATCGCGGAGATTCTTTGATTCTTTCCGCGCAAGTGAGCATTCATCCGGCGAATATCGATGGCGCTTCGATTGCCGTCTTTATCTGGGACCACACGGGTGAATGCGGTGGAAGCGCCGTGCTTTTCGGCACGTCACGGTTTGTGGACGGCGAATTCTTTGTCGATCGTAACCGCGCCCCCCGGAAACTTCCTATCCCTGAAAGCGCATGGGAAAATCTGAGAATCAATTCAAACCCCAAGGAAGGGGCAATGTTCGAAATGGCGGAATACATCGTGATGCTAAGACTCGGGCCAATTCCTGAAGACGATCCGATTGACGGCTTCGAAAAAATCGACATTCCGATTCTTCGCGATTCCGACTAAACCCGCCATGACGCTCAAAGCCTACCTCGCCGCCCGCGCGAAAGAAGTCGACGCCGCGCTCGACCGGTTTCTGCCGAAAAAGACCGTCGCGCCCGCCACGATCCACGCGGCGATGCGCTACACGGTTTTCGCCGGCGGCAAACGTCTGCGGCCGATCCTCACTCTCGCGGCGGCGGAAGCTTGCGGCGGCGACCCGACGAACGCGCTCGCTCCGGCCTGCGCGGTCGAGGTGTTGCACACTTACTCGCTGGTTCACGACGACCTGCCGTGCATGGACGACGACGACCTGCGTCGCGGCCGTCCGACGTGCCACAAGGTCTACGGCGAAGGCATGGCGGTGCTCACCGGCGACGCCCTTCTGACGGAAGCGTTCCTGATGCTCGCCCAAACCCCGGCGTCGAAGCGCTATTCGGCCAAAGACTACGTGGCCGAACTCGCCCTCACCGGCGGATCCCGCAAACTGATCGGCGGCCAGGTGCTCGACCTCGAGGGCGAGGGCAAAAAGCTGACCAAGGCGGGCCTGATCAAAATCCACGAGGCGAAAACCGCCGCGCTGTTGACCACTTCGCTGCGCCTCGGCGGCATGACCGCCAACGCCACGCCGAAACAACTCGAAGCGCTCACCGCCTTCGGCTACGCCCTCGGCCTCGCCTTCCAGGTGATCGACGACATTCTCGACGTCACCCAGTCGACCGAAGTGCTGGGCAAAACCGCGGGCAAAGACGCCGCGGTCGAAAAGTCCACCTACCCCGCCGTGCTCGGTTTGGAAAAATCCCGCAAGGAAGCGGCGAAACTGACCCGGCAGGCAATGGACGCCCTCAAGCCCTTTGGCAAGAAGGCGGATCGCCTGCGCGAGATCGCCAGCTATCTGTTGGATCGCGAGTATTGAAGGTAGCGCGGCCTCGCCGAGGCCGCTTCGAAGCCGGTGGAGCGGCAGAGTGGAACCAAGCGAATCGAAGGCTTCGATTGGACCATTTCCTAGGGAAGCTGTTGGGGCTTGCGAAGGCGCTCTCGGCGAGGGCGCCCCACCTCAGCGCGGCATTTCGATTTCGAGCGCCTTGCCGCTCCATGGCACGCTTTTGAGGAGCTTGCCCTCGGGCGATTCGAAACGGATTTCACGCGGCCAAGCGGGGTCGAAGCCGGACGGGTTCTTGGGCTCAAGACGGACCTTCCGATCCATCTCGTTCCAGGAAATGCGCGTGAGGCGGTTCGCCCCTTTGCGATACGCCAGCGATTGGCCGTCGTCCTGATAGAGGGTGAATTCCCCGTCGCGACCCGGATAGATCCGGATGACGAGAGGCTCCTTGGATTTTTCCGCCGTGAACTGTCGCACGGGATCGAGCGGCAGGATCGAGCCAGCGGGAACATAAAGCGGCAAGGTGGCGAGGTCGGTCGAACGCTTCACGGTCTTGCCACCGGACACCGGATTGCCCGTCCAGAAATCGAACCATTCGCCCGCCGGAAGATAAACCGCTCGCTCGGTGACGCCCTGCTTCAGAACGGGGGCGACCAGCAAAGCATCGCCCCAGAAAAATTGGTCGGCGGTTTTGAGTGCTTCGGCATCGCCGGGAGCGTGCATCCACAGCGGTCGCATCATCGGCAAACCGCTGACACTGGCTTCGCGGGCGAGAGCGTAATTGTAGCTCAGGAGCCGGTAGCGCAGTTCCAGATACTTGCGGCAAATCGGTTCGACCCCCGGATTGAGAGTGTCCTCGAGCGCGGGCACGCCTTTGGAAGGATCGTCGGATTCCAGCAGTCCGCGGTCGCCCGTGTTCCAGCCCCAGGGCAAATGCAAATGCCACGTCCGGCCATGCGAGCGGAACGACGGCGTGAAGCAGGAAAATTGGAACCACCGCAAGAACAACTCCGCCGTGTATTCCCGCGTCGGAAAGAACCCCCCGGTGTCGCTGCCCCAGAACGGCGTCAGGCTGAGCGAATGGTTCAGGCCGACGGCGACATGCGCGCGCAACGCGTCCCACGTGCTGCTCGGATCGCCCGACCACATCCAGCCGCCAAATTTCTGCACCCCCGAAACGCCGGTGCGGTGCAGCGCCCACGGACGTTCGTCCGGGCGTTCCCTGCGCGGCCCGAGATCATACATCCGGTGACGGGCGAGACGGGCGGAGCTGGACAACGGATCGCCGTCGTCGGGCCACCAGGCGTCGGCGCCGAGCGAAAAGGCGGGCAGATGTTTCACCCAATATTCGCCGATCGAATCCGGCCCGTCGGAAGCAAGCGTTTCGCCCTTCAACGTCGGAGAAGCTTCATTCGCGTGCAGCACCACCTTGAACTTCAGGTCATGCAGCTTTCGGAGCATTTCGCCCGGGCGATCGAAGACGGCGGGATTGAAATCGAGCGAACCATGACCGCGATTCCATCCCGCCGGGCAATAGCCGGTGCCGAGGTAAATCAGCGCGTCACAGGGCAAACGGTGCTCGCGGAAAGTTTTCGCCACACCCATCACCTCGTCCGGTCCGGCCAAGGTGCGATGCGATTGCATGAAACCGAGCGCCCATTTCGGCGGCAACGGCGGTCGGCCTTCCACCACCGAACGTTCTTCAACAAGAGCAGCCGGTTCTTTGGCGACGGAAACGAAAAGATCAAAGGGCAGCGCGGCTTGCTCAGCGGCGGGCCGGTATTCCGCCTCCGGTCGGCGCAGGTCGAACTCGCCGAGTTGGCCGGGTAAGTGGTTGAAAAACAACGACCAGCCTTGCGGCGACACCAGATATGGCGCGGCCACGCGGATGCCGTGCGACTCACGTTTGTAGCCGCCCCAGCCGTCCTTCATCGGGTAAAGTTCGCCTCGGCGATCGAATCCCGGACCGCCCCCGCCCAAACCGAACACCGGTGCGTTCGCCTGAAACGCGAACGTTTTCCCATCGGCCTGCCATTGCAGCGATTGCACCGACGCGCCCCCGGAATCGAAGATCTCCAACTTCAACGGCTCGGCCGAAAGCTCGCAGCGGTATTCGCCGAAACTCAGGCGCAGCGGTGTGTCGAGATCGGCCCCCTGCCAGAGCACTTCCCGCGACAATCCCGGCGCGGTGGCGTCGGCGGGCAAGACGAACGCCTCCTCGCCCACTCGTTGCAGGCGCACTTCCAACGTGTGCGCGGAAATTTTCGCCAGGGTCAATTTGACCGGTTCGCCCGCATGCTTCAGCGGCGCGGCCAGGCCCGCCATCGGAAGCCACACCATCGCCAACCCTGCCACGGCGGAAAATTTTCCGCGGGGAAACCAACGCGACGACTCTAAGGACGGGGGTGCATGAAACATGAGTTCCCGGCATACCCGTCGACTTCCGGCAATCTGTCAATTTTGTCTTCCGCCTCAGGTCCGGATCACTGGCATTTCCGGTCGGCAAAAGAAACGCAGCGGCAGGACCGACGACCCCAAACCGCGACTCACATAAAGCAAACCGGCTGGAGCCTCATAGGTTCCTTCCACATAGCGACCGACGTGTTTCGGCAAATGCAGCGCCGGCAAACCGGGAATCCGGCACTGGCCGCCATGCGAGTGGCCGCAAAGGATGAGATCGTACGGGTGAAGCCGTTGTTCGTCCCCCACGGCCGGGAAATGACAAAGCAACAAGGTGGGTTTCTTTTCCCGGACAGGCATGCCGCCGACCACATGCGAACCGTGCAGCACGATGCCGTCGACTTCGATCCGATCTCCGAGCATCCACGCTCCGCCGGTCGCGGCGAAGGCCTTGCGGCAAGCGGCAATCGAAGCGCGGTCGAGCGGATCGTGGTTGCCCGGCACGCCGAAGGCCGGGGCCTTCAAGCTGCGGAGGATCTCCAATGCTTCAGGCAAATACCGCGTGTTTTTCCGGTCCATCAGATCGCCGGTGACACAGACGAAATCCGGCTTTTGGGCATTGGTCGTCTCGACGATCGACTTCAGCCAGTCGCGATCGCCCCGGTAATGAAGGTCGGTCAAATGCACGATCGTTTTGCCCCAACCCAGGCGGGTGAAATCCACCGTGTGCAGATCCAGCCAACGAGGCTCGACGCCGACCGAATCGATCGCGCCCAACGCCCCGCAGGTATAAAAGGCGCGTTTCAAAAAGCGGCGGCGGGTCAGCATCACCCCCGCAACATGCCACAAACGAACGGCGGAAAGGGTGAAATCCCCGTGAAGAGTATGCGAACACTCTCCGGTTATCAGCCGATCGCGCGACTCACCTGCTCCACGGTCAGTTCGCGCTGGCAGCGCAGATCCATCGCGCACTTCGGCGAGAAACAGGGCGAACACTCGACATGGCGCCGGAGCACCGTATGGCGCTTGCCGAGCGGACGTTTCCACTCCGGTTCGTTCGGTCCGAACAACACGGTGCATGTCGCGCCCACGTGCGAAGCGAGATGCGGCAGGGAACCATCAGCCGCGATCACGCGTTCGAAACCGGCCAGCACGGGCAGGCAATTTCCGAAAGCGGGCAACGCGAGCGCGACGACGGATTCGCCCAATCGCCCGGCCAACTCGCGGCCCAGCGGTCGGTCCGTCGCCACGGTCAAAGCCGCGCCTTTTTCCACCATCGAACGGGCGAGTTCTTCCCAACGATCCAATGGCCATTCGTGGCTGCGACCGAAATCCGAGTCGGGCACCAGCAACACCGAGCCGGGCGAAGGGAGCACGTCCAAGGCCACCGGTTCGAACAAAGCGGCGATGCGAGTGTCGAGACCCATCGTTTCGGCGAAGGCCAAATAGTGGCGCACGCGATGCTGCGCCGGCCCCGGCGCGGGTGATAGCACCGGATCGGTCAAACGCTTCATTAACGCCTTGTCCCCTGCCGGACCGGTGCGACGCGCGAGGTTCGCTTTCGCGCAAGCGTCCGCGGCCAGTCCGGCTTCCCACAAAAACGCGACGGCGAATCGTCCGCTGAGCTGCGCGGCCAAGGCTTTCGCGGAGGTTTTCGGCCCGTAAGCGATCCGTTCCAGGCCGGGCAACGTTTCCCAAAAGGCCTCTTGCTCTGCCGGGCAAAGCATCGTCACCGGCAAGCCCGCCGCCAGCATCGCCCGCACCGCCGGGACGGCGAAACACGCTTCGGACCAAGTGGCGGGCGAAGCGAAGAGGAGGGCGTGGGTGGATCTGTCTTGGGTCATTTGGATGGAGGCTTAATGAGGTGCCCAACGGGGTAACCTGAAATGCTTTCCGCTAAAGTCTGAGCCAACCCACGCTGAACTAACAGCGCGATGCGCAATTGCGCCGGATGGCATAAACGCGCCTGAGCCAGAAAATGACCATCTTGCTCAGAGAGAGAGGCTTGGTCGGGTGTGAGAGGAAACACTTCGGCGCAGAACAAGTAGTCGGCTGGATTCTTCCCCGAACCAGAGAATTCCAAAAGATTGCCAGAAACGGGATCTTGAATGGTTGGGAACGATGGCAATACATCCCCGCTAAACGGGTCCCAATCGGGGGGGAGCTGCCTGTTGGTATAAACCCAAGCTCCTTGAGGAACCCATTCTTTAAGGGTGAGAGACTTCTGAGCGGTATCCAATTCGCACAAATTCCAAGGTGCCGCCGCAGGATTATAAAACCATTGATCTAAAGCCCAAAATTTCAGCTGAACCTCTGGATTTTCGGTCCGGCTTGCCCACCAGCCACCCGGTGCGTCCAAGGCGTGAATAACCACCCATTCTTCAGATTGAAGAACTTGGAAATCACGCGCGAACACTTCTTCCAGTTTGGATTTTGCTTGGTCTTCTTGCTCTTGCGTTAGGCTCAAGCCTTCCTTTAGAGCCATCAAATACCATTCTTGCTGCTTTTTCCGCAGGAGCCGAGCCACCTCGGGCACAGCAGGATTCTGATCCAACCCCGCCGCCTGGAAATCCTCCAGCATCCACCGCACTTCCGACTCCGTCATCCCGCGTTTCGCCCGGGCGAGGTAGTTCGCCACTGGATCGCCCGTTTCCTTTTTTCTAACTAACAAAGGCCGTTCGCCCGAGCGGCTGCGCAAAGGAGGCGGCAAATGGGCTCCGGCAATAGTTTTTCGACTGCCGGAGTTCAATTGCACCGCCTCCCAACCCGCGAATCCGAGCAGGAACAAACCGGCAATCGACCAGAACGTTCGGCGATGAAAGAGCGGTTTCAATAGGATGGCTCAGTGTTGATCAACTTGATCCAGCTCAGTCGTGAGCAACGCAGCGAGTAACGGATTCGCGAGCAACGCGAGCCGCAGTTGGGCGGGGTGCAGACGCCGGACGGCATCCATTACGGAATCCCCATGGAAATTGCCGCGCTCGGGCTGTCCGGCGGCTCGGGCAAGGATACCGGGAACGAAAATCGACAAGCGATCTCCTGCTTCTTCCGGCAATGGCACTGCGGAACTCCACCCGGCGTCGCCGAGTGACTTCACCGTTAGCGCTTCCTGTTCGGGCGTGAGGTCCATCAAACGCCACGGCGAGTAAACTTCCTGCGACAGCCAGAGAGGGACGCTGAAATACTCGGAGACAACCAAGGCATCCGGAATCCGCTCTGCGGGAATGGTCGACGATGCCGCCTTGCATCCCGGCCATTTCAAATCCTCCTCGAATCTTTTCCTCATGCGCTCTTCGGCTTGGCGTTTTTGCTCCGCCGTTAGGTTCAGCGCTGCATCAAGCGCCGCCAAATACCAGGCTTGCTGCTTGAGCCGGAATTGCAGGTGCAATTGTTCTAACGAATTCTCGCTGATTTGTTGAGCGGTCAGCGTGCAGAGGTCAAGGTGGTCGGAGGGACTAGGAAATTCCGCCATGAACTCATTCAGGATGGTAAGAATGCGTTCGTTTGTCAGGGGGCGGGCGATTTCCCGCCGATAGCGCTGAGCCAGGCTTTCCCCGCCCGAGTGAAGGTCTGCTCGGCAAATCGACCGAGCTTCGACCCTGGCGGGAGGATTCGGGGTCGATGAAATGGGATCGGCGGGCCGTTTCGCCATGCCGACAACACCCAGCAGCAGCGCGATCGCCGCCGCCCCCATCGCCCATCGTTGGAAGTTGAGCTTCAAAACACGGGAATCGCCGTGGGTTTCAGCGGGGCGAAACGATCCGGCCGGTGGAAATCCGGTTCACCGCCGCCGAGATCGGTCGCGGTGAGGAAACGCTGGTCGGGCGAATCGAGGATGAAAGTGACATTCGCCCGGGTTTGGAGCCCGTAGCCGATGCGCGCTTGCAGGACATCGAGCGGCAGGGAAAGCGCGGCAACCCATGAGCCGTCGGTCGCTTGCTCGGCGAAGGTTTGGACGCCCGGCATCGCGACGTTCGCGCCATCGGTGCGGACGCGCGGGGCGGTGAACTCGGCGTTCCACCAAGCGCCATTCGGGGCGAGGTTGAACTCGAGATAACGACCGCTCACGGGATCGGCCAGAAACAGTTCGGCGACGTCGTGCTCCCACAGGCGTGGCAGGAAGTTGCCAGGGCGCGCGTCGGGATGCGGAGCGGCCGCTTTGGCCCGGGTGGCGAGAAACCACAGCCGCTCGCCATTCTGCGCCAGCGCGAACCCCGCCGCGGGCGAAATCTCCACGCCGTGCCAATCTTTCCCGAGTCCGAAAATGGGCAAATCGAGCGCGCCCCATCGCAAAGGTTCCGGGCTGGTAAAAAGAATCATGCCATCGGTTAGTGTCCGCGATTTCGAGGGTCGAGGCGGAAGCACTTAAGAAGACCGAAATAGTGCCGAAAAAAGATTTCCCGGAAAGTGGAAAGAAGTCGCCAAAATCTTCATATGTGATTCAATCGGCGCGGGTTCCAATGGCCAAGCGCTCACGACGACAGTCCGGCTTCTACGACACGATCGAATACATCGGTCCGCGTCCGCAGAAACCTAAGCGCCGTAAGCCATTCGGCGGCTGGGTGATCCTCCTTGTCTCGCTCGGCATCGCGTACGGATTCGGCCGACGTTTCGCCTCCACCGCCTTGGCGGGCCAGCTCGGCACGACGAGCGCCACGATCGAGTCGACCTGTGAAAAATTGGCGAGCTCGCCCGCGTTTGGCGAACGTCTGGCCGCCGCGGCGATCGCCCAGACCCGGACTCCCGTCGAATACGACGAGACCTTTTACCCGATCGCCTATCCGAATGGCGACGTCCCGGCGAACAAAGGCCGATCCGAAGACGTGGTGATCCGCGGCTACCGCGCTCTCGGTCTCGATCTCCAACAGCTGGTGCACGAGGATATGGAAAAGTCCTTCCGGGAATATCCGCAGCTTTTCAAAGCGAGCGGCCCGGACGCGAACGTGGATCATCGCCGCACGGCCAACCTTCAACGGTTCTTCGAGCGTCACGGCGAAACCCTGACCACCTCGAACAAGGATCTCGGCCAATATCAGGCCGGCGACTTGGTGATTTGGACATCTCCCGAGCGGGTGACCCAGGACAACGTCGAAACGCGGATCGGGATCGTCGTTCCCAGTCCCGACGGAAGCGCCAAGCCGTGGGTGGTGCACAACAATGGGTCGGGCCCGGTTTGGGAAAACCGCCTGATCGATCGCCAGATTCTCGGCCATTACCGGTTCAGCCGGTAAGAGGGGCCCCGGAGTGCGGGCGGCTCGCCGCCGCCATGGGTCCGGCGGAGCTTGCTCCGCGAGAAATGAGCCGATTCCCCGGCGGCAAGCCGCCTGCGCTCCGGGCTGGAGCAAACTCCAGCACTCCTGACGGGAAAAAAGCCGTGCCCTTTCGCCGGATTCGTGGTTTTTCGTCCCCCCGCGCCTATGACCTCCGCCGAGATCCGCCAATCGTTCCTCGATTTCTTCCGCGAGCAACAACATACGATCGTGCCCTCGGCGTCGCTGATGCCGCAATCGCCCGGCTTGTTGTTCACCAACGCGGGGATGAACCAGTTCGTCCCGTATTTCCTGGGCACCGACAAGGCCCCCTACGATCCGCCGCGCGCCGCGGACACGCAGAAGTGCATCCGCGCCGGCGGCAAGCACAACGACCTCGAGGATGTCGGCTACGACACCTACCACCACACGATGTTCGAAATGCTGGGGAACTGGTCCTTCGGCAACTATTTCAAAAAGGAAGCGATCCGCTGGGCGTGGGACCTCGTGATCGAACGCTGGGGCCTCCCGGCCAACCGCCTCTACGCGTCGGTCTATGCGCCGAAGCCTGGCGATCCGGGCGAGTTCGACCAGGAAGCCTGGGACCTCTGGGCTGCTCTATTCCGCACCAAGGGCGTCGATCCGGAAATTCACATCGTTCACGGCAACGTGAAGGACAACTTCTGGATGATGGGCGAAACCGGCCCATGCGGTCCTTGCTCGGAGCTGCACGTCGACCTCACGCCCAACGGCGATTCGCAGGGCAAGCTGGTTAACAACGACTCCGACCTCTGCATCGAGATCTGGAACCTCGTCTTCATCCAATACAACGCGGAAGCCGACGGCACGTTCCGCGAACTGCCGGCGAAACACGTCGACACCGGCATGGGCTTCGAGCGCGCCTGCTCGATCATCCAGAACACGAAGGGCTTCACCGACTTCTCGCGCAAGCCGAGCAACTACGCCACCGACGTCTTCGCGCCGATCTTCCGCAAGATCGAGGAACTCAGCGGCAAGACCTACGTCGACGTCTATCCGGATCTCGGCGCCGACCGCACGAAGTTCGACGAGGAAATGAAAACCGCGATCGCCTTCCGAGTGATCGCCGACCACCTCCGCACGCTTTCGTTCTCGATCGCCGACGGCATCCTGCCCGGCAACAACGGCCGCAACTACGTGCTACGCCGTATTCTCCGCCGCGCCGTGAAATACGGTCGCCAGCTCGGCTTCGCCGGGGACAAGCCGTTGTTCGATGGCTTGGTCTCCACGCTCGTCGAGCAATTGGGCGACGTGTTCCCGGAATTGAAGAACCGCGAGCAGGCGATCCGCGAGACGCTGAACCGCGAGGAGGCGAGCTTCAACGAAACGCTCGATCGCGGGTTGAAGCGTTTCGAAGCGGGCTCGACCCACCTTGGTGTGGGGGCGATTTTCCCCGGCGAATTGGCGTTCGAGCTTTACGACACGTTCGGCTTCCCGATCGACCTCACCTCGCTTCTTTGCGCGGAACGTGGTCTCAGCCTCGAGATGCTCCGCTTCGAGGAACTGATGGAGCAACAACGCGAGCTCGCGCGCTCCGCCCAGAAGACCACCATCGTCCGCGCCCTCGACATCACCACGGAAGCCGAGACCGAATTCGTTGGCTTCGATCAAAGCGAGGTCACCGCCAGGATCATCGAGATCCATCCGCGCGACGAGGCGGTCTTCTTCATCACCGACAAAACGCCGTTTTACGCGGAGATGGGCGGCCAAGCCGGCGACACCGGCGTGATGATTTACGGCGGCCAAGAAGTGCCGATCCTCGCGACCCAGCAGATCGGCAAAGCGCGCGGCGTCGTCATCGCCCGCTCCGAGATCGAGCATCTTCCTTTCCACGATTGGCACGGCGAAGTCGTCCTCAAAGTCGACACCGCTCGCCGTCGTCCGATCGAAGCCCATCACACCGCGACGCACCTGCTTCACTGGGCCCTGCACGAAGTCGTCTCCAAGGACGCCGCGCAACAGGGATCGTCGGTCGACGAAAACCGCCTGCGTTTCGACTTCAACTCCGGCGCGGTAACCGCCGAACAGCTCGCCGCCACCGAAGAACTCGTGAACGCGAAGATCGCGGAAAACGGCGTCGTTTCCTGGACCGAAGTGCCGCACGCCTCAATCAAGGGTCGCCCGGACATCATGCAGTTCTTCGGCGACAAGTACGGCGAGACCGTGCGCGTCGTGCAAATCGGCGGCGAGGCGAACGCGCTGAACGGTTACTCGATGGAACTCTGTGGCGGCACGCATGTGCGCCACACCGGCGACATCGGCCTGTTCAAGATCAAGAGCGAGGGCGCCATCGCCGCCGGGGTCCGACGCATCGAAGCGGTTTGCGGCGAGGCCGCTGAAGCGTGGCTCGCCGAGCAGGAACAGCTCTTCCTTTCCGAAGTCGAAGCCGCCACCGCCAAGGCCGTCGCAACGCTCGAAAAGCTCAAGCAACTCGCCATCGAAGCGCCGGTCGCCTTCGTTGCCGCTCCCGCAAGCCGTGAATTGCCCGCGCTCAAGGCTCACCTTGAGCACCTCAAGGAAGTCACCATCGAAGCCGAGAAGGCTTTCAAGAAAGCCCAGGCCCGCGCCGCCGCGCAGCAGGCGGACGCCGAACTGGCCGAATTGATCGAAGCCGGCGGCCCGATCGTGAAAATCTTCGAAGCCGATGCCTCGCTCGTGCAGGAACTGCTCAACGGCCTGAAGAAGAAGAACTTCGGCAACGCCGCGTTCTTCATCGTCGACGATGGCGAAAAGCTCCAGCTCGCCACCTACTGCGGCGACGCCGCCCAAGCGGCCGGCCACAAAGCGGGCGACCTGCTCCGCGAACTCGCGGCGATCGCCGGTGGCAAAGGCGGCGGCAAGGCCGACCAAGCCCGTGGCGGCGCACCGGATCGCGGCAAGATCGCCGAGCTCCAAGCCGCGGCAGCGGTGAAGCTGGGCTGAAAGGCGTTAATCCAGAAAAACAGGAACCACGAAAAAACACGAAAATTCACGAAATCAAAGAGTTGTAGCCTGAGGCCTTTCGCTTTTAGGCCACTCCCAGCCTCTTCATTTCGTGAATTTTCGTGCCTTTCGTGGTTTCCATTTTGGGATGCAGGTAACGTTCCCGCCGAGTCGGCAAAAAAAATCGCCCGCTGTCTGCGGGCGATTTCGTTTTCGCGAGCTGTGAAAATTTCAGCGCTTAGACTTCGAACAACGAAGTCACCGATTGGCCGCCGCTGATCCGGCGGATCGCTTCGCCCATGAGCGGGGCGATGCTGACCGCGCACACTTTCGGACCCTCGGCCTGTGGCACGGAGTCGGTGGTGATGATTTCCTCGATCACCGAATCCTTGAGTCGCTCGTGGGCGAGATCACCAAGCACCGCGTGGGAAACCCCGGCAAAAATGCGCTTGGCACCGTTCTTCTGCAAAATGTCCGCCGCGGCGATCAAAGTGCCGGCGGTTTCGGTCATGTCGTCGATCAGGATCACGTCGCGGCCTTCAACGTCGCCGATCACGTTCATCGCCTCGACCCGGGTGGCCGAAACGCGGTGTTTCGCGACGATCGCCAGATCCGCGCCGAGTGCTTCGGCGTAGGCGCGGGCCATTTTCACACCGCCGACGTCGGGCGACACCACGGTGAGATTGGACGTATCCGGATGACGCTCGCGGAGGTAACCGATGAGCGCGGATTTCGCGTAAAGATGATCCACCGGGATATCGAAGAAGCCTTGGATCTGCGGCGCGTGGAGGTCCATCGTCAACACGCGGTGGACCCCGGCGGAAGTGAGCAGGTTCGCCACCAGCTTCGCGGTGATCGGCACGCGCGGCTGGTCCTTGCGGTCCTGGCGGGCGTAGCCGAAGAACGGCATCACGGCGGTGATCCGCTCGGCGCTGGCGCGGCGGGCGGCGTCCACCATGATCAGCAACTCCATGATGTTGTGATTCGTCGGCGGGCAGGACGGCTGGATGATGAAGACGTCTTCGCCGCGGATGTTCTCGTTGATCTTCACGAACGTTTCACCATCCGGGAAGGCGTTCACATGGACGTCGGCAAGCGGTTGTCCAAGAACATCGGCAATACGGTCGGCGAGGGCCCGGTGGGCGGTTCCACTGATCAATTTCATGAGACGGAGGCGGCGGGCGGATTGTTGACAGCGTGTGGCAGCTCGGCAACTCTTTGCAGCATCACGGCGGAAATGACCGTGACCTCCGGACTTGATGAGCGCCCCCCTGGCCAAGCCCCTGAACGAATCCGAAACGCGCGCGGCTTGGCTCGCGTTCGGCCTCACCGTGCTCGCGGCGGTTTACTTTTTCGGCTTGGTTCCCCGCTTCGGCCCCATACGGACCCATAGCGCGCTGGCGATTTGGATTTCCGCCTGGAACAAGGAGAACGATTTCGAGCACGGCATGATGTTTCCGCCGCTGATGCTGGGTCTGCTCTGGTGGAAACGGGAGGCATTCCTCGAAGCGCGCGGCAAAGGCGGCCTGTTCGGTCTGCTGATCGCGTTGTTCGGCGCGGCGCTTTACGTGCTCGCCTACCGCTCGATCCAATGGCGCGTGGCGATCATCGGCCTGCCATTCCTGTTCACCGGCTCGATCTGGTATCTCTGGGGTCGCCGGTCCGCGCTAATGACGGCGTTCCCCTTTTTCCTGATCTGGCTGGCGATTCCGGTGGCGTTCCTGCAGCAAGCCACCAACGGCCTGCAACTGATCGCCAGCAAACTCGCCCACGCCGGCTCCTCGCTCGTCGGAGTGCAAACCACAATCCGGGGCAACATCCTCACCATGGGCAGCGGGGCGGGCTTCGCGGTGGACGAAGGCTGCTCGGGCATCCGGTCGCTGTGGGCGTTGATGTTGATCGCCGCCGCGTGGACCTACCTCTCCCGCATGCCGTTGTGGAAACGCTGCCTACTGTTCCTTTCCGCGTTTCCCATCGCGATCCTCGGCAACGCGCTGCGATTGATCTCGATCTTCGTCATCGCGGAATACGGCGACGAACATTTCGCCGCGCACGCCTGGCACGATTGGTCCTCGCTCGTGCTGTTCTACCCCATCTCGTTGTGCCTTCTGTTGACCGTCCATTCGGTTCTTGAAGGTGGTCTTCCTTGGAACCGGGCGAAGCGTCGCGAAGTGCGCCGCTCGGTGGTGACCCCCGAAGCCGGCACCCTGTCATGATCCGGCCCTTCCTTTTACCTGTGCTTGCGGGTGCCGCGATGGCTTCGGTGTGGCTCTTGCCCCAGTCGGGCTCGGTCGCGCAATCGGCGATTCAACTCGAGCTGCCTCAAGACTTGGCTCCGTGGTGGCGGTTGCAAAAAATCCAGCCGACGGAAAAGGAGGTCGCGATTCTGGCGAAGGACACCGACTTCAGCAAAGCCATCTGCATCGCGCCGCAACCTGGTCGCTACGAGCCAAACGGGCAGCCGATGCGTCAGCGGCTGGATCTCTCGATCGTCCTCTCCGGGTCCGACATCAACAATTCGATCCACCGCCCGGAACGCTGCATGCCGGCGCAGGGCCATCAGATTTACCAATCCACGGCCACCTTGCTGAAGACGCCGGATGGCCATCAACTGCCGGCTAAAATCCTGCGGTCCTTACAATCGGTGCAAGTGGGCGGCGCGGAGGAAAAACGTACGCTCCAGCTCAACTGCGTTACGTTTTATTTTTTCGTGGGCCAACACACGATCCTCAACGACCACTTGAAGCGCACCTTCGTCGACATGCGCGACCGGGTCATCCGCGGCCAGGATCAGCGCTGGGCCTACGTTTCCGCATCGATGTGGTTCGACGATGCCGAAGCGAACGGCTTGCCGACCCGCGAGGCGGCGGAAAAACAAATCCGCCAGTTCCTGGAGTCACTGGCGGATCAAAACGTGGACTGGTCGGCGGTGCGCCGGAATTAAGAGCCGCTCACAACGTGGCGTCGATTTTCGCGGGCTTGATCTGTGCGCCTTCCAGCCAGCGGATGAATTGCTTCAACGCGGCGAGTTCTTTGCCCTCGGGAGAATCCTCCGGGAACCAACGCGATTTGAAGTCGAGTTCCATCTGGCGCTTCCCCTCCAAGGCCCAGCCCAGCGCCTCTTCCGGCTTGCGGTTTCGCCACAGCGCGTAGGCGCGGCGATAGCAATGACTGCCATAGCGGAAACGGATGCGAAGCATGCTGCCTTTGAGGTCCAACGCGGGAACAAGCAGGCGAAAATGCTCTTCCGCTTCGTCGAAGCGGGAAAACCCATCGAGCATCAGCGCGACCCGCAGGCGCAACTGGAGATCTTTCGGATGTCGTGCGAGGGCCGCTTCGGCATCGGTCAGTGCGGTTTTTGCCCAGAATTCGCGGCTTTCGGGCTCCACCCGGCCGGCCAGATCCATCGCCAGGGCTGCCGCCTCCGATTCGAAACGATAATCCGGCCTCACCGCCGCGGCCTTTTTCCATGCGGCATAGCGCACCTCGGAACTTGAACCCGACGCCACCGCGCCCGGACGGCCGATCACCCACCATGCCGCCGCATCGCGCAGGCTCAAAGCCAGCGCCGCTAATCCAAATACGGCGAAAATCACACCGCCCGCGACTCGCCGCCAGCCGGTCGCCCATTCCGTCCCCACGACTCCGAGCGGCCCCCGTTGCGCGCAGATCATGCCCAGCGCCGCCCCCAGCACCATGACATCCGGGGTCATGTGGAACACGAAGCTGAACATTGACTGCGTCAGCATCGCGGCGATCGCGGCCAAAGCGCCGATTAGTTCGCCCGAGTCCGGCTCGCTCCCCTTTTCCGGCTCCATCGCCAGCGAGACAATCCCTTTGGTGAACACCGCCATTAACGCGACGACCAACAATCCGAGGCCGACGAATCCATAATCCGCCGCCGTTTGAAGGAACTCGTTGTGCGCAAATTGAATATCCGAATTGGTCCGCCACAGATCCGAGTTCTTCCAGTAACGAAAGTATTCGTAGGAATAGGAACGGCTTCCCGCTCCGGCGATCGGATGATCCAAGGCCTGCTCCAACCCGAAACTGAAATAATGCGCCCGCTCGTCGGGATTACTCAACAACGTGCTGTCCTGTCGGCTTTTCCGACCCTCCAGGAGATGGTTCGCCGCAAACCACCAGCTCGCGGCAAGCAACGGTGCGAGCACGACGCTCCCGAGCAAAAGCAAGCTGAAGCGCTTCGAACCCCGGCGTTTCAGGTCGAGCAGCCACGCGCCCGTCAAAACCAGCACGCCTACGCCCAAGCCGATGAAGGCTCCACGCGACTGGCTGACAACGACCCCGGTCAAACACGCGGCCGTCACTCCGGCCGACAACCACCGCATCCGCCTCGTTTCCCCCGCGTGCAGCAACCGGCCCGCGGCCAGAAAGCCCGCTCCCAGCATGAAGTTGGCGAAGTGATTGTAGTGCGCGTAAAAACCGGAGGCGAAAAGCGGCGACTTGCGACCGCTGAAAATGGGAGTGAAGTCCGGATGGCCCGCCGCTTGGTAAATCCCGATTCCCGCTCCGGCCAACGCAATCGCCATGACTCCATGCAGCCACCAACGGCGGTGATCCCGTGACGCGAAACAAGCGGTCCACGCGAATACCAACCCGCCCGCCGCCAGCAGAAGCGCATCCCGGCGAGCCAGATCCGGGACCGGCGAAACGCTCATCCGCCACACCGCGAACACCATCGCGCCCGCCACACACCAGCCCGCCCAACCCCAGGATCGCGCGGGTCGCCAAGCCGCCGCCAAAGTGGCGAGCCCCAGCACGGTCACGACCAAGCCGGACGCGGTGACTTCAAGCGAGGTCGCCAGCGTCGCGGCCAACACCCACGCCAGCAGCATGAGAACCAAGGAAAAGCGGGAAGCAATCGTTCGAAACATGAATGGAGTCATCAATGGCGGGATCAGAACTCTCTTCCAATCCGCATTCCGAAATCCGCATTCCGCAATCGGATCACTTCGCCCCACGGGCCAAAAGGACCGCGGGAATCGTCTTGAGCAGGATCTTGAAATCCAACCACAACGACCAGTGGTCGATATATTGGAGATCCATTTCCACCCACTCTTCGAAGCTGGTGATCGTGTTGCGTCCGCCCGCCTGCCATTCGCAGGTGATGCCCGGCTTCACACTGAGCCGGCGGCGGTGGGCGGATCGCTCGAACGCCGCCACTTCATACAGCGGCAGCGGCCGCGGCCCGACCAAGCTCATGTCCCCGCGCACGACGTTGATGAGCTGCGGCAACTCGTCGATGCTCAGTTTCCGAAGCAGGGAGCCGAACGGGAAAACACGGGGATCGCGCTCCAATTTGAAAACGGGCCCACCCATCTGGTTGCCGTGCTCGTCCTTGATTTTCTGCAACAAGGCTTCCGCGTCGGGCACCATCGTGCGGAATTTGCACATCCTGAACGGCTTGCCGTATTTGCCTGCCCGCTTCTGGAAAAACATGACCGGCGCGCCGGGACTCGCGATTTTGATGCCGATGGCGGCGAAAATCCACAGGGGGAAGGTCACCAAAATAATCAGCGCCGCGCCAATGCGATCGAAGGCGGATTTCAACAACAGCTCCCAGGAAAGTTCCGGCGTCGAGCGCAGGACCAGCATCGGCTTGTTGCCCACCGCATCGAACGTGGGCCGGGCGATCTGAGTTCGGATGAAAGAGGCCGAGATCCAGGCTTCCACTCCCTGCAACTCGCACGCTTCCACCGCGGCTTCGACCTTGCCGAATTCGGTTCCCTTCGGCGAGAAGACCACCCGCTCGACCGACAGCTCCTTGAGCATGTCGTAGAGCTCCTCGATCGGCCGCTGCGACAAATCGAAGCGACCGACGATCGTCCAATCCCGTTTCGCTTCGGGCTCGATCTCCTCCAGCAAGGCGTCGATTTCCTCCGGAATTCCGGCGATGACCACTCGCTCCTTGGCCTCCTCGTGGATCTCCTTGCTGAGCAAGTAGCTACGCAACAGTCGTTCACGTAAAAAGATCAGGACGAATACGAAAACTCCACCGGCCCCGAGCACCAGACGGCTGCCGGCAGGAGTGCGAGCAAACAAGACCATCATGCCGAGCGCCAAGGCCATGATCGCCAAGCCACGCACCAATTGGGAAAACGATTTCCCCGACGACTTCGATCTCTGACGCTCGTAAAAACCCAGGAATTCCAACACCAGCGGGGTAAAGGGCACCGCGATGTAGAGAATCCAGCTCATTGTCTCCAACCCGCCGCCTTCATCCCGGTTGTGGCCCATCAAGCTCCGGATCGGCGCGCGCAACGCGTTCGCGGCCCAAAACGAAAGCCACACCAGCGCCGCATCCGTCAATTGGAGCAATTGTATCGAGAAGGCTTCCTTTCTTCCAACAGACATGAGGGATCGGGACGATTTGGTTCCGTGAATAGGCGGTTACAGCGGACGAGACAACCCCGCAATTGATTCGTGCCGGAAACGTTTAAAAACGGCGGCCTTCGTCGATTTCCGGCGGCACCCGGAATCTATCTCACCAACGCGGGTTTCGCCCCAGTCGACCGCGCCAACCGTCGCGGATGGCCAAGCCGAGCAACGGCAAACGGCCGACCCCATCCACGCGGACGACGCCCGCGACATACGCCAACGCCATCAGCAAGGCGCCCCGCCAACCGGACTGGCGGCGTTTCAACCAGACCATATTGCGGACTTTGTAATACAATTTCCAGTCCACCAAGCCGCGCTCAAGCATCAGGTTTTTGCCCAGCAAACTCCAGCGAACCACTTCCTCCGGGCCCGGGTGATCCATCACGGCGGCGACGACCGCTTCGGTGGCAAACCCTGCCCGCTCGATTCGCCAAGGGTATTCCTCGTCTTCTCCCCGGATGAACAAGTCACCGTTCACCGGGCCGGTCGCGTCGCGGACACGCTTTGAAATCAGAGCTCCCGTCCACACACCCCGGCTGCGAATGCGTTCGCCGGCGGGCAAATCGCTGGCATCCCAGGCCAGCTTTGCCAGTCCGTCGTCCGTGACGACTTGTAAGGGCCAAGTGAACCGGCCGGTTTTCGGATCTTCCTGCAAGGGGTGGCACACCACGTCCGGATTCCATCCTTCGAGCATGGTCGCCAAGGCGTCCGGGCGTGGCCAGGAATCGTCATCAAGAATCCACACCGCGTCCGCCCCTTTGGCGAAGGCGTGATCCATGGCACGCTGGACGGCGCCGGCGTTGCCAAAATTCCCGCCCGTTTCGATCACCTCCACCGCATCCCACCCGAACGCACGCAAAGCTTCCGCGCTTCCATCGGACGATGCGTTGTCGGCGATCACCACCCTTTCCGGCGGGCGAGTCTGTGCCCTGAGACGGCGAACGCACTCCAACGCGGTCTCACGCCGGTTGTAACTGGCGAAAACGACGGCAATGACAGGATGCGGGGAAGGCATGGGAAAAACAGGCGTCTTCAAGGAATGCGCTTCAATACCCATTTCCATCCACGGGCGACTATCCATAGCAGGCCATCGACAAGGCCGTTCAAATAGGGATCCCGGAACAAAGTCACCCCATAGAGCCGACGAATGGCGCGCGATTCGACGTGTTGACGTTCCGCCTGCAAAATCCGCTCCATATCGCGCGATTTCCCGACATGCCGCAACGAAGCGTTCTTCGGGTGAAGTCGGAAATCGGCGACCGCCAGGCGGACATGCTCGAATTTTTTGCCTGCCGCATGCAACCGGGCGTAAAACTCTCCGTCCATGACATAGCGGAAATCCTCCCGAAGCCGGAAGCCGCCATCGATGACGGTTTGGCGACGGTAAAACGCCGCCGTGGAACCGATGAAGCAGTGGTGATGGACATGGACAAACAACGACCAACGGGGCGAACGGACCGTGCGCAGAAAGCGGCCGTCTTCCTGAATAAATTCGAAATCGCCATACACCACATCGGCGGTCGAACGCTTCAGAAGTTCTTTGAGTTGGGCCAAAGCGCCGGGCTTCAGACGATCGTCGGCGTTCAACCACATCACCCATTCGCCGCGGGCCCGGTCGAAGCCACGATTGATCGCTTGCGACATGCCCGTGTCGGGCTCCTGAATCCAGGTCGCGTGCGGAAAACCGGCCGCCACCTTGGCGCTGTCGTCCGTCGAGCCGCCATCCAACACCAGATGCTCGAAGGAAACCCCTTGTTGCCCGGCGACGCTCGACAGGCAATCACCGAGGTAACGGCCATAGTTCAAACTGGGCGTGATGAGGGTGAAATCCATGATGTTAGAATCTCCCGTCCGAGGCCTTCTTGGACAATCCTTTCGCCAAAATTTTCGCCGCTACCTGAGTCGCATGCAGACGCTCCCCCCAGTGGCGGGCGATCTCCGCGGGAATTCGCGCACCACTCGCCCACGCATCGAGTTCCGTTTGGATCGCTTGGACATGAGCGACCACGTTACCGCCTTCCGCCAAAGTCCCGGAGTTCGCGGACACGAACCACTCGAACGCAGCCATGGACAACGAATGCTGGGCGACCACCGAACAGCCCGCACACAACGCTTCGCCGGCGGCGATGCCGAAACTTTCGAACGCGGACGGGCTGTAGAACACCTGCGATTCTTCCAGCAAACGAGCCAGCGCGGCGCGATCGATATTGCCTAACAGTTTCACACGATCGCGTTGGCCCGGCGGCAATCCCGCTTGCCACGCTTCCAGTTCGGGAGTCGGCCGGCCCGCGATGGCCACGACGAGTCCGGCATCCGCGCGAAGCAACGAATCCACGCACGCCATCAGCAGACGCGGACGCTTTTGCACTTCATCATCCCAGCGGCCCACGCAGGCGATTTGCCTCCGCTTCTCCGCTCCCGAGTATTGGAAACGCGGTTCGACCGCATGCGGGATCACAGCGACGCGCGCGGCCAACGTTTTGCCACCATAGAGCCGGCAAAGGCGCCGGTAGTGGCTCGCTGCCAAAGGCGAAACACAAGCGATCACGTTGCCCTGTTTCAAATGCGACGCCCGCAACGGATCGGTCAGGAACAAGCCAACGCTGAAGCCGCGCAACGACAACTTCAGGAAACGGAAAACAGAAGCCGCGTCGCGACCAGCACCGGCGAGCACCCATTGTTCTTTCAGCCACTTGATCGGACCGTTGAGCGGACTCACCAGCCCTCCGCTATCCTGATTCAGCACCAGAAAAATGCCCGCCTCGTGGATGGCTTTCGCCACCTTGCGGAATTTCGGCCGTCCCCAAGCGTAGAGCACCACTCCATCGAGGCGCAGCTCCTTCCACCACGTGGCCGATTCCAATTGGGGGAAATCGACGCGAATCAAATCGGGCTCGTCGCCCGGCTGTCGTGTCCCGGGCATCACGGCACGGCTTTCGATGCCGAGCGATTGGAATGCGCGGCACAACAATCCGCTGTCCCGGGCGAAAAAGTCCGGACCGCCGCCGAACGCCACCGGCGTGCAAGTGAACCAGCGCGCGCTTTTCACTTCGTGAAGATCAAATTGCAGTTCGCTCCGTAACGCAACAACTTGGGAAAAGCGCGGAACAACCACGCGTCGACCTTTTGCACCGCGCGGCATAACGGCGCGAAGCGATCCGAAAACGCTTTCATGGGATAACCCAGAAAGTTGAAAAGCTGCACCTCGCACTTGGAATAACCGGTGTTCCGCATGCGCTCGAATTGGGAAAGGTAGAGATTGCTCTCGTCGCCCATCTCATAACGCGCAAGACGCACCGCCCGGATCGCCGCGACCAGAAGGTTGTGGCCCATCGGTTCGAAAATGAACACGAAGCGACCGCCCGGTTTCAGCACGCGCAGAACCTCCCGCGCCACTCCTTCCGGGTCGTGCGCCAAGTGATGCAAGGCTGCTTGACCGAATACCAGGTCGACGGACTCCGACGAGTACGCCGAGAGATCGAAAGCGTCTCCAGCCACGTACGATAAGCCTGGTAGCCGTTTCAGACGCTCTTCGACTTCAGGACCGGACGCCGCATACAAATCGATGCCGATGACTTCCGCACCGGGAAACGTTTCCGCCAGAAGGCCGGCCAGTTTGCCCGCGCCGCCGCAAATTTCCACCACGCGCTTGCCGTTGAGATCGACGCGACACAGCTCACTATACCCGGCCAAAAACAATCCGCGGTCCGAAGGGGGGAAGCCACCCAACGCCGGCAGCATCGATTCCGCGCGCGGATCGGGACGATGATCGGGGTGGAGAAGTTCTAAAGACATCATGCGAAGGTGGATGAAACTCGTCGGCGGAAACGATCAGACAGGGAGCTCCCGGGAGAGCTGTGGCGACGGATGACGAAACCAGCCGCCGCCCCAACCAAACAAGGCGAAGAAAACGTACATCAGACCGAAGCGATCCCGCATGAACTCGAAATCCAAACGACCGTGCGCCCAACTCGCCATCGCGACCGCGCCAAGCATGGGCGTTAGCGTGACCAAAGCGCACCCGCGACAAAAGTCCGTGATCGAATCGCTCTCACGTTTCCGCCAAAGCCAGCCTGCCGCGATCACGGCGGCCAACAACGTGAGTCCGATCATCACATGACTGGCCCCCGGCAGCACGGCATCGGCCACCGCCAGTTTTTGTTTGGCCTTCAACGGAGTGAAACCCGCCGGATCATGGCAATAGAACGGCAAAATGAGCGCCGCACTCGTCAATCCCGTCACCAGCCCCGCGAGCAGCGCTTGCCGCAGGCCTCGCGCTCGCCAAACACTGGCGACAAAGAGCGGGGCAAGCAGGAGAAAATTGGGACGTGATGCCAACGCGATTCCCAATAGGACGCAGGCGAGCCATCGCCGCATGTTCGAAGAGGACGACGACCACGCTTCGATTGCGAACAATAGCGACAAAGCGACAAAAATCCCATTGGCGATCAAATCCCCTCCGGACACGAACTCGTATTGCGCCGCGGGAGAAATGGCCAAGGGAACGAGGAGTAAGCAAAGAGCGAGCGCCGCGCTTTGGAAACGCTTCTTCAACGCAAACAGAAGCACTGCGAGCCACGCCACGTTTTGATAGCCAACCTTGCCCAACGCAACGAACGGGACAGCCGCCAAAATCGAGCCGGGCAACACCGACAGCGGGCCCGCGTCCGGATTGCCCGGTGGATAATAGGGCGTTTGCCCCTCGGCCATGCGAGTTACCGCAATCTCCAGCGCTTCGTCCCGGTCGCTGCTTTTTCCGGGCCCTTTGCCGTCCTCCAACGGATGCAGTCCTATGAAGGCGGCAAACAACGCCGCGATCACCGCCATGGCGATGATCTGGAAATACTTTGCCACGGGACGTGCAAGCCATGGACCGAACCATCCGATCACACAAACCACCACCCCTACCCCCGCCAAATACGCCGCCACGCCCGGTATCCCCGCGTACTTTTGCACGAACCCCGTCGACGGGAAACCGATCAGCAGCGCCAGAACGAGCCAACCGGCCCACGATGCCTTTGTCCGGTGTTTCTCGTCGTTTTGCGAAGGATTCATTCGATAGCGGGGCGCGTCTTAACGCGTGATTTCCCAGTTGCCCGGGTTCTTCTCTTCGATCGGCGCGACGATGTCTTGAGCGTACCAGCGATCCGGCATCTTGACGATCTGGCCGGGTTTCTCTCCCAACCAAGCGGCCCACCAGGAATAGGTGCTGTTCGCGATGATATGATGGCTGGCCAAGCTCATCAGATGCAGATCGTGCAAAGGATTCGCCGCAGCCGCGCCGGAATCGATCACCTCCTGATCCGGATCCCGGAACTCGGTCCGGCACCATTCAAGATCATCCGAAAAAATCAGAAAGCGGGCGCCCGGCACACGCGCTCGCAACTCGTCGATCGTTTTCCGGTAATAATCCCGGTCGCAAACGTGGAACACTGGATGCGTCAAATAATCCTGGCGTCTCACATGAACCGCCACCGATCCGGGCGCCGCGAGTTTCGCCACAAGAGCGCCAGAGCTCTCGGTGACGGAGGAGAGCACGGTGTTGAGCTCCGTTCGCAGGGAACCCGCAATCGGATGGAAGTAGAGAGGCGTTTGGAAATACCCGAATAAGACGCAATCCGCCGGTGCGCTCAGCATTCCGGGATCGAACGATTGATCGTCACCTCGCTCCCTTAAAACCGGCAATCCGAGGCACTCCCAGAAATGCTTGCCCGTGAGTTTCCGAAAGACGCGGCTGGCAAACGAGGCGCGTCGCGTGATCGTCGCCTTCAACGGCAATCCGAGAAAATGCGAAACCTCCGCCCAACCCTCGCGATTGTACCAGGAGGCGTCCATGACCAAGGGCACGCCATGCTTCTCCGCCAAGACGCGTCCCAATGCATATTGGAAAAGGTGATTGCCGGTGCGGCCGAGAAGGACAAGGCGAATCATACGTGGACATTTCAGGCGTTTCCGCACAAGCCCACGAATTCATCCGGCTTTGACCCAAGCCGCTTGCCTGCCATTTCACGGAACACCGCCACCATGCGCTCGCAAACTTTGTCCGAAGCATAGGTTTCCCGGAGTTTCAAACCGCACTTCCGGATCTCGTCCGCGGTCATGTCCATCACTTCCTCCAGTGCGGAAAAGAGTGAATCCGAACTGGTGAGCGAAAATCCGCCCTTCCCGGTGGCGACGGCGAGAATCTCTTCTACCGAAGTGCCTTTCACGAAACACACGGGGGTCCCGAGATAATAAGCTTCGAGCGCTGGAAGCCCGAACCCCTCGATTTCGGAGGGGAGAATCAAAGCCCGCGCCCCCTTATAGGCCGCTTGTAACGCCTGATCTTCCAGAAACGGGCGTTTCATAATGCTCCGCGAGCTGGACAGCAAAGGAACCACTTCCGAAGGCACCTTTCCAACCAGTTGAAGCATGGGCAACTTCCGGCCGCTCGCTTCCGCTTCGTGCCAATAACGAATCAAATGCGCGGTCCGCTTGTGCGGCTCCACCGACGCCAAATGGATCACGTAATTCTCTTTCACGGGATCGACCGGCTGGGGCAGATCTTCGAACGAACAAGGCTCGTAGGTCACCGTGATTTCTTTCGGCGGAATCTTGTGACGCTTCATGAACTCACGAATCTGCCTCTTCGCGGATTCGGAAACCGTTAGAATGCGATTCGCGTGTTTCAGCGTGTGCGCCAGCATCTTCGCCCAGTACGCGTATTCCAGCCGACTCCTCCATGCCGGATAATGGTCCGCGTCATATTGCGCGATCGTATCGTGGATGGTCACCGCGGAAGGACGGCAGAACGGACTCAGCAACGGCAAATAACCTTTCGGGAAATAGTAAACGTCCGGCCGACGGCCTCGCCAACCGAGCATCGGATGCACGTGATCCGTTAACAAGCGGACCCATTTCGCGCGGGTCCCCCACGGAAGCGCGATTCCTTCATCGGCCCCAAGTGGCGCCTGCTGGGAGGTTGCCGAAACGATGGTCTCGATCTCAACCCCTTTATGCGCCTGCATCGAAGCCATCACCATCTGGGACATCCGGGAGATCCCGTAGCTCCGGTCCTGCCCCGGATGCTGATCCGCCAGATAGATCGACAGGCGGATGGAGGATGAGCCCGGGCGTCGAACCCGGCTGCTGGCGGCGTGCAAAGCCGATTCGACCCTTCCAATGAAGCCTTGGGAAGTGAACCGCTTTTCATAGTGCGCGCGGGAGCTCTCGGATACGCGTACGGCGTCGGCTTTTCTGCTACGCCACGATTCCACCGCCTCCGCAAATTTTTCCGGCGAGCGAACGGGGGCCAGTGTGGCGGTGTCGCAGCCTTCGAGCATGGCCGGAATCCCCGCCCATTGGGTGGAAACGACCGGCAGCCCCGTGCCCAATGCCTCCATGATGACGATGGGGGTCGCTTCCGAAGCGTAATGACTCGGGAAGAAAAATAAATCCGCCCGGTAATAGGCATCCCACTTCGGATCGCCCGTCAACTGCCCGACGAATTCCACCATTTGCCCGAGGTCCCAGGCCGCGAGCAAAGACGTCGCCTCCGCCTCGAATTCCGGAGAAAACCATTTGCCCGCGATACGGAACCGGAAATCCGCCGCGCGGCCCCGTTCCTTCAAGATTTTCGCGGTCTTCAGCAGCTCCAGCACGCCCTTGCCTTCCTGAAGACTCCCAACGAACAAGACCTCATAAGGCGCGTTCGCCAGACGTGGCTCGCGGCTACGCCACGGCACGGCGATCCCGCAAGGACAGCTTCTCCAGGCCTTCGCCATGAACGCCTCGTGCGGAGGCAACTTCTCATTCGCCACTTCCAGCGCCATCTCCGCGCGATGATAGGCGAGCCGCGCAAGCAAGCGCCGCACCGCTCCCGCCCTGGCGAAAAGCGGGAGTCCGCTCGCATGGTAAATGAAGACCGTAGCTCCCGCGAGATAACGCACAGAGGTTAGAAAAATGACATCACGCAGAAAGGGAATCCATTTCGCACTGGCGGGAGGGTAAAACAAAATCGCTCCCGGGTGCTTTTTCAGAATTCCTCTGGCTTGGAGGATCAAGCGGAACAGATGGAAAACCTTTTTCCAACGAAACCGGCCCACCTCCACCATATCGCCGCTGAACTCCATCCGGAGCCGCAGGACCTCGAAATCGGGCCAATCGTGATCAAATAACAACTGCGTCGCCACAGCCTGGCCATGCCAAGGTGGGGGCGTCTGGCCCATGAGGAGGACCAGCGGAAGGTTCTTCGGGTTTTTCACTTATTAAAATTCCGGATTCAACCACCGTGCGATCCGAGTGTGAACGCGAACATCCGGAATCTGCCTTTCCCGACCGCGAACGAACGAGCGGTCGCGACCGACGCGCCTTCGGATCCTTCCAGTGCCAATTCCAACAGGCAATCCGGAACGTCATCGAGTTCGAAAAGCTCGATTCCACCCTGGGTCGAACCATCGCCCGCGACCGCCATCGGCAACAACTTTCGCCCGACGAAATAGGCTTCGTCGTGTCGAAGGATGGCAGCCGCCGCGTGGTTCACCATGGTGATGATACCACGCCGGTCCGTGAGAATGACCGGTTGTCTCAAGCGGCGGATCAACATCAGGGTGCTTCGGATCCATGCCTCCACGCTCCTCAAACTGGAAGCCCAGAAGATCGAAAGCAGCGCGCCGACGGAGAACGTGGCAAGTCTTGTGATCAGGACATCAGGCGGCCGCTCGGCGAGCAGGTACCACGCGGTTACGAAATAAACCGCCGCGGCGAATACCTGATCGGAGACTCTCGCGCGAAAACTCAGATAGAGCAGCGAGAGCAAAAGGAAAGACGGGCCCTTGATCGCATCGCCCAAAACCAATCCATCGATAAAACAGGAACTCACCACGATCGCGATGACATGCGCCAGGACCCACGGACGTTGGCGAAGCTTGCCCACCGCATTGCCCAACGCTCCATCCCGCTGCGCGCGCTGATGAGCGGCCAAATCACGCGCGACATTCCATCGCCCGAAAACCCAGCGTTCCTGCAGGGTCCTGCGGGCGTTGCAGGGAGTGTACGCGGAAACCTGCACCTTGCGGATCGCGTAAGCGCCTTTCAGCAGGCGCTCGAGCCGGTAACGAAAAACATGCCGCGCCTTTTGGAGGTGATCGGTAGAAGCGGTCTCCTGCTCCCATCTCTTTCGCTCCTCGAACAATAAGGCGGATTGTCCGAGATTGGACCCGAGCATTGAGAAAACCGAGATGGCCAGCGGCAGCGTGGCAGCCTTGTAACCGGCCACAAGCAATTCATCGATCCATACCGCGTCGGCAATGGTCTTCCAGCGGGTCTGCAAATAATGGCCCTCATCGAGAACCCGCCGTCTAACAAAAGTAGCCGCCGAAAAGGTGCTCAAATGACTGTAGCGGATGTGGCCCGAAGTCGGCACCACGGCCCGCCGGTAGGCCAATGGCGTCATGACTTCATCGACCAAAACCACATCGCCGAACAAGACATCGACGTCGGGATGCTCGTCGAAAAACCGTGCCACCTGTTGCAACGCGCCCGGCAGGTATTGTTCGTCGCAATTCAACCACGCCACCACGTCGCCGGTCGCCCGTCTGAACCCTTTGTTGATGGCATCATACATGCCGCTGTCCGGCTCCATCACGCAGTCCGCTCCCTGCTGGCTTCGCGCCCATTCGGCGAACTCGATTCCAGTACCACCGTCGTGGATCAAATGCTCGAGCTCGAAATCACCCGCCTGATCCCGAACGCTCGCGGCACAACATTTCAGCAAACTGGTTTGCTTGAAGCTCGGCGTTACGATGGAGAATCGCAGGCACCCGCGGTGCTCCTGCCACGGCGGTTTTGCCGGCGCGGGCGAAACGGATTCCGCGGGAGGCGATGGAGGCGTCGTGAAGGCATCGCGGGTCCATGCCTGTTCCACAAATTGCGATAAGCAGGCTTCGAGCAACTCCGGATGCTTTTGATGATGCCCCCCTTGTTTATACGCGGCGTAAACCAGAACCGGTTCCAGGGGCGAACCATGCCACCCTCCCTTGCGCAAGATTTCCCTGGCGACCGGTTGGGCGAGTTCATCAAGGACCCCTTGAATCACGGCATGCGCCCCGAGACGGTGAACGAGCCGCAGATTCTGGGCGAAATAATGCACCAAATCCAATCCGGGAACGCCGGCCAGTTTCCCCCACTCCCAGTCCAGCACGAGCAAGGAACCATCGCGCTGCCGGAGAATGTTCCAACTGGTGAAGTCACCGTGCGAGATGCCCGGGCTCAGCATCCGCCCCGCGATGAGTGGCAAGGCCCGGCGTCCGGTTTCCGAAAGTTCGAGAACCGATTGTACCGCTTTCCACTCCTCGAATTCACACAAGGGGCGTGGCTCCTCTTCTCCGGCCCATTCGGACAGGATGGCGAGCACTTCGGCGGTATCGCGCATCTCATAGGGAGCGCCTTCGATATAGGGCGTCCGCATGACGGTCATTTCTTCGCACTCATGCAAACCCAGGCACGTGGGGGCGTGGGAGGATCTCTCACCGATCGCACGCAGAACGGCCGCTTCCTTGCGAAGCATTTCACGGGCCTCGGTGCCCAGCCCGAGCTTGGCCACCTCCCAACCCTCCGGACTCCTATAGCTCGCAATCGCGCGCGGAATCAAATGATCCGAGCTGCCCTTCATGATTCCAACCGAGGCAGGCGAGTAGTCGAAAGCCCACCTTGGCGGCACGCCGCTTCCACGCGGAACTCCACGTTGCAGGATTTTGCCGTGAAGCGAAGTTTCGATGATCGCTTGCAAAACGCGTTTTTTGACGCGCGCCAAACGGCGTTGCGGCTGGTAGAGGCTCAGAGCCCTTAGAGCGCCTTCATTCGATTCGGGCAGTGAAAACATCACTTCACCGCGACGGAAAACGTAGTAATTCGTTTGTCCGGGCGCGAGAAGACACGCTTCGAATTTTGAAATTTCGTGCATGCGGTACGGGACCGGGATTGCGGGCGAGCGGATGGATGATTCAAGGCGCGCCCTTGCAGCGACCGCGATGAAGGCGTTTGAGTATGCCTTTCTTCAAACGGTACGCATGATACAACAGCCCATCCACGACGCCGTTTAACGCTTCGTCCTGAAATAAACGCACCCCATAAAGTCGGCGGATCGCGCGGGGTTCAGCCGCCTGGCGCTGCAATCGAAGAACGTTTTTCATGTCTCCCTTGCCGATGCTTCGTTGGCTGATGCTTTCCCCATGAAGGCGGAAATCCGCGAGGATCATGGGAAAATAGACGAAGCGTTTCCCCAGATGGGCGAGCCGGGCGTAGTACTCGCCATCCATGCAATAGCCGAAATCGATATCCAGCAAGTGACCTTCGCCGATCGTGGTTTCGCGCCGAAAAAAACAGGCGGTGGATCCGATGTAGCAACCTTGCTGAACCAAGATGCGGCGATCGAACGGCAATAGAGTCATTCGTCGGATGAAGTCTCCCTTTTCATCGATGAAATCCCATCCCCCATAGATCACGTCGGCCTCCGAGTGGCTTTCCGCGAATTCCTTGACGCTTTTCAACGCTCCGGCCTTCAAGCGGTCGTCCGCGTTAAGCCACATGACCCACTTGCCTTTGGCTCGACGGAACCCCTTGTTGATTCCATCGGACATTCCCTTGTCAGGTTCTTGGAAAAAAGTCGCGTGCGGGAATCCCGCCACCACTTCCGCGGTCGCGTCTTTCGAGCCCGCGTCGAGCACGAGGTGCTCAAAGGTCACTCCTTCTTGTTGAGCGACGCTTTGCAGACACTCCCCTATGTAGTGCCCGTAATTGAAGCTCGCGGTAACGATCGTGAAATCAGGCGGAATCATGTTAAAAAAGTCATCCTGTCATGAAAAGGCGACGGGATGCTGTCAAAGGGTCTATACTAATCCCGTTAGGGAGCGAGCGTGGCCTTCAGGCGGCCGAATCCATGACCAGGCGTTGGCAGGTTCACCTTGCGTGGTTCCCCTTGGAGGGTGGTCGCCCCGTCATTCACATCAAGAGCGCCAGCAGGCTGCCAAACGGCCATATCGGTTGAAACCATCGGGACGTAGCTGATATCGCTTCGGCCTGTCGCCCGATAATATCGGAAAAACCAGCCACCATCCCCCGATTCAGCAAATGGCACGCGATCGATCTGCCCGGGCTCGCCACCGGTCGCATATTCCATCAGCAGACTGACGCCATCGCCGTCCGTATCGGTGGCCCACACGTTCGCCGGCGGCAAGGTTCCGAACCTGGAGGCATACCACGTGGCGGCAGGCGTCGATTCAATGCGCCCGCCCCGGCTTGAAGGAGCCGCGATCCGGTTGGCCGACCGCAATGCGCCTCCCGGTTGCACCGGACGCATCGGCGGTTGCAGCGTCATCTGAAACGTCACGCCCCCCTGGCCCGAATCCGACACAAGCGAAGCGGTTTTTTCGGTGGCGGTGGCGGCGAACGATGCGACCCCGTTCATGGGGGTAACCCCGCCGCCGGTAACCGAAGTCACATTGAAAAGAACATCGTCGGCAAAGGACACCGCGCCACTTCGCTGGATGCCGAACGCGATTCCAGGGGCCGTATCCGAAGCGAAAGCGGGGAAAGGCTTCAGCAACTGATAAGTCGACCCTTTGAGTAGGGTGAAATCGTCGCGCACGTTGCCCGTCTGATCGAGGTACTTCCCATTGAGCCGATGGCCGTCGACTTCCAACACGAGACTTCCGAGCACCCGGAGATTGGCGACATGCGCGGGATGGGGGGTGGGGTTGACGAGAGCGGTGCTCCCCCCGGACCACGGCTTGAGGACATCGCTGGAACTCCCCACCACGGCATAGAGCGTACCGGAGCGGGCCTTGGCGGATTCCTTCTGATAAGCTCCGGTTGCCAACGTGGAAAGGAACGCGCCACTGGAGTCGATTCCCCCAATCTCGGATCCGTTGCCAGCCCATTTCAGCATGGTCGCATCACTCCACGTATTGGACTTCCCATAGTGGCCATCAATCAACCGGGACCTTTCGTAGACATGACTATGGCCGTAAAGAACCAAGTCGACTCCGTAATCCTCCAGTAAAGGCACGATGAAGGCCCGGGTCTGCGCCAGGTCGTAATCGACATCGGAATCGTGGCTTCCTTTCGAGTAAGGCCCCTGATGCATGAGCACGATGATCCAATCACTCGTGCACGCCCTCAGATCATCGAGCAGCCAGTCCACCATGCCATAGGTTCCGCCCGGAGCGTCGTTGGCATACACCGGCGTGTTCGTGTCCAAGCTGATGAAATGAATGTTGCCGTGATCAAAGGAGTAATAGCGCTCCGAATCTGAGGCGACGCCCCCGCATTCACCGGCAGTGGGGAAACGAAAGCTCGTGTCGTAGGGGGTAACGTCCGCCGGCGAAGCGGTGGAGTAGCCATCGTGATTGCCGAACGCCGACCATACGGGAGTATTGCGGAGCAAGCTCGCGTAACGATTGAAGACGGCGCCTTGGATTTCCGAGTCCGTCCCGTTCGCGTAAGCGTTGTCCCCTAGCATGAGAAACGCCGAGGTGGTCTTACCCGCCGATGCGGTAGCGGCCATGTAGGCGTTAAAGGCATCGACCGCACCTTGATATTGGTAGCCGCTGTCGCCCACCACCCAGATGCGAGTGGGCGCCGCCTCGCCTGACGCCGGGGCGGTCCTAAACCAATAATTCGCCCCGGTGAGAGCCACCTGTGCTCCAGTGTCCGGAATGCCTTGGACTTGATAATAATAGCGGGTCGCTGGCTGCAAACCGGTGAGAGTCACCGCGTGATCGGAACGGGTCCCGCCGACAGTCACGGCGGTGAACGGCCCATCCACGGAAGTCGCGTAAGAAACCTGCGTGGAGGTGGCCGTGTCCGTCCGCCAGCATACCGTCATCCGGTCGTCGGCGGCGGATTGGAGATACGGACCACGGGTCACCGACGCGGCGTCGGCGGCAATCGAAGCCAGGATCGAAAACCCGATGGCTGAACCCAATTTCATGCGATCAAAGACTGGGTGAGCGACAGACTGACTCGATAGTATCGCCTCTGATATTTGGAATCGGCAATGCGAAGTTCGACTTCCTCCCAATCCCCTTCCGTCCGAAGGATTTGTTCCAGCGTTTCGGCTCCGCTCAAGGGGGTCCAGGTCACGAGATCCGCACTACATTCCGCCATGTAGGAAATCCCGGGATTGGCGCTGGCGCGCATTCGAGGAAAAACTATCCGGCTGAAGTTTTCCGCAGGCAGGCGAAAACAGCGAGGAAGTCCGGTGATCGAGGGGTTGGCCGGAAGCACCTCCTTGCCAGTCGCGGGTATGCGCAATCCCGCTCTGGCAGCCGGAAGATTGAAGCCGAAATTGACGATATTCGGCAAATTACTGTCGGGAGTGTGCGCGTTGGAGTTGGTCCGGGGTGTTTCCAGCACGGTCCCATATTTCATGGAAATCCATCGCTCATACCCCGTGAGCGTACCGGCATCCGCCGCCAACCCCCATCCTCCGACGGTGACATCTCCCGCGAACCGGTCCAGCGAAGTGCGCAGCCGCACGTAGACTTGGGAAGCCCCCCACATGGAGGCTGGAATTGGAACACGATAACCGGCTCCCCCATCATCCGAAGGCAAGGGAACGTCCACCCACGGACCAGACGCTCCCACCGGCGAAAACGAACATGTCATCGAGGGCAAAACCTGTCCCGAAATTGTCGCCGCGATGAGAAACGCCCTGATTCGCCCGGCGAAACGGGAAAGGTCGGCTTTCCAGACGATTTCCTTCAGATACACGAAGTGGGATACCACATCGCCTCCGATAAAGCTCACGATCTGATCGCCCCGGACGTAATTCCCTTCCTCGAAAACCTGGGCGGCGAAATCCGCTCGATCAAACGGCCATCTGACGGCCTCCGCGCCGAGTTGCTCCGCGGGGGGCCTGGCCGGAAAAAAATTCGGCTGCCTTAAAGAACGGGACATCCGGCAAGCCACCCTGCCGCCTTGCAGTCCGAGAACCGTGTAGCCGGAAGCATTGCCATCGTTCCAAACATTCGCATTTCCGGCGGTGACCTCCATCTGCACGAAGCGGGTGCCGCGCTCCAAATAAGCGGCTTCATAAAAGCCATGGCCATGGCCACCGATCAACCAAACCGTCGCCCGGTGACCCGCGAAGGCCGCGGCCACCTTGCGTTTCAATCCCGCCTCACCCACCAACCTGAAAAATGAAGGATGATGCGCGACGATCAAAACTTCTTGGTTAGGATCAATTTCGGCCGCTTCACCCAAGAACCACTCGGCTTGCTCCGGACCTAAATCTCCCGCATGTCCGCTGTTGAGGAAAAAGACGGGGACTCCGCCAAGAACGCGCTTTTGGTAAGGAGTTCCCAACTCCTCCATCCAAAGCTGGGAAACACCGCCGTTGAGGTTCTCTTCGTTATCCGTGTCGTGATTGCCGGGAACCATCACGATATCCAAATCCGCACGAAACTTGGCGAGTTCCGCACGGAAGGCACGGAACTCATCCCGGGCGATCGAATAATCTCTCGAATATCTCGGGGTTCCGATAGTCAAACTATGACTCGTGATAACATCGCCAGCGAATACGACATGGGTCAAATCCGGCTTAAGCGAGTTGAGTTCTGATATCAATGCGTTATCGAGACTATCGCACCAATATGTATTTAAATTAATATGAACATCAGCCGTCACCGCCAATAAAGCCGCCTCAGGATCGTTGGGATTGAATCCCGCTGCGATCAAAGCGGCTGTAATATCCAAAGGTGCGACGGGTGTTTGCGCGGAACTACTACCCCACAGTCCCGTCAACACGGTTGCTCCCGTCCTAATCAGGAAGTCTCGTCGGGAGGTGTTCATTCGGCCATCCTCGGAAATTAACCGATAAACGCCATTAATTTCCGAGGCAAGACGATTTTGGTTTTTGATGCATTAAGAAGCGATAACTATTGATATTTAACGCGATTAACTTGCGGACTTCTTGGAACGAATGACATTCGAGTAATAAGCCAGCATGCGTTCAAATTTGTCCGCCCAGGAAAAGGCGGTTTCGGCCCGCCGCCGGGCAAGCTCGCCCATCGCACGTCGCCGCTCGGCGTCCTCGCATTGCCGGACAATCGCGGCCGAAAGCCGGGAAACCGTCTCTTGGATCGGGCCGGGTTCGATCCGGTCCGCACAAGACTCATCCGTAATATCCCGCACTCCTTGATGGGAAAGGCAAACCACCGGAAGACCGGACGCCATCGCCTCCAAGTTCACCCCTCCCGAAGTGTCCCGTAGGCTGGTGAAGAGAAAAACGTCGCACGATGCGAGAATTCCCAGGGTTTCCTCTCGGGTTCGATGTCCTAAGAATTCGACCCGGTCCCGTAAACCCAGGTCATCCGTCAAACGCTTCAACCTGCCTTCGTCAGGTCCGTTCCCCACGATCAGAAACCGCCACCGTGCCCCAGAGTCCCGAGCGGCGGCCAGAGCTCGCAGACTTAGTTCGATCCCTTTCCGCCGTTCAAGTCGCCCCGCGTAAACGAAGCGGGCCGGAGCATCCGATGGTGGCTTGGTCGAAGGAAGCGGAATGGCGGGCGAGCCCGTATCCAGAATCACGGGACAGGTTTCAAAGCCGCGGCTTCGCAACAGTTCCGCGGTCTCCGAGTTGGCCGGTACGATCGCCGAAGCCCCGCACAGGACGGAGCGAAGACCCGGCAGCTTGTCAAATCGCCGAATGACCGCGCCCCGCGCCATCTGAGCCCACTTTGCCCGCCCAAACAAAGGCAGATAAACTTTGGGCACCAGAGGAGCTCCCACCGGACCGATCACGAACGCCGCCCGACGCAAACGCCACGCGCCGGGGCACAGCAGGTTGCAAAAGGTCAAGTGATGAACCACGTCCATCGACTCCGCGAGATCCTTGAACCGGCGCGCCGCCTGCAACTGCCAGAGCACGTAGTAGGCGAACGTGGGCAGCAAACGTTTGGACTTGAGCCATAGCGCCACACGGCCGAGGTCGAAATAATGAAACGTCGCGCCGGCGGGGCCTGCGCGACGCAATGCCGCTTCAATGGCCGGCCGATTTGAACAGCGGGTCAGAACATGCAGTTCCACGCGGTCGGCGAGGCCGTTCGCCCAAGCCCAGCCGACACCCGGTTCACTGCCCTTGTCCGGTTCGCACGCGTATGCGGAAAGAAGAACTCGCACTCGATGATGGAAGTTGCGTCCGATTCGAACGATCCCCGGTTCAGTCGCTTTTACGCAGCCGGAAGAAAAGCGTGCCGCCCAAATGGGGAAACAGAGAAAACAGCGCTTTCCCGGCTCGGAACAACCATCCGCGCGCCGCTTCCGGTTGATGACAGGTGTCCACGCCGAGCACTTGAAAGCCGTGCCTTTCAACCAAGTTGGAGAGGTTCTGCTGATTGAAGGTCATCACGTGCTGTTGGCCTTCGCGGAATCGTTTTGCGAAATGACGAAGAAACCCCGCCAAGCCGAACGCGTGAGGTGTCGTGAGAATCACCTCGGTGTCCGTCCGGCACAATTCCCGCACGCCATCCAGCATGTGGCCGGGGTTTGATAAATGTTCGATGAGATCGCCGATGACAATCACGTCGAACTCCGGGCGCAAACGCAATGCTTCAAGTTTTTCGACATCTCCGACCAGAATGTTGTCACAGATTCCGAGACGCTTGTATTCGTCGATCGCCTCGGCACTGATATCGACTCCGGTCACCTCCGCCGCGGCGGAAAGCTTCAAATGCAAGGTACTCGGAGAAGCCGCTACTTTGGTCTCGGTCGCCGAATCGTTGTTGCCCACACAACCCAGATGCAAAACCTTCTTCCCGTAGCAGTGGGTGAGAATCGCATCGTACTTCGAGTAGTAATCCATGGCGGGCGACGTGGCTTTTCGAAGCACTCTAGATATCTCACCCAAGCCGTCGGAGTTCTTCAAGGGATTTCCGAATGACCTCGTCCAGAGGCGCGCTGGCGTCGATCCGCCTGAACACCGTGAGACCGCGTCCGTAATCAAGGTAGCGCGCGCGGGCGTGATCCAGAGCCTCACGACTTACCTCCTGCTTGCGTGACAACAACACGTCGGGGTCGGCATCAAGAAAGAGGACCAGATCCGGCTGGGGCATGCAACGGGACGCGAACCGCGCCAACCACGAAGGACCGCCATAACGGTAGCGGTGAGGATCGACGATCAGATCGCCGTGAAAACGATCGAACAGGACGTAGCCCCGCCGCGCTTGTCCACCCAACCTTTTCCACCAAGCGATCCACCAGTTGAGAGCCAGCCATGCCAGCTTCGCGATGGAGGCAGCGCAGCCACGGACCGGCTTACCGTGAGGATCGTCCGCGGTTGAGGTATTTTCTTTTTCCAACGCGGAAAAAGCCTGTGGGCGCCAATGGCCCAGAACGACCTCCGATCCAACCTCTTGCAACTGCTCCGCGACGCCACGGATCACCGCGGACTTGCCGGAGCCATCACAGCCAAGAAACGCGATAAACGGCATAAATCATTCAAACGACGGTTAGGCGGAGTCCGCTCACGCGCCCAACCGCTCGCGACGCATGCAACGCATGTGAAGATGGTGCGCGAGATCCCGCCGCAGCCTCGCGGGTTCGAGAGAGGGCTCCCCATAAAACAACAAGTCTTTCGGCAACAAGGCCGAGACAAACCCGCCGATACCCGGCACCACGATCAGCGTGCTCGTGACAAGTCCCTTGATCAAGGACGGTCGCCACTCGGTCGCCCGCTGGAACCGCCGAAAATGCAAGCGGTCGAACGTTTCCCGCAGGTCCGCGATTTGCTCCTCACGCAAGCCGGGCGCCACCACGATCAACCCGGTGGGGTGCAACACGCGGTCGACCATCCGGCGGAGAGATCGCACGTTGAAAAGCGGCGGTCGCTTGGCGAGCCGCGCTCGCAAGGCCGACAGCGCCGCGGTCACCGCTTCGTCATCCCATCGTTTGAGAGCAATCTTCCAATCCCGTTGGAGCCGGTTTTCACACGCGACTTGTGCGACGGAGGAATAGCGCAGGAACTCGTCCAAAGCCGTGGCCGGGTTTTTGCCCTTCGCCGCCGCTTTCACGAATCGGTAGCAAAGCTCGATTTCTTCGGAAACGCGGCTCCCTCCCGTCGGCAGGCGGACCAGGCCGGTCAGCAATTCATCCACCGGCAGCAGAACCGATTCATTGCGACGGTAGTCGGAACAGGCGTCCAATGCCACGGCCTGCCGCGGATCGCTAATTGACGAACAGACGTAATAGGCGGCTGTCGTTTCGTGACGCAGCACTTGGCAAAGCTGCCAACCCTGTTGCCCGCACCACCGATGGATCCATTCGGGAAGTCGTGCGAATCCTTGAGGTTCGATAACGAAATCGACGTCCGAAAGGTCTCCCTCAAAGCCGTCGTGGCCGCCATGCAGCACCGCGCATTTGACTCCCTGGTCCGCAAGGAAGGCGAAAAACCCGCGGACGAAGGATCCGGGGCTTACGGAGGTTATCGTTGTGTCCGCCAAAATGATCTACCCGCGAAACTTTTTTTCCAACCCGCCGCCGACTTCGACGATACGATTCAACCAAACGGGCAACCGGATTGAAGGCCCACCCATCCATTTGGCGACGCAAGCCGGGTTCTTTTCATCAAAGCCTGGCGGGTCGCTTCCCACATCCAAGCCTTTCAAGCCGTGTTTGACGCAAAGCAACGTCCACAAGCTCTGGTCGTGGCGATGTTCCCTGAAACCATCGAGGTCATCCAATCCGCATCGGTTTGGGTCGTCCGAAACCAGTTCCCGCTGGCCGCACCACGTCAACCATTCCTCGGCCAAAGCCAACGACCGCTCGCCCTTTTTCCACAGGGAAAACGAAGCCTGCACGGGAACAGCTTCGTGGAAACGAGGTTCATCGCATCCGGTGTAAACGAACGCATCCCTCTTGGTCCAGCAGCGCATCGGCCCGTACCAGGGAATCCGGACTCCGGGCAGGACGTCCTGCCCCGCATGATCCAACCAGTCCACAAGAGGCTCCAAAGAAGTATGCAGCAACTTCCACGGATATGACCGGCCGACATCGCAATAGAGCACCAGGTCGCCCGCTGAAGCGTTTCGCAGCGCCTCCAGGATAATGAATGGCTTCCACGCCCAGAAGCCGGAACCCCTTTCATCAAGGCTGATTCCGCCGACCTTGGCCTCGAAGCCAGCGGCCAGCAACCGCGCCTTCGACCACGAAGTGCTTCCCGAGATCTCGGGATTCGATCTCGCGGAAAGATTCAGCGCCCACTGCCGGTGCCGGAAACGGGGAGTCGCGTAGGATACCAAGTGGATGCTCACGAAACGGATGACGAAAGAACGTCGTGATAGATTTTCATGTGCTGGGCCGCGACGACTTCCGGTCGATAACGCTCGGCCATCACCACCGCCGACTCCGGAGAACGTCCCGCTCCGGCATCAAGCCAACGTGAGATGCTGGATTTGAGTTCGCTGAAATTTTGGCTGAGCTCCGGCCCCGGAACGTCGTCACAGATATCCCGGATTCCACCCAAGTCCGCGCCGAAGAACTTCAATCCCCTCGCCATGGCCTCGGCCACCACCAAACCGAAGGCTTCCTCGGAAGGGAAATGCACGAATCCCTCGGAACCATCCATGAGATCGATGAGGGAGCCGGCATCCAAAAACCCCGCGTAAGCCGCGTATCCGGCCTCCTCTCCGCGTTTCAATTCTTCGACAAACCGTCTGCCGTATGGCGTGTGCTCCGCAAGGTTGCCAGCGAAGACAATTTTGATGCCATGTCCTTCCTCGGCAAGTTCCCGCACGACATTCAAAACCTCGAGCTGACGCTTTCGCTCCGAAACCAAGCCGACGTTCAACAACTGAGGAACGGCATTTCGCCCGTGTATCTGCGATGACGGACGGAAGAAAGACGACCGGATCGCGTTCGGGACCAGCCAGGTCCGCTTCGCCCGTGGGGAAACGAGTTCTTTCGTGTAAGCCGAATTGCAGAATACCCCCGAGGTGCGCTTGAGGGTGTGCGTTTCGAGAAGCGATGCCGCCCGCCCGAACCAGGGATGGCCATGCAGGTTCAGCCGTTGAATCTCCGCCATGTTGCCATGGATGGTGACGACGTTGGGGAAACCGGAATGCACCGCCGATATCGCGCAATCCCTTTCGGTGCCTTGGCCGTGAACGATGTCCGGACCGATTTCGCCCAGCAAAGTCCGGACGGAGCGAATGCAACCCAGATAGAGAGTCCGCATCCACCCAATCTTGGGCACCACCAAAGAGTGATAGTGGATGTTCTCCGCAAGCTTCGACGGAGACGCGACGGGTTGGCGAACACAGCTCACCACGTGAACCTCCGCGCCCGGCAATCCGGCGAACCCATCGAGCAGGGCTTCCGGAGCCGCGCCGAAATAAGGCGCCGGAGCCGCATAGTTCTTCGAATGCTCCCGGTTATCGGTCGTAAGCTGGATGATTCTCAACATCGTTCGCTGGCAGATGCTTGGGCGACGGTCAGAACGCCCCAAGGCGTTCCGCATACACATCGAACAAACGTTTCGCGTAGTCGGCCCATGTATTTGACTGAGCGCCCACCTTGTAGGCGTTGCGGCCCATCGCGAGATTCAGCTCCGGGTTGGTTCCGAGCCGGATCATCGCATCCGCAAGCGAGGCGACATCGCGAACGGGGACGATCATCCCTTCGGATCCGTCGCGAATTACGGTCGTCGCGCCGGTTTCGTATGTGGCAATGATCGGAATCGCGCAGGCCATCGCTTCCGACAACACACGGGCGAATCCCTCTTCCACCGAAGGCAAAACAAACGCGGTGGACCGGGAAAACAACGTCGCGATTTCGGGATGACTCAACTTTTCGTGGTGTTCGAACGAGCCTTCCCAGCGTTTCCATTCCTCGCGGAAATCGGCACGGATTCCGCCCACGCAGACGAGCCGTGCGGCAGGAAGGATCCGCTTCACCTGTTCGAACGCGCGGAACAAGTATTGATGGCCTTTGCGCAAACAAATCGAACCGACGCACACAAAAACCGGAGTTTCGGGAAGCGACTCGCGCGGTGTGAAAATCGAAGTGTCGACACCGAAGTGCGAAACGAAGCATTTCTCAGCAGGAATGCCGTTCATCACCATGGTATCCCGCACGAAGTTGCTTGGGCAAAGCACGAGGTCCGCCCGCTCCAACTCACGATTGATTTTCGAACGGGATTTCAGGCACATGGGGACCCGGTATCCCGGGCAATAGAGGTCGCACTCCCGCTGCCAGTAGCCAATAAAATTGGTGGGATGGCTGTTCGGCGCATCGAATACCTTCAGTACACGCCTGCCGGATTTATCCGCCAGGTTGAACAGCGCTTCGCAAGAACCCATGGGCCCCTGCACCACGTTCGTTCCCTGCGGCAGTTGCTGCCGCTTCATCCATAGATCGTAGAAGGGCAGATTCCGCCATCGCATTTCCTCTTCCAAATTCGGGAAGGGAAGATGGTAAAACGCCTTTTGGGCCAAATGGTACGCCCAAATCCGCTTATACTTTTCGGGACTAACTCCGGACCGGCTGCTGGCGCTAACCCAGTAACCCGCCAACGCATCGAGCTTTTCGAATTCGCGAGCGGTATGGCCGAGATGCCAAGGGCCCATGCCCGCAATCAAGAGCTTCGGACTCGTTCGTTCGTTCGTCATGATCCCAATCGAGCCTTGAACCGCTTGATGGCCCGCCTCAACGCGCGGAGACGGGGATGAAAATACCAGGCCTTGCCGGCGATCACCGGGACGGTAGCCGGTTGCGTGAGCCGCCATTCGATCGCTCCCGCTTCATGGGCGCCGTGCAAACAATGCTCCCATCGTTCAGCCATCGCTTGTACCGAATAATCTCGAACGACCTTCTCGCGTGCGGCCACGGAGAGAACCTCCAGTTTCGCGCGATCGGTCGCCAGGGCCACCAGTGCGTCGACGTAATCGGATTCGTTTGAAGGGTTCACCTTGATGCCGTTCCCTTCATTTACGACTTCGGAAATTCCGCTGCGCAGATCGCTCACGACCGGCACCAGCCCCGCGCTCATCGCTTCGAGCAGAGAAAGAGGCAAACCCTCGTAGTCGGAGCAGAGAAAATACACGTCGTGATCGGGAACCCTATCGGGCACGCTGCGGTAATCGACCGGTCCCGTGAATTCGACGGCGTCGTTCAAATCCGCCAATTCGGACCGCAATTGGGGCAAGTCTGGGCCGTCACCGATGATCGTCCACTCGATGTCCTCGCATCTTTCAACCGACTGCCGGATGATCCGTGAGAGCATGGAAGCGCGCTTCTGTTCCTCCACCACGCGGCCGAGATAGAGAACCCGCAAACGACCGGACGTCGCTTGACGCGTTCGCGCGGCGATCGGCACTCCGCAGGAAATCGATTTGATTTCGACGCCCGCCAATTTCGGGCGATGAACAAGCTCCTTCACGGAGTGCTCCGAAACGCAAACCACGAGATCCAGCCATTCCGCGTGCAGCTCGGCGACGCGATACACGCACTCCTGATCGCTATGAACGATTCCCACCCGCAACACGCCCGTCGGCACATACCGAAGGAAGTCATAGGTTTCCGCTCCTAGGTTCGCCACCACCACCGAGGGTCTCTTCGCCGCACACTGCGCGAACATGCCCTCGATATACTCCTCCTGGATCCAGGCGTTCGATATGGGTCCGAGCAGTTGATGTCCGTCCGCTCGCACTTGCTCGCCGACTTCTCCCAGCCGATAAAACACCCCCGCGATCGGTTCCCAATTCCCACGGGCTCGCAAGCCGTCGCAAATATTCAGAACGAAAATGGCGGCGCCGCCCAAGCCAAGATCGCCTGAAAGAAATAGAACCCGAGGTTTCATTCGGTCGATCGCACCTTCCTGTTACTCCCGCTCGTCGCTCCGCGCTTCAATATCGCGGTGCCGCAAACTTCCCGCCGTGAACCGGCAACTCCCGCCGCAGCCACTCGGGATGCGGGTAGTGTTTCAAAAGGGAGTCGAACAACGTCAACGGGCAGGCCCGGAAGGCCCAGATCGCGAGCTGCGATTTGAAACGTTCCAACGTCATCTTTCGTTGTCCGGCTTCGAACCTCCGCTTCATGCGTCGCGTCCACGGCGAGGACGGCCGATAAGCGGAGAGAAACTGGGGCGCTTGTTTCGCCACCCGTTTCCAGCGAATCGCATCCTCCCGGCGCGTGACTTCACGCAACCCGGTCAAAAGCGCCCAACGAAGATGCTCTTTCCCGACCGCTTCCGCGACCAGGGAGCGCGAGACCTCGCGCCGGAGATATTCGGGCGCCTGCACCAGCCGGACGATGAAATCCAAGGTCGAAAACCGCGGAGTCGTCGGAGCGCTTTCGATGAGTTCCTCGTTTGAAAAAAGAATCCTCGCATTGCCCGACTCCACTCCCGCCAGCACCATCAAGGTTTGAGGAACCCAGGTCGAAACCCCGGAAGCGAAGACGTTGAGGTAAGCGCCCAATGTTTCCATCCGGTAGATTCCCGCAGAAATCCAAAACAGCGCGGAGAGAGTGACGCGATCGAACAAACCCTCGATCCCCGCGTGTTTCGTTTCTTCGGCGTGGTGGCTGAGGTGAGAAGAGGTGTGAATGAAATCGCAATCGGTTGTCTTGACCATGCCGAGAACCCACTCGATCGCATGATCTACGAAGTGATCGTCGTCGCTTAACACCCACAGCCATGCCGTTTCGCATGTTTCGAAACAGCGGAGCAGATTCCGGCCGATGCCGAGATTGATCGGGCTTCGCTGGTAAGTGACTCCCCGCTCCGCGAATTTGGCGGCGACTTCAGCGGTGCCATCCGTACTCGCGTTGTCATACACGGCACAACGGATCTCCGGACCGAGCAACGGAACCAACCGGGAAAGCTGGCGCTCAAGCTTATCGGCCCGGTTGAAGGTGGGAATCGCAATGGTGAGAATCGGGGCCATCTCCATTTAACCATCGACCGGGACGAGCCGGCCATACCATCGGTTCTTACAATGCCGCCAAACCGCCGTCGTCGCGGCCAGGTTGGCGAGCTGAACAGCGGCGTATGCGGTCACCACGCCGAGGGTGCCGAAAAGCCTTCCCAAAACGAATACCCCACCGGTCGTCAGCACGCCGATCGCCACCGACAGCCACATCAGCGGTTCCTGTTTGTGAGCCCTGAGGTAAGCTCCTTGGGCCGAAGTGATCTGAAAAACCAACGTTCCCACCAGCAGTAGGGCGGCTTCCTGGACGTTCAGGAAGCGATCGATCACCGCGAGTTTGCCGTTGAGAAAATACAAGCAGGCCAGCAACGCCGCTCCGCCGCAGCAGCAAACGAAAACCGATTGCCACATGGATGTCGCGAACAAGCGGTTCAGCTCGGTCGTCTTGCCTTGGGCGACAAGCATGCTGAAGCGAGGCGCCTTGGTGGCGGTCCAGGCGACCGAAACGGTATTCAGTGCGATCAGCAACTGCAGGGTCGCGCCCATTTTGCCCGCGAGAACGGGCCCTTGGATCTGAAACAGGAGGGACGTGAGAATCTGCGTGGTGAGATATCCGCTGATCGATGTCACGGCGATCCGCCACTGCAATGGCCAGATTTCCCTGCGCCAGGAGATTTTGACGTCGCCTTGCGAGCGCGATGCTTGTGACCACAAACCGCGCCAACGGATCAGGAAAGTCGTGGCCACGATCACAAAGCTCACAAAGCTCACGATCGCCCCGGAAAAGAGTTTCGCGCCGCCAAGTAGAGCGGCCCACAACACGAGCGATCCGGCGATCGAAATGACGAGCCGCAGAACGCCCGTGAACTTCATCTGGTTGCAGCCTTCGAGAACCGCCCAGATCGGGAGCAACATGAAAGAAAGGCAGACCGAGGCCACCACACAAATCCAAGGCAGCTGCCAAGCCGCGTCTCCTTGATCCTTCGCGCTAAAGAAAAACCATCCCCCGATCAAGAGTCCCGCGGCCACCAGCAAGGCCAACACCGCATACCACTTCGCCGACAACCGGATCAGTGACAGCAGCCGGGACTGGGCAACCGGATCGCCTTCGACTTCGCCGGACGGGGTGAACCTAAGCTTTGCGAATTCGTGACTCGCGAACTGGACGATGCATTGGGCGAATCCCAGTTCGAGAAACACCTGCAACGCGATCACGCTGTTGAAAGCGTAATAATATCCTTGGAGCGTCGGATCGAGAGCGGTCGTGAGCAGCAGGATCGACACGGGCCCAGCCAGCATCGTCCACAGCCGTCCGGTCGCCACGGACGCGATCGCGGCATCGAGGCCGAGCTTTTCCAAAGCCCATCGGATACGGGAAGAAGGCATTGGGTCAGGCGGGCTGATCTGTCGCGGGAAGCAAGGGCACGAATCTCATGACCTCGTTTTTCCGCATCGGTAGTTTTCCCAGAAGCAATTCGCCCTTTGCGCCGAATCGCGACCATTCTTCCCGGGCGAACTCCGCGAGCGAACGAGGCGAACCACTGCCGAGATTTTCGATGACCGGATGGCCGGGCGAGAGATCGACGCGATCGAGAGCCCGTACAAATCCGGCAGCGACATCCTCCACGCGAATGAAATCCCGGACTTGGGAACCTTCACTCATCGGAAGATCCTCCCCCGCAAGAGCGGCGCGACGGAGCGACGGCCAGAACCGCGTTTCGAGTTCGCCTTCCCCATAGACTTGGAAAATTCTCAAAATGAGCAGCTTGAGATTTTCCTCACACGCCAACGCGTGGAAAGCGACGCTCGCGGCCGCCTTCGATGCCGGATAACTCGCGGTCGGCTCAAGCGGAGCATCGGGCGGGATGAAGTCATAGCGCTCGCCCGCCCGGCCATATTCGAAACATGAACCCGCGACGATGAACCTGCGGATGCCGGCGGCGATCGCGGAACGGAACAGCCGGAGCGGGTCGATCACGTTCCCCACGAGGCAATTCTCCAACGTATCATAAGGAACGTTGGCCGAGTGAGCGGCGAGGTGCACGACCGCGTCGCAGCCATCGAACACGGATGAGTCCAGTTCGCCTAAAGCCCCTTCAACCCAAAGCGGCTCCCGAAACAATGGAACACGCGGAAGCGAAGCCCGCGTCCGGCGATGAGCGATCATCTCATGCCCGGCCGCGTGAGCCTGGTTGAGAAAATGCGAGCCGATGAAACCGGTCCCGCCCGTTACGAAAATCCGCATGATGTCAGTAACGGAAAGGAGTGTCGAATTGCAGGAAGCCCGGATGCCCGAGATCGCGAGCGCTGATCACCGGTTGCGAATCGCCGATCGGCCAATCGAAGCCGAAGCTGTCCCAGGCGATCCCTCGATCGCAATCCGGCGCATGAACGGCGTCGGTTTTGTAAATCAGGCAAGAGCCCTCTTCCATGCTTAGAAAGCCATGGGCGAAGCCAACCGGTAGGTACACGACATGCCGGTTGGTTGCGGAAAGTTCGAACGCAGCGGCCTTCCCGAAGGTGGGAGAGCCTTCGCGCAGATCCAGCACGACGTCGATCACCCGGCCCGTAATGCAATAAATCAGTTTCTGATGAGCATGCGGCGGCACCTGGAAATGCATGCCGCGCAACACGCCAGCTGCGGAGGTGGAAAAAAACTCCTCCCGCACCTCAAGGGAAATCCCGTGAGCGGCGAGCTGCCCTTCGTGGAAGGGCTTCACAAAATTCCCTCTCGCGTCTTCGAACACGAAAGGCCGGAGAATTTTCACTCCGGGCAGTGGCTCTGCGATCAGCTCCATGGAGTTATTGGTCGGCTTTCTCCGCGACGAATTTCCGGATGGTCGCGACCATGTAATCGATCATCGCCACGGTAAGTCCCGGGTAAGTACCAAGGAAGAGAGTTTGGTTCATGATCCGGTCCGCTCCGGTGAGAGCTCCCGAAACACGCATGCGCGCCGGATCGTCCCTGCGGAGTTGCACGAACGCGGGCTGACGCACGAGGTTGCCGCCGAAGAGCATGCGGTTGCCTATCTTGTGCGTGTCGAGGTGAGCGGCGAGTTGGGTTCGCGTGAACGGAGCATCCTCTTTGATCGTCATCTTGAACCCGAACCAGGAACAGTCGGTCCGGCAACCCGATTCATCCCAGGTGAAATCCGAAACCGGATCCGTATCTTCGCTGCCTGGAGCGTTCCACGCCACCGCGTGGGTTGGCAGGGCGAAATCGAAATACCGTTCCAAGCCATGCAAGCCCCGGCGAAGACGCTCCCAATTCTGTTTGCGAGCTTCGATGAAGGCAGGCAGGCGGCGGATCTGGACGCGGCCGATGGCCGCCTGGGGATCGAGCGGCTTCAGATTGAAGCCCAAGTGACTGTAGATGTACTTGTGATCATAGCCTTCGGGCAGCTCGCCCAATTGCCATTGGAAGCGCTTGCCGCAGGTGTCGTCTTGGCCGGACGCGCACCAGCAATCCCGGCCCCAGTCGCGAAAGCTTTCCGCATACGTTTTCAACGGCGCGCGTCGAATGATGTTCACCGCTCCGCCTTCACCCATCGTCAGATGGTGGGGAGGATAGAACGACTGCGTGGAAAGATCGCCGAAGGAACCCGTCGGTGCCGTGAGCATGCCGTCCTCGATCCGGATGATGGCATGTTCGCCCTTCTCCGCGATCTTGATGAGATGATCCAGGCCCACCTCTTTCGCCTTCTCGACCGGCAACGTGTAAGTGCAACCGAGAGCGTCGCAGTTGTCCTCGACCAGCCAGAGATCGTGCTTCTTGCAGAACTCCAGAACCGTAACGAGCTCGAAAGGATTGCCCAGCGCGTGGGCCATCATGACGGCCTTCGTTTTGCCCGGCGAATAAGCGGCTTCCAGCAACGAACAATCCGCGTTGCCGGTTACCGTTTTCGCATCAATGAAAACAGGCACCGCGCCCGCTTGAATGATAGGGGTGACGGTGGTGGGGAAACCCGCCGCAACGGTGATGACCTCATCGCCCGGGCGAATCCGTTTTTTCTCAGGCAGCTTGTGCGTGGTGAGCGCGCTGAACGCCACGAGGTTCGCGGACGAACCCGAGTTCACCAACAGGCTGTATTTCACACCCATGAACTCCGCGAGCTCCTTCTCCATCGCCTGGCCTTCCGGGCCGAGGGTGAGCCAGAAGTCCAACGTGGCCGAGACCGCGGCCTCGACCTCATCTTCGTCGAACACCCGCCCTGCGTAGGGCACCGTGGTTTGCCCCGGAACAAACGGCGCGTGAGCTTCATCGTCGCCAGGACGATTAGCGGCATGACTGAGCCGCGAGAACTCGCGCGTGAGTCGGAGAATTTCAGCTTTGATTTCGGCAGGGGACGACATGGGGGTTGAGAATCCTAGGGGTCAAGCGAGGCGCGAAGTGAAAAAAGGCGGCCCGTTCAAGCCGCCCATGGCAGGGCTTTGGCGGCAGCGGAAGCTTGATAAGCGGCGATTTGATGACGCGTTAGTTCGCCGGGGTTCTCGCCGGAACCCTCCTGGAGATACCAATCGGCTGTGCGGGCGATCGTCTCTTCGAAGTCCCACACGGGACGCCAACCGAGAAGGTGAAACGCCTTGTCGGTGGCGAGATTGAGCTTCGACGCTTCATGCCGCGCGTGGGGATCGGAAGCATCGAGCCATTCGCCACCAGTGTGCTTGGTCAATTCCGCGACCAAGCCCGCCACCGTGCGATTACTGGTGAGATTGGGACCGAAGTTGAATGCGGAGTCGAGGTGCCCGGAAGAGGATCCCGCGTTGAGGCGGGGGTCGGCGAGTGATGCGGCCAGCCAAAGATATCCGGAAAGCGGCTCAAGCACGTGTTGCCACGGCCGCGTCGCGATCTTGTTGCGAACCGGAATCGGCTCCCCGCGGCGCACGGAACGGATACAGTCGGGAACGATGCGATCCAACGCCCAATCTCCGCCGCCAATCACGTTGCCGGCACGAGCGGACGCGATTCGAACCGGTCCATTCGTGGGGAAAAACGAATTGCGGTACGATGCGATCACCAACTCCGCGGCGCCTTTGCTCGCGCTGTATGGATCGTGGCCTCCCATCGCGTCTTCCTCGCGATAAGCATGAAGCCACTCGCGGTTTTCGTAACACTTGTCGGTTGTGACGCACACGACGGTGCATGGATGATGGGAAACCCGCACCGCGTCCAATAGGTGCGCGGTTCCCATGACGTTGGCGGCAAAGGTTTCTACCGGAATTTCGTAGGAAAGACGGACCAGCGGCTGGGCAGCAAGGTGCAGCACCACGTCCGGTCGCACCCGCTCGAAGGTTTCGATCAACCGTTTGCGGTCGGCGAGGTCCGCCCGGGTATCCGACGCCATTCGCGAATCGAGATGCAACTGGCCGAACAGCGTTTCATGCGGTTGCGGATCCAATGCATAACCGTGAACTTCCGCGCCGAGTCCAATCAGCCACTCGCTCAGCCATGAACCTTTGAACCCCGTGTGCCCGGTGAGCAACACGCGTTTGCCCAGATAGAATTCGCCGAATGACATGATTGCGCAAAAAGTTGAAGACTGATGGATTACCAGACCTTCCAAGGTGCGGTACGGGTCTCCCACAAACGCTCCAATTCCTGCTTGTCCCGGAGCGTGTCCATCGGACGCCAAAAACCGTGATGGCGGAAGATTTGCAGCTGCCTGTCGCGAGCGAGCGACTCCAGAGGCTGGCGCTCCCAGATGGTCGCGTCCCCTTCGATCCGGCTGAACACGCTCGGTTCCAAGACGAAGAAGCCACCATTGATCCAAGCGCCGTCTCCTTCGGGCTTCTCTTGGAATGAGGTGATGGCGTTCCCATCCAAATTGAGCGCGCCGAACCGTCCAGGCGGTTGGACGCCCGTGAGCGTCGCTTCCAACCCCGATGCACGATGACTCGCAATCAGGGCAGTGATGTCCACATCGCCCACACCGTCGCCATACGTGCAGCAGAAGGCTTCGCCCCCGACATACGGCTCGATCCGCTTGATGCGGCCGCCGGTCATCGTGTCATCGCCGGTGTCGATGATGGTCACGCGCCACGGTTCGGCGTTCTTATGGTGGACCTCCATGGTGTTGCCCGCCATGTCGAACGTCACATCGGACATGTGCAGGAAGTAGTTCGCGAAGTACTCCTTGATCACATAGCCCTTATAACCCGCGCAAATCACGAAGTCGTTGATGCCATGGGCGCTGTAGATCTTCAGAATGTGCCACAAGATCGGCCGGCCGCCGATTTCGACCATTGGCTTGGGTTTGAGGGCGGTTTCTTCACTGAGACGAGTACCCAGTCCACCTGCGAGAATAACGGCTTTCATAAGACCAAGAAATAACGACCGCGGGGCCTATACGGCATCATGCCCGATAGCTCGAACGGCGTGATTCAACGAGAGGAAGCGTTCACCAATTGGCCGTTCCCCTGTCGGCGAGGGAGGAGAACAGGTTGTCTGCTCGCCTTTTTCCAAGCGGGAAGGGGCAAGTTGTTCTCCAAGATCCGAACCATCGCGACTCCAAGCAGCAAAGTGGCCGCCGCTCCTTTAAAGTCGCCGAAAATGAAGACAAAGAAGATGGGATTCCAGATCAGGGGAATCCCTACGAATAGCGCCACGGGAAACCATTCGGTTTTCCTACAACGCATGATCTGCCGGTGCGCATGCACCGCCAGACGGATTTGCGCGAGCAATAGAAGCAACAAGCCCACATACCCGATGACGCGGATCGTTTGTACCGGGCCGCTGTGATAATCGCCACTGATCAAAACGCTCTCGCGGTGTTCATCAAACCCGCTAATGCCTCTCAAGTTGTTGTTCTGAGACATCCGCAACGACGTTTGCAGCTCTTGGGAAGAAAACCCAAGTCCATCTCCGATCCATTTGTTCTGGATGTACTTGTCGCTCGTGAGCACCTCCCGCCAGATTTCGAATCGCCATTCACTCGATTCGGAAGCGTCTCTCACATACCGCTCCTCCCACGTTCCGGGAAGGAACGAAAGGGCGCGTTGGATGTTCGGAGGAAACGGGGCGACCATGTTTCCGATCGAAAGAGCGATCACGCCGAGTAGGCCACCGAAACTCGAAATCAGAAGCGCCGGCAGACCTCCGCGATAGGCGATTCCCACGAGATAGGTGAGCCCGACCATCGCCACGGAATTCCGGAATCCGCTCATCCCGGCCGCCACGACAGTCACAAGGAGCATAACACCCCAAAAAGGGTGAATGCATGCCTTCAAGGGCGACACGTAGCTGGCCAACCACAACGACGCGTTGCGGGCGAAAGTGCCCATGAAACCGATCCGACCCGCTTGGCCCGGATCGTAAGCTTTGCCCACTTCTTCGTAGTTGGCTCCGGGCGCCGCGGCATTCGTGCCGAGCATGAATCCGACCATTGGGACCAAGGCCCCGACAATCGAAGCGCCAAGGTTGATAAGTCCGCCCAGGATCGAAAGACGAACGGCGTATTTCAGTTCCTTCGGTTCAACCATCAGCCCGGCGAGAATCACCGCGCTAACGAGATTCATCACGTAAAGGAAATAGGGTTTCCCGCCAACCGAGGTGCCGCCGAAAATGTTTACGCCAACCGGGTTGCGGACATAAACCTGCAGAACCATAAACGAAATGATGAGCACCCACAGCTCAAGCTCGGTCACTCTGGGATGCCACTTCAGCTTCCGCATTAAGAAAAGGATCAGCGAGAAGCCGATCACCCACAGTTGGGCAAGCATCATGGTACTCGGCCCCCCCGGCAATCGAAGCGCTAGTTCCATCGAGCCAAGAAATGGAATCAGCAGCCAAATCTTCCGCTCGAGGTAAACCGTGACGACGACGACCGAAACACCCGCGATCCACAGGAAAGCGGTCAGAGAGTCGGTTACGAGCAGATTGCCCATCACCACCGCCAGCACCAGGCCGACGACCAGGATGATGACCTTGAAAATTGAAGAGTTCATTCCAAACGATCTAGAAGGCTCACCTTAAACGGGAGTCACCGCGTCACTTCGCATCCGCCGCAGCGCGACGACGCCCGTGCAAAGCAACCAAATGAGCGCGACTCCTCCCGAAACACAACCCAGCAAAACCGGGCGGGGGAAAAACTTCAATTCGACGCGCTGGCCCGGGCCGGAAGGCAAGTCGACCCAGGTGGCCCCGTCCGGTCCCCTGCGAGCGGCCTGCCAGTCGCCCTCGGCGGATTTCCACTTCCAACCCGCATGCCAATTCTGGGCGATTCGGATCCACTTGGCGTCCGCGGGGACGTCCAGGACCCACCGGTTCATGGTGGCCTCCGCCGGCTTCACCGGGGTCGCGGACTTCAGAAGTGGCGGCAACTGCTCCGCATCAGGGGCGACGTAGGAGTCGGTGCCAGCGAGCACGGGAGCGAGGGCATCAGGATTCCGCCGGATCGCGTAGCCGTCAACAGTCTCCACGACCGGCCAATCCCTGGTGCCAGCCGCCGGAACATCGTCCTGTGGTTGAACCGAAATCCCTACGCCGGCCAAAGTCAGCCGCAAGGGCGCTTCTTCGTCCCGCAAGAGGTAGGAAACGGATGGGTATTGGATGCTTTCGTAGGCATTGACGCTGCCGATGCCATAGGACGCGAGAAGATTGGGAGCCGCGAAAATATCGGCGTATGCCACCGAGTCGTGGCACTGCTCGACACGTTGAGCCCCGGCAAGTTCCCGCACACGGTCGATGGCGGGATGAACCGGCCGCAAATCCTCGGGCGGGGAAAATGTCGTCCACGTCTGGAAAAGCGTGAAGAGTTCGAGGGATGTGGCAGTGAGAATCGCGACCTGCCCCCATCGTCTGCGATCCACACGGGAGTTGCCGGAAAGGACGAATCCGGCCGTGCCAAGCACGAGAAGCCCATACACCCAGGCGGTGCGTGGTTGGTGAATCGCGAAACGATCCGTCCAGGTTCTCGCCCGTCGCTCGATCCACGCGGAGTCACTGCCGAATTGCGAGCCGGCCGAAGCGGCGACGCATTTTTTCACGACGACGTCTTCAATCCGCGAACGAACCTTTCCGGGCAAGCACGTGCCGATCAGCAACACCGCACCCAACGCGAGAACCGCGACCGAGCAAACTTTCGCCAGTTTACGCGGCGGATGCGTCGCGAAACGGGCGATCATTTCCGCCGCCATCCACGCTCCACCCAAGAGGAACAAGAGTTGGACGCGATGATAAAGCGGCCCCACCAGCGGAGTCAGCGGAATCAGCAAGCCAGCGACCACCAGCCACTTCGCCGGGCGAGGCATCGCTTTGTCGAACACTCCCACAAAAGCCAGCACCATCGGGATCGTTCCCAGATAGGCCAGATCCATGAAGGAAGCTTTCAGCAATTTCCAGCCATCGATCGTCTGAGGGTCGCCCACCAGCCACGGCCAGATTTGAGCGAAGAGCGCAACGAGATTGAACGCAGGCTGGGAGGCTCCTTCCGCATAGCCGATTTGCCCGCGGACGTAGCCCATGCCGCTGTTGGCCAGGTAGCCCTGGATCTGCGGCAGCCAGGTGAACGCGGAAGCCAGCAAGGCGAGACCAAAGGCGAGTCCCCAGATGATGACCGGGCGAATCGTGGAAGCCGTGGGTTTCCACGTGGATAAGCCGCCCGCGACGAAACAGCCGCAGGCGAGCACGACGAAAGCGATGTGCTGAAGACTACCGCCCAGAAGTGCGAGCGTCAGAAACACCGGCAACATCATCCGCCGGGGCGTGAGGCCTTTCGTTTCGAATCCCTCCCCTGCCGCCCACAGGACCCACGGCATCCAGCAAAAAGAACCGAGCGCCCAGCGGTGGTAGATCCACACGATGAACTGGCTGTTCGCCATGAACGCGATCGCACCCAAGCAACACGCGAGCCACGGCAGTTTCCGTCCGCGCAAAAACACCAGCATGCCGGAACCGGCGATCAGGAATTCAGCGATGATTCCCCAATTCCATGCCTGGACGAATGGCAGGAAGCGATGCAGTTGCATCGTCCAGGCGCCCGGCAGCGCCATCGTGTTGGCCGCCAGGTTGTAGCCGCCCATTTCATAGGGATTCCACCCGATGTAACCGTCCTGCCGCAGCGATTCTTCCGCGAACATCCGGTAAGGGAGGTATTGCGTGACCGCGTCGGTGGGATTGTGGTTGTGCGGTTTGGCTCCCCCGGCGTTTTCCTTCCACGGCGCCAGCAACGTCCGAGTGATATCGGTCGGCGCGAGAAACTTGCCCTCGAACACCGCTGGCCGGAACATCACCGCCAAGCAGGCTAACAGCACGAGCACGGCCGCGAGCGCGGGCAACTGGACAAAGGGCTTTTTCATGGCGTCCGTAGGATGGATCAGCGCCGGATCAGTCCTGGAAGCGGTACTTCAGAATACACCAGATCGCACGGAAACCGTCGCGCCAGCCGATCTTCTTTCCTTCTTCGTAAGTACGGCCGTAGTAGGAGATGGAAATCTCGTAGATCGGCACGCGTAGCTTGGCGACCTTGGCGGTGATCTCCGGTTCGAAGCCGAAGCGGTTTTCCTGGATGCGGATCTTCTGAAGAACCTCCCGGCGGAACACCTTGTAGCAGGTTTCCATGTCGGTCAGGTTCAGGTTGGTGAACATGTTCGACATCAAGGTCAGGAACTGGTTGCCCACCGAGTGCCAGAAGTAGAGCACGCGATGCATGCCGGAACCAAGGAAGCGCGAGCCAAAGACCACATCCGCTTTGCCGAGCAGAATCGGGGCGAGAAGTTTCGGATATTCGTCCGGATCGTATTCGAGATCCGCGTCCTGGATGATCACGATGTCGGATTGGACATGCTCGAAGCCCGTGCGGAGAGCGGCGCCTTTGCCCTGGTTTACCTCGTGGGTGAAAATGCGGATTCGCGAATCGGTCTTGGCGAGCTCTTGCATGCGCGCCCACGTGCCGTCTTTCGAGCAATCGTTGACCATGACCAGTTCGGCCACTTCCGGCCTGGCCAAAACTTTTTCCACGATGAGGTGGATGGTTTTTTCTTCGTTGTAAACCGGCATCACGACGCCGAGGCAGGCGGGAGGAATCTCAATGGGCAGCATGGGGGTGAAACGGTAGGGTGTTTAGTTGCTCTTCCCGGAAAGGGTCGCGCGCGAACGGATGAGACGGAGAACGATGAGAGCGGCGATGAGCACGCCCAAGCCCGCGACGGCCAAGCCGCCGCGACCTTCGAAGACCGCGCCGCCAGTGAGCACGAAGCCGATGACGAAGAGGCTTTGCAGGGGAATGGAAATCGCGAGGTAGATGCCCATCGGCACACCGAGCAAACCGAGGGTGTAGTTCTGGACGAACAAGGGAATCCCGGGGGTGACGCGCAACATGCAGGCGACTTTGACAAGGTCGGCGCGCGGCAGGTTTTTCCAACGATCCCAACGGTGACCCAGCCATTTGATGATCAGCGCCCGCGCCGGGCCGGCGGCCAGCCAATGCGTCCAGATCATGTTGAGCGCGATGGCCAGCAGGGCGATCGCGCAACTAGTCCACGAGGTTCCCCAAATGACTCCGGCGAGCACGAGCAAAGCACTCACCGGGAAACCGAAGCCGGGCAAAATCACCAGGGCGACGAAAAGAATCCACGGATGGGCGTTTCCATGAACCGAAAGCTGCTCTTTGAAACGAGCGAGCCAGAGCGCGATGTCGTGCATCTCGTATGGGATTTTTCCGAAGCGACGTTTGCTCCGGAGGATTGGTGAAACAAAAAACCGCTCAGGCTTTTCTCAGCTCCCACTTATCGTGGCGATGCCGGATGGGAAGGCCCTGTTCGCCGGCGAAACGCTGGACGGCGAGACGCACCCCGTCCCAGGCCCAGTCGTCGCCGAACAATACGCCGCCGGAGCGGACAAGATCCCAGTAGGAAACAAGATCCTGATACACGTCCTCTTCCTCGTGACTGGCGTCGACGTAGATGAGCTCGGCTTGGATGCCATTGAGCGCGAACCACTGCGCGGCGGTAGCCGAGGGCAACGGCAGCGGGGTGATGAGAGCTTGTTTTCCCGCGCGGCAGACGTTGGCGAGAAATTGGTAATAAAGCGTCGGATAGCCGTGCTTCAGGTCCAATGCGCGATGGCGTTCCGGATCGTCCAGATCGGTCCACATTTCCAAGGCACCGAGCCAGGTGTCGACGCAGATGATTTCAGCATCGAGGCCGAGTTTTTCGACTTCGGTTGCCAAGGTGAGCGCGGAACCGCCTTTCCAAGTGCCCACTTCGATGACGCGGGACGGACGAAGTTCGGAAACAAGCTCGGCAAAGGCGGGCGAATCCGATCCCCAGCCGGAAGCGTCATCCGGCCACGCGTTCCAATCGAAGGACGCGTAGGGGTCCACGCGATGAAGCAACGGGCGGACTTTGCCGGTGAAGTTCTCCGCCACCGCTTTCCCGCGTTGGACGCTTCGCAGGCGCTTCAGGCTGAAGCCGCAGCGGTAAGCCAAGCTTTTGACGAGGCTCTGGGCCTGGCGGGAGAGGGACATGGCGATGGATAGAGACTGGTCACCAAGGAATCCGATCGAAGAGGATCAGGAACCAGGGCTATCGGCGGCGGGCGACTCCTTCAAAGACGCCGTAGAATTGCTCTTCAACCTCATCGCCAGGGAAAGGGCTTCGGCTTCTTCGAGCCAGCGGACTTTTTCGACGAATGTAAGTTCCCGGTCGCACCAGCGATCGAATTCACGGCTACCTTCCGCAGTCCCCCAGCGCCAATCGGGAACGAGCTTGGAGGGGAGCGTCATGGCAGCCGAGTGAGTTCTTGGATATCGATCAGATCCTGCGGTCGAGCGGCCTCGCGTTTCATTCGCAACAAGCTCTCCAGCGAAACGATAGGAGCTGTCAGGCCTTCCGTCAGTTCAAGGTGAGCGAGTTTATTCCATTCGGCACCGAAATCGAAGGGCTCGTAAACGAAGATGTCGATGGGTGTGCGTTGATGTGAGTCGCTCCAGAGTTTCAGAACGATCATGTTCCGCTCCATGCGCCATTGCTGGCGGATGTCCGCATTGGCGAATTCAGCCGGACTGGCTGGAATCGCCATTTGATACCCGATCGAAAAAAGCGCCTGGAGACCGCGCAGGATATTGTCCTCGTTCAATTCGATGACCAAATCGATGTCGCGGGTCATCCGGACGAAGCCATGCGCGTTGACCGCCAAACCACCGACGATCACGTAGCGCACTCCGGCCTGGTTAAGGGCTGAGACGATGGATTCGACGCTTCGGAGTTCCATTTCGCGTCAATCTAATCGCGAAGCGGGCTTTGCCGCAAGTTCGCCGGAAGTCACGGACGGCTGAAAGCCGCCAGGCCCGCACATGCCGCTCGGGAGAGCGGCACTCCGAACGGCACTCCTCAGAGAATCATGCCCGCGGCGACGGTTTCGTTCGTGCCCGGATCGACGAGGACAAAGGAGCCGGTGTGGCGGTTGCGACGATAGGAATCGTGCAGGAGCGGCGCGGCGGTGCGCAGGGTGATGCGACCGATGTCGTTCATGTTGAAACCCTCGACATCTTCAACCTTGTGCAGGGTGTTGATGTCGACGTGGTACTTAATCTCTTGAACGATCGCTTTCGTTTCCTGCGTGGTATGGCGCAGAATGACCTTGGCACGCGGCGGCATCGCTTTCTGCGAGAACCAGCATATCATCGCTTCGATGTCCTGAGCGACCTTCGGCGGATTGTTCGCCTTCACCAGCATGTCGCCACGGGAGATATCGATCTCGTCGTGCAGGGTCAGCGTGACGGACTGCGGCGCGTAGGCCTCGGTGAGTTCGCCGTCGGGCGTGTGGATCGCTTTAACGTGCGTGCGGAAACCGGAAGGCAGCACGGTGACTTCGTCGCCCGGTTTGAAGACACCACCTGCGACACGACCGGCGTAACCGCGGAAGTCGTGCCATTCGTCGCTCATCGGGCGAATCACCCACTGCACGGGGAAACGGGCGTCGACGTGGTTTTCTTCGCCACCGATGTAAACGTGCTCGAGATGATAGAGCAACGACGGGCCTTGGTACCAAGGCATCGCCTCGGATTTGTCGACGACGTTATCGCCGTTGAGCGCCGAAATCGGGATGGCGGTGATCTCGACGATGTTGTCGAGGCGGGAGGCGAAGGCTTCGTAGTCCTTGACGATCTGGTTGTAGACCTCTTCCGAGTAGTCGACGAGGTCCATCTTGTTGACCGCGACAACGAGGTGTTGGATGCGCAGGAGATTGGCGACGAAACTGTGCCGCTTGGTCTGCTCGATCACGCCTTTGCGAGCGTCGATGAGAATGATGGCGAGGTTCGCGGTGGACGCGCCGGTCACCATGTTACGGGTGTACTGGATGTGCCCCGGAGTGTCCGCGATGATGAACTTGCGCTTCGGCGTGGCGAAATAGCGGTAGGCGACGTCGATGGTGATGCCCTGTTCGCGCTCGGCTTTGAGGCCGTCGGTGAGCAGCGCGAGGTTCACGTTTTCGTCGCCACGGCGGCGGGAGGATTCCTCAACGGCTTCGAGTTGGTCTTCGAAGATCGATTTGGAATCGTAAAGCAGACGACCGATGAGGGTGGATTTGCCGTCGTCGACGGAGCCGGCGGTGGTGAAGCGGAGAAGGTCCATGAATGAGTGAAAAGTGAGCGGTGATCAGTGATCAGTGGGAGAGGCCCGAGTTTTCAGCTTTCAGCTTCAGGAAGAGGGATTCCGTCTTCACTGATCACTGTCCACTGATCACTCGGCACTTGTTTAGAAATAGCCTTCCTTCTTGCGATCTTCCATGGAGGTCTCGGAGCGCTTGTCGTCGGCGCGGTTGCCGCGTTCGGTTTGGCGGGCGGCGGCGACTTCTTCGATGATCTGATCGAGCGTCACCGCGTCGGATTCGATCGCGCCAGTGATGGTGGCGTCGCCCATCGTGCGGAAACGGATGCGCTTGCGCTCGACAGTTTCGCCGTCACGGGGTTCGACAAATTCGCCCACCGCCAGAATCGCGCCGTTGCGCTCGAGCACTTCGCGCTCGTGGGCGAAGTAGAGCGAAGGAAGCGGGATGTTCTCGCGCTTGATGTACATCCAGATGTCCATCTCGGTGAAGTTGGACAGAGGGAAAACGCGGAAGTGTTCGCCCGGATGCTTGCGGCCGTTGAAGAGGTTCCAGAGTTCGGGACGCTGGTTTTTCGGATCCCATTGGCCGAAGTCGTCGCGATGGGAAAAAAAGCGCTCTTTCGCGCGGGCTTTTTCTTCGTCGCGGCGACCGCCACCGAGCGCGGCGTCGTATTGATGCTCCTCGATGGTGTCGAGCAACGTGGTCGTCTGGAGACGGTTGCGGGAAGCGTTCGGACCTTTTTCCTCCACCACGCGACCGGTATCGATCGACTTCTGAACGGAGCCCACGACGAGGCGAGCGCCGAGCATATCGACGAACTCATCGCGATAAGTCATCGTTTCCGGGAAATTGTGGCCGGTGTCGATGTGGACGAGCGGGAAAGGCATGCGCGCCGGCCAGAACGCCTTGCGGGCCAGCCAAGCCATCACGATCGAGTCTTTGCCGCCGGAGAATAAAAGGGCGGGGTTTTGGAACTGAGCCGCGGTTTCGCGCAGGACGAAGATCGCCTCGGCTTCAAGCTGATCGAGATGGGAAAGCTGGTAGTTGGGCATGACAAAAGCGGAAAGACGGGCGCGGAGTAACGACCGGGACGAAGGGACGCAAGCGAATAATTACAATGTTGACCAACTTACTCAGGAATCGAGCGGCGCGATTCGTGAATGAAGCACCTCCAAGAGCTGCGCGGCGGCGTCCCCGACGGAGGTTTTCTCAGTATCCAGCAGCACATCCGGATTCTCCGGCGGCTCGAAGGAACTATCGCGTCCGGTAAAGTTGGCGATCTCGCCGCGTGCCGCCTTGGCGTAGAGGCCTTTCACGTCGCGTTGCTCGCACGTGGCGTAGCTGGCGTGGACGTACACTTCCAACAGATCGTCGCCGAGAATTTCGCGGGCAAGGTCCCGCAATTCAGCGCGCGGAGTGATGGCCGAAACGAAGGTGATCACGCCTTGGGAAACGAACAACTTCGCGGTTTCGGCGAAACGACGGATGTTTTCCCGCCGGTCTTCGTCGGAAAAGCTGAGATTGGAATTCAGACCGGTGCGCAGATTGTCGCCATCGAGGATCGCGGTGAACCGGCCTTCTTCGTGCAACGCGCGTTCCACCGCGTTGGCGATGGTCGATTTTCCCGAACCGGAAAGCCCGATCAACCAAACCACCACCCCGCGCTGGCCAAGGAGCTTTTCCTTGTCCTGGCGATTGAGGAAACGGTGGAACTCGGTGTGGATGTTGGAAGACATGGAATGAAGTGATCAGTGCCGAGTGAGCAGTGATCAGTGAAAAAGCCCGGCAACCGCAATCAGGGGCGTTTCTTGCGCCTTCACTGATCACCGATCACTGTCCACTGATCACTCTCTCAGCAAATACCAGAGGAAGAGCGAGTTGTAGGTGAAGTAGCGTTTGAAGAGCCGGCGGGGTTCGGCGCAGAGGCGATAAGCCCATTCGAGGCCGTTCTTCTGGAAAAAAGCGGGCGCTTGGGAAACTTCGCCCGCATGAAAGGCGAAGGCGGCGCCGATGCCGAAATAGACGCCGGGCGGCAGGCGGTCCTTGTGTTGAGCGATCCAGCGTTCCTGCTTCGGGCAACCCAAGCCGACCCAAATCAAGTTCGCGCCACTCTCGCGGATCTTCGCTGCGATCCGTTCGAATTCATCGTCGGGCCATTGGCCGAACGGGGGCGAATACATTCCGGCGATTTCAACCTGAGAGAATTGCTGGCTGAGGTTCGCTTGGAGTTTTTTCAACGTGCTCTCTTTGCCCCCCAATAGGAAATGCCGGTAAGGCGACCCGGCGCGATCGGTCCCCCGGAACGTTTCGAGCATCAAGTTAGGCCCGTAGACGCGATCCGTAAGACGTTCGTTCGCGGGCAAACGGCGGTTGAGCGTCCAGACGAGCGGCATGCCGTCGGGGCAAATCAGATCGAAACGCCGCATCGCTTCGCCGAACGACGGATCGTGACGGGCAAGAGCGGCGACATGAGTATTGGCCGCTTCGACCGCGTAGGCCCGGTCGCCTGCTTTTGCCCGGTCGAGGATCCACTCCACCGCCCCGGCGTAGTCGGTGACCGCGACGGGCAGGCCGATGATGGGAATGCGTTTCAAAATCCGGACGGGGTCGTAGCCGCACTCGTGAGAGTGCGGGCAGGGCGACGCGCGATGGGGAGCACGCGTTTCTTGGTGTGCGAGCATTCCCCACCCGCGTTGTCACCAACGCAGCTACTACGAAAAGCAGACTTATTCTTTCGAAACCGAAACGCGATGGCCGTGCGCCTTGAGCAAGGCGTGGCGGCGGGCTTTGTCGAGGTCGGAGGCGACCATCTCGGCGCACATTTCCTCGACGGTGATTTCGGGAACCCAGCCGAGTTTTTCCTTCGCCTTGGTCGGATCGCCCAACAAGGTTTCCACTTCCGCCGGGCGGAAATAACGCGCGTCGACCCGGACGATCGTATCGCCCGCCTTCACCGCCGGGGCTTTCGCCGGATCAGCGGAAATCACCACGGCGTGTTCGTCGACGCCTTCGCCCTTGAACTCGAGTTCAATGCCCGCTTCGCGTGCGGACATGGTCACGAACTCGCGAACGGAAATCTGCTTGCCCGTCGCGATGACGAAATCGTCCGCGACTTCCTGCTGAAGCATCATCCACTGCATGCGGACGTAGTCCTTCGCATGGCCCCAGTCGCGCAACGCGTCCATGTTGCCAAGATAGAGGCAGCTCTCGAGTCCTTGGGCGATGTTGGCGAGGCCGCGGGTGATCTTGCGGGTGACGAACGTTTCGCCGCGGCGCGGGGACTCGTGGTTGAAGAGGATGCCGTTGCAAGCGTAGATGCCGTAGGCTTCGCGGTAGTTCACCGTGATCCAATAGGCATACATTTTCGCCACGGCGTAGGGCGAACGCGGATGGAAAGGCGTCGTCTCCTTTTGCGGAATTTCTTGAACGAGGCCGTAAAGCTCCGAGGTCGACGCCTGATAGAAACGCGTCTTCTTTTCGAGACCGAGGAAACGGATCGCTTCGAGCAAACGCAACGTGCCGATCGCATCGACGTCGGCGGTGTACTCCGGCGCTTCGAAGGAAACGGCGACGTGCGATTGCGCGCCGAGGTTATAAACTTCGTCCGGCTGCACTTCGCTGAGAATGCGGGTCAGGTTCGAGGTATCGGTGAGATCGCCATAATGCAGGCGGAAGCGGGCATGCTCAACGTGCGGATCTTCGTAGATGTGATCGATCCGCTGGGTGTTGAACAGCGAGGCGCGGCGCTTGATGCCGTGAACTTCGTAACCTTTTTCGAGAAGAAATTCCGCAAGGTAAGAACCGTCCTGGCCGGTGATGCCGGTGATGAGGGCTTTTTTCATGGGGGTGGAAAGCGTGAAAACTGAAAGAAAGGAAAGGCGATCAGAGCCGTGCGGCGCCCGTTTCGAGGGTCGCGAGGAAATCCTGATAGGCCGCGGCGAGACCATCGCGGAGATCGACGCGAGGTTCCCAACCGGTGGTGCGGATTTTGGAAATATCGAGCAGCTTGCGCGGCGTGCCGTCGGGCTTCGACGGGTCGGTGAGGATGTCGCCTTGGAAACCGGTCGTTGCGGCGACGAGCGTGGCGAGATCGAAAATCGTCAGGTCTTCGCCCGTGCCGACGTTCACCCAATCGGGCGGGTTGTCGAGGCCGAGCAAATGGAAGCAAGCGGCGGAAAGGTCGTCGACGTGCAGGAATTCGCGACGCGGTGTGCCGGTGCCCCAGATGGTGACCGAGGCATCGCCGCGTTCCTTCGCTTCATGGAAACGACGGATCAGCGCGGGAATGACGTGCGAATTTTCCGGATGATAGTTGTCGCCCGGCCCGTACAGGTTCGTCGGCATCGCCGAGTGATAGAGCAAACCGTGCTGGGCTCGGTAATGCTGGCAGAGCTTGAGTCCCGCGATTTTCGCGATGGCGTAGGCTTCATTCGTCGGCTCAAGCGGCGAGGTCAGCAGGCAATCCTCCGTCATCGGCTGAGGCGCGTGCTTCGGATAAATGCACGATGAACCGAGGAACAACACGCGCGGCACGTTGGCCCGGCGGCTGCCTTCGACGAGATTCGCGGCGATCGCGAGGTTCTCGTAAATGAAGTCCGCCGGATAGGTCGCGTTGGCGTGAATGCCGCCGACTTTCGCCGCCGCGATGACCACGACATCGGGTTTTTCCGCAGCCAGGAAATCGAAGGTGTCGCTCTGATCGCAAAGGTTGAGCGTGTCGCGACCGGCGGAGACGACCGTGTGGCCGCCACGTTTTTCCGCCTCGCGCACGAGCGCGGAGCCAACCATGCCGCGATGACCGGTGATGAAAAATTTTGCCATTGGGGAGAAGCGAAGGGGTTGAGAAATGCCGTGCGGCGATCAGGCGGGAACACCGTAACGATCGAGCAACTTGGCCGCTTCCGTCAGGGCCATGCCCGTGACCTGATCCATATTATAATAGCGATAGGTGGCGAGCCGGCCGATGAACGAAACGTTTTCCTCGCGCGCGGCGAGTTCGGCGTAGCGTTGATAGATCGCCTTCGCGTCGGCTGCCGGAATCGGGTAAAACGGTTCCGCCTCGGGCGTCCACGCCTTCGGATACTCGCGGACGATCGTGGTGGCGTCGATTTGCTGGCCGGTGGCGTGTTTGACTTCGACGATCCGGGTGAACGGCACCTCGTAATCCGGGTAATTCACCTGCATCGCGGGTTGCCAGAAGCCTTTTTTGCCGGCGATCGCTTCACGCTCCACGAGTTGCTCGGCGGTGAAGCTTTCGTATTCGAAATCGAGCGAGCGATACGGCAGCGCGCCGAATTGGCGGTCGAAGTATTCGTCGATCGGCCCGGTGTAAACCAGGTGCTTGCAGTTCCAGCGGCGTTTCGCCTCGGCGAAATCGACTCCGAGATGCAGTTCGACGCCCGGCGAAGCCTCGAGCATCCGCTGGAACATCGCCGTGTAACCGTCGCGCGGCAGCGCTTGAAATTCTTCCCGCAGGTAGCGGTCGTCGCGATTCGTGCGGATCGGCACCCGGCCGCAAACCGATGGATCGAGTTCGCTCGGCGGACGTTGCCATTGTTTCCGCGTGTAGCCTTCAAAAAACCGCTCGTAGAACTCGCGACCGACTTGGGAAAGGATGACCTCTTCGGAATTCGCGGGCTCGCCGATCTTTTCCCGATGCTCTTCGAGCCACTGTTCGAACTCCTCCGTGGTGGACGGGCGACCGATCCATTCCTCGAAGGTGTTCAGATTGATCGGGAAGCTCCAATAGCGACCGGCGGTGTAGCTCTTGATCTGGTAATCGACCGGATGCCACTCGGTGAAGCGGCTGAGATACTCGACGACGCGGGGCGAATTGGTGCGGAAATAATGCGGACCGTAAGAGTGAATCAACACGCCCGCCGCGTCGTAGCGGTCATGGGCGTTGCCGCCGAAATGGTCGCGCTTGTCGACGACCACGCACTTCCAACCGGCGTTCGACAGCCGTTCGGCCACGATGAGACCGGCAAAGCCCGCCCCGACGATTAGGAAGTCGATCTCGTCCATCAGACGGCTCCCGCGCTGGCGGATTCGGGCTGAGTCACTCCACGGAAATACTCGATGGTTTGCTCGATTCCTTCGTCGAACGGCACGACCGGCTCCCAATCCAGCAACGCTTTCGCGCGGGAAATGTCCGGTTTGCGCACTTTCGGATCATCCGGAGGAAGCGGCAATTCGATGGCCGTGAGCTCAATGCCGAAATGCCGGGCGATCGCTTCACCGAACTCGCGGATCGTCATTTCGTGCGGGTTGCCGCAGTTGACCGGTTCGTTCGTTTCGCTGCGGGCGAGGCGCCAGATGCCCTCGACCAAGTCGGAAACGTAGCAGAACGAACGCGTTTGTGAGCCGTCGCCGAAAATCGACATCGGCTCGCCCCGCAGCGCCTGACCGATGAACGCGGGCACCACCCGGCCGTCGTCGAGCCGCATGCGCGGACCGTAGGTGTTGAAAATGCGGACGATCTTCGTGTCGAGCCCGTGGGCGCGATGGTAGGCCATCGCCACCGCCTCCGCGTAGCGCTTGGCTTCGTCGTAGCAGCTCCGGACGCCGATCGAGTTCACGTTGCCCCAATACGATTCGGGCTGCGGATGAATTTCCGGGTCGCCGTAAACCTCGGACGTTGAGGCAACGAGATAGATCGCGCCTTTTTTCAGGGCCAGTTCGAGGGCGTTGTGGGACGCGTAGGAGCCCGCTTTCAGCGTCTCGATCGGAATCGTGACGTAATCGATCGGGCTGGCGGGAGAAGCCATGTGGAACACGAAATCGACGGGGCCTTCGACGTCGAACGGTTCGGAAACATCGTGCTCGATGAAGCGAAACCGTGGATGACCGCCCAGATGCGCGAGATTCGCCCGGTGGCCGGTGACGAAATTATCGTAGGCGATGACCGTCAGGCCATCCGCCAATAACCGGTCCACGAGGTGGGAAGGCACAAAGCCCGCACCACCCGTCACCACCGCTGTCTTGCCTCGAAACGAGGCGGCGTCTTTCACGCTCATAAAAAAAGTTCTTCGTCTGGCCAAGCTGCCGCCCTTGGTCGCTCACCTGCATGAACAGGCGAAACCAAAACACGCGTTGGGGGAGATTTTTTGCCGTAGCCGCGTCATGCGTCCTCCGGTGAACTCCATGAACGGGAAATCGCGGCGTTTGTTCAACTAAAAATGAACAAACCTCCCAGTGCCTCCCTCGCAGGCGAAAAAACAAACCGAAGCGTCAGGAGACCTTGCCTCGAAAATTCGCCACCAGGTACTCCGGATCATCGGGAGCGACCTCGACGTCAATCAGACCGCCGGCGCGCTCCAGCATTCGCCGGCAATCGGCCGACAGATGCCGGACGTGCAAGGTTTTGCCCGCCTTCCGGTAGCGCTCGGCCAGAGCGTTGAGCGCCTCCAGGCCGGAGAGGTCGCAAACCCGCGCGTCGAGGCAGTCGATCACCACCGAGGCCGGGTCGCGCCGTGGATCGAATTGCCGGGCGAAATCCTGCACCGAACCGAAATACAAAAGCCCCTCAAGCCGGTAGAGGCGTTCGCCCTCCGTTTCCGCCGTCAGCGTCACCCGCAGGTGCTTCGTGCTGTTCCAAGCGAAGACGAGCGCCGATAGGATCACGCCGGCGATCACTCCCATCGCCAGGTCCTGCCAGACCGTGATCGCCGTCACCACCGCGATGATGAAAATCTCCGACTTGGGAACCCGGCCGAAGGTTTTGAAGGTCGACCATTCGAAGGTGCCGAGCACCACCGTGAACATCACGCCGGTCAGCGCCGCGAGCGGGATACGATCGATCAACGGCGCGCCGAACAGGATGAACGCCAACAGGGAGCAGGCCATCGCCACCCCCGAGGTCCGGCCGCGACCGCCCGAAGTGATGTTGATCAAGCTCTGCCCGATCATCGCGCAGCCGCCCATGCCTTTGAACAAACCGGCGACCACGTTGGCCGCGCCTTGGGCGACACACTCGCGGTTCACCTTGCCGCGCGTTTCCGTAATGCCGTCGATCAGTTGCAGAGTCATCAGCGACTCGATCAAGCCGACGAGCGAGAGGATCACCGCGTAGGGCAGCACCAGCCGGAAGGTGTCCCAAGTCCACGGCACTTGCGGCCAATGCGGCAGCGGAAACGGCCCCTGCACGCTGGAAAGATCGCCCACCGTCAGCGTGTCCGGCCCGAACGCGGCGATCACGCTCACTACCAAAATCGCCACTAGCGTCGCCGGCACCGCCTTGGTCACACGCGGCACGAAGCGGATCAGCATCATCGTCAGCGCGACCAGCCCGATCATCACCGCCAACGGTCCGCCCGTCAGCCAATCGCCCGCCACCGCGCCTTGGCGCTCTTTGAAGTTTCCGAGCTGGGCCAGGAAAATCACGATCGCGAGGCCGTTCACGAAGCCCATCATCACCGGATGCGGCACCAACCGGATCAGACGCCCGAGCTTCAGCGTGCCGATCAAAATCTGGATCACGCCCATCAAAACGACGGTGAGAAACAGGTAATCGAGCCCCGCCTGCGGACCGCCGCGGCGCACACCCTCCGCAACCAGAGCCACCGTCACCACCGCCAGGGATCCGGCCGCGCCGGACGCCATTCCCGGCCGGCCGCCGAAAGCCGCGGTGATCAGGCCGACGAAAAACGCCGCGTACAATCCCGTGAGCGGCGGCACCCCGGCGACGAAGGCGAAGGCGATCACCTCCGGCACCATCGCGAACGCCGTGGTGAATCCGGCCAACACGTCGTCTTTCCACGTGCCGCGCTTTTTCTGAAACAAATCGAAGAACATGGGGATGATTCGCGGAGAAGCCGACCCAAGGCGGCATACAGGCCCGTCATGCCGCTTGGCAAGCGTCGCTCCGCGCTCTTATCTTCACCGGGCGCATGACCGCCGCTCCCGCCGTTGAGATCCGCCATCTGGTGAAGGAATTCCGCACGTCCTTCCGGCGCGAGCCCTTGCGAGCGGTCGACGACGTTTCGATCACGATCCAACCGGGCGAAATCTACGGACTGATCGGTCCGAACGGTTCGGGGAAATCGACCACGATGAAGGCCCTGCTCGGCCTGATCGCCCCGACCTCCGGCCACTGCGCGATCTTCGGCAAGGACTCGCTCAAGGTCGATTCCCGCGACGACGTCGGCTTCCTCCCGGAAAATCCCTATTTCTATAAACACCTCACCGGTGCGGAAACCCTGCGCTTCTACGGCAAACTCTGCGGCCTGAGCGGCAAAACGCTGCGCGACCGCGTGGACGAGCTGCTCGCGTTGGTCGATCTGGAGGCCGCCCGCGACCGCCGGATCGGCGGCTATTCGAAAGGCATGCTGCAGCGCATCGGCCTGGCCCAAGCGTTGGTCCAGGAACCCCGCTTGGTGATTCTCGACGAACCCACCGCCGGAGTGGACCCGATCGGTTCGCGCCAAATCCGCGACCTGATCCTCAAGCTGGGCGAACGCGGCATCACGGTCTTCCTCTGCTCGCACCTGCTCGAACAAGTGCAGGAAGTCTGCGACCGCGTCGGCATCATTTTCCATGGAAAACTGGTAAAGGAAGGATCGCTCGAAGACCTGATCGCGATCGAGGACCAGACGGAAATCATCCTGCGCGACGCCTCGGCCGAGCTCCTTGCGGAAATCGAAATGCTGGCCGCCCGCCACGGTGCGCGTTGGCTGCGCGCGGGCAAACCCCGCACCACGCTGGAGCGACTCTTCCTGCGCGAAACCCTCGGAGACGACCGATGACCGCCGCCCCATCCAAGCGCCCGCCTTTCCTGCGCGCCCGCCGCATCGGCGAGATCGCCCTGCACGCCTTCACCCAGCTCGTGCGGATGAAGGTGTTCTATTTCCTCGTCGTCTTCGCCGCGATCCTGCTGGCAAGCAACCTGATCGAACTCCCCCAGCACGCCGGCCCCGAATCGGTCGGCGCGGGCATTCTGCGCTCCATCAAAAGCTGGTCGCTCGGCACGATGACGCTGTTTTCCGTCGTGCTTGGCATCACCGCCACCGCGCTGTTGCTGCCCAAGGACGTAGAAGACCGCACGCTCTACACGATCCTGGCGAAACCGGTCCCACGGCTCGATTACCTCACGGGCAAACTGCTCGGCGTGCTGCTGCTCATTTTCCTGTCGCTCGCCCTGATGGACGGCCTGATGACCGCGACGCTCCAGTGGCGGACGACGATGGCGCTCGACCAGCAAACCCAAGCCGCGCTCGCCCAGGGCTGGCCGAAGGAGGAAATCGAAGTGTTGCGCGTGGAAATCCTCGCTCAAGGCCCGACCTGGTCGCTGCAAGGCGCCGTGCTCGCCGTGTTCCTGCGCGCCGTCGTGATGGCGGCGATCGCCCTGCTGCTCTCGACCTTTTCCACCAGCACGCTCTTCACGGTGATCGTGAGTTTCCTCATTTACTTCATCGGCCACTTCCAAGCCGACGCCCTCGAATTCGCCCGCCAAGCCGGGGAAGCCGGACAATCCACCGCCGCTCGCACGTTCGCCGGCGCGATCGGATTGATCCTTCCCAACTTCCAGCTTTTCAACGTCATCGACGCCGTGATCCAAGGCACCCCGATGCAGCCCGCCCTTCTCGGCAAACTCGCCGCCATCAGCGGCTACTATTTCATCCTCTACCTGTTCTCGTCGTGGTTCATTTTCGCGAAGAAAGAGTTTTAAGGGTTCTACGCACCTTGAATGGCCGGTCCGCGTTTGAGGGGCCAGTGGTCAGAGGCCAGGGGCCAGAGAAGAGTGTCGTTCGCGGCCATCGGGACCGTGGACTTCAGTCCGCTTCTTCCCGCTTCGAAAATAGCCAAAAGCTCACAAACGAACTCATCGCCCAACCACCTCCGCATAAAATCTCTTCCCTAACCCCTGGCCACTGGCCCCTGACCACTCAAAGGCCGAAGCTGTCCTAAAAACTCCACCGGTCCCCCGCCTCCCTCACTGAAAACTGGCAACTCCATCTCCAAACCCCTGATCGTCCTCGCCGCCCTGCTCCTGGCGGGCGTGCCGCGCGTTTGGTTCGAAGACGGCCTGAACCGCGAACTGCGCGAGGCGAATCTGATCGTCCGGCCGGTCAGCGTGACCACCCGGGAAAAGATCGACCAAACGAGCTGGGCGGTCGCCCTCGGCGGACTGCGCACCTTGGTCGCGACGTTTCTCAACCTCCGCGCCCATGGATTATTCGAGGAAACCCGCTGGGACGAATTGGGCGACGCCTACGACACACTCGTCGATTTCGCCCCGAACACACGTGAATACTGGCTGACCGGCGCGTGGCATCAGAGCAACAACGCCTCGTCGTATTACGCCCACGATTCCGACCTCCCTCCGTTGCGACGCAAGGCGGAGTGGCGTGCCGCGATCCAGCGCGGCCGCGAGTTTCTCGAACGCGGTCTGCGCAACAACCCCGGCGACTGGAGGCTTCAGGCCGCCTTGGGCAACTTGCTCGCCGACACTCACCGCCTGCCGGATTTTTCCGCCGCCGCCGATGCGTTCTCCACCGCCGTGGAAGATGGCAGCACGCTTCCTTCGGTGCGCCGCAACCAATTCTATGCCCTCGCCCGGGCTCCCGGCCGGGAAAACGAAGCGCGGAAACTGGGCCGTGAGCTGTACGCCGACCGCACGATGCGCACGCCCACGTTGATGAGCGTCTTGTTCGCCCTGGAGTCGCAAACGAAGCCGGCCGGTCCCGCGGACGAACGCGCGATCCAACTCTTTGGAAACGAAAAGGCCGCCTACGCCGCGCTTTCCCATCTCTGGCTTCGGACGGAAGATCGCTATCCCGTCGATGGCGTGGCCGATGCGTTGGCCGGCCTTGAGCGACGCCTCGCCGTCCCGTCCGGCGACAGCGTGTTCTGGCGAAAATTAAACGGCTCCGTGCCTTCCAAAGATCCGTTCGCTCGTTAGAAGCGATTTTCCAAGGCACGCAATTTCGAACTTGGAAGTTGTTCGCCCGGCGGGCAACCCTCCGGTCCACCCCGATAGACCATGCGGATCGCCCTCTTCGGAGACATTCACGCCAATTTGGAAGCCTTGGAAGCCGTCCTCGCCGATGCCGCTCAACAGGGCGTGACCGACTATGTTTGTCTCGGCGACGTCGTGGGCTACAACGCCGACCCGGCTGCCTGCCTCGAACGCGTAAAAGCGATGGGCTGCCCGACCGTGAAGGGCAATCACGACGAAGACGCCTCCGGCACGCATTCGCTCGATGCGATGAATCCGGTCGCCGCCGCCGCGCTGCAATGGACGCGCGAGCAGCTTTCCGAGGAGCAACGCCAATGGCTTCGCCGCTTGCGCATGGTCCGGCAAATCGAGGACTTCACCGTTGTTCACAGTACCCTCGATCAACCGGCGAACTGGAACTACGTGACCAATCGCTTCGATGCGATGGCGAACTTTTCCTATCAGTTCACTCAGGTCTGCTTCCACGGCCACACCCATGTGCCACGCGTGTACATGAAGTCGGACAAGGTGCAGGAAGTCGCCGCCGAACAGGTTCAGATCGAAGAAGGCGCGAAGTATTTCATCAACGCCGGCTCGGTCGGCCAGCCACGCGATGGCGATTGGCGGGCCGCTTACGTGATCTACGACCTCGAAAAGCGCCAGGTCACCTTCCGTCGCGTCGAATACGACATCGCGACCACGCAAAAGAAGATCCTCGACGCCGGGTTGCCCGAAATGCTCGCCCACCGCATCGCGGAAGGGCGGTGAGATCTTCTTAGGTGGGGCGGCCTCGCCGAGGCCGCCTTCGAAGCGGGAAAGGCAACAGAGTCTTCGCGGGCGAATCGAAGGCTTCGATTCACCGTTCGCAAGGCGTAGCCTAAGCAGGCTCACGAAGCGCTCTCGGCGAGAGCGCGCCACCTTAACCGGCCTCCTTTTCGCGCGCACTCGCAAGCCACCGATCGAGCGTCGCCATGTTGCCCAGCGTGTCGTCCAACGTCATCGCGGCGACTTCCCGTTCGCCCGCCCACACCGCTTCGGCGAAGGCATCCGCTTCGTAGGCGTAGAGCGAACGATCGGGCGTGATCAAAATTTCCTCCGGTCGCGGCGCGCCGGGGCGCTGCAGGAGAATCCGCGACGGCAATAGATTTCGGGTGACCACGTAGGGCGAAATCACCGTCAGCCAGCCTTCCGAACCGTAAATGCGGACGACGTTTTCCTGCCCCAACCCCACTCCGCACGAAACCTGGGCGAGCATCCCGTTGGGAAACACCAGATTGGCGATGGCATGGACGTCGACCCCGGTTTGCGGATGAAACACCGCCGAACCGTGGACTTCGACCGGATCGAGAAACGGTTTGCCCGCCGTCGCGCCCGCGACCAACCGCGCCCAGGAAGTCGTGTAACCGCCCACATCGAGAATCCCCCCGCCGCCGAGCTCCGGGTTCCACAAGCGACTGCCGGGCGAAAACGGCGCGTCGAAACTGAACGCCGCCTGCACCAGCCCGACCTTCCCGATCGCCCCGGCGCGAATCAGCTCCAACACCTTCTGCGTCTGGGGATGACAGCGATACATGAAGCCCTCCATCACCACCACGCCCCACGACCGCGCTTCGGCCGCCACCTCGCGTGCTTCCGCCAAAGTCATCGTTAGCGGCTTCTCGCAAAGAACATGTTTGCCCGCACGGATCGCCTGCAACGTCCACTCGAAGTGCTGCGGATGCGGCGTCGCGATGTAAACGCCCTGCACCGTCGGATCTTCGATCAGCTCCTCATAGGAACCGTAGAACTCGGGAATATCGAACCCCGCCGCGAACTCCTCCGCTTTCCGCCGATCCCGGCTCGCCACCGCCACCACCGTTCCCGTGCGCGATTCCCCCACCGCCTTGGCAAACACCACGGCAATGCGACCGGTCGAAAGAACGCCCCAGCGGAACTTGGGATTCATGAGTGAAGAGACGATGACGGAATCCGTCGTCTCGTCCATATCGCTCTTGCGGGTTAGCTATTCAGGACCGCCCCCATTCGTATTTAAGGCGAGCCCCGATCCCGAGGGTTTGATAAAATGTGCCGCCACCCACTCGAGGGCGTCACTCGCAGCGTGCGATTCTTGATAACTGATTTTTTTCGGGCAATACCCGTTCACAAATTCGCCTCGACCGAAATATCGAGCGAACACGCCGCCGATCAGGTCCTGTTCCTGACTTGCAAAAGCGGCCCAATCTTCTCTCGAAAGCATCTCCAGCAGGGACCGATAGTCCTTTAACGGCCAGATCTCCTGCGCCGCCGCGAAGAGCCCACGATCCAAATAATCCTGAACCATCTTGTCATAGACAACCTTAAGATGGCCTACCGCTTCGTCCTTCGTCATGCGCCTCTCATAGTCAGGCTTCCCTCCTTCACCAGCTTCTTCGCTACTTCGCAATGATTTCTGCGAGCTGCCTTCTTATCGCAGCTTCCCTCGACTCGGACAGACTGCTCAAGCTCAAATAGAACATCATTAACGCGATCCGCATCTCATCCGCAAACTCAGGGGAAAGAAGTCCTTTCCTGATCAGTCCCCAAAGGCACTCGCCTCTCCCAAGGTAGGCCTGATCATACCACTCAAGCCCGCCGATTTGCTTCTCCTCGGGCAATTCAAAAAACGACCCATCCCGCAGTGTCCAAGTGAATGCCGCAATATTCTCGTCCGAGTATTTACCGCAGCTGCTTGAATACGCCTCACAAATGCGTTCGAACACGTCAATCAACCTCTCTCTTTCGTTCAAAAATGGGGTCGGACTTCTCATTTTAGCATTTCCTCCAGCTCTTTCAGCTTTTTGACCGCTGCTGAATGGGCTTTCGCCTGACCGATCAGGCGACTTACCGAACCCGCTTCGGCCATCGCCAGGCGTTGCGCGATCCACGCTTTGCTCGCGACCGTTCGTTTCCTCAACAGCATCGCCAGCCATGCTTTTCGAGGATCGCCCTTCCGTAAAGCGGTCAATCGCTCTGCCGTTGACAGTCGATGCGAAGCGAGGCGACCGGCCGAAAGCGCGCTCCAACAGAATTTGGAATTCATTGAGTTGAGAGTCGATAGTTGAGGGTTGAGAGTAAGAGCCCATGAAAATCACCCCTTGCCTCTGGTTCGATACCCAAGCCGAAGAAGCGGCGCGCTTTTACGCCGGCGTTTTCCCGAACTCCAAAATCGTCGCCATCACCCGCTATCCCGACGCCGGACAGGAGATCCACGGCAAGCCCGCGGGTTCGGTGATGACTGTTCTGTTCGAGCTCGACGGCCAAGCGTTCACGGCGCTCAACGGCGGACCGTATTTCAAGTTCACCGAAGCCGTTTCATTCCAAATCGAATGCGAAACTCAGGAGGAAATCGACGCCTACTGGGAAAAGCTCGGCGCGGGCGGCGATCCAGCCGCGCAACAATGCGGATGGTTGAAGGATAAGTTCGGCTTATCCTGGCAGGTCATTCCGAAAGGCATGGAAGCGATATTCGAAGACTCCAACTCCCCCGCCGCCCAGCGTGCGATGAACGCGATGCTGGAGATGAAGAAGCTGGATCTCGGAAAACTGAAACGGGCGCATCAAGGCTGATGTTCGGGCACCCCCGTGGCGGCGGTTTCCAACCGTCATGCCTCTTTAACGAACCATTTCCAGAATGTGTTAGGAAGAGGCTTGGCGGTTGGAAACCGCCGCCACGGTTCGCATTCAACAACGCCGGCGACGCAGCAGCACGAGACCGCCGCTTGCGACGAGAATTACGGCGGAAGGCTCGGGCACGACATTCGGGGTCCACGTCAGCACTTGTTCGCCACTCCGGTTGAGCGTGGCGAAGCTGCCTTCGGTCGCGTAGCTGCCCGATCCACCCGTAAGGGTGCCGAGCGTGAAGGCCCGCCCGCTGGTCGAATCGGTCGCGCCGTTCAAATCCACCACCAGCCACTCACGGGAACTGTCCCAAAAGCCCTGCGAGAAATCGACCGTTCCTCCGAACTCAACGTCAAGCAGCGCGCCGTTGGCCAAGGCGAACGCGCCACCATTGACCTGAGCCTGATCGCTCATCGCGCCGCCAGCCGTTTCGGAGTTGGCGTTGAGCTGCCAATTCATCGAACCGCCGGCGGCGAGCGAGAGGCCATTGGAAAAGGTGATCGTTCCCGTCGAACCACCCGCCACGCTTCCCGGCGTGAGCACGCCCTTCACGGTCACTTGCGAAGCATACGTTCCATCGCCTGCAAGCGCGGCACCGTCGTTCACGGTGGTGACCGAACTGAAGGTGGCGCTCGACGCGACTTCCAGCGTGCCGCCCTGAACCGAGGTGGCTCCTGTAAACGTATTCGCGCCAGCGAGTTTCGTGACGCCGGTGCCCGCCAAGGTAAGCGAACTGGCTCCCCCGGTACTGTCCACGATGGCCGAGCCGATGGTCAGGCCGCTGATACTATAGTTGTGGACCACCAGCTCCATCGCGGTCGATCCGGCTCGTAAATTGCCGCCCGTGAACGTGGTGCCACCTGAAGCGCTGGAATTATTGGTGACCAGGATTCCGCCGGTGACGGTGAGATTAATCCCACTGTTGATCGTCACCGTGCGGGCTTGGTTGACATTGAAACGAAGGGTGGTGACTGAAGTGTTCGACGAAACGGTCGTGTCAATCCCACTGGCAATGTCGATGTTGCTGTTGCCGGTGAACCCTCCCACCGTGCTGTTGGTGTAGCTTCCCACCGAACCGAAGGCGACGATGGAGCTGGACAGCGCGCCTTTGCCAGCCCAGTCGGAGCCGCCGTTGACGGTCGCGTAGGCTTGCCCCTCGCTGGAACGGACCATCGTCGCGCTCGAACCGGCTGCCGGACTGCTGGATACACCGGGGCCGCTGAAATCGACCGTCGATTGCGCGCCGCGCGTGATCGATCCCAAGGTCAAGCCGAGCGTGCCGAGACCGTTCTGCGTCATGATCACCTGTGACGCGGTGCCCGCGGAGAAAGAGGTCGAAGCGAGCGTCTGGCTGTTCTGTTCGAGCAAGGGCGAACTGCTGAGTTCCAACACGCCGCCTCCGAGTACCAGGGAAGTCGATGAATTCAGCACATTGGAGGAAACGAGGCCGAAGTTCAGCGTCAGTTTGCCGTCCGAGATCGTGGTCGAACCGCAGTAAGTGTTCGCTCCCGAGAGAATCAGGGTTCCAGCGCCCGTCTTGCTCAGGCCGAAACCTCCACCGATGTTTTCCGAAATCGTGGACGTGCCGGTCGCGGTGGAAATCGTTCCCGCGGCGGCAAGCGATAAGGTGCCGTTGTTGTTGGCGTCGGCAATCGTGTAGCCGCCCGTTTGGAAGGTTAGATTTCGGAACGTGACCGCGCCATCGATCTCCACGGTTTCGCCCGCGCCGGTGAAGACCGCGTCGTTGGTGTTCGTCCAAGAAGATCCGGCGTCCCAGTTCGCCGCACTGGTGCTCCAGAGATTGCTGGGCCCGGCATCCAGCCAGTTTTGTGAAGCGGCATGGGCGACGAGTGGGGAGAAAACGACGCAAGAAGCAACCGACCAACGCGGGGAGATACGATTTTTCATCAAAAAGAGGCGCTCCTGTTATGTTAGACGAAAGATTCTAGCAACTTGCTTCGTGTCCCGTTTTCGGCCACATGGTCCGATTCCCCGTCTTTTCCGGCTTACGGGACACCCGCTTTTCCGCCTTGTCGCCCGGCGCTGGCTCGTCGAGGCTCCCGCGCACATGGACGGCATGCATTTTTATCAACGGCTGCCTTTATTCGGCACCGGTTTGGCGCTCGGCATCTGGCTGGTCGCCCTGCATCTGTTCCTGCTCGCCAAGCCTGCGACCGCGCAAGGATTCCTGAAACGATTCCCTCGCAATCACACGATCGGTCAAGTGCTCCTGGCCATTGGCCTGCTGTGGTTCTGGCTGTTGGTCGCGCCGGAGACCGGACCGTTCGGAGGGCTGGCGATGGATCTGGGCGAATTCAACAACGCCAAGCCCTGGATGCGGATCATCACCCCGGCGGCTTTGGTACTGGTGGCGATCAGCGTGAAGGAATTCCTCGCGGTCCGCGCACTGGGCTTGTGCGGCCTGATGCTCGCCGCGCCGCTGTTGGGCGCCGCGTTTTTGAAAGACCCTCAGTCCCGCTTGCTGATCCCGGCGTTTTGTTACGCGCTGATCGTCGCTTCGCTGTTTTTCGTCGGCATGCCGTATTTGTTCCGCGACGCGGTGACGTGGGCCACGGCGTCGTCCAAACGCTGGACGTCGCTTTGCGGCGCGGGCCTGCTTTACGGTCTCGCCATCATTGCCTGCGCGTTCGCGTTTTGGCGCGGCCATTGAAGACCGCTACGGCTTCATGACCCGGCTGATCAGGACCTGCTGGATCTCGAAGTAAAACTGCGACCGGAAGAACGCCGACCGGCGCTCGGGCGAATCGGTCGGTGGCGGCGGTTCGTTGCCGCCGAAACGATGCTGCTCTTCCAGCGCCAACCGGGCTTGGTTGAGCGCGCCATACCAAAGGTCCGCCTGATCGGGCAAAATTTCGATGGTGCCCTTGTTCTCGGCCGACCGGCCCGCGCCGTGCTCAATCATTTCCCGCACCTGCATCAATTGCCGGGAAAACGTGGCCTCGAGTTCCGGGAGAACGAATTCCTGCCAGTCGCCCGAAGGGTCGTCGATGACGCTCGCCAGACGCGAGGCAAGGTTGTCGGGAGCGGCGTCATAAACGATGCAGCGGAGCACGTTCCAATCCAAGGAGGATTCCGGTTCGATCCGCAGGCCGCCGTTGATCATGAGCGCCAATTTCATGACGCTTTTTCCAGGGTGGTCTTCAATTGATGCAACTGTAATTGCTGCGTGTAGAACTCGGCCTTTTCCCGCTGGCCCGTCCAAACCACGGACCGGCCGAGCTGGTGCACCTCCAGCATCAATCGCATGGCGTATTGCTCCTGATAGCCAAAGACCTGTTGGAAAACGCGCGCGACGTAATCCATCAAATTCACCGGATCGTCATGCACGATAACGTTCCAAGGCACGTCGAGGGCGGTCGCGTCGTGCGTTGCGGTAGAGGTTTCTTCCCCGGCCATCGGCTCAAATTTCCACGGGTTCGCCGGCTGGAGCGTCGATCCACTTGCCGTGTTCCTGAATCAGATCGATCAAGCGCTCGACCGCTTCGGCCTCCGGGATGTTGAACTTCACCGGTTGCTTGCCGACGTAGAGATTGATCTTGCCGGGAGCGCCGCCGACATAGCCGAAATCGGCGTCGGCCATTTCGCCCGGGCCGTTGACGATGCAGCCCATCACCGCGATACGCACGCCTTTGAGGTGGCCGGTCGCGGCGCGGATTTTCTGCGTCGTCGATTGAAGGTTAAACAAGGTCCGGCCGCAGCTCGGGCAAGCGACATAGTCGGTCTTGAAAATGCGGGCTCCGGCGGCTTGCAGGATGTTGTAAGCGAGGCGGAGCGATTGCCCCGGAGCGGTTTCCCCACGGACCAGCACGGCGTCGCCGATGCCGTCGCACAACAACGAACCGATCACGCGGGCGGCGGGCAAAAGCGCCTGGAGGAAATCGGTGTCGCCTTCCGGCGGATGCAGCGTGTCCTTCAGCAGAATCGGATGGCGTGCATCGAGCACAAAGGCCAAGTGACGGAACGCGTGAACCGGTTCCAGATCGAGGCCATCGGCGACGGTGACGAGTTGCGCGTGCGGCAGATGATTGAGCGCGGCGATCGAAGCGTGGTCGCGCGGATCGACTTCGAGCGCGCCGGATTTTTCCACGACGATCTCCGGTTTGAAGTCGCCGAGCTTGGCGATCTTGTGGGCGAGTGCGTTCCAATTCGTCTGCGTCGTGAAAACGCGCACCGTGCGATCGCCGCCGAGTTCGTGGCCTTGCACGGAGAGCACGTCGGTTTTACGGCGCTCGTAGGAGAAGGGATCGTAGGAGACGACGAAGTCTTCGGTGGCGGGAGCTTCTTGCTCGCCACCGGAATGATCATCCTTCGCGTTGAATGGAGCGACCAGCGCCTGCGCGACCGGGATTTCGTAAACGGGATCCTCGGTGAGCGAAACGCGGACGGTGTCGCCGATGCCGTCGCCAAGCAGCGAACCGATGCCGATGGCGCTCTTGATGCGACCATCTTCGCCGTCGCCGGCTTCGGTCACGCCGAGATGGATCGGGTAATTCCAATCCGGCCCTTCGAGATCGAGGCGCGCGACGAGCAAGCGGTAAGCCTCGATCATGACCTTCGGGTTCGAAGCCTTCATTGAGAACACGAAATTGTGGTAGTTCTCCTCGCGGGCGAGTCGCGCGAACTCCAGCGCGCTCTCGACCATTCCGTGCGGCGTGTCGCCGAAGCGGTTCATGATACGATCGGACAACGAACCGTGGTTCGTGCCGATGCGCATCGCCCGGCCGAGGTCTTTGCACAAGCGAACGAGCGGCACGAATTCCTCGCGGATACGTTCCAATTCTTCCGCGTATTCGGCGTCGGTGTATTCGCGGATTTCGAACTTCTTCTTGTCGGCGTAGTTGCCCGGATTGACCCGCACTTTATCCACCCACTTCGCCGCCTCCATCGCGGCATCGGGTTTGAAATGGATGTCCGCCACGATCGGCACGCCGCAACCGGCCGCCCGGACTTCGCGGACGATGTTTTCCAGATTCGCCGCGTAAATCTTCGTCTGCGCGGTGATGCGGACGATTTCGCAACCCGCCGCGTCCAGATCGAGCACCTCTTTCACGCACGCCGGGGTGTCCCGGGTATCCGAGGTGATCATCGATTGCACCCGGATCGGATTGTCGCCACCAATTCCCACGCGGCCCACCATCACCTCACGGGTTGGACGGCGACGGTAGCTCAAGAGAGACGGGCAATAGCGCAGCGGAACGGTCATCTGCGGAGGGATATAAGGGAAAAGCCGCCGGTGGGCAAGGTGGCGCGCTCTCGCCGAGAGCGCTTCGTGAGCCGGTGCGGCTACGCCTTACGGAAGGCGGATTCGAAGCCTTCGATTCGCCCTTAGGAACTCTCCTGCCTTTCACGCTTCGAAGGCGGCCTCGGCGAGGCCGCCCCACCTCCTCCCCCTCTAGCCGACGTTGGCAACCTGTGAATAACCTGTTAACGATTCAGTCCATGCGCTTCCTGCCCCTCCTCGCCGCCACTACTTTGGCCGTCACCGCCGCGGAAGAACCGGCCGCCGAAGTGGTCGCGGTTTACCGGCTGGAAGGCCTGATTTCCGAATCCGGCCGCACGGAACCGACCTTGCTCGATCTGGCGTCGGAAGCCGAGCGACCGCTGACGGCGTTCGACATCGCCCGCAGCTTGGAAAGGGCCGCCGCGGACCCGGCGCTGAAGGCGGTGGTGATCGACGCCGACCACTCGGAGCTCGATCTCGCCCAGATTCAGGAACTCCGCCGCCGGCTGCTCGCGATCCGCGCCGCAGGCAAGGACGTCTGGCTCTACAGCGAGGAGCTCGGGAACAAAACCGCCCTGCTCGGCAGCGCCGCGAACCATTTCACCTTGATGCCGGAAGCCGATTGCTCGTTTAGCGGCATCCACTCGGAGTCCCTGTATTTCAAAGGGTTGCTCGACCGGCTTGGGGTCCAAGCCGACGTCATCCACATTGGCGATTTCAAAAGCTTCGGCGAAAATTTCTACCGCACCGGCCCGAGCGAGCAGGCCCGTCAGCAGGAGGAACAACTCCTCGACTCCGTCTTCGATGGCTTGGTCCGCGACGTGGCCACGGGACGAAAGCTCACCGAGAAGAAAGTCCGCGAGCTGATCGACCGCGGCACCATGACCGCGGCGGAAGCGAAAAGCGGCGGCTTGGCCGACGAAACGTCCTACCGCACCGACTTCAACGCGAAGCTGCTCGAAACGTATCCGGACGCCGAATTCGACACCGCCTACCAGCTTCCCGACCTCGATGGCCCGCAAATCCACGGCATGATGGATCTCTTCAAGCTGCTCTTCAACGGCGGCAAGAAACACAACGCCAAGCAGGACTTCGTCGCGGTCGTCGCGCTGGATGGCGATATCACCGACGAGTCGGTCGTTCCGGTCCGCGCGGAAATCCTGCGGTTGCGCAAGGACGACAAGGCGAAGGGCCTCGTGCTCCGGGTCAATTCGCCCGGCGGTTCGGCGCTCGCCAGCGAGGTGCTGTGGGAAGCGGCCGATGAATGGAAGGCCACCGGCAAACCGTTCGCGGTCTCGATGGGCGGCGTCGCGGCCAGTGGCGGCTATTACGTTTCCGCCGGCGCCGACCGGATTTTCGCCGAAAGCGGCACAATCACCGGCTCGATCGGGGTGGTCGGCATGAAATTCGTCATCGGCGGCGCCTTGGAAAAACTCGGCATCACCACCCACACCACCCAACGCGGGAAAAACGCCGGCGTGGAGAGCGTGACCCGCGCCTACACGCCCGAGGAAGCCGCGCTGATCCGCCAATCGATGACGCAGGTTTACGCAACCTTCAAAAAGCGGGTCGAAGAAGGGCGAAAGGAACGTCTCAAGGGTGAACTCGAACCGCTCGCGGGTGGCCGGGTTTACAGTGGCGAAAGGGCGAAAGAAATCGGGTTGGTCGACGAAATCGGCGGTTTGGACGAAGCCATCGCCTGGGTCGCCAAAGCGGCGAACCTCGAAGGCTCCGAAGCGAAGCTCCTGCCCGAACCGAAAAGCGCGATCGAAGGGCTGTTCGTGAAAGACGATCCGAGCGATTTCGATGAAGACGAAATCCTCAAGGCTGGCGTGAGATCCTCCGCCAGCCTGAAGCTCCGCCAGACGCTGCGCCAAAGTGGCATTGTCGACGCCTTGCCCGCGCCTGCTCGCGCGTCACTCGAACGCCTCGCCTCACGGATGAACGCCTTCCAGCATAGCGAAATTCTGCTACTGGGACCCGACTTGCGGATTACTCCGTAAGGTCTTGGGTGGCCAAAGGACAGGGAACGAGTTGCCCGGGCCACTGGCTCACCCTGCCCGTTACCCACATTTCGATGGAGCGCTCCATGTCTGAATTCCTGCGTAAATCTTCATCCCGAAGGAATGGTCATCCTTTAGCCCAGGGTTGCTGGCGAAGCCGGCTACCCTGGGTGACGACGGGAAAAGTTTTTCTACGCCGCAGGCGTTGTGTCCGGGCGGAGCTCGTTCGTCGGCCATAACGCCTTCGGCGTAGAATCACGCGCGGCATTTTTCCCAGGGTAGCCCGACGTTGTCGGTCAACCCTGGGCTAGCGGACATTGTCCCCACGGGACAAAAGAATGAAGACCACTTTCCGCACTCATTTGAAATGTGGGTAACGGGCAGGGCTCACCACTCCACGCCTTGCTGCCTCACCGCTTCATAAAGCGTGATCGCGATCGCGGTGGAAAGGTTCAGGCTGCGCGTCGAACCGGGCTTCATCGGAATGCGGAGGCCGTGATCGCCCGCTTGGGCGACGATCTCCTCCGGCAATCCGGCGGTTTCCCGGCCGAACACCAAGTAATCGCCCGGACGAAAATCCGCGGTCCAGGGCGAACGCGTTGCCTTGGTGCTTAGATACCAGAACCTCGCGGCGGGCTCCGCAGCCGCGGCGAGTTCGTCGAAGGATTCCCAAATCCGCACGTCGACGTCCTGCCAGTAATCCAGGCCGGTGCGACGGACATATTTATCTTCCAGCGAAAATCCGAGCGGTTTGACCAAGTGCAACGTCGCGCCGGTCGCCAGCGCCAGCCGGCCGGCGGCTCCGGCATTGTGGGGAATTTCCGGAGCGACGAGGACGAGGTGAAACATGCGCCGGTCTAGGGTCACCGGCCCGGCTTCGCAAGCCGGAGAATCCCTCGACGCCTCGCACCTCCCTGATTTTCAAGTTGTCACGTGTGGAAAATTCGTTACGACGGACACGTTCCCCCTCACCCTCTCCTCCCCGGAGGGCCTCCCCCACTCCCCCATGAACGTGAAATTCGCCGTCGGCGGAGCGTCCGCCATCGTCATGGCCGTGCTGTTGATCGCCAAGCGATTCAACCACCTGGTGGATGATATCAATCAAGCCGCCACGGTAAAATGCGTCGTTCCGAGCCGGGTAGCGGAAAGCAACGAACGCGCCGAACGGGAGTTGGAGGAGTTCACGCATCAGCACGACCGGCTGGTAGTGGTGGTGTTTTACGCCGGATGGTGCTTTCCGAGCATCGACACCAAACCGGTGGTCGAGTCGCTGGGCAGGGAATTTGGCAATGGCGTCGCGATCAGATGCATCGATGTCGACCGCGCCGGGTCGCTGCTCTCGACTTACCGGGTTGAACACGTGCCGGACGTCCGTTTTTTCCGGCACGGAGAGCAGATCGACTCCTTCGTCGGCGCGGGAACCAAGGATCAATTCAGGGCGAAGTTCGAAGAACTCACCGGTGCCGGTGGATACAAGAAGCCAGCCCCTGGGCCCGCGCCCGCGCCCGCCTCTTCCATTCGTTCCTTTTTCTCCAAAGCCTCGGAACCGGAACCAGAACCGCCGCCACCTTCCGGACCGGGCAGCTTCGAACCGATGAAAAAAGGCTGGCTGCCGCCCGGCATGGAAAAACGTTGAGGTTTAGAGTTTGCGGGCACTTTCGCGAGAGCGTATCCCGGTGCTTCGCATGGATCGCGTCTATTTCATGGGCGGAACGCTGGCGTTGGCCGGCGGACTATTGCTTGCGCGGGGAATTCGCATTCTCTGGAAGGGCGAGGCGAGCCTTGCCGACGCGCTGCCGGTCTTCGGGCTCCTCGGAAAGTTGTTTTTAGGCGGATTTCGACTGAAGGGCGGATGGGCGAGAGTGGCGTCGATCCCGATTTTCTTGCTCAGCCTGACCGCTTTGGCCGGCGGAGGATCGTTGATCGCGCTAAAATATTTCCGCCCTCAGGAACTCGAAGGCGTCATGCTGTCGGCAGCGGCGAAGCTGGCCAAAGACAACCCCTCGGATGGCGACAAAAAGGCGGTCGCCGGCGAAGCTATGGGGCAAATGAAGGATTTGCTCGCCGGGTTGAAGACCTCTAGCCAAGCGCGAGAGGATGCGCAGGTATCCGTGCCCGAAGCGGATCTCGGGCCGATCCCGGTCAGTTATCCGATGGGAAACGATTTCCGGAAATTCATCGAAACGCCGGGCAAACTTTCGGTAGTGGTCCTAGAAGTGCCGCAGGACGAGGCGGCGGTGAAACTCCGGGAGATGATCGGGCGAGTCGGCCGGCGGTTTTCCAACGTCGCCCAGGTCGCCTGCTTCGACCTCGATACCTGGCCCGAAGTCGGTGAGGACCAGGGAGTGACGCAGGTTCCGGATGTGCGGTTCTACCGCGATGGCAAGAAAGTGGACGGCTTCGTCGGCGTGCCGGTCAAAGACGTCGTGCTGTTGGAAAAATTCGTCCGGCATAGCCAAGGGCTGACGGGAGAAACTTCCATAAAACCTTCCGTCGCAGAGGCCGATTCCTCAAAGAACGGCCAATCCGCGGAACCGCCCTCCTTGCGCACTCCGACTCCCGAGGTGCGGGAGCTGACGGATCAGAATTTCCAAGCCTTCGTTTCGCAGCCTGACTGCCTCGCGGTGGTGGTCTATTCTGCCGACTGGTGTCCGGCCTGCGTCAAACTGAAGCCGCTGCTTAAAATCGTGGCGGCCGAATACGCCGAGGTGGCGGAAATCGGTTGCGTGAACGTGGAGAAGGTTTCCCCGGAACTCGCAGGGAAACGCCGCACCAACAAGATTCCCGTGATTGATTATTACCGAAACGGCAAATGGCTCGCCGGGACCACCGGATGCCCGCCGTTGGCTACGCTGCGGGCGCGTTTCGACGACCTCACCCGGGAATTGCGCGGACAACGCGTTGAGACGGCGAAATCGCTGATGCCCCGCCCAACCGACGAACCCGCGGTGCAGCCGATGAAGAAGGGGTGGATGCCGGCCGGAATGGAGAAACGGTGACGGCGGCGTTGGACACCCGGGGAATTGGCAAAATCCCTTTCATCCAACCCTTTACAAGTGCGGGCGGGGATGCCAAACCCCTCGAAATTTAGCCCTTGCGCGCCCTAACCGGCCGCAGCTCTCACGCCCATGCCCAAAGACACCTCGATCCGCAAAATTCTCGTCATTGGTTCCGGTCCCATCGTCATCGGACAGGGCTGCGAATTCGACTATTCCGGGGTCCAGGCCTGCAAGGCGCTGCGCGAAGAAGGCTACACGGTGGTGCTGGTGAACTCGAATCCGGCGACGATCATGACCGATCCGGAATTCGCCCACCGGACTTACATCGAACCGATTACGCCGGAAGTCGTCGAAAAGATCATCGCCCGCGAGAGGCCCGACGCCTTGCTGCCGACGCTCGGCGGCCAAACGGCGCTCAACACCTCGATGTCGCTCTTCAAGAGCGGCGTGTTGGATAAATACAACGTGAAGATGATCGGCGCCAACGCCGACGCGATCGACAAGGGCGAAGACCGGTTCCGTTTCAAAGAGGCGATGCTCAAGATCGGCCTCGACGTGCCGCACTCCGGCGTCGCCCACACCATGGAGGAAGCCCGCGCCGTGGCCGCCGAAATCGGCCGCTTCCCGCTCATCATCCGCCCCGCGTTCACCCTCGGCGGCACCGGCGGCGGCATCGCCTACAACCGCGACGAGTTCGAAGAAATCGCCTACAGCGGCATCGATCTCTCGCCCGTCTCCGAAATCCTCATCGAGGAGTCTTTGCTCGGTTGGAAGGAATTCGAAATGGAGGTGATGCGCGACCGCGCCGACAACTGCGTGGTCATCTGCTCGATCGAGAATCTCGACCCGATGGGCGTGCACACCGGCGATTCGATCACCGTCGCGCCGATCCAGACGCTCACCGATCGCGAATACCAGATCATGCGCGACGCCTCGTTCGCGGTGATCCGCGAGATCGGCGTGGAAACCGGCGGCTCGAACATCCAGTTCGCCACCGATCCCAAGACCGGCCGCATGATCGTGATCGAGATGAACCCGCGCGTGTCGCGTTCATCCGCCCTCGCCTCGAAGGCCACCGGTTTCCCGATCGCCAAGATCGCCGCCAAACTCGCCGTCGGCTACACCCTCGACGAGATCAAGAACGACATCACCCGCGAAACGCCCGCCTCGTTCGAGCCGACCATCGACTACGTCGTCACCAAGGTGCCGCGCTTCACCTTCGAGAAATTCCCGAAGGCCAACCCGGTCCTCACCACCGCGATGAAATCGGTGGGCGAAGCAATGTCGATCGGCCGCACGTTCAAGGAGTCGATGCAGAAAGCGCTGCGCTCGCTTGAAACCAGCCGCTGGGGCTTCGGCTTCGACGCCAAGGAGCCGCACGGTCCGTCGCGCGAGGACATCGAACGCAAGCTGCGCGTGCCGAACGCCGAGCGTATTTTCTGGCTGCAAACCGCCTTCGTGAACGGCTTCTCGCTGGAGGAAATCCACGAGCTCACCGCGATCGACCCGTGGTTCCTGGGCCACCTGCAAGAGATCGCCAAGGAAGGCGAAAACCTCGCCGAACTCGATCTCAAGCGCGCTAAGAAGCTCGGCTTCTCCGACCGTCAGATCGCCCGCGCCCGCGCCCATTCGAAGGCGATCCACGATGCCTCGATCCACGGCGAAAAGGACATGGGCCCGCTCGCCGAAGCTCGCGCCGAACCAGAAGGCGCGGTCGCCGACGTGCCGACCGAGGACACGATCCGCGCCGAGCGCAAAGCCCGAGGGATCATTCCGACCTATCGCTTGGTTGACACCTGCGCCGCCGAGTTCGAAGCCTATACCCCTTATTTCTACTCGACCTACGGCGACGAAAACGAAGCCCGTTCGTCGGATAAGAAGAAGATCATCATCCTCGGCGGCGGTCCGAACCGCATCGGCCAGGGCATCGAGTTTGACTACTGCTGCGTCCACGCCGCCTTCGCGCTGAAGGAGCTCGGTTACGAAACGATCATGGTGAACTCCAACCCGGAGACCGTTTCGACCGACTACGACACCTCCGACAAACTGTTCTTCGAACCGCTCACGCTTGAGGACGTCCTCAACATCTGCGACCAGGAAAAACCGGACGGCGTGATCGTCCAGTTCGGCGGACAAACGCCGCTCAACCTCGCCGCCGATCTCAAGCGTCACGGCGTGCCGATCATCGGCACTTCGCCGGAAAACATCGAGCTCGCCGAAGACCGCAAGCATTTCTCCGCCTTGCTCGACCGCATCGGCCTGAAGCAAGCCGAAGCCGGCACCGCGACCAACGAAGCGGAAGCCGTCGCCACCGCCGACCGCATCGGCTACCCGGTGCTCGTCCGCCCGTCGTTCGTCCTCGGTGGACGCGCGATGATGATCGTTTACTGCGAAGAAGAACTCCGCCGCTACATGCGCGAAGCCGTCACCGCTTCGCCATCCCGCCCGGTGCTCGTCGACCGCTTCCTCGACGGCGCGACCGAAGTCGATGTCGACTGCATTTCCGACGGCAAGATGGCGGTCGTCGGCGCGATCATGCAGCACATCGAGCAGGCCGGCATTCACTCCGGCGACTCCGCTTGCGTGATTCCCGCGTTCTCGCTCTCGGAAAGCATCAAGGCCGAGATCACCCGCGCCGCGAAGGACCTCGCCCGCGAGCTCAACGTCAAAGGCTTGATGAACATCCAGTTCGCCGTGAAGGACGACGACCTCTATGTCATCGAGGTCAACCCGCGCGCCTCCCGCACGGTGCCGTTCGTTTCGAAAGCGATCGGCGTTTCCCTCGCCAAGCTCGCCGCCAAGATCATGGTCGGCAAGACGCTGGAAGAACTCGGCTTCACCGAAACGATCATCCCGCCGCACTACTCGGTGAAAGAAGCCGTGTTCCCGTGGAACCGCTTCCCCGGCATCGACATCGTGCTCGGCCCGGAAATGCGTTCGACCGGCGAAGTCATGGGCATCGACGCCGACCGCGGCATGGCCTACGCCAAGTCGCAGATCAGCGCGTTCAACCCGCTGCCGATCCAGGGCAACGTCTTCCTTTCCGTCGCCGACCGCGACAAGGACCGCGCCGTGGCGGTCGCCCGCGATCTGGTCGAACTCGGCTTCGAGATCTACTCGACCGGCGGCACCCAGGCTCGCCTCATCGAAGAAGGCATCCCGTGCAAGCGGCTCTACAAACTTTACGAGCAAGCCCGCCCGACGGTGATCGACGCGATGAAGAACGGCGACATCCACTTCGTCATCAACACCCCGAGCAGCCACGAATCCCGCGAGGACGAGGTGAAGATCCGCGCCGGCGCCATCGCCAACAAGATCTCCCACGCCACCAACCTCGCCGCCGCCGAAGCTTCGGTGGAAGCGATCCGTTCGCTCAAGCAACGCGAGTTCACGGTGCAAAGCATCCAAGAGTATCACGCGTGACCGTGGCGGCGGATTCCATCCGCCATGCCTCTTCCCTTCAAAGCACCCGGGTGACCGGGTGCTTTTTCGTTTCGTGCCGATCTTGGCGTCCCGGGGATTCTCCCCGGGCTTTGATGAAGCGTCCCGATGGGACGAACATTGCATCGCAACTCACTTCACCACTCGAAACCCAACATCCGGCCTTCTCACTCCGCGGTCCCCCACCCACTCGCGAGCCAAGGCTCCATTCGCCGGTCTGAGGTAGGAACCGCCGATGATGACCCACAGTTTTTCACCCATGGGATTGGATGGGTTGACCGACAGGCTGTTCGTCCATTCCGCGACCGAACCCGCCATGCCTTGCAAATCATTCGGTGTGCGGTCGGGCGTTTCGGCGGTGATGGGCAGCCAGTTCGAGGGCTTGAGCGCGGACGGTTGATCGGTCGAAGCATTCAACGCGGCGAACCATTCTTCCTGCGTCGGCAAGCGACCTTGCGCCCACTCGCAATAAGCGGCGGCGTCCCACCAATCGACTCCCACCACCGGGGTGTCCAAGGTGACGGGACGATTTTGCCAAACGCCATTCGTTTTGGCGGCGGCGAACAGATTCGCCCAGTCGTCGGGCTCGTGGCCCGCTTTGTCGGCGGGCTGGGAAGCGTCATCGAAAGTCTTGTCCCGGTCATCCCGGGCGAGCACCGCGAGCGCGTCGAGAAACGTGGCGTATTGGCCGATGGTCACCTCATGGGCACCGGTTTCGAAAGCGGGCAACGTTTGTTTCAGGCCATCGGGCGTCGGATAGGAACCGGCCTTCACCGCGATCGTTTCCGGCGCGGCGGGTTTCGGCGTTGTTTTTACTTTCGCAGGTTTGGGCGATTGCAGGAAAAAGGCCGCGGCGACTCCGGCCGCTAGCAAACCGCCAGCACTAGCGATCCACCACGGCGATGTTTTTCGTCGCGCCCGGCTAGCGGGTTTCGCCAGTTGGGCTTCGATCTGCGACGCGTATTCTCGCACCTGGGTCCAATCGAGCGGCCGCTCCAAACCTTCGCCGCACAGCCAACCGAACAGCGTGAGCAAGCGAGTCGCGCCGGGCGCCTCCGGTGAAACCAAAGAAGGCAAAGCGGAACCAAGGGCGACGATATCGCGCGGCGATTGATCCGCAGTGCGCTCGCCCGCGACGGCCAGGTTGGTAAGCCGGGTGACGCCGTGTTCGTCGACATGGATGTCTTCCAAACCCAGCGGCAAAGAAGCCAGCCTCCGGCTTTCCAGATAGAGATTCGCTTCGGCGATGCGGCGCAACACATGGGCGAAAACCACCGGCTTCAGTGGATCGCCTTTGCGAATACGCTCGCCCAACGCCGCGCCGCGCAGGCGTTCGCGGGCGAAGTAACAGCCGTTCAAATCAGCGACCGCTTGGTAAACGGAGCCGATCAAAGGGTGATCGACGGAGGCCTTAGCCCGGACATCGGCGAGAAAGGCGGCACGGGTGGAAGCATCATCCACCAACAGTTGATCGACCAATACCGGACGTCGCACCGAAACCTGTTCGGCCAGCCACGTGCGAACGGCGGAATTTTCCGCCAGCAATTCCTGAAGTTGGTAATCGCCGAGGCGAAAGTCGTCGGGTGCGGCATCCATGCGGGCGAGTACGGTCGATCAACGGGAGGGCTTGGCCGGGAGCGGAAGCAACGGCGCGCCCGGATTAAAGTCGGGCGGCAAGGTATCCTGATTGAGGAATTCCGGCGGCAGACCGTCGGGCTGCTGGGGGCGTGGTTGAGCCGTCGGCGGCTGTTGAATTTTCGCCGCCAGATCGCGCGGCCACGCCTGGAGGTCGATCACGTCGTTCTTATACGTCAGCTCGACGACTTGGCCGTAGTATGCACGTTCGCCGAAGAGATGCGATTGCACGTTGGCCTGTTTCGGCAGGACGTACGTGACGCGCAGGAGTTCCTCGCCCCCTGCCCAATCGATCGCGCCAGTGACCCATTGATATTCGGTGCGCGAGGTTTCATCGGTCCTGGGCACGATCTCGCGACCGCGCAACGTGTCGAAAAAGCGCACCGTCACGCTGAAGTCATCCGGCGAAACTTTCACGCCGGGCGCGGCTTGCACCGGAACGGTGACGACCACCCGTTCGCCTTCGGCAAAATGCGCGTCCTTGAAAATACGGGCGCGACCGAGTGAGAGCTGACCGCGCATGGTTTCCGTCTGCCCCAGTCCGTCGCGCAGTTTGGTGGCGGCCAGTTCGTAAAGCGTGCCGGCTTTGACGGTGCCCATTTGGAACACCTTTTCGTAATGGGCGGAAGCGGTGTCGAACACGCCCATCGCCTCATGAACCAAGCCGAGTTCGTATTCGATGTTCGGATCGCCCGGAGCTTTCGAGCGGGCCTCTTCGAGCTTCACGATCGCGTTCGCCATGTCTTCGGCGACGCGGAATTTGCGGGCTTCGGTGACCAGTTTCTCCGCCACCGGATCGGCGATCGGCGGCGTGGCAAGCGGCGTGGGAGCCAATGGGCGCACGGGGACCGGAGGCGCGGAAGCAGACGGTTGAGCGGGAGGAATGAATGCCTCGCTCTCGGGGAAGGGCACTCCCATCGTTCGACCGGGAATACCAGGAAGGCTGCCCGGCGCGGGGGTAAAGGATGGCGTGGAAGGCGCGACGGGAACGGCAACCACCGGCGGTGCGGGAGCGGCCTTGGATTCGACCACCACGACTTCGCGGGGTTTTTCCAAGCGAGCGGCCAAGGCGACGGCAGCGATGAGGACTTGCCCGAATGCCACAAGCCCGCAACCCCAGCACGCGAGGCGAAATACCAGCGTGCGGGGAGTTTCCGGGGTGGCGGGGGAACTCGTGGCCATCCTTGGCACACTGCGAAAGCGGTCCGGGCCTGTCAACCCGCCGCCCGGTTTGAACAACCATCCGCTTGCCAGCCGGGGCGAAGGCCTCTTTCTTCCCCTCGTCATGCCCGCGCCGCAGACGTGCTCTCCGATTCACCGCCAGCCCAGGCTCGACGGGCTGACGCCGGTTGAGGTCGCCGCGCGTCTCGCCCATCTCGGCGGGTTGGTGTTTTTCGACACGGCGGGGAATTTGCCCTCGAGCGCGCCGGTGCCGGTGTCGGTGATCGCCGCACGGCCGGAGCGATTGCTCGAAGGCGATTTCCACGATCCCGCGGATCGCCAGCGCTTGCGCGAGGAACTCGCCGCGCATGAACGGATCGCCACCGATCTCGGCCTGCCGTCGGGCGGCTTGTGCGGATGGATCGGCTACGACGGGCGATTCGTCTTCGGCGTGTTTCCCGAAATGATCGTCTATGCCCACGACCGTGGCGAATGGTGGGAAACGGGCGCCCTTTCGACCGAATTGCGCGAACCCGAAACGCAACCGGTCGCAGTCGGCCCGTTCACTCCCGGGATGTCGCACGACGCCTATCTTGCCGCCGTGCAGCGCGCGCAGGACTGGATCGCGGCGGGCGACATTTATCAGGTCAACCTTTCCCAGCAGTTCACCGCGTCCGTAGCGGGCGGCTCGTTGTTCCCGCTCTACGAACACCTGCGCGAAGCTTCCCCCGCCCCGATGGCGGCGTGGCTGGCGCTCGGCGAAACGGAGGTGCTTTGTTCTTCCCCGGAGACCTTCCTTCGCATCTTCGGCCAAACCATCGAGACCCGTCCGATCAAAGGCACCCGCCCGCGCCATGCCGATTCCGAAGCCGACCGCCGGTCCGCTTACGAGCTGCAAACGTCGGCGAAAGAGATCGCCGAGCTGGTGATGATCACCGACCTGCTCCGCAACGACCTCGGCCAGGTGTGCGAATTCGGCAGCGTTCAAGTCGCGGAAATGCTGAAGCTCGAATCGCTGGAACAAGTCCACCACCTCGTCTCGACCGTCACCGGCACGCTTCGCCCGGAGGTCGACGCTCTGGAAGCGCTGGCCGCTTGTCACCCCGGCGGCAGTATCACCGGCGCGCCGAAAAAACGGGCGATGGAAATCATCGACGCCCTCGAAAGCCGGCCGCGCGAGCTTTACTGCGGCGCGATCGGCTGGCTGGGTTTCGAGGGCGAGGCGTGTTTCAACATCGCCATCCGCACCCTCGTCCGCCGGGGCGAGGCGTTGCGCTATGACGTCGGCGGCGGCATCGTTGCCGACTCGGACCCGGAGCTCGAATACCAGGAAACCCTGCACAAGGCCGCGGGCATCCGGCTGGCGATCGAACGATGGCAGGGTCAAGGCTGAGTTGGTTCGGCCAAAAGTTTCCTTCGCTCTAATTTTTGCGTCTTTTGCGCCTCTTTGCGGCTAAAACCTCTCCTCCGTGATCGCCGACGAGATCAAACGCATCGCCCGTGAGCTGGGTTTCGACGACTGCCGGATCGCGGCGGCGAAGGAAGCCACGCACGCGGGAACGTTTCGCCAGTGGCTCGACGACGGCTGCAACGGCGAAATGGCGTGGCTGGAAAAAACGCCCCACCGGCGATGCGATCCACGCGAGGTGTTGCCCGGCTGCCGGTCGGTGATTTGCCTCGGGCTGAACTACTATCCCGGTCGGAGTCCGTTCGAAGACGGCAAGGACCGCTATCGCTTCGCCCGCTACGCGTGGAACGAGGACTACCACGATCTGATCGAGAAGAAGCTGAAGGACTTCGACGCCGAACTGATGAAACTCGGCGGCACCCAACGCTACTACGTCGATACCGGGCCGGTGTTGGAGCGCGACTTCGCCACCGATTCCGGCCTCGGTTGGAGCGGCAAATCGACGGTCCAGATCCACCGTCATTTCGGTCCGTGGTTGTTCCTCGCCGAACTACTGACCACGCTCGACCTTTCGCCCGACGCGCCGTTCGGCGATCACTGCGGCAAGTGCGTCCGCTGCGTCACCGCTTGCCCCACCGGCGCGATCACCGGGCCGCACCGCGTCGATGCCCGCCGCTGTGTTTCCTATCTCACGATCGAGAACAAGGGCGCGATCCCGGAAGAGTTCCGTGAGGCGATCGGCAACCGCATCTACGGCTGCGACGAATGCCTGGAAGTTTGCCCGTGGAATAAATTCGCCGTCGTTTCCCGCGAGGCGAAGTTCCATGCCCGCGAGGAGATCTTCCGTCACGAGCTGCGCGATTTCCTCGCGATGGACGACGAGGCCTTTCGCACGACCTTCGCCAAATCGCCGGTGAAGCGGATCAAGCGGCCGCGTTTCCTGCGCAACGTGTGCGTCGCGCTTGGAAACACGGGCACGGTGGACGATTTGCCCGCGTTGGAAAAAGCGGCCGTCGATCCCGATCCGTTGATCGCCGAACACGCGGCGTGGGCGATTGAACGGATCCGGAGTGGCGCTTTGAAAGCGCCATAATGGGGGCGGGCGGCATGATGCCGCCCTCTACCGTCAGCCATGGCGGCCGGAGACCGCCAGCCCTTCCATGCCGCTTCGAAAGCGGCACTCCGTTCACTTTTCCTGCCCGCAACCGGTGAAGTTCTTCGCGGCCTCGGCGATTTCCTCGGGCGAAACGTCGCGCACGTGGGTGGCGATCATCCAGCGATAGCCGAACGGATCCGTGACGTTGCCGCAGCGATCGCCCCAGAACATCTCCGCCGGCTCGCAGGTGGCGGTGGCTCCGGCGTCCACCGCTTGTTTGAAGACCGCGTCGCAGTCTTGCACGTAAAGCACGTAGGTCGCGCCTTTACCGGGTTCCGGCGCAAGATTGCCCCATTCGGGCGATTCGTCCGAAAGCATCAGACGCGAGTCGCCGATCTGGATCTCGGCATGCATCAGTTTGCCGTCGTCTCCCGCGAGGCGATAGATTTCCTTCGCGCCGAATGCGTTCTTGTAAAAGTCGATGGCCTTGGCGCCACCGCGCACGGTGAGCGAAGGAGTGAGCGTGTGATAGCCCTCTGGAATAGGTGAAACGTTCATGGCGGCTTGCACCCTCGGACCGGCCCGGCCATTCCGCCACAAGAAATCGGCGACGATTTTTTCAGTAAGTGATCGTCACCGGCGTACCGACTTGAACGACGTCGAACAACTGCGGGGCGAACGGTTTCGGCAGACGGATGCAGCCGTGTGACGCCGGCTCGCCCGGTTGCGGGATGATCCCGGCGTGCATGCCGACACCACGGGACGTCAGGCGCATCCAATAAGGCATCGGCGCGGCGACATAACGGCAGCCAGCCGGAACGGAGTCGCCGGGCGAAGCATCGTCGTCGACCACGTTGCCGTACTCGTCTTCGATCCAGCCATACTTGTTCGAATACTTGTCGACGATCTTCTCCGTGATCGAGTAACGGCCGCCGCGGGTGCCATAGCCTTCCTTGCCCGTGGCCACGTACGACCAACCGATGTCGCGGCCGCCGCGGGTGTAGGTGGCCACTTGCTTCCGCAGATTGATGTTGATCGCCACCCGGCCCGGCCCGCCGTCGTCATACCATTGATAAAGCACGGCTTCCGCCCGGCGCGGTGGCGATTGAAGCGGCATCAGGCTGGCGCTCGGCCCGCAGGAAACGAGCGCGGCCAAGGGCGAGACGAACAGGACGAGGTGGCAAATGGAGCGTAAAGTGTTCAAGCAGAAGGGACGGGCTGGAACCTAGCGCAAAACAGTTCGTCCGGCGAATACGAATTGGGGCCGCCCCGAAGGACGGCCCCATCCGTGGTCTGCGATTTGCTCAGGCCGCCTGCTTCCGAAGCTGACTGGCGACGCGGACCCCGAGCGCCCGGCCGGTGGCGAGGTCGGCTTCTCCCGGGACGTCCACCGAGGCTTGGGCGATCGCGCCAAGGTAAGCGCCGAGGCGGTTCGGCCCGGGCGGATCGAGCTGCGGCAGCAGTCCGAGATTGATCCAGTTCATCCCGTGCTGGGCGGCGAGGATGTTGAAATACTGGAGCGTGCTGAGTTTATCGCCGCTCGGCGAAGCGGAAACGGTGAACCCGGCGGCGAGTTTGCCCGACCAGGCTTGGGTGTACCAGCGGCCGCCGGTGGCGTCGGCGAAAGCTTTGAACTGCGCGGCCGGACCGCCCATGTAGGTCGGCGAGCCGAAGATGATGGCGTCCGCCGAGTCGAGTTCGGCGAGCAAGGCGTCGTTGTTGTAACGACCCTCGACGATGTCCTTGCCGTTGATGACATGGACTTGCGCGTCGACGCCGTCGATCGTGCGGGCGCCGTCGCGGACGGCTTCAGCCAGCTTCGTCGTGTTGCCGGTGCCGGAGAAATGAATGATTGCGAGTTTCATGAGAGAAAGAACGTGGGAACGGCTCGGGCTTTGCCGCCGGAGCTGAAGTTCAGGACTGCGGCTTGGCTTCGAGATCGAGTTCGATCACGACCTCGTCGCGGATTAAGTCGTCGGTCTTGCCCGGGTAATTGATGGCGAAGTCCTTGCGATTGATGTCGAACTTGGCATCGATGTTCACGGCATCGCCGTTCTTGGAAACGGTCGCCGGGAACGTGATGTTCTTTTCGACGCCGTGCAGGTTGAAGTTGCCGGAAACGGTGAAGTTGCCCGGCGAGTCTTCCTTCACTTCAGTCACGTCGAAGGTCGCTTCCGGATACTTTTGCACGTCGAAGAAATCCGGCGATTGGAGGTGGCCGGTCAATTTTTCGGCGTCGGCCCAAGTCGAGCCCATGTCGATGACGACCTTGTGCTCGTTGCCGACCGGTTTGCCGTCCTTCACGGTGAAATAGCCGCTGAACTTCTTAAAGCCGCCGTTGTGACTGCCGGTCACCTTCGAGCCGGTGAAGGCGATCTTCGATTGTTCGGTGAAGACATACTTCACGCCGTCCTGAGGGCCGGAATCGCTTTTGGCGACGGCGTCCTTGACGGAGGCGTCCGCGGTTTTATCCGCGGGATTGTTACAGGCGATGAGGCCGAGGGCGATCAAGGTGGTGCCGATGACGAGGGTGGGATTCATATGGATGTCTGTGGGGTTGGTTTTCGGTTTCGGGTGTTAGAAAGCACGGATTCAGGCGATGTCAAAAAGCAGGGCTTCGATTGGTTCTTCCGTCGCGGCGATCGTGAAAACGCCCTCGCCTTCGGAAGAGGCGGCGTCGCCAGCGGTCAGAGCGACCCCATTGAGCGAGCCCGCGCCTTTCGCGACATGCAGCCATAACCCGCGACCTAGCGGGAGGTTGTGCATGATCGATTCGCCCGGTTGCAGCCGGACGCGCCAAACGTCGGCGTCCTGATGGATGACGGCGGAGTTTTCCCGGCCGTCGGGCGAGATCACGAGCACCTTGGGCTCGTTTTCGCTGCCGGGTGCCGGTTGCCATTCGGTGTAGCCGGGCGTCAGGCCGCGTTGGCGGGGCGTGATCCAGATTTGCAGCAAGTGGGCGCTTTCCGTGGACGATGGATTGAACTCGGAATGGAGGACACCGGTGCCGGCACTCATGAGCTGGACCTGGCCGGGTTCAAGCACCCGCTTGTTGCCCATCGAGTCCTGGTGGGCGAGTTTGCCGCCAAGCAGGTAGGAAAAGATTTCCATGTCGCGATGCGGGTGGCTCGGGAAACCGCCCCCGGCCGCGATTTGGTCGTCATTGATCACGCGCAACGAACGGAAGCCCATGTGCGCCGGATCGTAGTAATCGGCGAAAGAAAAGGTGTGGTAGCTGTCGAGCCAGCCATGATTGGCATGGCCGCGTTCCGCACTGCGCCGAAGGGTGAGTCTCGGGTTCGTTTTCATGGGTTCACCTTACCGGAACGCCGGGTTTTGGATAATGCCCGCTCGGCAGGCTGAGCATGCGGGGTGGTTATGAGCCACGGGGTCGTGAGGATGGGGTGGGAAGGGGCCGAGGATGAGTTTCCCCGTGACTCGTGACCCCTGACTCATGACCCTCCGCCTATGGAACTGCGGCAATTGCGGGCGTTCGCGGCGACGGCGGAAGCGGGCAGCATCACCGGCGCGGCCAAGGCGCTGCGACTGACCCAACCGGCGTTGAGCCGTCAGATCAAAGCGCTCGAAGAAGAACTCGAAGTGGCGCTTTTCATCCGGGGCGCGCATTCGGTGACTCTAACGCCCGCGGGCGAACTCCTGCGCGGCGAAGCGACGAAGTTGTTGAAGTTCTGCGACGGCATGGTCGCCAAAGTCCGCGCCGAGGGTTCGTGCCAGCCCTTGCGAATCGGCTACTCGCCGTCGCTGGCCGCGGATTTCCTCTCGGTGGCGATCGAACGTTTCTCCCAACTCCACGAACGCGTGCGGATCAGCCTTTACGATCAATCGGGCATGGAAATGCGAGCCGGACTGGCGGAAGGGAAACTTGACCTGATTCTCGCCGTCCCTTGCCCGAACGATCCCATCCGCTGGGAGCCGCTGCGCGAATTCGCCTGGCGCGTCCTTTTGCCCGCAAACCATCCGCTGGCCGCGAAAAAGCAGGTGGCGGCGAAGGACCTCGATGGCCAGAGGCTCTTGTTGTTCGATCGAGAGCATTACCCGGACTACTGGGAGTTCGTGACCGGGTTTTTCCGGGCGCATGGGATACAAGCGAAGGTCGCGGGCGAATACGACGGTATTTCGAGCCTCACCGCGGCGGTCGAAGGCGGCCTTGGCGTGGCGCTGGTCGTTGAAACCAGCCGGGTGGAAAGCGGCCGGCGACTGGTCCTACGGCCATTGGAGGAAGTGCCCGCGCCCATTCCGGTCGCCGCCGGTTTGCCCGCCGGGCGGGAAATTCCCTCGCGCGTGCTGGCTTTCGTCGAAGAGCTGCGCCGCGCGGCAGGAGAAGGTTAGTCCCCCTTCAACGCCCGTCCGGTTTTTTTCGGCTCTTGCTTTCCCTCCACATCCGCCGTTCTTCTTCCGGCCCGTATGTCCGCAGCTCACACCGCCGACCTCTTGACGCTCGACGTCGATGGCTTGAAAAGCCGTCTGTCGAAGCTCAGGAGGTATCTTTGACGTCCCCGCCCTGGAACACAAGATCGCCACGCTTGAAGAAGCGATGGGCTCGCCGGAGTTCTGGAACGACGCCGACAAGGCGAAGGATATCAGCTCCAATGCCGCCACTCTGAAGAAAAAGCTCGAGGCGTTCCTCAAGCTAGAGAAGCGCATCGACGACATCGAGGAAGGGATCGCACTGGCGAAGGAATACGACGACGCCGAAATGGCGGGCGAAGCGATCGCCGAGTTCGGATCGCTCGACAAGGACCTGGCTTCCTTCGAGCTGCTCACACTGCTCAATCAACCCGCCGACATTTCGCCGTGCTACCTGGTGATCCAGGCTGGCGCGGGCGGCACCGAGGCCTGCGACTGGGCTCAGATGCTCCACCGGATGTACACGCGCTGGGCGGAGAGCAAAGGCTTCGCCGTCGAAACAATGGACTGGCAGGATGGCGACGGTGCCGGTCTGCGCAGCGCCACTCTCAAGATCACCGGCGAGTATGCCTACGGCTACCTGAAGAACGAACGCGGCGTGCATCGCTTGGTGCGCATCTCGCCGTTCGACTCCGCGGGCAAGCGCCACACCTCCTTCTGCTCCGTGGATGCCACTCCTGAGGTCTCCAAGGAGATCAAGATCGAGATCGACGAAAAGGACGTCGAAATCACAACCACCCGCTCCGGCGGCAAAGGCGGCCAAAACGTCAACAAGGTTGAGACCGCCGTGTTGCTGCGCCACCTTCCGACCGGCATTTTGATCCGCTCGACCGCCGCGCGCTCGCAGGGTCAGAACCGCGTGCTCGCCTACGAAATCCTCAAGTCGAAGCTCTATCAGATCGAGGAGGACAAACAGAAGGCCGAGTCCGAACGCGCCTACGGCGAAAAGGGCGACATCGGATGGGGCAATCAGATCCGCTCCTACGTCTTCCAGCCGTATCAGAAGGTGCTCGACCTGCGCACCGGCGAGGAAACCGGCAACATCCAGAACGTGATGGACGGTGAAATCGACGCCTTCATCGAAGCCAAGCTGCGCGGCAAGGTCCGCGTGAAAGGCGCGAAGGACGAGGACGATTGAACGCGGCGTTGCCGCGAAATTCCCAAACAAGAGGGCCGCTGTCACAGGCGGCTTTTTTTGTAAAGAGGAGTTGAGTTCCGTTCGCGACAACTGGGAGCGCGGACTTCAGTCCGCCTCTTCCGCTTCAAGAATGCCGAAACGAAAGAGTTGCCGATATTCGACCGCGCCCGTTCGTAAATTTCTTCCCTAACCACTGATCCCTGGCCCCTGGCCACTCAAAGGCGGTCAGGCCAAGCAACCCCAAGGCACGCACCGAGGCTCCGCCCTTGAAGACCCTCCTCGCCTTGTAGGCTTTACTCCGTGCCGGTTGCAATTTCCCCTCACGATTCCGATTGATTCGACGCGCCGTGGCGTCGAGCCTGTCAGGCGAATTTTCAACCACCGACGACCATGGGCTTGATGGATTTTATCAAAGGCGAGTTGCTCGAAATCATCGAGTGGCAGGACGATAGCCGGGACACGATCGCCTGGCGCTTCCCCGACGAAGACAAAGCGATCAAGAACGGCGCGCAACTCATCGTCCGCGAAAGCCAGACGGTCCAGTTCGTGTATCTCGGCCAGTTCGGCGATACCTTCGGGCCGGGCAAACACACGCTGACGACCGATAACATCCCGGTGCTCACGCGCCTGCAAGGGTGGAAATACGGCTTCCAAAGCCCGTTCAAAGCCGACGTCTATTTCGTCAATACCCGCCTCTTCACGGGCCAAAAATGGGGCACGGCGAATCCGATCATGCTGCGCGACCAGGATCTCGGCATCGTCCGGGCGCGCGCCTTCGGCACCTACGATTTCAGGGTGGTGAACGTGCAAACGTTTCTCAAGGAAGTCGCCGGTTCCGATCACGACTTCCGCGTCGATGAATTCGCCGACACCATGCGGTCGCGCATCGTCAGCGTGTTCTCCGACGCCCTCGCGACCGCCAAAGTGCCCGTGTTCGACGTGGCCACGCGCTATACCGACCTGGGCGACGCCTTGCTGCCGCTGATCAATCCGATCATCTCGGTCAAATACGGCATCGAGCTGGCGAGTTTCATCGTCGAGAACGTTTCCGTTCCGCCGGAAGTCGAGGAAGCGATCGACAAGCGCTCGGCCATGTCGGCCATCGGCAATCTCAACGACTACGTGAAGTATCAGATGGGCCAAGGCCTCACCCAACCGGGCGGAGCCGGTGCCGCCGGCGCGGCGACCGAACTCGCGGTCGGTTTCGCGGTGGCGCAGGAGCTGATGAAGCAAAGCAATCTCACCTCGGGCGGCACGCCCGCGACACCCCCGCCGGTTCCTCCGGCCGCGGTTCAGCCCGACCCCGGCATCCTCGATCCGGCTTCCGTCGCCCGGATTCTTGGCGTGTCGGAAGCCGACGTGATGGAAGAAATCACCTCGGGCAATCTGACCGCGAAAAAGATCGGCTCCAGCTATCGGGTCACCCGCGCCGCGCTCGATGCCTTCCTCGCCCACTGAGCTTCCGTCCGCCGGGCGAAACACACCGCCGCCAATCCCACGCGGATCGGCGGCGGAAGTGCGTTCGCTTGATCGCCACGCGTGCCCGGAATGCGGCGGCAAGGGCGAATGGGACCCGGCGAAAAAACAGCTCGTCTGCCCGTATTGCGGCACGACGTTCCCTCACATCGGCCCGCCGCCGATGCCCGGCGCGGTGGTCGAGCACGATCTCGATCAAAAGCTTGCCGAGCTCGGCCGCGACGCGTCGCGCGTCGATACCACCATCCGCCATGTCCAATGCACGCATTGCCACGCGGTGCTCGTGCGGAGCGGGGAAACGGTCGCGCAACATTGCGATTTCTGCGGCTCACCCGAGTTGCTCGACTACACCGACATCAAAGCACCGATCCGGCCGGAGTCGGTGCTACCGGCGCAGGTTTCCAAGGAGCAGGCGTATCACGCCTTGAAACGGTTTCTGGGGTCCCGGTGGTTCGCGCCGAACGATCTGAAGCGCCGCAATCTGGTCGATCGCATGAACCGCGTTTACCTGCCCTATTGGACGTTCGACGCCCACGCCGAGTGTCCGTGGACGGCGGAAAGCGGGGAATATTACTGGGTCACGGTCACCGACCGCGATGCCAACGGCCGCGAGGTCACCCGTCAGGAGCGCCGTGTGCGCTGGTCGCCCGCGAGCGGCCACGTCTCGACGTCTTTCGACGACATCGCGATCTCCGGTTCCGGGGGCTTAAACACGGATTTGCTGCGGAAAATCGAGCCCTTTCCCACCCACGACGTCGTGCCGTATGAAACGGCCTACGTCTCCGGCTGGCAGGTCGAGCAATACCAAGTGCCCTTGGACGAAGCGGCCCGTCGAGGCTTCGGCGTGATGCACGGTTTGCTCGAACAAATGTGCGCCCGCGAAGTGCCTGGCGACACGTATCGCGGTCTGCGAATCGAGCCGGAGTATTCGGATCGCAAGTTCAAGCACCTGCTCGCGCCGGTCTGGTTGCTCGCTTACCAATACCGGGGTAAAAATTGGCAGGGCGTGGTGAACGCCATCACCGGCGCGACTTCCGCACGTTTTCCAATCAGTCCGTGGAAAGTGGCGTTGGTCGTCCTGCTCGTGCTGATCGTCGTGGCACTGATTCTGATCGCACGAAAGTGAACAGGGCGCCGGGACATTCCTGTCCCGATTTTCAGAAACGAGGACAGGAATGTCCTCGCTCCCTGGCCGTTCATCCGAAAGGCTTGCCCGCGTTGCGCATCGACATCATCACGCTGTTTCCCGAGATCGCGCTCGCGCCTTTAAGCGAGAGCATCATCCAGCGCGCTCGCAAGGCGGGGATCGTCGAGATCGCCGCGCACAACCTGCGCGATTGGACGACCGACAAGCATCGCCGCGCCGACGATTATCTCGCCGGCGGCGGGCAAGGCATGCTGCTCAAGCCTGAGCCAATCTTCGCCGCCATCGAACAACTGCGCACGCCGGAGTCAAAGGTGATCCTGATGACTCCCCAGGGAAAAGTTTTCAAACAGGCGCTCGCCCGCGAGCTTTCGCAGGAAACCCATCTCATCCTGCTTTGCGGTCACTACGAAGGGGTCGACCACCGCGTGATCGAAACGCTCGTCGATCTGGAACTTTCCATCGGCGATTACGTGCTCACCAACGGCGCGATCGCCGCGGCGGTGGTGACCGATGCCATCGTCCGCCTGCTGCCCGGAGCACTCGGCGACGAACGGTCGCATCAGGAAGAATCCTTCGCGGATCCGAACTTATTGGAAGCGCCCGCCTATACCAAACCGGTGGAATTCCGTGGCATGAAGGTGCCGGGCATCTTGTTTTCCGGGCATCACGGCAAAATCGCCGAGTGGAAACACGAAAAGGCGCTCGAACGCACTCGGGCGAACCGTCCGGATCTGCTGGGCGAGGAGTGAAGCCTCACCGGCGCTCTTTTCGGAGCTGGGCAAACCCGTTGTCCGGCCGCAGGATCGGGGGTAAATTTTCCGCAGCCCTTTTGCGTTATGCAAACGCACGCAGATCACGGGCCGATGAGCAAGGCCCGCATCGCCCTCATCGCGTTGGGTTACGCCCTCGCGCTAACCGGCGCGCTATCGCTGTTCCGCTGGCTTCCGTTCGCCGTGGCCATCGGCATCGAGGTGGCCGGCTTGCTGGTGGTCACGTTGAGCAGCTATAGCGATCCTCGTCTGGTGCCGCTCTTCCGCTGGCGACACGTGGTGATTTGGTTGGTGGGTGCGCTGGTGATTTTGAGCGGCGTGCTCTCGTTCGGCGCAGAAAACGTCCACGCGTGGACGCCGCATCCGGGTGGGTATCAACAATTGTGGTTATTGCTGTTGGCGGTGTTCGTCCATTTCCGCCGGATCGCCCATTGTTGGAAGCACTGCCATCCACACCATCCGCCACATTGAGGCCAGTCCGGACCTATACCGTGGTCGGGGCGGCGGGATTGACCTGCGGTCCATGCCAGTCGGTGGCTTCGCCAAAGGTGAATAGGTCGCGAAGCTCCTGCCGCATTCAAACTCTCGCTGCGCTCGAAAGTTCTCACCCACCGCCCCTCAATTTTCGATAGGAGGGGCCTATAAGCCAAAAAAAATCCTCCGTGATGGAGGATTTGTTTACCGTGGTCGGGGCGGCGGGATTCGAACCCACGACCTCTTCGTCCCGAACGAAGCGCGCTACCAGGCTGCGCTACGCCCCGAAACCAATGGTGGAAAATGAGTGGCGCACTCGTAGGGACTCGAACCCCAAACCTTCTGATCCGTAGTCAGACGCTCTATCCAATTGAGCTACGAGTGCGTTTGCCGTGCGGCGGGGCCGAGAGAAAAGCCGAGGTCGCCCCAGGCGTCAAGGTTTTCCGCGAAAATCTTCGAGATTATTCACGTTTTCCGAAGAGTCTTTCAAAGAACGTTTTCATCGCCTGCCAGGAAGCTTCGTCGGCCGATTGATTGTAGGCCACGCCTTTCGAGGGATCGTTGCCCGCGCTCTTCTGAGTGAAGGCATGGACGGCCCCCGGGTAGAGCGTGATTTGGAACGGCACGTCCGCCGCACCGAGTTCGCGCCTCAGCGCTTCGACTTGCGTCGCGGGGGCATTCGGATCGTCGGCTCCGTGAAGGACGAGCACCTCGGGGTGAGTTCCGCCTTTCCGTGCTTCCATCCCGGAGGCGGCATCAAGACTGCCGTGAAACGAAACGACGCCCTTCAACTCTTCGCCCGCGCGGACGAGTTCGAGCACACCCATGCCGCCGAAGCAGTAGCCGACGGCACCGACTTTCGTGCGATCGGTACGCTCGTCGTTTTTCAAGACGTTGAGGGCGGCGACGAGTCGTTCGCGTAGCAGCTTACGGTCACTTTTGTATTTCCCCGCTTCCGGGCCAGCCGCGGGAGGTTGCGGACGCACGCCTCGCCCGTAAACGTCGGCGGCGATAACATTGTAACCGAGTTGCGCCAGCTTGCGGCTTTGTTCCTTCTCGTGATCGCCGAGACCGGTCCACTGGTGAACGACCAGTACCGCGGGACGTTTGCCCGTCACCTCGTCGTCATAAACGTGGAACCCTTCGAGTTTCACGCCGCCTTGTTCGTAAACCACAGGCGATTCCACCAACGCGGCCGAGGCGATCGATCCAGCGAGGCCGAACAGAAAAAGCAACCGCTTCATCCGGGATCAACGTCGCGATCCGAAGCGTTGTCAATCGACGACGACGAGGCGGTTTGCAGGAAAAGGAACACGCCGCATTTGTTGGCGACCGCGATGTCCGGTTTGCCGTCGTCGTTCAGATCGGTGACGACGAATTGCGTGCCGACTCCCGATTCGCGATCGATCTCGTGCGGGATGAATTCCGTTCCGCCTTTGCCATCGCGCTTCGCCTCGAACCAGAACAGCACGGAATCGCTGTTCGGTTCGTAGTCGCGATTCGCCCCGTGCGCCCAGTGCCGCTTGCCCGTGACGAAATCCATCGCGCCGTCGCGATTCAAATCGCCCGCCGCCAACGCGTGGAGTTGGGAAAAACCATTCGCGCGGTTCTCCGCCGGCACCGGGCTGAGGATGCGATGTTCGGAGAAAGCTCCATCCGCCTTTTGTTCGAACCAACTCAGCCCGTAAGCGTGAGCATTGAGCGAGGTGATGAGATCGTTCCTGCCGTCGCCATTCGCGTCGAACACCAGCATCTGCGCGCCGCCTTCATCGGGAGCGAACGCCACGGGGTGAAATTTCCAATTCGCGCCACCCTCGGCCGATTGCTCGAACCAGCCGTCTTTGACCAACACGTCCGTTCGCCCGTCGCCATTCACGTCGCCCGCGCCCAAGCCGTGAGTGAAACGGGCGAATCGTTCCGCATCGGCTGGAGCGATCGGATGAAAGCGCGCCGCCTCATTCGGCTTGCCCCAAGGCAGCTCGAGAAAACCCGGTGCGCTGCCGTGAAAGCAAAGCCACGACGGTTTGCCGTCGCGCTTCAGATCGTAGAGTCCGGGCGATTCGTTGTCGGTCGAATCGAGCAAGACCTTCTCCGGCCAAATGCCACCGGCTTTCCCCGGATTCAGCCGCAGTCGCGTGGCTTCGCCCGGCTTGCCGGTCACGATCAGATCCGGCAAGCCATCGGCATTCACATCAGCGGGCGCGGCGATGAAGCAGTTCGAATAATCGAAGGCCGGATCGAGGGGCTTGGCGGGCGGCGGCGCGATTTCCACGGGGTTGTCGAAATGCGGTCCCGCCCAAAACACATGCCCGGCGATGACGTCTGGATGCCCATCGCGATTGAAGTCCGCCACCGCGACGCCTTCGGAGACAAAATCAGGCCGCAGGGTCAGCTTTTCGAAGCTCACTCCGGCATGAAGCGCGGGCGAAAGGAGAAGGGCGAACAGGCACGGTCGCATGGCGGAAGACTTACGGAAACGGGGATTCGGGCCATGAAATTCAGGAAATTTCGCGAACTCGGCGGCGAAATCGGGGAAATCGCGCTTGAACCGGAAGAGCTTGGAGGGAATGGAGGGTCATGAATGACGCACCGCGCTCGCTGCACGATTTCCGGCTGGCGGAGATCGAGGACGTGCTGCGGGCGGATGGCCTGAACCCGCACCATGCCAAGGCGTTGTGGCGGGCGGTCCAACGCGAAGGGGAACTCGACCTCGGATCCCGCGATTTCGTCCCGCCGCTGAAGCGTTGGGTCGAGACGAACGTCGGCCCGGGCAAAGCGTTCTTTCTCGATGCGCCGGAAGTCGTCGAAGCGATCCATAGCGGCGACGGGCTGACGCGGAAATTTTTGCTCCGCCTCGCCGACGGCCAGACGATCGAAACCGTGCTGATGGGTTACGACGGCAGGCACACGGTCTGCGTCAGCACCCAAGCCGGTTGTGCGATGGGCTGCGTCTTTTGCGCCACCGGGCAAATGGGCTTCGTGCGGCATTTGCGACCGGGCGAGATCGTCGCGCAGGTGCAACACGTGCGCCGCGTGCTCCGAGCCGACGGCAAGGGCAAGACCCTGCGCAACATCGTGCTCATGGGCATGGGCGAACCGCTGCACAATTACGACGCGGTGATCCGCGCGATGGACATCGTGTCCGACGTGCGCGGCGCAAGCATCGGCCCCTCGCGCATCGCCATCAGCACCGTCGGCGTGATTCCCAACATCCTGCGGCTGGCGGAAGAAAAGCAGCCGTATCGCCTCGCGGTGAGTTTGCACGGCGCGACCGAAGAAGAACGCGCGTCGCTGGTTCCCGTAAGCAAAAAGTGGTCACTCGGCGAACTCGTCGAAGCTTGCCGTACCTATGGCCGGATCACGGGCAAACGGATTTTCTTCGGTTGGACCTTGATCGCCGGAAAGAACGATTCGCCCGACCAAGCACGGAAACTGGTGGAGCTGCTCAAGGGCATCGACGGCCACGTGAATCTCATCCCGTTGAATGCGACGAACGGTTACGCCGGTACCGCCGCCGCCCAAGCCGCGGCGTTCGAGTTCCAGCGCATCCTGCAGGAAGCGGGCTTTCCATGCACGTTCCGCCAACGCCGCGGCATCGATGTGGCCGCCGGATGCGGGATGCTTCAAGCGGAGAAGAAGGTTCGGTTTGCGAGCGGCACAGGCTTAAAACGTGAGGTGGGAAAGAATGGAGATTCGTTGGTCTCCCGCCCCAATGGGGCACACGAAGATAGCCCCGGGCATCGCCCGGGTTGTGCAGACGTGGGAAGCATTGAGCCCTGAAAGGGCGATATGAGGGCGGTCGTGCGGTTGTTGCCCCCCTTCAGGGCGGAATTCCTGTTTGTCAATGAACCCAGGGCGTTGCCCTGGGCTATCGTATGTCGCCCTGATAGGGCTGAAGAAAGAGCGTCAAAGCACAGTCGAACCGAGCTCGCCAGCGGCGCGTTCCGCGGTCACGCTGCGGCATGATCAAGCTGCAGCAGGACCAACTTTGGAAAAAGGGTGACCGTTTTCTCCGCATCACCGCCCTCGAACGCCTCGCGGTGGAATACAAGGAAATGGCCGACCTCGAAACCAAGGAGGGCGAACGCCATGTGCTGACGAAGAAGGAGTTCTGCCGCTTGCTCAAAGGCGCCACCTTGATCGGCCCGAAGGAACCTGAAGCGTAATCGCTTTAGATTCGGTCGAGCCGTCCCCGCCTTTCGATTCGCCGGTTCGCGAAGAAAACCTCAGCGCACGACGGCCCCTTGGCCGGTCACGTTCGCGACGGGAGCATTCGCCGTAATCTCGATAAAATCTTTGAGCACCATCACGCCCTCGCGTTTCACCGGATCCATGCCACTCGGCCACTTGGGCGAATCGTCGAGGTCGGCCGCTTCGTCCTTGGCGACGCGGACGTAATCCTCGTCTTCCTTGGTCGGGTCGAACTCGTGCGGGGCTTTGCCCTGTTCGAGGTCGTCGAGTGTGAGCTTGAAGAACTTGATCGCCTTCGCATCCTCGGTCTGCACCGTTTTGAAACGCTCGCGCGACTCGGCGTTGCGCTCGCGGCGCTGGGTTTCCAGCTCGGAGAGCTCCTTCCGGCGTTCGTCCAGATTGAGCGAGACCTTGTTCTCCTGTTGCTTCGTTTTCGCCCGCAGGTTGTCGGCGATGAGATAGCCGAAGTCCTTGCTGTCCTTCACCCGCGTCTGGCTCAGTTCATTCAGCTTCGAAAGGAACAGATTTTCCTTCGGATAAGGCGTGTAGGAAGCCGGGCGGATCCGGTCGTGCGGGAACGCGTGATCGAGGAATTTTTCGCCGATTTCGATCGAGTCGGTGATCGAGGGCAGAGCGATGTCCGAGGCGACTCCCTCAAGCTGCGTTGAGGAACCGGACGGGCGGTAGAACTTGCGGATCGTCGCTTTGAGGAATCCCGCGCGTTCGCGATTGGCGAAAAACGGCAGCATCGCCCCGATGTCCATCGGTTGCTGCACGGTGCCTTTGCCGAAGGTGGACGAAGCGCCGACGATCACGGCGCGGTTGTAGTCCTGCAACGCGCCGGCGAGGATTTCGCTGGCGGAAGCGCTGGTCTTGTCGATCAGTACCACCATCGGGCCGGTGTAGATCGGCTTGTAGTCGTCGGCATCCTGGACCTGGACCTGGCCGAGCGTGTTCTTTTCCTGCACCACGGGCCCGTTGCCGGTGAAAAAGCCGGTCATGCGGCGCACTTCTTCCAGCGAACCGCCGCCGTTGTTGCGCAGATCGAGCGCGAGGCCGTCGATCTTTTCGTCGTTCAAGCGGCGGAGAAGTTTTTCCACGTCGACCGAGCAACGAACTTCGCCGCCCTCGGAATCGACATAAAACGAAGGCAGCGTGATCCAGCCGAGCCGGCGCTTGCCACCGTCCGGTCGCGCGACTTCGAGGATCTCGGCGCTGGCCTGCGAGTCTTTCATCTCCACCTTGCCGCGACGGATCGAAATGATCTTCGGCGTGCCGGCGGTGCCGGTCGGCGGTTCGACCTTGAGGCGCACAATCTGGCCTTCCTTGCCGCGGATCATGTCCACGACCTTTTCCTGCTTCATGAACAGGATGTCGGTCATTTCGCCGCTGTTGTTCGAATCGACCGCGACGATGCGCTCATTGAGTTTGAGCGAACCTTCCTTGTCGGCCGGGCCGTTGACGACGATGCCGCTGATTTTCGTCGCGCCGTCGTCTTCCATCGCGAGCAACGCCCCGATGCCGACCAGCTCGTTTTTCATGCTGTCGCGGAAACGGCTCATTTCCCGGAAACTCATGTATTCCGTGTGCGGATCGAAAGCGCGGGAAACGGCGCTGAAAAACTCATCGGCGATGTCCTCTTCGTCGGCGTCGCGGACATTGAGCGAAAAGCGCTCGTAGCGCAGCGCGACCTTTTCCTTCGGGTCGCGATCGTCCGCGGTCGGATCGGGTTTGCCCTGCTCCTTGGCCATTTTCGCCAAGGTCTCACGCCGCAAGGTCTCGGAAAGCAACGCGTCCTTGATTTGAAGGCGCAGCAGGTTTTTCGCGTCGGCGGCATCGCGCGGCCAAGGCGCGTCCTTGCGCGTCCGCTGGATCGATTCGTTGCCGGTGAAATCGAACGTCTCCTTGAGAATTTCCTTCGCCGCCACGCTCTGGGCTTCGACCCGTTGCTGGTAGGTGCGGTAGATATCCGTCGCGGCGCGCAGGCTGTTCGCCTGCATCAGCAGCCGGTAAAGTTGGTCGCCGTATTCGCGTTCGAAGCGATCGACATCCGCCTGCGTGAAGTAGATCCGGTTCGGATCGAGCTCCTTCAGGTAATCGGCGAGGAACCGCCGGCTGGTCTCCGCATTGTAGGGCAGCCGGGCGAAGTGCGCGTTTTGGAGCATGATGCCCATCTGCCGGCCGACTTCGTTGAAATCGGCCTGTGCGGCGTGAAGGCCGGGGGCAACAAGGGCGACCGCAACGGCGGCGGCCGCGTGACGGAATGGGAACGAACTCATGATGGCGCAGCGGAGGAATGTCGGGGTAGCGACCCGACAGCATAGCAGCGTTGGCAACGGGGGCAATTTTTCAAAAAAGGCCGCTTTTGTCCCTAACCGTGAGGGAAATGACCTTTGCTCAGAGTTTCTCGATGCGGAATACCACTGGCGTGCTGTTGATGCAGTCGAGTTTTTCCACCTCGGCCAGCGCCGCGCGGAGTTTGCCGAACGTGCAGGTGTGGAGCAGGAAAACCATGTCCACGAACGCCGCGTCGGGCGCCTCCGGATTCACGGGCGAATGGGTGCCGGAAATCCCGATGCGAGCTTCCGCGAGGACTTTCGCCACTTCAGCGATCACGCCCGGGCGATCAGTGACGTCGAAACGCACATAGTAGGCGGTTTCCGTTTCCTCGACCGGCAGCAAGTCGCCCGACGCGCGGTACGGCAGGAACCCGCGGTGGCAGCCGGTGTAGGCGAGCGAACGGGCGGCTTCGACGAGGTCTGAGACGACCGACGAAGCGGTCGGGTCTTGGCCGGCGCCGCGACCGTAAAACAACGCCTCGCCGACGGCGTCGCCATGCACGGCGATCGCGTTGAACACGCCGTTGACCGAGGCGAGGATGTGCGTTTTCGGGACGAAGGACGGCTGGATGCGCAGTTCGATCGCGCCGTTTTCATGCTCCCGGATGACCGCGAGGAGCTTCACCACGTAGCCGAGCTGCTTGGCGAAGGCGATGTCGATCGGTCGAACCTGCTCAATTCCCGCGACATGCACATCTTTCGGATCGATCGGGAAACCGTAAGCGAGCGTGGCGAGAAGGATCGCTTTGTGCGCGGCGTCCCACCCGTTGACGTCGAGCGTGGGATCGGATTCGGCGTAACCCAGCGCCTGCGCTTCCGCCAGTGCCGGCGGGTAGTCCAGCCCGCCCTCGGTCATGCGCTGGAGGATGTAATTGCTCGTGCCGTTGATGATCCCGGTCAGCGAGTGGATGCGATTGCCGACGAACGATTCCTGCACCGATTTGATGATCGGAATGCCTCCGGCGACGGCGGCCTCGAAATGGATCGGCGTGTTGAACTCCTTCGAGAGCGCGAACAATTCCCCGCCCCGTTCGGCGAGCAGCGCCTTGTTGCCGGTGACGACGGGTTTTTTCGCCCGCAGGGCCGCGGCGACGATGTCGAAGGCGTCGGTCGTGCCACCGATCAACTCGACGACGATGTCCACCGACGGATCGGCGATGAGTGTGCGCCAATCGGTGGTGAAAAGATCCGCCGGAGCGTCGCTGACGGTGCCGCGTGCCTTGGCCGGGTCACGGACGAGGATTTTCCGGATGTCGAGCTGCACGGAGCCGCCGGTGCGGTCGGTGATGAGGCCGCCGTTGCGGTGCAAGGTGTTCCAAACGCCGGAGCCGACGGTTCCGAATCCAGCCAAGCCAATGCCAAGGGTCGTGCAAGTCACGGCCGGAGTGTGGGCGACCAAAACCGGCGAGCCAAGGAATTGCAGCGGTGGGCGAAAGAATCGCGGCTCAAGATCAGGCCTTGAACTGGTTTTCCGCTTCCAGCCAGTCACTCTCGTGATTGCCGGGAATGTTGTTTTCCACGCGCCGGCGGTAGTTGAGATACGCGGACTTCGCGATGTCGTCGGTGGTCGGCCCTTTTTTCGCCGCTTTCTTCGCGGTTTTGGTGGGCGTTTTGGCGACAGGCGCGGAGTTCAACGCCGGATCCGCAGGGGCTCCGTTGGCTTCCGGGGCTTGTTGTTTGGCCGTTTTCTTCGCGGCGGTCTTGGCAGCTTTTTTCGCAGGCATAATTCGGGGCTACGGGAAATTGCGGACGGTGACATAGCACGAGCGATGCCATTGACGCAACTCCACGTTTGGTGACAAGGGTTGTCACGCCCAAGCCAGGACGTATAGTCCGCCCGTGGCCAGTGGAACCGCAACTCAGCGCGCGCGTGACGCGGCGGCCTACCGGCTGCCGGGGACCGACCGTCTCGGGCGCTGGGCGCTCGCCGGTTTGGGCGTGTCGCTGGTTCTGCACGGCTTTGCGTTTTTCGCGTTGGATAAGGTGAAGATCGCGATGGGCCTGGAGCATCCGGTCAGCACCGGACCGATCCGCGTGGAACGCGTCGATTCAATGCCGCAGGAAACGATCCGTTCGGCGGAGCCGGATAAAGTGGCGCCGCCGCCCACGGACCTCGCGCCCCTGCTCGATGACGTGGACATTTTCGATAAGCTGCCGGAAAAGGCGGAGATCCAGATGCGACCGGACGTGCTTCAACCGGAATTCGCCGTGAGGGTCGGCAACCCGGCGAAAAAGGGCGAACCCGACGCCGTTTCGCCCGAGCCGGTCACCGGCTTCAATCTCGATTCCGATCTGCCCGATTTCGGCACCACCCCCACCACGCTTCCTCCGGTTGCCGACGGGCAAATCGTGGTTGATCCCGGTTCCGCGTTCGCCGACGACGCGACCGGCAGCAAGCTGACGGAGAATCTTTTGAAAAAAGGCGCGCGGGGCACGGCGGAGAACGGTTCGCTCGAAGGATCACTCGACGATGTCCTCGGATTGCCCGCCAACGTTTTGGTCAACAAAACGACCATGCTGCCGAGCGACCTGCTTTTCGAATACAACAGCGCCACCTTGCGCGAGAGCGCCAAGGTCGGCCTGATGAAGCTCGGACTGCTCATCGACCGGAATCCTTCGCTGCACTGCTGGATCGAAGGCCATACCGACCTAATCGGCGGCGAGGAGTTCAATCTCGATCTCTCCCGTCGCCGCGCCGAGGCGGTGAAGGACTATCTGGTGCGTTCGCTGCGGATCGACGGCAAGAAAGTGGACACCCGGGGTTTCGGGAAAGGCCAGCCTCTGGTCCCCGAAGGCTCGATCGCCCAACAGGCGAAGAACCGTCGCGTCGAGATCAAGATGCGCCCCGACGCTCCGCCGCCGGAAGCCGCGCCGAAACCGCCGGTTGCCAAACCGGTCGAAGAAACGCCACCCGCCGCGAAACCGGTGACGGAACCCGCCCCTGTGGCGAAACCGGTGGTCGAGGAAGACGTTTCGAAACCGATGCTGGTGAAACCCAAGCGCGCGTTGCCCGTGACGGAACCCGCGCCGGAAACTCCGCCCGCGCGACCGGTCGCGCCGCGCGCCCAGCCGGTGCCTGAGGAACCCGCTCCCGCCCGGGCGAAACCGGTCGAGGAGGAACCACCGGTGCGCGCCGTGCCTCGTGCGAAAATCATTGAAGAAGAACCGGAAATTCCCGCCGTGCCCGCCGCCCAGCCGGTCGATGAGGATGAAGGATTGTGAGCGCCGGACGAAGGTGATGGGTTGGCGGCATGCAACCGCTTGAGCAACCCGCCGCGATCCGCACCGTCCTGTCGTTCGATTTCGACGGCACGCTTCACGATCCGGGCGGCGAACCGCCGGTGCCGAAACGCTTTTTCGACACCATCCGCCGACTGCGGGAGGAACATGGCGCGGTGTGGGGCATCAACACCGGGCGTTCGATCCCCTATGTGGTCGAAGGCATGCTTGAGAGCGGCTTCCCCTTCGCGCCCGATTGGGTGGTCGCCCGTGAACGCGAGATCTATCATTTTGACCCCGCCGGTCATTGGCATGCGCACGAAACGTGGAACCAGCGTTGCCATCGCGCGATGCATGCGTTGTTCCACGAATGCCGGGAATTGCTCGACGTGATCCGGCACGAAATCCGCGAGCACACCGGTGCGGAGTGGATGGAAGTCGAAGGCGACCCGGCGGGAGTGATCGCCCGCACCGAGGAGGAAATGGCGTGGATTTTACCCCGCGTGGAAGCCCTTGCCGGCGGTCACCCGCATCTCGGCTGGCAGCGGAACTCGATCTGGCTGCGTTTCGGCCACCGCGATTACCACAAGGGCAGTAGTTTGGCGGAAGTTGCGCGGCATTACGGCCTCGGCGCGACCGATTGCTTCGCGGTCGGCGACAGCCACAACGATTTCGAAATGCTCGATCCCCGCAACGCGGCGAAGTTCGCCTGCCCGGGAAATGCGGTGGCGGAAGTGAAAGCCCACGTCGCCCAGCTAGGCGGCTACCTCGCCGAGCGCGTCTATGGCCACGGCGCGGTCGAGGCGCTGGAGTATTATTTCCCGGACTGCTGAAGCTTGCTTCAGCCTTGGCTTTGCGGAGCTTGCTCCGCGAGTGAAAGGACCGCTTAGCCGGCGGCAAGCCGCCTCCGGCTCTGGGCGGGAGCAAGCTCCCCGCACTCCGGGTTAATTCCCCGCCTAGCGCAACCGCCGGGCTAAAGGGCTCCGTGTGAAGCCAACCAGCATACAAGGATCAGACAAGTCAAAGACGTTCCAATATAAACCACCATGTAGAACCAAAACAATACGGGCTCATCGCACCGGGTATACTTGCCAGAAATTCTGCCGATAATCAGACAATAGACGCCCCATGCCAACAGGGAGCCAGTAATAAGGATGGGGGCCGCGTTGCTCGGCATGCGATGCGGGGCTAGCTGCGGTAACTCTCACTCCCCCGCTTCGCTCAACCACTTCGCCTTCAACGCTTCCGCGCGGGCGAGAGCGTCATCCGCGCTATCCCCGAGAATCGTGGCGTGGCCCATCTTGCGGCGGCCGATCGCCCGGCGTTTACCGTAGAGATGGAGAGCGGCCCGGCCGTCGGCGAAGAGCGGGGTCCAATCCGGCGGCGTGGTTTCCTCCGGCCAGAAATCGCCGAGAAGGTTGAGCATGACCACCGGCGAAAGCAGGCGGGGCGAACCGAGCGGCAGACCGAGCGTCGCGCGCAGTTGTTGCTCGAACTGACTTGTCGCGCAGGCGTCGATCGTGTGGTGGCCCGAGTTGTGCGGACGCGGGGCCATTTCGTTGACGACCAATTCGCCGTCGGGCAGCAAGAAGAACTCCACGCCGAGGATGCCGCGGTAGTCGAGGGCTTCGGCAACGCGGATGGCCAGCGCTTGGGCGCGGGCAAGCACGTCGGCGGTGGCCCGGGCGGGGACGATGGAAACGTCGAGGATGTGATGACGATGACGGTTTTCCGCAGGATCATAGACGGCGGTCGAGCCGTCGGCACCACGCGCGACCATCACCGAGAGTTCCTTTTCAAACGGCACCCAGCCTTCGAGCACCGCCCGGCCATCGCCGAACGACTCCCAGGCTTCGGCCGGATTCTCGTTGCCTTGCAACTTGAGCTGCCCCTTGCCGTCGTAGCCGAACGCGGCGGTCTTGAGCACGCCGGGACCGTTGAGCTCCTTCATCGCCGCGGCGAGTTCTTCGGCCGAGGAAACGACCGCGAACCAGGCGCACGGAATGCCGTTTTCCCGGAGGAAGGTTTTCTCCCGCTCGCGGTTCTGACAGATCGCGACGGCATTTGGCGATGGATGCAGCGGCATTTCCGCGGCGATCGCCTCCAAGGTAACACGTGGGATGTTTTCGAACTCGACCGTCGCGACCGTGGCGGTGGCGAAGAAGCGTTCGAGGGCTTCGGGCGAATCGAAGGGCTCGTCGATGATCTCGTCGGCGAGTTCGACCGCGGGCGCTTCGAGGCCGCCGGTCCAGACGACCGTACGGAGGTTCATGCGACGGGCGGTCATCGCGAGCATGCGGCCGAGCTGGCCGGCACCGACGATGCCGAGACGGAAGGCGGGGTCGAAAGGATTCATGCTCCGGGCAAAAGGGGCGGAAGATCGGCGTCGAGCACGGTGGAGGTCTGCTTCGCGCGGAACGCGGCGAGTTTTTCCGCCAGCGCGGGCGATTCGTTGGCCAGCATCGCGACGGCGAACAACGCGGCATTGATCGCGCCCGCCTTGCCGATGGCAAAGGTCGCGGTCGGGATGCCGCCGGGCATCTGGACGATGGAAAGCAGCGAATCCATGCCCTTGAGCGCCTTCGATTCCACCGGCACGCCGAGCACCGGCAGGTCGGTGATGGCGGCGGTCATGCCGGGCAAATGGGCGGCACCACCGGCTCCGGCGATGATCGTTTTCAGGCCGCGGCCACGGGCTTCACGGGCGTATGAGTAAAGCTTTTCCGGGGTGCGGTGGGCGCTGACGACCTCCGCCTCCCACGCCACGCCGAAGTCCTCCAACGTACGCGCGGCGTGTTCCATCGTCGGCCAATCCGACGTGCTGCCCATGATGATTCCGACGACCGGAGCGGTGCTGCTCATGCGGCAGCGTGCATATGGGAGGGGCCGGCCGTCAATCGTCGAGGATGGGCGACAGGGCCACCGCCTTAGAAAGTTGGAACCGCGAATCGGACGAATCCCGCGAATCTTTTTTGAATGAGGAAGGCAGGAATTTCAGGAAAGAGGATGGGATCAAACCTTCCTTACTCCTGCTTTCCTCATTCCTTCCCTCTTCAATTCGTGTGAATTCGTGGTTCCAAAAAGCGGTTGCTGGACTGAACAAGCCTCTTGCGCCCCTGCCGACTTAGCTTTGCGGAAACACGATCGGCTCGTTTTTGCGTCCGCCGAAACGGTCGCCGATGTCCTTGCTGGTCACGTAGAGCATCAGGCTCATTAACAGCAGGGCGAAACCGGTTTGCAACCATTCGAGGAAGCGGGCGCGCACGGGACGGCGGGCGATCGATTCCGCCACCGCGAGCGTGATGTGCCCGCCATCCAACACCGGGAGCGGCAACAGGTTGAAGACCGCGAGGTTGACGTTGAAGAGCACGAAAAAGCCCAACAGGCGGTTGAGCGGGTAATCCATTTCCAGCATCGCGTATTTCACCATGCCGATGCCGATCGGACCGCTGAGGTGATCGAGGCCGATGTTGGACTTCGGCGAGACCAGCTTGCTGATCGTCATCCACATCGTTTCCAGGCTGTCCTGAACCTGTTGCCACGGACCGGGATGCTGCATCGTTTCGTCGATGTAGACGTTGTCGTCCGACTCAATTCCGATCATCGGATTTAGGCCCGCCGGCGAAACCGGAACCAACGCCTGAACGGTCGCCGTCAACAACTTGCCGTCCCTCTCGTATTCCAGAACGAGCGGCCGGGTACCAGCCGATTTGATTAGATCGACAAACATCGAACTATTCCCGATGGCTTGACCATCGATGCTGCGCAAAATGTCGCCGGATTTCACTCCGGCTTTTTCCGCCGGACTGCCGGGCATGACCGCCACCGCCTGCACACTCGTGACTTCCGGGCCAATGCCGACGCGACGCAAGGCACGCCGCTGGTACCATTTCGTGGCATCGATTTCGAAAGTCGACGTCAGGGTCAACGGTTGCGGTTCGCCCGGTCGTTCGACGGTGAACACGATGTCGTTGCCTTCGCTCAGGATGATTTGCTCGAAGATGCTGTCGAGCCGGCCTCGAAACGCGTGAACGTCCTTGCCGTTCACTTTGAGGATTTTATCCCCGACCTTCAGGCCCGCCTTTTCGCCCGGGCTGTCTTTTTCGACCAAGCCGATGACTTGCGACGGCATCAGGTCGGCCGGTTTACCGATCTTCCAAACGATGGTCGCGGCGAGCAGCGCTAGCAGCAGGGAGAACAACGGACCGGCGAAAGCCACGATGATCTTGTCGAGCGGCTTGATCGGCGGCAGCAGCGCGGCGGCCTTGTTGCCGCCTTCGATCGCTTCCATCGGGGCCATTTGCGGCAGTGCGACGAAACCGCCGGCCGGAATCCAGCCGAGGCCGTATTGCACGCCGCCGATTTCTTTTTTCCAAATCGGCCGACCGAACCAGATCTGGAAGCGTTCGACTTTCAACCCGCGCCATTTCGCCGCCAGGAAATGCCCGAGTTCGTGAACGAAGATGATCAGATTGAAGGAAATGAGGACCACGGCGACGAGCAGGACGACGTGGAGAATCTTGGCGATGTCAGGCATGGGAAGGCGGGAAGGCTTGCGGACGAATGAAGAAACCCCGGCAGGAAACGCTTTCACGGAGAATTTCTCCGTTTCCTATCAATTTTCTTTCATTCGGTTCATGGCGCGTCACTCGGATATCAAACTCCGGGCGAGCGGGGATAGGTCACCAGACTAGCGCGGAAGTCTCTCGCATCAAGTGGATTGACGAATTGCGTCTCGCCACATGAAATGCGCGCTTATGGCTTTGAGGATCGAAGAAGCGGTCATCCGTGGCGAAATCGACAATACCGTCGAAGGTCGCGTCACGGGCCGTATCTGGTTGCTCGGTCGCCAGGATCCCCTGGTTTTGAATCTGGAAGGCGATTGTTGGCGGGATCTTGCCGGCACGCGGTTGATTTTCGAAAATTCGAAACCGGTGGCCCTTCCCGAAATCGACCGCCTTCAATCCGACCAGACCGGTGTCGTGGGAGACATCACCGCTTCGCGCAAAGCCCGTGTCACGACGGTGAACGACGAGGAGCTCGAAAAACTCCATGCCGGTGGCGAAGAGATCCCCCACGAATGGAAAACGCTTTTCTACCTGGAATGGTTCAGCCACCCGGACGGCCGGGTGTTGATCGAAACGACCGACTTCGAATTGATCGTTTCCCCCCACGAATGGGGCATGGATGAAGATGAAGAACAGGCGCAGCAATTGGCGAATCTCCATGCGATGCGCGATTTCATGGCTTCGGTGATCAAACGCCGGGAACGTTTGGACTCGGGCGAATCGGCCGATGACCTCGACGAATACGAATGGGAAGAGCGCTTGAAGGAATCCGATCGCCTCGCCGACGCCTATCAGGAAGTGCTGGAAAAGTACATGGACGATCCCGACGCCGAGCGGAAGGAAGCGTTCGCGATGGGTTGGGACGGCTTGCTGGACGCCTTGGCTGAGCGCGACGAAACCGACGAAATCGAAGAGCCGGACGGCGATGACGCACCCGCCACCGGATGGAGCGAAGATGGCGACCACGACGGCGAAGACGAACGGCATCCGCTGCAGGCGATGTCGTACGAAATCGCCCTCAAATCGATCGATCTCGTGCCTCGCGGCGGAGCGCCCGATACCGCCTCGCATTGCCTCGTTTCCAACTTGTTGCAGGTCAGCGCCAAACTCGCCGGCGCGCTCAACGGCCATGGCAATGGCTATGAACCGGAAACCGGCTTCATTCTCGCCGTGTTGAAGCGCTGTCTGAATTGGCTGAACGAGGCGATGGCCGCGTGCCAGGCACTCTACGATCAGGAAGCCGACGAGACCCAAAAAGCCGAACTCGGCATTCTGCGCCAAGCGGTGTTCGAGCTGCGCGATGGCATCGTCGAACTCCGTCGCGATCTTAAGCAAAGTTAAATATTGCGCGAGCGCCGATCCGCGCTAAAGGGATTTGACTATGAAAGCGTTGCTTTTGCTCGCCGCCGCGGCCACCGGCCTTGTTCTTTCCTCGTGCAACACCACGATCGGCCTCGGCCGTGACCTTCGCCTGTTGGGCGAAAACATGGAAACCTCGGCTCGCAATAAAGCGAGCGGAAGCGGAGGCGGCGGATCGCAATCCGGCGCCCCCGTGTATTGATCCCGGGATTTTCCCGCCGTCTTTCAATAGCGAGACCAACCCGCGGCATACCCGCGGTTGAATTCGTCGCGCGCGCGACGTGGGACGTCGTCCCAGTGACGCGACGGATTGTAAGAGCGGCCGTTGCGGCGATCGCGCCGGGCGTCGGAAACACCTTCGCCGTAAAAGCGGGCTTCACCCGGACGGTCGCCGCGCCAGCCACCATCGGAGCGGCGATAACCGGCGTTGTAGCCCGAGCGGTATTCGTCGCGCAAATGAGCCGGCAACGAATACTGTCCCCGCGGATTGTAGGACCGGCCGCTCCGCGCGTCGCGAATGCCGTCGTTCAATCCATCCTGATAGGCTCCACCGCCGTATCCGGGCGACGGACGATACACCGGCGGTCCACCCGCGGGCGCACCGTAATAGGGGTCGACGCAGCTCGTCAGAACCGCGCTGCCGAGAACCAAAGTGGCTAGGATTGCGTTTTTCATGGCATGACATGTTAGACGCGGTTAGCGAGGCCGTCCAGTGCTCAACCGCACGACGACGAATGGCCGGTTTTTTCCCCGGTCTTGCCAGAAACCAGCCGTCAAGCGATGGTTCGCCCGTCCATGCTTGCCGCCCTTTCCTTTTCCGAACTTTGGCTGATCCTCGCCGACGCCCTGCCGGTCATCATTTCGCTGATCATCATCGAAGGGTTGCTGTCGGTCGACAACGCGCTGGCGATCGCCGCGATGGCCTCGCATCTGCCGGGCAAACAGAAGCAAATGGCCCTCCGGGTGGGCATTCTCGGCGCCTACGTGTTCCGAGGCCTGGCGCTGCTGTTGGCCAGTTACATCATCGCCAATCCCTGGCTGAAACTCGCGGGCGCCGCCTATCTGATCCACCTGATGGCTCATCATTTCGCCGCACGCCATCCGGCGATGGAAGAGGACCCGACCTTTGGCAAGGCGCTGAAAAAAGGTTTCTGGGCCACCGTGATTTCCATCGAGCTGATGGACCTGAGCCTCGGCGTCGACAACGTGGTGGCGGCGGTCGCGCTAAGCGACAAGATGTGGGTGGTTTGCACGGGCGTCTTCATCGGCATCCTCGCCCTGCGGTTCGTCGCGGGCCGCTGCATCAAACTGATCGAGCGCTTTCCGGTGCTCGAACACACCGCTTTCCTCTTGATCGGCTACGTCGGCTTGTTGCTCGTGGTCGAGATCTCCACCCACGTCGATATCCCAACTTGGGTAAAGTTCGCAGGCATCGCGTCCATCATCGCGCTTTCCATCTGGTATTCGCAAAAGCCCTCCGTCCAAGCGGTCTTCCGGCCGGTCTTCCGCGCACTGCACACGCCCCTGCGCTGGTATGACCTCGCCCTCGGCGCGGTGTTCTGGGTTTTGTTCGCACCGCTCCGCTGGCTGCGGAAATCCAGTGAAACACCCGATCCGACCGAAGAAGTCGAGCACGCCCTTGAGATCATCGAGGAAGCCGAACGCCACGAACATCCGGCTGAATCGACGGTCAAACCGGGCTGAGTCCTTTCCGCGCGGTTGCGTCTCTGCCCCGTTGCGCCCATCGTGCAGGGGTGATCGAGCGGTTCGTTTGGGATGAATTTCTAACGACCTTCGCCGAAGCGGCGGAGGCCGCCGGCTTCACGGCCCACCGTTTCGGCTGCACCGCGGCGGGCGATTTGATCGCGTGGGAAAAATCCGGCGACGGCCCCCGCATCTATCTTTCCGCCGGCATCCATGGCGACGAGCCCGCCGGTCCGCTCGCCTTGCTCGAATTGGTGAAGACGGGTGCGTTTGGCCCGGGAGCGAGCTGGGCGCTTTGCCCGGCCCTCAATCCAACCGGCCTCGCCGCCGGTACCCGGGCGAATGCCGAAGGCGAGGATCTCAACCGCGATTATTGGGTGCGCAAAACCCGCGAGGTCAGCGGTCATGTCGCGTGGTTGCAGGCGTGGGGAATTCCCGAACGCTTCGTCTCGCTGCACGAAGACTGGGAAACTTCCGGTTTCTATTTTTACGAAATCAACTGCGGCGAAGATCACCCGCCCCGCGCGAAAACGATCTTCGACGCCGTCGCGCCCTGGTTCCCGCCGGAGCCCGCCGCGTTGATCGACGACCACGAAATCCGCGAACCGGGCTGGATTTTTCACGCCGCCGAAGCCGATCTGCCGGACCATTGGCCGGAAGCCATCTTCCTGGCGAAAAGCGGCTGCGAGCTGTCGTTCACTTTCGAAACCCCCAGCTCCGCACCCCTGCCCGATCGCGTCGCCGCCCACGTCGCGGCGGTGAAAGCGGTGATCGCCTTGTAGGACTTGATTGTTCGGTAGCAGGAGCGCGGAAATCTGGAGTGCGTGCGATTTATCGCCGCTTTGGCTCATGGCGATTTATCGCCGGGCAAAAAAGGTCGCTCCTCACTGCGGGATTGGGCTTTGCCGCGATGAAGCGCTCATTCCCCGGCGATTGAATCGCCTCCGCAGAAGGCGGCGATGAATCGCGCGCACTCCAGAGCTGGTCTTGCCGCAAAAACAAAAAACCGGCAGCTCCTGAGAGCCGCCGGTTGGAAAATTTCGGTTGTTCGAGAAAAGACTCAGTTCACGGCGACGGCCGACGAACCGGTTTCGCCGGTACGGATGCGGATCGCTTCTTCGATGGTGGAGATGAACACCTTGCCATCGCCGATCTTGCCGGTGTTGGCGCTCTTCACGATCGCTTCCGCCACGCCGCCGGCTTGGGCGTCATCGACGACAATCTCGATCTTCACCTTGGGCAGGAAATCAACGGTGTATTCGGAACCACGATAAATTTCGGTATGACCTTTCTGGCGGCCGAAACCCTTCACTTCCGTGACGGTCATGCCTTGGACGCCGACTTCCGCGAGCGCCTCCTTCACTTCTTCCAGCTTGAACGGTTTGATGATCGCTTCGATTTTTTTCATGGGTTCCGGCGGATTGGTAACGGGTATAAGCAAGCCCCGTGCCAGAAATGCAACGGGAATCGGCTATGACTTTCGCCCAGACGTGTTTTTTGATAGGCGTTAGATGGCTTTTTGACGAGAGGAAACTGCGATCGCCCGGAGAGGAGGTTCCAACCGGAACTCCGGGTTGCGCGGAAATGAAAAATCGGCAATCTTGCGGCCGTTTCCAGTCTACTACCCAATGAAAACACTCTTCTTCGCCCTCACGGCCGCCCTCCTTTCCCCGCTCGCCCTCGCGCAGGAGTCCAAGGTGGAAATCACCGCCAACGACCAAATGCAGTTCAGCTCCAAGGCATTTGAAGTAAAGGCGGGCGACAAGGTCACCCTCACGCTGAAGCACATCGGCCAGATGCCGAAGGTCGCGATGGGCCATAACCTGGTGATTCTTCAGAAGGGCACGGAAGTTCCGGCGTTCGCAATGAAAGCCACTCCGGCGAAGGACGCCGATTACATCCCGCAGGACGCCGAAACCAAGGGCAAGATCATCGCCTTCACCAAATTGCTCGGCGGCGGCGAATCCGACACCATCACCTTCACCGCTCCGGCCGAAGCCGGCGCGTATCCGTTCCTCTGCACGTTCCCCGGCCACTTCGCGCTGATGCAGGGCACGATGACCGTGAAATAAGTTTCTCTTCGGCAAAAAGGCGGCGCCCTCACCGGGTGCCGCCTTTTTCGTTTCAACCGTTCATTTCATCGGCAAGCGGGCGGTTTCCCGGCCCATCGGGTCGAATTCGATCCGCTCGTTCCATTTGCCGTCGCGCTCCGGATCGGACCAACGGGCGACCCTCACGCCCTGCTCGAATTCGTCGCGAAACAACGTGTTGCCGGCGCCACCGGGCGTGATGGTTTCTTCGATCGGAATGCCATCATGATAGATGGCCCGCGAATCGTAGCTTCCGTCGAAATCCAGATCCTTTTCAACCGCCACAACGAGGCCTTTGCGATATTGCAGCCGCGTGTCCCATTTGCCGTCGAAGTCGTTGTCTTCGAGCGCTTCCACCCTTTGCCCGCGGGTATCGTGAACTTGGCGCGCGTCGACTTTGCCGTCGCCATTGCGGTCGAGATCCGTCTTCGTCTCGGCCGCGCCGCGAGTCTGTTTCATGCCGGCGATCACAACCGTAATCGCCGCCACCCCGACGACCAACGCGATCCAGGCCGGTAAGCCGCCCCGTTTGGGGGGCGCGACCGTGGCACTACGCGGCACGCCCAGGAGATCGCACGCCCGGTCCGCCTCTTCGTCCGCGACGGCGAGACGAATCCCGGAGCTGGCCAGCAAGTACGGCGCGGTGGTCGCGGTCGCCTCGTCGAGCACGTCCGCTTCGATTCCCGCTTCCGCCAATCGCGTTCGCGCCAGATGTGCTTCTTCCAGTGTGCCGCAGCGTTTCACCACCCTCATGCCGCAGCGTGGCACGGAGCCGAGGCCGTGGTCACTTCGGAAATCCAGCTTCGCCCGATGGCGCGGAATTCCGCCAAGCCATCCGCACCCATGTAGCGCACCAGCACTTCGTCCGGCGCCTCGCGGAGATCGACCAGCACCAGCGCGTCCAGCACGTTGGCGAAATCCGGGTCGACGTTGAACTCCAACAGCGTGGCGTTAAGTTTCAAATACTGACGCAATAGTACCGGCACGCCTTTGCCGTCCGGTTCCAAGCGCGCGATCGCGGCGGAAACTTCGTCGATCGAATCGAGTCGCGCGCTGATGTCCTCTGCCGCGGGCAAGCCTCCGAGATAAGGATGCAACGGGCGAACGCACCCGGCGAGTTGGGCGTCACGCCGGCTACCGCGCATGAACCGCACGATCAGATCCTGCGAAAGCGGGCTGTAGTTGTTGGAAATACTGACCGGTCCGAACAACCGCGCGTAGCAGGGATGACGCGCGATGAATCGACCGATGCCGCGCCAAAGCAATCCGAGCGGGTGGATCGATTTCTGATACGCCGGCGCCACGAACGAGCGGCCGAGCTCGAGGCCAGGCGTCAGGTGATCGAGGAACGATTCGCCCAACTGGAACAAGGTCGACGTGTAGAGTCCGTCCGTTCCGAACCGCGCCAGAAGATCATCGGTTCGCCCGAGACGATACGCTCCGGCGACCGCTCCCGCCTCGCGGTCCCACAGGAAAAGATGCAGGTAAAATGTGTCGAAACGATCCAGGTCGAGCGCCTTGCCACTGCCTTCGCCCACCGCGCGGAAGCTGATTTCACGCAAGCGACCGATCTCATGCAGGACGTTGGGGATGTCCGCCGCCTCGGCTAGGAACACATCGAAGCGCGATTGGGAAACGAGTGGGCCGGTTTCCCTCAACCGGTCGATTTCCGCTCGCACGGCCACCGGATCGGCGGGTGCGGCGATCGCTTCGAAATCCATCCGGTCGCCTCGCGGGAGCACGGCAGCGGCGCTGAGCTCTAGATTCATCGGAGCCACAACATGGCGGCAGCCCACTCGACGTCCATTTCCTCACCCCGACGATTCTGTCACGGAAACGGCACGGCTTCCAGGCGTCGGCGGAGAAACGCGGTGCGCGCCTCGGCGGGCAACGCCGCCAATTCTCCGGGCGAAATCCATTCGCCCGCGCGACAGACCACGGTCCGCCCTCGCGCCGCGAGAATCACCCGGGGCAGTAGCACCGTCCGCACCATCGGATGCAGCCCGCCGCCCAGATGAAACCACGGCGGGTTCGCGCCGAAAAACCGCAGCGGCAAAACCGGAGCCGACGCTTTCACCGCGAGCGAGGCGATGTGAGGGGACCATGGACCGTCGGCGATCTCCCCGAGATGCGGTCGCCACGTGGAAACCTCCCCTGCGGGAAACACGCCGAGCAACCCGCCTCCGCGCAGGTGATCGAGCGCCGCTTTCAAGGTCATCGCGTTTCGCCGGGCCGCATCGCGACCGCCCAGGATCGACAGCGGCAAACAGAACGGACCGATGCCGGGTGCGCTCGCCGCGACTTCGTTCGCCAGAATGAGATAGTCGCGCCGGCGTCGCAGCCCGAGGGCGATTTGGGAAATCGCGTCCGCGCCGCCGAACGGATGGTTCGAGACGATCACCGCCGGACCCTCGGCCGGGATCGCTTCCAGCGCGTTCCCCGCGTCGATTTCCAAGCCGAAGCCCGCGAGCAAGGCATCCCCGGGATTGGCGGCTTGGGCCGCCGCTTCAAAGATCGCCCGCGCCCGCTTCACGCCGAGCACGGCCTCGATCGTTTCCCGCAGCGTCCCGCGCCAGCCATCTCCCGCAAGCGCGGGCAAGACCGCGGCGGCATCGAGAAAACGGCCGGGCGGACTGGGAATGGCGGACGTTTCCTCGGACACTCAGGCTTTGTTTTTAAGCAGATCCCGGATCTCCGCGAGCAGCTTCACATCGGCGGGCAATTCCGCCGGCCCTTGGGCGGCGGCCGGTTTTTCGAAGCGCTTCTTCGCCGTCGTGTAAGCCTTCACGATGAGGAAGAGCGCGAAGCCGACGATCAGCAGGCTGATGATCGAGTTGAGAAAAACACCGACCGGAACGTCACTGGGTTTGTATTGGCTGAAGTCGGGCTGCTTCCAAATGTTTCCAATCAGGGCCAACAAGATGTCGGTGAAGGCTTTCACCACATTGCCGAACGACGCGCCGAGGATCACGCCAATGGCGAGTTCGAGCATGTTGCCCTTGAGGATGAATTCGCGAAATTCTTTGAGCATGGTTCGATGGAGTGAGGATTCCTCCTAGCGAATCGCAGAAGTCGTTAGGAAATCCAATCCGCATTTCGCCAGCGGGCATCTGTGACGGAACCGCCAAACTCAGGAACACATTGGGCAGGAACCGCGAATCGGGCGAATCTCACGAATCCATCGGATTGGAATGAGGAAGATAGGAATTTCAGGAAGGAAACCGACCGGACCATTTCCTACCTTCCTTCTTTCCTAATTCATTTTCTTTCTGATTCGCGGGATTCGCCCGATTCGCGATTCCTCCCCGCATTCGAAAATTCCCGTTCATTTCCGGCATGAAACCGCCTTCCGCCCGGACCGCCATTGCCCTTTGACATCGCCCGGTCCGCCCCCCACCCTGCCGCCCGCAACCCCATTTCTGATCCCATGGCCTACGATCTCATCGTCATCGGTGGCGGCCCGGCCGGCTACGTCGCCGCCATCCGCGCCTCCCAACTCGGCAAAAAAGTCGCCTGCGTCGAAGTCGACCGTGCCGGCGGCACCTGCCTCAACTGGGGCTGCATCCCGACCAAGGCGCTTCTCAAGAACGCCGAAATCTACCAAACGCTGACCAAGAAAGCGGCGGAGTTCGGCCTGAAGTTCGACAATCTTTCCTACGACTGGTCCGCCGTCGTCGGTCGCTCCCGCAAGGTCTCCGACAAACTCGCCGGCGGCATCGAGTTCCTGTTCAAAAAGAACAAGGTCGACTACGTCCGCGGCCTCGGCTCGATCGAAGCCCCCGGCAAGGTCGGCGTCGTAGCCGCCGACGGCTCGAAGCAGACGCTTGAAGCCAAGAACATCCTTATCGCCACCGGCGCGAAATCCCGTCCGCTGCCGCCGCTGCCCTTCAACGGCACCACCGTCATCGGCTCGAAGGAAGCCATGACCCTCGCGAAGCAGCCGGAAAGCATGATCATCATCGGCGCCGGCGCGATCGGCGCGGAGTTCGCCTACGTTTACAACGCGTTCGGCACCAAGGTGACCATGGTCGAAATGCTGCCGCACCTACTGCCGGTGGAAGACGACGAAATCGGCGACGCGCTGGAGAAGTCGTTCATCAAGCAAGGCATCCGCTGCCTCACGAACACCAAGATCACCGCCACCGCCGACAAGGGCAGCCACGTCGAAGTGACCGTCGAAGGCCCGAAGGAAAAGGGCGTGCTCAAGGCCGACGTCGTGCTCGTCGCCATCGGCGTGCAGCCGGTCCTGCCCGGCGGCCAGCAACCGAAGCTCACCGATCGCGGTTTCATCGAAGTCGGCGACCGCTACGAAACCTCCATCCCCGGCGTCTATGCCATCGGCGACATCACCGGTCCGCCGCTCCTCGCCCACACCGCTTCGTTTGAAGCCGTCCAAGCCGTCGAAGGCCTGTTCGTCGAAGGCCACAAGCCGCGCAAGGTGACCAATTTCCCGGGCTGCACCTACTGCCACCCGCAGGTCGCCTCCGTCGGCAAGACCGAGCGCGCGCTGAAGGAAGAAGGCGTCGAATACACCGTCGGCAAAATTCCCTTCGTCGCCATCGGCAAGGCCATCGCTGCGGGCGAACCGGACGGCTTCGCCAAACTACTCTACGGCAAGAAGCACGGCGAACTGCTGGGCGCCCACATCATCGGCGACAACGCCACCGAGCTCATCGCCGAGATGGGCCTTGCGCTCGACCAGGAACTCACCTCCGAGGAAATCCACGCCACGATTCACGCTCACCCGACGATGAGCGAAGTCATCCACGAGGCCACCCTCGCCGCCGAAGGCCACGCGATCCATTTCTGATCGGAGTGCCGTCAAAGCATTCCAAAAACGCCGTCCGGGAAACCGGCCGGCGTTTTTTGCGATCATTTCAGCCGGAAGCGACAACGGTCCCGCGAATCGGCTATCCAGAACACCCAGCCTTTGTAGGCATAGGCTTTCCCATCCGCCCCATCCAGCCTGGACTCCCGTCGCATGCGTCGAACGAATGGATCATGGTCGGCCGGCTCGAACCGGAATCCTCCTTCCGACAGGTTCGAATCCAAATCATTCTTCATCACGATTTCCCGGCTCGAATCCGGAATGATCTCCGGCAGCCAACCTTTGGCGAACGGCCGGTCCATGGCCGCTTCCTTCTTGTTCGTGTAGGACAACTTCACGTGGTCGCAGCCGGTCAACACCGCGACCGCGAATAAGGCGACGAAGATCTTCATGACGACGGGAGTGAATCCAGGAACACCGGGCAACAACCTTTGAGCCAAAATTCGCCATCGCGGTAATGAACCACCCGGAACGACGATTTCTTCGCACAAAGCGCCGCGATGAGGCACGTGATCACGGCGCAAAGGACGAGCCAGTAAGGCGAGATCGCACCCGAGAAGATAAACCAGCCGATGACCGCCGAGGTTCCAACGGAAATCCCAAACGCACCCCATCGCCAAGCGTCAGTTCGAAGGGTGCAACCGTAGGTCACCCTCCCTCGTTTTAGAAAAAGCAAAGGGACAAGACCAGCGACTGGAGCGAGTAAAAGCAGGTGGTTCGACGGGAGGATTCGACTGGGAAAGGCCTCGTTCAAGCCAATGAATCCGAGGGGAACAAGGTACAGCATTTGAATCCAAGGACGTTGATAGCCGATCCTCCGATTGCGCACCCAATCTCCCTTTCCCAACGGTCGATTCGTCTTAATGCAACGTGCTGGCAAAACCGCTCCATCCCGAACGACCAGATATTCCGCCACGCGCCGGAATAGTTCCCGCGACTCGGGAAGGGGTTCGACGGCCGGTGGCGCGTAGGGATTCGGATCGGGCACGCGGTGAGTTTAGGAATTCCATGCACCACCACAAGGCTCCGGCCGAAGCCTGCTCACTCGCCGCTTGCCCGTCGCCGAAAAATCCCCCATGGCGGCGGGGTGTCCGCTGATTCCACCTCTTTGCCTCGCGAAGCCCCCTGGATGGCGGGCATCCGCGCGGCGCGGGCGAATGTGGTGCCCGGGTTGCTGGTGCAAGGCGTGATGCTGGCCGTGCTGTTGGCCTACTACGGTTATCCTCCGGCGACCCGTTGGTTGAACCAGTTGGCGGAAGTCAAAGCGCGCTGGGGTTACGGCTACTCGGCACTCTCGGGGATGGTGGCCGGTGGAGTGTTGCCGGAGGTCATCCGGGTGATCGTGTTTCAAAAAGGCAAATGGCGGCGGGCGAACACCGGCAACCTGGTCTTCGCCATGGCCTTCTGGGCCGTCATGGGCATGATCGTGGACGGCTTTTACCGGCTCCAAGCGGTTTGGTTTGGCCATGATCCCACCGTCGCCGTGGTGGTGAAAAAGGTGCTCGTGGATCAATTCCTCTACAACCCGATCGTCGCCGGACCGCTCACCGCCGTGCTTTACGATCTGAAAAACCGGGGCTTCCGGCTGCGCGGCGCGAGCGGGTTTTTCACCCCGCGCTATTATCGCGAAGTCATCGTGCCGACCCTGTTCGCGAATTGGGGCGTGTGGATTCCGGTGGTTTGCATCCTCTATTCGTTGCCGACCTCGCTGCAAATCCCCCTGCTCGGCTTGGCGCTCTGCCTCTGGGTGATGCTCTATTCGTGGATGAGCGAGCAAAGGAGTGCCGCTTTGAAAGCGGCATGAGGAAACATGAAGCCGCTTGGAAAGCGGCACTCCTTTGCCCTAGCGTTCCCGCGATGGAACCGCTGCGCACCGATGGAAAATTTTTCCGCGCGGGGCCGTGTCGCGTCCATCTCACGAGCGTCACCTACGGCCCGTTTCCGGGCGGTTGGCCGGAATCGTTCGATGACGATTTCGCCCGCATCACGGCGGCCGGTTTCAATTCGATCCGGCTCTATGAAATGCCCAGTCGCGATTTGCTCGACGCCGCCCAGCGGCATGGCTTGCGCGTGTTCGGCGGCTTGAGATGGGCATCCGGCACCGATTTTTTCCGTCGGCCGGAACATTTCTCCGCCGCCAAAGTCGTGCTGACGGAGCACTTGCGGGCGACCGCCGATCATCCGGCCCTGGCAGGCGTGTATGTGGGCAACGAAATCCCGGCCGATCTGGTCCGCTGGATGGGTCCGGTGAAGGTGCGCCGGGCCATGGAGGAATTGATCACGACCGGACGGGAAACCGCCCCCGGCCTTCTCTTCGCCTACGGCAACTATCCGAGCACGGAATACCTGGAGCCGGAAAACTCGGACTTCACCGCGTTCAACATCTACCTCGAAGACGAAGCCGCGTTGCGCCGTTATCTGAAACGCTTGCATCACCTCGCGGGCGATCGCCCAGTGGTGGTGTCGGAATTCGGTCTCGATTCGCGCGGTCACGGTTTCGCCCGTCAGGCGGAGTTGCTCGCGCGAGCCGCGACGATCGCGCGCGAAGAAGAAACCGCCGGCTTCACCGTGTTCGCCTGGAGCGATCGTTGGCAGAACGGCGATGAAGTGCTCGATTGGGACTTCGGTCTCATCGATCGCGAAGGCCGCGCAAAACCCGCGCTGGAAGCGATTTCAAATCTCAAATTTCAAATTTCAAATCCCTCCCCTCGCGTCTCCGTGATCGTTTGCACCCGCAACGGGCGCGATCGCATCGGCGCTTGTTTGCAGGCGATCGGGCGAATGGACGACGCCAACTTCGAAACGATCGTCGTGGACGATGGCTCGACCGATGGGACGGCGGAGTTCGTGACGGAAAACTTTCCCGGCGTGCGTTTGTTGCGTTTGAAACCCGGCGGCCTGAGCCGGGCGCGCAACGAGGGAGCGGCAGCGGCCACGGGCGAAATCCTCGCCTTCACCGACGACGACTGCGAGCCGGACCTCGAGTGGGTTTCCCGCCTGCGGAAAGGATTCGCCGATGGACGATTCGCCGCGGCGGGCGGGCCGAATCTCGCGCCGCCCGCGCAATCGCTCGCCCAAGCGGTCGTTTCCGCCGCGCCCGGCGCGCCCAGTCATGTGATGCTCGACGATGTCGAAGCGGAACACTTGCCCGGCTGCAATCTGGCGGTAACAAAGGCCGCCTTCGTCGCGATCGAAGGCTTCGACCCCCAATTTCACACGGCGGGCGATGACGTCGATTTCTGCTGGCGGTTGCGCGACGCGGGTTATCGCCTCGGATTCGTGCCGGGCGCCTTCGTCTGGCATTGGCGTCGGCCATCGCTCCGCGCGTTTCTCCGTCAACAACGCGGCTACGGAATCGCCGAACGCTTGTTGCTGGCGAAACACCCCCAGCGCTTCAACGGTCGCGGTGAAGCGAAGTGGGAGGGCTTCGTTTATCAAGGCGGTCCGGTTCACGCGTGCGAAGGCTCGGTGATCTACTACGGGCCTATGGGGTTGGCGGGCTATCAATCCGTGACCGACCGGATGATGCCGCTGCGTCCGCTTGAGCCGCGATTTGATTCGCCGTTCGCGCGTTTCTTGCTCGCGACGCTCAAAGGATTGCTGCCTCACGTGCGATCGTGGGCGCGCAACCGCACGTGCTGTTGGCCATCCTCCCGTTCCTCGGTCGCGCGTTCCCCCGTGCCCTCGAAGGAATGGGAAATCTGGTCGCCCACCGGCAAAACGCGCGCGGATTTCCTGCGGGATCTGCTCGCCGATGGCTGGAAATCCAGCGGTGAAACGGACCTCTGGGACTTGGAAAAGGAGGGCACGCGCGTCCAACTTGCCACCGAGCAATGCCAAGGCCCGGGCAAGCGAACACTGGTGCGGATTTGGGGCAACGTGCGTGAAGCGCATGTGGCGTTGTCGCCCTAAAGAGTTATCATTGATGCAAACTTCACAACTCCTCCACGCTACCGTATGAAATTCTTGCTCTCTTGGTTCATCCTCGCCCTCCCGCTATCCGCCCGCACTTGGACGGACACGACCGGCCGGGCGATCGAAGCGGATTTCGTGCGGGCGGACGCGACCTCCGTCACGCTGCTTTTCAAAGGCAAGGAAACCCGCCTGCCCTTGGACCGGCTGAGCGAAAGCGACCGTAAATGGATCGCCGACCAGCAAGCGAACCCGGACGGAGCTTCCGCGCCGACCACCCCCGCTGCGGCACCGGGCGAATTTTCGCTGGCAGGCACCCCGGTGAAAGCGGGCGGACCGATCGTCACCGTGCAAACGCCGCTGACGGAAAAGACGCTTAAAGAATTCAAAGGCACCAAGCCGACGAAGCTCAAGTTGGCGGTGAAACTGCCCGCCGGATTCGATCCGTCCAAACCACAGTACGTGCTGTGGGTCAGCGCACCGATCAACAGCGACAAAGAGCGGACGGCTGGCAATTGCGCCGCGATCGGAGCCTATGCCAACACCGCCACCGCCGCCGGTTGGGTGGTGGTCGCCTCGGACACCGACGCGGGGAATCCGCGACGCGAAGACAATCAGGATGGCGACGGCGCGGATGAAGCGGTGCATCGCCAAGCCATCGAAACGCTCGTCGCGACTTGGCCCACCGCGAAGACCTGGAGCTTCGCCTGCGCGGGATTTTCGGGAGGCGCTAAGGCGACTTTCTACCGCGTCGGCCAGTTACTCGCCTCCGACCTGAATGTCACCGGAATGTTCCTCGGCGGATGCAACGAAAACCGCATGGCGGGAGCGCGGAACGAAACCAAGTTCTCGAAGAGCAAACTGCGGAAAATCAAGGCCTTCGTCAGCAATGGCAAAGCCGACACTGTCTCGACTCCTGACCACGCCAAAACAGTCGCCGATTCCATCGAAGGCGATGTTGGCGAGGTGCAGCTCGAACTCTACGAAGGCGGACATGGCCTCAACCAAGGCGAGCTGAAAAAAGCGCTCGCTTGGTTCGCCGAGCCGCAAACGTGACGCGGGCGCTTGCGGGTCACCCGGCCCGCCGTTACAGCGGGGCATGGGTTTGCGCACCGCCGATTTCCACTATGACCTGCCGCCGGAATTGATCGCCGATCGGCCGCTGGAACGGCGCTCGGATTCGCGGATGATGGTGATCGACCGGGCGAAGGGTACCATCGAGCACAAGCGCTTCACCGACTTCGAATTCTATCTGCGGCCGGACGATCTGGTGATGCTCAACGACACACGGGTCATTCCGGCGCGCGTGTTTTCCGACGATGGCGGAATCGAGCTCCTTTGCCTTGATCGCCTTTCGCCCGTGGAATGGCGCTGCCTCGTCCGGCCGGGCAAGAAGATGAAACCCGGCCGCACGGTTCAGATCGGCGGCATCACCGGCACCGTGATCGAGGTCTTCGAAAACGGCGACCGTTTGATCCGTTGGGAGTCGCCCGTCGATCTCGACGCGCATGGCCATCTCGCCCTGCCGCATTACATGGGACGCGAGGACGAAATTTCCGACCGCGAGCGCTACCAAACGGTCTTCGCCAAACAGGAAGGCGCGATCGCCGCGCCCACCGCCGGGCTGCACTTCACGCCCGAACTGCTCGCCCGCGTGCCGCATGATTTCCTCACGCTGCATGTCGGCGTCGGCACGTTTCGCCCAGTGCAGGCGGATCGCCCGGAAGAGCACGTGATGCACTCCGAGCGCTACGCGATTTCAGCGTCCACCGCCCGGAAGATTAATGCCGCCGAACGCGTGGTGGCGGTGGGCACGACGGTCACGCGAGTGTTGGAGACCCTTGGATTGCGGAATACGGATCCCGGATTTCGGCTCGAAGATAGAGCCCAATCCGGCGAGACGGACATCTTCATCTATCCGCCGTATGACTTCCGCGTGGTCGGCGCGTTGCTGACGAATTTCCACCTGCCGGAAAGCACGCTGATCATGCTGGTCAGTGCGTTCGCCGGTCGCGAGCTCGTGCTGGAAGCCTATCGGCAGGCGGTCGCGGAAAAGTACCGTTTCTACAGCTATGGCGATTGCATGCTGATCGTGTGATCGGCCTCCGGCTGAAAGATCCTTTCCTCCGCTTTTCTATTAAACGGGGCGTGGTAGTGTTAGGGGGATCGACTTTGCCGATGGACCTGACCTCCGATCATCCGTTCTGGGCGGTGAAAGACGGCCTGCTCGCGAACTATCCGCCGCTCGAAGCGGACATGAGCTGCGAGGTGGCGATTCTCGGCGCAGGCATCACCGGAGCGTTGATGGCGGAGGCCCTGGTTTCGGACGGACACGAGGTGATGGTCCTGGACGCGCGCGACATTTGCCACGGGAGCACCAGCGCGAGCACCGCGCTTTTGCAGTACGAAGCGGACACCCATCTCATCGATCTGATCGCTCAACACGGCGAACGGACCGGCGAAATCGTTTACCGCGCCTGCCACGAAAGCATCGATTTGTTGGAAGCGAAAATCCGTGCGCTCGGCATCGATTGCGATTTCGCCCGGCGCCCAAGCGTCTATCTCGCCTCGCGGAAGAAGGATTGGCCCGTGCTCCAACAGGAGGCTGCGGCACGACGGCGAATCGGCATTGAAGTCGAAGAATGGAGTTCCACCGACGTCGCCTCGCGCTTCGGTTTTGTTCGCCCCGGAGCGCTCGTGTCCAAGCAAGCGGCGGAAGTCGATCCCTACCGGCTGGCGCACGGACTGCTCGCGGCGGCCCGGCATAACGGCGCTCGCATTTTCGATCGCACAAGCGTCAGGCGAATCGAGGAAACCCCGAAGGGCATCGTACTTCACACCGATCGCGGGACGGTGGTGAGAGCTCGCCACTTGGTCGTCGCCACCGGTTACGAAAGTCCCGAGTTGTTCGACATCGCCCGGTTCGTGAAACTGACCAGCACCTTCGCGGTCGCTTCCGAGCCGTTGAAAGCGGAACAACTCTGGTGGGAAAGGT